>CEQS01022966.1_pt1 | contig 452224 bp, 520 predicted proteins | sample 530981 | NCBI WGS metagenome assembly CEQS01 (sample SAMEA2621176, study PRJEB7988) | marine metagenome | biome: marine biome (ENVO:00000447); feature: mesopelagic zone (ENVO:00000213); material: "saline water (ENVO:00002010), including plankton (ENVO:xxxxxxxx)" | depth 800 m
AGTTGCTGGGTCAGGAACAGTAATTGGCTTTGATTATCTAACTACTGGCTCAGCAGGAGGTGTAGGAGCGTATGGAAATGGAACAGGTCCTGGTATTGGAATCTGGGGGCAAACAATAAGTGGAGATCCTGAGCTATATGTAAACAGTACTGGAGACGTAGGTATTGGTACTACAAGTCCGCAGTATCAACTTGATGTATATGGAAATGGTGATACTGGTATTGGTATTGGTAACATTGGTCGTAAGAAAACTATTACTGCAAGTACCGTATCTCCATATGATATTCTTACACTTACATCTAATGGTTCAACAGGAACATGGCGTGGTGCTATTGACCTAGACCTTTCATACAATGGAGGTAGTACATTTACTGCGTTGCGTGCAGTTGCTAATACAGATGGTACTACTGCAAACGTAGGTATTGGAGAGGCCTCTCCAGATTCATTACTTCACCTAACTGGGAACGACCCAACACTAACATTTGAAGATACAGGAGGCTCACCTACTGGTGCTTGGTCACTTCGAAATACTGATGATACATTCCGTATTCGAGATGCAACCACTGGCGCAGACAGGGTTACTGTTGATGCTTCCGGAAACGTAGGTATTGGAGACACAACACCTGGAAACCCTCTTGAAATCAATACAACAAATAAACTTGGAGCTACATTTGAAAACGCAACAGCAGGAGAGGGAGTGCGCGTAACACAGACAGACTATAGTGCTGGAAATTATGTTTCTCTTATTGAGTCTTCATATGATGATAGTAATGCAGCGCCAAACGCACGTATCGCAGCAATGTTTGATGGAGGGGGGTCAAACATCGCAATTGGTACTTCAAATAGTTATGGATCAGGTATCACCAATACTGCAATCTGGATCGATTCTATCGGACGGGTTGGTGTTGGAACAACATCAGAAATTGCACCCTTTGCAGTTGATTCAAGTACCATTTCAGGAGAGGGGTACCGAAGTACAGTGCACTTTGAAAATGATACATATGAATCAGCACTTACTCTTCGGGGAACAGGGTCAGGATTCTTACATGCGGGTATAAATCTCATCGCCTCATCAGGAAGTAATGTGCGTGCCTTGGGAGTAACTGGATATGATCAAACAAGTCAGCGTGGTTGGTTCTGGGGACGGCCGTATAGCTCAAGCGATGCTTTTGCAATTAACCGAAGAAGTACAACTGGGTTTAGTACTGATGTTGCAGATACAAATGATGCAGATGTAGATAACTTCTTCTATATTAATTCTTCAGGAAACGTAGGTATTGGAAATGATTCACCATCAGCGACACAGCGATTGCTCGTTGAGTACACTCCAACAGGAACATTTACCGAGGTTGCCAATACGGCTTATAACCACTTTACTGTTCGTGGAAATAACAATGGATATGCAGGTATTACTGTTGCATCTCCAAACTCAGGAGCAGAGGTAGGAGCTATTGCCTTTGCAGATGAAAAGCATGCTTCTGCTGGTTTGATTAGCTATGACCACACAAGCAATGATCTTTCCTTCTACGCAAGTACTACCGCGCGGCTGTATATCGATGGAAATGATGGATATGTAGGTATCGGAGATACTACACCTGGAGCAATGCTTGATATTAATGATGATGCAACAACAGGTACTGGTATTCGAGTATATGGAGGAGGAAGTGGAGGTCCACTTGCCACATTTGTTCGAGATGTAGGAAGTAGTGGAAGTATCACCATAGATTCATCAGGAGGAGACCCTCAGATTTCTTTTGACAATCAAACAGTAGATGGAGATTGGACAATTGGAAATGATTCATCAACTGATGATTTGTATTTCGCTGCTAGCTCTGACCTTGTTTCAAATATCCGTACTGTAATCACACAAGAAGGAAACGTAGGTATTGGTACTACAAGTCCTGAAACAAAGCTTCAGGTATCAGGAGGAAACATCCTTCTGGAAAATACATACGGTCTTCAGATAGAAGATAGTGCCGGTGCAAATAGAACGCTCGTTTCATTTAATGGTTCTGATATGCAGACATTTGGAACTACAAACAACAATGCAACCTTCCAAGGTTTTGATGTTGGGTTTAATGCAGCACGAAGTGCAAGTGGAGGAGCAGACGAGGCATTTCTATTTACTGCAACAAATGACCTTGGGGTAAATGATGAAGTATTCCAGGTTGCAGATGGAGGAGGAAATCTTCTGACTGTTCTTGGAACAGGAAACGTAGGTATTGGTACTGCGAGTCCAGATTCAATTAAGCTTGATGTTGAGGATGACATTGAGATTGGAACAGGTACAACTGGTTGTGTACGTGATGCTGACAACACCACTCTTACAGGAACTTGTGTTTCAGATGAACGTCTAAAGAAAAATATTCAAGACCTTGATCCAGTGCTTGATAGGCTTGCACAGCTTCGAGGAGTTACTTTCGAGTGGCGAAACGATGAGTTTGAGTGGCTAAATGGACAAGCTGGAACAAACTATGGACTTATTGCACAGGAAGTAGAGGCAGTATTCCCAGAGATGGTGCAGGAAGATGATCGTGGGTACAAGCGTGTCTCATATGACACCGCGTTTACTACACGATTGCTACAAGGAATTATAGAGCTTGATGAGAAGCTTGAGTCACGAATCGGAGCAAATGGAGCAATAGCAATCGATGCTCTTGGAAACATTGGAATCGGAACAACAACTCCAGCATACAAACTCCATGTGCTTGGAGATGCTGCAGCTACATCATTTGTAAACATCTCAACACGAGAAGAGAAGAAGGGAATTGCATACCTGGATGAGGCTCGAAAGGATGACATCCTAAGTAAGCTTAAGGCGGTGCAGATCGCAGAGTACCGATACAACTTTGAAAGTGATGATAATCCACTTCGACTTGGTCTTATCGCAGAGGAAGCACCTTCTGAAGTGCTTAGCGTATCTGGAAAGGGAGTAGACATCTACAAGCTTGCAACATTCACACTTGCTTCAGTGCAGGAGATTGCTCTAAAGCTTGAAACGCTTGAGGAGCGTATTGCAGCACTTGAGGCATCAGGCGTAGTAGCAGGTTCAGGAGGGGTATTCAGTACAACAACACTCAAGAGTGCATTTGCAGAACTTGGCGTATTGATCGAAAAGGGATTTGCACAGTTTGATGCACTTGCCTTCAAGCAGCTTATAGCTCAGAAGGATGAGGGAGGAGAAGCAGCAGCAGGCACTGGAACAATCTACGCTGGAAACAAGTTGGTACTTGTAGAGAATAGTCAGATTAAGGCAAGCTCAAAGGTCTTCATTACCTTCACATCACCTGTTGTAGGAAGTTGGTTCATTACCGACAAAGCAAATGGAAGCTTCCGCGTAACACTAGATCAAGTGCAAAACACAGACGTGACATTTGATTACTTCATCGTGCAGACTGAGCGAGACGTGGCTCCTACATCTGATACAGGCGTAGTAGATACAGAAGAGCCAGTTATTACTATCATCGGAGCAAATCCATACTACATTGCAACAGGAACTGCATACGTAGAGCCAGGAGTAACTATTACTGACAATGTAGATCAGAATCTTACCTACACACTTTCAGTAGATGGATACTCAGCTGAAACGCATCCACTTGATACATCAGTTGCAGGGGAGCACGTGCTTACGTACAAAGTACTTGATACTGCAGGGAACCTCACAACTGCAACACGGTCTGTTGTTGTAGGAGCTGATGCATCTCTTACATCACTGAATACTGGAACAAGCACAGAGGAGACAACAGCTACAACTACACCAGCAGTAGTGGAGGAAGCTCCTGTTGTAGAAGAAGAGGTGGTGGTAGAGGAGGCTCCAGTGGATGAGATTGCCCCGGTGATATCTCTTGTTGGAGCAGCTGCAATTGAAATTACTGTAGGAGATTCATTTACTGACGAAGGAGCCACAGCAGTAGATGAGACAGATGGAGATATAACTCCAGTAGTAAGTGGGACAGTAGACACAGCAACAGCAGGGCTTTATACACTTACGTACACAGCAACTGATACTGCAGGGAATGAAGCTTCAGTTTCTCGAATCGTAACGGTAGTAGCTGTAGAAACTCCAGAGGCACCTGTGGAGGACGTGGTAGAGTAGAGATATATGTCACGAATAGCAATAAATGGATTTGGAAGAATTGGAAGAGCCTTTTTTAAATTGGCGATTGAAAGGGATGAATTAGATATTGTTGCAATTAATGATCTGGGAGATCCAGAGAATATCGCATACCTCCTAAAGTATGACTCTGTATACGGACCAAGCGGTCTTGATGTAGAGGTAAAAGACGGAGCGCTTGTAGTAAATGGAAAAGAAATCCCACTTCTAAGTGAAAAGGACCCATCAAAGCTTCCGTGGAAGAAAATGAAGGTAGATGTAGCACTTGAATCTACAGGATTCTTTGCAAGCTATGAGAAATCTCAAATGCACCTACAAGCAGGGGCAAAGAGGGTGGTTGTATCAGCTCCAGTAAAGGATGCTCCTCCAAGCGGTATTGAAGGAGCTACAGTGCTTATGGGAGTAAATGAAGAGAAGCTTCAGACGTGTGACATTTCTTCAAATGCATCGTGTACAACAAACGCAGGAAGTCCACTTATGGCAATTCTTGACGAGAGTATTGGAGTAGAGAAAGCCATTTTAAATACCATCCATGGATACACTACATCTCAGAATCTTGTAGATGGTCCAAATAAAAAGGTAAGGCGAGGACGAGCAGCAGCAGTAAATATTGTGCCAAGCTCAACAGGAGCAGCGCTTGCAACTGCAAAAGCTCACACGCAACTTGAGGGGAAGTTTGATGGAATTGCCATTCGTGTGCCTGTGCCAGCTGGATCTATTGTGGACGTTACCTTTATTGCAAAGAGGGAAGTAACTGCAGATGAAGTTAATGACATTCTTGTAGAGGCAGCACATGAGGACAGGTGGAAGGATATCTTTACCGTAACAAATGACCCAATTGTATCTACTGATATTTTGGGTTCTCCTTTTGCATCAATTGCAGATCTTGACATGACACGAGTCGTAGATGGAAATCTTATAAAGGTGTGCGCTTGGTATGATAATGAGGTTGGATATACCAATACTCTCGTGCAGCACGTAATTAAAACAGGAGAACATGCAGGATAAAACAGTACTATTTGCAACAGACCATGCGGGATTTGAATTAAGAGAATTTGTATTGGGACATCTTGAGTCTTTGGGGTGCACTATTGAGGACATGGGTCCCAAAAAACAAAAGGATGATGATGACTATCCAGACATCATGGCGCCAGTAGCAGAGAAGATTTCAGAGAATCCAGATAAGTACGTTGGAATTATCATGGGTGGCTCAGGACAAGGAGAGGCTATTGTTGCAAACAGATATAAGAATGTACGTGCAGCAGTTTTCTATGGAGGAGATGAAGATATCGTGAGGCTTTCAAGAGAACATAATGATGCAAATGTCCTCTCACTTGGTGCTCGATTTCTTTCAGCTGATCAGGCAAAGAAAGCTGCAGAGTTGTGGCTCAAGACTGAGTTTTCAGGGGATGAGCGGCATGTACGGAGAATTTCAAAAATAGATTAACAATGCAATTAGTAACACCAGCAATACTTCCTAAGAGCTTCGCTGAGTTAAGTGAGAAGATAAACACAATCAAACCCTTTGTGCACAAAGTGCAGCTTGATGTGTGTGATGGAAACTATGTTGGAAATACTACGTGGCCATATACAGGAGCAGGTCCTTCAATAGAGGAGATGCTGCGAAGGGGTGAGGTGCTTCCTGAGGCAGATACTATTCATTATGGAGTAGATCTTATGGTAGCAAACCCTGATGAGGTGGTAGGAGATTTTATAAATCTTGGTGCAACAAGGGTCATTATTCATTTCAAAAGTACAAAAGATTTTAAAAAAACTATCCAACTTATTACAGAGAAGTATGGGTATGATAAAGAGTTTGCGCCAGACCTTCTTTCAGTTGGAATGGCAGTCCCTATAGATCTTGAACTTACCGAGTACGCTCCATATATACAGTATGTAGACTTCATACAATTTATGGGAATTGTAGATATTGGAAAGCAGGGGCAGAAGTTTGATCCACGTGTTGTAGATCGAATAAAGAACTTTCATAAACGATATCCTGATGTGTGTATCCACGTAGATGGAGGAGTATCGCTTGATAATGCGCCGGCTCTTCTTGCAGCAGGAGCAGATAGGTTAGCTGTGGGTTCTGCACTATTTAAAACACCAAACATGGGTCATACTATTAAGGAGTTCGAAAAATTATCTGAACATTACGGCATCTACGAATAATGGCTATTTCAAAAGAACAAATTGGAGAAGTTGAAGCAAAGGCGTGCGATATACGCGAGACTATTATCGAGATGCTAACTGAAGCGAAGAGCGGTCACACTGCAGGACCTCTTGGAATGACAGATATCTTTTCTGCATTTTATTTTCATATCTTAAATCACAAGGCAGATGATCCAGAGTGGGAAGAGCGCGATAGACTCATTCTTTCAAATGGACACATTGTTCCTGTGCGATACGCGGCAATGGCACACGCAGGCTACTTTCCTCTAAAGGAAATAATGACGCTGCGAAAATTTGGCACACGCCTTCAAGGGCACCCTGAGCCAGATAAATTACCTGGTCTTGAAACAACTTCAGGGCCACTAGGGTCTGGGCTCTCACAAGCATCCGGTATCGCATACGGACTTAGAATGGATGGAAAAGAAAACTATACATACTGCCTCCTTTCAGATGGAGAGCTTCAAGCTGGGAATACATGGGAGGCTGCAATGTTTGCAGGGAATAATAAGCTTAATAATTTAATCTCAATTATTGATCGAAACAATATTCAAATTAATGGAATGACGCAGGATGTAATGCCACTTGAGCCACTTGCGGACAAATTCAAATCATTTAATTTCCACGTCATTGAGATTGATGGGCATAATATTGAGGAGATTGTAAATGCAGTTGAAGAAGGGAAGTCTCAAACTGAAAAGCCAACGATGATCATTGCAAAGACAATTCCAGGTAAGGGAGTTCCTGAGATTGAGTGTGATTATACATGGCACGGAAAGCCGCCAAGCAAAGAAGAGGCAGAGCGTTTCCTAAAGAATGTACGTACGTGTGGAGGTAAAGTTACAGAAGAATATGCTTAATAAAAAACTACATCTAAGTGAAGACACGTTTAATACTGAAGCTCTTGAGCAAGGCTCAACTCGTGATGGGTATGGGCACGGTGTAGTTGAGGCAGGAGAAGAGGATGAGAATATTGTAGTGATGTGTGCTGACCTTATGGAAAGTACTCGCTCACACCTCTTTAATGAAAAGTTTCCTGATAGATATATAGAGATGGGAGTAGCAGAGCAGAACTTAGCTGCAACTGCTGCAGGAATAGCGCTTGTTGGGAAGGTGCCATTTATTGCTTCATATGCTGCATTTTCTCCAGGACGAAATAATGAACAAATTAGGACACTCATTTCTCTTCAAAACACTAATGTAAAAGTATGTGGAATGCATGCTGGAGTTTCAGTTGGGCCAGATGGCGCAACACATCAGCAGCTTGAGGACATTGCTCTTATGCGAGCTCAGCCAAACATGACCGTTATTGTGCCAACTGATGTAGAGGAGGCTCGCAAGGCAACCATTGCTGCCGCAAAGTATAAAGGTCCTGTGTATTTGCGATTTGGGCGAAGTAAATCTCCTATATTTACAACTAAAGACACTCCATTTGAAATTGGGAAAGCATATCGAGTATGGGAGAGCGAGAAGCCAAAGGTTGGCATTGTTGCAAGTGGAGCACTTCTGCATAACGCGCTTCTTGCGGCAAAGAAGTTAGATGAGGAGGGGATTGGAAGCATTGTGCTTAATCTTCATACTGTGAAGCCTCTTGATACAAAAGCACTGCTTGATCTAAGTAATGATGTGGAAGCGATTGTAACAGTAGAGGAGCATCAGATTGCAGGAGGTGTTGGGTCTGCCGTAGCTGAGTACCTCTCACAAGTAAAGCCAATGCCAATGGAATTTATTGGCGTGAAGGATCAGTTTGGACAATCGGGAGACCCTAAAGAATTAATAGAACACTATGGTATGGGAGTCTCTCATATCGAGCAGGCAATTCGAAAAGCAATTGATCGTATATGATGAAATTTTTCAAAAATAAACTATTTATCATTATCCTCTTTGCAGCATTTGCTGTTTTTGCGGTAACAGTAATTGTGAAATCAAGTGGAGATAATGATTTCCTTTATCATAATGAAGGAGATGTTTTTGATGTGATCGACACTCTCGATTAAATATGAAAAAAGGATTCACGCTTATTGAACTTCTGGTGGTGGTGGCAATTATAGGAATGCTCTCATCTGTGGTTCTTGCATCGCTTAACTTTGCACGAGGAAATGCTCGTGATTCTAGGAGGTTAAGTGATTTAAAAACCATACACACAGCATTTGAATTAGCTCAAAATGCTTTAGGGTCATATCCAGGGCAGGCGGGAGCGAGGTGTCTTGATTCTTCAAGTTGTTGGGGAGGTGCTGTTTCTGGAGATTCTGCTTTGATAACTGCTCTTACTCCATATCTACAAGCTGTTCCGGAGGACCCAAGTCCAAACAGAGGAATTGGAGATCGTTATGTATATGTAGATGGAAATGTTTCTCAGGGTTGTGGTGCGCAAACAGTGTCTGGAAAGTTTATCGTCTGGATGCCAGATGAAATTACTCCAACAAGTGATGCAGAGTGCAAAGGTGGAGGATTTTATGCATGTTGTGGATCTGTAAGTTGTTCCGTAAATCGCTATTGCGCATATCAGATTGAGTAATTTTGTTATAAAATAAGCAGCTATGAATGCACTTACAATAAAGAACTTCTCGAAAGAGTATCGAGGAGGCACAAAAGCTGTTGACGAATTAAATCTCGAGGTGAAGGAGGGAGATTTTTTTGGTTTACTTGGCCCCAATGGAGCTGGGAAAAGTACAACAATTCACTCAATAACAGGAATTGTAAATCCAACAGGTGGTTCTATTGAAGTATTTGGTAAAAATGTTGTCTCAGAATATAGAGAGGCACGAGCACTGGTAGGTCTTTCTCCTCAGGAATTTAATGCGGATATTTTTGCTACACCAGTACAGATCTTGGACTGGATGGGAGGATATTATGGAATGAGCAAAAAAGATCGAAAGGAGCGCATCGAAGTACTTCTTGATCAATTTAATCTTCGGGACCATAAGAAAAAGATGTTCCGCATGCTCTCAGGAGGGCTTAAGCGTCGTGTCCTGTTAGCACGAGCAATGATGAATAGTCCAAAGCTGCTTATTTTAGATGAGCCAACAGCAGGTGTTGATGTGGAGCTTCGAAGAGAGCTTTGGCAGCACCTGCAAGATTTAAATAAAGAAGGAGTAACAATCATTCTCACAAGTCACTATCTTGAGGAGGTTGAAAAGCTTTGCAAAACAATCGCCATTATTTCAGATGGAAAGGTTGCAAAACAAGGAGACAAGCATGACTTCTTTAAAGAACCAGGAGGGCTTGAAAGTGCGTATCTAGAAATAACAAAAAAGTAATATGAATTTTATTCGACTTTACACTCTTATACGGCGACAAATGGATAGTTGGTTACGGTCACCAATTAACTCAATTGTCTCACCATGGATCTCAGCAGGACTATTTATATTTATTTTCGGATTTGTCCTTGGGGGACGAATTGATGAAATTGGAGGAGTCTCATATCTACTCTTTGTATTTCCCGGAATCCTGGCAATGAATGTACTCTCTGGTTCATTTATGCAGGCGGCAAATGGATTGTATTTCCAGCGGTTTATGAAGACTATAGAAGAGCTTCTTGTTTCTCCACTATCGTACTTTGAGCTCATGCTTGGGTTTACTGTTGGAGGAATTATTCGAGCGCTTGTTATTGGATCAGGGATTCTTGTCATTGGACTTATCTTTGGTGCAGTTACATTTGCAAACCCGCTTCTCTTTATTTACTACACGATAGTTATTGCAGCGATCTTCTCACTTGTTGGAATTATCATCGGGCTTTGGGCAAATAGCTTTGAACAGCTAGGAGCACTTAATATTTTTGTTATCACACCACTTTCATTTCTAGGAGGAATGTTCAATACACTTGAGATGCTTCCGCCACTGATGCAGAAGATTGCGGTATTTAATCCATTCTTTTATTTCATTGATGGAATGCGGTATGCAATGACAGGGTTTGCAAACAGCAATCTTCTTATTGGAAATATTGTATTACTCACACTCTTATTTGGGCTAAGTGGTGTGGTTTGGTACCTATTTAAGATAGGGTGGAGGATCCGAGAGTAACTACTGAGTTAACTACGTAGTTAACTCAGTAGTTGGCGAAGAGATATAAAAAATACGGCTTACAGAAGACGTATTTTTGTTTCTCTTTATAACTCTTGGACCTTATAGTTGTCCGGTGCATGCTCCAGGAAATCAAGAAGCTTTCCGCGTTTTAGAAGTCCTTCTTGAGCTCCAATATACTGCACCACGGACATTGAGTTAATTGGTCCCCAAAGGAGGGCACTCTCAAGAGGCTCACCTAAGGCAAGAGCTGCAGTTACAGTTGAAGAGAAAGAATCTCCTGCACCTGTCCTGTCTACTGGTTCTTTTGGATCAGGGTACATAGGAACAAAGAGGTGCCGGTTTCCATCGTAGCTGTGCGCGCCATTTGGTCCATCGGTAATGATAGGAATTTTAGGCCCCTTCTTGTGCATCATTACAAGTAGCTTCCCGATATCATTTTCATCTGTCTGTAAGATTCTCTTTGCTTCATCTTTGTTGCAGAAGAAAAGATACGATGCTTTGTATAAGTCTTTGAGTGCCTCATACCCTTGATTGATCTGGAATGTTCCAGGCTGGAACGCAAGACGAATATCAGGATGTCTTTGTACATAGTCTGCAATCTCATGTTGGAATGGAAGAGAGTTCTCAGCTAGAGAAGAAAGGTACATATATTTAGGAGGAGAGAGTTTTGGAAGCTTGTAATCGTACTCATGGTGCTTTACGAGAATAGTTCGCTCAGCTTTGTAGCTAAGTACGTAATGATAGTTGCTTCCCATGCCACGCTGGCGGGTTAAGTATGTGCGATCAATTCCCTCCTTCTTTAATTGATTTTTGATCTCATCACCAAACTTATCGTCTCCAATCCATGCCATAAGACCACTTGTAAGTCCTAGGCGGTGAGCTGAGACTGTTGCATTTGCTGCATTTCCAACTGCAGGCACTACGGTAACACCCTCAAAGGGAATTTTGTCACCCCAGTTCATTGAGATTTTGCAATTCTCATCATCAATGTCACAGGTAATTTCAGGATTCTGAAGTTTAATAAATGCATCTATAACAGGGTCTCCAATCCCCAAAAAATCTAGCTTTTTCATATCAATATCGTAGCACGCAAGTGGTACACTAAAGGCAATGAATACACTAAAAGATGTAGCTGCAGCACTCGTGGCACCCGGAAAAGGAATTTTGGCAGCGGACGAGAGTACGCGATCTGCAAATAAGAGATTGCAGGCAGTCTCTATTGCACAGACGCCACTTATGCGGCGTGTGTATAGAGAGATATTTTTGACTACCCCACATATAGAAAAATATCTATCGGGCGTAATTTTATATGAAGAGACGTTTAATGACTCAATAAGGTCAGGAGTTCCTTTTATAGATGTGCTTAACCAAAAAGGAATTCTTGTGGGAATAAAGGTGGACGAAGGGACAGTCCCATTTGGAAAAGACGAATTAACAACAGAAGGACTTAATGGTCTTCCGGCAAGGCTAAAAGCTTTTAAAGAAAAAGGCGCGCACTTTGCAAAGTGGCGTGCAGTTATTGAAATTAAAGGAGATGAACTTCCAACGCCAGAGGCGGTGCGCGAGAATGCGGCGCGTCTTGCAACGTATGCAAAAGATTGTCAGGCATCAGGGATCGTTCCAATACTAGAGCCTGAAGTATTGCTTCAAGGAAATCACGCGAGAGGACGAGCTGCTGAAGTTATAACTGAGGTACTGCAAGAAGTGTTCAAGGAGATTTCAGCGCAAGGAGTTGATCCTGAAGCGCTTATTATTAAATCAAGTATGGCGGTCTCAGGATCTGATTCTGGATGCAAAGATACTCCAGGGCAGGTTGCAGAAGATACGCTGGCTAGTTTTCATGCATCAGTACCTGAGGAGGTTCCAGGAATAGTATTCCTCTCTGGGGGACAGACAGCAGAAGACGCTACGGCAAATTTACAAGCCATCGCAGAGCATAAAGAAACCATGTGGCAACTTACCTTCTCATTTGCACGGGCTCTACAAGGTGAGGCGCTCGCACATTGGGCAGGAGAAGATGAGAATATTCCACATGCACAGGATATTTTTATAAAACGACTTGAGCTTGTCGCCGCAGCACGGGATGGAAGATATCGAGAAGAAATAGAGAAGGAATTACAAGCATTGCTATAAATTATGGAAAAAATATATATCACGCGGCATATTCCTGAGATCGGAATTGAAATGCTCAAAGATGCAGGGCACGAGGTAACAGTGTCAGAGAAAGATGGCGTACTTAGTAAAGACGAGCTTATAAGTGAGCTTCAGAAGGAAGAGTATGATGCAGTGCTTTCTCTTCTAACTGATCAAATTGATGCAGAGGTATACGATGCTGCTCCTAAAGCAAAGATTTTTGCTAACTATGCTGTTGGTTTCAATAATATAGATGTAGAGGAGGCAAAGAAGCGAAACATCACCATTACAAATACTCCCGGAGTACTAACTGAGACAGTAGCTGAATATACTTTCTCTCTCATCCTCTCATTGCTCCACAGGATTCCTGAAGCAGATAAATTTACACGAGCAGGGAAGTATGAGGGGTGGGCACCGGAGTTATTGCTTGGAAGAAACATTGCAGGAAAGACCATAGGGATATTAGGAGCGGGAAGAATTGGTCAGCAGGTAGTGCGGCATGCGCACCACTTTGGAGCGAAGGTGATCTATAACGACATCAAGCAGAATGAAGCTTTAGAGCAGGAGGTTGGAGCAGAGTTTAAAAAAGACATCAATGATGTATTTAAGGAAGCAGATATTATCTCTGTGCATGTGCCACTTCTTCCTGCAACAAAGCACCTTGTTTCAAAGGAAAGGTTAGAGCTCATGAAAGAAGATGCGTACCTTATCAACACATCACGTGGGCCAGTTGTAGATGAAAAAGCTCTCGTGGAGGTGTTACGTGCAGGAAGTATAAAAGGAGCAGCACTTGATGTATTTGAAGAAGAGCCGAAATTAGCGCCAGGATTGGTGGAATTCCCAAATGTAATCATTACGCCTCACATTGCATCTGCAACAGAGAGTACTAGGGGGAAGATGGCAGAATTGGCTGCAACTAACATTATCGACATGTTAAAGGGAGAAAAACCCAAACACGTAGTATCATAATGGGTATATGAACAACGTACAGTTTCAAGATCAACAAAATGTATACACGGCTCCCAAGAAGAAGGGGCTAGAACAAATGATTATCAAGATGGGTCTTGCAAAAGATTCAAAAGGCGCACAGATGGTCCTTCTTATTATTGCTGTTGTAGCAATTCTAATTGGAGGATTCTTCGCATTCTCTGGTGGGGGAAATCCAGGAGATGGACAACCAAACACTCTTCCAGAAGGACAATTTATTCCTGAATAAGATTTTATGACTTCTAAAAGAGGATTTACACTCATCGAGCTTCTGGTGGTAGTTGCTATCATCGGAATGCTTTCTTCTGTAGTGCTTGCATCGCTTAACACCGCACGAGGAGCAGCACGGGACGCTCGGCGTGCACAAGATATTAAGCAGATTCAAACTGCACTTGAGCTGTACCAAAATGATAATGGCGTATACCCAATATCAGGATGGGCACACAGCTCTGGTGGAACAAACTGGACAAACCTCCAAACTGCACTCGCTCCATATATTCAAGGTCTTCCTGTAGATCCTATTAATACAGGTTCTGCTGGATACAATAATGATCAATATGCATACTCATACTACGCTTCAGGGTATGGAGGATCTGGACGTTGGTACATGCTTATTTGGGAGCTAGAAACCTCAAATGCTTCATTTGAGGGGGCAGATGGATCAACTGCATGTAATGGAACGCTATTCCACTACGGAAACGGATCAAACGGAATCGTTACGTCAGGAGGTAGTTGTTAGTTGCAAAAAGTATATAAATCGCTATACTCCTTTGCACAATGATTGAACTTACAGCAACACCCCGAGCAGAGCTTGGAAAGAAACTAAAGGCCCTTCGAGCAGAAGGTGTTCTTCCTGGTGTTGTATACAGCGGAAAGGTTGCTTCTACTCCAATTTCTGTTTCAGAGAAGGACTTCACCAAGATCCTTCGAGATGCAGGAGAAACAGCTCTTATTACTCTAAAAGGACTTGATACAGAGCACGAGGTTCTTATCCAGGACATTACATACGAGACAGTGAAGGGAAATCCAATGCACGTTGATTTCTATGCAGTAGAGCGAGGAAAGGAGGTTGAAGTTACAACGCCTCTTGAGTTTATTGGAGAAGCACCAGCTGAGAAGGCAGGAGCACAGCTTGTAAAGGCAGTTCACGAACTAAATATTAAGACAACTCCAGGAAAGATTCCTGCAAGTATTGAAGTAGATCTTTCAACTGTTGCAGAGGTTGGAGATCGAATCACCATTGCTGACCTTAAGGCACCAGAGGGAGTAACTATTCTAAATGATGCAGAAGATGCAATTGTTATTGCTCAGGAGCATGTAGAGGAAGCAGAAGAGGAAGTAGCAGCAGTAGACATGGATGCTATCGACGTAGAACAGAAAGGAAAGGGTGAGGAGGAAGGAGGAGAAAAGGCAGAAGAGGAAACAGAACAGTCATAGAGGAAAGCCCCGGCAGAAGCCGGGGCTTTTGTTATACTTATAAACAATGAAAAAGGGGTTCACACTCATCGAGCTTCTGGTGGTGGTTGCTATCATCGGAATGCTTTCTTCTGTAGTGCTTGCATCGCTTAATACTGCGCGAGGAAATGCTAGGGACGCTAAACGTGCACAGGATATGCAGCAGGTGGTAACAGCGCTTGAGTTATATGTAAATGTAAATGGTATATATCCGCCCAATGATGCAGACGGAGGGTGTACAGGAGGTAACGCAGCAAATTGTCTTTGGAAGCTTGAAAATGACCTTGTTTCCAACTACATGCCAGGAGTTCCAGTTGATCCAACCTATAACACGAAGTCCTCAGGCTCTTTCTATCTATACTTCACCTCTGGAGACAGGAGAAGATACTCACTCCTGAGGTGGTCAGAGAGACTGGGGACATGGTGTGAGCCACCTGTTCCAGCAGAGCTGAATGCTTGGTCATATCAAGCATGTCCATAATGGTTTGGGTGATATACGATATACTTAGACACGCATGATTCGTATTCTTGTACTATCCACCCTCTTTCTATTGCCGCTAACTCTCCATGCGGATGTTGTTGCAGAACGCCGTGCTGCGCTTGAGGCAGAGCTTGTGATAATTGAGCAGCAGATTGCAGAGCAACAGGTACTTTTAGATGACAAGGCGCGTGAGCGAACATCTCTTGAGCGTGATGTGGCAATTTTAGATGCACAGATTCGAAAAGCAGAGCTTCAAATCCAGGCTCGAACTATTGCGATTCGAAAACTAAATACAGGAATCTCACAAAAACAAGAAACCATTGGAGAGCTTGGAGAAAAGCTCCAAAGAGAGAAAGCCTCCCTAGCTCAAATCTTGCGGAAAACAGATCGCATTGATGACATTAGCCTGGTTGAGATAGTACTTTCTCAGCAAAACATTTCAGAATTTTTTGGAGACCTTGATACATTTTCAGATATTAAATTAGCCCTTACCGTTTCTTTTGATGAGCTTGAGGACACAAGGGTTCAGACTGAGGAGGAAAAAGTTGTTCTAACAGACAGAAGGTCAGATGAGCTAGAGCTTCGGCAGCTTCAGGAGCTTGAGCAGGCAAAGATTGAAGGATTTAAATCTGAGAAGAAAAAGATATTGGATGTAACAAAAGGAGAGGAAGAGGCATATAAGGCACTTGTAAATACAATTAAAAGAAGTGCGGCAGAGATTCGCTCAGAGCTATTTGCCCTAAGGGATTCAGCAGCTATTCCATTTGGAGAAGCGCTTGAGTTGGCTGAGACAGCAGGAGCTGCAGTTGGAGTACGTCCCGCAGTTATCCTCGGAGTTCTTAAGCAGGAGACGCGCCTGGGAGAGTTTTTGGGTACAGGAAGCTGGTTAACAGACGCACATCCAACCCGTGATCGTCCTGTATTCCCATACATCATGAACGAGCTTGGATTAGACCCAGATCAAATGCCAGTATCAAAGGCGCCAAGTTATGGGTGGGGAGGAGCTATGGGGCCATCTCAATTTATTCCATCTACATGGGTGTGTTATGGAGGATTCATTAATGTAAATACAGGAGATTGTAATAATGCTCGTCGTTCTATGAGTTGGGACAATTTCTGGCAGGGTCCATGGGAATACAGGGCAGACAAAGATCGTATTCGAAAGGCATTAGGATCAAACACTCCTTCAAATCCATACAATAATCAGCATGCCTTTACAGCAACCGGTATGCTTATGGCAGATAATGGTGCTGATGCTGGGACATGGGCTGCAGAGCGTATGGCGGCGCTGCGATATTTTGCAGGGTGGACCAATGCTAAAAAACCTCAATATGCGTTCTATGGAGACTCAGTAATGGAGCATGCTGACTTCTTCCAGGAGCAGATAGATATCCTCTATGGCAATTAAGGTTGCCAAATAACGGATTTTTGATACACTCCTCCTACTTATGAAAAAGGATATTCACCCGGAAAACCACCGACCAGTTATCTTCGAAGATACCGCTGCAGGCGTACGATTTTTGATTATGTCTACAGCACACTCAGAGGAGACTGATAAGTGGGAGGATGGAAATGAGTATCCAAAGATCTCTATCGAAGTATCTTCTTCAAGTCACCCATTCTACACAGGAGAAGATCGAACTATTGATAAAGCGGGACGAGTTGAGCGATTTAAGGCTCGAGCTGCTAAGGCAAAGAAGTAACAAGTACGCCCTTCGGGGCGTTTTTGTTATATGCTATCTACTATGGAATACGATCCTACATGGAAAGAAAGTCATAAGACCCAATTTCTAGCTCAAGAGTTTGAGCGGCTTTCATCTGAAAAGGAAAAGCTTCTGGCAGATGCAGAAGGAGATGCTGATCTTAAGGAGCTTGCAGATGAGGAAATTAAAACCCTCGAAGAAGCACAGGCAGGAATTTTAAAGACTATTGAAGGAATTCTTGAAGAGGAGAAAGAAGAGGCAGCTATTGTAAAAAAGGTTGTTATGGAGTTCCGTGCAGGAGCTGGAGGGGACGAGGCGAATATCTTTGCGCAGGATTTACGAGATATGTATATGAAGTTTGCTGAAGCAAAAGGATACAAGTCTAAGTTTGTTGATGATTTTAGTATTGAGATCGAAGGGAAAGGAGTATATGACGATTTAAAGTATGAGACAGGGGTACACCGTGTGCAGCGTGTTCCTGAGACTGAGAAGTCAGGGCGAGTGCACACTTCAACAGCTTCTATTGCTGTACTTCCGATTAAAGAGAAATCGGCTTTTGAAATCAATCCTGGAGATATTGATATGGAATTTTCTCGTGCAGGAGGCGCAGGAGGGCAGAATGTAAATAAGGTAGAGACTGCAGTTCGTTTGGTGCACAGGCCAACAAATATAGATGTAAGAAGCTCAAGTGAGAGAAGTCAGCTTGCAAACCGAGAGAAGGCCATGGAGATTCTAACTGCCAAGCTTGAGCAGCTTCATGAGGAGGAAGAGGCAAAAAAGCACGCAGATGAGCGGAAATCTCAGATTGGAACAGGAGACCGATCGGAGAAAATTAGGACCTATAACGTGCTCCAGGACCGTATAACAGACCATCGTATCAAGGAGTCCTGGCATAATCTTCCAAAGATCATGGGAGGGGGAATTGGTGAGATCATCGAAACTCTTAAGGAGAGGGAATCTGCTATTGCCGAATAAGGTTTTATTTGATAGTGTAGCGCTCATATATGGCAGTAAAAGGATCAGAAACAGTAGAGGCACTCGCTACATCAGGAGCGCATTTTGCGCATGTAAAGAGTAAGCGACACCCTTCAATGAAAAAGTTCATTTTTGGGACAAAGAACAAGGTGGATCTTATCGACCTTTCTCTAACTGAGGAGCTTCTTGCTGCTGCCAAGTCTACTATCGAGCGCTACGGTGCTGAGGGAAAGATTGTAATGTTTGTTGCTGGAAAGCGAGAGGCAGTAAAGGTAACAAAGACAATTGCTGAGAGTCTGGCAATGCCGTACGTTGCAGGACGATGGTTGGGAGGAACAATCACAAACTTCTCTGAGATCAAGAAGCGAATCAACCGAATGGCTGATCTTGAGAGCATGCGAGAGAGCGGAGAGCTTGAGAAGAAGTACAAGAAGCTTGAGCGACTAATGCTTTCTCGTGAGGAGGATCGATTGAAGGAGCGAATGGGAGGTCTTGCAGGACTTTCAAAGATTCCTGATCTTGTTGTTGTGGTTGATACGAAAGCTGAGAGTATTGCTGTTGCTGAGGCAAAGGCAAAGGGAGTTCCAGTAATTGGAATCATGAGCTCAGACTGTGACGTAAAGGACGCAACATACCCAATCGTTGCAAACGATGCATCGGTAAAGACTGTTACGCATATCCTTGAGGAGCTAGCTGCTTCATACAAGAAAGGACGAGACGGAACAAAGGAGGCATAGTACCCTAAGGACTCTACTAGTACCGCTAGTAGAGTCCTTAGGGTAGTACTAGAAGATTAATTTTTTATATAACTATGAGTATTTCAACAGACGACATCAAAGCACTTCGAGAGAAGACCAGTGTATCTATTATGCAGTGTAAGAAGGCACTTGAGGATGCAGGTGGAGATATGGAGCAGGCTGTAGTTCTTCTAAAGAAGAGGGCTGGAGCTATTGCTGAGAAGAAATCTGGACGTGATCTTGGCGCCGGTACTGTTGCTTCATACATTCATGGTGGAGAGGTTGGAGCACTTGTAGTTCTTTCTTGCGAGACTGACTTTGTTGGAAAGAATGAGGACTTTGTAGCACTTGCTCGCGAGATTGCTATGCAGCTTGCTGCAACTGACGCAAAGTTCATCTCAGATGAGGATATTACTCCTGAGGCACGTGAGGCAGCTCATAAGGTGTTCCTCGAGGAAGTTGCTGATAAGCCTGAGGATATGCGTGAGAAGATTCTAGAAGGGAAGATGCAGTCATACTTTAAGGATATGGTGCTTCTTTCTCAGCCGTATATTAAGGATTCAGCAAAGACTATTGCTGACCTTCTGTCTGAGGGAACGCAGAAGTTTGGAGAGCGTATTGAGATTTCACGTATTGCGCGCTTTTCCGTACGGGGTTAGCATACCCGTACATGGTTTCCATGTATTTCTTTCTATTTTTCTTCTTGCTAACCGCCCTGTTCCTGGGGATGGTTTGGTTTGAGCGAAAGCGAGACCAAAAATTCTTTCAGGAGGAGCGTGAGAATTTTGACGCATTTATACGCGAGCAGAAAGACATCTTTTCTGCACTTGATATTATTCAAGCTCTCGAGTACATTATGCGTTATCTGGCACTTCAGATAAGTCATGTGGTTGTAGCACTGCTACACTTCATGGCACGAAGAAGTGAAAGATTCTTGCGTAAGGCACGTCGAAAGATTGATGCGGCAAAGCCAGCACAAGAAGAACCTTCACACTTTGTGAAAAGTATGAAGGAAGCCAAAGTAATACAGGAAGATTAAGGTATTGCCACCTTAGCTCAGTTGGCTAGAGCGGCGCTCTTGTAAAGCGCAGGTCCTCGGTTCGATCCCGAGAGGTGGCTCCAGGAAAATAAAAACCACTCAATGAGTGGTTTTTATTTTATTGCTCTGTACTCGTAGCAGTCACAGACTCAGGAAGTCTTTCCGTTAGATCATCAAGCGTCGTAAATCCAGTCGATCGCTCTCCATCAATAATAAAGGCAGGCAGCTCTTCTCTTGTTACGTTGTGAATAGCAGTAAGAGTTTTAAGTGCTGGAAGGTCTAGGTCATAATCAAATGAGTACACACGTAGCCCATCAAGGTCCTTACGAAGCTTTGTAAGGGCATATCCGGCTCGTGTACAGCTCTCACAGTCATTTGCATAGAAATACAGCACAGGAGTGATTCCAGTGTCACACTGCTCTGCTACGCGAGAGAGTAGCAGGTTGTCTTTAATCTGTAGAAGAGAGTACTGCTCTTTAAGTTGCAGCACTTCTGCATTGTCTGCACCAAGCCTAATCTCTGTTGCTTGGAGTCTATCCCCAAGAGATCCTAGCTCTCGAGAGAGTAGAGGAGACTGCGCAAGGTCTTCACACGATACTTGAGAGAGTAGTTCGAACTGAGTTTCAATAGAAAGAATATCAATAGCAATTTGGTCCTGAATTCCCTGGAGTTGAGAAATTCGAACACCAGAGATCTTGTCTCCAACAAAAAGTGCCGTACCAAAGATGGCAAGTGTGATTAGTAGAGCAATCACATACGTTCGCGGACTTGTTCTATTCATATTATCTCCAACTATTTTTCTTTGTAACTACTGCGTCGAAAACTGCTTTTGTAAGCCACAGTGGTCCGAAGATACCATAGAGTGTGATGTAAAGCACGATTCCTCTATCGATGCGGATTTTCTCTCCTCCAATGTGCTTTCCTGCAAGAACTAAGATGCTGGTAAGGACAAACAGTGCAAGAATTACGTATGTAATAGACGTTGGTGTAAATGTATACCAATCAATAGAAAGGGGATTGAAGTAAAAGGCAGAGAATCCAATAGTCTGAAATTCAACAGCTTTTGCGGCAGCAGCGTGTGCTGTACTGGCAAGCAATCTAAATGGCATGTATGCGGCTGCAAATATTGAAACAAGGGTAAGGGGAAGGATGAAGAATCCAAGATAGATATTCTTTGGATTAAAGAAGAGGTGCTTGTATGGACCTACGTTTCGTAGGAAGCCATATGCCCACCGTACACGCTGCTTAAAGAGTGGATGTAGTGTCTTGGGTGCACGAGTATATACAACTGATCGTGGAGCATTTTCAATTAGATGTCCTGCCTCTTGTAGGCGAAGTCCCATCTCAAGATCCTCTGTGTTGTGCGCTGATCGAAATTCTCCAATAGTTTCAAATACCTCCTTTTTGTATAGAGAGAATGGTCCAGGTGTAATAAATTGCGCATTAGCGTCTGCAAAGACACGTCTGAAAAGCATTCCAACCTCATACTCAGCTTTCTGCATTTGTCTGAAGAATGAGTCTGGCGTCTCTACTTTAATGGCAGGGGTAACCGCCATTGCCTCTGTGCTTTCAAATACACGTAGTGATTCAAGAAGTGCATCTTTATCTACGAATGAGTCAGCATCAAGACATCCGAGGATGTCTGCATTGCTTGTCTTAATCGCATGATTAAGCGCAGTATGCTTCCCACCATTTTCTTTGTGAGAAATTGTTACCTGTGGGTGATTCTTAAATTCTTTTAGAGATTCTTTTGTTCCATCAGTACTTCCATCATCAACTACGTGCACGCGCAGTTTCTTTGATGGATAGTTCATGGATAGGAGTGATTTGATTGTTCCTGCAACAGTGTGCTGCTCGTTAAAGCAAGGGACGATAATCTCAACCTTTGGATGATAGGCAAGTCCTTTTATTTCTTCTTTTCCTCTACGCATTCGCTCGAAGAATCCAATTAAAAGGAGAACCTCAAAGTAGAGGACAGAAAAAAAGAAAGCCCATGTGAGAGCGCTCAACATTAGGGCCATCCTAGCACGATTTAAGCCATTTTTTAATTGACAGAATTACGCTATACTTGCCTTTATATGAAGGGAAGCAGGCACCCGCTAAGCCACACAATGCGTGAAATGTACGACATCTTTAAGGAGATGGGGTTTGCAATTGATATGGGGCCAGAGATTGAGACTGAACACTACAACTTCGATGCTCTTAACGTGCCAAAGGATCATCCAGCACGAGATATGCAAGATACGTTTTATCTTGATGGTTCTCGGGTGCTTCGTACGCACACATCTCCCGTGCAGATTCATCACATGGAGAATAACAAACCTCCTATCAGGATTATCGTTGCAGGGCGTGTGTATCGAAACGAAGCAACAGATGCAACGCACGAAGCGCAGTTCCATCAGATTGAGGGACTTGTTGTAGATAAGGGAATAACGCTCGCACACCTCAAGACAACTCTCATGAAAGCGCTTTCAAAGTATTTTGGAAAAGAAACAAAACTTCGCTTCCGTCCGGGGTACTTCCCATTTGTGGAGCCTGGAGTTGAGGTGGATGTGCTTTGGGAGATGCCAAATGGAGAGAAGAAATGGCTTGAGGTACTTGGAGCTGGAATGGTGCATCCGAATGTGCTTAAGGGTGTAGGGATTGATCCAAAAGAATATTCTGGATTTGCCTTTGGTACAGGGCTTGAGCGATTGTCTATGTTTAAGCACGGTATTGAGGATACGCGTAGGTTTAGCAATCCAGACCTAAGGACAATTGATCAATTTTAATATGATAGTTAGCTATAAATGGATTTCTGAATATTTTGATGAGCCGCTTCCGGAAGCACAGGAGTTGGCTGATTTGCTATCAGTGCACTCTTTTGAAATTGAAGGAGTAGAAGAAAAAGGAGACGATACTCTTATTGATATTGATGTGCTTCCAAACCGTGCACACGACTGTCTCTCTCACAGAGGAATCGCAAAAGAGGTTGGGGCAATCCTCGGGAGAGATTTGTATAAGGATCCACTGCGTGATGATTTTCTTGAGCTTCCTGAAAGTGATGAGATAAAGGCAGAGGTAGATTTTGATCTTAAGGACACGAGTACTATCGCAATTCTTGTAAAAGGAGTTTCTGTCAAAGAGTCTCCAGATTGGCTACAAGATAAGCTTACAAATCTTGGACAGCGCTCAATCAATAACATTGTAGATATTACAAACTACATCATGCTCAATATGGGGCAGCCACTGCATGCATTTGATGCAAAAGCATTTAATGGGCTTGTGCGCATTAAAAGAGCAGAAGAAGGAGAGAAGATTACACTTTTAGGAGACATTAAAGCAGAGCTTTCAAAGGAAGACATTGTAGTTTCAGATGGAGAGAAGGCACTCGATGTAGCCGGTGTTAGAGGAGGAGAGGAGGCTGAGATTAGTGAGGATACAACTGACATCATAATCTCTTCATCACACTTCAATCCTCTTATGGTGCGAAAGACTGCACAGAAGCTAAAGCTTTGGACTGATGCAGCAAAACGCTTCCAGAATGATCCATCACAGCACCTCTCTGAGCACGGGGCTCGAGAATGTCTTGAGATGATTCTAGATCTTGCGGGTGGGGAAGTTGTTGGCATGAGCCGAGCAGGATCTGAGCTCCCAGAGCATGCAAAGGTAGAGCTTTCAATTGAGCGAGCAAATAACTTACTGGGACTTTCTCTATCTCGAGATGAGGTGCTCGATATTCTAAAGCGTATTGGAGCATCTTACGATGGAGAAGATACTCTTACCGTTGAGATTCCTCATGAAAGGGTAGATTTACGTATTGAAGAAGATCTAATCGAGGAGATTGGAAGATTGTACGGATATGACAAACTTCCTGAGATGGATCTTCCTGCAGCTGATGCGCCAGAGGCACATAAAACATTTTTGGTATTTGAGATAATTCGGGACCTTCTAACAAAAGAAGGGTTCTCTGAAATATATGGATACTCTCTAAGAGATAAAGGAGAAGAGAAGCTTCTTAATGCTCTTAATACAGAGAAGAGCTACATGCGAGTAAATCTAAGTGATGGGCTCGAGGAAGCTATTATTTTAAATAAAAACAACTTACCCCTTCTTGGAAAAGAGCATGTAGATATATTTGAAATTGGAAATGTATTTGGGAAGGACGAGAAGACGCACTTTGGTATTGCCACAAGCAGAAAAAAGAAAGAAAAGATTTTTGAAGAGATTCTAGGAAAACTTGAAGAAGTTCTTGGTGTGAAAGTGGAGGGGAAAATAAATCAGAATGTTTTTGAAGCAGATCTAACTTCTGTTATTGAAAAGGTTGATGCTAAAGACCTTCCAGAGTATTCAGCGCCTGATGTTCAGTTTGCTATTCCATCGGCTTATCCATTTGCACTTCGAGATGTTGCGGTATGGACCCCAGAGGGAACAACAGAAGAATCTGTAAGAGCGCTTATAGAAGATGAGGCAGGAGAGCTGTTATATCGAATTGATCTATTTGATGAATTTAGTAAAGACGGGCGAACATCATATGGATACCATCTAGTATTCCAGTCTGATACTGAGACGCTCAAGGATGAAGAGGTAAACACCATTATGGATAGAGTGTACGAGATGTTGAAGGGTCAAGAAGGGTTTGAGATTCGGTAGTTGTTTAAAGGAGTTACTTCTGATACCTTCGAGATAGGAAACAGAAAGGATTGTGTCATGCACACGATTTGCAACACAACGATTCTCAAAGGAGAGGTCGAAGGGCTTTGTCTTGCACACAAAGAACATAAACTTCTTCCTCCAGATATTCGCAGGTGGCTGAAAGAAATTGAGGATCGAATTTCTCCTTCAGTTTGGTCTTTGATCCAGGAGTATGGTCAGGATTCTGAGAATAATATTTTCTCTTTACCTTGGGTTCCAACCTCAACCACGGTAGACAAAAGGCTGCAGGCTCTGTATGCATTTTGTTTGCGTGTCTGGTACCGTGACCACGCAGAAAGAGTTCATTAAATTATGCGCGCAGATATTGCTATCTGCGCGCATTCTTCAGTTAATAACACCTGTTAAACCGATAGTATTTATGCTAAAATACAGCTAACTAACAGGATATATGGCAAAAGGTAAGCAAGAAACAAAAGGCAGCTATGGCGCCAAGGATATTACTGTTCTCGAGGGGCTAGAGCCAGTACGAAAGCGTCCAGGTATGTACATTGGTACAACTGGTCCTGATGGACTTCATCACCTTATTTGGGAGGTTTTTGATAACTCTCGGGATGAGGCAATGGCAAATGAGGCGGATGATATTGAAGTTACACTTCTTCCAGATTCTACTATTCGTGTAGTTGATAACGGGCGAGGTATTCCTGTAGACAAGCATCCAAAGACAAAAGTTTCAGCTCTTGAAACTATTATGACGACACTCCATGCGGGAGGTAAGTTCGGTGGTGAAGGATACAAAGTGTCAGGAGGGCTTCATGGAGTGGGAGTGTCTGTAGTTAACGCGCTTTCAACAATGACGCGTGCTGAGGTGCACAAAGATGGAGATGTGCACATGCAGGAGTACAACATTGGAAAAGCAAAGGCTGCAGTAAAGAAAGTTGGGAAGAGCAAAAATCGAGGAACGGTAATTACATTCCGAGCAGACGATACTATTTTTGAAACAGTTGAATATTCTTGGGACAAGATCGTATCGCACCTTCGGCAGCAAGCATACCTTGTAAAAGGAACACGTATTTCAGTATTAGATGCACGAGAGACTAAAGATCTTGATCTTAAGAATGTTTTCTACCTTCGAGATCTTGGTCTTGAGATGCCATCACAGTCTTTTTACTTTGAGGAGGGACTGAGGTCTCTTATTGGTTTCCGAAACCAATATCAGACTCCAGTACACAAAAATATTTTCTATATTGATCGATCTGTTGAGGATGTGCAGGTTGAAGTTGCACTTCAGTATGTAGATGACATCTCATCACGACTTACTGCCTTTGCGAACAATACCTACAACCCAGAAGGAGGTACGCACGTAACAGGATTCAAGACTGCACTTACGCGAACACTAAACGCGTACGCAAAGAAGAATAACCTCATGAAGGATGAGACCTTCACAGGAGACGATGTGCTTGAGGGTATTACTGCTGTTATCTCAGTAAAGCTTCCAGAGATTCAGTTTGAGGGACAGACAAAGGCAAAGCTTGGATCAGTTGAAGCTCGTGGTGCGGTAGAGACAGTGTTTGGAGAAGGGTTCTCAGATTTCCTAGAGGAGCACCCAGATGATGCAAAGCACATCATCTCTAAAATCACACTTGCCCTTAAGGCGCGAAAGGCTGCAAAAGCTGCTAAAGAGTCAGTGCTTCGAAAAGGAGCTCTCGAAGGAATGACACTTCCTGGAAAGCTTGCTGACTGTTCAAGCAAGAGCGCAGAGGATTCAGAGATCTTTATTGTAGAGGGAGACTCAGCGGGAGGATCTTCTAAGCAGGCGCGAGACAGGAAGACGCAAGCCATCCTTCCTCTTCGAGGAAAGATTCTAAATGTAGAGCGAGCGCGTATTGATCGAATGCTTGCCTCAGCTGAGATTAAAGCTCTTGTTATTGCTATGGGTACAGCAATTGGAGATGTATTTGATATTGAAAAACTTAGGTACCACAAGATTATTATCGCAACCGATGCCGATGTAGATGGAGCGCACATTCGTACGCTACTTCTTACTCTTTTCTATCGATACTTTAAGCCGGTAATTGAAGGAGGGTATTTGTATATTGCACAACCACCACTCTATAAGATTCAGCAGGGGAAGAAGGTAAATTATGTATATACAGAAGAGGAGAAGGTAGAGCTTCTTGGAGAGGATGCTGATGTTGTAGAAGAGGAAGGAGGAGAGGAAGCTGAGGAGCAGGAAGCGGAAGAGACAGCAAAGAAATCACCAAAGGCTCGTATCCAGCGATACAAGGGACTTGGAGAGATGAACCCAGACGAGCTGTGGGAGACAACTATGGATCCTGAGAACAGGGTGTTGAAGCAAGTGACAATTGAAGATGCTGTTCAGGCGGACAAGATCTTCGACATTCTTATGGGAACGGATGTTCCATCTCGAAAGAACTTTATTCAAACGAATGCAAAGCTTGCGAACGTAGACGTATAACAAAAGCGCCCCAGACGGGGCGCTTTTGTTATAAGAGAATAGTAAGCGTTAGTTTGCTACGGTGATTTTTACAAATGCACCATTATTATCCTCAGCAGATTCAACAACTCCACTCTTGTGGTCAATTGCAACTGCAATCTGTAGATCAGTTCCAACCTTTGATCGGTCAAATCCGATTACGTACTCAATCTTTTCTCCAGGGAGAAGGTTCTGTACGTGCTCAGCTTTTCCTTCAAAGATGTAGGTTGTCTCAGTTGGCATTACAACATTGAATCGCCAATTAGTTCCTGTCTCTTTTGTTCCTTTATTCTCAACTGCAAACTTCACGGCAATTCGATCAGTTTTTGAAAGAGTTGATGTGGCAACAAAGTTATCTGCTGCATATCCACCAACAAGCTTTCCTGTTGCAAGAATAGTTGGCACAAGATCAGGAAGTCCGTTTGGATCTGATACTGGTGCTCCAGGATTCTGTTCAGTTACTTCTGTTGTTTCTCCTCCAGGTGTTGGAGTTACAGCAGGAGTCTCTACAACAGGCTCCTCAACTTCCGGCTCAAGAACGATAGGGAAGTTGGTTGTTGGAGTTGTAGTGCTTGTCTCAACGACAATTACGTCTCCATCAGCTGGTACGAAGATGCTTGTTATACCTACGACAGCAGCTGAGAGTCCATTAACCGCACCGTTTACAACGGTAGGGATGAATCGAGCTGAATTTCCAGCAAGTACAACAGCAAGAGCAAGAAGGGTAATGAACCCAACTACTGCAAGACCATTGATTGCTGCGTTTTTTGTTTCCATATTGTTTACTAACGCTTACTAATAAGTGGCAGATTTTTACCATAGACAGAGTCTAATGTCAAGCACAAGAGGAAGCGGTTCTCTTGACAAAAGAGTTCTTTTAGTGTACTAATATGCCAGTCAATATGACTGAGCGCAAGACAGTATTTGTACAGACAGTGCGAGTTATTCGCACAATCCTACGGAATAAGTGGAAATTCCTGGCAATTTTTGTAATTGCCTTTCTTACTTTTGTATGGATTCTTGGGCGTCTAGATTTGCTCCCAGAGCCAGACACTTCAAAGAGTCTAAGTACTATTACAATTTCAAAGGAAAAGAATTCTTTTCCTGCGGCAGCTGCAGTTGCACTAGCAAAAACAGCTGAAAAGCCAACTCGCGTTGTTATTGACTCAGTTGGTGTTGATGTTGAGGTAAATAATCCGTTTAAGACAGATATTGCCTCACTTGATAACTCACTACTCTCAGGAGCTGTGCGATATCCAACATCAGGAAAGCTTGGAGAGAATGGAAATGTTGTGATCTTTGGTCACAGTTCGTACCTTCCAGTTGTAAAGAATGAATACTTTAAGGCATTCAACGGACTTCAGAATCTAAAGCGTGGAGAGATTATTGAGGTGCATGGAGAAGGTCTTGTATATGAGTATGAGGTAAGTCGTGTGTATGAGGCAGATGCCACAGATACACGGATTCCACTTACAAAAGATTCAAAGAAACTGACTCTTTCTACATGTAATTCATTTGGTGATCTAAATGATCGACATGTGGTAGAGGCATATTTCGTGGGAAGCAAAAAGATTTCTTCGTAGAAATTTCTTTGCTCTCTATGAGAGCGTGAACATTACAACCGTCGCTACGGCGACGCAACAGAGAGGAAAAGCCGATGGTTATTCGAATCATCATTCTGGCTGCGTCGCTCATCTTCGGATCGGCGGCTCACGCTCAGACACCATGGACAAATTGGGGCTCAGCTCCATATGCGTCCAGTCAGGAAGAAGCTTTCGAGCTCCTGCCTGAAGCGCTTGTTGCGCTTGGGGTTCCGCAGGAACTTCACAGCGAATTCATTGATATGGTTTCCGAGAATCCGGATGGGGAAGAAATCTTCCTTGATCCGAATGATCGGCTCATCGCGATGATGAGTGGGGGTGCAAACCCTCATGCCATGCATGACGTGCCTGTTGCAGCCATTCCGGTCAATGAGACTGGTACGGTTGTGCAGGCAGCGCGTGCGCGCAAATGGGAGATTGAGTATGAAGGCGTCACGTACGTCCTCATCCTCCCGGAAATCTGTTTCAACTGGTCGTACAATACCTTCGAGGTTGAAGTACGAGAAGTTGAGGTGCCACCTCCTCCCGAGGAATGTGCCATTATCGTATTTCCGGCTCAAGAAGGCTGGGTTGTTCGAAACTTCTTCCTTGCGGAAGAGAGTCGACTGCCTGCTAGCAATTGCTGGGCACTGCTTGATGGCGTTGATCATGAAGATGGTGCACGTATAAGCTCCTTGCCTGGTCGTTGTGATAACTGCGATCTTGAGCCCTACTTGCGTTGGGCACGTCGTGAGCACGGTCTTCGTGGAAGTCCTGTGAACAGCGCTAAGTATGGCGCCGAACGTGGCAATGTGCATGCGGTAATCATTCCGATCTCGCAGATTGAAAACTACAATACGATCTGCGTGGGTCCAGATGAACAGCGCCAGCGCTATTCGCCGGTGACAGTCGAACCCAGTGATTGGGATTCGGCTCTCCGGGAAAACCCGTTCGCGATTGATTTGCCTCAAGGGCAAACAATTCTGATTACCCATCAAGTGAACATCGAGGGGCGGCACTTTGAGTCGCTTCCGCGACGTCGCACCTGGCTGTGGTGGTAGGCAGTAGGAGAGTGCACTGCACTCTCCTACACACCTCTCTTTTTTATACTTATGATTTCAAAACCAAAAAATATCCTTGCATATGCAAAAGCACATCCGATTAAGTCGGCTGTTCTTGGTGCATTTACATTTTTTACAATTCTAGGTGCAGGCTTTGGAACATTTTATGCAATTGCACCTGAGAGTGCAGAGGCACTTATTACAGGTGGGCCTGGATGTTGCGGAGGAACTTATGATCCAATTATCGTTGATCCTTGGATTCCTGGCGGAGGAGGTGGCTTCGGCGGAGGAGGTGGCGGAGGAGGTGGATCTGCTCCTGCTCCAACATGTACGCTTTCTGCTAATCCAAACTCAATTCTTGCAGGAGGAAGCTCAACGCTCACTTGGACAACAAGTTATGCAAATGAGGTAACTATCGATAATGGTGTCGGAGGAGTTGCCATTGGTTCTGGGACAACAAGTGTAAGTCCACCAAACACAACAACCTATAGGCTTTCTGCTACAAACACTATAACGGGACGAACTACTGTGTGTACTGCAGCAGTAACTGTTACTCCAGCTCCAGTAGCGCCAAGCTGTACGCTTGATATTGCGCCTGCAGTTGTTGAGCTTGGAAATTCAGCTTCAGCATCTTGGACAACAACAAACGGAAGCACTTTTAGTATTAGTGGAGGAATTGGGCCTGTAACACCAGTTGCAGCAGGAAGCACAACAATTACACCAACAGCTCTCGGTACGTATACATATATTGGAGTAGTAACGAGCGCCACAGGAGAAACTGCGACGTGTACTGACTCACTTGAGGTCATTCCACCAATTGTGGTGAATGCGCCAAGTTGTGAACTCAATGTCATTCCAGAGACAATTACTATTGGAGATACAGTATCTATTGAGTGGGACACTCGATTTGCTAACACATTTAGTATTGATAATGGAATTGGAGCAATTTCAATTCTTACAACACCAGTTGCGGGAGGAGTTGTAAAAACAGTGCCAACAACAGAAGGGACAATTACCTACACGGGAACAGTAACAGCGCTCGATGGAACTACTGTGACATGTTCTGATACGGTAAACGTACTTCCTGTTGGAGTGGATGCTCCTGCATGTACCCTTACTACCGATGGACTTGGTGCTGGGGAAACTGAAACAACAATCTACTGGACACTCATCAATGTAGTTTCAGCAACTCTAAATGGAAAGAGTATTGCTCCTGTTGATGGTTCACAAACTGTAGGGGCAGGAACCTACACTCTTACTGGATCAAATACAGATGGAGTTGAGGTTACGTGTGGACTTGTAATCGAACCGCCGCTTGATGGACCTGCTTGTACGCTAACAGCAGACAAACTTTCTCTTGCTCCAGGTGAGACAACTACAATCAACTGGACAATTAACAACGCAACAGAAGCAACGCTACAGCACCTTGATGCAGTTTCTATCATTGATCCAACAGATGGATCACAGTCTGCGGTTGCAGGAACGTACACACTTTCTGTAGGGAATGGAGTACAGAGTGACACGTGTGAGGTAACAATTGCAACAGTAACTCCAGGAGTACTTAGTTGTACGCTCGATATTGACGAGGGTGTTATTCGATCTGGACAGTCAGCGAATATGACGTGGAGTACCAATGAGGCTGTCTCATTTACTATCAATGGAGATGATAAGGATCTTTCAGGAACTGAAGTTATTCGTCCACTGGGAGTACAGATCTATACATACACAGGAATTGCGACAGACGCAGATGGAAACACTGTTGAGTGTGCAGATACTATTCAGGTAACAGGAGGATCAGGTGGAGGAGGTCTCTCATGTGCAATGAGCTTCACCGAGTCTAATATTAAGAGTGGAGGGAAATCAACACTTCGATGGGAGGTTAACAATGCTGATCCAAGCACCATTGAAATTAATCAGGGAATTGGAAGTGTAGATCCAATTGATAGTGCTGATGTTACCAAGAATGCTGTTGGAACACATGAGTATATTCTTACCGCTCGTGGAGATGGAGATCAGGTAACATGTCGAGCAACCCTAACTGTTTCAGGAGGATCAGGTGGATGTACAAGTGGTTGTGGAGGTGGAAGCCGCCTGCCACAGGTGACTATCGATTTCCTTAAGGGGCCAAATGAGCAGCCTCTTGCCTTTGTTACTCTTTCACAAATTCCATATACAGGAATTGAGCTTGGGCAATTTGGCACAGTTATTTACTGGCTATTCCTAACAATCTGGAGCGGTGCAGTTGCATACCTTGTATTGTTCAAGATTGTGCCATTTACAGGCCGAAAACTGGCTGCAGTTAAGAATGGTGTGTCTGAGGCGATAAATGCCACAGAAGAGGGTACAATGGATATAACTATGCATGAGGAAATGGAAGATATTCAAATGGATGGATTCTCTCCAAAGCAAGGAGATGAAGCTCTTTCTGTTGAAGATATTGTTCGTGGTCTCTCACGAATGCATCAAGAGTCTCGACCTGTCGCATCTGAGATTGAGGTGGAGGAGGAAGAGCCTGAGGTGTATGAGGCCGATGTAGCGCGCGAGATGGAAACAGCTCCAGTACAAACAGCAACACCACACTCTACTGGAGAAGAGCTTCAGCTACTCAATGCTCTTATGAGTGGAGATCGAGACACAAGCTTTAGTTTGCTGCGACGTGCAACTCGAAATGGAGGTCGTCCAGATCTATTGATTGAGAAAGTGCTTGTGCACCTTGATGCTGCATATCGAGCACGAATTGATGGAATTCCTTGTTCTGAGGATGTGCGACGAGCAACTGCAGCTCTAGATACTGCGCTTCTTGAGGAGGTGATTAGTTCTCTTGCATCTGCAATTGATACAACATATTCACAGTCTCAAACTGGAGCAAAGCTAGCGCTCGCTAGGGCGCACGCGGTGATTGAGCGCGGATAATACTCGATCATTTTTTACCGATGTATAAAAACAGCACTCGTATGAGTGCTGTTTTTATAACTACGTAGTTAATTACGTAATTAACTACGTAGTTGGTGCAAGTGCTCGAGAGTCTCGCTCTTCTATAAGTTTTTGGATAAAGTCATCTACGTTTACTCCATCAAGTTTTCCAAGGTCTCGATGCTCAGGAGAAACTTCATTGCTCTCAACTTCTTTATCTCCAACAACAATTACATATGGAACTTTTTGTCCTTTGAATCCATAGATACGCTTTCCAAGAGAAATGTTCTCAGCATTTACTTCAACTCGAATATTTTGCGCTTCAAGTTTTTCTTTTAGTTCTTGTGTGTATGCTGCATGGTCTTCTGATACTGGCACAAGCCCAACTTGTATAGGTGAGAGCCATAGAGGGAATGCTCCTGCAAAATGCTCAATTGCAACTCCTAGGAATCGCTCAAGAGATCCTGAGATAGCTCGGTGGATCATAACAGGGCGCTTTTTCTTTCCATCACTGTCTGTATATTCAAGCTTAAATCGCTCAGGAAGGTTGAAATCAAGCTGTGCGGTAGCTAATTGCCACTCTCGTCCAATTGCGTCAGTTGCAACAAAATCAATTTTTGGACCATAGAATGCTGCCTCTCCAGGCTCAGTTACGTACTCTTTTCCAATCTCTTCAATACAAGACTTCAAAGTGTTGATTGAATTTTCCCAAAGCTCAGGAGTTCCAAGGTACTTCTCTGGCTCCTCAGGATCATTGGTAGAAAGTCTTACTGCAAGTGGCATATCAAAGGCTTCGTAGAAGTTTTTGATGATGTCGTAGATTGCGAGCACCTCGTCTTTTACTTGATCTTCAGTACAAAATACATGGGCATCGTCCTGTGTAATTGATCGAACTCGAGTGAGTCCTGCAAGTTGCCCTGTATTTTCGTCTCGATATACCGTTGTTACCTCAGAGTACCTGATAGGGAGATCTTTGTATGAGCGAGGTTGTGAGGCAAAGATTTGTGTGTGGTGAGGACAGTTCATCGGCTTCATGATGAACTCGTCATCTGTCTTCTTGCTTTTTACAAAGAAAATATCATCTGCAAACTTGTCATAGTGTCCACTTGTTTTGTAGAGATCACACTTTGCCATATGAGGAATATTTACACGCTCATATCCATAAGGCTTTGCAAGTTCCCACACAAACTCTTCAAGCTCTTTACGCATGATATTTCCCTTGGGTGTAAATAGGGGAAGTCCAGAACCAACAAGAGGAGAGAATGCAAAGAGATCAAGCTCCTTTCCAATCTTTCGATGGTCTCGCTTTTTTGCCTCTTCTTGTTGTTCTTTGTATGCATCAAGATCAGCTTTAGATTCAAATGCTATTCCATAGATACGAGTAAGCATTTGATTGTTCTCATCTCCCTGCCAGTATGCTCCAGCAACATTTGAGAGCATGAAGGCTTCGGGATCAATGTCCTTTGAAGACTCTACGTGAGGTCCTTCACAAAGATCTGTGAAGTTTCCAATAGTGTATGTAGAAAGTTTCGCACCTTCGTCATTTAGCTTTTCAATGAGTTCAAGCTTATGAGTCTGGTCCTTGAAGCGCTGCTTTGCATCCTCGTATGTAATTTCATGCATCTCAGGAGTAAATCCTTCTTTGAGTATTTCGCGCATAAGTTCCTCCAGTTTTGGAAGATTCTCCTCATTTACAGGAGATGAGAGTTCAATATCGTAATAAAAACCATTGTCTGTTGCAGGTCCCGTTCCGAATTTTGCCTTATCATCGTGCTCGAGCACAGCGCCTGCAAGTATGTGTGCTAGAGAGTGTCGAATCTTCAAAAGTTTGTCATCCATATAGCCTTACTATACAACAAATGCGACCTATTGGGGCCGCATTTCATAATATAAACACAACCGCCAGAGAGCGCTTACCACGTTGTGGTTGTTGTGTTTGTTACGATCATAATAATAAATAGAGAGTAGCAGATGGGTAAGGGAAGTCAATGTGAAAGGCGCTATGATTGTAGCGCCTTTTTCCTTTCCTTTCTTTTCTTCTCCAGTGCTCCAACTTTCTTTCGGAGTGATTTGCGAATGTTCACAACTTCTCTGTCGTCTGAGGTTTTCAGAACAATGATTTCAGTATTGATGCCTGCAATTTTTGCATCAAGAAGGAATATTTCCCGCTCTCGTTTTTCCATATTTTCCTCCCACTTCTTGCTTCAAGATGCTACAAAGATTGTATTTTGTCAATGATAAGGCTTGTTTCGCCATTTCGGGCAGATAAACTTCCTTTTGTAACTACACATGAAGATTGGAAGAGAAGTCCATTGCACTGCTCATATAGTTTTGGAAATACAACACACTCAAGAGACCCTGACTTATCTCCAATTTTTACAAAGGCCATTTTGTCTCCCTTCTTTGTTAGAAATGGTTTTACATCTTCAATCATTCCAGCAACTACTGTGGGGAGTGTGCTCTTGGGTCCATCAACTAATTGAGAAATATTCTTTTTTACATTCTTTAGTTTTTCTTCGTACTGATCAAGAGGGTGTCCGGATACATAAATTCCAAGAAGCTCTTTCTCCCATACAAGCTTGTCTTGCTTTGCTGCATCAGGTGCTTCTTCAAGATCAAGCCGGTGTGATGGGGTAAGAGATCCAAAGAGTGAGTCTTGAGCTCCTGCCTCAGCTCCTGCTTCTTTATGGAAGGTAAGCATTTGCTCAAGATTGTGAAGGAGTGTTCCTCGGTTTGCAAAAGAGTCTAGCGCACCAGATTTGATAAGAGATTCAAGACCTTTCTTATTAAGAGCACTTGAAGTTACTCGAGAAAGGAAGTTTGCAAGACTCTCAAATTTTCCATTTGCTTCACGCTCTTCAATAATTGCATTGGCAACTCCTTCTCCAAAGTTTTTAATTGAAACTAATCCAAAGCGGATCTTTGTATTATTTTCAACAATCGTAAAGTCGGTATTACTTTCATTTACATCAGGAGGAAGAACTGGAATTCCCATTCGCTCACACTCTGCAATTAGTATTGAAATTTTGTCGATTTCTCCCGCATCAGCGGTAAGGAGCGCTGTCATGTACGGAACAGGGTAGTTGGCCTTCATGTAGGCAGTTTGATAGGCAACACGTCCATAACTTGCGGCATGAGCTTTGTTAAATCCGTATCCGGCAAATGGGGCAATAAGTTCCCAAATTTGTGCAGCCTTTTCTGCAGTCATTCCATTTTCAACGCATCCCTTAAGGAATTTCTCATGCTGCCGTTCCATCTCTTCAGGAATTTTCTTTCCCATAGCCTTTCGGAGCTTGTCAGCCTCAAGCCATGAATATCCTGCAAGATGGATTGAAATAAGAAGCACGTCATCCTGGTAGGTAATCACTCCGTATGACATATCAAGAATGTCTTTCATTCGATCATCAAGATAAGTAATTTTCTGAGGGTTATATTTTCGCTCAATGTAATCGGGAATAGATTCCATCGGACCTGGACGATACAGCGCTACCATCGCATTAATATCATTGATGTTTGTTGGCTTTAGTTCTTTAAGGAATCTTGTCATTCCAGAACCGTTCAATTGGAAGAGTCCTTCTGTTTGTCCTGTTGCAAGAAGTTTAAACGTCTTTTCATCATCGATAGGAACATTTTCAATATCAACGACATCACCAGTTTCTTCTTTTGCCATGCGCACAGCGTCCGCCAAGATCGCAAGGTTTTTAATACCAAGGAAATCAAATTTAAGAAGACCTGCATCTTCAACAGAGTGCATGTCGTACTGTGTGATAAGTTTTCCTCCTTTGGGATCGAGCTGAATCGGTGCCCAATCAATAAGTGGAGTAGGAGAGATCACAACTCCAGCAGCGTGCACTCCAGTTTGGCGAGCACACCCCTCAACTTTCTTTGCAAGATCAATAATCTCTTTTACATCCTCGTCTCCTTTATAGAGCTTCTTAAGTTCAGGCTCCATTTTAAGAGCAGTGTCGATTGTCATAGGGAATCCCTGGCTTCCAATAGGGATAAGCTTTGCAATACGGTCTCCAACCATATATGCGTGTCCTAGGGCTCGTGCTGTATCTCGAACTGCAGCGCGGGCTGCCATAGTTCCAAATGTACCAATCTGCGCAACATGATCTTCTCCATACTTTTCTCGAGCGTAATTAATAGCTTCATCTCGTCTATTATCGGCAAAGTCCATGTCGATATCAGGAGCAGACGGTCGCTCTGGATTTAGGAATCGCTCAAACGGAAGTTTGTATTCAAGTGGGTTTACGTTTGTAATTCCAAGGAGGTAAGTGGTTAAAGACCCCGCAACAGATCCACGAATAGTCGTAAGGATTCCTTTCTCTCGTGCAAAGCGCAGAAGGTCTCCCACTACAAGGAAATATGGCGCGTACCCTTTGTGCTTGATAATTCCAAGCTCATACTCAAGACGCTCTACAAGTTCGTCAGTCTTTTCTAAGTCTCGAGTTTTAATTCCTTCATACGCTAGGCGAGAGAGCTCCTCCTGGTACCCAAGTCCACTTTCAATCTTAATGTCAGGGAATACCCAGTTTCCAAGTTCAAAATCTAGATCAATACTATCCGCAATCTTTTTTGAGTTGGCAATTGCTTCAGGAATTTTTTTAAATGCTTTTTCAATATCTTTTGGTTTTTTAAATGAGAGATCTAGTCCTGTTGTTCCTGTTGCGTGCCGCCCTTCTCTGATTCGCATAAGCACCTCACGAGCCTCACGGTCCTCAGGCTTTAGGTAGTACACTTCCTGGTTTGCAACAACAGGCACATCTTCTGCTTTCCCAAGTTCAATTATTTTTTCAACAAGAGCTCCCCGTTCTTTTTTCTCTGGGTGATCTGTTATCTCAAGGTAGAGATCATCTTTAAAAATATCTTTGTATGAAGAAAGGAGTGCTGCGGCTTCTGTTGCATTTCCTTGATTTAAAAGAACAGAAGTTTCTCCTTGGTGTGTTGGGATAATTGCTATTACACCCTCGCTACTTTCTTTGAGAAGCTCAAGGTCTACACGTGGTCGCTCGCAAAAACCAGTAAGGTATGAGTCAGTAATGATCTTTAGAAGGTTTTTATACCCTGTTTCGTTTTTTGCTAGGAGAATAATTCGGGCCAGGTCATGATCTCTTTCGTGATCCTCTTTTCGACTGCCGGGCGCTACATAGGTGTGGACACCGATAATTGGTTTGATGTCATTTTTTTTACACTCTTTATAAAACTCAATGGCACCGTGCAAGTTTCCTGTATCGGTAAGTGCCAAAGCCTTCATTTCATACTTTTTTGCTGTTGCTACAAGCTCCTTCACTTTGGGGAGAGCGCGGAGGAAGCTATAGTGACTATGCGTATCAATCTGGACGTAATCGCTCATTTAGACACTAGTATACCAAAACAGATGATATAGTGTCTTGTATATGAAAAAGGGATTTACTCTCATAGAGCTTTTGGTGGTAGTTGCCATTATTGGAATGCTTTCTTCTGTAGTTTTGGCATCTTTAAACACTGCACGGGGAAATGCACGAGACACACGACGTCAGTCAGATCTTAAGCAAATACAGACTGCTTTAGAGCTTTATTACAATGTAAATAATGCATATCCAAATGAGACAGGATGTGACTCAAGTCAGGGAACTTCTTCAGGAGGATGTCCATCAGGAGGACTTGGAGGAAGCGACTGGAACTCAAGCAGCTTTATCTATCAAGCTCTTGTACCCACGTACATTCAGGCTCTTCCAGTAGACCCTATGAACAGCGGAGTCTATTACTACACATATGAACCAGCAAATCCTGCAGGACAAAACTACTGTCTTGGTGTTCCGCTTGAAGGTGGAGGGAGGTTTAACTTAAAAGATGGAACACCACTTGCAGGAAGTTGTTAAATGTATATTGCAGGCATAGATGAGGTTGGAAGAGGGCCACTTGCTGGTCCTGTTTCTATTGGAATTGTGTGGGTCAAAAAAGATCTTGATCTGAAGGAGAAATACCCAACCCTCAATGATTCAAAAAAGCTTTCTGAAAAGAAGCGAGAGGAAATATATAAATTAGCAAAGAAAGATTCTGATATTTCATATGTGGTTGTGAGTAATGCAGCAAAAGTTATAGATGAGAAGGGAATTGAGTTTGCAATTAGAGATGCAATTGCTAGGGGGTGTAAAAAACTTCCCGAAGATACATCTATATATTTAGATGGAAGACTTAAGGCTCCAGATAATTTTAAACAAGAGACTGTAGTTGGGGGAGATGCAAAAATTCCAGCAATTTCCTTAGCCTCTATAATGGCGAAGGTAGAGCGGGATAGATATATGAAGAAAATATCAGAGGATTATCCTCAATATGGTTTTCATAAGCATAAAGGGTATGGAACAAAAGCTCACATGGAAGCAATTGTTGATTGTGGGTTTTGTGAATTCCATAGGGAGAGTTTTTGTAGAAATTTGACCCAAGAATAGATTTCTTGTAGAACAAGTGAGGAAAAGGAGGTTCCAATGGAGCTTTATTGGATTGGTTTTTCTCTTATGGTGGCTGGTGTTGTTATAGCGGGTATTTTGCCTGAGTATGTAACGAGAAAGCCGGCATGTCGGATGTCTCTTTATATAGGAGGCTCCATAATTGTATTTATTGGAGTGTTTCTTGCAGTCTATGCTGCACTTGATGAATGGCCCGCTGCTTTGTAGCGGGCTTTCACTTGCCTTTTTATGCATATATGAGTATAGTGCTAGCCACATATGAGTTCACGAATGAAAATCACGCGAGGAAAGACGGGAAGCCGTCGAAGCCACCACGGCCTTACAGCGCCGCGTCTTTCGCATGACAAAGAGACTGACTCAACTCACAAGCGACACCATGTAGACCTTGAGACAGGAATGTACCGAGGAAAGCAGATTTTTGAACCTAAGGTGAAAACTCCAAAGGTAGAAGAAGTAGCAGAAGAGGTGGTAGAGAAAATTGAGGAGGTAGCAGAGGAAGTAAAAGAGGAGGTAAAGGAAATTGGAGAGGAGATTAAAGAAGATATTGAAGAGGTAATCGAAGCAGTTACAGAAGAGAAAGAAGAAAAGAAAGAGGAAGAGAAATAAACAGAAAACAAAAAGTCCCGCTTGTGCGGGACTTTTTGTATGCTACTTTTAACTCACGTTCTTTTATATGGCGAACCGACACCTTGCGCGATCAATTGTTCTTCAAACCCTCTTTGAGTGGGACTCTGTTGAAGGAGAAAAAGGAAATGCAAAAGAAATTTATGATCGAAACGTAGAGGAGTTTGCATCTGACAGTCGAGATGACAGGTTTATGCAGGAGCTTCTAGATGGAGTGCTCGCCAAACAAAAAGATATTGACCTCATTATAGTAAAAGCAGCACCTGATTGGCCGCTTGAAAAGATTTCAACCGTAGATCGGAATATTTTACGTATTGGACTATTTGAACTTCTCTTTGGAGATAGGGACCAAGTACCTGCAAAGGTGGCTATTAATGAAGCTATTGAATTAGCAAAGACATTTGGAGGAGATAGTAGCGGGCGATTTATAAATGGAGTACTTGGTGCTGTATATAAAGAAATTGGAGAGCCGGGGAAAAATGACACAGGAAAAGGGAAGGGTGTAAAAGAGTTGCCAATTGAGAAGTATGGAGGAGCTGTTGTATATGCTGAGCATGAAGGACAGACATACCTTGCTCTTGTACATGATATTTTCGGACATTGGACATTGTCTAAGGGGCATATTCAAGATGATCCAAGCACGGAAGAGGGTGTAAAGAGAGTAATAAAGGAGGAATTGGATCTTGATGTGGTGGTAGAAGAGCAGGTGGGAGAGAATGAATATGTAGCAAGTCATCCTGAAAAAGGGAAGACAAAGAAGATTGGAAAGTATCATTTAGCAAAAGCTGATTTTGCCCCGCTAACGCTAAAGAAATCGGGGGGATTAGATGATGCAAAGTGGTTTAAATTGCAGGATATCCTTGAGCTCAATTTCTATCGTGATATGCTCCCTGTGGTAACTACTGCCGTGCAGAAGCTTGCCGCTAAGAAAGATTCATGAGCACAATCAAAGATTTTCAAAATAAATTAGGAGTTACATTCTCTGATATTTCACTATTAGAAACGGCGCTAACACACCGGTCATTTTTGAATGAGAATAAATCAGACGGGCTTCAGCACAATGAACGTCTCGAATTTTTGGGAGACGCGGTACTTGAACTTGCCACAACAGACAGACTTTTTAAGAATTATCCAAAAGCGCCTGAGGGAGAGCTAACTGCCTATAGAGCAGCACTTGTGAATACACTTTCTCTTGCTGCCATCTCAGAGGAGCTTGGGCTCAATGAATATATTCGACTTTCAAAGGGAGAGGCAAAAGATACAGGGCGCGCACGACAGTTTATTCTTGCAAATGCAGTAGAGGCAATTATCGGAGCTCTATACTTAGATCAAGGGTATGAAGCAGCTGAGAAGTTTATCGCTACATATTTTTATCCAAAGCTTGATGAAGTTATTGAAAAGAGACTTTGGCAGGATGCCAAGAGTGCTTTTCAGGAGAAATCACAGGAGAGGGTTGGAATTACACCTCAGTACAACGTGATAAGTGAAGAAGGACCAGATCATGACAAGACATTTACTGTTGCAGTAGTGCTTGGAGATGATGAAGTAGCACAAGGAACAGGACTTTCAAAACAGGAGGCAGAACAAAACGCAGCACGAGCTGGGCTTGATTCGAAGGGTTGGTAAAAAATGATACACTATCTCCATGCAGCTAAAGGCGCTGGAGCTAACAGGATTTAAGTCGTTTGGTAAGAAAACGACTCTTTCTTTTACCAAGCCAATTACATCTATTGTGGGACCCAATGGGTCAGGAAAAAGTAATGTAGCAGAGGCATTTCGCTTTGCACTAGGTGAACAATCTATTAAAAGTCTTCGAGGGAAAAGAGGAGAGGATCTTATCTTCTCAGGAAGTGCGCAAACTCCTCGAAGTAACAAAGCGAGTGTAAAAGTAACGTTTGATAATTCAAATAAACTTTTTAATGTAGATTTTCCAGAGGTAACAATTGAACGAACAGTATTTCGAGATGGAGTAAATGAATATTCTATAAATGGATCAAAGGTTCGCCTAAAAGATGTGCACGAACTTTTAGCCCATGCCAACATTGGTCAAACAGGACATCACATAATCTCTCAAGGAGAGGCAGATAGAATTCTGTCTTCAAATGCAAAAGAGCGAAGGAGTATGATCGAAGAAGCTCTTGGGCTTCGTGTATATAAATATAAAAAGGAAGAGGCACAGAAGAAGTTGGCAAAGACAGAAGAGAATATTGGAAATGTAGAGTCTCTACGAAAAGAAATTGCACCGCATCTGCGTTTCCTTAAGAAGCAGGTAGACAAGGTAGAGCGAGCAAAAGAACTCAAGGATGAGCTTGTTGGAGAGTATCAAGAGTATTTTGCACTTGAGGAAGCATGGCTCAAAGAAGAGGAGGGAAAGAATAAAGACGCCCTCAATGAGCCAGAGAAACGTCTTGAAGAGATAGAGAAAGAAATCCAAGATCTTCCAGAAGATTCTCCGGTAGATACTTCAGATTTTGATACAAAGGTTCAAGAAAACGAATTTAAGCTCCGAGATCTTGAAGATGAGAGCCAGAATGCATTTCAGAAGCTATCTCGAATAGAAGGAGCTCTTGAGCTTACAAAAAAGAACCAAAGCACTGAAGAGAAGGTTTCAATTCATGCTGATACATTCTCTGAGTTTCGAAACAATGTACTTAAGGCAGGTGAAGAGGGAGAAAGAGCAGATTCATTTGGAGACATGAGAAAAGCGTTTGATGGTCTTTTGAATGTTGTGCGCCCATTTGTAGATGCGTACAAAACAGCAGAAGTAGAGACTGAGGACACAACAGAGCTTGAAGAAGAGCACGCACAGCTTAAAGAGGAGTATGAGAAAGCACGGTCTTCAGTACAGGAAATAAGGACAAGTATTTCAGAACTTCGCACAAAGAGAGAGGAAGTGCGAAATAAAACACAGGAGGGGCAGATAAAGCGTCTTGCACTTACTGCAGAGCAGGCAAAGCTCATTGCGCTCACCACATCACACAAAGAGCGTGCAGAGCGTCTTCGGGTTGAGCGTGAAGAGTTTGAACGCGAGCATAGAGAGGCTCTTGCGTTAATTGGAGAAGAGGCTGTTCGATATGAAAAGACTAAAGTAAGAGATGAGGCGCGAAGTGTACAGGAAGAGCGAAAGAGGAATATTCAGCGAATGAAGATTCGAGTCGAAGAGCTTGGCGGTGGTGGAGAGGAGGTTATGAAGGAGTTCTCTGAAGTGCAGCAAAGAGAAGAGTTCCTTGGAAATGAGGTGGAAGATTTGCAAACTTCGGCAGAGGCTCTTAAGGAACTTATTGTAGAGCTCGAGAAAGAACTCACCTCTACATTCAATGAAGGTCTTGTGGCGATCAATACTGCCTTCAATGAATTTTTTGTAACAATGTTTGGTGGGGGATCTGCACGTCTTGTTGCGGCAGATGCAAAAGACGAAGAAGAAGGAGTAGAAGATATTGGAATTGATGTGTCTGTATCAGTTCCTGGAAAGCGCGTGAAGGGACTCATGGCGCTTTCAGGTGGTGAGAGAGCCCTAACTTCAATTGCACTTATCTTTGCGATGAGTCAGGTGAACCCACCTCCTTTCCTTATTCTTGATGAGACGGACGCAGCCCTCGATGAAGCAAACAGTAAGCGTTATGCAGACATGATTGAGAATCTTGCAAAGCGATCACAGCTTATTCTTATCACACACAATAGAGAGACTATGAGTCGGGCGGGAGTACTCTACGGAGTAACTATGATGGGAGATGGAATTAGTAAACTCCTTTCTATTCAGTTTGAAGAGGCTGTGCAGGTTGCGAAGTAGTGGTATATTCAGGGAAGTTGATCCAAGCAGAAAAGGGACTTCCATGAATCTTGGAAATTATGGAAGATCACCACATGAGCTTGAAAGAGCTCGTGAGGAAGCTGAGCAGTTGATTCGTCGACGACCTCCGCCAATAGAAGATGTTCGTACTGCGCGTGAGCGTCGTCGCGGACGGAACCCTAAAGATGGCCACTAGAGCCTTTCAGCAACACAGAAAAGCCGCGTCCTTGGACGCGGCTTCTTTATTTCTTTTCTTCTGCAAGAGCAAAATCTAGAAGGCGATCAATAGTATTTACTTTAATTAGTCGCACACGAACAGTGTCTCCAAGCTGATATGTCTTTCCTTTATTTTGTCCAACAAGTCGATACTTGCTCTCTTCGTATGAGTAGAAGTCATCTCCCATGCTTCGGATAGATACAAGTCCTTCAGATCGAGTATCTTGCTCCTCTACAAAGATTCCTCGCTCCATTACGCCTGTAATGATTGCATCAAATTCTTTCCCAACGAATTGCTCCATGAATTCAACTTGCTTTAGCTTGATTGAATCTCGCTCTGCTTCAGATGCTGAGATTTCTCTCTCAGTTGATCTAAGTGCGTCCTCATCAATACTTGCAATCTCAGCTTGTGAGAGCTTTCGTCCACTTGCAACTGCTTTTATCAACCTATGCGCTATAAGGTCTGGGTATCGCCTAATAGGAGAGGTGAAGTGAGAATAAAATTCAAACGCTAGTCCAAAGTGTCCAATATTTTTTGTGCTGTAGATAGCCTTGCTCATTGATCGAATAGCAGTTGTCTTTACAAGATATTCCTCCGGAGCTCCCTCGATTTCTTTAAATAATCTATTGAGATCTTTTCCAGTTATTCCTCCTTCTTTTTCTGTTGGAAGTTCGTGTCCAAGCACCTTCAGGAATTCTGCAAGGATTTTAATTTTTTCATCATTTGGTGTGTCGTGAATTCGGTAGATAAATGGTCGAGAACCACCACTGTCATTTGCAATGTTAGTCATGTACTCAGACACCTTTTCATTTGCAAGAAGCATAAAGTCTTCAACAAGAAGGTTGGTATCTTGCCGCTCCTTTAGGTACACACGAACAGGAACACCGCTCTCATCTACTTCAATCTTCACCTCATCTCGATCAAAAGAAACAGCTCCTCGTTTTGTCCGCTTCAAGCGAAGCTTCTTTGCAAGAGTGTTAAGAGTATTTAGCTCCTCAAGGAACGGTCCATCTTGCTTATCAAGTACACCTTGAGCTTCTTCATATGTAAATCGTTTGTCTGAGTAGATTGCAGTTTCTCCATACCACTCATCATGAATATTTCCTTCTGCGTCGAGCACGAAGATTGCACTCATGGCGAGACGATCTTCCTCAGGCCGTAGTGAACAAAGATTTTCTGAAAGTACGTGTGGAAGCATGGGGATGGTTCGGTCTACAAGATAGACGCTTGTGGCACGTTTTCGTCCCTCATCATCAATTGCAGTTCCTGGAGTTACAAAGTACGAAACGTCTGCAATATGAATCCCAATTTCGAACTTTCCATCATCAAGTTTTTTAACTGAGATGGCATCATCAAAATCTTTTGCGTCTACTGGGTCGATGGTGAAGGTTGTAATGCCTCGCATATCACGACGCCCTTCAATACCAGCTTTGAGAAGATCTGCTCCTTTTTCTTCAAGCTCTTCAGCTTCCTTTTGCACAGGAAGAGGGAAGTCAGCTTCAAATCCACCACGAAGAAGAAGTGCTCGCATCTCAACTTCATGATCTCCAACTGCTCCAAGCACTTCCATAATCTCTCCTTCAGGAAGGTTCTTTGCCTCATTCCATCCAGAGAAGTGAAGAATTGCTTTTACATTTTCTTTTTGTTCTCCCTTTGCAATAAAGAAGGGCACCTTTGTTCTTTTGTGATCTGCATAGAAAAGCCAATCTCCTTCCTCTTGTACGATTCGTCCCACGTACTTTTCTTGTCCGCGCTCAAGAATCTCTACCACCTTTGCAGCAGGCCGACCTCTCTCCATCCCAGCTTTTTCAAATCGCACCAAGTCCCCAGATAGGGCGGTACTCGTATCTCCAATTCGTACAACAAGTGACTCTTTGTCACCAAAATCAATAAAACCAACACCCTTGCGAGTGATGGAAATAATTCCCTGATCATCTTTTGGAGTTTTTTCGTCTGTTTTCATCCCATGACTATAGCGTATTACCTTGACGAAATACAGCCCGCTTGCTATGTTTCCCGCATGTTAGTAATTCGATATCAGAGGGTTGGACGTCGCAACGATGCGTCTTTTCGTATTGTTGTAACAGAACATACAACTGGCCCAAAGAGTGGAAAGCATGTTGAGCAGCTTGGCTCATACAATCCAAAGACCAAGGCGGTAACTTTGAAGAAAGACCGAATTGAGCATTGGATGAGTGTAGGAGCACAGACTTCAGATTCAGTACACAATCTTCTTGTAAAGGAAGGTGTGCTTGAAGGAGGAAAGATCAACGTACTTCCAAAGAAATCTCCAATTGCAAAAGAAGTAGAAGAGGCAGAGGAGGCAGCACCAGCTGCAGAGGCTGCTCCTGAGGGAGAAGAAGCTCCTGCAGAGGAAGCTGTGGCAGAGGAAGCAGCTCCAGCTGAGGAGACTCCTGTAGTTGATGAGGCGCCCGCAGAAGAGGTGAAGGAGGAGGAAGCTCCTGCAGCAGAAGAGGCGCCAGAAGCACCAGCAGAAGAGGAAGAAAAGAAGGAGGACGCGTAAGTAGTCCCCGTAAGGCCCTTGACGTAATTATCTAATCCTTAGATAATTCAAGTAATCAGTAACGATAGTACGTTTTGTATGGAAAGAGACCAGGAATTTCTCGAGCAAGTAATTAAAGCTATGGTAGAGCATCCGGAGGATGTTGTAGTTAGTCGTAGCGTTGATGAGATGGGAGTGCTGCTAACTCTTGATGTAAATCGAGGAGATATGGGTACTATCATTGGAAAAGACGGACAAACTGCAAAAGCAATCCGGACACTTCTTCGAGTTGTTGGAATGAAGCACAATGCCCGAGTTAATCTAAAAATTAACGAGCCAGTAGGAGGGAAGCGTGCATCAGAGCAATTCCAGAGTGTAGATGAGGCAATCGATCAGATGGCATAGTCATCTGTACGAAACAGCAAATGCGTGTATCTTTAGAGGTGTACGCATTTTTGTATGAAGTATCACATCATTTCAGTTTTCCCAGAATCAACAAGCTCATACCTTGAGAGCTCGCTTCTTAAGCGCGCAAAAGAGAATGGGATTATTGATGTGTCTTTTTATAATATTCGGGACTATACAGAAGATAAGCACAACAAAGTAGATGATCGTCCATATGGAGGAGGTCCAGGGATGGTTATCTCTGCTATGCCAGTTCTAAAGGCAGTAGAGGATGCAGTAGAGAAGTCAGAAAATCCTTTAATTGTTTTCTTTACGCCTCATGGAGAAGAGTTTTCAAATACAATGGCAGATGAGATTAAAGATGAATACACAGATGCCATCTTCATTTGTGGGCACTATGAGGGAGTTGATGCGCGAGTGACACAAATTTTAAAAACAAAGAATGTTTCTATTGGAAACTATGTACTTACAGGAGGGGAGCTTCCAGCTCTTGTAATGATTGATGCTATTACACGACGTATCCCTGGAGTATTGGGAGATGGCCTGTCAGTAGAAGAGAATAGGATTGCACCAAAGGACCCATATACACGTCCTGAGTGTTTTGAATATCAAGGAGAAGAGTATTGTGTGCCAGAAGTACTTCGTTCTGGAAACCATGCAAAAATTGATGAATTTCGAAAAGAGAATTGACGAATAGATTTTAGAGGAGCATAGTGAAGAAAGAAAAGGGAGGTAAAGACATGAGTTCTATTTCGCAGACAGAGATACTCACTTTGGGTGATCTTGAGAATGCTGTGGCGGTTGGAAATATTCAACTTGCGCAACATGCATTTGATAACAGCAATCAGGGTGTGGGAGATATCCCTCGCCTTGAAATGCTGATACCCAAACTCGAGAGTCTCAAAGAGGCTCCGGAAAAAGGTCCTCATTTTCACGAGATTAAAAATCTTATTGAAGGTATTCGGGATCGAATTAGCTACCTCAAGTAGTGGCGATCAAACAGCTGTCAGAAATGGCAGCTGTTTTTCTATGGTACGATTTATATAGAAAAAGAAAGGAGTGTGTCATGCCCGTTCCCGCACGTATAGAGGAACATGAGCTTCACGTCGCATATTGTGCATGCTGCCAATGCATTTGTGCTGCCGAGAAGTCCGGGTTAACCATGGAGGATGTGAAGAATATTGAGGACTACATTAAGTTCCTCACCGATTATTTCGCTTCCCCGCAAACGTTGTACGCTCTTCAAAACCAAATTGCCAACACCATTGGTCTTTTGGAGCAAGAGCAGCCAAGCGGATGGGAAGAGGACTACTGTATTCTTTCCGAATTCCTTGTAACTTTGTCTGAGGTGATACATTGCACCTCTTAAGACACAAAATTTTATAAAGGCGATGCTAAATAAGCGTCGCCTTTCCACAGCTTTGTTGACAGTAAACTAACAAAAGCATATACTCCTAGTGACGAATTTACGACTGAGTTACGGGAGCAACGAGAGATTTTCGTACAATTAAAGAGATTACTAAATTGAGCGCACAGCGTAGCGCGAGCCCTTGTATATTGGGTTCAATTTTTGCGTCTACCTGTTTAACAAAAACATAACTCGGCTATGGCAGGACTAAACCAAAAGCATTTTGGGAAATACGTGGAGCCCCGCGTGGACTTCCCAGACTTGGTGCTTCACCAGCGTGAGTCATTCAAATGGCTTACAAAAGAGGGACTTGGAGAACTCTTCAATGAATTCTCACCAATCCCTGATTACTCAGGAAAGAAGTTCAATCTTTCATTTGAAAGTTTTGAAGTAGGAGAGCCAAAGTGCACTCCAGAACATGCTAAGGGAAATAAGCTAACGTACGATGCGCCACTACGTGCAACCGTAAAGCTAGAGAACAAGACATTTGGAGGAGAGAAGACTCAAGAACTCTTCCTTGCAGACATTCCGCTTATGACAGAGCAGGGTAGCTTTGTGATTAATGGAGTGGAGCGAGTAATCGTTCCTCAGCTTGCTCGAAGTTTCGGAGTATTCTTCACAAGCGACATTGTTCGTGGACACGAGCAGTTTGGTGCCAAGATTATTCCAGCACGTGGTGCTTGGGCTGAGCTTGAGAGTGCTCCCGATGGAACAATTCACGTAAAAATTGATCGAAAACGAAAATTCCCCGTAACAACACTTCTTCGTGTATTTGGCGCAACTCGCGACAAAGACATGCTTGATCTTGTAGGAAAGAGTTCAGCTGCGAAGGAGGTTATCGCGAAGACTCTTGAGGAGGATCCAGCAAAGACTCCAGAGGATTCATTTATTGAGATCCATAAGCGACTTCGAGATGGAGACCTTGCAACAGCCGAGAACGCAAAGGAATTCATCAATTCAATCTTCTCAGATGAGCGGTACGATCTTTCACGAGTTGGACGATACCGATTCAACCACCGATTCAATCACTCTCTTGCCGAGAAGGAGCTTGATCGTCGAACACTATCTCTTGATGACCTTATCGACATTGTAATTAATATTGCGGAGCTAAATGCAGATCCAAATGCAACTCCTGACGATATTGATGACCTAGGATTCCGTCGAGTACGATTCATTGGAGAGCTACTCCAGCAGCGAATGCGAGTTGGAATGTCTCGAATGAAGCGAAACATTCAGGATCGAATGTCTACAATTGATGCTGAGACAACACTTCCAATGCAGATCATTAACCCGCGACCACTTGCGGCATCTGTAAAGGAATTCTTTACCGCAAACCAGCTATCTCAGTTCATGGATCAGCAGAATATCTTAGCTGAGCTTGAGCACCTTCGAACGCTTTCAGCGCTAGGGCCTGGAGGACTAAGTCGTGAGCGTGCTGGTATTGAGGTTCGAGACGTACACCCATCTCACTATGGGCGACTTTGTCCTATTCACACACCTGAGGGACAGAACATTGGACTTATCCTGCGAATGGCAACACACGCACGAACAAATGACTTTGGAGTTATTGAGACTGCGTACGCAAAGGTGGAAAAGGGAATTGTACAAAAAGACGTTGTGTACCTAAATGCATTTGATGAGAAAGATTTCACAATTGCTCATGGTGCTATCAATGTAGATGATAAAGGGAAGATCTCAGATGAGTATGTAGAAGCCCGAAAGGGAGGAGAGCCTACACTTGTAGCTCGAAATGACATTGACCTTATTGATGTGTCTACGTACCAGATGTTCTCAATCGCAACAAACATGATTCCGTTTGTGGATCACGATGATGCTAACCGAGCGCTCATGGGGTCAAACATGCAAAAGCAGGCGACTCCTTGTCTTATTCCTGAGGCACCACTTGTTTCAACAGGAATTGAGGAGCACGCTGCTCGAAATACAGGACGACTTGTGCTCGCACAAGAAGCTGGAGAAGTTGTGTTTGTGGATGCACGAAAGATTGAGGTGAAGAACAGTAAGGGAAAGAAGCAGGTATATCCTCTTACAACTCTTACTCAGACAAACCAGAACTCAGCATTTAACCACCGACCTTCTGTATCTCTTGGAGATAAGGTAAAGAAGGGAGATCTTCTGGCTGATGCTAGTTCATCAGATCACGGACAGATGGCACTAGGACAGAATGCTCGAGTTGCCTTCATGACATGGTCAGGATGGAACTACGAGGATGCCATCATCATCTCAGAGAAACTTGTACAGGATCACAAATTCTCAACAATTCACATTGAGGACTTTGAGTCAGTAGTACGAGACACAAAGCTTGGAGCAGAAGTTACAACTCACGATATTCCAAACGTAGGAGAGCTACGACTTAAGAACCTTGATGAGGAGGGAATTATCCGTGTGGGAGCTGAAGTACGATCAGGAGATATCTTGGTTGGAAAGGTAACGCCTAAGGGAGAAACACAGCTAACACCTGAGGAGCGACTTCTTCGATCTATCTTTGGAGATAAAGCCAAGGATGTGAAGGACACATCACTTCGTCTTGAGGGAGGAAAGCGAGGACGAGTTATTGGCGTAAAGGTCTTCTCTCGAGAGCAGGGAGATAATCTTGAGAGTGGAATCATCAAGAAGATCGTTATTACCGTAGCGCAGGTTCGAAACGTAACAGTGGGAGATAAGCTTGCTGGACGTCACGGAAACAAGGGAGTTATCTCACGAGTACTTCCTGTTGAGGACATGCCGTACGACAAGAACGGAGATCCAGTTGATGTAATCCTTACACCTCTTGGAGTTCCTTCTCGAATGAACCTAGGACAGATTCTTGAGATGCACCTAGGACTTGCAGCGAATGCTGGAGGATATCAGGCTGTTGTTCCTGCCTTTGGAGGAGCGACTATGGCTGAGATTCAGGATGAGCTTGAAAAGGAAGGATTTGATCGTTCAGGAAAGCAGAAGCTATACGATGGACGAACAGGAGATTCCTTCGCGCAAGATATCGCGGTTGGATATATGTACATCTTGAAACTTCACCACATGGTGGAAGACAAGATTCACATGCGTTCAATTGGACCTTACTCTCTTATTACGCAGCAGCCTCTTGGAGGAAAAGCGCAAAATGGAGGACAGCGATTCGGAGAGATGGAAGTGTGGGCACTTCTTGGATATGGATCAGCATATACGCTTCGCGAAATGCTAACCATCAAGTCAGATGACATTCAAGGACGATCAGCTGCCTTTGACGCAATCGTTAAGGGAGAGCCAATCACACAGCCAGGAACTCCAGCTTCATTCTCTGTATTGATGAATCAGCTGAAGGGACTTGCCCTAAATGTAGAGCTATTAGAAGAGGGCGATAGCGAAGAAACTAAGTAATATGCCTATGCGAAAACGAAATAATCTACATACCTTCGACACAATGGCGATTTCAATCGCACCGCCTGAGAAAATTCTTGAGTGGAGTCATGGAGAGGTAACAAAGCCAGAGACAATCAACTACCGAACACAGCGCTCAGAAAAGCATGGTCTTTTCGATGAGAAAATCTTCGGACCTGAGAAGGATTACGAGTGTTACTGTGGAAAGTACAAGGGAATTCGATACAAGGGAATTATCTGTGATAAGTGTGGAGTAGAAATCACACGATCAGTAGTACGACGTGAGCGAATGGGACACATTGAGCTTGCTACACCTGTATCACACATTTGGTTCTTGCGAGCCCTTCCATCACGAATGGCAACAGTGCTTGGAATGACATCAGCTGACCTTGAGAAGGTTGTCTACTTTGCAGGGTATATCGTTACTTCAGTTGCAGAGGCTGAGAAAAATCGACTTATCGCTGAACTTGATAACGAGTTCCAGACAAAGTTTGCTGCTGCAAAAGAAGCTGCAGAGAAGGATCGTCTAAAAGAACTTGCAACAAATACTCGAAATGAAATCGACGGAATTGTTGTGGGACGAGTTCTTGATGAGGTTGATTATCACCGATTCTCAGTAAAGTACTCAACTCTATTTGAGGCTGAGATTGGAGCTGAGGCCGTATTTGAGATCTTCAAGAAACTTGATCTTGTAAAGCTTAAGGAGGATCTTGAAGAGCGATTCCCGAAAGCTGGAGCACAGGAGAAAGAGAAGCTTACAAAGCGGATCTCACTTATTTCAAGCATGATCAAGTCAGGTGTTAAGCCTGAGTGGATGTTCCTAACACGAATCCCAGTTATCCCGCCCGCAATCCGTCCAATGGTTGCACTCGAAGGAGGAAGGCACGCTACATCTGATGTAAACGACTTATACCGTCGTGTGATTAACCGAAACAATCGATTAAAGAAGTTGATGGATATTCACGCACCGGAGGTTATTCTTCGAAACGAGAAGCGAATTCTTCAAGAGGCTGTTGACGCACTTCTTGATAACTCAATCCGAAGGGGGACTGGAGGAGCACTAAATGCTAGTCAGCGACGACCGCTTAAGTCTCTTACTGACTACCTAAAGGGAAAGCACGGATACTTTAGGCAGAACCTTCTAGGAAAGCGAGTAGATTACTCAGGGCGATCTGTGATTGTGGTTGGACCATCTCTTGAGCTTGATGAGTGTGGACTTCCAAAGCACATGGCGCTTGAGCTATTTAGACCATTTATTATTGCGAAGCTTCTCGAGCGAGAGCTCGCCTTTAACATCCGAGGAGCAGGACGTCTTATTGAAGACTCTGTTCCTGAGGTATGGGAGATTCTTGAAGAGGTAATTGAAGGAAAGTACGTAATGCTTAACCGTGCTCCTACACTTCACCGTCAGGGAATCCAGGCATTCCGCCCAACTCTAATTGAGGGAAATGCTATCCAGCTTCACCCTCTAGTTTGTCCTGCGTTTAACGCGGACTTCGATGGAGACCAGATGGCGGTTCACGTACCGCTTTCAGAGGAGGCACAGATGGAGGCACGGGAAATTATTTCTGCAAAGAAGAACGTTCTTAAGCCTGGGTCTGGAGATCCTGTGATCTCAATGAGTCACGATATTGCACTTGGAATCTACTGGATGACACGTGCAGTTGAGGGTGCGAAGGGAGAAGGAAAAGCATTTGAATCTCCAAATGCTGCAATTACAGCACATGACTATGGCGTAATTGATTTCCGCGCAAAGGTACACGTACTTCCTACAGAGGATAATCCAAAGTACGCAATCTTTAATGGGGAGCGATTTGAGACAACAGTTGGTAGGCTTCTTGCAAACTCAATCTTCCCTAAGGACTATGACTACATTAATGATGACATCAACAAGAAGCGACTTGGACAAATCATCAACCAGCTTATTGAGCGATATGGTATCGACAAGATTCCAAGTATTGCTGACAAGATCAAGAAGTTTGGATTCAAGTACGCAACCGATGGAGGAGTTACGTGGAGTCTAAGTGACATTAAGGTTCCTGAAGAGAAGGAAGGAATTGTTAATGAAGCTATCGAAAAGGTACAGGAGCTTCGAGATCAGTACGATAACGGACTTATTACTCGAGATGAGCGAAAGCGAATGAGTACTGAGATCTGGTATAAGGTAAAGGAGGATATTGAGAAGACACTTCCTGCGACACTTGAGGAGCATGGTTCAGTTGCAACTATGATGAACTCAGGAGCGCGAGGAACAATCTCAAACCTTTCACAGATGGCAGGAATGAAGGGACTTGTAACAAACCCCAAGGGAGAAGTTATTGAGTTCCCGATTATCTCATCTATGAGCGAAGGATTTACTCCGGTTGAGTACTTTATGAGTACCCACGGATCTCGAAAGGGACTTGCCGATACAGCCCTTGGAACAGCGAAGGCCGGATACCTTACACGTCGTCTCTTTGATGTGGCTCAAGACGCTATCATTTCTGAGGTTGATTGTAAGACAAAGCAGGGAATCAAGATCTCACGAGAGAGTGCTTCAGGAATCCAGAAAGACTTTGCAGAAAGTATTGTTGGACGGAATCTTCTTGAGGAGCTTAAGGATAAGAAGGGCAAGGTGCTATTCCCGAAGGGACACCTTATTACTCACCCTGATGCTCGTGTTATCGAGGAGTCAGATGTTGACGAGCTAATGGCTCGGTCTCCAATGACATGTACTGCAAATCATGGAATTTGTCAGAAGTGTTATGGATCAGACCTAACTACTCGAGAAGAGATTGATCTTGGAGAGGCAGTAGGAACAATCGCCGCTCAAGCGATTGGAGAGCCAGGAACACAGCTAACCATGCGTACATTCCACGCCGGAGGTATTGCGGCAGCTGGAGGAGATATTACACAAGGACTTCCACGTGTAGAGGAGATGTTTGATAAGCGTCATCCAAAATCTCCTGCTGTTATCGCATCATGTTCTGGAACTGTTATTGAGGTAAATAACGAAGTTGGAGCAAAGACTATTGTTGTAGCTCCTGAGATTGGAGAGGAGAAGGGAGGAAAGAAGAACGACAGCGTTACCTTCAAGGTACTTCCTGCTCGTCTTCCTCTTGTGAAGGTTGGAGACAAGATTGAGAAGGGTCAGTTCCTAACTGACGGATCAGCTGATCTTCCAGATCTCTTCAAGTATGCAGGACGTGAGGCAACACAAAACTATGTGATTTCTGAGGTAAGTAAGATTTACGAGCTTCAGGGAGCGCCAGTTTCTCACAAGCACATCGAGGTAATCATTCGTCAGATGTTCTCACGAATGAAGATTACCGAGGCAGGTGATGCGTCACTATCTCGAGGAGATGTGATCTCACAAGGTGAGTTTGCAGAACTTACTGCAAAAGCAAAGGAGGCAGGAACAGATGCGCCAAAGGCAGATCATCTTGTTTCTGGAATTACCGATGTAGCGCTTACAAGAAAGAGCTTCCTATCAGCTGCATCCTTCCAGCACACAACAAAGGTGCTTATCAACGCATCAGTGCGAGGGGCAACAGATACTCTACGAGGACTCAAAGAGAACGTTATTATCGGACGTCTTATCCCTGCAGGAACAGGATTCAAGGGATCTAAGAAGCAGGTGATGATCAAAGAGCTTCAGGACGAGAGAGACGTACGAGTAGCTCAAATACGAGCAGAGCGAGAGGCTCGAGAGGCAGAGGAGACAGAAACAACAAAGTAATCTATGGCATCAAAAACGATCGAAGACATCAAAAATAAACTTTCGATCGTTGATGTTGTAACGCCATACGTAAAACTCATTAAGGCAGGGAGGTATCAGAAAGGACTTTCTCCTTTCACCAAAGAAAAGACACCGTCATTTTTTGTTTCTCCCGATAGAGGTACGTACCATTGCTTTAGCAGCAATCAAGGTGGCGACATATTCACGTTCATTGAAAAGATGGAAGGAGTGGACTTTAAGGGTGCGCTCAAGATCCTTGCAGATAAAGCAGGTGTTGAGATTGTGTACGAAGCAAAAGGAAAGAAAGATGCTCGAGACAATCTCTACCAAGCTGTTGCATTAGCTGAGCAGTTCTACAAAGAGCAGCTACAAGCAAGTGATACTGCAAAAGAGTATGCAAAGGGTCGTGGAATCACTGGAGAAACTGCACGTGACTGGGGGATAGGGTATGCGCCAGATGACTGGCGAACCTTCCTCACTTACGCTGAAGGAAAAGGAATAAGTATTCCAATTCTTCTTAATGCGGGTCTCATCAAAGAATCTGATGGAAAGAAAGGAACGTACTATGACAGATTTCGGAACAGACTTATGTTTCCGATTCGTGACATAGCTGGACGTACAGTTGGATTCTCAGGACGTACTCTAAGTACTGACAAAGACGAAGCAAAGTACTTAAATAGTCCAGAAACAGATATCTACAAGAAATCAGAACTTCTCTATGGCTTGGATAAAGCCAAACAAGAAATTCGAACTCGTGGGTATGTGCTTGTTGTAGAGGGGCAGATGGATTTGATGCTTTGCCATCAGGCAGGGTTTCTAAATACCATCGCACTCTCAGGAACTGCATTTACACAGACGCAGATGAGTCTCATCATGCGCTTTGCAAAGAATGTAATGCTTGCGCTTGATAGCGATAAGGCAGGAATTACCTCGGCTGAAAAAAGTGCAGCGCTTGCAATCTCTATGGGGTGCAAGGTGAAGGTGGTTCCTATGCCAGAGGGTGAGGATCCTGCAGACATAATCGTAAAAGATGAAAAAGTCTTTGCGGATATGGTGGCAAAATCAGTACATATTATTGATTTCCTCACAGCGCACTACATGCATCTTGGGAAAGACACACGGGGTGCCCTAGAGCTTGTAGAGCAACATGTGATTCCACTCATTAAGGCAATTCCAAGTCCTATTGAGCGAGAGCACTTCGTAAAAGAAGTTGCAGGCATGCTCGATGTCTCATCGACATCAGTACTTGAATCAGTGAATTCAGCAACTGTTACGCCAAATACACAAGCTGTAGAGGTGAATGTTGCGCCAGCTTCTGTGGAAGTTGAGGACCAGGCAACAAAGAGAGTTCTCACACTCTCAGCCCTAACTATCCTTTATAAAGAACACCCTGCTATTTCAAGAATAGAAGAGGTGCTCAAAAAGTATGGTGGGAAGGTTGAGACTCCAGAGAAAACTCTCTTTGAGACAGAACAAGTATTTGGAGAGAATCCAAAGGAAGAAGACATTGAACTTTTTGCCACAGAGTGTGAAAAGGAGTTCATAAAAAACGAACTTGCAGATGCAGTCCAGAAACTGCGTCTTGCAGAGAAGGAGAGAGATGAGAAGTTGGTTGATGAGCTTTCTGCAAAAGTTGCAGAGCTCACAGGTACACTTCGAACATATTCATAATGGCTACAAAGAAAACAACAAAAAAAGTAGTAAAAAAAAGCGTTACCAAAACGCCTAAAGCGGCAGCTGCACGTAAGTCAGCACCAAAAAAACCGGCAGCAACTAAAAAGACTGCGGTAAAGAAAACAACAACAAAGAAGGTAGTAAAGAAAGCAGCACCTAAGAAAGCTCCTGCTAAAAAACCAGCAGCTCCAAGAGGAAAAGCTGCAAAGATGCTCAAGCAGGCAGAGATGCTTGTAGACAAGGGGCGAGCGCGAGGATACGTAACATATAGCGAAATTCTTCGTGAGTTCCCAGAGATTGAGAAAGACATTGTCTTTCTTGAGGAACTGTATGAGCGATTTAATACAGTTGGTGTTGATGTGCTTGAAGGTGGAGGAATGCTTGAAAATGATGCTGATGAGTATCTTCAGAATCGAAATGTATACAGAAAGGGAGAGGGGGGAGGATATGACTCAATTCAGATTTACCTTCGGGAAATCGGACAGTATCCACTTCTAAATGCGGCGCAAGAGCGTGAACTTGCAAAGCGTATTGTAGAGGGCGATGAAGAAGCAAAGCATATTCTTGCACGAAGTAACCTACGTCTTGTAGTTTCTATTGCAAAGAAGTATGCAAACCGAAGTCCAGACCTTACACTTCTTGATCTTATTCAGGAAGGAAACATTGGACTATATAAGGCGGTAGAGAAGTTTGACTACACAAAGGGGTATAAGTTCTCAACATATGCTACTTGGTGGATTCGTCAGGCTATTACACGTGCGCTAGCCGATCAGTCACGAACCATTCGTATTCCGGTACACATGGTTGAGACAATTGCTAAGTACAAGCAGGTTTCTCGGCGTCTCTCACAGGCTCTTGGACGTGATCCTATGCCAGAGGAGATCTCAGTTGAGATGAATGTAGATGTAGAGAAGATTTATCAGATTGAGAAGATTAATCAAGACACTCTTTCACTTGAGAATCCTGTGGGGTCTGATGATGATGAGAAGTCTACACTCGGAGACTTTATCGCAGACGATAAACTTCCAACTCCAGATAAGGATACGTCAGAGCGAATCCTATCTGAGCAGCTTGAGGATATTCTCGATGATCTTTCTGAGAAGGAGCGAAAGATTCTCGAGATGCGACACGGGCTAGCCGATGGTGTGTATCATACACTTGAGGAGGTAGGAAAAGAATTTGGTGTTACGCGAGAGCGTATTCGTCAGATTGAGGCCAAGGCACTTGAGAAGATTCGAAGTCATGAAAAATCTCGAAGACTAAAGAGTTATTAGTCTCTGTAAAGAAGATAAGGAACAGCCACTTTTTAGTGGCTGTTCCTGTATAATGCCCCTATATGAATCTCTTTGAGGAGGCGTACAAAAGGCTTAATAAAGACCAGAAAAGGGCCGTGGATACGATTGAGGGGCCTGTAATGGTGATTGCAGGGCCTGGAACGGGAAAGACACAGATTCTTACCCTTCGTATTGCAAATATCCTCAAAAACACTGATACACCTCCATCTGCTATTCTTGCTCTTACCTATACAGATGCGGGGGTAAATGCGATGCGAGAGCGCCTTGTGCAGTTTATTGGTACCGAAGCGTACCTTGTGCGTATCCATACATATCACTCATTTGCAGAGAGTTTAATAAAAGAATATGGAGAGCATCTAGAGCGTTTGCGAGATGGAATGCTTGCAGATGATGTGGATCAAAGAGAAATACTTGAGAGGGCTTTTGATTCAGTCTCAGCACCACTTCTAACAAGTAGAGGAGATGCATACAGGGGAATAAAAGAAGTTGTAAGGTTTATCGATACTGCAAAGCGAGAGCTCTACACTCCAGAGAAACTTTTGAAGGAATATAAAGAAGATGAAGAGAGGATACGAAACCTGGAAGATTTTGAACATGTAAAAGGTGCGCACAAAGGAAAGGTGAAGGCGGAATACTTAAAGGCACTCGCAAAGATTGAGAAAAATACTCAAGCTACAGAAATTTATAAAGCGTATGAAGATATTCTTCGAAGAGAAAATCGATATGATTATCAGGATCTTTTGCTTGAGTTAGTCGCAGCTCTAAAAGAGAATCAAGAATTTAAACAAATTCTTCAAGAGCAATTCTTATATTTCCTTGCAGATGAGCACCAGGATGCAAATGCAACACAGAATGAAATCTTGCTGGAGCTGGCAGACTTTCACGATTCACCAAATGTATTTGTGGTGGGAGATGAGAAGCAGGCGATCTATAGATTTCAAGGAGCAGACCTTGATACCTTCCTAACACTCAAGGAGCGATATCAAAATGCAGAAGTTATTTTGCTTGAGACAAACTATCGATCAACCCAAGAGGTGCTTGATACAGCACATGAGCTTATATCAAAAGCTCCAATTCCAGATGAGAGTCTTCGAAAGGAACTTGGTGCACATCACGGAAGTGGAGCTAAGGTACGTGTGTGTAAAGCTCACGATGGTGAGGATGAGCTCTCACAAGTTGTTGGATATATAGAAAAGCTTCTAAAAGAAGGAGTAAGTGAGAAGGATGTTGCGGTACTTGTGCGAAACAATGCAGATGCATCTATTGTTGCTGGTGCATGTATGCGAGCAAAAATCCCTTTTACTATTATGGCGAAAGAGAATGTGCTAAAGAGTGCGTTTGCAAAACTCTACATTAATTTACTCCGTGCTATTTGGGATGGAGATACTATCGCACTAACTAAAGCACTCTTTCTCCCAGGGATTGTAAGCGATGGCACAGACAGGTTGAAACTCATCGAAGCTCTTAGGAAAACAAAGAAAAACCTTCTTAAAGATATAGATGAGAGCAAGTTCTCAGAAAAAGAAGAAATAAAGAAATTAAAAGAAGTGTTTGCTGAACTTCATGAAGAAGTGCACGCATTTCCTGCGGCCCGTGTAGTTCCGCATATTATTTCAAAACTAAACATTGTATCTGGAATAACGAAGAGACTTGATGCCCAAGAACTTTATGGAATTCTTCAGGCACTACTACACGATGTAGAGAAATTTGCCGGCGCATATCCCGGATCTGACATAGGAGCATATCTTGAGAGGGTAGATTTAATTGAAAAGCATGAGCTTTCTGTTATCTCAACAAAGAAAGAGGTACGAGGTATTCAAATAATGACCGCGCATAGTTCAAAAGGTCTTGAGTTTCCATATGTAATTATTCCTTTTGCTACTGATAGAAGGTATGGAAAGAAGCGGGCGAATGAGCTATCAGTTCCAGGATCATTAATCCAAGAAGAGCACGATGAGCGAAGACTTTTGTATGTGGCACTTACCCGTGCAGAAAAAGAAGCGCTTATTACCTATGCTGCAAGGAATGCTTTGGGAAGAGAGGAAACTCCAACAAGGTTTATTCATGACATGGGTGAGCTGCTAGAGGATATGGAGAGTTTTGAAACAACACTGCCATTAGTTGCAGAGGAGGAGCGAACATCACTTATTGATACTTCATACATAAAAGACAGGCTTCTAGAATCTGGAATGTCAGCAACAGCATACGGAAACTACAAAGCATCTCCATGGAAGTATTTCTTTAGAAATCTTCTAAGGCTTCCAGAGGGGAAGACACTGCCACTTATTTATGGATCTGCAGTGCATGCTGCGCTGGAGGAAGCGGGAAATCAATCCCTTGCAAAGGGAGAGTTTGATATCAAAGAAGTAGAGAAGCTTTTTGAAGAGAAGATGCAGTCTTCTGATCTAACTGAAAAAGAAAGAAAAGAATATACGCCAATAGGAAAGAAAGTTCTGAAGGAATATTTAGAACAGACAACGCTTCCAAAAGAAGGGAAGACAGAGTTTTCAGTTTCAGCACCATTTGAGATTCCAGGAGTTGGGACGCTAACCATTCGAGGAAATCTCGATCGACTAGATATCGTTGATGGATCTTCTGTACGTGTAGTTGATTACAAGACAGGGAAGCCAAAGAGTGAGAATGAGATTAAAGGATTAACTGCAAATGGTGATCCTTCGTACTACGTGCAGCTTATGTTCTACGCATTGCTTCTAAAGCACGACCCATCACACTTATACAATATGAAAGAGGGGGTGCTTGAGTTTGTAGAGCCAAATGCAACAAGGAAGTATGTGTCTCGATCTTTTGTAATTGATGAGAAGGAGCTCTCAGAATTTGAGGAGGTCTTTAAGAAAGACCTTGCTGATATAGCAAGCGGCGCATTTTTGAATGCGCCGCTTAGCGATGACTACAAAGAGTTAGTCGAAATGATTAGCTTGAAGAAAGAATCTGGTCAATAACTCCTTTCATTTGCTCATACGGTAGAGCGCTTGAGAAGCTAACTGGTTCCTCTCCTTCCATAATAACGATGTTAAATGGAGTTCCTGTTCCTCCAGCCTCAACTGCTGTGTTGAATGAGTTCTGTACTTTCTCTGTGTACTTTCCGCTTGCAACACATGCATCGAGTGCTTCTTTTGATACACCAACCTGTTCTGCGTACTCTCCGTACTTACTTGGATCGGTTTGTTGATTTCCTGGTGCGTTCTCAAATAGAACATCAAGGAAGCTCCAGAATGAATCATTTCCTCCAAGTTCCGCTACACACTCAGCAGCTTCTGCATGCTTTGCTGCATTTGGGTGAATAGATGATAGAGGGAAGTGTCGGTATACCCATGCCACGTCTCCTGATGGACCATACTCATCAATGATTTGCTTCATTGTCTCATGGAAGTTCTTACAGAACGGACAATCAATATCTGAGTACTCAATAATAGTAATTTTCGCATTAGGACTTCCTAGGATGTGATCATCCTCTGTAATTGGAAGTACAACACTCACATCAGCTTCCTGCTGATTATTTGGGTTTTGTGGAGCCTGTTCATTAAAGAATACTGCTCCTGCAATCAGCAGTCCTGCCACTACTATCGCTCCTGGAATCGCAAATTTAGCCATATATTTCAATCTTATCGTGCTATTATATGGGCCAGTATACCATGGAAGTTTTTACAGCCATCATCCTTGGTCTTATCCAAGGAATCACAGAATTTCTCCCAATTTCGTCAACCGGACACCTTGTTTTGGTGCAAGAATTCTTAGGAGTATCTGATATTTACGGGCTTTCTTTTGATGCAATCTTACACCTTGCTACTGCCTTGGCTGTTGGAATCTACTTTTTTAAAGATTTTCTAAAGATTGCCTATGCATTTCTTTATAGAATTACAGGTCGTCCAGTTGTAAAAGAGGATGAGACAATGCTCTTGCTTCTCATTATCGGAACTATTCCAGCTGCAGCATTGGGATTTTATTTAGAAGATTACATGGATACCATCTTCCGGAATCCTGTTTTGGTTGCCTGGACACTTATCTTGGGAGCCCTTATCTTCCTTTTGGCTGAGTGGGTGGGGAAGCGATATCAGGAGCAAGAAGAAGTTCCTACAAAAATGAAAGCACTTTGGATTGGATTCTTCCAAGCGCTCGCCCTTATTCCAGGAATGAGTCGCTCTGGTATGACAATCTCAGGAGGATTGATGCTTGGTCTTACAAGAGAGGCTGCAGCACGCTTTGGATTTATGTTGGCTTTTCCAATTATCCTTGGATCTGGAGGAAAGAAGTTTCTCGATCTTCTAAATGCTGGAACTTTTGATGCAAATATTGCTCCAATATTCTGGGGAGCAGTTGCAGCGTTTGTAAGTGGGCTTTTGGTTATTCATTACCTTCTAAAATTCCTGCGAAATCATTCGCTTACTGTATTTGCGGTGTATAGAATACTATTGGCAATAGTTGTGCTTGTTTGGTTTGTCTAACTACTGAGTTAACTACGTAGTTAACTCAGTAGTTGCTAAAGACCTAAAGTTTGCGTCACAGCCCCTCCATCTGATTTATCCCACTCTGAAGTATCGATTTTAATATCTCGAATCTCATTAAGGTCTTTCCACTTAATGATTCCGTTTTCTTTTGCATATTCAAAAATATCTTTTGTTACTTTCACGTCCTGAAGACAATACTCACGCACTTTGTCTACGAGTCCTTGCTGCCACCATTCAATAGCCTTAAGTCCATCAGCACTTTTTCCTTCTCCAAGTGTTGCTTCAGCTAAGTTATTTAGACGAATACGTCGCCCAAGGGATTTATGTACATCCTTTAGAAGATCAATGCTTTTAATATTTGTTAAATCACCAGGATAGTATTTGTTGAGGAGGGGAATATCGAACGTATCTGAGTTAAATCCAATAAGAGCATCAGTTGATTCAACTAGTGGCCAGAAGTTTATAAGCTCTTCTGCTGTGTAGCTTGTGTACTCGTCTGTTTTGCTGTTGTAGGCACCCAAAATGGCGATATCCAGTGTTGTTACCGTCTTCTCATTAATATACGGAAGAGTATCCGTTGTTTCGATATCGAATACTATGTAGTTCATAGACTCTCGTTTATAAGGTCGAGAATGTTCTCTTTCTTTGTTTCAAGCTCATCTCCAGTTTCAATATTTTTTAGCGTAACCATAGAGCTCTTCGCTTCATCCTCTCCATAGACAATGACATGCGTAATATTTCGCTTTTCTGCATCTTTGATTTGGTCTCCAATTTTCTTTCCTGAAAGATTTACGAATACCGAAAGGCCTTGCTCTCGCAATTCGTTTGCAAATGCTTGTGCAGCAGGAATATTCTCCTCACTTGGTGTTGCAAGGTATATGTGTGAGCTGAAATCCACTTCAGGAAGTAGATCATGTGTCTCTAGGAAGTCCTGAAGCGTTACGTCTCCAAAAGCAAATCCTACAGCTGGAATCTCATCATTTGAGAATAGGGAAAGGAGATTATCATATCGTCCTCCTCCAAAGAGAGCTCGTGCATTTGATGGATCAGTATCAAAGAACTCAAAGATAACTCCTGTGTAGTAATCAAAACCACGAACAAGTGTTGGATCGTACACGACATTTTCAATTCCGCGCTCTTTGAGTGTTGCGATAAATGTTTCAAGCTTTTCTTTCTCTTCTTTAACTGAAGGGTCATCAGCACCATCAATACAAGCAAGTGGATCTTTTCCGTCTCCTACAAGTTCTTTTTGCTTTTCTTCAAACTCAGAAGCTTCCATCTTGTTCTTTCGATCAAGAAGTCGCATGTATGAAGCATGATCTTCATCCTTAAGAGCAGAAGCTTTACATGCTGCAGTTAGGAGTTTTCGTGAGTTAATTCGAATTGAAAATGTCTCATCTCCTGCACCAAATGCTCGAAGCACATCTCGTCCTACGCGGATAACTTCAAGATCAGCTTCTCCTTCTGGTGCTCCTACAAGATCAACATCTACTTGATAGAACTCTCGAAGACGTCCTTTCTGTGGTCGTTCATATCGGAAACGGTTTCCAATTGAATACCATCGAAGTGGGAAGGGAATCTCTCGCCGCTTTGCGGCTGCCATACGAGCCAAGGTAGGAGTCATCTCAGGACGAAGGGTTACCTTTCGATCTCCACGATCGGTAAAAGTGTAGGTTTGCTCATTCACAATCTCTTCACTCGTTTTTGATTCATAGAGCTCAGCTCGCTCAAGAGGAGATGCGTCATACTCAGAGTATCCATACTTTGCTAGTACATCCTGCACAATTGCAAAAAGAGCCGTAAGACGGGCTTTGTCATCTGGATAGAAGTCTCGAACTCCTTTATATGGATCTGTGTCTAATTTCATATCTTTCTATTCTACGATCTCTTATACATCATGCAAACTTCCAGGGCGTTTTTTAATCTCCTCCATAATAAGTCGCCTTATTTTTCGAGGATTTCCAACAGTTTTCATTATTAAATCATGCTTATGTCCCGCGGTTTCTATGTGCACGTCTCCAATATTAAAGAGGGTTGGGAAGAAGCCATGAATATCTGTCTGTACATCCTGAATGCGCTCAATACGGAAACTATTTACCTGTCGACTAAAGAATCCGCGCTGCACGATTCCAACGATCCTCTGATTGCTAATAATCCAAGTATCAAGATAGAAGTCAGTTATAAAGTGCATCATTCCAAGCCATAGCAAAAGGAAGAGAAGGCCTGCGCCAAGCGTTACGATATCTTCAGGAAATCCCGGGAAACTCACATATCCTAATGGCGTCCAAATATTTCCGTCTATAAATGCAGCTTGCACAAGAGAGGTTAGGTATCCTGCAAAGATAAATGGCAGAACACCAACCAAAAATACAAGAGAGTGTCGACGTATTGTCTTTCGGTGCTTTTCTCCGCTTCCAAGATTAAACATAAGGCATTTTACTTACTATCATTCCAATAAGGAAAAGAGACACTCCATAGTAGGCAATGAGTACAAGAATCGAAATGACAATATTTCGTCCATATACAAGCCAATGGTAGGTAATAGAGAAAGAGAAAATAATCCAGAAGAGAGCAACAATTCCGGAAACGAGTGAGACGATAGGGAGATCTTGAATATATTGAAGCAATACTGACAGATCAGTCATGCTTATAGTGTGCCACGGTATACCGGGCTACGCCATACTGATCAGTGCGTGGAGAAACAGTAAATGAGGAAGGGAAGAGCTCCATAATTTCATCACTTTGGGTGCTGTCATGCTCCAAGTAAAGTGCTCCGCCAGGATTGAGGTGATCTTTTAATTTTTCTACAAGCTCTCGAATAAAAATAAGGCCATCATCTCCTGCAAAGAGAGCAATGAGAGGTTCAAAATTTATAACTCCTTTAGGAAGATCGCGATTCTGTGGAACGTACGGAGGATTTGCAAGGATAATATCGAATGAACCTTCGATATTTTTAAACACATCACTCTGAAGGATTTCTACTTCATTTGTAATGCCATTCTCTTTTATATTCTTTTCAATTGTTGCTAGGTGATTCTCATCAAGCTCTGCAAAGGTGATAGAGTCCTGCGGACGTGCTTTTGCCCAGGCAATGCCAAGTGCTCCTGATCCTGCAAAGATGTCCAGAACTTTCTTTGGAGATTCGTCAGTTTCTTTAAGCGCTTGCTCAAGCCAGAACTCGCTTTCAACTCGTGGGATAAGAGGCTTTGAATCAAGATGGATTGTTGTATTTAAAAAAGGTGCGTTCCCAATGATATAGGCTAGAGGTTCGCCATTGTCTAGGCGCTCCTTATCTATCTGAAACTCAGTGGTAGCTTTCCCGTTATATTTTTCCTGAAGCAATTGTTGCTCCTCTCTCGTATCTATCATAAAAGTATGTGCACCATATAACCAAGAAGAATGAATCCAAGCAAGAGGAGAATGTAGGCAAGGTGTTGGTATGACATAGACGACTGTACTTTAAGAAGTATACTACGATCATGTTTGGAGTTAGAAAGCGGGTCCTTGGTCTAGGACTTTTTCTTATTGCTATGCTTGTTGTATGGTTTTTCCTCAAGGACGTAGTAACCCTTGAGGTATTGCAGGCAAAGCAAATGGAGCTAAAGGCATTTGTTGATACAAACTATTTTCTAGCACTCCTTATCTTCTCTGTTGTGTATGCGATCTCAGCGACAACCGCTTTCCCTCTAGGGGGTATTTTTGTACTTCTTGCAGGATTCCTCTTTGGCGTAATTGTGGGAACTGTAGTTACTGTGCTTGCTGCAACACTTGGAGGAGCTGCGCTTTTCCTTGTAACCAAGTATGGATTTAAAGAATGGGTAGAGAATCACTATGGAAAGTACCTAGCACCCATTGAAAAGGAGTTAAGTGAGCATCCAGCCTCGTACATGCTTTTTTTGCGATTTATGCCGGTAGTTCCTTATGTTGTAATTAATGTGGTGCCAGCTCTTGTAAATGTACGCTTCAGTACATTTTTATGGACAAGTATTATCGGTCTTTTGCCAGGAGCACTCATCTTTACGATAGCAGGGAAGGAGCTCTCCCGTATTGCTAGTACGGGTGATGTAATGACTCCATCATTTATCTTTGCACTCCTATTGCTTGGCGGGCTATCTCTTGTGCCGCTTGTATATAGGAAATATCGTAAATATAAAGAACGCAACGTATCTTGACAAACTGTCAATAATAGTGCTATAATACGTTCGTTATGAACGATAATCCAGCAGCACTTCGAGAGTGTCTTCAGGGAGATTGTAATAAGATCCTTCGAGAAACGCTTCATGCATTTGATGCAGAAGAGCAGCAGTCAAAGAATGTTTGTGATATTGATGTCGATGCAGTGCTTGAGCGTCCGCTTACAAAGCTAAACTATGGACGAGTAGCAAAGCCAAAGACATCGTTTGTGATCCCACGAACTCCACAAGCTTCTGGCGCTCGAGGATTTATCAAAGATCTCCTTACGAAATAAACAATTTATTTATAGAAGAAAACGCATGCGCTTGATATACTTAGCGCATGCGTTTTCATTTTTGGTATACAGTTTTTTCACTCTTCTTCTTTGTAGAGGCAGTTTTAGCGGTAATGCACTTAGGGTCACTGGGACTTATTCCTACGTGGATTCCTGTTTTTGATTTTATTCTTCTTACACTTGCCACATTCAGGCTAACTCGACTGTTTGTATATGACAGTATTACAGCTTTCGTTCGGGGATGGTTCTACGGACAGCCTAAAAATAGTTTCCTAGGAACACTTAATACTCTTATTAACTGCCCATGGTGCACCGGTCTTTGGTTTGGTTTCCTTACCGCGTACTTCTATTTCCTAACACCATACGCTTGGTTCTTCATTCTATTCCTTGCGGTTGCAGGACTCGGGACTATGGTTCAGATCTTCTGTAACTTGCTTGGTTGGAGCGCAGAAGCTGCAAAACAGAAGGCAAGCAATGGGAATGGGCCACACGTTTGTGGAGGTTAAATAAAAACAGTGGACAATATTGTCCACTGTTTTTCTTATGTTAATATGAATGTATGTTCATATCTTCAAACATCGAACAGTCAGCAGAGCTTCTAAAACTTTTAGGAGACACTACTCGATTGAAAATCCTTAATCTTCTTTTCTCTGAAGATCGAGATATGTGTGTAAATGAAATTGCCTACGAAGTAGGAGCAAGTCAGTCAGCAACAAGTCATCAGCTTTCCAAATTAGAGGCACTTAATATAGTGTCTTGTTTTCGTGATGGTCAAAAGGTTTGTTATGAATTAACTGACAAGCCAATTGTCGATTCTATTAGAAATATTTTGAAAGTTGTATGAGAAACCATGCTCAAATAGTCGCAATAGTAATTCTCTTTATTGTTGCAATACTTGGATACTTTTTATTTATACAAAATAGAGGTCCAGAGTTTACATTCGAGGAAAACCAAACTGATACAATTATAGATACTCATACTATGGAAGAAATAAATACAACAGATGGAACAAAACATTCAATTCCACTTAATGAAATCCTCTCAGGAGGACCACCAAAAGATGGAATTCCTTCAATTGACGATCCAAAATTTCTTTCAGCTGAGGATGCAGGTTTCCTTGCAGGAAGTGATGTAGGGCTTGGACTTTCAATTGGTGGAGAGGATAGATTTTATCCATATCAGATTTTGGTATGGCATGAGATTGTAAACGATACTGTTGGAGATACTCCAGTGCTTGTAACGTACTGTCCTCTTTGCGCTACAGGGATTGTATTTGAGCGGAAAGTAAAGGGAGAAGAACAGGAATTTGGAGTGTCAGGAAGGCTTTGGCAGAGCAATCTTCTTATGTATAACCGAGGAGAGGAAGAATCTCTGTGGTCTCAGGTGCTTGGGGAGGCTGTTGTGGGAGAGCATACAGGAGAGAAGCTTGCTGTGGTTCGCTCAAGTACCGTTAGGTGGGAGGATTGGAAGCGTGAGCATCCGGATACAAAAGTGCTTTCAAAAGACACTGGTGCTGTGAGAGTATATGGACAGGACCCATATGGTGATTATTACACCAATGAGTCAGTATCTTTTGGTGCGTCATTTAGTGACACAAGACTTCATCCAAAAGCATTTGTGCTTGGAATAGAGGTGCAAAATCAATTTAAGGCATATCATAAGGATGCTCTTCCTGAAGGAGAGACAAAAGACTCCTTTGCAGGAGTGGAGGTGGTGATTAGTAAGAATAGTATCGGAGAGGTATCTATGAGCGTTGCAGGAGAAGAACTTCCATATGTTGGAGGATTCTGGTTTAGCTGGCTTGCAGTACACGAAGAAACGGAATTATATAAATAGTATGAATCAAGGAACAACAATAGCAGGAGCACTTATTGCAGGAGCAGTAATCTTTAGTAATGGAAATACACAAGTAGCAGGTGGAGGTAACGAGAATCAAAACCAAGAAGTAAATATCGCTGAAATAACAGAGAGAGATCATCTTTTTGGAAATCCAAATGCGCCAATAAAGATTGTGGAGTATTCAGATTTTGAATGTCCTTTCTGTTCACGATTCCATCCAACTGTAGAGCAGGTAGTACAAGAGTTTGATGGAGAGGTTGCGTGGGTATATAGGCACTTCCCATTAAACATTCATGCAAATGCAGAACCTGCTGCAGAGGCAAGTGAGTGTGTAGCAGAGCTTGGAGGGAACGATGCTTTCTGGAGTTTTTCAGAAGAGCTGTTTAATAATCAGAGAGGTCTTGGAGAGTCTCTATATCTACAACTTGCAGCAGCTGAAGGTGTGAGTGAGTCAGCAATGCAAAGTTGTCTTGATAGTGATCGACACCTAGCAAAGGTGCGAAGTGACATGCAGGACGCTATCAATGCAGGAGGTCGAGGAACACCATTCTCTGTTGTTATTGGAGAGAATGGAGATATGGTTCCATTCTCAGGAGCGCTTCCGTATGAGAGCGTAGTGAGCGTTATCAATTCTCTATGAAAGTAACCCTAGGAATTGTCGTCGTTATCCTAATAGCTCTTGGAGCGATACTTTTCTTTGCGGGTAGTAGTGAGAATACAGTGCGTGCACAGGTGCCAGATTTGGCACTAATACAGCATGGAGGTGAAGAGGTTGCGTTAGCAGAGATTAAAGGATTTGCTGTGCTTAATAGTTGGGCAACATGGTGTCCATTTTGTGTGCAGGAAGTTCCAGATTTTGTAGAGCTACAGAAAGAATTTGAAAACGTATCTGTGGTTCTTATAAATCGTAGTGAGGACGCTGCCAAAGCAGAAGCTTTCTTGGAGGGTAGAGGAGTGAATCTTTCAGATCTTATATTCCTTGAAGATCCTAAAGATTCCTTCTATAAGGGAATTGGAGGGTTCTCAATGCCTGAGACACTCTTTGTAAAAGATGGAGAAGTAATCTTCCATAAGAGAGGATTCATAAACTTGTCTGAAATGAGAGATTTAACCACTAGCTTAATAAATGGAACACTATGATTGAAGTAGAAATAGGATTCATCATCTCAGCATTCATTGCAGGCCTTGTTATGTTCTTGGCACCCTGCACGCTTCCCATTGTTCCTGCATACCTTGGGTTCATTAGTGGTGTATCTCTTAAAGATCTTGCAAAGCTTGAGGGAGAAGAGCGAAGGAGGGTTCAAAGAAAGATTTTCCTAAACGGCGTTGCATTCATTCTTGGATTCACACTCATCTTTGTGCTCTTTGGAACGCTCGCTGGGCTTTTGGGAGAAGCGCTGGCGCCGGTTCGAATATGGCTTGCTCGAATAGGCGGGGTACTTGTAATACTCTTTGGACTTTTCATGCTTGGAGTATTTGATCTTAAATTCCTGCAGACAGAGAAGAGACTAAAACTTCCTTCATTTATGAAGATTGGGTCTCCAACAACTTCATTTGGTATAGGATCAGCATTTGCATTTGGGTGGACTCCTTGTGTTGGTCCAATTCTTGCAAGTATTCTTCTTCTTGCTTCAACTTCCTCAACAGCATTCCAGGGAGGATTCCTGCTCCTTATCTTTTCTCTAGGGCTTGCAGTACCGTTTCTTATTGTTGCTGCAGCAACAAGCTATGCAAGCTCATTTATTGAGAGGGGAGGGAAATTCTTAAAGTATGTCTCTATTATCGGAGGAATATTCCTTCTAGGTCTTGGAACACTGCTCCTCACAGACAATTTTGGTCTTCTTATCCAGTATGGGTATCAGTATTTTGATTTCCTAAACTATGAAGCGCTACTAGATTATCTGTAGAAGCTGAAATAGGGGAAATACACAATAACAGTACAAAAAACAATACAATGCAAGTATTCTAAAATGGCTCTACAAAGGGCCTTTTTTAGTATAAAAGAGGTCTAAACACTTGACAAATACTACATATATGTATTATAATAGCGTCGCATTAATCTAATACGGTATATTAGTACCTTAATTCATTATGATGCATCTTATTACTTCGATCGCTATTGCGAGTTTTTTATTTGGAGGAACGCCAGTTGCTCCAATCGCAGTAGACAATCTTAAGTCAGCTGAGGAAGGATACTTTCTCGCAGCGCACATTCCAAAAACATATACGGTTAAGCTAACTGGATACAACGCTCTTGAGGCGCAAACTGATGAGGATCCATTTACGACTGCTAGTGGTCTATACTCTAATCCTGAGATTATTGTAGCCAAGAGTCGTGACATCGATCTTCCGTTTGGTACGGTTGTGAAAATTGATTCAAGCAATCGAGAGCTAACAGGAAGTTGTGGTGTAGAGGTGGTGTCTGAGCAGATTGGATACCGAGTGATCGGAGACGTAACACATGCACGTAAGTCGATGCAGATTGACGTTCTCCTAGATCATACAAAGCCTGTAGACCTAAACGGTAAGTTACTAAACCCAAGTATTATTCTTGGAATCTGTGAAGGAGTACAGATTGAGGTTGTCGGAAAGATTGACCTTGATAAAGTCCCTTCAACGCAGAAAGAACTAGCCAAGCTGATTGAAGGTTAAATCAAATAAAAAACACCCCCTTGCGGGGGTGTTTTTTGATTTATGCTCGAGCTACGTTTGTGGCGTTAGGTCCCTTAGGTCCGTCACTTACCTCAAATGTAACTGCGTCTCCTTCTCGAAGGTCGTTGAACTCTGTATCGTTAAGCTCGTTTGCGTGGAAGAAAAGATCCTTGTCTCCCTCATCCGGCTTAATGAATCCAAAACCTCGGTCAGTAACACGAGCGATTGTTCCTTTGTTCATTTCTGCAAGAGAAATTATCTACTAACTCAAAACCTTGGTAGAAAAATTTCTCACCAGAATGCTTTGATTGGTGCACAGTAGTATGAAAGTCTCTGAATGTCAATAGAGTTTTGCCCAAAAGGGGATAGAGAAGAGTCTTCTATACAATCCAATTTTTGTTCGGTGAATAGAGAGAGCAAACGCCTTTGTTCCAAAAGTGCTTCCAAGACGCATGGCAAGGGTCCTCATGTATGTTCCAGAGCCAACTACTGCTCGTATTTTGAGTACTTGGAAGCCTCTATGTGTATTAGGAAGGAGATTTTTCCATTCTTCACGTATTTCATCTTGCCTGAAATCTGCACCAAGAGCTTTTTCTGGAAGAGTTGAACGGGGGATAGAAGAGAGTCTATCTTGTATATAGTTTATAAGGTATGCAGATGAGATAAATCGCGTATCCATAAGTTCTAGGTGATAAACAGTTTCCTCATGTGTTGGAATTTCAATAGTGTCGAGTGTCTTTTCAAGTGCGTATACAAAAAGAGGTTTTCCATTAACTGGTTTTGATGAAAAGTGCGGATATTCACGAACGTGAGTACCAAGCTCAGACCTCAGTGCTCTTTGAATAATATTATTTGAAAGCCGTGTTTCTTGTAGGGCTTCTTTGGGAAGGCCAAGCATGTCTCCTGTATCAGTTTCAATATCAAGAAGCACTTCGATAATGTACTCCTTATCAAGTCCTAAATATTTTTCCCTTCGCTTTGTTTCTTCTCCTGTTAGCACAAGAAGTTTTCCGCTTGCCATAGGGTCAAGACGTCCAGCATAGGTCGCTTTTTCTTTTGTAGACCGCCTGATTGCTTCAAGTGGAGTTTCTCCAACTTTCTTATTAATAACTTTCATAATTTTCTTGCATCGTATGCCCAATGAATGAGTGATTGGCGTTGTTTTGGTCTGCAAGAATAATCTTTTCTTCTGCAATTTTTAACAACTTGTGCAGCATGTCGCTTGTACGCTTCCCATCGCTTAATTTGTCGCTCATCATCTTCATGCCGTCGTCCCATATAGTATCTGCAATACCATTGGAACCATCCTCGAGGATCATCTTTATGTATCCAGCCTTTTTCTCTCCAAACAGAAAGAGGTTGTGATGCATTAAGCCCAAAGTAATTTAAATCTTTGTACCGTTTTTTATCCGGAGAGAGTTTTGCTTTTGTAAACCAGCTCTTTGGGAATTCTTTTCCACCATCTGTCATATATAGTCCTCCAAAAGAACCAAGCTCCAACATTTCTTTTGGAGTAAGGTTTGGCTTAAAGTCTTTGTGAAAATTTTTCCCCTCGGGTTCTGTGAGGTAGTACGTATAGTTTTGAAACATGTCACGCACAACAATCTTTTTTCTCATGCTTCTTAGTATACAAAAAATGGGCTAATAGCCCATTTGTTTTACTTACGCCCCATTTGCCACCCGTTGAAAGCCATTACTGCGGCCACAACTCCGATAACAAGACTTGCCCACAGAGGGAGGTCATATGTTCCGATTGTTAGATCCCAAGATCGAAAGAATCGAAGAAGGTGTAGTGCACCACCGATTCCAAAAAGAATGGCAGCAAGATTAAAGAAATCTTTTCTTTTCATGTGAATTTTTATTACTTATAAACTTTCTACGTATACTGAGTGTAGCAATAAAGTGTAGGTATTTCTGTAAATTACGTAGTTTTTGTTGATATACTTTTTTATATGACATTCATTCAAATAATATATTTATATTTTCTTACCATTCCAGTCTTCTTTATTATTGATTTGTTATGGATTGGAGTGATTGCAAAAGATTTTTATCGTAATCAAATAGGATTTCTTTTAGGCCCAGTCAATTGGGTGGCAGCAATTGTTTTCTACCTTATTTTTATTGCTGGAATCTTAGTATTTGCAGTGCTGCCAGCGCTTGATGCAGGTTCCTTAATGAAAGCTGTTGTACTAGGTGCCTTCTTTGGTTTTGTTGCATATGCGACATATGATCTAACAAATCTTGCCTTAACAAAAAACTGGCCCCTCATGGTTACTGTCGTAGACATGATTTGGGGCGCAGTTATTGCAGGTTCAGTTGCAACAGCGAGTTATCTTATTGCAACAAAACTTTTCTCTTAAATTCCTGGTGCAAAGAATTCTCCAAGGAAGAACGGCCAAAGAATGATTGCAAGAAGTCCTTTAAAGAAACTTAGCTGCAAGAACCCAATGGTAAATAGCCATGCAGCAAACCAGAATCCTTCAAAGAAATAATGTGTAATTTTTATTTTTTGCATATGTTTTATTATACACTTTCTGCTTTCTCCCACTCCTCATTAAATTTTCCCATCCACTCTTTTTTATTTTCTGGCGTTGCTCCCTCAATAATTTCTTTATGATCAGACATATAGTGTGGATGCATTGCATCCATCATATTCTCTGGTGTATCTGCGGTAAATTCTTTATCACAGTCTGGACATGTCATTTTTTTCATATGCGTTAATTATAACAAAGCCCCGCATGTGCGGGGCTTTGTTTACAGTTTGATATCAATTTCTGCTCCTTCTCGAAGTTTTTGGATAACTGTTCCAAGGAATTGTTGCATTTTTCCTTGTCCGAGTTCCATTTTTAGTTGCGTTTTTATCTCGTCAAATTTAGGCGCTCCTTCCTTTGAAGCAAGATGCTCATCATATAGTTTTTGCGCTTCCTCATCAGTTGCTTCAAGATCCTGTCCCTCAAAGATTTCTTTGTAGTACTGATCGATAGTTCGTTGCCTTGTGATTGTGTCTTTAAGACCTTCTTTTGTAAGGCTCATTCCTTCAAGTTGCTTTGCAAATGTTTCCTCATCTGGGAATTTTGCTGCAATAGCATCAAATTCTTTTTGTACATCTTCATCCTTTACGCTGTATCCTTTCTCTTTTGCTGCAGCAAAGATAAGTTCATCATTTACAAGCTGCTGTGCCACCATCTTTTCAAACTGAGCGTACTTATCAGCATCAGTTTTATCTGGTGTTGGAATGTTTGGATTGTGAGAGAGCTGTGCCAGCTGTGCATCAAGCATCTCGCGTGTAATTTCTGTTCCGTTTACGGTTGCAATAGTCATAGTCTGCACAGGCTATCACGTAAGAAGCGCATGGTAAAATGCCATCCATGACTCAAAGAGAAGCTCTCGATATCCTAAAGGCTGGCCGAAATGTATACCTTACTGGTCCTGCTGGAAGTGGAAAAACATACGTATTAAATCAATACACAAAATACCTAAAAGAGCGGGGAGTTGTAACTGCAATTACCGCATCTACTGGTATAGCAGCAACACATATAGGAGGCATGACGATACATTCATGGAGTGGTATTGGCATCAAAGATACGCTCTCAGATTCTGACATCGATCTTCTTGTACAAAAGGAACATCTTTTTAAGCGGTACGAAAAAACAAAGGTTCTTATCATTGATGAAGTTTCCATGATGCATCCTGAGATGTTTGATGCACTTGATCGACTGGCCAGAGCAATGAAAATGAATGAGAAGCCTTTTGGAGGAATGCAAATTGTATTATCTGGTGACTTCTTTCAGCTTCCACCAATAACAAAAGGAGGAGGGAGTATCTATGTAGATAGTTCAAAGGCTTGGAAAAGTATGGATATTCGAGTGTGTTATCTAGAAGAACAGCACAGACAGCAAGGAGGATCACTGGAAAATATCTTGTCTGAAATACGTGATGGAGAAATTTCATACAGTACACAAGAGATATTCGAAGAACTTCTCGAGAATAAACAAAGATTAAATGGAGAGCCAACTCGCTTGTATACACACAATGCAGATGTAGACGCTATTAATGAAGCAGAGCTTGAGAAGCTCGAGGGAGAGCTCTTTTCATACGAAATGGATTCAAGAGGGAAGGCAAATCTTGTAACAAGTCTTTCAAAGAGTATTTTGGCACCTCAATACCTAAATATTAAAAAGGACGCAATTGTGATGTTTGTAAAAAACTCTTTTGAAGAAGGGTATGTAAATGGAACTCTTGGAAGAGTTGTTGATTTTGAAGAGGGTAGTCCTGTTGTAGAAACATACGAGGGAAAGAAAATAACAGTATCTCCTGCAACATGGGAGATTCAAGATGATGGAAAAGTATTAGCTGCGGTAGATCAACTGCCTATTCGTCTTGCTTGGGCCATAACGGTACACAAAAGCCAGGGAATGAGCCTTGATGCAGTGGAGATGGATCTTTCAAAATCTTTTGTGCCAGGACAAGGATATGTAGCACTTTCAAGACTTCGTGATATTGAAGGGCTCACGCTCCTTGGGCTTAATCGCATGGCACTTACTGTGGATCCGTATGTAATTGAACTAAACAAATGGCTTTTAGATGAATCTGCAAAATGGTCCAAAAGAATTGCGAAGTTTAGTAAAGAAGAGTTTGTAAAAATGCATGAGGAGTTTGTAGATAGGTGTGGCGGAACAAATGATGAGAGGGAGATAGAAAAGAACAAGGCAGCAAAAGAATATGAGGGTATGCAGGAGGTAATTCCATCTCACCACAAAACTCTTGTATTGCTTGAAGAGAAGATGAGTCTCAAAGATATGGCAAAAGAGCGGAAAGTAACAAAAGCAACAATCATTTCTCATCTAGAGAAGTTAAAGAGTGAAGGTGTTGGAGACTATGAGTATCTAAAACCCAAAGGTCTTGCAGCAATGAAAAAGGTAATAAAAGAAGAGGAGAAATTATCTTCTGCGCACAAGAAGCTGAGAGGGAAATATACGTACGAAGATTTGAGACTTGCGAGGTTATTTGCCTAGGTAGATGTTGCTATGAAAAATAGCCCGCAAAAGGGCTATTTTCTCTTGCTCCGTATATATGATGAAATCCGAATGTATTTCAGACGGAGTCTGAAATGAACGGCGAGAGCCGGTGGTGGCCCGTACATACACCTCCGCGAGGTGATCTCCACATACTTTCCGCACCGACACGACAAGCTAACGCTCGCCGTGCACAAATAGAATCCTTCTTTGCACTTTTATCCTTTCCTGCGCCCCCATTTTTTGGGAAAGAAGAAAAGAAGTTTCTATTTGCCTTCTGCTCCGCAGAAGGGGTGCTTGTACCTCCAGGTATGTGTTTACTTCCCCTAGAGAAGCAAAAGGCACTTTCCAGAGCCTCTAGCGAGGCTTCCAAACGCTTCAATTACACCAATTGAAGCGTTTGAGGGGAAAGTGTGTAGATATTTCTAAGCAAGAGCATCAATGCTTTGTTTAAGTTGTTTTTCTACATCTTGAGCAACACCTTTAAGTATATCTGATTCAACCATACTCATTGCGGCAGAAGGAAGGATAGAAGAAACATATGTATTCTTGTTTTGTTCATACACAATCACATTACAAGGAAGAAGGAGTCCTATTTCTTTTTCTGCTGAAAGTGCTTTGTGCGCAAATGTAGGATTACATGCGCCAAGAATTGTGTAGCGATCATAATCAGCGCCAATTTTTTCTTTCATGGTTTTTTGTACATCAATAGTTGTAAGTACTCCAAAACCATTATCAGCGAGTGACTTTTTTACAGCACCAATTGCCTCATCAAAAGAAAGGGACGTCTTTACGGTGTGACTGTATTTCATGCAAGTTTATTATATGTCACTGCAAACAGATAGAAGGCAATAAATGACATAATTGCAGCTTCAATCATCCCTGTTAGTGTTCCAACAATAGTGGGGGAATAGAAGAGGTGCATTTCTTGCATTGCTGAAACTGCAATCGTATAAATTCCCAGAGAGTTAAAGATAGTTAGAAGGAGCATGATAAGAGCAGAAACAATTCCTGCTGCATACCCAAGTGCTTTTGCATGTAATTTCATATCAGAAAAGATTTACTTTAATAAAATAGGGGATAAAGAATTGACGTATAATACCCCCTAGGGGTATTATACCTTCTAATGAAGAAAGATATCAAGAAGAGAGTTGTGCACAGGTTGAAAATCATCGAGGGGCAAGTGAAAGGTTTGCAAAGAATGGCAGAAGAAGAAGAGTATTGTATTAGCATCATTACTCAAGTTTCAGCAATGAGGCAAGCACTTTCTTCTGTAGAAGACTTAATGCTTGAAAATCACTTACTTACACATGTGGTGAGTCAAATGAAGAGCAAGAAAGGTCAAACGAAAGCAGTGGAGGAAATGTTGTCCATTTATAAACTTTCAAAGAAAAAGTAGATATATGAATGCAAAAATACTTGGAATTGGAGCTTTTGTCGCACTACTCATTGCTGGCTTTGTGTTGGTGCAAGGTGGTGTTCCAGAATCTAAAATGGTTGAAGAGCACAGTGATTCTCTAGAATCATACGAAATGAGTCCTTCACAAGCTGTTAGCCGAATGCAAAGCAAAGATGATGTTGTGGTTCTTGATGTTCGAACAATTCAAGAATATGAAGAAATTCACCTTCAAAATGCTCTCTTGCTCCCCGTGCAGGAACTTTCTCAAGCTTCACTTGATGCGATTGGTCTTTCTGACAAAGATCAGGAAATAATTCTCTATTGCAGGAGTGGTGCTCGGAGTAAGACGGCTTTCGATATCATGAATTCTCTTGGGTATACAAATATAAAAAGCGTTGCAGGAGGGATGATTCATTGGCAAGAAGATAATTACCCACTTACAGAGGTAGGAAAATTCAATGAATCAAAGAATATTCAGGAAAGTGACGAAAACACAATGGGTCCAAAGATAAGTGTCGATCGTAAGCTACATGATTTTGGAGAGATTCCTCAATTTGCAGGTGTAGTACAGACTATGTTTACTGTTACAAATTTGGGGACAGAAACTCTTACTGTTGGCGATATTACAACTAGTTGTAGCTGTACATCAGCAACACTGTCTTCATATTCTATTGGGGTGGGAGAGAGCGCTGAACTTACCGTTCTCTTTGACCCTGATTTACACGAAGAGCCAGAGGGTGTGTTTACACGAACGGTATTTATCCCAAGTAATGACGTGAATACTCCAGAGGCAGAAGTTGCAGTACAAGTCGATATATTAGAAGGAGTTTAAAATTAGATAATATGAATAATTACATCGTAGGAGCACTAGTTATTGCAGGAGCACTTATTGCAGGAGCAATATTCTTTGTGGGTGGAGGTCCTGTTACAGAAAAGGTTGTGGCATCGGAGATTACTCTTGAGGCAAACGAGTATGATTTTGGTGACATTGATATTTTTGGTGGAAAGGTAAAAGCAACTTTCCCACTTACAAATACTGGAAGTGCTGATGTGACAGTGCTGTCTGGAGTTACAAGTTGTATCTGTACAGAAGGAGAAATAGATTCACTTTCCTTTGGCATGCATGGAAGTGATGGCGAGACAGTAATACCGGCAGGAGAGACAAGGGAGTTGGTTGCAATATATGATCCATTAGCACATGGTCCTGATGGAGTTGGGAAAATAAAGCGACAGTTGCAACTAAAGACAAACTCTTCGGTAACTGAGTACATCGACGTAAGTTTTACAGGAAATGTAGTAAAGAATGCTGAGTAATAAATAATATTCTCATGGATAAAGTAAAAATAGCACTCGTAGGTATCGCATTCATTCTCTTGTCAATCATGCTTGTTGGAGGATTTAGTCTACTGACTTCTCCTACTATGGTTCCAGGATTTTCTCTGGCATTTTTGGCAGGGATATCAATGATTGTGCTTCCGTGTACTTTTCCTCTTGTGTTTATCATTGTTCCTCTTGCGCTCTCAAAACAAAACGTGAAGAAAGGCATCATTATGGCACTTCTTTTTGGTCTTGGTCTTACCGTTACATTTACGCTGTATGGTCTAGCACTCGGATGGCTGGGTGGTTTCGTTGGATTGTACAAAGTTGTCAGTGCAATGCTTCTTATTGGAGGTATAGCAGCCCTCTTCTTTGGATTGGCAGAACTTGGTTTAGTGAACTTCTCTTTGCCATTTCGAAAAACTATTCTTCCACAGTCGCTCCAGCAAAAGAATGACTACATACGGAGCTTCTTTCTAGGCTTCTTCTTGGGAAACGCCGGAGTTGGTTGTCCAAATCCAGCCTTCTACATATTGTTTGGGTACGTTGCCACACTTGGAGATCCTATTACTGGGGCGTCTCTTGGAGCATTACATGGAATAGGAAGAATGGTTCCTCTTCTATTTCTAGTAGTTCTTGCAATTCTTGGAATAAATATGATGGAAAAGGTGAGTGCATATCAGGAAAGGGTAAAGCGTTGGGTTGCATGGTCGCTTGTTGTGCTTGGAGCATTCATACTTAACTATGGACTCTTTGGCATGGCATGGTTTGAAAAATCAGGTATTCATGAAGCATGGAATCAGTTCCTTCTTGCGGTAGTTCCAAAAATTGCAGAGTCAGCAGAGCTTGAGTCAGCTCTGCAGCTTCCGCAGGGTGTTGGTGGTATTATGCCCTGGATAGTTCTTGGTGCGGTTATAAGTGGGGTAATTGTATGGAGTGCGGTTAAGGCACGAAATAGTAAATAATTATGACTAACTTTATACAAATAGCATATGCACATGGAGGAGAGGAAGTTGAAGCTGTAACAGCTCTTGATTTCTCAGGGCCACTTATTGCTCTGGGAATGATTGTTGCAGCAATTATTATTGCAAAAATTATTTCTAAGAAAAAAATAACATGATTAAAGTAACACTTGTCCGCCCAGAAGGATGTCATCATTGTAAGGAGGTTAAAAACACACTTGAGGGAATGAGAGATGAATTTCCTGATATTTCAATTGAAGAAATTGATATGGTTACACCTGAAGGAAGGGAGCTTGTTCAAAAATATCAGATGCTATCAAGCCCAGGGATTTTAATTAATGATGAATTCTTTGCTTTTGGCGGCGCTACTGAGGAACAGTTTAGAAAAAAGTTTAACGAAATTAATGGCTAGGCCTGGTAAAGAATAAAGAAAATGTTGTTGGGAATTAAAAGTAAAAAAGTTGCACTCTTGCGCCACTTAGCAATGGCTATTGTTGGGGGATTGCTTGTGTATTTGGTTTGGTCACTTAATGGTACGTGGAGTCCAGATATGCGGTTGTGGAAAGCATTTGGTGGAGCATCTTTTTTCCTCCTATGGTTTGCTGTTGTTATTGGGCCGTTAGCAAAGCTTCTTCCATCATTTAACTTAATGCTCTCGTATCGTCGCGAGGCAGGAGTTTGGTTTTTTATCATTGCATTGGTGCACGGATATCTCATTCTTGATGGCTGGGTGCGGTGGAATGTATGGGAATTTTTCGGCTATCAATACTTTACTGAAGTAGAGATGTATTTAAGAGTTGAGCCTGGGTTTGGATTAGCAAGTTTACTTGGACTTGTTGCTCTCATGTTTGCTCTTGCGCTTGCTGCAACATCTTTTGATTGGGCAGTTAATCTTCTAGGTATTACTTCTTGGAAATGGTTGCATATGTTTGCGTACGTTGTGTTTTATTTGGCAGCAATGCATGTTGTATATTTTGCCTTTATTCATTACACACCTTCGTTTAATAGGCTTGCTATGGGGCTTCCAACAGATTATCCAGATAACCCATTGAAATATTATTATCTCAACGCACTTCTGAGTGTGTTTGTTTTGCAGACATCTGCTTTTATTGCAACGGTACGTAAAAATAAAAGAGCAAGCTGGTAGCGTATGGTATTTGAAACAATAATTAAAGGACGTAAAAAAGTTGCAAAAGGTACTTGTGAAATAACTTTCAAAAGACCCGAGAAATTTGTATTTAAAGCAGGGCAATATATACAAATTGCCATACCAGAATTACTTAGTCCGGATTTAAGGGGTAATTCACGGCTATTTTCTGTCACTTCGTCTCCGGACGATTTAGAAAATATCCGCGTAGTTTTTAGAGTCTCTACTAGTGGATTCAAACAAACATTGGTGAGTATGCCAGTTGGTGCAACAGTGCAAATTGAACAGGCTGCTGGCAGTTTTGTTTTACCGCAATCACCAAAACAGCAACAAATTTTTGTTGCTGGCGGTGTTGGCATCTCTCCATTTATGAGCTACTTCAATCAAGAGAATACTCCATTTGAGAAAGGGCAGACTACTCTTTTTTATGGAAATCAAAACGAAGAGAGTGCCGCATATGTTACTGAGCTCCGCGCTTTTGCAAAGAGGTATCAATCTTTTTCACTTCAAGAGCTGTATGAAAGACCTTCCTCTGAATTCTTTAGGAGAAATGCGCAAATGTATAAAGATGCTACGTGGTGGGTGGTTGGGCCACCGGCAATGGTTGGAGTTGTTGTAAACGGACTTCAATTAGGGGGTGTGGACCAAAATAATATTATAACTGAACCCTTTGAAGGATATTAGACATATGAAAAATACTTTAGGATTAATTGTTTTTATTCTCGTACTTGTTGCACTAACTGCAATATTTTTTCTGAATGGTAGAAATACAGAAGTAACAATCGATGAAATATTTTCTGTATCTGCTCAGGATATTAAAGATCAAATTACCATTGATCGTGTTGTTATGGACCAGCCAGGATTTATTGTGGCACGAGAAATTATAGATGGAAAACCGGGGCAGATAGTGGAAGTAAGTAAGTATTTAAAGGCGGGCGAAAATGTTGATGTTGTTATAGGTCTTGCACAACCATTAATTGAGGGGGTTGGTGTGAGCAGCGATCAATTTGATCAAGAAATTGTTGTTGCTGTGTATTATGATGATGGAGATAAGGGCTTTAATCCGTCTCTTGATTCTCTTGCATATCGTGAAGGGGAAGTGCTCGCACGGTTTGTCAAAACAGGAGTAATGGCGCCTGAGTCAGCAGTGGTGCCAAACACTAAGGGTGAAAATATTGATGTTGCTCAAATAGTTACCTATACAGACAGTGGGTTTATTCCTCGGAACAGTGAAATTTCTTCTGGTGATACTGTTCGATTTATTAATAAGAGCAGTAATCAAATGTGGGTTGCCTCAAATGGGCATCCGGCACATATGATACTTCCAACATTTGATCAGTTTAGTGCTTCTTCATATGGTGAAAGTTATGAATACACTTTTGAAAAAGAGGGGGTGTGGGAGTATCACGATCACATAAATGCTAGCCAGGTTGGTGTCATGTTAGTTCATTCAAATTAAATTACATGCAAAATACAATAAATATTTGGGGAGTGTCTGCCATTATTGGCATAACGGTTTTGTTACTTGGTGGCGTTGCATTGTTGCCAAAAGCTCCTACAGGAGAGGGAGATGCTGTTGCTGCGGGACTCCATTGGCATCCTGAATTGCAAATTTTTGTTGATGAAGAAAAGCAGCAAATTCCAGCAAACATAAGGCTTGGTGGTGGCGGACATCAGCCAATACATACACACACAGAAGATGTTGAGGAAGGAGTACTTCACTTTGAGTTTGGAGGAGTTGCCTATACTGGAGATCTTCGTTTAGGAAACTTCTTCCGTATTTGGGGAAATAAAGATATGCAAACAGCGTTTGGCGTACTTGAACGAATGATAGTAAATGGAGAAGAAAACAGTGAATTTGGAGAATATATTGTACAAAGTGAAGACAAAATAGAGCTCCACTACAACACTTTATTGCAGGGAGAGGTTATGTAGGCATGTTATTATTACTTAAATAAAAAAATAAAATATTGTTACTATGGAAGAAAAAAAGAAAGAAGGGATGAATTTGGCAGTTCCGGGTGCGATTATGTTTGCTGGAATACTCATTGCTGGCGCATTAGTGTTCTCCTCACTGCAAAGCAGTGGGGGACAGCAAGTAGCTGAAGAGGCTCCACAAGACGCAGGGTCTCTTGACGCAATGGATCCAGTGTCAGAAAAAGATCACGTTCGAGGGAATCCAAATGCTCCAGTTATGATTGTTGAGTATTCAGACTATGAATGTCCTTTCTGTAAGCGCTTCCATGAGACCATGAACCAGGTTATGGATACATATGGTGCTGAAGGAAAAGTTGCGTGGGTATATCGGCACTTTCCTCTTGACCAACTCCATCCAGTAAAAGCTCGGCAAGAAGCTGCCGCAGCAGAATGTGTTGCTGAAATTGGCGGAGATGACATGTTTTGGAGGTTCTCAGATAGATTCTTTGAGCTTACGCCATCTAACAATCAAACCGACCTCACCGTGGTTCTTCCACAAATTTATTCTGAACTAGGTCTTTCGCAAGCAAAGGTGAATGAGTGTGTTGCAAGTGGGAGGTATGATGATCATATTCAAGCTGAGTTTGAAAATGCTGTGGCAACAGGAGGTCGTGGTACGCCGTGGAGCATTCTTATAGCTGCAGACGGTACAAAGTACCCACTGTCTGGCGCACAACCTCTTAGTGCTATAAATCAGCTTATTGAACTTGGATTAGGAAACAACTAGTCTTATGGAGAAGCAAAGAATATTCGCATATATTCTTATTGGAGCCATCATTTCTTTCATTGTTTTTTCTCTTGCTGTATTTCTTCCAAACCTTACTCTTGTATGGACGATAGCAAATTCTCCTGCTTTGTTAGGTGAAAAATTTGCACTGCTTGTGAGTTTATATGGTGCTATTGGAACAAACTTTACATTTCTTGCAGCGGGGTACACCATTTTGATGTCTCTCTTGTTTGGCTTAAATGTCACACTGCTGATTTATCTTGTGCGTAGCAGGAGTGTTGGTGCTGTTGGTAAAAATGCCGCAGTTAGTATAGGGGGTCTTATAAGTGGAATACTGGGTGTTGGGTGTGCTGCTTGTGGAACATTTATCCTCTCAGCGGTACTTGGACTTGTAGGTGCAGCCGGGTTACTTACGCTTCTACCGCTTGGTGGAGAAGAGTTTGGAATAGTGGGTGTTCTTTTGCTAGCATATACAACATATGCACTGGTTAAAAAAATTCGTGAACCAAATGTTTGCAGCGCTTAGATAGCTAGTATGGATACACTGATTATATTTCTTGGAAGCTATTTGCATTTCTTCATTATTGCAACAGCTTTATTAAGTGTTATTTTTGCATCTTCAAAAATACGTCTAGAATACATCTCTTTCTTAATTTTTGTTGGACTGCTTGCTTATTTGTTAGGAGAGTTAGTCGGTATGGTTGTATATAATCCACGACCCTTTGTTATCTTAGAGGTTGTTCCACTTATTCCTCATGATCCAACAAACGGATTTCCTTCCACGCACGCACTTGTTTCTATAAGCATTGCTTTTGCTGTGTTTGTGTTTAATAAAAAACTTGGATTTGTACTTTTCTTGCTGGCAATCCTTGTTGGGGCTGGCCGTGTTTTTGCACAAATACACAGTGTTGAAGACGTTCTTGGGAGCATTGTTGTGGCGCTTGTGGCAGTATGTGTGGGGTTATTTGTCAAAAAGGTTTTTAAAAACCAATCCTAATTTTAATGACATAACATTAATTAATGTGTAAGATTAACAAATAATTGACTAACAAAAATTTATGGAAAAAAATACAGAGGAAGAATATAAAAAAAATCGAATGCAGACCAAACCTAAATCAAAAGCAGTTACGTGGAGTCTAGCTGCCGTGGTTGTTCTTACAGGACTTATATGGGGTCTATCCTCTGGTTCAACAGATAATTCAACAGAAAAAAACTCGATAGCAAATACGCTTACGGCAATTGTTGATGATGATTATATAGTTGGTCCAGCAAACGCACCTGTAACACTCATAGAGTACCTCGACTTTGAATGTGAAGCATGTGGTGCATACTTTCCGCTAATAAAACAATTAGAGAAAGAGTTTCCAGATGATCTCCGGGTGGTGATGCGGTACTTCCCTCTACCAGGTCACAGAAATGGACTTACGGCAGCACTTGCCGTTGAAGCGGCAGCACAACAAGGAAAATACAACGAGATGCACGATCTATTATTTGAAGAACAGGAAAATTGGGGTGAGCGATCTGCACCGGATCCTTTAATTTTCGAGGAATATGCAAAACAACTTGGGCTTGACACGGAACGATTCAAACAAGATGTATCTTTGCAATCTGTTAAGGATCGTATACAGCGTGATGTAGATTCAGGAAGAAAACTTGGCAATACTGGAACACCCTCATTCTTCCTAAATGGAAAAAAAATCAACAACCCGCGTAGCTATGAAACATTTCGACAATTAATTCTAGATGAAATTGAAATTGTTGGAGTGCAACATTCAACTTCTACCCAAATGCAGAATTAGTTAGCCATTGTATGTCATTAGATCAATTCTCAACTTTGCTCACGCTTGGTTCTTCAGTACTTTTTGTAGGTCTAGCATTTATTGTGCTTGCTACTTGCACTTCAGAGAAGTTGCGTGAACATATGGCGCGTTTGGGGTACTTTTCTTACCTCTGGGTAATTGCTGGGGTATCGGCATTCTCTATAGCTAGCGCGTTTATTTATCAATTGGTTTATCTAACTCCTGTATGTGAGCTATGTTGGATACAGCGTATTTTTTTCTACCCAATAGTTATTATAATGCTTGTCGCCATATGGCATCGTACGCGTGAGGCACACATCACCATAGCCATACTCTCTGCGCTTGGCCTGTTAGTGGCTATATATCATTACTATTATCAATTTCAGAAACTTGTTCTTGGAAATGTGCTGGCACTACCGTGTTCTTACGGCGGACTTTTGCCAGCTTGTACGGATTCATCAATTCTTATATTCGGCTTTGTAACGATCCCTTTTATGGGCATACTTATGTTTGGAAGTTTTCTTTTATTGGCCGGACTAGCTGAATTTGCTAAGAGACGCATGGATAGAATAATTAATAACAAATAATTATTCAGTATTATGCAAAACAACAACTTTAAAATTGCCAGATTGTTACTTGTAGGGGTGGTAATTTTAGCTGTTCTTATAATAGGAGGGAAGAATCTGGCACGTATTGATGCATATATATCATTGGTCATACAAGATAGTCAGGATGAGACATTAGAATATACAGAAAAAATAGAAATTGTTATCAAACCTGGTGATACGTTTGCGACAATCATGGAATCTGCTGGAGTGTCATATGATGAGACGGAGGCAATGCTTGCCTCAGCAAAAGATGTATATGATCTTACGAAACTACACTCTGGAAAGTTCCTGCACCTGTTCCTTGTAGAAGAGGCATTTGCCGCGGTTGATTACGACCTCAATGACGAGATGAAAATAGTCATCGAAAAATATGAGGACAGCTTTGAGGCACGAGAGGAGCCGATTGTTTACGATACCTATCAAACAAGCGCTGAAGCTGTCATCACTTCTTCACTCTTTGTCGACGGAGCAGAGGCAGGTCTCTCTGATGTGACACTTCTCGCGCTTGCTGATATATTTGCTTGGGATATTGATTTCTTGACAGATATTCGTAAGGGAGATTCTTTCAATATTGTGTACAAGAAACGATTTCTCGACGGAGAAGAAGCTGGTCCGGGTAACATACTTGCCGCCCGTTTTGATAACCAGGGAGTGACTCATGCCGCTTTTTATTATAAGGACGCCTTTGGAGAAGAAGGCTACTATGATCTTCAAGGTAAATCCCTTTCTCGCCAATTCTTGAAGTCTCCACTTGATTATTCCTACATTAGCTCTGGATTCAGTTATAAACGCGTAAATCCTGTCACCAAACAACTGACTCCTCATCGTGCAATTGACTATGCAGCCGATACTGGAACACCGGTTATTGCGACTGCAGATGGCAAGGTAACTGCTGCCGGATCAAAGGGTGGTTTAGGGATTACTGTGGAGATCAGGCATGGTAGTTACCTTACGCAATATGCTCATCTTTCACGTATTGCCAAAGGAGTAGAAAATGGGGCGGATGTCGCCCAAGGAGATGTTATCGGGTATGTGGGTTCAACAGGTATCTCCACAGGTCCTCATCTGCAATATGCAATGTTTGAAGACGATACACCAATTAATCCTTTCGTTGTTGAACTTCCATCTGGAGAACCACTCGAAGCATCTGACATGGAGCAATTTCTTTCTCAAATTAGCAAGTTACGAAAAAAGATTGGTAAATGATTCACAGCTGTGTATACATGTACTAGCTGATGTGTCGTGCTGGTTGCAGCATCATCGTTGAAAACGATAGTATAAAAAAGTAGGTATGGTCAAGCAGTGTTTTTTGATTCTAGCAACACACCTAAGTAACTCTTTGTTTTTGAAAAGTTAATTGTATTGTTACAAACTCTTTTTCGTTTCTTGTGCTGCAAGAAGGTTTGACAAAATCAAGTTACGGTTAGTTTTTTTATATGACTCTAGATTTTAATCTCTCTGTGTAGAAATAGTGCAGTATAATATTAATGGCTCACCCGCCTGAGCCGTTTGGGAGAAAAAATCGCGCACAAATAGAAACTTCTTCTCCTTGTTTTCCCAAAAAATGGGGGCGCGGGAAAGGATAAAAGTGCAAAGAAGGATTCTATTTGTGCACGGCGAGTACAGCGAGCTGTGCGGTGCGGAAGTTAATTGGAGATCACCTCGCGGAGGTGTATGTACGAGCTACCACCGGCTCTCGCCGTTCATTTCAGACTCTGTCTGAAATACATTCGGATTTCATCATATATACGGAGCCGAATAGCACAGAGTTCAGAATTTGGGAGATTTCCCAAATTCTGAACTCTGTGCTATTCGGCTCCGCGGACAGGATTCGAACCTGTGACCGATCGATTAACAGTCGATTGCTCTACCACTGAGCTACCGCGGAATATAAATACGCTCACTTGAAGCGTGTGGGCATTGTACCCAAAAAGCTCTATTTTGCAATGTGATATACTCACCAAATAACAAATAATTTTATTCAAATATGCTCACGCTATACGTAAAAACAGGATGTCCATTTTGTGCAAAAGTAAAAAACACTGTTGCAGAATTTGGTATTGAAGATCAGATTGAGGAGAGGAATATTGCAGATGAAGGTGTGGTAGATGAGCTGCTTGAGAAAGGAGGTCAGAAGATGGTCCCGTTTCTTGTAGATGCTGAAAGGGAGGTGAGTATGTACGAGTCAGATGATATCGTTGCGTACCTTAAGGAGCATTACGCAGGAGACTAAGTCATGTACGTTAAAGTCCGTGCAATGCCAAGTGCTAAGAAAGAACGCATTATAGAAATGGATGATGCACGGGAATTAACTATACATGTGCGTGAGCCAGCGCAGCAAAATATGGCAAATAGGCGTATTATAGAAATATTGGCAGAACGTTTTTCTGTTCCATCACGATCAATACAGATGCTTTCAGGATTTCGTTCTCCAAATAAAGTATTTTCAATTGATCCATGAATATAATCTTCAAAGGAACGAACTACACAATTACTCCAGACATAGAAAAGCTTTGCAATGATCGCATTGATGCGGCAACAAGAATGCTTGGCGCTGATAAAGAGAAAGCTCTTGTTGAAGTAGAGCTTGAGCTTGTAGAAGAGCGAAAGAATAACAATGCAGTATATCGAGCAGAAGCTAATGTTTCTGTTGACGGGAACTTCTATCGAGCTGAATCTACACGTCGTTCAATGCAAAATGCAATAAGTGACGTAAAAAAGGGTCTTTCAAATGAAATTAGAAAAGACCGAGGGAAAAACAGCTCTATGATTAAGGACGGAGGTCGTGCAATGAAATCATTGCTTCGGGGCTTCAGGAGGTAGGGAATAACCAGTAAGTTCGCGATAGCGGACTTCTTTTTTACCCTCAGGAATAACCTTCGTTGGAAGGAAGATTCCTTCATGATATGTCGCGTCGGCAATTTTTATTCGTACCCCATCTTCTGTAAAGAAAAATGTTCCAGGCCATGGATAGTATGCGCAGAATTTTAGGAAGTTTTGGTATGGGTCATTTTTAAAATCAATTTCTCCACACTCCTTTTTCATTTTTGTAGTAAAGGTAGCTTCTTCATGGTTTTGTGGCGTTGCTTTTATTTCTCCATCACACCAGAGTCTCATAGCTTTTGCTAAAAGTTCTCCTCCGCAAGCAGCAAATACTCGTGTAAGTTCATCTTTTCGTATTGGCCATGCAGGAAGATTTTTTTCTGCTTGAAGCACAATTGGACCGTGATCAAGTTCTTCATCCATTTGCATAATAGTTACACCAACAGGTTTTTCATCTGCCAAGATCTGTCCTTCAATAGGAGATGCGCCCCTAAAGCGCGGGAGTAGAGACGGGTGTACATTAAGTGTTCCGCACCGTGGTAGGTCAATAAGTTCTTTTTTTAAAATTTTCCCATACGCTGCAACTACAAATACATCAAAATTATCTTTAAGCTCTTTGGGAATTTCTTTTAAAGATTCTGGCTGTATAACAGGAATATTATTCTCCTGCGCCCAGACTTTAACTGCGGGAGGAGTCAGCTTCATTCCACGCCCTGCTTTTTTATCTGGTGCAGTAACAATAAGGGAAGGGAGCATATCTCGCTCTTGTAGCTCTTCTAGTATGCGCACCGCAAAAGGCGGCGTTCCAAAGTATGCAAATTTAAGACTCATGTTTTTCAAGATTCTCAGCGTGATCAATAAAGAGAACTCCGTTTAGGTGGTCGATCTCATGTTGGTACGCTTGAGCTAGTATTCCGCCACCACCGCGAGTAAACCAGTTTCCTTCAGCATCCTGCGCCTTTACCGTTGCGCGCTCAAATCGTTGTGTGTTTCCATATATACCATCAACAGAAAGACACCCCTCAGGAATAGTTGCTTGCTTCCTAGAAGTTTTAACAATTTCTGGATTAATAAAGATTCCAACTTCAGGTTCTAACTCTTCCTTAGATTCAGGTACCATTCGGTCATATCGAACAATAAATATCCTATAAGGGATAGCTATTTGAGGAGCGGCAAGTGCTACGCCGTGTTTTGCTGTATCGAGTGATTCTTTCATCTCCTCAAGCATCTTTGTAAGTTTTGGAGTATTAAAAAGATCCGCAGGAACCTCCTTTGCGGTTTCTCGTAGTACGGGATCCCCGTCTTGTACGATATCTTTTGACATAAATCGAGTATAACAAAAAACACCGCCAAATGTAGCGGTGAAGGGAAGGTGACCAAGGAGCTCGCCGGGGGGACGATTTATAACTCCTTGATCACCTAACAGACGAGGTGGACAAGGGTTGGTAGCCTCGCCTGGTTTTGGGCACTGGAGCTCTCACTCAGGCACCCAAACTCTTCTATAATTGATAGTACTCCTATAAAATAGAAATGCAATATGGAACATATCGGAGCAAACCTACCAGAGTTTAAAAAAGAAAAGAACAGGAAAACTGAGCGAGGAGAGCTCATGGTCTATTTTCGTACAAAACTAAATGCAGGGAGAGAGAAGGACGGGCTCAAGCCTTTGTCTATGGGAAGAATGGGAATGTTGCTTCAAGGAATTCCAACAGAAGATCTTTATTATCTTAAAAGTGTTTGTAATCAAGCAAAGCATTTCTCAAAGAAATTTTGGTGGGAAATCAATCCAAAGAATCACGAAGGGAAGCAATTTGGACAGAAGTAAAATACTACGTACAATAGGGATATGAATTCGCGCGAGATGTTGGTTGTGAAAGGTCTTGGAGGAAAGAAAACACTTTCGGGCGAAATTACTATTAACGGTGCAAAAAATGCAGTATTGCCACTTATGGCATCTGCAATTCTTTTTAATGGGAAGGTGCAAATCAAAAAACTTCCAGAGATTCGAGATGTTATTGCAATGCGAGAGTTACTCGCAGGCCTTGGTGCAGAGGTGTCCCAAAAAGGAAATGTACTTTCTATAACTCCATCAAAGAAATCAAAAGGAGTGCTAGATGAAGATGTGGCAAAGCGTTTGCGGGCTTCAATTATTTTAACGGGACCTACTCTTGGAAAATATGGGAAAGTTGTATTTCCGCATCCCGGAGGATGTGTGTTAGGAGCTCGTCCAATTGACCTTTTTCTTTCTGCATATGAGAAGATGGGTGCAACAGTTGAACACAGTGGAAAGGCGTACATAATTAAGGCTCCACGTGGAGGGCTTAAGGGCGCAAATATTTTCTTTAAAACGATGAGTATGACCGCAACAGAAGCGCTCATGTTTGCAGCAACACAAGCAAATGGGAAGACTGTGCTTCATAACTGCGCCATGGAGCCGGAGATTGCATTTCTTGCTGACTGTCTAAATCAAGGAGGTGCAAAAATTGTAGGGGCTGGAACGCCAACAATTACTATTACACCCACAAAGAGCCTAAAGCAGAAGAAAGCATTTCCAGTACTTCCTGATCGTATTGAGGCAGGAAGCTTCCTTATTTTGGGTGCGCTTCTTGCGAAGAATTTAACTATTAAGAATGTTATTCCAGAACATCTTCAGATTGTTATTGAGCTTCTAAAAGAATCAGGTGTTCCTATAACAACTACAAAAAATACTATCTCAATAAAGAACAACATAAAACCAAACAGTTCATTTGAACCAGTGTCATTTAGAACTCATGAGTACCCAGGATTCCCAACAGACCTGCAGGCGCCAATGGTTGTATTTTTAACTCAAACAAAAGGAGAGAGTACTGTGCTTGAAACAGTGTTCGACAATAGATTTAATTTTGTACAAGATCTTGTTCGTATGGGAGCAAGAGCAAGTATTTGGAATCCACACCAAATAACGGTGTACGGTCCATCAAAGCTAAAGGCGCGACACTTAACAGGTCCTGATATTAGAGCTGGTCTTGCGTACATAATTGCAGCGCTTCTTGCAAAGGGAACAGGAACTATAGATAATGTGCACCTTATTGATCGAGGATATGCAGATATTGAAGGAAGGTTATCTGCACTCGGTGCAACTGTTGAGCGAAGAGAAGCATGAGTTATTTTTCACCAAAGCTAGGAATCGATTTAGGAACCACAAATATTTTGGTGCATCTTCCTGATAAGGGGGTGGTGCTTAACGAGCCGTCTGTGGTTGCTGTTTCTGAGCAAAACAACAAAGTTTTAGCCATTGGTGCTGAAGCAAAGAAAATGATTGGACGAACACCAGATGATATTGTGGCGTATCGACCAATGAAAGATGGAGTTATTGCTGACTATCGCGTAACAGAAGCAATGCTTCGTTACTATATGCGAAAGGCATTGGGACGATGGAATTTCTTTAAGCCCAACGTAATGATTTCTGTTCCTGCGGGAGTTACGGGGACAGAGCGTCGTGCAGTAGTAGAGGCTGCAGTTCGTGCAGGTGCTAAAAATGCATATGTTGTAAAAGAACCAATTCTTGCTGCTATTGGTGCAGGGGTTCCTATTCAAGAGCCATATGGTCACATGATCGTAGACGCTGGAGGTGGAACTATCGATGCAGCTGTAATCTCATTAGGAGGAATTGTGTGTGCGAATTCTGTGAAGTGCTCTGGAAATAAACTAGATCACGCCATCGTTGATTATTTAAAAAAGAATTACAACCTTGCCATTGGAGACAAGATGGCTGAGGACATAAAAATAAAAGTTGGGGCGGCGCTTCCGCTTGATGTGCCACTTACTATGGAGGTGCGGGGAAGGGATTTGGTATCAGGACTTCCAAGGACAGTTGAATTAAATACAAATGACGTTGTAGATGCTTTAAGTAAAGAGCTTCGAGAGATGATTCGTGCAATTCGAACAGTGCTTGAGCAAACACCTCCAGAGCTTGCAGCCGACATTATCGACAGGGGAATCATAATGACAGGAGGAACATCTCAGCTTCGAAATTTCCCAGAGCTCGTACTTCGAAAAACAGGAGTTAAAGCACGTCTGGCAAATGATGCATATTTCTGTGTGGTGAAAGGAACAGGAATCGCACTAAAACATCTAGATACATATCAGAGAAGTATCATAAGTAAGAAATAAGAAATGGGCGGATCATATGATCCGCCCATTTTTGGTTGGCAGTAGTCTGCTAGCCACGGTAACCGATGCGGAAACCGAAAAAGTTACCGCCGTTGGACCAGTCGTTTTCACTGGCGCCATCGAAGAATCCTTCGATGTAGAGACCGTCGTCACCGACAGCACGGCTGACCGATGCACCGTAAACGGTGGTGTTCGTGTCGCCGTACTTCCAGTCGTTCATGACGCCGCCGACTTCTGCCGAAAAGGTCCAGGCACCAGATTCCCGATTGTAGGTCAGGAGACCGATGAGGCCTGCATCTTCCAGGTCAGTCATGAGCCGGCCGTAACTGACATCAGCGCCAAAGCCAGACTCGTGCTGATAGGAACAGCCGGCAGAGAGCGCAGTGACGTTGTCCTCGAAGTAGAGGGACTCGTAGTAGTCAGCGCGGCCACGACAGGACAGAAATGCAATATCCCCGTGCACCTGGCCGCCGAAGCGGTAGTTTCCGAGATCCATCGAGTCAGAGTTCAGGTAGCTGCCGTCGACCAGGAAGTGGTCGCCGAAGGCGAGGCTCGCGTTCAGGCTGGTGATACCGTCGTCAGAGACTTCGTCTCCGATCACGCGATTGAACCGGCCATTTTCGTGGCCGAAATTGATATCGTAGTCCTGGGCGAGCGCCCCGGTGGTGAGTGTGAATGCCACAATGGTGGCGGACAAAGTACGAATCATGGCAAAATCTCCTTTGCTGTTGCCATTGAGACTGGGTAATTTAAAACATTTTTTAGAACAAAAGTCAATATGTAGTATTATATTTCCATATGCATCACGCACTCCTATATATAGGTTCTCCAAATATTTGTCAGTCTTGTACAAAGGGACTTCAAGCTGATTTGGGAGTTGCAGATATTGATATTCGTACGTATGAGCAAGAGAAGTTTCCTATAGCAGATGCACGGACTCTTGTTCAGAACATTCAAACAACTCCATTGGGGGGAGAGAAAACATTAACGGTTGTTGCTGTAGAGAAAATAGACGTTGAGGCACAAAATGCTCTTCTTAAGATTGCAGAAGAGCCACCAGCGCATGCTCACATTGCTCTTATCGTTCCAAGTATAGACATGTTGCTTCCAACACTTGTGTCTCGCTTTGTTTTATTCGGGAGTAATTCGGGAGGAGATGACTCATCTTGGGCAAAGGAGTTTATCTCTGCAACAACAGCTGCACGGCAAAAAATAACCGAGAAGATAGTGAAAGATAAAGATGCGGTAGCAGGAAAGAAATTAATTAGAGATCTAGAAACTGCTTTGGCAAAGACTCAAAATAAAGAGCAGTACAAAAATGAAATAGAAGATCTTATGGCATTTAGGCAGTATGTAGAACAGCGTGGTGCGAGTATGAAATTTATGTTGGAGCACTTAGCGCTTACACTTCCACAGATAAAGTAGTACGTGTTACAATCCAGCCATTATGGATGAACTAAAAGCAAAAGTTGAAGAAACAAAAGCGTGGCTTATTAAAGAGCTTTCAGGTGTTCGCACAGGAAGAGCTGCGCCACAGCTTCTTGAGAATGTACGTGTGGATGTATATGGAGCAATGACTCCACTTTCACAAGTTGCCACTGTTGGGGTAGAGGATGCAAAAACTCTACTTATTTCTCCTTGGGATAAAGAAAATGCAAAGCATATTGAAAAAGCTGTTGCAGATGCAGACCTTGGTGTTTCTACACAGGCAGGAGACACAAGTGTGCGTGTTATTTTTCCAGACCTTACGCAGGAGCGTCGAGACATGCTTCTAAAGCTTGTTGGAGATCGACTTGAACAAGCAAAGGTAACACTTCGAGGTGCTCGAAATGATGCAATCTCTCTATTTGAGAAACAAAAGAAAGATGGAGATATTGGGGAGGATGAACTATTTGGATTTAAAGATCAGGTTCAGAAGATAATTGAAGAGGGAACAAAAGAGCTTGAAGAGCTTGGGTCTAAGAAGAGGGCTGAAATTTCAGAATAATGGGAATTCTTACGTTCATAATTGTACTTGTCGCACTCATTGTTGTTCATGAGTTTGGGCATTTTATAGTGGCCAAGTGGTCAAAGATGCGAGTTGATGAATTTGGTCTGGGGTACCCACCAAAACTTTGGGGTAAAAAGATTGGAGAAACAGAATACACGCTTAATGCGCTTCCATTTGGAGGGTTTGTAAAGATTTATGGAGAAGATTCAGATGAATCTACAGAAGATAGTGCTCGAGCATTTACAAATCGTCCTCGTATCTTGCAGGCGCTAACTCTTGTTGCAGGAGTTGCAATGAATGTACTTGTTGCGTGGCTACTTCTTCTTATTGTGCTTACGTCAGGAGCACCACGTGCGCTTACTCCAGAGCAGGTACCAAATGCTGTAAATCCAGAACTTACTGTTACGTACGTTGTTCCAGGAACTCCAGCTGCTAATGCAGGCCTTAAGGCAGGGGATGTGCTGCTTGAAGGATCTTATGGAGACACTTCTTTTTATAATTCAAATGTAGATGAGTTTGTAACTTTTGTAGGAGGAGCAACCGACACTGAAGTTTCTCTTATTGTAGAGAGAGGAAATGAGCAAAAAGAACTTGCCATTACTCCAGAGGCGGGAATTGTAGAAGGGCAAGGTGCTATCGGTGTAGGACTTGCTGTTGTTGGATCAATAGAGCTTCCACTGCATGAGACTCTTGTGGAGTCTGTGGTTATCACAGGGATTCTTTTGAAAGACATTACAATCGGCATCACAACATTCTTATTCCAAGCAATTACATTCTCAGCCGACTTCTCACAGGTTGCAGGACCAATTGGGATTGCTGGTGTTGTAGCAGATGCTGGAGAAAATGGAATTATTCCACTTCTTTCTCTTACGGCTCTTATTTCTCTGAACCTTGCAGTTATTAATCTACTTCCAGTTCCGGCTCTTGATGGGGGAAGATTGCTCTTTGTGGCTGTTGAAGCAATCATTAGGAAGCCAATTCCAGCATCTGTTGCGCAGACTGCAAATACTATTGGATTTCTTCTTCTTATTCTCTTAATGATTGTGGTTTCTATAAGTGATATTGGAAAGTTGCTGGGATAAAAAAGTCCGCCCGTACCAAATTTAGTACGGGCGGTTTTATATCAGACATGCTCTCGCCAGAGCTTGTCGCTGGTGTTCAGAGCAAGTCTTTGCTCTTTTACACCAAATGAATGAGCTTTGTCCGTGAGAATTTTCCCAATTTCTGCAAAACCTTCATCAATCTTCATGGTCAGAAGTAGTTCGCAGATTTCGCAGTAGGCAACAGCGCTTACAGTTCCTTCAATGGCGTTAACCACTGATTCACAGAAAGGTTTTTTCTCAGATTGATTGCCAAGAATGTTCTCACGAACTGCCTGGGTATTTTCTTCAGTGGGTCGAAGACGAATACTTGCGTCCAGGTAAAGTTTACTCAGAGCTCTCTGCAATTTCAAAATCTTCGTGGTAGAGAGAAGTTCTCCAAGGATCTCAAGTCCAGGCAACGTATCAACCTTTTGCAGCCGATTGGCGATAGCGCGCTCAAAAGAAATATTGGTCATTTCTATCTCCTGAAAATGTGAAAATCTGTCTTGTAAAATACAATTATATTTACCCATTGTCAATAGACAACAATTGTGTTTGCCCTTACATACCCTGTCACATATAATGGATCCTAATGCGACAAAGTGAACTAATTGGAAAGACGCGCAAAGACGCGCCAAAAGACGAAGAAGCAAAAAATGCACAACTCCTTATTCGTGCAGGGTTTGTACATAAAGAGATGGCAGGAGCTTATACATTTCTCCCTCTAGGATGGAGTGTTGTAAAAAAGATTGAGCAGATCATCCGTGAAGAAATGGATGCTGTTGGAGGGCAAGAAATGCACCTGACCGCTCTTCAGAATAAAGCTTCATGGGAAGAAAGTGGAAGGTGGAGTGATGAAGTATTGGATGTTTGGTTTAAGACACAGCTTAAGGCAGGTGGTGACCTTGGTCTTGCAACAACACATGAAGAACCTCTTACAAATCTTCTAACAGATCACATTGCTTCTCATAGAGACCTCCCAACATACGCATACCAAATTCAAACAAAGTTTAGAAACGAGCTCCGAGCCAAGAGCGGACTCCTTCGAGGCCGAGAGTTTCGAATGAAAGATCTTTATTCTTTTTCAAAAACAGAAGAAGAGCACGAAGCTTTCTATGAAAAAGCAAAGCAGGCGTATAAGAATGTATTTGATCGTCTTGGTATTGGAGAGCGAACATATTTAACATTTGCGTCAGGTGGATCATTTGCGGAATTCTCTCATGAGTTCCAGATGGTAACTGAGGCGGGTGAAGATACTATCTATATTGATGAGGAGAAGGGAATTGCAGTAAATGAAGAGGTGTATACCGATGAGGTGCTCGAAAAGCTTGGGATAAAGAAGGAAAATCTAAAAGAAGCAAAGGCAACTGAAGTTGGAAATATCTTCTCATTAGGAACTCGCTTCTCAGATCCTCTAAAGCTTGTATACAAGGATGAGACAGGGGAACCGCAGCCTGTTGTTATGGGTTCATATGGAATTGGTTCTTCAAGACTTGTTGGTGCTATTGCAGAAGCACTTTCAGATGATAAGGGGCTTATTTGGCCTAAAGCTATTTCTCCATACGACATTCATCTAATTCAGTTACAGGATGAGGTAAAAGATGCTGCAGAAGATCTGTATAAAAAATTAGTTGGAAAAGGGTATTCAGTACTCTTAGATGACAGAGAGAAGAGTGCGGGAGAGAAGTTTGCTGATTCTGAGTTAATCGGAATAAGTAAGAGAGTTGTTGTGGGGAAGCGAGGAGTAGAGAATGGAACGTACGAAGTAACGGATAGGATTACGGGAGAAACTGCCGACATGAAAGAGGAGGACGTATGCCAGATATAAAAAAAATATTCAGAGGACTTTTTGGACATGATGTAGGAATAGATCTTGGGACCGCAAATACGCTGGTGTATGTTCGAGGTAAAGGAGTTTTAATAAATGAGCCGTCTGTAGTTGCGGTGAATAGTAAGACAGGGCAGGTGGTTGCTGTGGGGAATGAAGCGCGAGAGATGATTGGGCGAACACCTGCTCACATTACTGCTATACGCCCACTCCAAGATGGGGTTATCTCAGACTTTGAAGTGGCAGAGGAAATGCTCGCTTACTTTATTGAAAAGGTTCAAGGAGATGGGAGGCGTTTGTTTGGTCCTCGGGTAGTGATTGGTATTCCATCTGGCATTACCAATGTAGAGAGTCGTGCGGTACGAGATGCTGCGATTAATGCAGGTGCTCGAGAAGTACATATCGTAGAAGAGCCTATGGCAGGTGCTATTGGTGCAAAACTTCCTGTCAGAGAGCCTGTTGGGACAATGGTGATTGATATAGGTGGAGGAACCACAGATATCGCAATGATATCTCTTGGTGGAATTGTTGCGTCAAAACAAACAACCATTGCAGGAGATGCATTTAATCGAGACATAATCGATTACATTCGTGATGAATTTAAAATGATTGTAGGAGAGAAGACAGCAGAGGATTTGAAAATGAAAGTAACAAGCCTTACGCCGCTTGCAGAGCAACTTCATATGACGGTGCGGGGGCGAGATGTTCTAACAGGCCTTCCTCGAGAGGTTGTGGTAACAGATGCACACATACGAGCAGCACTCGCTACTTCAATTGAAGGGCTCATGGAAGTGGTTCAGGAAGTTGTAGAAATAACACCTCCTGAAGTACTTGGAGACATTATGCAAAGAGGAGCACATATTTTCGGAGGAGGGGCGTGCATGCGGGGACTTGCAGTGATGCTAAAGAATGTACTTGGTGTTCCTGTACATGTGGTCGAAGAACCTCTCACGGCAGTTGTTCGTGGTACAGGTATAATTACAGAGAACGTGAAAGATTATCAGGATGTAATACTAGCTCATGAAGAAGACTTGGCGCCGAAAACGTAGCATCATTTCAATACCACCGTTTTTCCTTATTGCCGGACTGGTTTTCTTTTTGGGGTGGGCTGTAATCTCAGCGGTATCTCATATTTCTCCAGGCACGTTAGAGGGTGTTTTTGCTCAAGCAACAAATGCAAATAACTCTGCCGCATCAGCAGGGAACAGTTTCCTTTCATTTTTTAAAGATAAGAGTGATTTAACAGCAAAGGTGAAGCGCCTTGAAGATAGTGAGCTTGCACTACAGCTTCAGCTACAAATTGCATCATTCACACAAAAAGAAAATGCTGACTTACGAGAACTCCTTTCATATGTTCCAGAAGACGGTGTTCTTGGAAGTGTTATAGCGTGGCCTCCTAAAACAGCGTACGACACACTCCTTATTGAAACAGGACAGAGTGTCTCTGTTGGGGACTTAGTACTCGGACGAGGAATAGCTCCAATTGGTCGTATAGATCGCACAGAGGGCAAGTATGCATACGTGAGACTGTTCTCTTCAGGAGACTTACAAACCCAGGTTCGTGTTGGAGGAGGTCGAGAGCTTCTTGAGTTAACTGGGCGGGGAGGAGGTAGTGCATTTATCGTGGCTCCCAAGGAAGTTGCTATAGATAGAGGTGACGAAGTGTATTTTCCGTATAGTGGAAATACTTTTATGGGACACATTGGAGCAGTTGAAACAAATCCAGCTTCATCTACTAAAAATCTATGGATTGTGTTTCCCAAACACTTCTATGCATATACGTGGGTGAGTATTGTGCCGTACCCAGCAATATGAAATATCTAGTTACCATAGTTGTAATGGCATTAGGATTTATCTTTTTGCCATGGTGGGGAGTATTTCTTTTGGCGGCTATTTCTTTAATCTATACAAAAGGGTACATCGCACTTGTCTTTACGATCCTATTAGATTTCTTTGCATTGCCACAAGAATTTCCATACGCATCTGTTACGTTTTTGGTTCTTATGCTCCTTGCTCGCACAATAAAGGACCGAATGTTCGATGGTGTAGAATAGGAATACTATGCGGCGTGGAAAGATAACAAGGCGTGCTGATTTTGAAATTGAACCAGATGAAGTTCTTCTTGATGCCTCTAATCTCCCACATTTTGATAAAGACCAGTTTCAGGGAAGGATTGTTGCGCCAATTGGAAAGAGGTCTCTCGTAGTTTTTGGAATAGGGTTTTTGCTTGTACTCCTTATCCTCATTGGAGAAGCATTTCACCTACAGGTAAGTACCGGGGCAGAGCTTCAGGCACGAAGCGAAAATAATCGACTTGAGCAGTCTATTATTTTTGCTGAGCGTGGCGTTGTTGTAGATAGAAATGGGGAAGTGCTAATTGGTAACTCACAAGGAGAAGGATCTTTTGCAAAGCGGATATATGCATCTCCAGGGTTTGGGCATCTGCTTGGATACGTGTCGTACCCAAAGAAAGATAAGGCTGGATATTGGTACAGTACAGAAATTGAAGGAGTCTCAGGACTAGAAGCAGTATTTGACGAGCGTCTTGAGGGAGAAAATGGCCTTGTGCTCATTGAAACGAATGCGCTTGGAGAAGAGAGTTCAAGTGAGACGGTATTGAAACCTTTTGCGGGAGAGAATCTTGAGCTGACTATTGATGCAAAGGTTCAAGAAAGTTTGTTTACACATATAAAAGATCTTGCAGATCAAATTCCTTTCCAGGGTGGGTCTGGAATAATTATGGATATTGAAACAGGAGAGATTATTGCCCTTACCAATTATCCTGAATATAACCCAAATGTTTTAGCAGATGGAGAAGACCGAGACACTATTGTTAGTTATCAAAATGATTCAAGAAAGCCGTACCTTAATCGTGCGGTAGCGGGTCTTTTTACACCAGGATCTGTTGTAAAACCAATTGTTGCAATTGCAGCACTTGAAGAAAAAATTGTAGGAATTAATAACACCTTTTTAAGTACAGGACAGATTAGTATTCCCAATCCATATTTCCCAGATCAACCAACCATCTTTAGGGACTGGAAAGCACATGGGTATGTAAATGTGGTTCGTGCGCTGGCTGTGTCTTCAAACGTATTCTTCTACATTGTTGGTGGAGGGTATGAGGGGCAAGAAGGCTTGGGAATCGATACGCTTGCAAAGTGGATGCGAAACTTTGGTCTTGGAGAACCAACAGGTATTCAGTTTGCGTCTGAGGAGAGTGGGTTTGTTCCAACGCCAGAATGGAAAGAAGAAGCGTATGGAGAAGATTGGAGGATAGGAGATACGTACTACACAGCTATTGGGCAGTATGCGGTTCAGGTGACGCCATTGCAGATGGTTCGTACTGTTGCTGCTATCGCAAATGGTGGAAAGCTTCTAACACCAACTATTATCGCAGGAGATGCTGGGCCAAAGAAAAGAGTAACCTTTAGTAAAGAAACACAAGAGATTGTAATTTCTGGAATGAAGGAGGCGGTAAATAATATTGAAGTGGGAAGTGCCCGCGGGCTTAAAAATAGTCACGTTTCAGTTGCTGGTAAAACAGGAACAGCGCAGGTTGGTTCAGGGAATAAATTTCATAATGCGTGGGTAGAAGGCTTCTTCCCAGTTGAGAATCCTAAGTATGCATTCGCTGTTGTTATGGATCGAGGGCCAAGCTCCAACCTAATTGGAGCTGTGGCAGTAATGCGAAATGTTATTGAAGATATGGCAGTATCTTCTCCCCAGTACTTCACAGTTGACTAGGTGTGAATCATGCGTAGAATAGTGTGAATTCATATGTCAGGAGAAGACACAGTACTAACAAGAGAAAAATTTGATGAGCTCGTAGCAGAGCTCGATAATCTTAAAACTGTCCGCCGAACAGAAATCGCGGAATCTTTGGAGTATGCACGTTCTCTAGGAGATCTTTCAGAGAATGCTGAGTATCAGGAAGCTCGAGAGCTTCAGGCTGCTACTGAGGAGCGAATCCGAAAATTGGAGGATATCATCAAGCGAGCAAAGATTATTTCTCATAAGAAAAGTGACGTTGTTGATTTCGGTTCTGAGGTAACAATCGTAAAGGTGGGAGATAAGGAAAAGCATGACTATATTATTGTGGGAAGCGAAGAGGCAGACATGCGCTCACGAAAGATCTCACACGTATCTCCACTAGGATCAGCAATGATGGGGAAGAAGAAAGGAGATGAGTTTGACTTTAAGACTCCAAGTGGAAAACAGCAGTACAAAATTGTTTCTGTGAAATAAAAAAAGAAGCCCCGAGTTGCCTCGGGGCTTCTTGTTAGTCACGATTTCGGAAAAATCTGAAGTAGTGTTCTCCCGTACGTTTGCAGTAATCAGGAACAAAATGCCCCTCAGTTTGCATGCGGTCCATGTATTCGGAGGACCAGCTTCCGTAATAGGGAATTGGGCCCCAGATTACTTCAGCTCTCATCGTCACAGTTCGTTCAGTATCACCTTCACGAATTTTCACAACAGCCTTCTGGCCAATCTTTTTGGCACGTAAGATGGGTGTAAAAGCACGAAGTTCTTCTTGAGATTTGAATTCTAATGGTTTCCCATTGTACTCAAGAATTCTTGCTCCAAAACGAACTTTTGCTCTGCCGGAAGGGCTGTCTAATAATCTGGTTAAGACAAAAACCTCTCCGTCTTTCCAGTCAAATTCCCAGCCGTAGCCGATATAGCGGTGGCGAAGTTTATATACGACCCACCAGAGTAAAGGTACAAGCACTGCAAGGAGTGCAAGCATGAGATAGATATTCATGAAAGTTCTCCCTCAGGTTTCTATTTTTAAGGTACCAGAAAGCACTACAAGTCGCCAGAGCATTTGTTTTTATACGAAGTTCCCGTAAGATAACACATAATGTTTTGGGCAGATAAAATAGCGCAGGAAATAAAAGAAAAGCGAGGGGATGGTCCGCTGATCATTCGAGATGAGAAGACCATGAGTGGACGAGTGCATATTGGATCTATGCGCGGTGTTGCAATACATGGTGCTGTGGGAGAGGCGCTAACTGAGCATGGTGTAGACAATGAATACTATTACGAGATCAATGACTTTGATCCCATGGACGGTCTTCCCGCATATTTAGATGAAAAAGAATACGAGCAGCACATGGGGAAGCAGCTAAAGGATGTGCCAGCTCCGGATGGAAAGGCAAAGAACTATGCAGAGTATTTTGCTAATGAGTTTTTGGAAGTAATTGCAAAGTCTGGATATACACCAAAGTACTATCGAGCATCTGAACTTTATGAATCTGGGAAGATGGATCCGTATATCAAGATGGCACTTGAAGGTGCAGACAAAATTCGAGATATCTATAAAAAGATCTCAGGATCAGATAAGCCGGAGGACTGGCTGCCTTTGAATGTTAGGTGTGAGAAGTGTGGAAAGATTGGAACCACAAAAGTAACAAGCTTTGATGGAGGGGAGGTTGAGTATACGTGTCATGAAGATTTAGTTGATTGGGCGAAGGGGTGTGGGCATCAGGGAAAAGTTTCTCCATTTGGTGGGAATGCAAAACTTCCGTGGAAGCCTGAGTGGGCTGCAAAGTGGGGAGCTATGAATGTTTCAGTTGAGGGAGCTGGAAAGGACCACTCAACTCGTGGAGGTTCTCGAGATGTGGCGAATGCTATTGCTACAGAAGTATTTAATATTGAAATACCATTCGATGTACCGTATGAGTTTTTCCTTGTGGGAGGAAAGAAAATGAGCTCATCAAAAGGTTCAGGATCTACTTCAAAGGATATTTCAGATTTATTCCCTCAGGAAGTATTCCGACTAGCCCTTATTGGAAAAGATATTAATAAGCAAATCAACTTTGAGCCAGAAGGAGAGACGGTGCCAACGCTCTATGATCAGTATGACAAGATTGCACTAGCGCATGAATCAGGGGAGGAAGATGATTTCACGCGTCTGTATGAGTACTGTCAGCTTCCCGAAGTTAGAAAAGATATTCCAAAGGCATTCTTGCCTCGATTTAGCCAATTGGCATACATCTCACAGATGCCACATGTTGATCTTGAAGAGCAGGTGAAAGAAATGAAAGAAGCAGAGCTCACTGATCTTGATAAGGAAACACTTAAGAACCGTCTTGAGTATGTAAAGTATTGGCTTTCTACATATGCGCCAGAGCGATATAAGTTTGAAATTCAGGAGAGTATGCCAGAAGTGAGTCTTTCAGATTTACAAAAGAAAGCACTTGCTACTCTTGCCGATTTTGTAAAAGAAAATGATGAGATTACAGGTCAAATGATGCATGAAAATCTTCACGCAATAAAAGAAGAACTCGAGATTGAACCAAGAGAATTCTTTACTGCTATTTATAATATTTTCCTAAACAAGGACAGTGGCCCAAAGGCTGGATGGTTCTTGTCTGTGCTCGAGAGAGATTTTGTGTTGAAGCGACTGGAAGAAGCAGGTAAATAAAAAACACCCCTCATTCCTCTGAGGGGTGTGGAAGTTCGCGAGAGATTATCATCCTTCCGGATCGATAATTATCTCCTTTGCCAATTTCATGTACACGGAACTGCCTATTTATTTCAAGTTTTGCAGTGCGTCTTCCTTTTCCTATGAGGAAAAACGGAAGCCAAAAACGATCTGAGGGAAGCAGCTCTGCTCCATCAGGACCAATATTTGGGTACGTTATTTCCCGTATAGGGTACCAAGCGAAAGATTCAAACTCAGGAGATTCTTTGTTTGGAACAATCTCCACTCTTTCTTTAAGGTACATGCGGAAAACATGAAGTATTACATCAGGCTCTTTCTCAGAGGGGTCAGAAGGAATTTCTTCACCCTCCTCAAAGAAGGAAACCTCTACTTTCCCAATGTAAACAAGATCTTTTATTGGGTCATCACCGTTGTGGAGCGTAACTTCCTCATTGAATTCGCGCATCGCTGCGTCTTCAGGACTTTCTCCTTCATTTATTTTCCCACCGATGCCATTTAAAAAAGGTTTGGTGAGATGTTTAAAAGGACCCTTGAACACAGTGACATGTCCAAGAGCAACATATTTTTGATAGAGATCGTAGCCACCTTCTTTGAAGGTGGGGAAGATCACTACCGCTTCGGGGATCTCTTTTTTGGACATGTGTGACTCCTTCTGAGAACATTTTGCCATATTTTTTGTACGTAAGTCAAATATCTACTATCCACACGGTATTTTAGGCAAAGTGGGGCAAAGTGGCATATAATTCAATACTAGTGGGGGAAAGTGGTGAATTATGTTAATCGGAGAGTATACACATACGTTTGATACCAAAAACCGAGTTGCTTTGCCGGCAAAATTTAGGAAGGAGTTTGGATCAAAAGTGATTGTGACTCGTGGACTTGATCGATGTTTATTCATTTACACCCCCAAGTCCTGGGAGAAGATTATTGCTCGAATGAGTGATCTATCTATCGGTCAGGCAAGCACCAGAGGGTTTAATCGCTTTATGCTCTCAGGTGCAGTTGATATAGAAGTTGATTCGCAGGGCCGTATCTTGATCCCGGACTTCTTGAAAGGCTTTGCGAGTTTAGAGGGGAAGGTGGTATTGGCTGGAGTGAATGATCGGGTAGAAGTATGGAATGAAAATGAATGGGAAACCTACAAAGCAAGTATTGAACAAAATGCAGACCAACTCGCAGAGAAACTCGGAGAGATTGGCATCCTCTGAGGAACATACATCGGTGCTCTTACAAGAAGTTCTTGACGGACTTGCTGTTGAGAAGAACTCGGTTGTGGTTGATGCGACAGTTGGAGGTGCAGGTCACCTAAGGGAATTTGCAGATTTGCTTTCTGAAGAAGGTTTGTTGATTGGAATAGATGCAGATCCTGCAGCTCTAGAGAGGGCAGAGGAAGCACTTCCAACAACTAAAGCAACATTGCTACTCATCCCTGGAAACTTTAGAGACATTCGAGACCATTTAGAAGGTCGAGAAGTAACAGAAGTGACACATGTACTGTTTGATCTTGGCTGGAGTGGATTTCAACTAACTGCAGGAAGAGGATTCTCTTTCTTGGTGGACGAACCACTTTTGATGACCTATGGAACTCCAGGAGAAGAAACTCTTACTGCCAAAGATATCGTAAATACTCTCGACGAGGATAAGATTGCAGACATTATCTTTGCATACGGAGAAGAGCGGTTTGCTCGACGTATCGCAAAAGCAATTGTTTCTTCAAGAGAAGAGAAAGAGATAGAGACAACAAAGGAACTAGCAGCAATCGTAAAGCACGCAGTTCCAGTTTGGTATCGGCACCGAAAAGCCCATCCTGCAACAAAGACATTCCAAGCACTAAGGATTGCAGTAAATGATGAGCTAGATGCACTTCGGGACGGACTTGAGGGAGCTGTAAAGGTTTTGGCTCCAGGTGGAAAGATTGCAGTAATCACATTCCACAGTATCGAGGATCGAATCGTAAAGCGTTTCTTTGAAAGCTTGCAAAGGGATGGAATAGGAAAACCACTTACCAAAAAACCAATTGCACCAAGTAAAGAAGAGCTTGTAGAGAATCCTCGAGCACGAAGCGCCAAACTTAGGGTATTTGTAAAATCATGAAAAAAATTCTTGCAGTAACACATCCGACTGAAAAAAGAATTCTTGCATCACTTGCAGTGGCATTTTTTGTACTAGTAGTAGCCTATATGTATCTTGTTGCAGCAACAGTTTTCCACGTAACTGCACGAAAGAACATTCAGTACCAATCACAAATTAGGGCAGCTCATGTAGCTGATCTAGAGTCAGAGTTCCTAAAAGAGAGTACTTCTATAGCACGAGCTGCTCGTGGAGAATCTGACCTCTCACCAGTGAAGAAAAAGCATTTTGTAAGAATTGCCCCAGGGCGTACACTTACACTATATGACGAGAGCTAAGTTGCGTGCGCGACTGCGTATTGTAAGCATTTTCATTTTTCTTATAGTTGCTGTTTTTTTAATACGTCTGTATGTAGTGCAGGTAGTATACGGGGAAGAGTTTCGTGTGCGAGCTGAGCGGCAATACGTAAGTGCTCTTGTGGCTCCATTTGATAGAGGAAGTATTTTCTATACACGAAAGGATAAGTCACTCATTAGTGCGGCAACGCTTGAAAGTGGATTTACGCTTGCTATTAATCCAAAGGAGATAGGAGATCCAGATATTGCCTACGCGAAGCTTTCAGAGTTTGTGGAGATAACAGAAGATGCATTTTTGTACCGGGCAAATAAAGTAGATGATCCATATGAGGAAATTCTACATGAGGTAAAAGATGAGGTTGGGAGAGAGATTCTCGAAGCTGACATTCCAGGAGTTATTTTGGTACGTGATAGGTGGCGATATTATCCAGGAGATACACGAGCAGCACACACTATTGGCTTTACTGCATATGATGAGAATCAGCTCGTAGGACGCTATGGGCTTGAGCGCTACTACGAAGATGTCTTGAACAGGCAAAGTAAGTCCTTGTATGTGAATTTCTTCGCAGAAGTGTTTGCAAACCTTGGAAGTATTATCTTTGATCGAGATAGTACTCGAGAGGGGCATCTCGTTACAACACTCGAGCCCACAGTACAAGGACAGCTAGAGGAAGTTATCACAGACCTGCATGATGAGTGGAATAGTAGAGAGACTGCAGGGATAATCATTAATCCAAAGACTGGTGCTATTTATGCTATGGCATCGTACCCGACATTTGATCTTAATAAGTTTGAAGAGGCAAATGCTGAATACTATAAGAACCCTCTTGTAGCAAATGTCTATGAATTTGGATCTATCTTTAAGCCCATTACTGTAACAGCAGGAATAGATAGTGGTGTTATTACCGAAGAGACAACGTATGTAGACAGAGGAAAGTTAACTGTAGATGGGGCAACTATTTCAAACTTTGATGGAAAAGGACGAGGAGAGGTGTTGATTCAAGAAGTGTTAAGTCAGTCTTTGAATACTGGAGTAGCGTACATTGTGCAGGAAATGGGAACAGACAGATTTAGGTCATATCTAAAAAATCTACATGTCGGAGAGGAGACAGGAATTGATCTCCCAAATGAAGTAAAGGGTCTTACAAGCAACCTCGATTCTCCAAGGGAGCTTGAGTACATCACCGCATCTTTTGGACAGGGAATTGCCCTAACACCAATAGGTGCTGTTAGAGCACTTTCTGCTGTGGCAAATGGAGGAGTGCTCGTTCAGCCTCATGTTGGGAGAGAGATTCGTCATCCATCAGGACTTATTACAAAGCTTGGGTGGGGTCTTGATGAGCGAATCTTTAAAGAAGAGTCATCACAGATAGTTTCAAGAATGCTTACCAAGGTGGTAGATGAGGCTCTGCTTGATGGAACAGTAAAGATTGACTCTATGAGCGTTGCTGCAAAGACAGGAACAGCCCAAATTGCATCCCCTGATGGTGGGTATTATGAGGACAGGTACCTACATTCATTCTTTGGATACTTCCCATCGTATGATCCAGAGTTTTTGATCTTCTTGTATACGGTAGAGCCAAAGGAAGTTCGCTATGCTTCACAAACCCTCACCCATCCTTTTATAGACCTTGTAAGTTTCCTCACAAATTATTACGATGTAGAGCCTGACCGAATTTATGAAAACCTTCCTTAAATCCATCATTGTTGCCATCACCACTCTCGAAGCAAAGATGGTGTTGAAGAAATATAAACCAACGATTGTTGTGGTTACTGGAAGTGTTGGAAAGACCTCAATGAAAGATGCTGTTGCTCATGTATTGGAGCAACAGTTTTTTGTTCGCAAAAGCCAAAAAAGCTATAACTCTGAGACAGGAGTTCCTCTCACAATTTTGGGATGTGAGAATCCTTGGAACAGTCATGTTCTCTGGATGAAAGTAATTGTAGAGGGACTTCTCCTTATTTTTACACAAAACCACTATCCAAAAATTTTAGTATTAGAGGTTGGGGCAGATAAGCCAGGAGATGTAAAAGGAATGATGGATTGGATTACACCTAACGTCGTTATTGTGACAAAACTTCCAAGTATTCCAGTTCATGTAGAGGCGTACGCTTCGCCAGACCAGACGCGAGAAGAAGAATTTTCTCCAGCACATGCGCTCGGAAGTGATGGAACGCTTATCTACAGCAAAGATGATGAGTTTGCAGCTGAGCTTGCAAAGGGAGTTGGCGCAAACGTTATAACGTATGGGCTAAAAGAGGGTGCAGACATTGTTGGAGAGTACAAAGGCCTTGTCTACGATGGAAATGCTCCAAAAGGAATTTCCGCAGATATCATTCGGGACGGGAAGCGTGAGTGCGTGGTTGTAAATGGAGCAGCAGGGAAACATCAACTATATCCAGCTCTTGGTGCATATGCCACAGGACTTGTATTTGATCTTATCCCTAGTCAGATTTGTGAAGCAATTCAAGGATATACTCCTCCACAAGGTCGTATGAGAGTACATGAAGGAATTAAAAACACACTTCTTATTGATGACTCATACAACGCATCTCCTGTAGCTATGATCGCAGCACTTGATACGCTTAATGAGATTCAGGCGGCAGGAGAGAAGATTGTAGTACTTGGAGATATGTTGGAGCTTGGAACATTTTCAATGGATGAGCATATGCATGTGGGAAGGTATGCGGCAAAGAAAGCAGACTTGCTTGTAACGGTAGGGTTGCGGGCAAAAGGGATTGCAGATGGAGCAAATAAAGCTCGTATGGCAAAGAAGAATATGGTGCACTTTAATACATCAGAGGAGGCAGCAGAGTTTTTAATAGAAAAGGTAGAGAGTGGAGACGTGGTTTTGGTAAAAGGATCTCAAGGGGTACGAATGGAGAAAATAACAGAAGCACTTTTGCAAGATAAGAGTAGAGCTTCAGAGCTTCTGGTGCGACAAGATGTTGAATGGAAAAAGCGTTAGTGGTATGTTGATTTGGTCGCCGATTGGGCGATTTGATCTTTATGGGAAGGGTAGATAATGCCGAAAAAGGAAACACGTGAAGAAACGATGGCACGGCTTGGAGTCAAGAAGGACCTTGTCCTTGCGGGCCCTCCAGACTCGAGGAGACCGGTTGGAGGAGTTCTTGTTCCTTCTGGTCGCTCCGAATTTGACACCAGGATCACCAAACGCCGCTAATCGTTTGTTTTCAAACGGTTCCATAAACGCCACATTGCAGAAAGCAGTGTGGCGTTTTCAAATATAAATTTCCATGGTATATTCCACGACACAAACAGGCCCTATCGTCTAGCGGCTAGGACATCGCCCTCTCACGGCGGAAACCGGGGTTCGATTCCCCGTAGGGTCACCAATTTAGATGTATCAGCACCAGCCTTCTTATTTATCTCGAAAATAAGGGACATTTTAGTGGTTCCAAATTTTGCTCCATCAAAAGTGATTTTTTCAGGAAATAGCAGTTTTTGGAACCGTAGTCTATGTTCTGGTTGTTTTTCTAAATCTTTCCACGTTTTAGAACTGTCTCTAACAAAATCAAAACAAAATGAGAGTGCCTCATCCATATTTAATTCTTCAAATTGCTTTTCTTTTAAAAGAGATTTATTAAGATGTATTCGTTTGTTTATAGATTCTTTTTGCTCTAAAAATTCTATATCCTTATAAACTCCAGATCTGTGGAATTCGAATACTTTTTGTCTTTCGTCTTCTAGATTTGAAATATCTCTCCTCACTTTTTCATTTTCTTTATCAAGTTTTTTAAAGTTGGATTGCCAGACATCTAATACAACAGCCTTGAAAGCTTCTTCATACTCTTTCTCTTTTGGAGCAACCGTTTCGAGGAAAGATATAAAATTTGCTTCAAACTTTTCTTTAGAGTGAGACTTTGCGTGAGGACAATTTTGTTTCTGGTGGTGGTAGTAAGGATATTTTTTTCCTTTTCTTCCTGTGGAAGAACTTCCCGTTAAGGTCACCTCGCAATGGTCACATTTAACAAACTTTCGCAAAGGAAACTCAGGGTTTTGTTTTAACCTAGGCCCGTCCCCATACTTTCTATGTACTCCAGGCTGACATTTCCAAAATAGATCCTCACTAATAATTGGTTCAAAACTTCCTACAACTTCCATATCAAAAGCCTGTATCAATCCGTAGTAAATGTGGTTTTTAATTATCTTTTCTATAGATTGAGGATATAGTTTTTTCCCTGAAGATCCCACCAAACCTTTTTTATATAAAAGGTTAGATAATGATTTAAAACTATGTACACCTTTCGACCACTCTTCGAATGCCATACGTATGTAAGGGGCTACAGAATCGTCTATAACAAGATTTCCGCCTTTTATTACACGCTTGTATCCCAAAGGAGCTTTCCATACCCATACGCCTGATTTTACGCGTTCCACCATACCGCCTTTACTGCGTGTGGCTCTAGTACTATTTTCAAACTCGGCAAAAAGAGCAAGCATTCCCTCTGAAAGCATTCCTACAGGACTATCATCCATATGCTCAGTTACTGATTGCAGACTTGTTCCATATTTTTTTAGAAAACTTCTAGCAACAACGTGATCATTCTGATTTCTGGCAAACCTGTCAATCTTATAAACAAGAAAGAAGTCAATGGAATTCTTTTTCTTTGAACAATAACTTATAGCTTCTTGAAATTTTGGTCTGTTAGCTGTTTTTGCTGATTCTCCTTCTTCAACAAAACACTTAAGAACCTGTATTCCTTTATGATCAGCATACTCTTTGCAAATTCTTTCTTGACTGCGTAGACTCGTTCCTTTTACTTGTTCAGCAGAAGACACACGGCAGTAGATAATTCCTGTTTTCTTTTGAGTATCCATATATCAAACGATAGTATCTTTACTGTTTTTTGTGAATAACCCAAGGTTATCTTTGGAACCATATTTTTTCTCCCAATAGGTATCAAACATGAGTTGAGCCGCTTCGTAGAATGCATCACGAATAGCCGCAACATCTTTATCAGGAAGACGTTTCAAACTCTTATCTATTTTTCGTAATTTTTCTATCGAGAGCATATAAGCAAAAAGCAGCCATCGATGACTGCCTCTGCTTACTTAAGAATTGGTAGCTCAATACACAGTGACTGTGTCATCGAATTACCAATTCAATACAAACTTACTATTTAGATCTAAATTCATTTTTAGAGCGCAAGCTCAAGGTTTTGTCCTATTCTTATCATCACTGACGCAGATGCCTCGTTAGAACACGTAGACTAAGTAGTGTAAGTATCAATTGGGAGATTAATAAAGATTTCTCTTAAGTTCCATTAGAGAAAGTTTCTATTAACCCTATTAACTGTTTGATATTGTATCAGAGTAGTTACCTACCCTAAAAGGGGACAAAAGGTGGATAGAGTTTGATACCTTAACAAATAGGCTTGGAAGGTATAGAATTAGCAAACAATTGAATACGCTCTTTAGGAGCAAGGCCTAACCCATTTTTGGTATGGCCCAAAATTCGCGTTCAACGTAAAAACCCCGTCATCCAGGGCGTTGAACGCGTTGCAGAGGGAAACTTCTGTAGGATCTTAGGATCTTCTGGTGGCGGGATTTTTGTATGAAAATAAACTTAGATAAAATTGAGAAAAATCTAGAAGCCTATCAAGCTTTTATTAAAGAAAATACTACTAGTGAGCACAGGCAAAAGAGGTGGGGGCTTACGCTAGATAAAGAAGAAAATAGAAAAAAGTTTCCAAGGGAATTTATAGATGAAATAGGTGTTGAGTTAGATCATGCTCAAATAAAAAGATTCTTCATGATGAGTGACGCAGAAAAATTTCTATGGGCTTATTGGAGTCAAAGAAATATAGCAAGGAAAAGTTTTGTATGGGGGATGTATGGTCTAATCTTTTTTATTGTCATCATCCTTATCATCTTTGGCAACCTCTTCTTCTGATTCTTTTCTGGTTAAATCCAAAATTATAGGCCTATTACTTCCAATCGCTTTACCGTGAACAACAGCATGATACTGCTTTAGTTTTTGTATATTTTTTATAAATTCTGTTCCTGTATAGTTGCTCATAAACTCTTTTGTTGTTGTATCAAATGATTGAAGACATATCACGGTGTTGCATTGAGTTAATACAGTTTTTGATACGTTTGCCGATCGTTGGGCGATAACCAAGAGTCCGACACCGTATTTGCGTCCCTGAAGTGCAATTTGACTCATTCTACTTACAAGTTGCTTGTTGCTTCCATAATCTCCCATTTCGCCAAGAAAATTTGTTTCTGGAATAATGGTATGAGCTTCTTCAAGAACAATGCAAATTCGTTGATCTTCGTTATCTCTTGCAAGTTGAAATATTTCACCCAGGAAGATTTCTGTATATGAAAGGATTGAAGTTGTCCCGGTAAAGCCAGGTAATTCAAACAGGCCAACATTATTGTCTGAGTCTTGCAAGAATGTTTCAATTCGGTTTTTTACTCTCTTTTTAATTTGGTCTTTGACAGTTGCTATTCCAGACTTGTTTTGAGCATTAGGTGATTTTTTGCTTTCCTCTTCTATATAATTGAATCTTTTTTCAGCAAAAGTTTTTGACGCATCATCTATAATTTCTACAGGGTTCAGCGAAGTAAGTTTTTCTTTGTATTCTCCTGTAAAATCTATACAGACAACCTTCATTTCTTTCTCAATTTCTGATATAAGTTCATGAGCAAGAAAAGATTTTCCTGACCCTGTAACTCCAAGTAGGGCAGTGTGGTGTGTTACGGCAGAAATTAAATCAATAAAAACAGGTATTTTAATTTTTGGAATGAATCCAAGAGTATGTTCAATACGCCTCTCATCTTTTATGGGTTTTGGGTTATATTTATCGACCTGAGGAAATTTAACAAGTTGATTTAGTTGTGGTGTCCATCCGTAAGGTTCAAATGTTCTATCTTTTTCATTGTAAAACCCAAGTTGTTCTGCGTGGGCAAAAATACCTCTTCTCGATATATTCTGAGCGAGTTCTTCGGTAGAGGTGGTTGCATCTATTATTTGGTAAAGAACCTCCCTCTCTTCTTTTTTGTTGTCCTTCGAATAAGAAATATCGACAACAACAACATCTCCTTCCTCTAAAGTACCCTCTGTAGAAGGGAACGGTTCAAATATTATTCTGTTAACATTAGAGCCGTCAGAAATTTTTCCAATAATACTCGAAGCTTTGTTTTTTGCGGCAATTTTAACAGACCGTTGTTTGCCTAAAATAATTTTAGAACCGTTAATGAGTATTGCTTCTGCAATAATATCTTTATCAAGCGCCAGTAGATTTGTAATAACAAAATTACGTGTACTATTATTTTTATCCAGAACTTCAATGACAGTTCCTTCTGACAACCTCTCATTTAACCTAAGTTTGATTGTAGTTTCACCCTGGATGGCGATAATGCTTCCAACAATACCATCTTCTTTTTCCTCAGAAACAAGATATTTTGAGAAGAAATCAATTATTTTATGTATCTCTTTTGCAAAGAGGGCAATTACAAAAGCAATTGTTAGTGCAGCAATTGATTCATTAGGGATTGTTTCTGCTGTTGTTAAGAAGAGTAAGAAGGCGAGAGGATACAGAACTCTAGACGCGCCAGCGCTACCAACAGCTTTTCTGAGAAAGTTAAGAATGTCAGAATCTTTTTCTTGTAGTGCTTTTAATATAAATGAAAGGATAAGAAGTATAGATACAAGAAGTACAAAAGGAAGCCAAAAATAAAATATTGCTGTACCTATAAATATTTCTGATTGGCTAAGTAGTAAAAGTAAAACTGCAAAAGTGTTGGCTAAGGCGGTTGCAGGAGAAGTGTAATATTGTTCAATAAAAAATGCCGCTATTATTAGCGGCAGAAATGCTAGAAAGAAAGTATTTGAAAGCCCAAGCAGAAAAAGACCTGTTGCTACAAAAATAATAGCTATCAAAATACGTAGGAAAATCTTTAAATTTTGTTCTTGAATTTCTAGAAACTCCATATTGTTTGTTTAGTATGATGTTTTTGGAAAATAAAGGCAAGAAAGCTTTTTCTAATCTAAGTTGGTAGTTAAAATGTGAGTTTGTTTGAAATGGTGCAGTTTTGTTCTAAATCTTTTTGCTGAAACGTTAAATCTTTCCCAATCTTTCATTTCTTTTATTAATTGGTTCCAATTTCGTCCCACTTGGGTCACAAATTTATGAAAACAGCACGTAGTATTTACTACGTGCGGTTTTCATTGTATAAAGCTTTTAGAAGTGAAGACTAAGGAGGCGAATATGTTTGTATACACTGTCGCTTTCTTTGCGACATTACCGCTACGAGTTGGAATTATTTGGAGAAATTTTCAATGCTGGCGCTTTGGGAAAGTTGCTCGAAAGCAAGAAGATCGTATCTACGAACTCAGTAAACATGTTCTTAATAGTTTTATCTCGGAAGATAAAACTATTAATTATATTGAATACCACTCACAACTTTCTTTGGGTTACCCAACAAAAGAAAATGGAGAGCGGTTTTCAGAGATATGTTGGGAAGCACCCATTTGCTTTACAATCTTCCATAATGACAAGCCGCTGGTTGGCATGGGCTTAGAGTTTCGAGGCTCAGCACTGTGCATATGGCAGCTTCAGGGTGTTCGTGGCGCAAAAGTACCAGAGACCATTCGTAAATGGCCAGCACTTTTTGTGGAGGGCGCAAAGAAATTTGCGTCAGAAACAAAAGAAATACGTTCAGTTCGAGTTTACGCAGCTGATCAACGTATTTCATACAGGTTTCCAGAAGGAGATTTGAGTGAAGCGGATATGTGCAGGCACCAGAGAAATTTACGCCGTCGCTATGATGGCACTGCCAGACAGCAAGGTTTCAAAAAAGTATCAAAAAGGTATTGGGAGTGGAAAGGGTAAGGACCGCATGTATTTGCGGTCCTTTTTTCTGGTCATTGTCAGTAACGAACAATGGTTGCGCCGTACACATGAAGAGTTGGCTGCCTTGCTTCTCGAAAACTTCGATGGAAGGCAGCACTGTCTTCAATTCGCTTGGCGGCAAGCCTAACAAGTTCTGTATTTTGCTCAAGCGTTCTGTCCTGCGCAGCCTTTTGGAGGCCTTCTCCAATTTTTGCCATCTGGTGTCTCCTCTAAATCTTTTCTGATACTACAACAAGAGATAGTTTGTTACAATTTCCCCATATGATCGCAGGACTTGGAATATGGGGATTTGTACTGGTGATGTCACTAGTAGTTCTTGTAAAAGGTGCAGACTCTTTTATTAACTCTGCAGAGAAGATAGGGAAGGCATTTAAGCTTTCTCCATTTGTAATTGGAGTATTGCTTGTTGGTATCGGAACCTCACTTCCTGAATTTGCCAGTGGTGTTGCAGCTTTGCTTGCAGGAAATGTGGAAATTATTGCCGCCAATGCTATTGGATCAAACATAACTAACATTCTGCTTATTGTTGGAATCCTTGCAGTTCTTGCAAAGAAGTTTGTTATTAAACAAGATCTTCTGGCATCAGAGCTTTCTTTGTTTGTAGTTTCGACATCTCTTTTCATTGGAGTTGCATTTGATGGGGTCATTACAATTCTTGAGTCATCGCTTCTTGCCATTGGATTTATCATCTACCTTTTTTATATTCTTTTTGGAAACGATAAAGATGCTCCAGCAACTGCAAAATACAAAGCAGAGCTTGAGACAGGGAAGGTGACAAAAGGAACTATTGTTGCCTTTGTTCTGGGTCTTGGAGGAGTTATTTTAGGGGCACGTTTTCTCATTGAGTCTGTAGTATCCATCTCAGACATTCTAGGAATTGGAACAGGAGTTATTGCTATTACTATTGTGGCGCTTGGAACTTCATTGCCTGAGTTATTTGTGTCACTTTCTGCATTACGCGGCGGAAGTACAGAGGTTGCTATTGGAAACATTTTTGGATCAAATGCCTTCAACCTCCTTTTCGCGGTTGGAGTGCCAGGTCTTTTCTCAACACTTCCTCTTGATCCAAAGACTTTGAGTATTGGAATTCCAATTCTTGCTGTTGCTTCATTTATTTTTGTAATTACAGGTATAGCTCAACGTATTTATAGATGGGAAGGGCTCATGTTCCTTGTCTACTATGCATTCTTCGTAATAAAAGTTATTGGTTTTTAGTGTGGTACTCTAGAAGAAATGCACATTTTCTCTAAGAACCTCTGGACGCTTTTTGGTAGCCGACTCATAACCCATGCAGGGCTCTCTCTGATGGGGGTGTTCCTTCCCACTTTTATTTATCTTGAGTATGGAGGGTCTCTTCAAGTTGTGGTGTGGGCATTTATTGCAGGATTTGCACTTCATTTCCTCCTAACGCCACTCTCTGCAAAGCTTATTAAGAGTGTGGGGATGAAAAAGCTCATGATTATTGCGCTTGTTCCATTTCTTGCAGCTGCCCTTACCGCGCTTGCGTTTTGGGAATACAATCCAACACTGATGCTTATCATCTATATGCTTGCGTGGGCAGGGTATAGAGCACTGTATTGGGTCCCATATCACGTAGAGGTTGCAGAGTCCTTAGATAGTGAGCACAGAGGAAGGCAGGTTTCTGTTTTTACAAATCTAAGCGCTGTTGTTTCAGTTATTGCTCCATTTATCGGAGGAGTACTTATTGAGTATTTTGGATTCTCTTGGGTCTTTATTGCAGGAATTGTTTTGGTAGTTATGGCAGCGGCTCCGCTGTTCTTTATGGAGGAAATACATGAAGAGTATTCATTTAAATATATTGAAAGTTTTAAAGATCTGTTCAAAAAAGAGAAGAGAGGTTTGTTTTATGCATATGCAGGTGATGGGGCGCAGACGGTAGTGGCACTTGTGTTCTGGCCAATCTTTATTTATCTCATTCTTGATGGAAACTTTGCAGCAGTTGGAGCAGTGTCTTCTTTGGTAGTGCTTGCGACAATTGTTTTGGCTTCATTTGCAGGAGAGCTTGTCGATCGTATTTCTCGTACGCAAGTAATTATCATCAGTACCATTATTTACACAACAGGATGGTTCCTTAAAAGTTTTGCAAGCACAGCGCTCCACATCTTCCTCTTTGATGCATATCACAATGCAGGAAAGGCAGTAAATCGAGTTGCTTTTGATGTAGGAAGCTACACGCACCTTGCAGATAATGGGCACTATGTTGATGAGTACACAGCATTTAAGGAGATGGCGCTCAATCTTGGGCGAATTGCAATGCTCATGTTTGGTGGATTCCTAGCACTCTTGTTTGGTATAAAAGTTGCTTTCATCCTTGCTGCATTTGCATCTCTTACTATGGTTTTGGTAAACTCAGCGCTCAAGAAGCATGATACTGCTCGTAGACAAACCTAAAGGCATTACCTCATTTGATGTTATTCGGAAGCTTCGCAAAGAGCTTAATATTCGCAAGATGGGGCATGCTGGAACATTAGATCCGCTTGCAAGTGGTCTTTTAATAATTGCCACAGAAACAGATACAAAAAAACTGGATCAGTTTTTAAAACTTCCAAAGACGTATGAAGTTGCAGTTCGAATAGGGGAGAAGCGAAGCACGGGAGATCTAGAGGGAGAAATTTTAGAGAAGGTAGAGGTATCTGATATTAGTGAAGAGAAAGTAAAGGAGGTGCTTGATGGTTTTGTAAAAGTGCACACTCTTACTGTCCCAATGTATTCAGCGATTAAAGTAGATGGGAAACCTTTGTATTGGTATGCAAGGAATGGAGTAAAGGTAGAGGCTCCGGAGAAAGATATGGAGGTAACAGACGTGAAGCTTTTAAATATAGAAAAGGGTGAAGATTTTGTAACGATTAATTTAGAACTCGCTGTTACGAGTGGTACGTACATAAGAGCTCTTGCAGAAAAGTTTGGAGAGTTACTTGGGTATCCTGCAACAACAGCAGAGCTAAGAAGGGCTGTAATAGGGGAGTATAAAGTGGAGGATGCAAAGAAAATAGCCGCAGATTAAATAATCTACGGCTAGAAAAGTCCTGGCTGCTCGTCACCTTTCACTGCAGCGGCCTTATGACCTTTTATCTCCTTGCGTCTACGTGTAGAGGTTGCTTTCTGGGCATTGATTCGTCGAATCATTGAAAGGAATTCACCTTGCTGCACATTGTGCTGCAAAGTTCCTTCCTCACGTCTCTTTGCAAGAAAGTCACTTGCAAAGTCGTCCTGCTCTCCACCACGGGGTCGCTTAGAAGATCTTTGTTCACCCTCCACTTTTATCCGAAGAGAAATTCCTTTTCCGTACTGCCTGATACAGTTTTGGGCAAGTCTAAAAATATATTCTTCACGATGCGTTTCAAGCCGTATTGGTGTGGCGAAATAACGCTTCGTCTTTCTTTTCGGTTGCTTTGGAACGTGCTCAAAGTATTCAAGCTCACCGATAATATCATCAGCAAGCCTTTCAATACTTTCTGTTCCGTATACACGCATATTCAGAACTAATTTCTGAATGTAGATGCGAAGAGCGTGTGGGTCTTTCGGGAAGCTGCCTTTTTTAATGGCAGCGTCCACAAAGTCTTGTAGTTCGCGTGCCATGTTGGTCTCCATAGTAGGGAACAACGCACTATGCAGTGCGCTGTCTGGGGCGAATTACCCCTCGTTCACGAAGTTTTGCAAGCACTTTGCGCTTGAGGTTATTAACATCCGGCTTGTGCCGAATACCAACCCCCTCAATTGCCTTGATTGCAGCCAGTGGCCAACCAACATGCTTTGCAAGTTTTTCTTTGCGCCGAATTGTTGCATCGGCAAGAGCATCAATGTTGGCCAAAATAGCCTCCCATTTCTGTATTGAACGTCTGCGTATATTATACCACCTAAATGACCAGCAGGTCAAATATTATGCAAACAGACTGTCGATAACTTCTTTTACATCATTTCCATCTGCTTTTCCTTTTAGATCTTGCATGACAGCTCCCATAAGCATTCCTGCTTTTGCTTTGTCATCAATTTGAAGTTGTTCTTTCTTTGCTTTAGCAACTTTCTCAATTTCTTCCTTGCTCATCATTTCAGGAAGGTATGCTTCTAGGATTGTGAGCTCTTCTCGCTCATGCTTTGCAAGATCTGGGCGATTTCCTCGCTCAAATTGCTCAATAGAATCTTTTCGCTGCTTTGAGGCACGAGTAATAACAGCAAGAGCTTTCTCGTCAGAGAGAATGCCATCAGGTTTTTCTTTTAGAGATACGAGTTCATTTGTAAAAGAAGTGAGTAGTGCTCGAAGAGTTCGAAGCTTTACCTCATCCTTTGCTTTCATTGCGTCCGGTAATTCCTTTTTCAGTGTTTCGTGGATTGTCATAGGAAAATTTTAACACAAAGGCGGTATACTTCATCTATGCGATCGTACCCATGGCACTCTCTTTCTATACCAGAGGTAGTGCAACATTTTAATACTAGTGCCGAGCGTGGACTTGATGGAAACGCTGCTTCAGCACGCCTAAAAGAGGACGGTCCAAACACTCTTACAAAACAGTCTCGAGAGACATTTGTCGAGCGACTATTTCGTCAGGTGAAAACTCCAATTGCATTTGTGCTTATTGCTGCAGGAGCAGCCGCTCTTTTCTTGGGGGAGTTAATAGATGCAACCGTTATTATCGTTGCTCTCTTAGTAAATATTGTTATTGGTTTTGTTCAGGAAGGTAGAGCCGGGAATGCTTTTGATGCGCTTGCAGAGGGTGAGGCAAAGAAAGCGCTCGTGCTACGTGATGGAAAAAAAGTTGAGATTCCTGCACAGGAGCTTGTTGTAGGAGATGTGGTTATTTTAAATGCGGGGAAGCAAATCCCAGCTGACATTCGTCTTATTAGAGCTTCTGACCTTTCTGTAAATGAAGCTGCATTAACTGGTGAGTGGGTTCCAGTACCAAAGCATGTAGATGTGCTGCATGAAGACATTCCTCTTGCGCAAAGATTCAATCTTGGGTTCAGAGGTACAACCATTGTTTCAGGAAGAGGGCAGGGAATTGTAATTGGGACCGGAGACAGCACGGAAGTTGGAGTAATCGCAAAAGAACTTCAAACTGACATGCGTGTAAAGACTCCTTTAGAAAGAAATATGGAGGGAATAGCTCGATTCATTCTTTTCCTTGTGATGCTTACCGCTGTATTTATTACCATGCTGGGTATTTTGCGAGGAGAACCACTAAGTGAGATGCTTTTGATTGCTATCGCTATTGCGGTGTCTGCCATTCCTGAAGGGCTTCCAGCTGCAGTAACAGCTTCTCTTGCCATTGGAATGGAACGAATCTTAAAGTTTGGAGGACTTGTAAAAAACCTTTTGGCTGCTGAGATTCTAGGAACAACAACATACGTACTAACTGACAAAACAGGAACGCTCACAAAGGGAAGAATGGCACTCATTGAGTATTCGCTTCTACATGAGCGTGTAAAAGATGCTGATGCAGCACACACGCAAGCGCTCCTTAGAGCTGGTGCGTATGCATCTGATGCGGTACTTGATGAAGAGCAGGGAGAAGATGGAAATGCTGTACATGGGAGGCCAATAGAGCGAGCAATTCTACTCTCTTCTGTACACGCTGGTATTGCACCAATAGGAGATAAGCAGCTAGTTTCTATTCCATTTAGCTCTGACAGGCGTTTTGGAGGTGCAGTGGTAGAAGTCGAAGAAGGAGAGACATTCTTTGTATCCGGTGCACCAGAGTCTTTGCTTGAAAAAAGTACAGCAATTTTTGATGGAGTAACTGAGCGTAATATGACAGCTGCAGATACTGCAGTTTTCAATCGATACCTTGAAGAATATACAAAACAAGGCCTTCGTGTGATTGCTGTGGCGAAGAAAGTGCTTGAAGATGGGGGGAAAGAAAAGGTGCAAAAGAATGTAGATCAACAGGCCCATAACTTTACCTTCATGGGACTCTTGGTGTTTGCTGATCAAATTCGAGAAGATGTAGAAGAGTCACTGGCTCGCATTAAAGAGGCGGGAGCTCGTGCAGTTGTTGTAACAGGAGATAATCCAAATACTGCACTGTATGTGGCAAAGGAGGTTGGGTTCTGTGCAGATCATGAAAGTGTCATAACTGGTGCTGAAACTGAGCAAATGAGTGATAAGGAGCTTTTGAAAGCACTTCGAACACATTCAGTATTTGCACGAGTATTGCCGGCACAGAAGCTACGTATTGCTCGAGTGTTGCGAGGAGACAATGAAGTAGTTGCCATGACAGGAGATGGAATAAATGATGCGCCAGCACTGCAGGCCGCATCAGTTGGTATTGCTGTAGGAAGCGGAACAGATGTTGCCAAAGAAGCCGCGGATCTTATTTTGCTCAATGACAGCTTCTCTATCATTGTAAAAACAATTGAGGAGGGAAGAAGGCTACGTGACAACATAAAGAAGGTTGTGACGTTCCTTTTGGCGACAAACTTTAGTGAAATTTTGCTCGTTACCGTAGCTTTGGTTGCAGGTTTCCCTCTGCCAATTCTTCCTACTCAAATTCTTTGGGCAAATATTGTGGGTGGGGGATTCATGAATTTTGCTTTTGCTTTTGAGCCAGCAGATGAAAAGACAATGCACAGGAATCCAAAGGATAAAGAAATATCAGAGATCCTTTCTCCAAATGTATTAAAGTTTATTTTCCTGGCAGGTCTTATTACCGCAGGACTTCTTCTTATTTTGTACTTCTATCTAACTTCAATTGGAACACCAATCGAAGAGATACGAACAATGCTATTTGTTGGGATCTCATTTGATGCATTCTTCTTTGCATTTGCAGTAAAGAGTTTCAGTAAGCCGATATGGCAAATAAATCTATTCTCAAACAAGTATCTAATTTTTGCGTTCTTCGTATCAGTTGCAGCTCTTCTTGCTGCGCTTGCATTCCCGCCGCTTGCGTTGCTTCTCTCTGTGGTGCCACTTACAAACTTTGAGCTTGTATTGCTAGCACTCCTTGGACTTCTTAACGTTTTGGCTATTGAGTTCTCAAAATGGGTACTATTTAGGTCAGAAAAGACTGCGTGATAGAATAGGAGAAATGGAAATCATACTGATAGTTTTGCTTGGAGCCGTAATCCTCATTCAGGGGTATATGCTCTTTCGTATGCTCAAAGGGGGAGAGAAGCAGGACTCTTTTGTAATGCTACAGCAGCAACTAAATGAGCTTGGAAGAATGGTAGATGACAAGGTGCACAAGATGGGAAAGGATGTAAATGATTCTATCTATAAGCAAGCAAATGATTCTCAAAAACTCATCAAAGATATTACTCAAGAGATAACTTCAGTTAAGGAGCTTGGGAGGCAGACTGCAGGATTTGCAGAGCAATTGAAGTCTTTGCAAGATGTACTAAAAAATCCAAAGCAGCGAGGAGTACTTGGCGAATATTATCTCGAGACAGTGCTGAAGAATGTACTAGCGCCTGGCATGTATCAAATGCAGTACATGTTTAAGAATAAAGAAGCGGTAGATGCTGTTGTTTTCATTAAAGAGAAGATCGTACCTATTGATTCAAAGTTCTCACTCGAGAACTACAACCGTCTTATAAATGCAGCAGAGCAGGACAAGCCGGCACATGAGAAAGCATTTATTAATGATTTAAAGCTTCGTATTGTTGAGACATCAAAATACATTCGTCCAGAGGAGGGGACCATGGATTTTGCTTTCATGTTTATTCCATCTGAAGGAATCTACTATGATTTGCTCGTAAATACCGTTGGGGGAAGGGAAGATGAGAACCTAATCCAAATGGCAGCTGCAAAACATAAAGTAATTATCGTTTCTCCTACATCATTCCTCGCATACCTTCAGACAGTGCTTCAAGGACTTAATGCGCTTCAAATTGAGCAAAAGGCTGTAGAGATTCAAAAGGGTGTAGAAAAGCTAGGGAGACACCTTAAAAAGTACGATGAGTACTATCAAAAGCTTGGAGGAACCCTTTCAACCACTGTTTCGCACTATAACAACGGATATAAGGAGTTAAAGAAGGTAGATAAGGATATTTATCGTATTTCTGAATTTAGTACCGATATAGAGCCAGAAGAACTTCCAAAGCCCCAATTAGAAGACTAAAACACTTGCTTTTTAGAGTAAATTCGCTATAGTACTGCAACTATGAATACGGCTGTAATTAAGACCGGAGGAAAGCAATATGTTGTCGAGGAAGGCAGCACTATTTCTATTGAAAAGCGGTCAGATAAGGATTATCAGACAGGAGATGCTATCTCATTTGATGAGGTGCTTCTTATGGATGATGGTGCAAAAGTACAGCTTGGAACTCCAACAGTAAAAGCAACAGTATCTGGAACTGTGCTAGAGGCAGGGAAGGGAAAGAAAGTTATCGTAGAGCGATTTAAGAATAAGACTCGACAGCATACTAAGAAAGGACACCGACAGCATTTCCTGAAGGTGAAAGTAGAGAAGGTGGGATAACAAAATAGAGCCGAGAGGCTCTATTTTCTGTTTGATAGTGCATTCCGCAGCGTCTCCTGATCCGAGTACTCAAGCTCAGTTCCTGTTGCAAGTCCTCGTCCAAGTATTGAAATCTTAATCTCATCACCCAAAAGAGGATTAATAACCTCAAGTGCATGATCTTTGGTCTGCTCTCCTTCAGGAGTAGCAGAAAGTCCGAGGATAATTTCAGAAAGACCTTGTTCTTTTCGAAGTTCAACAGCCTTCTTTAATAAATCATCTCGTACAGGGTTTCTTCCAGTAATAGGAACTGTTCCTCCAAGAATCACGTAGTATCCAGCAAAGAGTCCACTTTTCTCAACTGCAATAAGATCTGCATCTTTCTCTACAACCATAAGAGAAGTGTTATCTCTATTTTGATCAGAGCAATATACGCACTCTGGTTTTGTATCAGTATGAAAAAGTCCACAACTAGGGCAAGTGTGTACGGTGTTTTTAACAGTAGCGATAAGATTTCCGAACTCTCTTAGGTCACTTCCTGATCGCTTTAAGAGACTATAAACAAGACGCCGCGCTTGTCGCGGTCCAATACCTGATAATTGCTCAAAGTGATATATGAGCTTTTCTAAACTATTCTGCATGATCTTCTACTGGTGCTCCGGCTAACGCATCAAATTCACTTGTCTCAAGATCCATAAAGGTAACTCGCTTCTCATCAAAGTATAGCTCTGCAACTCCAACAGGACCGTTTCGATGCTTTTCTACACAAATCTCTGCAATGTTGTTCTTGTCAGCTGCTTGGTTCATCTTGTCTTCTCGGTGGATGAACATAACAACATCGGCATCCTGCTCAATAGATCCAGAGTCTCGAAGGTCAGAAAGCCTTGGGCGTCCTCCTCGCTGCTCAACTGCTCGAGATAGCTGTGATAGGGCAATAACAGGGACATCAAGCTCACGAGCCAAACTCTTCAAAGACCTGGAAATCTCTGTTACTTGCTGCACCATTGAGTCACTAGCCTTAGTGTCTGTAGGAGACATGAGCTGAAGGTAGTCGACAACAATAAGTCCAATACCGTGTTCACGCTTTAGTCTTCGTGCAGTAGCACGCATGGCAAGGATATTGTTTCCAGGCTTATCATCAATGAAAATAGGAGCATTTGAAAGTGTCTCAAGAGCATCTCGTACCTTTGAGAAGTCATCTTCGCTGCTGATAGATCCTGTACGCAGTTTCCATGAGTTAACGTAACTCTCAGAGGCTAGCATACGCTCTACAAGCTGCTGTGAGCTCATCTCAAGGGAGAAAATACCCACAGGTACATTGTGTTTAACTGCTGCATTACGAGCGATATCAAGAGCTAGAGATGTCTTTCCCATAGAAGGGCGGGCAGCAAGAATCACAAGGTCTGATGGTTGGAATCCTGATAGGAGATTATCCAGTCCTTTAAATCCACTCTTAACTCCACGAACATTGTCCTTACTCTTTGAGAGTTTTTCAATGTGATCCCATGCGGCCGTAAGAGTTTCTTTAATAGCAATAAACTTATGAGAAGCAAACGCGTTTCCAATACGCATAATATTCTTCTCAGCACTATCAAGCATCTCTGCAGTATCTTTTGATTCATCGTGTGCTTTCTCTGTAATGTCATAAGCTGCAGAAATAAGGGATCGCATGATGTACTTTTGCGAAACAATTTGTGCATAGTGAGCGATGTTTCCAGCAGATGGGGTTTTCTCAATAAGTTCTGCAAGGTATGCACGCCCTCCAATTTGTTCAAGGTGTCCTTTGTCTTTTAGTTTCTGAGTAAGAGAGAGAAGGTCGATAGGCTCACTCTTTTCAAGTAGTTGAACCATCGCATTGAAAATAGTCTTGTGTTTTTCTGCATAGAAACAATCTCCTTTAATAGTGTCTGTGATGTCGTGTAGTGATTCAGGGCGAACCATTACTGAACCTAAAAGAGCCTGCTCACTCTCGAGAGACTGTGGAGGAATTCTACTGAAGTCATTCTCCGCCATATAGAAACTATTGTATCAAAATTGCACACAAGGTGTGTAATGTGGACAGGGGGGATACGGTGGGGATAGGGAATTAGTTAAGTTTTTCAACTATAAACCCCTCATCTGAGTCTTTTACAACAAAACCTTTCTCTTTGATAAGGTCTCGAAGCTCATCAGCTTTCTTAAAGTCTTTCTTCTCTCGATACTCTTCACGCTTCTCTGCAAGAGCTTGCACTTCATGAGGAATCTTTATCTTCAAACGATGTCCAAAGATCTCAAGTCCAAGAACTCTATCCATTCGAGAAAGCGTTTTCTTCTTTGCTCCTTTTGATACATCAGCGTCTCGAACCATCTCCCACATAAGGGCTAGTGCTTTTGGGGTATTTAAATCATCAAAGATTGCTTCTTTGAATTTATTTAAATATTCATTTGCAACATACGTTTCTTTCACATCTTTGAGAGAGTCAGCAAATAGATGAAGCCTGCCAAGTGCACGCTCAGCACCTGCCAGGGATTCTTTTGTAAATGACTGCGGAGTTCGATAGTGTGCTTCAAGGAAGAGGTATCGCAATGCCATTGGATGATCTAGCTCTTTTAGAAGGGTGGTATTTCCAAGAGACTTTGAAATTTTTTCTCCTCCAAAGTTAAGAAATGCATTGTGCATCCAAATAGAAGCAAACGTTTTTCCTGTTGCAGACTCACTCTGTGCTATTTCATTGTTGTGGTGCGTGTAGATATGATCTTCACCTCCAGTATGGATATCAATCTGCTCTCCCAAATGACTTATTGCCATAGCAGAACACTCGAGGTGCCAACCAGGAAAGCCAATGCCCCATGGCGAGTCCCACTCTTGTAGTCTTTTTGCTCCTCCTGAGAGCTTCCAGAGGGCAAAGTCTGCAGCATTTTTCTTTTCTCCAACATCAACACGAGCACCTTCTTGCAATTGTGCGAGATTTACACCTCCAAGCTCTCCATAGGTAGGGAAGGTGTCTGTATCAAAATAAACCCCATCTTTTGTTTTGTACGTGTGACCCTTTTCTTCAAGTGCTTCGATTATTTCAATCTGTTCTGTTATGTGATCTGTTGCTTTCGGGAACTGGTAACGACCTCTCACAATATTAAGAGCATCAAGATCATCCATAAATGCTTGTGTGTACTCCTCGGTAATTTCTTTTGCACTTCGTTTTTGTTTTGCGGCCTCCTTTTCAACTTTGTCATCTCCAAAGTCAGCATCATCTGTGAGGTGTCCTACGTCTGTAATATTAATGACATGCTTTGGCTTATATCCTGCAACAGTAAGAGTGCGATGCAGCGTGTCTGCAAAAACATATGAGCGAAGATTTCCGACATGTACTGGTCCGTATACTGTCGGTCCACAGCTATAGATAGAAACAAGGGGAGCTTTAAGAGGTTTTAAAATCTCTTTTTTCTTAGACTTCGTGTTGTAGAGGTGTACGCCACGAGCTTTAGGTTGTAGGAATCGCCAATTTAAAAACATAGTTTATAGCCATCTTTTATACATAAAGTATCCGAAGAATAGGGTGGTGAAGGCAACCATAATACCGATTACAATCCAGAAATCATTAGGTTGACCCACAATTGGTATGTACGCGGTATTCATACCAAAGATTCCAGCAATTAGAGAAAGCGGGAAGGTAACAAAGGCCATAATTGTAAGCACTTTCATAACCTCATTCTGTTTTGTGGTAAGGAGTGAGTTATTCGTCTCCCTAAGTCCTGCTGCCATTTGAAGGTATGAGTTTGTCGTTGTTTGTGTGCGAAGGTGCTCTCCAATAAGTGCTTTGGGATACATGGCAAATTTCTTTCCAAATACTCCCTCTGCCTGTCGATCAAATGATTCAAGCACAGCCACATGTGTCTCAAGAAGAATATTAAAGTTTCGAAGGATGGTGCTTACCTTTGAAATTTCAAATACCATCTCTTTTTCCTTTCCTTTAAACATCTCATCCTCAATACGCTTAATCATGTCTCGCTGATAATCAAGCTCATGAAATACTCCAGCGTAGAGTTTCATAATGATCTTGTAGAGAAGTTCTCCAGCATGGTGCAGTGCTGGCTCGTTATCAATAATAGTTTCGGTCTCAAGTACTTTGTGGAATTTATGAATCGGATCGATTGCATCATATCGAACAGTAATCATGTACTTCTCTCCAAGAATAAAATCTACTTCTTGAGAGGTGCTTCGTGTGTGTGAGTGTCGCTCAGCAGGGAAGTGAAGGATGAGGTAGAGGTAGTCATCTCCTGAAATAACAGAGGGTTTAAGAGTTGGTGCTTGAAGCTCTTCCACAATGAAAGGGTCAATAGAAAATTCCTTAGCAATTTGCTCTAACTCTTCAATATCAGGGGATTCAAGGTCTACCCACGAAATACCATCAAGCTCCTGGCGCTTTATCATGGCGCAATTATACCATCTCCCTTTGACGAGTTTACGCTTACTTGCGATACTTCTTGATAATGGAAGACACTCCACAGAAGCCAACTCCACTTCTTCGATTTGCCATAATCGGTGCACTCGTTTTTGCGGTCGGATTTGGTTCAGGAGTCCTGTTGGGAGGGGGGAAAAGCCTTAGGGCATTCTCTCTTCCATTTTTGGGCCCTGATGCAACTCCACAAGAAGATGTTGATCTCTCAACCTTTTGGAAAGTATGGAATACGCTTGATGCAAAGTTTGTACGTAATGCAAGTACGACACCTCTAACTGCAGAAGAGCTCATCTATGGAGCAGCGCAGGGTATTGCAAATGCGTATGGAGACCCTTACACAATTTTCTTGCCTCCACAGGAAGCTGAAATTTTTGCAGAAGATATCAGTGGAAACTTTTCAGGAGTTGGAATGGAGATTGGTGTTAGAGACGGAGTTCTAACTGTTGTTGCTCCTCTAAAAGGAACACCAGCTGAAGCTGCAGGGCTCTTAAGTGGAGACAAGATCATTGGAATTGATGGAGAGAGTACTGATGGAGTAGGCTCTGACGTTGCAGTTACCTTTATTCGGGGAGAGGCAGGAACACCGGTGTCATTTACTATCCTTCGAGGGGATGATGAGATTCTTGAAATTGAGGTGGTTCGGGCAAATATTGAGATTCCAACTATCAATACAGAGCTTCGAGACGACAATGTGTTTGTTATTGAGCTGTATAACTTTGGAGCAACGTCCCCACAGCTTTTCCGTGAAGCGCTCGATGAGTTTATAGATGCAAAGACTCCATACCTTGTTATTGATTTACGAGGAAATCCTGGAGGCTTTCTTGAAGCTGCAGTTGATATGGGAAGTTGGTTCCTTCCAGATGGTGCCGTTATTGTTCGGGAGGACCTTGGAGAAGGGAAGAAAGAAAAGGTACAACGCTCACGAGGATATGATGCATTTAATGAGCAGTTACAGCTTGCGGTCCTTATCGATGGGGGAAGTGCCTCAGCATCTGAGATTCTAGCTGGTGCACTCAAGGATCATGGTGTCGCAACTATTGTGGGAGCGACTTCATTTGGAAAAGGTTCAGTACAGGAGCTTGTGAATATTACGAACGATACATCACTTAAAGTTACTGTTGCGAGGTGGCTAACACCCAATGGTGTTTCAATTTCAAAAGAAGGGTTGATTCCAGATATAGAAGTGGAGTATGATCCTGATACTACAGAAGACGAACAGCTAGAAGCTGCAGTTGATTTATTACTAAAGTAGAAAATATGAAAGTTGTACTAACGAAAGATGTGAAGGGTATTGGAAGTAAGGGAGATACAGTTGAGCAGAAAGATGGATATGCTCTTAACTTTCTTATTCCAAAAGGTTTTGCAGTGCCAGAGAAGAGCTCTATTGCAAAGGTAACAATGCAAAAGCAGGGAGAGGCAGCTGATCGGAAGGAAGTTCAGCACGAGCTTCTAAATGAGATCATCAAGGGTCTTGATGGAGAAACTCTTTCATTTGAAAAGAAGGTAAACGAGCAAGGAGGACTTTACGACAAGGTAGATGCAAAGGAAATTGTTGCAAAAATTGCAGCAGAGAAGAATGTAGAGCTTCCAGAGGATGCTATTGCACTTGAGGCACCACTTGAGGCTGCAGGAGAGCATGAGGTTACAGTTTCTAACGCTGAGGTAAGCGCTAAAGTAACAATCTCTATTATTCCTGAAACTACGTAATTAACTCAGTAGATATAAAAAAGCCCCTTGAAGGGGCTTTTTGTTAGGAGGGGGTGTATTTAGCTAACGTGAGCAACTTTCTTGTTCACTACGCTTCCATCAAAACGAGTTTTTCGCTTATTTTTGAAAGATACTGTTCCGTCAGTTACTGCGTATAGGGTGTGATCTCGTCCCACTTTTACATTTTCTCCTGCCTCAATCTTAGTTCCACGCTGACGCACGATAACAGCACCTGCTTTCGCGGCCTGTCCATCTGCGAGCTTAGTTCCTAGATATTTAGGATTACTGTCTCGTAGGTTTTTTGCTGATCCACCGGCTTTTCTATGTGCCATATGCTATATACTTAGTTGCATGAATATACCAGAGAGATTACAAAAACTCAAGGGGTTATTAAGTAAAGACTTCATTATTCTCATGACCCTTGTTTTAACCTCTGGAATTAGCTTTTCATTTGGCTATTTAGCTGGAAAAGACACCATAAAACAAGAGGTTTTTATAGATACGAGTGCTGCTGTCTATAATGCTCAAATAGGGGAGAAAGGTGCCTTTGTAGGCTCTATTTCAGGTACTAAATACCATCTTCTGCACTGCTCTGGTGCCAAGAGGATAAAAGAGGAGAATAAAGTGTATTTTGATACCAAAGAAGACGCACAGCTTGCAGGCTATGCTCCAGCTGCTAATTGCGAAGGTCTTTAAAGAATAGATTCTAGAAGTGGAAGAGATCCTGCTTCATAGAGAAGTGATCCAATCCAAGTCATCAGAATAAGGTAGAAGATTGCCCAACCCTTTGCAGGAGGGAAGAATCTACAAAATGATTGGAAGTTTTTGGTATACCACCGAGCTCCAAACATTGATACAAGTACTGCTCCTAATGAATCTATTAAAAGAACGTAAAATACGATTTCTGCTAATTCTATAGTCATATAAATAATGGTAGCACGGTATTTTATTGCTATAATCAGCGCATATGAAAACAATTTCAGTAATAGGAGCTATTAAGGAAGGGTGGGGGAGTTTCAGGTCACGACCATGGTATTTGATGGGGCTTGCACTATCTGTGTGGGTGCTATTTGCGCTTGGAACATCAAACGCTGCATTTACTGCACTTGGATACATTATCTTCGGAGGATATATCGCAGTTATGATGCGACATCTTGCTGGAGATCGTGTTGTCTTTGATGATCTCTTTTCTCTCGATAGTAGATGGATCTCATTTGTATTCCTTGGAATGATTAAATTTATCTTTATCCTTATTGGACTTGTTCTGTTTATTGTTCCTGGGATCTATCTCATCGTTAAATGGATGTTTGCAGAGTATCTTGTTATTGAAAAAGGAATGAAGCCGATGGAAGCGCTTCGTGCCAGCTCTGAAATGACAAAAGGGAATAGATGGAAGCTTTTTGGATTTATGCTGCTGAGCATGTTGATTGGACTTGCAGGACTTATTGTTCTTGGTGTTGGAGTGCTCGCTTCAAGTTCTATTGTTATTTTGGCAACAATAAAACTCTACAAAGAATTGCAGAGTTCTGAGGTTGCTGTCTAAAGTATTAAAAAACACGACCGTGTAGTGTAGGTCGTGCGGGGTGGCTCGGGAGCGGCAATTTCCGGCCGCTCCCTCACCGTTTGTAAGGCGATATTTCTCCGTCGCCTAGATGTTCGGAGTCGTTTCAAGGTCAGCCTTTCGGAAATCACGTTGGACTTCTTGATCCGCTAAGGTAACGCCTCAAAACTTCATTTCTTTCTCTCAAACAATCAACAAGCTTCATCTAGCTCGCGGTCCTGGGAGGGAGTGCCTGCCAACGATCCCAGCAACGTAAAGCATACTAGCATATGTTAATTATTTGTCAACCCCCTAGGAAACCCTTCAATATATGAGAAAATAGGGGAATGATAGTACTAGATATTGAGGCATCGGGGGTAAATGCAGAAAAGCACTCTATTGTTTCTATTGGAGCAATAGAATTAAATAATCCAAGTAACCAGTTTTATGATGAGTGTAAGGTCTGGGATGGAGCACATATAGACCCAGAAGCACTTGAAGTGAATGGATTTACAAAAGAGGAGATAACAGATCCTTCAAAAAAGACAGAAGCTGAAATAACAAAAGCATTTATTGCGTGGGCAACAGACATAGAGGGAGATCGAACGCTTGCAGGACAAAACGTTTCTTTTGATCGAGACTTTATCAAGCATGCTGCAGAGCGGGGAGGACTAGACTATCCCTTCGCTGTTCGAAGTATTGATACGCATACACTAGCCCATATGCACATGGTGCAAAATGGCATTACTCCTCCATATGCAAACCATCGATCAGCCCTAAATCTAGATGCTGTACTTAATTACTGTGGAATTCCAGATGAACCAGAGCCACACAATGCTCTAACTGGTGCCATGAGTCATGCAGAAGTTATTGCAAGACTCCTTTATGACAAGAAATTACTCCCAGAGTTTGAACAGTTCGATATTCCGTGGAAAACGAAAGAGTAGGGGTGTGTTAAATTAGAGCCTATATGCGAGAATTCATCGAAAAAGTAAAGAAAGAACATAAGGTAGAAAAACCAGAAGGAGCAGAGCCTCTTGTCTGTAAGCCGGTAGATATTGAGCCATGGAGAGTATTTCAGATCATGAGTGAGTTTGCTGATGGATTTGAGACACTGCAAAAGTATGGTCTCGCTGCTACATTTTTTGGAAGTGCACGGTGCTCTATGGGTGATGAGATCTATACAAGTGCTGAGGAGCTTGCAGGAAAGCTTGCTGCACGCGGATTTACCATCATTACAGGTGGAAGCCATGGAATCATGGAAGCTGCCAATAAGGGGGCGTATGAGGCCGGAGGACAGTCTGTGGGGATGAACATTGAACTTCCTAATGAACAGACATCTAATCCATACCTTACGGACTCTGTAGAGTTTGATCACTTCTTCTCTCGAAAGGTGATGCTTACCTTTGCTTCTGAGGTGTATATCTATTATCCAGGAGGATTTGGAACCATGGATGAATTCTTTGAAATTCTAACTCTTGTACAGACAAAGAAAATTAAACCTGTGCCTATCGTTTTGGTTGGGAAGGAGTACTGGCAACCAATTCTTGATTTAATTGAGACACAGTTTGCAGATAAGTTTAAAACAATTAGTGAAGGGGATATGAAGCTCTATCACCTCGTGGACACAGTAGATGAAGCGTATGAATACGCAGTAGCAAACGTTAAGTGTTAACAAAAAAGCCCCTTGAGGGGCTTTTTTGTTTTGCGACACTAAAGACTAGTTTGTCTCTTGTGGTAGCTCGCACTTTTGTACTGCTGCTTTTCGTGCTCCATGCACACTTACATATAGAAGTCCTCCAATGATTGCCATGTTCTTTAGGAACTGGATCATTTGATTTGGATCACTAAAGTCGCTGTGGAAAATCAAAGTTACAACTACAAGGAATCCAGCAATCTTGAATGACACAAGGCGTGACCAGAATCCAAATAAAAGCATGAGTCCACCTCCAAGCTCTATAAGGATCGCAATCACGATGGCTGCCTCAGGAAATGGGACTGAGAAGGCTTGTGCGTATGCTACAGAACCTGCAAAGTCCATGAGCTTTCCAATACCACCCATGATAAAGAGGGAAGCAATTAAAATACGTCCTAATACCGGAGCCCAGAGTTCGTAGCCACGATGTGTGTAAGGTTTTAACATAATAAATTTATTACTTAACAAATATGAGATAAGTATAGCAAAATACTAAAAGTCATTTTTAAACAAAGAAGAATGCTGTTTGAGCTTATCTAATTCACTTTGTTTCCATAGTTTATAGAATTTTTCAAAATCTTTTTGAGGAGAAAAACTATATCCGACAATTTCTTTGTCTTCTATAGAAGAGTAGGGGATTTGAATTACTTTTTCTACACCATGCAAAAAGTATGAAAAAATCTTTTCTGGATTTTGGGTATTACCACATTCAACAACTATCTTTTTGTCTCTGCTGATAAGATCAGGAAAGAAGCCGCAAAAATGTAATTCAGAAATAAAAGAAATGGGGAGTTTTTGGGATGCAAATGCTTTTATTGCAACATGGTCTGTGCTCCCTCCAGTAATATCAATATTTGTTAAGTCTGCTTCACGTACTAGTTTTTGATACTCCTCTTTGGTTCCAAGAATTTCTTTTTGGAGGTGTATATAGTTATTTTCAATAAGAAAATAAATGTCCTGTATTACTTGAGTGTCACCCCTAAAGGCATGGTTTCCTGAATAAAATATTTCAAAAAGCTTTTCAGCTGTTATCTTTTTTCCCGTGGAATTTTTCATGAATATTTCGAAGTCTTTTGTTCGTTACGTGTGTATATACCTGTGTTGTTGCAACATTTTTGTGTCCCAAGAGCTCCTGTACACTTCGTAAGTCTGCTCCATGGGTTAGAAGGTCTGTTGCATACGTGTGGCGCAAGGTGTGTGGAGTTACTTTCTTAGAAATACCAGCAAGAGTGGCACAGCGAGATATAAGTTTTTGCATTGAACGAACAGACAAACGGACATTATCTGGATCTTTTGACCTAAAATTAACAAAAAGCGGCTTTGCCACATCGCGTCTTGTCTTTAAATAATCTCGCAGCCACTTTGCAGCTCGTGGAGATATAAAGATAGTACGTATGTGCTTTCCTTTTCCAACTATTGAAAGCTCGTATGTCCTTGTAGTGCTATTGTCTTGCAAGAAAGAGAGTTGATCTACGTCCAGTGCAGCAAGTTCTGATACACGCATCCCTGAGGAGAAAAATAGCTCCATAATTGCACGGTCACGAATTCCTTTTGGAGTTTTTATATCAGGAACAGCAACCATTTTCTCTATATCTTGAATATCTAAAAAAGAAATAGTTTCTTCACTCTTCTGTTTTGCAAGCTTTATTTTAGAAGAGGGAAGAGATTCTATGTCACGATCAGTAAAGTAATTAAGAAGTGCCCGAAGAGCTATGAGGTAATAGTTTTGAGACTTCTTTCCAAGATATTCGCCAGAGGGCGTTTTGTGTGTCCGTGCAAGGTAGAGTCGGTAGTCCCAGACATGGTCGGGAGTTAATTGATGAGGCAAAAGTCTCTCCAAGTTATTTTTTTCAAGCCAGAGAGTGAAGACTTTTAAATATTGTTCGTAATTTCTTTGCGTATTATTTGCAAGACCTTTTTCTACCTCACAGTAGTCGAGGAAGGGTAGTATATGATCCTTTATCAGTTGATTACTTTTCTGTATTCGCATATAAACAGTATATCATCTGTTGTTCGCACAATATATGTAAAACGAACAAGGCCTGTGTACAATAATAGCCAAGACATATTCTATCCTGGCCAACTATTGTCTCTAAGGCGAAGACTAACTCTTCTTAATAATATCAATCACCTTCCCACTAATCTGGAAGTCATCCTCAGGGTGAATCATTATTGGAGAGTATTCCTCTGTAGAGTCTGCCTCAAGCATGATTCTTTCATTCTCTTTATCGAGCTTGTATCGCTTGATAGTGGCCATACCATCGATCACAGCAACGATAATATCTCCGTCTTTAGGTACAACTTGAGATTTATCTACAATTACAAAGTCTCCATCCTCAATAGTTAGACTTCCACGTACAACAGCTTTATTCATAGAAGGTCCGCTTGTAACAAGTGCATAGAGGTCCTGACGGCGCTTTGGAAGCAAACTTGAAGACACTTTCACATACCCTTCTGTACGCTCCTCAGCAAAGATTGTGGCAGGTCCACAGTTAGCAGCTCCTACAATAGGAATCGAATAGAACAAACTCTTCACTCCAGTAGCGAATCCTCTCTTAACAGGCTTTATAAGACCCTTAGAGAGATCAATCTGAATAAGACCAGCTTTTTCTAATTGTCCTAGGTGGTATTTCACAACCTGAGGTTTTCCTTCTTGGTCAATTAACTTGGCAATTTGTCGCAAACTTAGGTTTCCGATCTTGGCTTTACTTCTAATAAGTGTCAGTAATTGTGCTTGTGTTACGTGCATATACTAGGAGTATAGCACCACTTCCCTCTCCTAATCACATAACTGTGGAAAACTATTTTACACCGTTGACACTCTAATTAATGACTATGCGTATGTCCTCCCTTCTCTTTTCCTGTAAGGAATAAGATGGCAATAAAGGTAGTAAGTGGTACGGCAAGCACAATACCGATTGTTCCAACTGCAGTTCTAATAATCTCAGCTGCAAATAGTTCTCTGTTTAAAATAAGTGAAAGTTCTGTTGTTGAGTGTGCAAACACAAGAAGTAGCGGAAGAGATGCTCCAGCGTATGCAAGAGCTAGGGTGTTCACGAGTGCTCCTACATGCTCCTTCCCTATTCGCATTGAACGAACAAGTGCCTCCTGCTTCTTTACACCACTTGCAAGCAATTCTCGCACTGCAGAGGCTTGCGTTACTGCAACATCATCTAGTACTCCAACCATTCCGATAATAATGGCGCTTAAGAAAATTCCAGAGAGATTGAGTGCTCCATCAGTAAGAGTGTTGAGAAATACTGTTGATTCAGCTGCAAAGCCTGAGATCTTTGCAAAGTACGTAACAGCAAGAGCTAATAGTGCCGCTACAACAACAGCAATTGAAGTTCCAATAAATGCTGCAAAGGTTGTTTTGGAGATTCCATGGGTGAGCGCCATAACAATAGCCAAAATACCTATGGCAATAGAGCTTCCAACAAGTAGTGGTGGGTGTCCTGCAAGTAGTAGTGGCACCAATACAAAAATAATAAGACTAATACTTGCCACAAGCGCTGCTATTGCCCTAAAGCCTGCAAATCCACCAAGCACTACTACCGCTCCAATGGCAAGGAGTGTAATAAAGAGAAGTGCTCCCCTTCTGTCAGGCTCCCCAACTGAATACACCATTTCTCCACTAAATGATTGGATTGAAGAAACAAAGAATGTGTCCCCTATTTTGCTTGTGAAGTAATCATTTTCAAGAGTAATAATTTCTCCTGCATTAGAACCAGTTAGTATTTCAACCTCAAGATCTTGAATCGTTGTCTCTTGAGTAAATCCAGGAAGGATTTCTGTTTTCGGCTCTGTTGCACTTAGTACCTTTACACGAAATTGCTCCGGCTCCCCAGCGAGCGCAAGACTTGGCAATAAAAGAAGTCCAAGAAAGAGTGTTCCTAGTTTAGTCATTGTCTAGATGCTTTGTGAAATGCTTTTTGAGTGTTGCATCAAGTGCATTTTGAAAATCAATTGCATGCTTTGGAGTAAGTACAATCTCAGACATAAGCTGTCCTTGCTCTGTATTGGGTCGCACGTAGGCAAACTGTAGCGTTACCGAATCATTATTTACAGTTATCTGTGTAGCATTTGAAAATGACGGTTTTGCCTCAGCTGGTACCGTGATATTAACTTGTTTTTTCTCTTCCATACTAGTTCCAGAAGATTAGTGCATCGACAAGATCAGCCAAGAAGTCGATAAGCCAGTCCCAGGCGATAAGAACATACCCCCATACAAAACCTATGTTTGCTTGTCCGGCTGGTGACTCAATAATTCCTTGTAGAGAGATTCCAAAGAAACTCAAAACAAGAAGTCCTACAATTGCTAAAAGAATTAATTTTATTATGTGCGACATATTATAGATATGATAACGGATTTAGGTACGCTTCGCGAGGAGCAACGGGGATATGTGCATTCGGACAATTGGTTGAAGCTTTAATGTCTCCAAACCGAACAACCTGTACTCCTTGGCTAGCAAAGACCGCAAAGTGCAAATGGGGCCCTGTACTGAAGCCAGTATTCCCTGAATAGCCAATAACATCTCCTGTGCTTACGCGCTGTCCCTCACTAACTGAAATCTCAGACATGTGGGCATAGAGTGTAGAGAGACCATTTGCATGCTCTATAAGTACCCACTTTCCGTATGAATAACATCCAGGATATTGATCAGTATTTCCTGTTCCTTTGATAACACCCGCAAGTGCTGCTTCAAGTGGAGTTCCGGTAGAAGCACCAAAGTCGATGGCATTGTGTCCACTTCCATTGTAGATCTGCGCATTGGCAGTAGCGAAAGCAGTATTTCCAAAGTACTGAGTAATACAGAAGATGTTTCCATACCAACTTTCTCTATCCTGGCAACGGCGCATAAAGTCAGCAGAGAACGGCCACTTCAGCGTACCTGATCCCACCTTTGGAATACTATTTGGATCAATAGCAACTTGCAGCTCTGCCTCAAGTGCTTGCAGGTCTTTTTCAAACTCTTCCCTCGCCTCTTCTTTTTCTCGAATAAGTTTCTGATATGTGCTTTCTTTGCTTTCTGTTTGATTTAGCAGCTGGTCCTTCTCTCTCTTTGCTACATCAAGTCCATACTTTTCAGATGAAAGATCAGTTTTTAGAGCCGCAAGCTCTTTCTTCTTTCGCTCTTGCTGATCTTTATCTCCAGCGAGCGCTACCTGTACTTGTGTAATGGAAGCCACACTTGCCTGAAGTGCTCCTTGGAATTGTAGAAGGATTCCTGTTTCATTCCATACGTCAGATACCTTCTCTTCTGAGAGGAGTTGCTCAATTAGAGTTTGCGCACTTGCCTTATGAATTTCTCGAAGAGATTTTGCGATAGCATCTTCATGCCCTTCGATAACATTTTCATTCTTACTAATTTCAAATGAAAGTTCTTGGAGCGTTAGGTTTGCATTTGCGATTCGATTCTCTGTTACGCGAATGTCAGCTGAAAGTTTGTTTCGGGAAAGATCTAATTCTCTAATAGCGCTTTGGAGACTGCTCTTCTCTGCTCCAACAACTTGAAGCTGTTGCTGGTACTCTGCAATTTGTCTTTCAATCTCTGCAATTTGGCTATTTCGACTCGAGATTTGATTCTTGAGATCATCAATACTTGCTGCAAGTGTAGGAATTGCAAACAAAAAGAATATTGCGGCGGCAAGCAAGTATTTCATCCTGCTCAGTATAACAAAAGCCCCGCACACATGTGTATGCGGGGCTGTTTTTATTCATGAAGGACAGCAATGCGAATTGTTGCTCCCCGTGCATGTTCTGAGAGATCATCCATGCTGGGAATTGCTTTCACGCTCCAGCGATGATCTTCTTTGCAGATCATTGCGAGAAAACCTTTCTCGCCAGAGACACATGCCTCAGGGACATACCCTGTACAGCGTACAGGTACACCAGGAAAGAGAATAAAATGATTTAAATATTCAGAAAGATACTCTCGCTTGTTCCAAAAATGTTGCAGTTCAGCAAAATTAGAAAAACGAGACTGCACAGGAGCATTTGCAACTGCCTGTGCAGTTTTCATATCTGTTTCCTCGATCTTCACAAGTACAGTTGCCTCAGCATTTATGCTTGGAGAAGTATTTTCAATAATTTTCCATCCTGTAGGAATAGGAAGAGTAAGTGTGGTATTTGTCATTACTTTCACCCTCTTGTTGAATGTCCAAATCTGCTACTAGGTATACCTCTCTCACCCAATCTTTTCAAGTGTATATGGAAAAGTCCCCACGCATTTGCGTGGGTACTTTATCAACCAAGGATCTTGAACACGGGGATGCGCAGACTTGCGTTGCGTTGAGGACAAATACTGAAATCAGAATCCATATGCTTCATACGACAGCGCCAAGCTCCTTCCTGACCATCCCAAGCCCAAAGCCTAATAGCAATGATGCGAGAGTGTTCTTGTTGGCGCAGATAGCGAGTGCCTATAATGGCAAGTTGCTTTCCTTGCCAGTCAGGAGGAAAATGTTCTGGAGATGAAGCTTCGCCAATGGGTATAAGTCTTTTGGATTTCAGCTCTTCCAGAAGTATGCCGCCATCGCACCACCTACCATCTTTTTGACGATCGATGGTAATCAGCTCAACACCAACTTGGTCAGGGCTGTATTGGCCCTTGAGGAAATCATTTTCATGAATTCCCCACTCTTCTTCAATTGCAACTGCTCTCATGGCAGCCTCCTTCCTTTCTGTATATTGTTATACGCTTCCTATGATATCTTTTCAAGAGCAGTGTCAATCCTTTTAAGAGACTCTTCCCTTCCAAGGATGGATAGGATAGTAAATGGATCAGGTGATTTATCACGCCCTGAAAGGCAATATCGAAGGGGCCACAAAACGTCTCCTCTACCTACTTCTGAGGCATAATCCCATACTGATGCTTTTAGAGCTTCTAAGTCGCTCCAGGCGTCATTTTGGAGCTCTGAAAGGGTCTTTTTTACGTACTCCAGGTGCTTTTTTGTGTCTTTTAGATCTCCTTTACCTTTAAAGAGGAGGTCCTCTATTTCATACTCTGGAACCGCGAAAAAGAAGGCAATTTCATCCTTATCAAATTCACTAAATTTATGGAGTCTCTCTCGCACAATTGGAAGTACTTTCTCCATCTTTTCAGAAGAGAATTGTGGAAGATTCTCTATTTCAGAGAGATCAAGTCCTTCTAGATATTCTTTATCTGAGAGTTTGTTTAAATGCTCTTTATTTACCCAGTCAAGCTTTTCAAGTGAGAAGATAGCTCCACCTTTTTGTACACGCTCAAGATCAAATTCCTCAATTAACTCCTTGAGTGTAAAGATTTCTTGCTCCCCTACCGGATGCCATCCAAGGAGTGCCAGGTAGTTTATAAATCCCTCTTTGGTGTATCCCATCTGTCTGTATTCATCTACAGATGTAGCACCATGCCGCTTTGATAGCTTTGACTTATCAGCTCCAAGGATAAGTGGAAGGTGTGCGTAGATTGGCCGCTCATATCCAAGTGCTTCTTGAATGAGGATTTGTCTTGGAGTATTTGAGATGTGATCTTCCCCTCGGATTACGTGTGTGATTCCCATCCGCTCATCATCTACAACAACAGCAAGGTGATAGAGGGGATCATCTTTTGCTCGTGCAATAACAAAGTCTCCAAGCTCAGTTGTATCAAAGGTTACGTCTCCTCGGACAATATCGTTAAAGGTTATTTCCTTTCCAGGATTTTTTAGTCTAATTACCATTACTTTCTTCCCTTCTTCCTTTTTACTCTCCTCCTCACTCTCATACGCTGCTCCACTCTCAAGAAGTTTTTCTATTGCAGCAATGTGATGCTCTATATCTTCGCTCTGGCGATAGAATTCATCATGATCAAGTCCAAGCCACTTAAGACCTTCTAGGATATTGTCTTCGAATTCTTTTGTAGATCGCTCTTTGTCTGTATCTTCACTGCGCAATACAAAATCTCCTCCATGCTTTTTTGCAAAGAGATAGTTAACAAGCACCGTACGTGCTGTACCCATGTGGAGTACTCCTGTTGGAGATGGTGGAACTCGTGTTCTGATCTTTTTCATTTGTTTGATAATACCAGTGTCTTGTCATATTAAAAGCCCCAGCATTTATGCCAGGGCTTTTGATCAAAATAGATCAAGTTTTTCTGAAGTGATAGTTTCAATCATCCCGATATCTTTTGCTTCTTTTGCAGAAAGCCGATTATTAAACTTTTGATCACCGCGGCCAATAATTTGCTTAACCTCTGCACGAGTTTTTCCAAGCTTTTTCATGTACAGCTTGATAACCATTTCAGTCTCAGCCTCAACATCATCAAGAATATTTTGAAGATGTTCTCTAGAGTCTCCATTCATTGGAAGAGATAGATCATTCCATGTTCCAGAATGAATAACAAACTTTGCATGTGGTGTACAGAAGCGTTCATCACAGTGCATCATGATGAAAGTTGCAGCAGATTTGCAGGAACCTATTGCAATGCCGCGAACAGGTGCAGCAAGAATATGTGTTATGACATCGCACAACTCCAAAGCAGCACCAATGTTTCCTCCAGAGCTATTGATAAGGAGATCGATGCGGTCATTACTTGTAGATTGTAAGAACAACATCCTACTTATAACATCACTCATCTTTTTCCCGTCAATTCTGCCCATAATGCCAAGAATTCTCTTGTGCATTAGGCTTTCGGTAAGTCTTTCTATATCTTCAGGCTGCATAGCCAAACTCCCTTTTGTTTGCAAATTGAGCCGTCTACTATTTACAATAGTATAAATATGTTGTCTTGTCTATGCTCCAACATCAGCGTAATTAAAGAGTACTGAAAATGGCACACACCAGTACATTACGTAACGGTACTCATTTAGGTCTATTCCTTCAGGAACAGTATAGTTAATATTTCCTTTTGTGCCTCGTATAGGTCCTAGGTCTATATAGTCTTTTCCTTCAATGTCTTTACTTAGATATAGGTGGAGTTGTGGACCGTTGATAGTTTCAAAATCTTCGTAGCGAATGATTGTCTCTTCTAGATTCTCTACAATCTTTACACTTCCAGAAGCTGGGTGTCCAAATGTCCCCATAACAGGAAATGACTCTGAGACAGTAAGCATCTCTGGCATATCCTCTACCATCTCCTCCTTCTCTTCTTTATTTGCTTCTACCATAAGAGCATCCATCTCTACTTTTTGCTCCTCTGTTAGATTTTCAATGCCACTTGTAACTTCAGGAAGCACGTCGTCTACTTCTTGAACATTAAAGAGTGGCCCTACGAAGTAATAGAGTGCTCCGATAATTGCGATAACAATGATTGTGATGATGAAGTTTTTCATAATATTTATTCTTTATTCTCGTGTTCAAGTCCAATACGCACTAACTCCTGCGCTATTACCTTCCCTGCATCAGGGCGTGCAAAGTGTTTTGCAGCAGATCCCATTACCTGCTTTTTGTTTGCATCTGTAATGATAGTAAGAGCTTGAGAGGCTAGAATACCTGGACTCATATTCTCCTGCTCTAATACAACAGCTGCGCCGCTTTGAGAGTATGCATATGCATTAGTTCTCTGATCATGGCTCACCTTCTCTGGAATAGGGATAAGAATTGACGGCTTCCCCCACAGAGCAAACTCAGCTAATGCTGTTGCTCCTGAGCGAGACACTATAACGTCTGCAATACTTGCAGCTTGCTGCAGTGCATCAGCTGATAGATATGGATGTACATGATATCTATCTGCATATTCTTTCTCATGCAGAATTACACTTGTACGAGCTTTCACTCCATCAAATAGATTCTTCCCTGTCTGATGTATTACGTGTGCTTTAGGAAGAAGTGTTGTTAGAGCATCTACAACCGTCTGATTTACATACTGAGATCCCAAAGACCCTGTTACAACCAAAATAACAGGTAGATCATCTTTTATCTGCAAATACTCTCTTGCTCCTTCTCCATTTAGAGTATGGAGTGCACGTCTAACTGGTGTCCCAGTATATGCAATCTTGTTATGTACTTTCTCCGGCCAGTACTTACTTGTATTTGGGAATGACACACCAATACGATATGCCCACTTACTTGCCAAAAGGTTTGCTCTCCCTGGCTTTGCATCTGACTCGTGGAGAATTATTGGAATGCGAAGAATATTTGCAGCAATAGTTACAGGCACAGCGGCAAATCCACCCTTAGAGAAAACTACATCAGGATAGATGCGAAAGAGCGTCCACAGCGCTATAAGCACTCCCCATAGAACAACAAAAGGATCGGTGAAGTTTTTAATATCAAAGTATCTTCGAAGTTTCCCAGAAGGAACTTTCTTAAACTCAATTCCATTTTGGAAAAGTAACTGCTTGTTATATGGAGTTGGTGCAAGATAGAAGAGTTTTGGAGGGATAAGTTTCTTTTCTCGCTCTATAGCTCGAATTTCCTCCGCTACTGCTATGAGCGGGTAGAAATGACCTCCTGATCCTCCTCCTGTTAGTGCGATTTTCATGTGTGGTTATGATAGCAGTTGGCTAGATAGGGGTCGAGTCAGTTTCTTTTAATTGGTGCACTTACCCATCTTCCCTTGTTGGTTAAGTATACTTTTTTCTCCGAGCCATTTTGTAGAGTTATAAAGAAATTAACTAAGTGACTTTCATCTTCGGGATGGTTTTTAGGAAGAAACATATTTTCTTTTTTGTCTTTTATTTCCTCACTGATTACTATCTTTGTAATTGGGGAGTTCGCACTTTTTAAATATAAAGGTGTGCTAGATATAAGGGAAAGTAAACTTTCTTCAAATGTTTCCCAAACCTTCTGATTTTGAACAAAGAAAATCTTTATTCCATACTCTTTTTCAAAGTTAAAAATATCTTTCTTTAGAGTTTTTAAAGAAATGATTTTTTCCAACTGTACAATCCAAGCAATTTCCCTATTTAGTTCCTCATCAAAACCTTCTGATTTCTGCGTGAAATCTTTATTCTTTAAAGAACTTTCCACTTCTTTTATTAGTAAAGATTTTTTATTGATAACTGTGTGTAAGGACCAGTTACTAAAAAAATTTAAAGATTGAAATTTTCCAATGTTTTTTGTATCTAATTCTAAAATCTTTCTAAATAAGACTAAAAGATAAATGGTTCGTTGAAAATCAAGTAAATTCGTGGAGCTGTTTAAAGAAAGTTCATTAAGAAGCTTCTTTCTAATTTCTTCTTTATTTACCATGCTACCCCTTCTTCGTAAACGCCGATATATGAAGAATGATACCAACAGAAGCCAGTGCAACCAAGAGAGCTGTACCTCCGTGGCTAACAAATATCAAAGGAAGACCAGTTAGAGGAAATACTCCAAGCATCGCTCCAATATTTAATACAGACTGGTACGTAATAGAAGAAACAATTCCAACAACAACAAGAGCAGCAAAATGATCAGGTGCTCTTGTTGCTATATTCATACCTCTTGTAAAGAGGGCGATGAATAAGGCAAGTAAGATAAGTACACCAACAAATCCAACCTCTTCTGCATATACAGCAAATACTGAGTCTCCAACAGGCTCAGGAAGATAACTAAACTTCTGTACACTCTGCCCTATTCCCCTCCCAAAGATTCCTCCTGACCCAATGGCAATAAGGGACTGTTGTATCTGATAACTAGCACCAAGAGGATCACTCCCAGGCTGTAAGAAGGTTAGAAACCTTTCAAGTACATATGGACGGAAGGCAGCAAGCACCCCAAGTCCTGCTATTCCTCCCAAAGAAAGGAATCCAATATCTCTCCAAGGAGCACCAGCCGCAAAGTACATCGTTACGGCAGTTGCAATAAGGACAAGAGCAGTACCGGTATCAGGCTGTAGCAAGAGAATAAGTACAGGAATACCAAGAATAATAGAAAAAGGAATAAGACCAGTTGCCATCTTCTTTATCTTCCCTTTTGCAGCAGATAAATAGGTTGCTAAGTACAATACCAATCCAATCTTTAAAAGCTCTGCAGGCTGTAATGAGAATCCTCCAATATCAAGCCAGCGTGTAGCACCATTGGCTGTAACTCCAAGCCCTGGGATAAATACAAGAGCTGTAGCAATAACAGCAAGAATGTATCCATAGAACGCTACCCTCTTATAGAACTTATGAGGAATAAAGAGTGTAATAACTAGCGCTAAACTTCCAAGGAAAAGCCCCAAAATGAGCTGTGTGGCAAACAATTTAGAAACAGACACTGATTCTCGCGGAAGAAGTCCCAAACTCGCAGAAGCAAAGGTAATAAACCCAATAGCAACAAGAAGTCCCACAATAACGAGGAACGTCTTGTCTACTTTTTTGAGAACACCAGCAAGTCGCATGTGGGTATGATACCAAGAATGTTGAAATTATTGACTTTTAGAGCTTTACATCTAATAGTGGCTGCAGATTAAGGAGGAGAGCATGATCAACATTGCTTCAGTTGAAGAGGAGCCAGGGGTGAGTGTTTTGGAAGAATTGAAGTCAATTCCTTCCGAAATATATACCCGATTGCTCGGCATTATCGAAAGAGAAGATTTTAATCTGGAAGATAATGAGGCATGGATGCACCTCGTATATCTTTTGTATTTTCATCGCCTGTTCAAACAAGATTACATTGCAGAAAAATTTGAGGTGACCCAGGCGATGGTCTCAAGGTGGGGGCGCGGTGATCAAGTGCTGCCTCACGCATACCGTGAGAGATATCTTGAGGAAATTAAAATAATGCTTCGAGAGAAGATCCCTCAGAAAAAGGCTGCATGATATGCAGCTAAAAAGGACCGCTCCGGCGGTCCTTTCTGCTACCCAACAATCGCAAGAGTAACTCCTAAGATGGCAAAGATGAGGGTAACAATCCAATATCGCATCGTAACTTTATGCGCTGGCCATCCAATAGCTTCAAAGTGATGATGGATAGGAGCAATTTTAAATATTTTTTGTCCCAAGAACTTCTTTGAAAGTACTTGCAATACATTTGCACCAACAGTTCCAATTAATGGGAAAGCGATAATGGGAAGTACAGCAATACCAATTCCCTCTCCTAAGGTATCAGTCATTATGGCAATGGTGGCGAGCGCCATAGTGAGTGCCATAGAGCCTGTCTCAGTCATATAAAAACGTGCAGGAGGAATATTGAACCAAAGGAATGCAAGTGTTGCTCCTGCAATAGTTGCTGAGAAGGCCGCAATATCAAACTGCCCCTGCATAAAGGCAACTACAGCATATGCTCCAAAGATAATAGAAAAGACTCCGCCTGAGAGTCCGTCTATCCCATCAATAACACCGCTGGCATAGATAATAAGAGTTCCAATAACAAAGAAAGGAATAATCCAGATACCAAGCTCAAGTGGCTGCATAAATGGAATACCAACTGAAGTTATTTCAAGCTTTGAGTAAAACCATACTGCAGCGAGTGTTGCAGCTGATCCAACAACAAGAAGACGCACAGGAAGCTTTAATCCCATGCCTCCACGCGTAACTTCAATAAGGTCATCAATAAGTCCAACAAATGCTCCTAAGAAGAAGAGTGCTGCAGGTACCCATGTCTGACTTCGAGTAAGGAAGTCAAAGTCTGTAGCAATAGTATTTGGTGCAAGAAGCGCAAATAAGAAAATACCAAAAAGAGTTATAGCTACTGATCCCCAAATAAGCATTCCTCCCATGCGAGGAGTATTTACCTCTCGCTCTCCATGCAGTGCATCAAAGATTGGAGTTTTTCCTCCCCCCATACCAACTCCCTTCCCTCCTTTTTTCTTCCATGCTTTATGTTTATACAAAAAATGAGTAAGTATTGGAGCTCCAGCAATACCTACCAAGAAGGCTACAATTGCGGGCACAAATACTTTAAGAATCTCGGCTTCAATCATATCTATACACTATATCAGCTAAAACTAGGGCGTATAGGTGAAATGCTCTAGTGTTTTCTCTACTAATTTCTCTACATCGACAAACCTTCCAGCACGCGATGAACCAAGCACAACAATAGCAACGGGGCGAGTTGGAGCAACTTCAATAAGTACTGCCAAGTTTCCTCCTGCAAGGTCTGTATATCCTGTCTTTGCACCAACCAGCTGTGGCAACATGCCAGCTAGAGCATTGGTGGTGCTTGCATGGTGCTCGAATCCTTCAGCTGAAGTAAACGAAGCTCTCTCTTGTGAGCTATCAAGCAATAGATCTCTATTCTTTTCATACATAGCTCCGAGAAGGAGTGCTACATCTTTTGCAGATCCATATGCTCCAGACATTTGCGTATTGGTATCAAGACCTGTTCCATTTAAAGCAAATGTCTGAGGGAGAGAAAGCACTGCTGCAGCTTGAGAGAGTGCTAGTGCTGGAGTAGTTCCTTCCCTCTTACTTACCGCACGCACTAAAGCATTTGCTCCATCATTTGATGATGAGATGAGTGCAAAGCGAGCAAGGTCTCCCACTTTCCATGTCTCAGATACTAAAAGTCCACTATCTCCTTCTGTACGTAAATCTTCTGCTGTTATACGAACGTATCCATTCTCTCCAAGCTTCTCAGCTGCTACATGTGTTGTTAGGAGCTTGGTAAGTGATGCAAGTGGAAGCTGTGTTTCCTCTTCAATGGCAAAAAGGGCTTCTCCTGTCTTTAGGTCATAGACAATAGCTGCTCCAGCTCCAATCTCTACACCCTCAAAAGCATCTGGGAGACTTATCTCTGGAGCTATTGTTGCAACCTGATCTCTTGTGGGTGCTATATATGAAATTCCAACAAGTAGTCCAATTAGAAGGAGTAGGATTCCTCCAATTGTTGCTACTCTTTGTACTTTTGGATTATTCTCGTTCATCATCTTTTTCTCTTAATGTCTCTTCAAGAGCTGCCAGCTCCTTTGAAAGCTCTTCATAGTTTTGAAGCTCTTCTTTTGCTCCAACACCAAGGTGCGCTAGTGCTTCTGTTGTTGGTTTGTATAAATAACTTCGTGAATCTTTTGGATTTGTTGTCCTTGTAACAAGTCCACGCATAAGGAGTGTGCGGAGAGCTGCTCCTGCATTTACCCCTCGAATATATTCTATATCAGCTCGAGTAGATGCTCCTTTATAGAAAAGGATAGAGAGTGTTTCAATTCCTGCTTTTCCAATGCCTCCTGAGAGTTCTTCCTTGTGCATTTTCTCGATAATGTCGGACGCACCGGCTGCTGTCCTAAGCTCTACATGAGAATCAGTTCGAAGCAGTGTAATCCCTCTTTTCTCTAATTCATCTGCAAGAATAGTAAGATTTTGCTTAATTTCAGCTTCAGGAACTTCAAAAAGCTTTGCCAACTCTTTAATAGCAACCTGCTCTCCTTTTGCAAAGAGAACAGCTTCAATCTTAGCGCTCATTTCCATAGAGATGAGTATAGCATTTAGACAAATTGAGGAAATCGGTTATTATCCAATCAGAACCCAGGAGGATTAAAGATGGGAGACGTCCTTGCAACAATAGTTGGATGGGCTGCTGCACTTGCCGCCCCATTCCTTTTATTTCTTTTTGCTGAAATAGGAGCACGAATTTCAGAGCTTCGTGGAAAGAAGCAGCATCTTTCATAAAAACAACTTCTGTTCTAAGCCACGTCTACCTAGACGTGGCTTTAATCGTACTTAGGAGCAGCTAAATCAGATGCAGAGAGTTCAATTTCTTGGAAATTCCCTTGCTGTACTACCTGTAGTGCTCCCTGCTTCACAAGCTCAAGCATCGCAAGGAAAGAAACTACAACATTTACCTTCTCCACCTTCCCTATTCCAGAGAATTCGGTAAATGACATAGAGAGAGATTTTTGAATTCGAGTAGATAAACTCTCCATCATATCTTCAAGAGAAACTACTTCCCTTACCTTCGCTTTAGGAAGTGCTTTAAATTGCTTTCGAGCTTTTACGAGAAAATCTTCAAGTGAAGTTTGCACAACTTCTTGTGTAAGACTCTCATCTGGTACAAAAATTGGCTCTTGCTCTGGCACAAATGATCGCTCATATAAAACTCTCTTCCCCCAGTGTGGGAAAAGAAGAAGTGCTATACGCCTATATTTTTTATACAGCCTAAGTCGATTCTCAAGCTCTTCTACATCACTCTCTTCTTCTGTTGTGAGGTCCAGTACTGGAAGAAGGTTCTTGGACTTGATAAGGAGAAGTGTTGCAGCAATAAGGATGAAGTTCGCAGTTTCTTCTACAGGGAAATTATCCTTTTCATTTACGTACTTAATATAATCATCAGCAACTTGCGCCAAAGACACATCACTTACATGCATCTTCCGCTTTTCAATAAGAGAAACCAATAGATCAAATGGTCCTTCAAATGATTCTGTCTTTACTTTGAAACTATTGATCGGGATTGTCGTCATGAAGTAATGTGTCGATACGATTCATGTCTCGTGGGAAGAGTGTTGCCTCTTTTACATTCGCAATATTCAAGAACTTTGCAGTAAGTCGCTCAAGTCCCATTCCAATTCCTCCATGCGGTGGCATTCCGTACTTAAACGCTTGCAGATAGTAGCTGAATTTCTCAGGATCAAGCCCCTTAGCTTTAATTCCCTCTATAAGGTTGTCGTACTCATGGCGCCTTTGCCCTCCTGAGATAATCTCAACTCCCTTAAAGAGAAGGTCAAAACTTCCAGTAAACCCAGGATCTTCTGGATCTTCAAAGGTATACATTGGTCGCTTCTCTACTGGGTAGTGTGTGATGTAAATAAAATCTGATCCAAGATTCTCGTTTGCATATGTACATAGCCACCTCTCGTGCTCTGGCTCAAGATCTGGCTCTCCTACACAATCCTCCCCTGTTTCTTTTGAAATAAGTTCCTGAGCTTCTTTAAGCTTCATCATTGGGAATTTAGCAGGAGCAAGTGGCAGTTCTGCCTCAAGTAGCTTAAACTCTGGCTCGCATGTTGCTTTTAGGTGCTCAACAATTGCTCGCATTAAATCAGCAACAAGATTTGCTACGTCTTTGTAGTCCTTAATGAATCCCATCTCTAGGTCCATCGAAGTGTACTCATTTAAATGACGAGATGTACTGTGCTTTTCTGCCCTAAATACATTTCCTGTAGAGAATACTCGCTCATATACACTAACCATAATCTGCTTATAGAGCTGTGGACTTGTAGCAAGGTGTGCTTTTTGGTCTCCAAAGTATTCAAATGAGAAGGTGTTTGCTCCTCCTTCTGCATCATCTCCTACAAGCTTTGGGGCCTGGAACTCTGTAAAGCCATTTTCAGTTAGAAATGCTCGATATGCCTTTAGGATCTCACTTTGTACTTTAAAGATAGCTTTTGTCTTTTCTGTGCGAAGTGTAAGAGGAAGATTATCTAGATGTGTATCTAGATTAAGCTCTGCATCCATATCAAATGGAAGCTCAGCTGCACGAGAAAGAACCTTGATCTCTTTAATACCAAATTCAAGTTCTCCATTTACCTCATCACGCCGCATCTTCTCTGGACGCTCTTTTACTTCTCCCGTTACCTCTACTGCAAATTGTTCTCTAAGTTCTTGAGCTGCAGGAAGAGCTGTTTCGTTATAGTCATTTGATGCAACAGCCTGCACTGATGCGCTTCTATCTGAAAGCACTAAAAATGCCACCTTTCCATGATCTCGCATTCCAGTTACCCACCCATTGATGGTTACTTCCTTTCCAATATTATCTTTCAAATCCCCAATTAGTGTTCGTTCCATATTTACAGTGTTACTCCTATTGCATTTTTAACCTCTTTCATCTTCTCGTGCGCTACTTTATGTGCCCTCTTTGCTCCTCTTTCTAGAATTTTCTTTATCTTTCCTGGGTTATCGAGAAGTTTATTGTATTTTTCTCGCATTGGAGCAATTACTTTTTTGATATTTGTTGCGAGAATCTCCTTTGATTCCTTATATCCAATATCTCCTCGTATGTATCGATTACGCAATTCCTCTAATTGCTCTTTACTAAAGTGCTCATGGAGCTTGAAAGTTATATCAGTCTCTGGATCAAGAGGCGCCCCCTTCTCTGTTGAGTCAGTTGTAATACTCATAACTGCTTTATCAATCTCTTCATCAGATCCAAACAACGGAATGACATTGTTGTAGCTCTTGCTCATCTTCTGCCCATCAATTCCAGGAACAACAGCAACTGCCTCTGGGATTATCTCCTTTGGAAGTTTGAAAGTCTCTCCATAGGTATTATTAAATTTAGTTGCAGTATCTCGTGCAAATTCAATGTGTTGCTTCTGATCTTTCCCAACAGGAACCACGTCAGGAGAATACAGAAGAATATCTGATGCCATAAGCATTGGATAATCAAATGTCCCTACAGAAATATCTTTATTCTTTGCTTCTGCATCCTTAAAGGCATGCGCACGCATAAGGTACGGCATGGTTGTGAGTGTATTAAAGATCCATGTGAGCTCTGTGTGCTCTGGTATATCTGATTGTTTGAAAATAACCACCTTATTTGGATCAAGGCCAACAGCTACATATCCTGCGACAAGCTCTTTAATAAGCTGCCGCATCTCTTCTTTATTCTGTACTGAGTTAAGAGCGTGATAGTCAGCAAGCATTACGTACATTTGATGATCATTCTGCAAATCAACAAATTGCTTGATAGCTCCTAAATAATTACCAACGTGGAGTGCTCCTGTTGGCTTAACACCTGAAAGTAGAACTGGTTTTCCCATATGTGAAAACTATAGCAGAAAACAAAAAAGCCGCGAGGGCTCGGGCTTTATTATTTGGTGCGCCGAGAGGGATTCGAACCCCCGTAGGAAATTTCCGTTGGATTTACAGTCCAATGCATTTGACCGCTCTGCCACCGACGCAAGTTAAAGCACTATACCCTAGTAGAGTGCTATTTCAAGCTTAGAATAACAACATCCCGCTTCCCCTTCTTTAGGAGCGCTAGACCATTTACAAAATCTGTAGGATTGATTGTTTCTCCTATATTTCCAACCTTCTTATTCCCTATTCCAACACCGCCTCCTTCTATTAGGCGCTTTGCTTCTCCTTTAGATCCTGCAAGGTTAGAGCTCTGAAGAATATCTATAATTGCATCCTTTGAAGATACTTTTAGGCTTGGAGCACCCTCTAGGAGCATCTTTTTTGTGTCATTTGTAATAGTGCTCAGATCTCCAGAGAAAAGTACTTCTGAGGCCTTCTGTGCAGCCTCAGCATTAGATTCACCGTGCACCAGCTTTGTTACTTCGTGCGCCAGAGCTTTTTGTGCTTTTCTTGCTTGAGGATTTGAATCCATTAAGTCTCGTATCTGCTCGTGCGTTAGCTCAGTGTAGATATTAAGAAGTTTTTCTACTTCATGATCACTGGTGTTTAGCCAGAACTGATAGAACTTAAATACAGAAGTCTTCTTGGGATCAAGCCATACTGCATTTCCTTCACTCTTTCCAAACTTCTTACCTGATCCATCTGTTACAAGTGGCATGGTTAGTCCAAATGCTTCATTCCCTGTTTTCTTTCGCACCAATTCCATTCCAGATACGATATTTCCCCACTGATCTGATGCTCCTATCTGAAGATCACAGTTGTATTTCTCGTGTAGATGATAGAAATCATATGCTTGAAGGAGTGCGTATGAGAATTCTGTGTATGAAATGCTGTTGTCATCTCCTTGGAGACGATCTTTGATCAAATCTCTTTTAATTAGAGAATTAACGGTGAAGTGCTTTCCAACATCTCGCAGGAATTCAATAAGGTGAAGTGAGTTTAACCAGTTTGCATTGTTTACTACCGCAAAGTCTTTGCTTCCAAAGAGTTTTTGGATTTGTTTAATTTGAGCTTTTGCATTCTTCTCAATTGTTTTTGTGTCTTGGAGAGTTCGTTCATTTGTTTTTCCAGAAGGATCTCCAATTGCTCCTGTTGCACCACCAATGAGGATGATTGCTCGGTGCCCGTTATCTGAGAGTCGCTTTGCAAGCATGAGAGGTGCTAAGTTTCCAATTTGGAAAGAATCCGCACTAGGATCAATACCAAGATAGAAGGTTCGACTTTCTTTTAGAACATCTTCTAACTCCCCACCTGCTATTTGGTGGATGAATCCTCGGTTTTTTAACTCGTGCTTTAGGTTCATGGTTGTAGTGTAGCAAATTCTTTTAGAAAATAAGGTGTTATTGACAAGTTTTAAATGTAAGGTACGGTTTTAAAGTATGAACTTATTCAGCACATACATGAATATTACAGAAGTATCCCTAGCAAAGGGCCGACTTTGTAATGTTTGTGTGTAGCTGAATCTCTCTAAATCTCCTCGGAAAGCCTCAGCTGCACAGAAGCTGAGGCTTTTGTACAGCATTGAACCTTAACAAACCAGAGGAAAATACCATGACCAATCATGTAATCGTTTTACATGGAAAAAGAATTGATCTTGCACTTATGCAAGGCACCTATCTTCCAGACATTGTTCGCATAATGAATGATGTTCGTGTGTCGCAATATCTTCGCGCTGTTCCTCCACTTTCTTTTAAAATCGAAGAAGAGTGGCTGGAAAGCCTTGAGAAATCAAAGACGAACATTGTCTTTGCAGTTCTTAAGAAAAATGGTGATGGATCGCACACTTACATCGGCCATATTGGACTTCATTTGAAAGAAGACGGGGTTGCACTTACCGGCGCAGTACTTGATCCTGAGTTTTGTGACAATGGGTACGGTACTGAAGCTAAAATGCTTCAACTCTACTATGCGTTTTATTTTCGGAATCTCCGTAAGATTCGAAGCTCTGTTATTTCAACTAATCCACGCAGTGCACGCTATCTTGAAAAGACAGGTCACAAAAAAGTTGCCGTCTTTAAAGGAGAGCACGTTCGAAAAGGTGTAGTTTGTGATGAGATTCATTACGAATTGTTCCCTGAAGACTTTGCTTCTATGTGGGAGAAGTACAAAAAAGAACATGGCCTGAAAGATCCATTCTAAAACTAAGCTAGTCAGCGCAAATGCTGGCTAGTTTTTTCTATAAGAAAGCTAACCGTGTTGAAATATTTGACTATTTTAAGCAAAACTATATATTACACAAAGACTGTGTTGGTTTCCTTACATCTCAGAAAGGGGGTGAATTAAATGCGTAAATTTAATTGGAAATTGTCGGCAAAGGCAAAAAGGCCTTCCGGCACAAGTCCGAAAAGTCGAAACAGCAACCAATGTCAGTCCAGCAATGACTGCGGCAACGGCGTTTGTGGCAAGTAAGCTGGACAAGGGGCACGCTAGTATTGCGTGCCCTTTTCTTTTATCTATCTTAATTTGTACACATTCGGGTCCTGAGCAACATATTCATTCCAACTCAAGTTTTGGTTCATTTCCCTATGCTTCTTAACGAGCCAGTAACCAATTGAGTATCCGGTCCATTTTTTATATTCATTACTACCAAACAGTACGGACTCTATCTTTTTTCGATCAAAACTTTCCAGCTCACTTTCTTTGAAATTTTTGAATACTTCTATGGCTTCATTCTCCGTAAGTGCTGTTGCCCAAGGCGCTTTATCTCCACCAATAACTTCTTCTCGAAAAACCTCTGCCAAGCCTTCCATAATCATATTTTCGTACACTGAATATCCTTGACTGGGATGCGCCGCATAATAAACGAGGTGATTGTACTCATGAGATACTGTCTTAGTTAGAGTTCCTTGAGTATCTGTTTGGGGATCAATAAACAAATGCATTACTTGTTGAAAAGGCACCAATGCATTCACTCCTTTAAAAACTTGCTGCTTCTCTCCTGGAAACCAAGGGAAAACATATGCCATGACTGGTGAAGATGGGTGTTGCAGTTCTTTATGACAAGTCTTGAAAGTTTCTTGTATCTCCTTTTCAATTGCAATTCTCTTCTCTTCTGAAAGTAGAGGCAAATCAACCATATTTTTTTCAAAAAGCATGTTATCAAGAAAACTTTCAAAATATTCCCTTTTTGCAAAACCAACAAAATCTATGAGCTTGTCTTTTTCGAGAGCTTTAATGATCTGCTCTTTTACAGAAGGCTTATCTGTTTCAGGAAAATAAAATTTAGTATCTACAAGATTATTCATAGGCATATAATAGCAAATAAAAAAGAGACGGGAACGCAGGTTCCCGTCTCTGAGTTTATGCGAAAGGATGAGGAAAACGTGGAAGGTCGGCATAACTTAGTGATCTTCCTCGCTTTTTTGCAAGATCATACAAGCGTGGCATCCCGGCTGGTTCTTGGCGGTACCCGAAGGTCATTGGCAAGAGTCCGGGAATAATGCTTCGCAAGATGTGAAAATCTTTTTCCCCACCATACTTCTCAGGAAGTATGAGAGGCACAACAAGTAGGGGTAGCTTTTTTTTACGAAGCCGCTCAACAAAAGATTTCCATGATTTTGCAGTTCCACAACCTAGTTCAGAGAATTTGATTTCTCTCCCTCCTTGAACAAGAAAGTTTGCTTTTTGGAAGTGTTGCAGCTGCTCATATAGTGCACCATGATCACCTGGCTTATTTACCTGATGAAAATTGACTGCCTTAGAGCGACCATTTTGAAGCCGTGCAAGCACAGACGCCTCCACTTCCATAAGTGCACGATCAAGCGCATACAGTGTGTTGAAGTGCGAACATGCTGAGCATGCAGAGAACGTAAGTTCACCACTTTGCACAAAAACAAACACCACGGGCGCAAGGTCAACAGAGAAATCCTTCACCCAAACTTCAAACCCTGCCTGGTTAAGCTTTTTGATTCTTCCAACTATCTCATCAGGCATGCTGTCTTTTTCGATTGTTGGGTTTACAAATTGCCCAAGATACGATGCAATGAAAGCATCGCGTTCAACAAGTTCCAAAGCGCTTGATTCTAGAGCCTGTTGTCGGTTTGGATGCGCTGCCATACCTGAAGAATTTGCTTCCATGAACGGAACACTTGTGCCGTATGGAAAGTAAACAAGGTCAGCAAGGACCATTGCTATTTCCCCCGAAAGCTCATCTATTGCAGAAACCCAACCATACGAGACCTCCTCATCAAATGGTTTCAGAGGAATGTTTGAAACTCGATATTGCGGTGGGTGCAATCGATAAATTTTCTCAGGATGAATTGCATTAGGCAACTCAGCAAACTTTGTTCTGACAAGGTCAGTTGAGACAAAGCTGGCAGCCGTCCATTCACGTGCTTCAGCCCAAGCTTTCACAAGAGCCAGATCAGGATCTGAATCTCTGCCGAATGAAATAGTCTTTTTGGAAGATGTTTCAAGGGTAGTGATTGCCATTGCAAATGGAGCTTCGTACCCTCTTGCAACAGGCGGAACCCAAAAAACATCTTTTTGGTCTTTTTCTAGCTGCTGTTTGGCCGGCTGTCCAAAAATTACACTGGTTAGAGGAGTGTTTGTTGCTGGAGATTGGATGGCGGGTTTTAGAATTTCTTCAATAAACCCTCCAATTTCACAGGTTGCAACACCTCTTTCACTTGCAGATAAAAGTAGGTTTTGCGCTACGTGCCCAGCCTCTAATGCGACATAGAGCATACTGCGATTACCATACTTATTTCCTGTGTGCGAGAACGACCCACTTACTACCACCACGCCAGCTGCATTGCTGAGCATGGCAGGATTAAGGAAGGACCGCTTCACCCGATTGAAATCTTTTGACACAAGTTTGAGACCCACAGAGTCAGGCTGACCCATGTAAACCTCGTACACACCTGATTCGAATGATTCAACAGGATGAAAAAGTACCAGTTGTAAATTTAGTGGGAAAAGTGCCCCGGCAGACGGAACGGTTCTACGACCACTCATGTCACTAGAAATTGCACCATAAGCGCACCAAAGCATGTACTGCAAATCTTCTAACGAAATTGCTTCGCCAGAAAAATCGCGCTCGGACTTTCTTGAATCCAAAAGTTTCCCGAATGAGCCTTTTGAAACAGGGTCCATTTTTCCTATGCGCCTAGCTTGCTGTCGTTCAACAGCAGCAACCTGCAAACCAACAACCTCTTTGTTAGAAATCTTTTTTGGAAAGCAAGCTGGGTTGCTCACAAATTTCCAAAGAAAATCTTGCATTGAAGTTGAGTTAACAAGCAAATTTTGCTCTAGGAGCGCATCAACCAACGAGGATAAGGATTCTTGATCCCACTCCTTACTTAGTTTGTCGATTACTGAACTAACAGTTTTCGACCCATCACATTCTTGCACCAACTGACGCATCAAACGCGACGGCACCTCGAGCGTAACTTCAGAGTCAACGCCAGAGAAAACCGTTTTATTTGATGAAATCTGAGGAGGTACAAAAAAGATCGGTTGGATCTTTTCCATTTTATTTTCCTTTCTGAAAAGTTCTGGCGTATAGCCCTTTTCCTACTAGACAATATCACAAATGTGTAGTGTTATCAACAAACTTTAGAACGTAACAGCATATACAACAATCAAAGCAAATTAGAAACCAAAAACTTAAGAAGTAGAGGGCAGTTCAAAAATAAATCGGGAACCCTTTCCCTTTCCTTCTGATTCAGCCCAAATCTTTCCTTTGTGAGCTTCAATCATTTGCTTTGCAACATATAAACCAAGACCTGTTCCTGAGGTATTAATTTTATTTGCACCACGTGCACGGATAAATTTATTAAACAGGTCTCCAATATCCTCTTTTGCAAGACCAACTCCAGTATCTGAAACTGTAACTCGTGCCTTACCCTCAAACATGGTTGCTTTTACAGTCACATTACCCGAGGGAGTATATTTGATTGAATTATCAACCAAGTTTGCAATAACTTGTTTTATCTTCCCAACATCTGCATTTACTAATATTTTGCCTGCACCAGTAAAGGTAAGGCCCAAAGCTTTCTTCTCTGCAACAGGGCCGTACTCATTAACAACAGTTTTAGTAAGATCTGCAAGATCAAACTCACTCATTTCATACTTCATCCTTCCCTGCTCTATTCGAGAAATATTTAAATAATCTTCAATAGACTTAATCATCAACCTACTTGATTCCGCAATTCTATTTAGAGGTTCTTTTAGAGTTTCTGGATATTTTCCAAATTCATTCTCCAAAATAAGTGATATGTACCCCCTAATAGCAGTAATAGGACTTCGCAATTGATGAGATGCAATAGACACAAACTCTGACTTTTGGCGATCAAGCTTTTGCAAACGACTGTTTGCTTGTCTTAAGTCTTTTGCCAAAATTTCAATCTGTTCTCGCTGCCACACCTCTCGCATAACACTTCTTATCAAAAGAACTCCCGCAACAAGAATTAGCAGCAACACTCCTCCCCTAAAGAAAATCAGTATCAAATCTTTTGTGAAAATTATTTCAACAAAAGTTAGAGTTGCTATCAAGAATATCAGGAATCCTGTTGCCATAACCTTTAAGTTAAAAAGTTGGTGTTTGTAGATTGTGTAAGATACGAGCGCAATAAATGGAAGCATGAATAATGCTGAGAACGGGAGGAAGCTTAGGTTGCTAAATACAATTGGCAGGAAAACACTAAATGCAACTATTAACAGTGCTGTGAAAAACATGCCTGAGAAAGTAAATATTGCCTGTTTCTTTTCAAGTTTTTCTGTTCTAAGTATTTTTCTAAATAAGTAGAAGAGCCCCAAAAATAATAGAGTAAAACTAACTAAGCTAAACACAATCACTCCTGGTCCGCGCTCTGGATTTGTAATTTCTCCTATCGGAGCCAATTTTTCTATTCCAGTAAATACAAATGGAGTTAGGGTGAGTATTGCTGTAAGAAGTGTTGCGGGTATAACCAAAAAAAGATGCCATTTAGGCAACTTCTTTTTTTCAGAAGGAAACACAAATCCCAGTTGGAAAAAAGCAAAAGCGTGTAGTACCGCAATAAATAAATTTGTCCTTAGAGCAAGTAATGTGTGTTCAATAGTCCCGAATTTGTACTGAAATAAATTAGTAAATGACCAAAGTATTGTCATTATTGCAAACACTAAAAAAGTCTTGTTGGTTATACTTCGTGGATTGTTGAAATATACTAAAAAACCCAATAGACCAATTGCTGAGGTTGATACCCCAACAATAAGAAGATCTATGTTGAAAGATGTTATGTCAAAAAGTGACTCAATCATGAATTGTCAAAAGTTCATCAGTATTGAAACGTAAAGCTTGTGCAGTTGGCGCATCTGCATATCCAATCCTAAACATAAAGAAAGGTGTACCTGTTACATCAAAAATGTCCTGAACTTTCTTGTATTGTACATCAATCTTCTTCAAATCTTCTGCAGAAAAACCTTCTTCTTGGGAGTTCTTGACTCCCAGTGCAAAATATAATATTCCTGTGACTGGCTGTAGTTGCAAGCCGCACTTTGTAACAGTAAGCCACAACTTTTGAATCAACATACCCGTTTTAACTGCATCTGTAATGGAATCAGTTGGTGATTCAACAAGGCCAATTGCTGAGCCTGATTCGTACACAGCCGCATTTTGAGCTGCAACAACCTTAGGAAACTTAAAAAGCTTATTTAAAGGATTCGCACGAGACCAGTTACTCACTAACTTAAAACCAACTTCTGCAGGAGCAGGAAGTTCAAGAGTTTTTATGTAAAAACCAACTTTATTTTTTCGGTCTTCCTCTTTGGTCCAATTTACGTGACTAAAAAAGAAATCGTGAATTGTTTTGTTCCCCAACATAATTTCTTCATTAGTACTCCCAACTTTCGCAAGAGTTTTTATTTCTCCTCTATCTTCTGTTAGTTTTATTTTCCCGCCAAAAGATTCTTGTCCCAGATTTTTTAAAAGATTTAATATTTCCTCTGGTACTTTATTAGAATCATATTTCTTTCTGTTTGTGACTCGTTTTTTTATACAACTTGCCAATGCGTTATTTTCACCAGAAAATTTTGTGAAGGAAATTTCTGCAACAACATTACTACCTTCTCCAAGTGGGAAAAATTTGTGTGAAGCTTGTAAGTCCACCTCTCCTGAGGCCAAAAGAATATTTTGAATCGCTGCACCAACAGCCACATAAGATGCTCGGTAACCCCAATCATAAAGAGAGCTACTTCTACTTTTTTCTATATGAACCTCTAGTGTCTGTTTGCTCTTACTCCAGACAAAACGCCATGGCTGAGCATTTTCTCCTGACGGAGCATGTCTAGCAGCTTCTATAAGATATTTTATTTTTTGTTCCATTTTTTACTTTTTAAAAATCTTCTTAAACGCCTCAATCGCCCCCTTCCTTCTTTTCTTTGATTTTTGAGACATGAACTCTGGATCAAATGCTTTGTCTAGAGCAAATACAGTTCTTTTACCAATAACTGATTGTTTGTTTGCAATTCTTCGCAAGCAATACGCAACTGCTGCACCATTTAACATTGCAGTGCCTCCAAGCTGTGGCCATGAAGCAATCTTCTTCCCCATAGCCTGAAGTGACTCAAGCATTCTTTCTTCATGGTTTTCAAGCCCTATAAGCTGTGCAATATTTTTTCCAGTCTCAAACTTGTCCATGTCTTGAAGATCTTCATAAGAAGCAGTTATTTTCCCATGAAAGAATTTTGTATTTTTATCAAGATCATATCGCTCTATATCTACTACTGCTTGGTCTGCATTATCTGCACCTGAAACAAGAGGGATTCTGTTCTTTTGAGCATACTGCCGAAGTAAATGCTTCTTTGAAAGTTCATCAATTTCATCCACAACTACATCAAGTCCTTTAAAGAAATCTTTTATGTTCTCCTCTGTAATACCATTTGGAAATACTTCCACTATTGCATACGGATTAATAAGATATATTTCACGTGCAGTAGCCTCCACTTTTGGGACAGCAAGTGAATCTACACCAACCCTAATGCGATTTAAGTTTGAAAGCTCAAGAATGTCATGATCTGCAATTTTTATATGTTTAGAACCTCCTTGAAGGATGGTTGTAAGTGCAACACTGTTCCCTACGCTGAGACCAGCAACTCCAATAACTTGATTATAAAATGCTTGTTGTTCTTTATCTGTTATCAAAAGCTTATTCCTTGCAGTACGAACCTTTTGAAATTCCTTATCAGGCAACACGTGAACCACACGTGAAAGCCAAGGATAGTAAACCCAGGTTCCCTGTTCAGATAATGGAGACTTCTTTTGTACTTTTGCAAGATACTCCTCAAGTTTATTTTCAAAATCAGGAGAAAAAACTAATTTTGGATTTTCTATAGCAAACAATTCACTTAATTGTTCCTTGTAGTCATCATTTATATGCTTAATGCAATCTTTCTTAAATAGATTTTCAAATGCTTCTTTATCCTCTTTATTTTTAAGAAAAAATAAAGTTGGCTTTGATTCTGCTGTAGTTGGTTTTAGAAGCTGATCCATAATATCTATATTACCTTAAAATGTACTTCGGCTTTAAACCAACAGGGAAATACTTTTCATCTTGGTATTTGTGCAGAATGATTTCTGGAACCAAGTCTTTATCTAGATTTTCTCTCAAGAATAAATACTCCATGTTTACTTTTTCAAGTGTTTGCACTACACGCTTTGTAATATTCCTCTGCAATACTTTTGAAATACGTACTCCTTCTTGCAATTCAACATGGATTGTCAGTTTTTGGTCCATTTTCCGTATGTAAGATTTCTTCATTACAAACTTACCAGTAAGAGAGTTTAGTAATGATTTTGCATTAAGAGCTCTATGAATATGCTCTGGGTAAATATTTGCAGCATAGAAAACAATTGTATTGTTGCTTCTTCCGTGTAAGGCAACCAATGGAAGATTCCACTCTTGTTTCCAGCCGATAGATTCTAATTGTTTTTTCCACTCTGGACACTGTTCAGACAGAGCTTTTTTTATCTGCTTACAAGAGAAGATAGATCCTTCATCTTGCAAATTATATCGAATGAGAGGTGCTCCTCCCTGCATGCTATAGAGAAGTTCACCATCCTTCGAAGTTTCAATGTGCCGTAACAGTGGATTGTAGTGAAATAGTTGTGGAAGCATGTTTGTGCCAAAAACTTTTTCACAAAAAGCGGGATTCGCCTCGGCAATTTGTCGAATAAGAATTGTAAATGGATTCTCGTACCCCATCAGAAGAAGTTCTGTTGATCCATATGTACTAAACACATCTCGTTCTGGTGTCTTTGTCCTTATGAGATTTCCTACGTATGTTCTCCAAGACTCAGTAAACCCCTCACTACAGAACATTGCACGCACCCTACTTCTTCCCCACTGAATACCACGATCTTTCCCAGATTCTAGAACATCTTTTATAAAAAATGGATGCCCAATAAGAAGCGTTTGATCATACTTCTTTTGCATTTTCTTAATGAGACCCAAAACTTGCCGCTTGTTATTCCCAACGGTAATAATCGTAAGATTTGGATGTTTTAGCGTAAGTAGCCAGCTTGGAATGGTTGTGGCAATACCTGAAACGTAAGCACCCATTGGAAATCCAATAATTGCAACTGTTTTTAATTTTTCAATTTCGTACAATTGTGTAAAAAGCAGGTTGTGTGTGAGGGTGGCCTCAATTTCTTGAGATGCATTTCGTGCCCACAGTGTTGGCTCACCTGTCGCCCCCGAACTTGTTGCAATCAAGCTCTGATTATCTAAAACACCATTCCAAGAGCGCTCTTCTAGAGAATACTTCTCTATGTAATTACTTTTTGTTGTTTCTGGAACTTCAGCAAAATCACGAATAGTTTTTATATTCTTAGAGTCTACCTTGTGTTCTTTTAGAAAGGCTTTGTACGCTGGAATATTCTTGGCAGCAGCATGAAAAAGCTCAAGAGTTTTTTTATTTCCTTCCCTACGCCACACGTCTTCATCTCTATTCTGAACAAGTTTTGTATACGTCTGAACTGCAGCAAGAGGACTTTCTAAACCATGTGTTGTGTTAGTTGATTTTAATAGTGCAAGAGTTTGGTTGCGATTTTCCATGTTATTTAGATGAGATACGAAGTTTTTTGTCACCACGTATATGCTCTGCCAACTTCATAAGTTCTGGAGTAAATGACCTATCTTTTGTTACTGCAGGGAAAATTTCACGAATATTTTCATATAGTTCTTGTGATGCCTTTGATAGCTTCTCTTTACACTGAAGTACATCAACTGCTTGAGCTAGTGTAATAAGCTCAATCGCAAGAACGATGTAGAGGTTATCGAGTACTTTTTGTCCGATAAGAGCGGCATCAGTTCCCATACTTACCACATCTTGATTCTCAGCATTGGTTGAAATTGAGTGAACAGAATGCGGAAAAGCAAAACTTTGGTTTTGTGCAGTAGTGGATGTTGCCACAAACTGAACTCCTTGTAGACCTAGTGTAAGTCCCGGCTTATTTAGGTTTAGAAATGGAGTAAACATTTCATTTGTCTTTTCACTCATAAAGAAGTTAGTTCGACGCTCACTTAACATCGTCATCTTTACAAGACTTATTTTTAGTTGGTCTACTGCAGTTGCAATATAGTCTCCGTGGAAATTACCCCCATGTAAAAATTGTCTATTTTTTAAATCTACAAGTGGATTATCAGATACTGAATTTAGCTCAGTTTCGACATCATTTGTTACTTTTTCAAGAATATCTGAAATAGGCCCTAGAATTTGTGGGATACATCGAAGTGAATACACCTCTTGGATATGCTCTGGTGTCTTATATACATCATCCTCAAGTTCAACTCTTTTGTGCAGATCTGCTCGTTTATTTAAAAGTTCAGAAGATTTTAAAAGCTTTCGCATTTGCGCAGCAATAGCAACCTGCCCCTTGTGTGGACGAGCCTCATGAAGCTCTTCTGAGATAACATCAGTGAAGCCACGAACAAGCTCAAATCCCATTGTTCCTGCACGAAGTGCGATATCGAGTGCTTGCTTAGCATCAGACACCAACAGGGAAGAAATTCCTGTCATAGTAGATGTCGCATTTATCATTGCAATACCTTCTTTTGGTTTTAGTGTATAGTCTTTAGCAAGACCAGCCTTCTTTAGAGCACTCGCTGCAGATTGTCGCTTCCCTTTATAAAAAACATCTCCCTCTCCAATAAGTCCGAGTGCAACATGTGCCATTTGTACAAGATCACCACTTGTTCCAACTGCTCCATGCTCTGGAACTACTGGGATAATTTTATGATTTATATACAGCACAAGTCGCTCAACAAGATCTGTTGAAACTCCTGAGTACCCTTTTGCAAAAGTATTTAAACGATCAAGCATTGAAGCAAGCACGTACTCTTCCTTAATAGGATCACCGGCACCTACTGCATGACTACGGATAAGGTTTAGTTGAAGATCTTCAAGTTGTGGCTTACCAATAATACGAGAAACCATTGGCCCATATCCAGTATTTACACCATAAATAATCTGCTTATCAGAGTTTTTATCAAGAAATACCCGTGCAGCTTTTATCTTCTTTAGCGCACTTGGACTTACAGAAACCTTTGACGCCTCCGTACGAACAAAATCCGCAACAATAGCGGGAGTTAGTGTTTCTCCTGTAATTACCAGACCTTTTTTCATGCCGAAACCATAATATTATTAACAGGATTTGTCAAGTTTTAAGCCACATTTACTTCGCAAACATGAATAAAGCAAATAGTGGAGAAACAAACCACCAGAAGAAAAACTCTGCAGGAGCAAACAATGCATCAAGCACAGGTGTAAATGCGTAGAAGTCTCGAATAGGAAGAATGTGATATGCACTTGCTAGAAGCATTGCAGTAAGGAGGAATGAGATCATCAAAAGGAAGATAATTCCACTTCTTCCTAAAAAGTCAGTAACTACCACTCTACTTAGGATGATATATGGAATAACAATAAAGCTAACAAGCATCACACCGGTAAGTGTAAGACTTACAAGCGGTGACCCAACTGTTGATGCAAGTATCGTTTCCTTAAATGGAAAGACTGTATAGATAGCAAATCCTGCATATACTGCCATTGTAAGAGAAACAACTCCTCTCCTTCCTGAGCGGAACATAAAGAAAAGCATCAGCCCAACAAGGATGATGACAAGAAGGAAATCGTTTATGAAAGTACCTGCATTTGCGGTAGTTGTCTGTATCAGCTCATTAGCTGCTTCAAAACTGAGGTTAGAGTCCATGCTCCTTCAATTGTCCCACAAGTTTCTTTGCTTCTGAAGTTAGCTTCTGTGGAAGGCTTACAGTAAGTCGAAGTAGGATATCTCCACGAACAGAACCTTGTGGTACTCCATGTCCTTTCACACGAAGTACTTCCTCAGTCTTTTTCATTGGAGTTATCTTCACCTCAAGCTTCTTTTCATCAAGAGTAGTTAGATTATAGAGCGTTCCTTGAAGTGCATCTGTTAGCTTTAGAGGAACCTCAACTACCAAGTTAGCTCCACTTCTCTTGAAGGTCTCATGTGCTGCTACATGCACCTTAATATACAAATCTCCTGCCTGACCATTTTTAATAGCCTCTCCAAGACCTCCCATACGAATCATCTCCCCATCATTAATTCCTGCTGGAATAGCAATGTTGATCTCTTCTTCTTGCTTTCGTACTCCAGCTCCTGCACAAGCCTTACATTTCTTCTTTGGAACTTTCCCTACACCTGCACAAGTAGAACACTCTGCAACAGTCTGGAATGTCCCAAAGATAGAGTTTCGAGTCTCATGCACTTTCCCTTGCCCATTACACGCAGTACATGTCTCCATTTCAGAATCTTTCTCAGCTCCTGATCCATCACACTCAGAGCACTTAGATACTTTGGCGATAAGGATTTTCTTTTCTGTTCCAAAGATAGATTCTTTGAATGTAATCTCTGCATCCATTGAGATGTCTCGCCCACGACGAGGTCGCTGCCCGCCACCAAATCCAGCACCTCCAAAACCACGCAAGATGTCATCGATATTAATATCCCCTTGCTGGAATCCTGAGAAATCAAAACCTCCTCCAAATCCTCCTTGCTGCCCACCTGCAAAAGTACGACCGTATGAATCGTACTCCTTTCGCTTCTGTTCATTTCCTAGCACGCTATATGCTTCAGAAACTTCTTTGAACTTTGCTTCATCTCCAGTTTTTCTATCTGGATGATACTTCTGGGCCAGTTTTCTGAAGGCCTTCTTAACATCCTCCTGCGATGCGGATTTATCTACGTCTAGAATTTGATAATAATCTTTACTCATTAGTCTTAGGCTCCTCTTCCTTTACCTCAGCGTCCTGCACATCGTCCTTAGGAGCTTCATTTTGCGCTTCTGCGGCTTGTTTTTGCAAGATCTCCCCTATCTTCTGCATGCTTGTAGAAAGTTCCTCTGAAGCCTTTGTAATAGGTTCGAGCTCATCCTTATCTTTCACCTCATTAAGAGCTGTGATCTTTCCTTCGATCTCAGTCTTCACATCATCAGGAACCTTATCTCCTGCATCCTTGAGAGACTTCTCTGCAAAGTGAATCATCTGATCTGCTGCATTCTTTGCATCTACAAGATCTTTCTTCTTCTTGTCCTCATCAGCATGTGCTTCTGCATCTGCCTTCATCTTTTCAATATCTTCCTCTGAAAGTCCTGTTCCTGCTTCGATCTTAATGGACTGCTCTTTATTAGTTGCCTTATCCTTTGCAGTTACATTTAGAATTCCATTTGTATCTACATCAAAGACTACTTCAATCTGAGGCACACCACGTGGTGCTGGAGCAATTCCATCTAGCACAAACCGTCCAAGAGACTTATTGTCTGCTGCCATTGCTCGCTCACCCTGAGTTACGTGAATTTCTACTGATGGCTGGTTGTCAGCTGCAGTTGAAAACACCTGAGACTTCTGTGTAGGGATAGTTGTGTTCTTCTCGATAAGCTTTGTTGCAACATTTCCCATTGTCTCGATACCGAGTGATAGAGGGATAACATCTACAAGAAGCACATCCTTTACATCTCCCTGCATAATTCCAGCCTGAATACCTGCACCGAGCGCCACTACTTCATCTGGATTAATAGATCGGTTTGGCTCTTTTCCAAAGAGTTCCTTTACAAGCTCCTGTACCTTAGGCATTCGAGTTTGTCCTCCCACAAGGATAATTTCATCAATATCACCTGCTGCAAATCCAGAAGCTTCTAGTGCTCGCTTTGTAATATCAATAGATTTCTGTAGGTACTCATCTGCAAGCTCTTCAAGCTTTGCCTTTGTCATAGTAAGCAGCAAGTGCTTAGGACCTTCTGCATCTGATGTAATAAATGGAATATTAATCTCAGTCTCTGAGTTATTTGAAAGCTCGTGCTTTGCCTTCTCAGCTGCCTCATCAAGCCTTTGAAGTGCTAGTGGATCTTTGCTTACATCAATACCACTCTCCTTCTTATATTCCTCAGCAATATACTTAACGATAGCCTGATCAATATCACGTCCTCCCATGTGTGAGTGCCCATCAGTTGATCGCACCTCGATAACATCATCTCCTACCTCTAGAATAGAAACGTCAAAGGTTCCTCCTCCAAAGTCATACACTGCAATCTTCTCATCCTTCTTTCGGTTAAATCCGTATGCAAGAGCTGCAGCTGTTGGCTCATTGATGATTCGCTTCACGTCAAGACCTGCAATCTTTCCTGCAGCTTTTGTAGCGTTTCGCTGCGCATCATCAAAATATGCAGGTACGGTAATGATTGCCTCTGTAATAGTTTCTCCTGTCTTAGCCTCAGCATCTGCTTTCATCTTTCCTAGAATCATTGCTGAAACCTCCTCAGGTCGATAATCCTTATCTCCTAGAGTTACAAGTACTCCATCATCAGATCCCTTCTTTAGCTCATATGCGATAAGATCCTTATCTTTTTGTACTGAATCATCAGCAAATCGATGCCCCATGAATCGCTTGATTCCATAGACAGTGTTCTTTGGATTTGTAACAGCCTGTCGCTTTGCAACAGTACCTACAAGTCGCTCATTGTTCTTTGCAATAGCAACTACAGATGGAGTAGTTCGTGCCCCATCGCAGTTTTCAATAATAGTTGGCTCACCTCCCTCAACAATAGCCATTGCTGAGTTTGTTGTTCCTAAATCGATTCCTAGAATTTTGCTCATGATATTTATTTGTTATTTGTTGCTACTTGTACTTTCGCAGGCCTAATAATTGTTTCTTTAAATTTGTATCCTTTTTGTAAAACGTTAACGATAGTGTCTTCCTTTTCTTCTGACTCTACAGTTCCCATGGGTTCATGTAGATTCGGATCAAACATCTCTCCTGCTGGATCTAGCACTTCAAGTTCTAGTCCATCGAGAATTTGTTTTTGAACCAAAGAAAGACCTTCATCTTCACTTTGAGATAGCGCGATGTCCATGCTATCTAGCGCTGGCAAGAGCTTTTCTACACTGGCTATCACTCCGTACTCAAATTTCTTCTCTCCCTCCTCTTCTAGCCGTTTTTTTGTGTTTATAAAGTCTGCTTTTGCCCGCTGCCATCCATCAAGATACTCTTGTTTTTCACTCTTGCAAGCCTTCAATTCTTCCTTCACCTTCTTGATATCTGCTGTTTTAAAAGTAGACTCAGCTTCCGCTTCTTCTACAATTTCTACATCTTCATCGTGCATACTCATTTGGTACTAGTATGGGAATTTTTTGGTTGGTGTCAAGAGAAATTAGGATGTTGGCAACCCTATTCTTGATAAATAGTGAGTAAATCTTACAGACAGATCTTCTCTGTATAGTGGTTTTATAGAAGCCAAATATTTTTCTTTATATACTTTCTCAAGATCGTCTCTACGCATAGTAAAAAAGAACTTAAAATCAATAATTAAATCTGGGAGCTCTAACTCCTGGTCTTTTTTTAAATGATGAAACCTTTTGTTTCCATTACTTAAAATATTCTTCCATAAACTTTCTGAGCCATTACCCCAGTCAAGTCTATTAAGACCCAACATTGACAAGTGTTCGCCTGTTTTAAAATCATCTTTTAAAAAAGCTGGCAATAATAATATTGATTCTAAAAACTTGTCTTTATTTTCTAATTTTTGTTCTCTGGCTTCGTGATCTTGTTTTAAATCACAATCTTGAGTCAGAACAAGAACATAAGGATACGTCTCTCTTAAAAGTTCTTTTTTGTTGGGAACAATATAAGAATATTCTATTTCTTCTAGAATATCTCCTTGTCTTATACGTTCACCTTTTTGTAGTTCCCACATTTCAACCTAAAATAATCTTTTCTACTCGAGGTCTTTTTTTAGGACTGTCTGCTTCCGGTTTCCAAGTTCCAGAAGTTGAAATGTGAGTAATTTTAGTTATGTCGGAACCATTTAAAGAATTTGATAGCTCTGTTTGAATCATATTTGGGTTAAATTCTCTGCTTTTTGTTTCTAACAAATTTGTCATTGGATTAATCGTTATTTCTTAATACTGTTCTCAGGCCATCATGAATACTTTTTTCAAAATATTCTGTAGCCAATGCATTTAATGCAACAGTTTCCGCACTAAGGCCTGCTTCCTCAATTGAACTTGAATTGTAACAGTCAATATCAATAGTAAACTTTGAATCCTGCAGCAAATTTGGATAATTTTCGTTTATTAAGCCGTAACGAACCTTCGTTCTTCGATTTTCATTACTTTCAAGTTCAAAAATGTTCTGGGTTCTAATAAGATCCTCTTCCTCAATAAAGTTTAGGTGGCTTAATAGACTTTCATTTAGATATGGTCGCAATCCTTCAGCTGTAGATTCTGCACCCTCTATACTTATTTCATTAACGTATCTTAATCCAATTCTTTTTATGTATTGAAATGAGTAGTTTTCTGAAAAAGCTTCTATAACTTGATTAACTAAATTACTAAAATCGGTAAAGTTTGTGTAGTTTTTTTCGACTATAACAAGATACTCAGAAGACACCTCCAATATTTTTGAATCATCCCGAGACTTAAATCTCCAAACCTTATTCACACCACCAATATCTTTATCCTCACCTCCATTCAAATTAAACTTCATCAAATGCTCAAGAACTTCAACATTTGGAAAGATTTCTGATATCGACTCTTGAAGAGAAGCGGGGCTCTCTTCCGCCAACTTCAAAATTAACGGGTAGTCAATTCTGAAAATAGTTTGTTTTATAAAATTTTTATTATAAACCTCTGGGGGCATAAAAAATCTCTTCTTATCTCCATAGTATCATACAAAAAATGTTCTTGTATAACAAAACCGGCTCTCGCCGGTTTTAATCTATCGCTTACTCCACTGTGCTGCCTTTCGAGCCTTCTTAAGTCCAGGCTTCTTTCGCTCCTTCACTCGAGGATCTCGAGTAAGCAGTCCGTCTGCCTTAAGTGGCGCACGTAGCTTCTCTTCATTCTTTACGAGTGCTCGTGAGATTCCGTGTCGTACGGCATCAGCTTGAGCTCGCTGCCCTCCTCCTGTTACTTTTACTGTTACTGAAAAATCCTGCGTAACATCTTCATGCTTAAATGGCTCCTCTACAATCTGAGTGTACTCCTCTGAACTAAAGTACTCAGCAGCAGGCTTATCATTTACGATAACGCTTACCTTATCTGCAGGTGTAATACGCACACGTGCATTAGCACTCTTTCGTCGTCCAATTGCCTCTATGTATCGTGAATCAGCCATATTTATTTACTAAAAGTTACTCGCTTCATTCGCTGTGCTCGAAGCTTATTTCCAGGAAGCATCCCGTAAATAGCTTTTCGCATAGCCTCCTCATATCCCTTCTTGTCGATAAGGTCCTGTAGTGACTGAATCTTGAGTCCTCCTGGGTATCCTGAGTACCGCTGGTACTCCTTCTGAGTTCGCTTCTTCTCTGAGATCTTTAGCTTCTCTACATTCTCAATGGTTAGCGCAACTGGTGCTACTACATTCTTGGCGAACTCTGGTGTGTTCTTTCCAAGCAAAATAGTTGCAGCTTCTGTTGCTACTCGCCCAATGGGTCGATCTGTTGCATCAATTGTGTACGTTGTATCCTCCATATTAAACAAAGCTAATGTACGCTACCTTTCGTCCATCTTCAAGTACTCGAGGACTCTTCACAATGCGAAGGTATCCACCAGCAACATCCTTGTATCTGGGACCTAACTCAGCGAACAACTTATTCATAACCTCCTTATCATTCCCCAGACGAGCAGCGATAAGACGCCTGTTTGCAACAGTGTCAGTCTTTGCTCGTGTTACAAGCTTCTCAACATATGGACGAAGACTCTTGGCCTTTGCCTCTGTTGTCTCGATCTTCTCTTCAAGTACAAGGGCACGTGCAAGAGACCGCATAAGTCCTACACGTACTTTCTTTACTCGTCCAAAAGTTCGGCCTGTTGTCTGGTTTTTCATATATCTTACTTATCTTCCTTCAGCTCAGTTCCAAGCTTCTTAAGAGCTGCCTCGATTTCCTCAACTCCCTTAGCTCCAAGACCATCAAGTGCTACAAGCTCCTTAGCGCTCTTCTTTACAAGTCCTCCAACTGTTCGGATACCTGCCTCATCGAGTGCTCCTGCTACTCGTGCTCCAAGATCAAGAGTCTCGATTCGAGTCTTGTTTACATCCTCAGGAGCATCAGCTGATTCCTCTACAGCTTCTGCCTCCTCAACAGCAGGAATCTCAAGCTCCTCCTCCTGGAATCCAATAACAGCCTTAAGCTGGTGGATCATAGTCTCGATTGACTTCTCAAGTGCTTCTCGAGGAGAAACAGTTCCGTTTGTCTCAATTGAGATCTTTAGACGGTTGAAGTCTGTTCGATCTCCTACTCGCATGTTCTCTACTTCGTAGTTAACACGCCTAATTGGAGCAAATGTAGCATCGAGCGCAATAACTCCAATGTCTACCTTCTCCTTTGTAAGAGCCTCTTTTGGAATATATCCAAGTCCCTTCTCAAGCGTTAGCTCAAGATCAAGCTTTGTCTTTCCAGTTGAAGCAATGTGCTGGTCTGGATTTACAACAGTAACCTGCCCTGGAAGCTTAAGATCCTTGGCAGTAATGTTTCCTGATGCTGAAAGAGTCACAACCTGTGGCTCGTCAGTTGAAAGATCAAAGTGAACCTTCTTAAGATTTAGAAGAATTCCTAGTACGTCTTCCTTTACTCCTTCGATAGTAGCGAATTCGTGGGCAACTCCATCAATCTTTACTGATGTGATAGCTGCTCCTGGAAGTGATGAGAGAATAATCCGGCGAAGAGAATTTCCCAATGTGTGTCCATACCCTGGGTATAGGTTATCAATTTCGTATACTCCAGAGTTATCTTCCTCCTTAACAACACGTGGTTTACTTGGCAATGTGATTTGATATTCCATATGCGAGGCTTATTAACGACTATAAAATGACATAACGGCTGTTAGATCTCCTGCTGCTTCTGTAACAACATATGTTGGAAGATCAGACACTTCAGCTGAAAGCTCCTTTGGATTTGGCTTTAGCCATCCAACAATAGTTGCGTTTGTCATTCGATCAGAAGCTGATGCAAAGAGCGCAGCGCTCTTACTTCCTTCTCGAACAGATACAACATCTCCTACCTTTACTTTGTGACTTGGTACGGTAATTTTCTTTCCGTTTACTGTGATGTGTCCATGAGAAACCATCTGACGTGCTCCACGACGAGTTGTAGCAAGCGTTGCTCGTGCTACGACATTATCAAGTCGTCGCTCGAGAGCTTTGTGTAGCTCCTCTGCAGGATTTACACCGCTCATCTCAAGAACTGCATTGATGTAGTTTCGGAACTGCTTCTCAGTAATTCCATAGGTAAATCGAACCTTCTGCTTCTCAAGAAGCTGCTTACCGAAGTCTGACACATTCTTGCGTCGTCCTCCTCGACGAATCTTACTCTTGCGTGCTTCAGAAAGCGCAAACTTCTGAGTCTGAGTTTTCTCAAACACACTTGCACCGAGTCGCTTCGCGATTTTGTATTTTGGTCCGATTTTCATAGGCTATACTCGACGTGGCTTAGGTGGACGTGGTCCATTATGTGGAACCGGAGTCGCATCCTTAATGTTTACAATATTGATTCCTTTTGAGGCGAATCCTCGCAGTGCACTTTCGCGTCCTGCTCCCACTCCTCGAATTACAACTGACGCTTCCTTCATTCCCATAAGGGCAGCCTTCTCTCCCACAAGCTCACCAATCTTAGCAGCTGCATATGGAGTACTCTTTCGAGCTCCTCCAAATCCAAGTGCTCCTGATGTTGACCACATTACTGTGTTTCCGTCAGTATCAGTTAGCGTTAGCTTTGTGTTGTTGAAAGTTGCCTCAACGTTAAGAACACCGTTCTCAAGACGCTTACGTGGAACTTTAGAAAGTGATCGGTTCTTTCGTCCCTGATCAACTCCTCGTCCAGATTTCTTTGCAATTCGTTTCTTTCCCATACTGATTACGTCTTCTCTACCTTACGTCGTCCACTTCCCATAGTCTTTCGTACGTTTCCTCGAACTGTTCGAGAATTTGTCTTTGTTCGCTGTCCGCGAGCTGGAAGGTGTCGCTCATGTCGAACTCCTCGATATGCACGAATATCCTTAAGACGCTTAATATTCTGAGAAACTTCACGTCGAAGGTCTCCTTCGATCACTCCGCCCTCAATAATAGTTCGAATCTCCTGCTCTTGGTCCTGACTTAGATCTTTCGCTTTTGTTGTATACGGAAGATTAAGCCCATCTAAAATTTCTTGAGCTTTGGGTCGTCCAACCCCATGCACTGCTGTTAGAGCAATGTTGAGATCTTTCTCATCAGCAATTGTAATTCCTGCAATTCGCATATACTAACCTTGTCGCGCTTTCCGCCGTGGATTTTGCTTATTAATACGGTAAATTCTTCCTCGTCGTCGTACGAGTTTATCTCCTGGCTGTTGCTTTTTTACTGATGCTCGAACTTTCATATTTAGCCTCTTCGGACAATTCGTGCCTTACCTCCATAGGGGTCTTTTACCACCTCTACGGCATCACCAACCAACACACGGATTCTATGAATCCGCATCTTCCCAGCAAGATAAGCGAGCCCTTCCTCGCCATCTTCATACCGGATACGAAACAGGAGGTTAGGCAATGCCTCCTCCACTGTCCCGCGGATAGTTTCTTCTTCTTTCTTCGCCATGTGAAGCAGGCCCCATCCTAACAGGGTGCACCTATTCCGTCAACACCTCTATTGCGCTTAACTAAGCGCTAAGAAGCATTTACAGAAACAGTAATTTTTTCACTGTCAGTTGGGAAAGAATTTCGCCAGAATGGACGAAGAATTAGCTCTGCTCGATCAATACCTGAGATGTTTCCTAGCACTGATTCAGCTGCCTCTCTGCTCTTTCCTGCAATACCAGTCTTTATCTCCTCTGCTGATACTTTCCATACAATATCTACAGTACCTTCTAGTGCTACAGATAGCTCTGTTGCGCCCTGAAGCTCTCCTGCAGATGGAAGATTACCCACCTTTAGAGTATTGGTTGCGCCAATAGTTACATTGTCTTCATCGTATGAAGCGATAGTCTTTTCAGCCAATGATGCAGCTAGAGCATCTGTTGGGAAGACAAGAGCGATAGCTGTTCCCTTCTCTCTTATGTTTGCTTGCCCTGATCCATCGTCTGCTCCATTGCTTAGTGACTCAAAGACAACTGCTACAGAATCTTCAAGGAGTGTAAATCCACTTGGGATCTGATCTGCGATAGTATCGTTTAGATCTTTAGTTAGCGCCTCACGTGCAATTGCTCTAACTTCAGCTGCTTTGCTTTCACTTACCACTGCTCGCTCTCCAATGAACCCTCCTGAGAGTGGAGTCTTTGCTTTTGCGTAGAGACTTTCAAATTGAGGAGATCCTGCAAGTCCTGGAATAGTGAAATCTACAAGCCCAACATTGTATGCTTCCCCTGCCTCATCAGCATGGATAGTTACTTCTACTGTTCCTGGCTTTCCATCTTCCATCCCTGGAATAACAACAGGTTCTTTTACACGGAAGATTCTTCCATCTGGAGATTCAAACCGAGTATTGGTAACCCATCGCTGCTGCGTGCTACTGAATTCGTTGTATACCGTTACAACTCCACTTGCTCGCTCTTCTACTGTCTCCTTTCCATCTGCTGGAACTGGTTGTGTTGCAACCTTTTCAATTTTTACAACTTCAAATGGCAGAGGTGCAGTTTCAACCTCTGATGCCTCCAAAGTTGTGTTAACTGGCACTTCTCGCTCAAGAGGGTGCACAACTACTTTTGCTCCCGCAAAAAGCATTGCGACACCACCTCCTACGATTAGTGCACCGATTAGTATTAAAAATAGAGTAATAATAGGTCGTCCACTTTTTTGACTTGGTTCATAAGTGTCAGCAACTGGTACTGGCTCACTTGATGCCGCCCGACGACGTGACGGTGGAATTATGTCTTCTACACGTTTTGCGCCCATATGCCCCGTAGTATATCACGGGTTTTACCACTCCACCTTCTTGCTATAAAACAGAGCAAGTAGCCCATGGAATAAGTCCCTGTCACTCTCTCCCATAAACACAACATGATCTGTTAGGTTTTGAGACTTAAGACCAATAACAGTAAACGGATGATCTCCAAGACGAAGCGCATGTACATCTTGTCGTGTCATGATTTCCTCAAATGTCTCTCTACATGAGAAGTCAGATAGTATGAAAAATGTCTGTGGGAGTGCGTACTTTCGTGCAAGATCTGCAAGAGATGAAATAACAGCACTCGCCCACTCACTCTTTGCTTCTCTTTGTGCTCCTTTCACTGTGTCTACTGTTGTTGGATGTAGCATTCCACTTTTTACAAGATCTCCCACCTCCTCAGCTGGAACTGCTGGAACTGCTTTTTTAACTGCTCTAGTAATAGAGTGCACTCCTTCTAGTGCTGTTGCTACACCTGTAAGGATTCCTTTCTTAACCAAAAGAAGATCTGTTGCCTCACCTGTAACAATTGCTGCCAAGAAGTCTGGCTCATGCACAAAAAGATCTCGCATAACTACATAGCTCAATGCAGGAGCAGATTGCATCTTAATCGGCTCAACATGGAAAGTCTTTGAAAGATGACTTGTTATCCTGTCATGTACTGAAATAGGAATAACACTGGCAAGACCCAATACACTCATACGTTGTGCTCGTTTTCCAAATGGCTTTGCAGTCTGGTATCCATTTACAAGCACTTCGATAATAGAGTGATCTACAAGCATTGAAGTTGCAGGATCAATACCAAGCGCTCCCTCTATCTTTTCTTTTGCGTCCTCAATGTCTTTTGCAGAAATACGCTTTCCTCCAGGGAACTTCTCAGTGTGTGATCTAAGCTGTGTCCTCTGCCATGGAGATCCAACTGACACCACCACATCATCTACATGACGAACTCCACAAGATCGAGAAAGAGCCGCAGACCCTTCATGCTCAAGCTTATGCGTTAGCTTAGTAAGTCCTTCATCTAATATGCGAAGAAGCTCTCTTGGTGTTGCTTCATCAGTAACTGGAAGAGGGATTCTGGTGCTGTAACAGATATGCGGTGCTTCACCTTTATTAAGCACGGCATATGCCCCACCTAGTGAAAGTGATCCAATATCAATTAATGCAACCGTTTTTGTTTTTGTGCGCCCAAACGGCATAGTTTCTTTATTGTATTACAGCTTCGCAGCTTTTTCTGCTCTTATTCAAGCACAGCCTTAATCCTGCGAACTCCAGCAGAGCTCGCCTCCTCTTTTTTAATACGAAATACTCCAAGGTCTTTTATATTTTCTACGTGCGGCCCACCACAGAACTCAAGAGAATAGTCTCCAATACTGTATACGCGAACAGTGTCTCCATACTTCTCTTCAAACAGTCCAATAGCTCCTCGCTTCTTAGCTTCTTCCATTGAAATATCTTCAAAGGTTACGGGAAGCTCCTTTGCAATCTGCTCATTTACAATCTTTGTTACCTCCTCCTTCTCTTCATCTGTCATCTTTCGATCAAAGGAGAAATCAAAGCGTAGTCGCTCGGGTGTAATGTTACTCCCCTTTTGCATTACGTCTTCTCCAAGAACATCCTTAAGAGCACGGTGTAGTAAGTGTGTAGCAGTGTGATACTTCACACTCATCTCGCTATCATCTGCTAGTCCTCCCTTAAACTTCTGCTCAGCTCCTGCTCGAGACTTAGCCTGGTGCTCCTCAAATGCTTTTTTATATGCATCTACGTCCACCTTCACACCTTTCTCCTGTGCAAGCTCTAGCGTTAGCTCCAATGGGAATCCATATGATGTAAAGAGTACAAATGCATCCTCTCCTGAAATATCTCCTTCAATCTTTTCAAATTGCTTCATTCCAGACTTGAGTGTCTTTCTAAATTTCTCCTCTTCATCTGCAATTGCTTTTACAATCTCTTCTTCTTTCTCTGCCAAATTTGTGTAGTGATCTTTGTAGACAGAAATAAATGGACGAGTAAGTTCACTTAACTTCCCTTCAGGGATTCCAAGTAGATCAGCATGACGTACAGACCTACGAATAAGACGTCGCAGTATGTATCCAGCCTCAGTATTACTTGGCATAACACCATCACCAATCATAAATGTTGCTCCTCGTAAGTGATCGAGTATCACACGGAAAGAATTCTCATTTCCAACATATGCTTTCCCTGAAAGCTCTTCAATCTTTTCTCGTGTTGGTGTAAATACATCAACAAGAAATACATCAGGATTCCCAAGTGTTGCTGCAGTTATACGCTCAAGTCCTCCTCCGAAGTCTACATTCCTTCGTGGCAGCGTATCGAAACTTCCATCCTCCTTCTTTAGGAACTCCATAAACACTGAGTTTCCAATCTCAATGAATTGTCCTGAGTCACTATTTGGATGCAATTCCTTATCTGCATAACTAGGATCTGCAAACTCTTCTCCAAAATCATAGAAGACTTCTGAGTCTGGTCCTCCAGGCTCTCCAGCTGGCATCTTATCTGGCGTACCAGACCTGCTCCACCAGTTCTTCTTCGCATCATAGAAAAAGATTCGCCCTCCCTGCATTCCTTTTGTATACCCATCTTCTTCAGACCCAATATGCACTTCCTTTGCTTCAATACCCTTTGATGCAAAAAGTTCCTTCCAGATCTCTACAGACTCAGTATCTTTTTCAATTCCTTCCCCTCCTTCGTATACCGTTACGTAAATTCTATTTGGATCGAGCCCAAGCTCATCTACCAAGAATGAGAAAAACCATGGGAGCTGTTCTTTTTTGAAATAATCTCCCAAAGACCAGTTTCCAAGCATCTCAAAGAAGGTGGTGTGCCTATTGTCTCCAACCTCTTCAATATCATCTGCTCTAAAACACTTCTGAGAATCTACAAGCCTTGCTCCTGCAGGATGTTCTTCTCCCAACAAATATGGAACAAGTGGCTGCATTCCTGAGCTTGTAAAAAGAGTTGTTGGATCATTCTCAGGAACAATAGGAGCAGAAGCGATCTCTGCATGATCGTTTCTCTTGAAAAACTCTAGATATTTTTCTCGTACTTCACTTACTTTCATACTTAAAATGGCAATAACTCAAGACCAACAACCTCAAGAACGTATCCAATAACAATAAGAGCAAGTCCTAGAAGGACAAAGTTTCGCTCCTTATGATACTCAGTTACAACGGCGTCACTAATTTTGTGATCTTTACTAATCTTTCCATGCAAAGCAAGAGCTGCAAGAATCACCATTACCTTTCCAGCAACAGTGAGTGTCATTCCCCAGAAAATTAGATTTTCTAACATATCCATAGAGTACGTTACTTTACAGCTTTTTCAAATGCTTCAATGTCTTCTTCGAGCGCCTTAAGCCCCTCCTTAAATACTTCTCCATCTTTAAATGAAAGACCGATGTTTTCAAAGATTTCCTCTGCCGGCATAGATCCTCCACTTGTTAGGAATGTATCAATCTGCTTTGCATACTCTTTATCCTTTTTATACCGGGCAAAAAGTGCACGAGATACAAGCTGTCCATATGTATAGGTGTATACATAGAAGAAGTTTCTAAAGTGACTAATATAAATATATGAGTACCCATCATCATCTGAAACAGATACTGCATCACCCAACTGATCTTTTAGGTGTTTTGTGAGCATTTTTGCAATATCTTCCTCTCCTACAAATCCATCTTCTCGAATCTTTGCATGGAGCTCTCTCTCAAAATTATAAAAGGTTGTCTGCCGAGAAATAGAAGAGATATCGTTTTGAATTGAATTATGTAGAAGCAAGAGCTTATCTTCCTCCGGAAGCTCCTGAAGCAACTTCTCTCGAACTACAGCCTCAAAGAAAGTGCTGGCAGTCTCTGCTACTGCAGTTGAGTACCCCTCATACATTGGAGACTGTGTCTTACTTCGCTCTGAGTGAATAGCGTGCCCCATTTCATGCGCCAATGTTTCAAATGATCGTAGGTTATCTACATGATTTAAAAGAAGCATTGTTGGAATTCCAACACTGTGTGCGCAGAATGCTCCACCGCTCTTTCCTTTCTTTGGATATACATCTATCTGTCCATTATCTAAGAATCTTTGGAATGTTTCAGCGTAGAGAGGATTTACTTCTCCAAATGCATCCTTTACAAGCTCAATACTCTTTTCAAATGAAAATTCAGTACTAAACTTCCCAATATCTATATTCTTATCCTCGTATCTAAGTTCTTCTCCTAGATACTTTGCTTTTGCTGCATAGAAGCGGTGCGAAAGCGAGAATGCCTTTGTTACCGTATCTGCAAGAGAATCAATGACTTCTTGCCTATTTTCATTCCCTCGAACAGTTGGCTCCTCTGGAGTTTTATATCCTCGAAGCTCTCCATTTATTTTGTGATTTGAAATAACAGCATTCATCTCATGTGCTGACATTTCTCCCATGTCTTTTAGAACAGCAACAATGTTTGCCCATAGTTCTCTTCGCTTTTCTTTTGGAAGCTTATTGAGTTGCTCAAGCGCTTCAGGTAAAGGAAGATCTCCATCACTAAATGGCACCATTTTCTTTGCTTCAATAGTTGAAACCATACTCACCCAACGCCCGCGTGATACATCACTCTTAAGTGAAAGAATTTTCTCTTCTTTTTCTGAGAGAGTGAACTGAGCATTTTCAAATAGCTCCTTAAGGTAGTACTTATAGTGCTCAAGCTCTGGAGCATTTAAAAAGATCTCCTGCTGCTCTTTTGATGCGGCACCAAGCTCTACACCAAAGAAAAGAGTTTTGTTTCCTGCCTTTGTGTACCGCTCAGACAATTTAGACTCAAGAGCAAGTGCCTTAGTATTTGTTGCATCTAAGTCTCGAACAAAGAAAAGATAGTAGAGAGGTTTAACAAAAGCTTTCTTTGCTTCCTCTTCTTGCAAATCAAGAGCTTCTTTAAGAGCTTTTGGATCGGTTAGGAAACTTTTATCTTCAGTATATTTCTTCGCAAAAGATTCTTGAGAGCCTTCAAAAGCTTCCATGTCTTTTTCAATCTGAGGATCCTCAAGATTTTTGTAGTATAGATTTTCTAAATCCCAATTAGTCTTCATATAATGACAGCTCTTTATCTAATGTTTCCTTATATAACTCAACAATTTTACTCTCCCCTAATTTCTCCTTCACAATATCGTATACCGCACTGTGATACCAGATGTATTTTTTATCAAGGAGACCCAAGCTTTTCACAAACATAAATCCCTGATCATTATGAATACGATACTTGGACTGCATATTGTGAATCTTATCTGCTGCTGCAATAAGTACAGCATCTACAGGACCATCTTCCAGCTTCTTAAGATAGATATCTTTTCGCTCCTTCCAGGGAATATTTCCCTTTGGTTCACTTACATTATCTACCAATTCGCTTACACGCTCTCCGAAAAACTTTATAAGTTCTTCATGCGTCATCTCAGTATCCTCTACCGTATCGTGTAAAAGTGCTGCAATAACGATGTCTTCATCTTCTGTGTAGTTAGACACTAACGAAGCCACTGAGAATGGGTGTGAAATATAAGGAAGCTCATCATGCTCCTTTCGAAATTGCCCATGATGATATTGACTTGCAATGCGAATCGCATTTTCTAACCGTGGTGTGTATTTCATACAAATTGTTTTAGTACTTTAAAATCTTCCTTTATTACGCTCTTTAGTTTTTGATTATATATAGATGCAGAAGGATGATAGAGCGCTACAATTTTAATTCTTTGTGCACCAACTTTCCCCTCAAAAACTGACCCATGCAGTTCAGAAATAGTTTTCTTCTCTATGTCTACACCATATCGATCAAAGAGATACTCCATTGCAAACCTTCCAAGTGCCACCACTACCTTGGGAGCAATGATTTCTATCTGCCTATCAAGATACGGAGCATACCATGCAATCTCTTCCTTTGTCGGATCCCTATTCTTTTGTGGTCGATCTTTTACAACACTTGTCACAAACACGCTTTCCCTATCAAGATTAATGCTTTCAAAAAGTTCATCTAGTATTTTCCCTGTCTGACCACAAAACGGACGTCCTGTCTCTGCTTCATTTTTTCCAGGAGCTTCACCAACCATAACTATCTTTGCATTTGTCCTCCCTTCTCCAGGAACTGGAAGATAGTTATTTTCTTTTCTATATGAATACAGCGGTGCTTTCTTTGCTTTGATGAGTTCTTTTCGAATTTCTTCTAATTTTTCTTTCTTTTGCTGAATATTCATATTTTTACAACTACGTAGTTAATTACGTAATTAACTACGTAGTTCTTTTTCAAGCAATTTTTTCTTCATTTCACTTCCTCCACGATTGTATTCCCCCACAGAACCATCAGCTTTTATGACTCGATGGCAAGGAACAGTCTTATCGTAGTTATTTTTCATAATAGAACCAACAGCACGAGCAGCCCCTGGTGCCCCTGCTACAGCTGCTACTTGCCCATAGGAAAGAGTTTTTCCTTTTGGGATCTTTCGTACGACATCCCGGACTCTCTCTGTAAAATTATTTTTTGACCTTTCCATCTTTATGTTTTTGTAAAAGAAGTTGTCCTGCAGCACTTCTATATGGGCAGTGCTCACAAAGCTCTCCTGACTCTGGAACTTCGTCACTATCTAGCGTTTCTTTAATGGCAAGAAGTCGCTCTTCAATCCAATCAGTATTTCCTTCATATGCAATAACATCCATATCGAACTTAAGTTCTGCATCAAACTCATCCTCTCCTTTTCTTCCATTTGCATAGACAAAGTATCCAGTATCAGAAACCTTGAATCCATTTTGTCGAAGCAGCCACTGATATACATCCATCTGCCGCTGGTACTGCTCTCCCCACCTCCCCTCAAGTGTTGGCTTCTCTTCTTTTGAAGTTGCCTTGTAGTCTACAACCATAAGTTCCCCTTCTTTATTTACCCAAATATCATCAACCGCTCCAAAGATTTCAAAACCAGTTGCCTCGTGGAAATGAGTAACTCCGGTAAAGTTCTCTCGCCATGTTTCTAGATCCTTGTGCTGGTATGGCACTGCATCAATATCAAACTCCTTCATTAAAGGATGCGGCTCTTCCTTCTCTCTATATGTATCAAACTCTTTCTTTAGAAGTGCGTCTACTGCCAAGTTAAGTGTAAAGCTTGGCATTCCAGGACGTGCTATCCCATGACGCTGGTCAATATAAAAACAACGAGGACACTCTCCAAAATAATCTATCTTTGTTCGACTTATTCTATGAGTTTTCTTTTGTCCTGGTGTGTAGTTCCAATTCTTATTTCGTATCTTATATGCCATAGATTATTTTTGCTCTTTATATGGCATTTTACCTAAGTGCACAGCTTCCTGCAAAACTTCCTTTATATGATCCTTTGAAAGCCCCAAAGAAAGCACTGCCTCCTTATTCTTTTCCAAATCTTCACAGAGAATAATTCCTTTTTGAATAAGAGATTGCTTCTGAGATCTTGAAAGTGTTGTGAGAGTTGTAATGGGAAATACCTCATACTTCATAATCAAATCCAGAAGTGAATTCTTTTCAGGGTAACTCCATCCAATAATATCGAGCCCCACACACTCAGCATACTCAACAGCATTCTTCGTGAATTTAGTATTTGTAATAAGCAATCCTTTATTTACCGGACAACTAGATGGATCCTCTGCTCGCTTCTCAAAAATGTCATTCATTCGAGCGTGTACGTAAAGCGCTGTTCGCACATTTGTTTTAAATCCAATGCTGTTATGGAACTTCACCTCAACAGCAATACATTCCTCATCATTGCTTGCAACCACATCAAGCTCATGATTAATACACTTTCCAGGAACTACCTGGCGAAGTTTTGTTTTGTATCCCATCTTCTTATACAAAGCTCCCACAAAATCCTCAAATGGAAATCCTGTAGGTCCCAGATCAAAAAGAGCACGGCGAAGTGAGTACCTTGCAGCAGTTGGCCTGCTTTCCCTTCGAAGCTCTCTAAAAGCTGTTTTGTAAATTTCTGAGGTTGTAACACCAGATACAGCACCTTCTACAACCTCACTTACAATCTGCTTTGCGAGTTTTTCCTCTGCTCCTGCATTTACAAGAGAGTTAATAAGCTTCTCCTCACGAAAGACTTCGCTTGTTCCATCAGCTTTTGTTACGTAAAAGTCGAGCATTGTGTGTTACTCCACAACGAGACTTGGCACAGGAATATCTACCCCATCAAATGTAAGGGCAAAGCTTGCAGCAACATCAACTTCCACATCAATAGAAAAGGCTCGCTCATCAATTACCTGTATACAAATGCCTCCTGTATCTACTGTTGTTAGGTCGATAAATACTTGCTCTGGAAAGCTCTCCGCAATGCGAATATTTTCATTCAACTCATGACATGGAGTTGGAAGCATTACCGCCCCTGAAATAGTGTGTATTCCATCATCAAAATCGTGTTCTATTTCATAGCTCTCTTCTTCTACAGCAGGAAGATTATCATCTATAACAACATCATCAGATGAACTCTTCTCTCCTGGCCAAAAGAAAAATATCCCAAGGACAATTCCTGCAATTACAACAATTCCTAATACCGCTCGTGTGTACATATCTACTAGTATACGATAGTTCCCCCGCCCAAACATTCTTCTCCACGATACAAAACTAATGCCTGCCCTTCAGCTGGAACTTCGGGAAGATTTTCTTTAAAGGTTACAACTCCTTCAGGAGTAATGCTCTCCACAGCAACCTCAGGGCCATGATACCTATATTGTGCAGTTAGATTGTTTCCTGCAGGAAATACATGTGTCCATGACATATTTTCGATACGAAGTGTTTTGGGAGTATTTTTTGCTTTACTCTTTTGTGGACCAACAGTAATGGTATTTTTATGAATATCCTTTGAGAGAACATACAGAGCTTCTTCTGAATTTTCTCTCGTCTCAAATCCATGACGCTGTCCCAATGTATAGATAACCGCTCCATTGTGGGCCCCAATAATCTCACCCTTTTCATTTAGAACATCTCCTGGAGTTGTTTTTATGTGCGTACTTAGAAACTCCTCCATATCAACATGACCAATGAAGCAAAGCCCTTGCGAGTCTCTCTTTTCTGCAACAGGAAGATCATATGCTCGTGCTTGCTTTCTTGTCTCTGACTTTTCTTTTATATCTCCTAGAGGAAAGAGAATATGAGAGAGTTCATTTTGTGTAAGTGTGTAAAGGAAATAACTTTGATCCTTTTTCCCATCAACACCCCGAAGCAATCTATAAATCCCCTTCTCTTCTTTTACCTGCGCATAGTGCCCCGTAGCAACTTTATCTACGCCCTTTTCCTTTGCCCAGTCTAGAAATGCACCGAACTTAATATCTCTATTGCAAAGCGTGTCAGGATTTGGAGTTCTTCCTGCTTTGTATTCACTAATCAAATAATCAATAACTGATTCTTTGTAGTTTTTAGTAAGGTCGAGTGTTGTAAATGGAATACCAATATGCGCTGCTACCCGCATAGCATCTTGCCTATCTTCCTTCCATGTACATGGCACATTTTCTGGATACCATCCCTTAAGGAAAATACCAGCCACATCATGGCCTTCTTTATGCAGCTGAGCTGCTGTTACTGAGGAATCTACTCCTCCACTCATCCCAACAAACACTTTCATAGCGAGAAAATAGCATTTGTCGCTTACTTTGTACATTTTTGCTATGCTTAAGATACCAAGTAGTGGAGGTTGCTGTGGTGCGTTCTTTGCCAAGAAAACTCTCCGTTGATGTTTGGGACGAACTTTCCTTAAATGCTTTTAAAGCTACAGGAGAGAAAATAGCCCAAATAAAAGCTCCTATTGCTGAAAAACAGCAATGTACGGTGAAAATATCGAAAACCCGAGAAGGGCGCGAAGTCCTTTGGCTTTTATTTCTAGTTAAAGGAGGTCGAGAATTTGGATTATCTCTTCCTCATATATGGAAAGAGTATGAAGAAGGTGTGGTCGATTTTGAAGCTGGAGGAGAAGACGGTTTCCTGGATCAACGTGAGTTAGAAGAATATCTGAGGCTGTACCTTCATCTATGAATGTGCAGCCTTTTTCTTTAGTCTAAATAGAGTGCGCGATTTCTTCTGTGCCCATCAAATGTCTGTGCATAGTGCATAAGCCCATCATTTCCTGTTAGATAGAAAAGATACCCTGTCTCAATTGGATTTGCTGCAGCATAGAGAGAATCAATTCCAGGGTTGCTGATAGGTCCTGGAGGAAGTCCTCTGTACTTATACGTATTGTACGGAGAATCAATTTCAAGATCTTCTAGACTTGGATGGAATGTTTCTCTCTCAAAAATATATCCAAATACTGCATCTACCTGGAGTGCCATTCCAATATCAATCCGATCCCACAAAATTCCAGATACCTTTTGTTTTGTCTCAAGCTGACGAGCCTCTCGCTCCAAGATGGAAGCCATAATTACAATATCTGAAAGTGGCTTATCAAACTCAATATCTTTTATTTGTCTTTGAAACTCTCCATGCATTGTATTTACAATTGTCTGCGCTGAGACATTGGGTACAAAGTTATATGTATCTGGGAAAAGGTATCCTTCTAAACCATCTGCTTTCTTTTTAAACTCCTCTGCACTTATGTGTGGGAACTTTGCCTCAATATCCTCTGCCATCTCTCGAATGGTAAGTCCCTCTGCAAAAGTAATGGTTGTTGGCTCTACACCATGAACTCCTGTAGCAATACGATACGCGACAATAAGTGGCCCTACTTGATTTGAAAAGAAATAATCTCCTGCTTTTAATTTATTTGAATTAAAGAATCCTCGTGTAATTCCTATGTACAGTTTTTTTGATTCAATAACATTTGCATCGTGCAAAATATCAGCAATCTGCTCTGTTGTTACCCCTAAGGGAATATTGATTGTTTCTCCTATTGGAAAATTCTTTGGCGCATCAAACACTGCTCCCCAAATGAGTACAAGAATAGCAACTGTCAAAAGACCTGCCCCTATATAAACACGTCTAATACGCAGCAAAAATGAAATTATTTTCTGAATCATGTTGGCAAGTTTGCAGGAGGCTCTCCTGTTGATGACTGGATTCGTGGAAGCGTAGGAACTTCAATCGTTCGAGAAGGAATACGGAAAATTGTTGCAAGCTCTTCTACAGAAAGGACAAATGTATGGTCTACATCAGGAGCTCTAAAGAACCCTCGACGCTTATATTTTGTAAGGAGATGCGCTTTTACTTCGTCCTTCATTCTCTGACTCTCCCATGGATAGTCATCAAATTGCGTCATTCCTCCCTTTGGCTTAAATCCATTCAGGCTCTCTGAACTAAATTGCCTATATGCATTAATAAGTCCTGGAATCATTGCCCCATTAAACTTATCCTGCTCTGCAATATAAATACCTCGCATCCCTACATCGTATGCAAGCTTGCTTGTATTTCTGTCCACTGCATCTACCGCACGCTTTTGATCTTCAGAGAGCATCACTGGCCCTTCACTTCCTTCAGCCTCCTTGGCTTCCTCTTTAATTTTTTTAATTTCTGCTGCCCCATCTTTCCTCCAGTCTTTTGTTGTTACCTGGATAACCATCTGAATCCATACTTGCTGCCCTTTCCCAACTGAACCCAAAAACTCAAGAACGTTTCCAAAAGGGTCTACCTTAAACTCTTCTTTAGGATCTTTATCCAAACCATAGTCCACATATGTCTTAATTGGATATACATCATCTTTTGTAAGAGCATATTGCATTCCCCACACTCCATACTTTTCTAAGTCAATTGGAAACCTAAGTGCATAATCATCCACCTCTACAATCTGAACTTCCGGGAACTGTCCATAGAAACTTGTCTCAATTGCATTTTGCATCCCCTTCCTTCCCCACACAAAAAATCTAATCTGCCCTTCAAATGACACAAGCTCAAGAGAGTACGCTGGACGAAACTTTCCTAAAATGCTTCTATCCCAAAATGTTCCTTCTCCTCCTGCTCGGTGCATAGAAGCCAGTACTGTCTCCATAGCAAGTGGAGACTTTAGAACTTCTCGAGGAATCTTAAGCTCAAAAAGCTTTGTGTCTTGTTTACTCCACCAATATGCCTGGCGAAACTTCATCCACGTACCCCAGGTAATAACTCCAAGGAGTGGCGGTACCCACAGTGCCCAGAGATGACCTGCAAGCAATACTCCCTGATACGTAGAATTTGGTGCTAGTGACCAAAGAATAAAAACAAATGCAAAAACAAGAACCGGTGCCACATAAAATGGAATCGGTATCCCAACAAAGGTAAATACTGGTTCTTTTGCTGTACTAAAAACACCCACGTTGGGCTTATGATAGCACTTACGTGGGTGTTTTTTACCTTCTCCTTATTAGACTAGTGAATATGTCCCGTCTGTATTTCGCTTGAACACTTTTCGATCGTTTAGGTTTACAAGAATAGTATTGTCCTTCACGTATCGCTCCTTCTTTACTCGATCGATAATCTCTTCTCGAGTAAGTGGGCCTTCTCGCTCAATAAGCTCTCGTAGTACATCTCGTACAACTCCTGTCTTGTATCCCCACTCCTTAAGAGCGTAAAGTCCTCGTCCAACAAGAACAAATCGAGAGTCCTTAATTAGTTCATTGTGACATGTTGCAACATGTGCACGTCGATCAAATAGCTCAGCAATTGCAGATGCTACTTCGCTGAAGTGCATTGGAGATCCATGACGCTTCATTGCAAGATATGCAAAGTCTCGGATTCCTTTAGCTCGAATAGCAGAAGAACTAACTCGTCCCCACTCTCCTAGGGGGTTTCGATCTAAATTCTTAAACATTGAAAGCCATCGCTTTAGCATCTCTTCCTTCTTATACTCTTCATTTAGATCCTGAAGATTCTCAAGGAATCGATCAATAAGCTCTGCCTCGTTTAGGATTTCATCTCCAGGGATAGTCTTGTATAGACTCTGAAGTGCACCCTCAACAGATGAAGCAACACTCTCATCTACATGCCATCGCGCTTTAAACTCTGGAGTCTCCTTTGCCTGTACAAAAAATTCACCAAGTACAAGTAGAAGGTGTACGTGGTTTTGAATACTTGGAGTTGACCCAACTGCATCAAGAAGATCGTTCTCAGAAACAATGCATCCCATATCCTTGATAACTCCCTGCAGTTCAGTAAATACAGCCTCATCAGTCTTCATCTGATCTGACTTTCGAATAGCATCAAGACTGTGATTCTCAATCTGTCGTACACGCTCACGTGTAATACCGTATTCCTGTCCAATAGCCTCAAGCGTTGCTTGCTTCGTACTCTTTCCAAGTCCAAAACGAAGCGTCAAAACTTCTTTTGATCGCTCAGGTAGTGCAGACAGAAGGTGGCGAACCACCTTCTTAGGGTCGTGCGCAAGTTGTATCTTGCTTGTCATATAAAGCTATTTGTACAGCACTCTTGACTTTCTGTCAAGTAATCAGGATGTTGATAATCCGGCCAGGTACAAAGATCACCTTTTTAATCTCTGAATCACCGATATAAGCGCTTAACTTATCGTTATTTTTTACTAATTCAAGTGCATCATCTTCACTTATATCTTGAGCCACTTCTATAGCCCCCCTACTCTTTCCGCCTATTTGCACCGCCAACATTACTGTTGCAGCCTCCAAAACCTTAGAATCAGCTTCCGGCCATTTTGCGTGATCAATAAATCCTTCTCCCCCTATCTTCTCCCACAACTCTTGAGAGACATGTGGCGCAAACGGAGCAAGAAGCAATAGCAATGTTTTGTACACCTCATCAGCTACAGACTCCTCTTTTTCAAGAATATTAATAAGACCCATAAGAGATGCTAGAGATGTGTGGAACTTTGCCTCTGGCAAATCACGACTCACCTTTTCAATTGTTTTCTGAAGCTCAAGATTTACTTCATCTGTTACCTCTCCTCCAAGCTTTGAAGATAGTGTGTACACACGATCCAAGAATCGCCTGATTCCTGCAATTGATTGTGGATCCCACGGATAAAATCCTGTCTCATTGTATGGGCCAATGAATGCTAGATAACTCTTGATAGTATCTGCTCCGTACTTCTCTACTAAATCATCAGGGTTAATTACATTCCCTTTACTCTTGCTCATTTTATTTCCATCAGGCCCTAGGATAAGTCCTCTGTTCATTCGAACTCTAAACGGCTCCTCAGCTGGAACAACCTCCATATCGAATAGCGCCTTGTTAATGAATCGTGAATACAGCACATGAAGTGTTGTGTGCTCACTTCCTCCAGAATACCGATCAATTGGCATCCACTGCTTTAGAATATCTTTATCAGCTAGAGCATTCTCATTCTTTGGATCAAGGTATCGATAGAAATACCATGAAGAGTCCATGAAGGTATCAAGTGTCTCAATCTCTGGCGTCCAGCCCTCTCCAAAAATCTTTTCTGTTCGCTCTTTAAGCTCTTCACTCTTTGCAAGTGGAGCTACTCCTGTAGGCGTAAAGTCCACATCCGTTGGAAGTGTCCATGGAAGATGCTCTTTCGGGATCGCATGAGGATTTCCTTCTGGATCGTACACAATAGGAATGGGACATCCCCAGTACCGTTGACGACCAATAGACCAGTCCCTTAGGCGATATGTTGTTTTCATTTCTCCTCCTGCAGCTTTCGCTAACTTCTCTCGGGCATTATGCGTTGTCTCAGTATCAAATTCTCCTGAGTTCATCAAAACTCCCTCTCCGCTATATGGAATCTCTTCTTCTTTCTTTGTGTCTACTACAGGGATAATTTCAAGATCATACTTTGTTGCAAATGCATGATCTCGCTCATCGTGCGCTGGCACCCCCATAACAACTCCTGTTCCATAATTTCCAAGTACATAATCTGCTACATACACAGGAATCTCCTTTTTAGAAATAGGATGAGTTGCTACAAGTGGAGTCTTCACTCCTGTCTTTTCTTTATTTGCCTCTCGATCTCGAGCGGGCTTGCTTACTGACTTTAGAGCGTACTCTTTTACATCCTCTCCAAGATCCCACCCATCTTCGATAAGTTCTTTTGCTCGCTCTGGTGCGATAGTTACGAACGTAACTCCCATAAGAGTATCCGCCCGTGTTGTAAAGACACTAGTATTCCAACTCTTCCCATTGTGAGAGAGAACAAAAGGAATCTCAGCACCATGAGATCTTCCAATCCAATTGCGCTGTGCATCTTTAATTTCCTCCGGCCAATCAAGATCATCTAGATCATCAATCAAACGATCAGCATAGTCAGTAATCTTAAAGAACCACTGATTCATGAGCTTCTGCTCAACCAATGCGCCAGATCTCTCTCCTGTTCCATCAGGCAATACCTGCTCATTTGCAAGCACTGTCTTATCTACCGGATCCCAATTAACTGTTGCCTCCTTTTTATACGCAAGATCTTTTGCAAAGAGTTGTGTAAAGATCCACTGTGTCCATTTGTAATAGCCAGGATCTGCAGTTACAACCTCTCGATCCCAATCAAAACTATTTCCCATTGAACGTAACTGCTTATGCATTCGCTCAATATTTTGAAAGGTCCATTCCTTTGGATCTTCTCCATGCTTAATAGCTGCATTCTCTGCAGGAAGTCCAAATGCATCAAATCCAATTGGATAGAGAACATCTTTTCCATTCATACGAAGATACCGCGCATAAATATCTGGCACCGCAAATGCAAACCAATGCCCGACATGTAGATCTCCTGATGGGTATGGGAATTCAACCAAAAGATACGCTTTGTCTTTTGCGCTTTCTGTGTCAACGGCATAGAGCCCAGCTTCCTGCCAGGCTTCCTGCCATTTCTTTTCTATATCTTTATGGTTGTAACCTTCCATTAATCTTTGAACTTTCGATACGCAATGATAAGTACGAGCACGAGAGCCGCACCTACTGCGAGGATCTGTGTAAGTTGATCAAGATCCCCAAGATATCGCATTCCAGATGTAATAAGTAGCACCACTCCACCATATGAGAGTCCTGCCGCAACAATACTTGAACCTTTTAGGAACATTCCAAGAATAATTGCTGCTGCACCTACTACAAGAAGTATAAGGAATGAAGTTTGAGCATGATCCACTCGAGCATCATCATATGCCATTGAGCATTCATAATTTAGATCACAGTACCCAAGAGGACCTTCTTTAGGAGCTGTTCCTTGGTATGCATTCCACTTTCCTTCATTTTCAAGACACTGAGATTCAGTTTCAATAATTCCTACATTCTCCCGCTCACAAAAATCATTAAATTCAGGCTCAGGAAATGCATAAGAGACACTAATAAATGAGAACACGTTTAGGAGCACTACAATTCCTATAAGTACTGCCCATCGAACGAATTTTGGTGGTTGATTTTCCATATACCTTCATAGTACAAGCTATATACAAAATGAAAAGCCCACCGTCTGCGTTCTGCAGTTGGTGGACTGTTTTGCGCGCTTTTGCGCGACTTAAAGACTGTTGATCACTTCCAGGTAGCCTTCACGATTCTGGCGAACCAGATGTTGGATCTGGGTGGTCACATTGTGAATCCGACGACTAGCATCTTCGTGCCGGTCATACGGACCAGAAGACATCGTCTGAAACCACGTAATGTTGTTCCCGTGGAAATCATATACGTCGAAGTGAATTTCGACTTCTGTACGATTTCCTTCGTGACGATATTCTTGCTTCCGCACAACGATGCGGAAGTCATGCCAGTCACCGCAGCTCACAAGGTAAGCGTCGGAGTCTTGAATGATCGCAGCCATTTCTTCCCGAGCGGCAGTGCTGTTCGTTTCCAAACAGACATACGCTTGAGAAGCGTTTCCATCAGCCCACGAATGTGGGGCGATTTTGGGCGAAACCATGATGATCAGAAAGATGACTGTCGCCACAATAGCAAACAGAAAATCTTTTGGGGTCAGTTTTTGAAAGTTCATTTTGCCCTCCCTAGGCAATACCACAACAGACTTTATTATACCATTCCTACGCTTACTGTCAAGAGTGTAGAAATACCATTACGTCCCCATCTTGCACTATATATTCCTTCCCTTCAGTACGAACTTTCCCTAATTCTCGTGCTTTTCCATAGCTCCCTGCTTCTAGAAGCTCTTCTGTTCCAATAACCTCAGCTCGAATAAACTTATCTTTAAAATCATTATGGATTGCAGCTCCTGCAATAGGTGCAGAACTCCCCTTTTTAATAGTCCACGCACGAGTCTCTGTGTCTCCTGTAGTAAAAAATGTCATGAGCCCCAAGATCTCATAACTCTTTCGAATAAGGTCAACAAGACCATCTCCCTGAGCTCCTAACTCTTGCCTAAATGAATCTTTGTCTTCATCTGCAACATCATTTAAATCACGCTCTGTCTGCGCATCCATAATTACATACTGCCCTCCCTGCTCCTTTATATAGTCAAAAGCCTTCTCTGCTCGCCCATCATTTAACTCCTGTAGGTTGTGTCCTCCAGTTTTTGTATTAAGCGCATAAAGCATTGGCTTGTATGTAAGAAATGCCATCTGCTTTACAAAAGGAGTCTCCTCTTCGGTAAACTCAAGAGCTCGAACAGGTGTACTCTCACGAAGAGCATGAAGAATTTTCTTCATTACCTCCTCCTCTGCAACAGCATCCTTATCTCCCCGCTTTACATCTCGCTCCAACTTCTGCAAACGATTATTTACCTGCTCTAGGTCAGAGAGCATAAGCTCAAGGTTAATAACCTCCATATCTTTAATAGGATCAATGTCTCCTGATACGTGTGTAATATCAGAATCATCAAAGAAACGTACAGTATGCAAAATTGCATCTACCTCTCGAATATTAGAAAGGAACTTATTTCCAAGACCCTCTCCCTCTGATGCTCCCTTTACAAGCCCTGCAATATCTACAAACTCAACAACCGCTGGAATTGTTTTCTCTGAATTTGAAAATTGAGAAAGTTTATCAATGCGAGAATCAGGAACAGGAACAACTCCAACAGAAGGATCAATGGTGCAGAAAGGATAGTTCTCTACCGCCACGTCATGTTTTGTGAGTGCACAAAAGAGCGTGGATTTTCCCACGTTTGGTAGACCAACGATTCCCATCTTAAGTGACATAGATGTAGGTTGTACTCTATCCTTGCAACTCTTGCAATTCTTTTTGGTACTTCTTCATTACCTCAATACTTGCCTTCATCTGGTCTTCTCCTCCTTTCTTTACCCGATGATTGATCTCTTCCCCAATTTTCTTAAACAAATCTGGGTTCTTTTGAACCATTTCAATCATCTTCTCCTGCTGCTCAGCAGGAACATCCTTCATCTGATGCTTCATCAACTGTCGTGTGAAAAAATTCTTTAACATGGCAGGAGTATAGCATGTAGACACAATGCAGAAATCCTTTACTAAAATCCTAATTTATTGTATTATTCTGCCATTAATTTCTAGGTAAAACACATGAAGTACGTAAGAAAAATTGCATTACTTGTGCGATCAATAGTTGCACGATTTAAGAGCGCTCGGCGTCGGACAAAGATCATTATCCTCGCTGTAGGGGCTTTTATACTTATTGGTATCGGAGCAAGCACTCTCTTTGGAGGAAGTAAGACTCCAGAAGAGCTTGCTAACGCAACTCCTATTGTTGAACTAAAGTCAGCACGAGAAATTGCAACAACACTTGATCCCCTACCACTTGTAGGGACAGTTCGATCTGCAACAGAGGCAACAATTCTAACTGAAGCAAGCGGACGAGTTATCGGTGTGTATCGATCACTTGGACAATTTGTTTCTCGAGGAGCAATTATTGCTGAGATTGAAAGCTCTTCAGAGCGAGCACAAGTACTTCAAGCTGAGGCAAACCTAGCTCGTGTTCTAGAATCTTCAGAAGATCAGCAAATTGAATCTGCTGCTGCAGGACTTGCAACTGCAAAGGAGTCTTCTCTTACAACACTTCTTTCAGCATATGCGACGGTGCAAAGCGCTATTCGCCAGGAAGCTGACCAGACATTTACCAACCCAACAACAAGCGCTGCAGAATATGTACTTCTTACAAGCGATAGCGCACTAGAAAATACTATCGAGGGAGAGCGTGTTGGCATTCAACTTATTCTTTCACGACAGCAAAACTCTGGAGCAATACTAACAACAGAAAGTAACCTGGATGGAGAACTTTCTATTGCTATTGATGAGCTAAAAGACGTTCGAGCATACTTAGACCTTATTGTTGATTCTCTAACAAAGGCTATTCCGGACAATACCTACAGCGCATCTGATATTTCTGGATTCAAAACAAGCATCAGCGCAGCACGTACAAGCGTAACCACATCTATTAGCACTCTTGCTGCAAGCACTGAGACCCTTGCCGCAAAACGAGCTGCAAATGAGGTTGCGGAGAACAATCTAGAAAACAGTACTGCTGGAGAAAAGCGTCAGGATGTACTGCAGGCTGAAGCATCTCTTGCTGCGGCACGAGCAACACTTGAGAAGAAAATTATCCGCGCACCTTTTGCCGGATCACTTAATGCACTGAATATCGAGCTTGGACAGTTTGTTGGAGCGTTTGAGCCTGCAGCCACTGTTGCAAACAACAACTTGCTTGAGATTCGTGCATACGTGACACAGCGCGACAAAGAATTTGTAGCACCAGGACTTGAAGTTGCATCACGAGATGGAATCACTGGAGTTATTACTTCTGTTGCTCCAGCACTTGACCCTGTTACAAAGCGTATTGAGGTACGAATTGCACTCAATAATTCAGATGCCATTACCAATGGACAGTCTGTACGACTTCTTGTTGAGCGAACAAATGAAGAGGTAGAGGTTACAACTCCAGCTGTCCCTCTAACGGCAATTTCATTTATTGGAAATGATCCTCATGTTCTTACAGTGGATCAAGAAGAAACTCTTATCGCACTCCCTGTAGAGCTTGGCGTAATCCTTGGAGATCAGGTTGAGATTGAAGGAATTGATCTTGATACCAAAGTCGTCGTAGATGCTCGAGGATTCCTTGCAGGAGATAAGGTAGACGTAAAATAATATGTTTCACTTCTGGAATTTCTTTCTAAGCAAACGATCGTTTAGCTACCTGCTTATCGTAGCGCTTCTTTTCTTTGGATTTACTTCTATTGTTTCAATTCCAAAAGAATCTTCACCTGAAGTTGTTGTTCCTATTGGAGTTGTAAGCTCTGGACTTCCAAATGCTAGCGCTGAAGATGTTGAGACACTTATTACAAATAAACTTGAGCAGGAATTTCGATCATCTCTAGATGACGTAAAGCAAATCACTTCAACTACTCGTGAAGGTTCTGTTGGTGTTGTTGTTGAGTTTGAGGCAAGCGCTGATCTTGATACATCACTGCGAAAACTTCGAGACGCAGCGGATACTGCACGAAGTGAGTTGCCTGATGATGCATTTGATCCAGTTGTCTCTGAAGTAAACCTTGCAGACCAGCCAATTCTAACTGTTGCTGTTCTTGGATCTGTGCCAGTAGAAGAGCTAACAAAAGTAGCAAACTTTGTTGAAGAAGAGCTTGAAGGAGTATCTGGTGTTTCTAATGTAGACACTGTAGGAGTACGAGATGAAGAGGTGCAGGTAATTGTCTCTCAAGAATCTCTCAAGACATATGGTATTGGCATCTCTGATGTTACAAGAGGACTAGCCTCAGCAAATACTTCAGTCCCTGTGGGAGATATTTCAATTGGGAATGCAAAGTATGCAATTAAGTTTGAAGGAGATATTGAGTCTCCTGAGGATGTGGCAGGACTTCCAATTCTTGCAGTTGGAGGAGAGCCTGTATATGTACGAGATATTGCAGATGTGCGTGTTGGTCTTGCAAAGACACGTTCTATTTCTCGAGTGTCAGTAGAGGGAAGCCAGCCTCAAAACGCAATTTCGTTTTCAGTATATAAGCGAAGTGGCGGAGACATTACGTCTATTGCACGAGATGTACGAAACAAAGTAACTGAACTTGAAGAGACAAAGGAGCTACAAGGGCTTACTACTTTAATTACTTATGATAATGGAGAGCTTGTGGAGGATGACCTTGTAAACCTTACGCGAACAGGAATCCAGACTATTTCTCTTGTGATCCTTATTCTTCTTGTTGCTATTGGATGGCGAGAGGCTCTTATTGCAGGACTTGCAATCCCTCTTTCATTCTTTATTGGGTTTATTGGACTCTATACATCTGGAAACACACTTAACTTTGTTTCTCTCTTCTCACTTATCCTCGCAGTTGGAATCCTTGTAGACTCTGCGATTGTAGTTGTAGAAGGAATCAATGGGCGCATGAAGGAGTGGCATGGAAAACTCCAAAGTGCACGTGAAGCGCTTCGTGAGTACAGCTACCCTATTACAGCAGGAACACTTACAACCATTGCAGTATTTGCTCCCCTATTCCTCGTATCTGGAGTAACTGGGCAATTTATTGCATCTATTCCGTTTACGATAATCTTCGTACTTGCTGCATCACTATTTGTGGCCCTTGGTCTTATCCCTCTTATCGCCTCAACATTCCTTAAGCGACGAACAACAACAAAGTTTGGAAAACTTCAGGAAAAGAAGACTGAGGAGATTCGATCTTGGTACAAAAAGAATGTGCAGAAAATTGTAGGAAACAAGAGACGAGAGACTATCTTTATTTGGACTATTATCGCAATGTTCATTCTCTCATTCACGCTCCCTGCATTTGGTCTTGTGCGAGTTACATTCTTTGACCAAGGAGATGTAGACAACCTCTTTGTAGATATTGAACTTCCACAAGGAACAACACTTGCTCGAAGTAATCTTGAGGCACAGAAAGTAGAAGCAATTCTTCTACAGGATTCTCGCATTGAAGACTTCACTACCGGAGTTGGAGTGGCAAGTCCATTTAATGGGTCAGGTTCTGCAGACTCAAAGTTTGCAAACATGCAGATTACTCTTAAAGAAGATAGGAAGCAGACAAGTACTGAGATCCTCGAAGACATCCGCGCAAGCCTTGCACACATCACCACATCAGATATTCGTGTTGATGAGCCAAGTGATGGACCTCCTACAGGAGATGCCATTGCTCTCGAGCTTTCAGGAACAAATAATGATGACCTTATTGCAGCTGGAACTACTGTCCGGCAATTCCTTGAGGGAATTCCAGGAACTGCAAACGTACTTACAAGTGCACGAGACAATGTCGCGCAATTTGTACTTACCATTGACCGAGCAAAGGTTGTAGAGCTTGGACTCTCACCTCTTGCTGTAGCTGAGGTGCTTCGAACTTCTATCTCTGGAGTAGATGCAACATCAATCCCACAAAATGATGAGGATATTGATATTGTCGTAAAGACAAACCTTGCAGCAGACTACACAGACCCTCACGAGACCAATCGAGCAACACTTGATGAGGTGCGGCAGCTAACAGTACAAGGGCCTAGGGGACCTGTGCTTCTTGGATCTCTTGTAACAGAGAGCTACGAAGTAAGTAATGCTGTTATCTCACACAAAGATGGAAAGCGTATCCTTACCGTATCTGCAGGACTCGCAAAAGATGGAAATACATACCAAATCCTTGGAGAGATTATGAAGGGACGAGAGAGTCTTGATCTCCCTGCTGGAGTGTCACTCAATATTGCAGGAGAGTCTGACGAATCAAATCAGGCATTTGTTGAGATGCTTCTCTCACTTATCGTTGGAATTATCGCAATGCTTGCGATCCTTGTACTACAATTTAATTCATTCCGATATGCACTCTACGTGCTTTCAGTTGTTCCATTCTCACTTATTGGAATCTTCTTTGGACTTATGATTTCAGGACAGGCACTATCCTTCCCTTCTATTATGGGATTCATTGCTCTAACTGGAATTGTGGTAAATAACTCAATTATCCTTATCGATGTAATGAACAACATTCGTCGAAAGAATCCTGAGAAGTCTATTGATGAAGTTGTGCTTGAAGGAGCAACAGCTCGACTGCGACCAATTCTTCTTACTACCCTTACAACGGTAATTGGAATTATGCCACTTATCTTTGCTTCAGCACTGTGGGCACCACTTGCATGGGCAATTATCTTTGGACTTACCTTCTCGGTTGTTCTGACTCTTATCCTTATCCCAACAATCTATAGGCGTTGGCCAGGAATGCTTCCAGAGGAAAAGGAAGCAAAGAAACTCGCAGAAGAACAAGCAGTGCAGCATTAAAAATAAAACCCCACACAACTGTGTGGGGTTTTATTTTTATAGAATCACCGTCACCTGATTGTTTGAAATCTCAATGACACCAGCATGTTTAAACTCAATGTCATGCCTGTGCTCTTTTCCGTCATAGACAACAGCAGTACAAGGCACCACAGGAGCTACAAATGGTTCGTGATCTGCAAGCACTGTTATTTCACCATCTACACACGCAAGTGTGAGTGAATGTGCATCACCTTCGTAGAGAGATTCTCCAACTTTAGAAATAGTAAGGTGAAAAGATTTCATACTACTTTACTTCGTCGATTGAACCCTTCATGTAGAAGGCCTGCTCATCCTTATCATCATGCTTTCCTTCTACAATCTCTTTAAATCCTCGCACTGTGTCTTCTCGAGATACATACTTTCCGGGAGCTCCGGTAAATACCTCGGCAACGTGGAAGGGCTGAGAGAGGAATTTCTGAAGCTTTCTTGCTCTGCTAACTACAAGTCGATCCTCATCTGAAAGCTCTTCAATACCAAGAATGGCGATAATATCCTGAAGGTCCTTGTATCGCTGCAATACCTGCTTTACCTGGTTTGCTACCTCATAGTGCTCTTGCCCTACTACATCTGGATCAAGAGCAGCTGAGCTAGACTCTAGCGGGTCAATCGCAGGGTAGATACCAAGCGCTGCAAGCTGACGAGAAAGCACCACTGTACCGTCTAGGTGCGCGAAAGTTGTAGCAGGAGCTGGATCGGTAAGGTCATCGGCAGGCACATATACAGCCTGTACTGATGTAATAGACCCACTATTAGTTGAAGTAATACGCTCCTGAAGCTGTCCCATCTCTTGAGCTAGTGTTGGCTGATATCCTACAGCAGAAGGCACTCGCCCAAGAAGTGATGACACCTCAGACCCTGCCTGAATAAACCTAAACACATTATCCATAAAGAAGAGTACATCCTTTCCTCCCTCATCTCGGAAGTTCTCAGCTAGAGCAAGTCCAGTAAGTGCTACTCGCGCTCTGGCTCCTGGCACCTCATTCATCTGTCCAAATACAAGAGCTGTCTTTGGAAGCACTCCTGACTCTTTCATTTCATGATAAAGATCGTTTCCCTCTCGCACTCGCTCTCCTACTCCGGCAAATACTGAGTACCCTCCATGCTCAGTTGCCACATTTCGAATAAGCTCCTGAATAAGAACAGTCTTTCCTACTCCCGCTCCTCCAAAGAGTCCTACCTTTCCTCCCTTTAGGAAAGGAACCATAAGGTCTACCGCTTTGATTCCTGTTTCAAATACCTCAGCTTTAGTTGTCTGCTGATCAAAAGAAGGTGGCTTTGCGTGAATTGGAGCACGCTTTGCTTTTGCAGGAATAGCCTTTCCTCCATCTACAGTCTCTCCAAGCACGTTCATCAAACGCCCTAGAGCAACTTCTCCAACAGGAACAGAGATTGGAGCACCAGTTGCCTCTACTTGTTCATCACGAGTAAGTCCTCCGGTATCGCTCATAGCAATAGACCGCACTCGATCAAGTCCCAAGTGCTGTGCTACCTCTAGAGTTATCTCTCCGTGTGTCTTTGTTTTTGCAACGACAAGTGCCTCCTGAATAGCAGGTAGGTTTTCATCAAAATGTACATCTACAACTGGCCCGATAACTTGTGTGATTGTTCCTTTTTTCATATTAATTTGCCATTGCCTCTATTCCTCCAATAATCTCTGAAACTTCTCTTGTAATAACTGCCTGCCTTGCTCTGTTAAACTTCAAATTCAATTCTTGCTTTACCTCCTTACTCTTGTCTGATGCACTCTTCATGGCAACCATTCTTGCCGAGTGCTCGGAGGCCTTTCCTTCGAGCAAGAGGTGATAGATTCCAATCGAAAGTAATTTTGGAATCAACACCTCAAGCACTTCCTCAGGTGATGGCTCCACGGTGTACACGGGAGCTTCTTTAGCTTCTGTGTCACTCCACTTACCTTCCTTCGGTGCAATATCATTTACAATCTCTTGCAAAGATTCAACTGAAAGCGGGAGCAGTCTCCTCACCATAGGGATCTGCTCAAATGTTGAGTTGAACTTACTGTACGCAACAATGCACTCGTGATACTCACCACTTATAAACTTTGTTGTGAGGATATCTGCAACATCCTTAATTGAATCAATCTCAATATCATCATTCTTATTCTCTGTATATCCAATGATCTCAGGACCTCGATTACGGAAGTAATCCCGCCCCTTCTTCCCAATTGCATAAATGTCTACAAGAGATGAATCAGGAGACTTAAGATGTATTGCAGTTTCTGTTGCTTTAAGCACTCCAGCATTAAGTGATCCTGCAAGTCCCTTATCACTTGTAATAACAAGCATTAAAAGTTTCTTTCCTGTTCGCTTCACAAACAGAGGATGATTCTTTGCAAAACTTCCTCCTGCAAGGCGAGAGAGAATAGAAACAGCAGCAGTAGCATATGACCTACCGCCAAGCGCTGTCTCCTGACTCTTACGCATCTTCACCGCTGACACAGCCTCCATAGCCTTCGTCACCTTATTGATGCGCTCAGTAGCCTTGATCTTACTTTTAATACTCTTAAGTGACATGGTTTATGATCGATCCTTAAATGTCTTCACGAGCTCAGCTAGCTTCTTTGCAGAATCTTCACTGATCTCTTTATCTTTCTTGATTGCCTCAAGCACCATTACTCCCTCTCGAGCGAGGAAGGTCTTAAATTCTGCCTCAAGCTCTCGAACCTTTGCAGGATCAACATCATTTAGAAGATCATCTCCTGCAGCAAATAGAATTGCAGCAATCTCCTCAAACGGCATAGGAGCTCCCTTATCCTGATTCATAAGCTCAGTCATTCTTCGCCCTGAATCAATTCGATCCTTTGTATCTTTATCAAGATCTGATGCAAACTGCGCAAATGCCTCAAGCTCTCTAAACTGAGCAAGCTCAAGTCGCACCGTTCCTGACACCTTCTTAACCGCCTTTGTCTGAGCTGCAGACCCTACTCGAGATACAGACAGTCCTACGTTAATAGCTGGACGCAGTCCCTTGTTAAAGAGATCTGATTCAAGATAAATCTGTCCGTCCGTAATTGAAATTACGTTTGTTGGAATGTATGCAGACACATCATTCTCTTGTGTCTCGATAATAGGGAGTGCAGTAAGAGATCCTCCTCCCTTATCTTTTGAAAGCTTTGCGGCTCGCTCCAAAAGCCTAGAGTGAAGGTAGAAAATATCTCCAGGATAGGCCTCTCGTCCTGGTGGACGCCGAAGAAGTAGCGAAAGCTGCCGATACGCTACCGCCTGCTTTGAAAGGTCATCATAGATAACAAGTGCATCTTGCCCTCGATCCATAAAGTACTCTCCAATGGCAGCTCCAGCGTACGGTGCAAGGTATTGAATAGCAGCAGGCTCAGCAGCAGAAGCGGTAACCACAATGGTGTAATCCATTGCTCCCTTTTCCTCAAGCTCAGCTACGATACGTGCTGTCTTTGATTCCTTCTGTCCAATAGCAACATAAATACAAATTGGTCGATTCTTTGGAGACTCATTCTTCTGATTAAGAATCGTATCAATAGCGATAGTTGTCTTTCCTGTATACCTATCTCCAATAATAAGCTCACGCTGTCCTCGACCAATTGGAATCATGGCATCAACCGCCTTAATTCCAGTATGAAGAGGAACATCAACTGGAGATCGCTCAATCACAGAGTATGCATCGCGCTCAATAGGGACAAATGTTTTTGCTTTTGTCTTTCCTTTTCCATCTACTGCTTCAGCCAATGGGTTTAGTACTCGTCCGATAAGCTCATCACCCACAGGGAGTGACAGAAGCCTTCCTGTACGACGAACAAGCATTCCTTCGTACACTGTATTGCTCTCCCCTAAAATAGCTGCTTTTACACCATCCTCCTCAAGGTTTAGTACAAGACCGTAAGTTAGAGAATCATCTTTTAGCGCAGCCTCAAGAGACCTATCGTGCGTCTTATCAAAGAGCACCATCTCCATCATCATGGCATTTTGCAGCCCTTCGATTTCAACAATACCGTCTCCAGTACTCTTGATGTGACCTACTTCCTCCTGATGCTTTACCGGGGTAAAGGTATCAATCTCTTTTTGAATTCTTTTAATAATTGCATCCATACTACTTTGTGATATTTCGATAAAGCTCCATAAGCGACCTCTTGTAACTTGCGTCAGTTAGCACTCCGTCTTTGAAGTGCTGCCATCCACCGACTAAGTTTGGATCGATGGTCGCACCAACTTTTATTCCGGCTGCTTTGCGTGCAGCAACAACATCTTTCTTTCTTCCAACAATAAGTGTTTCCTTCCCTTTCTCTGCCCCACCTTTCTTTAAAGAAGCAAGGATTCCTGGCAAAAGTTTCTCGTGCCTTCTAGCTTTTATATACTTTAAAAACTTTGTAAGGACTTTCCCCTGCTCACTTGCAGTTTTCCCTTCTAGGGATTCTCTTAGAGCTGCTGCATAGGTGCGTGCATTCATATTATTTCTTCTCTAACACCTTCTCTGCTGCAAGGATAGAAAGTTTTGCAATTTCTTTCTCTGCATCCTTTCGAGCCTTCTTCTCTGTCTCTTTGGCTCGAAGCTCTGCATCTTTTGCAACTTTAGCCGCACGCTCCTCTGCATCTTTAAGAATCTTTCCTCGCTCGTCAGATCCCTGCTGCTTTGCAGCAGTTACAACATCGTGCGCCTCAGTCTCGGCAGACTTTAGAATCTCTCCCTTCTTCTCTTCTACATCTTTTCGTATCTCCTCTGCAGCCTGCGCATCCTTAACACCCTTTGCAATCATCTCCTCTCGTCCACGCAACATAGAAAGCACTGGTTTATACAAGAAAAACCATAGTGCTCCTACAAGAATTCCAAAATTGATCACCTGCAAAATAAGCAGCCGCCAATCAATTCCAAATGCGTGAAAGAGTTCAGACATGATTTAGGTAAACTTAATGATGAATCCAACTACAAGTGCGAAAATCGCAAGAGCTTCGGTAAAGGCAATACCAATAAACATGTTTGTTACCACCTTTCCTGATGCCTCTGGATTTCGTCCAATTGCCTCAAGAGCTCTTGATACGATCATTCCGATTCCGATTCCCGGTCCCAATACTCCTACTCCTACGGCAATAGCCATAGAAAGTGCTTTTACTGCTTCAATATCCATATATTTGTACTAAACCTTAATAATTGATGGCCAATTTAAAGCCACGCATCGAATCACCACAATGATCCGATGTGTGGTCTCAAATTAATGAGGCTCGGCTACTGCAATCTTTATAAAGAAGAGTGTCAGTAAGGCAAAAATTGCTGCCTGTATGAATCCCACAAAAAGCTCAAAGGCTAGAAGTGGAACAGGTACCAAAAGTGGCACAAATGAAAACACAACGAGAATCAAAACTTTCCCCGCGAAGATGTTTCCAAAAAGACGGAAAGAGAATGAAATCAGCCGTGCTAGTTCACTAAAAAGTTCAATGATACCGACAGCAAATGCTAGCGGCGACTTAAAAGTAACAAATTTTCCTCCATACCTCAAAGCACCGAGGGTGATAATTCCAGCAGTTTCAATTGCAAGGAGTGCAATAATTGAAAGTGCGAGCGTAACATTGAGATCTGTATTGATTGGATAGAAAAATGGAAGGAAGTGTCCATGGTCTTCTATTCCAATTGCTCCAATAAATGGCAAAAGTCCAAACCAGTTTGCGGTAAGAACAAAAATAAAGATTGTCATTACAAGTGGGAATACCCACGCAACAAGTTTTTTATCGTATTCGAGTGTCTCTCGAACAAATGAATATGGAAATTCAATGATTCCCTCTACCGCAGCCTGAAGTTTTCCAGGAACAAGCTTTAAATTCCTTCCCAAAAAGTACGCACTTACAATAAGTAGCGCACTTACAACAATAGTACTCAAAAGCGTGTTGGTAATCGGCAAACCAAAAAGGTGCGTGAGCACCGTTGGTTCAAGATGAATCGCAATTTCTTTTGCCATTTCGCGCATCAGTTTAACATGTACAGAACGTATGAGAAGTGGACAAAAAGCGAAAAATCCCCGGTAATACCGAGGATTTTTCTAAAAGCAAAATTAGATGCTATTTCTTCATGAACATGTTGAAAAGCATGTACAGTGCTGAAATTCCTACGAGAATATATACAATATTCGCGATATTTCCTGCACCAAAAATCATTTCTACCAAGTTAAGGTTTGCAGCACCGATAAGTCCCCAGTTGATACCTCCAACGAAAACTAAAATGTATGCAATCCAATCGAGAGCGTTCATTCGCATATGCGTTATGTGAATTTCCGGTAATACGACCACATATATTTTATCACGCAAGCACTAGAGCCTCATTTTGTCTAGAAAAGGAGGTGTATAACCCTAATTTAGGAAAAATAGACTTGCATTGAGGTATGTTGCAAACAACACCCAAAGTAAATACGGAATGAGAATAACTCCAGCAATCTTTGAGATTTTGTAAAATCGCCTAATTATCTCTAGAAGCATCAAGTCTAGGATGATAATTACACCAAGTGCTAATCCTATATTCTGTTCTCCAAAGAAAATGATAGACCACGAAGCATTAACAAAGAGATGTGTGAAGAATAATGCCAATGCCCTTCTATAATTTTCACCCTTACTCTTCCAGACAAGATATGAGCTAATACCCATAAGTGTGTAGAGAGTTGTCCAAACAGGACCAAATACCCAACTTGGAGGATTAAGTGCTGGTTTTATAAGAAAATCATACCAAGAATCAATATTTGGCACTGTTGCGAAACTTCCTAAAATTCCAGCAGCTTGAGCTACAAGAATAAAGAAAAGAAGAATTACTGCTTGTTTAATCATGCATTAAGTATACTTCTGTACTTCTTTCCTACGGAAACAATCAACAGAATGATCATTTACCATTCCTGATGCCTGCATATGTGCATAGACAGTAGTTGGTCCTAAGAATTTAAATCCTCGCTTTTTTAAATCTTTTGCAAAAACGTCTGATTCTTTTGTTGTTGCAGAATAATCTTCTATCTTCTTTATATTGTTTTGTATTGGCTTCCCCCCTACAAAACTCCACATGTACGTATCAAAGGTCCCGAATTCCTCCCGAATTTCCAAAAACTTCTTTGCATTGTTTATTGCAGACTCAATCTTTGCTCTATTTCGAATAATAGAGGAGTCTTGCAGCATTCGCTCCACATCTTTTTCTGTTAGCTTTGCAACTTTCTTTGGATCAAAGTTTTTAAAGTTTTTTCTATACCCATCTCTCTTTTTGAGTATTGTCTCCCAAGAAAGTCCTGCTTGTGCACTCTCAAGAGTTAGGAATTCAAAAATCTTATGATCATCATGCAATGGTACTCCCCATTCAGTATCATGGTATTCAACATAGAAATCTTTTTCGAGTGGTACCCAAGGACAACGCTTTTTCATAAAGCATATAGTATCAAATATTAGAAAACACACCCCTGAAGGTGTGTTTTCCGCTTTTGTGGAGCAGTTAGGAGCTGGTTGGAATCTATATTTGACAGTATCTAATATATACGTTATAATCAATAAGAATTTTAGAAGGGAAAGGAGGTGTAAATACTTATGCCCTTCAATAAAGATTCTTCGGGAGAATTTCGTCATTCTTCCAGCGGGGTCATTTTGGCCATAACAGCCATTCTTGCCCTCATAATTATACTTGGCATCGCAAACCTTCCTCTTTTCTTAGAGGAATGGCGAGCTGAGAACTACGCATATTCCGAACAAAAATAACAACAAGGACATGCGTGCCAAGAAACTGTTCACAACTTGCCACCCGCACATAATAGTGGGTGGCATATTTTATAATGTGCTCCGTTTGTTTTTTGGATAAATCCAAACTTTGTGGAGCAGTTAGGAGCTGGTTGGAATCTTTTAGCTCTGAGGAGAAATAAAATGATTATAAACTGGATACACTTGCGCAGAAATTACTTGTGAAATCATACTTAGTTGAGCTGGTTTAATTTGCTCTCTCATTTCAAGGATTTTTTCATATGAAAAGAACTCACAGGCTGCAGTCTCTACACCATCTGAAGTTGGCTCCCCACTTTCAATGTGAGCATCAAATAAAATTACGATTCCTTGAGTCTTTTTTTGAGAAAAAATGCCAAGTAATTGCCCAAGTTTAATACCACAACCTGTCTCTTCTTTAACTTCCCGAACTAACGCATCAGGCATAAGTTCTTGGAAATCGGGACCTCCTCCTGGCAAAGTCCAGAGCTGCTGACGAGTTACATCCTTAACGAGAAGAATTTTATCCTCTTTGTTCTTTATAAAAGCAAATACTCCTACATCCATTAATGTAAGAGTATCAGCTTTTTTTGGATTTATCCAAACTTTGTGGAGCGGTTAGGAGCTGGTTGGAATCTACAGGAACATAAAGAGACCTCCTTTTGTACCATCTAAATTAATTTCATAAATAGCAAACTCTTCTTTGGGCCCTGGCATACCTGGAGAACCGCTTGGCATACCTGCCATGCCAATACCTTTTATGGGAGGTCGCTCCGCAAGGAGCTTCTGCACAGCTTCTTCAGGAACATGACCTTCGACCACATACCCTCCAATCGTCATGGTGTGACAGCTTCCAAGTTCACTTGGGACGCCAAACTGCTCTTTTATAGCAATAAGCTCATCTGTATTTTCTGCAACCACATCGTACCCTTTACCTTGGAGGTGTGCGACATACCCTGAACAACATCCACATGTGGGTGATTTATATACAGTTGCAATAACATCTTTTGCCTCAATCATCGCAGATTCACTAGAGCTAATCTCCCGATAAATGTCTCGCATTAAATTAATCTCTTCTGATTGATTTACGATAATTGCGTTAGCAAGAGTCATTATCTCCTCGTACTTTGCAACAGGAAGCACAGTTTGTGCCATCATAATTGCACCCATGTGATGCATGGTCATGTCATGAAGAAATATACGGTCAAGAGGTTCTCCTGAAAGAGATTCAAGCTCTCGCATCATTGGCATATATACACCCTGATCCACATACTCCTCCCCATACCACGTCTGGTAATTTTCCTTCATTTGCGCAACCTCTTTTGTTTGTGTTGAGATAATGTTTTTTGAGAGAGAAACCATTCGCTCCACAGTCCCTCCTCGCTCAAGAACCTCTTGTGCTGTAGAAATAGCCTCTTCATGATGAGGAATCATATGCTCCAAAAACTCACGTTCATTTGAGAAGTTTGGAACCATCGCATGCTGTACCTGCTGTTTTTCAGTAAAAGAATTATCCAGAAATAAAACTGCTACGGCGACTACAACTCCTCCTAAAAGAATCAATCCTGCTTTTTTCATAGTTTCCCAATTCTACACTAATGAACAAAAGACGTTAAATTCATTTGCTACACTGTATGCATGAATAATTATAGAAATCTTCTTTTTTCAATTGTGACAAGCTTTTTGGTGATGTACGCGCTTACCTATATTGCCGTATATACGTGGGGCGATATCTCTATCTTTAGCACCCGAAGCTTATACATGGCAATGATCATGATTGCTCCAATGATCATGATCATGATCATTTTTATGGGAAACATGTATAAAAACAAACAACTAAATATGAAGCTCTACGCATTTAGTGTTGGTTTATTTTTCATTTCTCTTTTTTTTATACGTGGACAAGTATTCGTAAATGACACACAATTCTTGCGTTCAATGATTCCCCACCACTCAAGTGCAATTACTATGTGCCGAGAAAGCTCTCTTTCTGACCCAGAGGTTATTGAACTTTGTGAGAGTATTATTACCGCTCAGCAACAAGAAATAGATCAGATGAATTCTATTTTGAAACGGCTAAAAGATAATTAAAGTTTTAGCCAAAAAGAAAACCTAGCAGTTGCTGGAATTTCTTTTTTTGGATAAATCCAAACTTTGTGGGGTTGATCGGAAGTTAGGTCGAACTTTTCTGAGCTTTGTGAGGAAGCTTCAGAGAGCTGACGAAAAGGCGCGGAAACCTCTCAAGGGCCTAGACGTCGACGATTGCTAATCGATCCAACTAATGCGTCTGGGCAGCTTGAACCTTTCGCACTCTCTCCCAAAACGTCTCGTATGCCTCCCCAGCCCACTCGCTACGATACTCATCCGCCTGTGCAATCCAGTTTTGAGCTTCGGTACGAATTGGTTGCTCCAACGCTAAAAGCTCCAACTGGGCTTGCAAACCTATCGAGGTCGTTTTCATCCATTGAAACGGAGAGTCTGTAAGTGTGCGATACATGACTGCTTTGGCACACTCATCCATCACCGCAATGAACTCCTCAACTGAGGGATTCTTCTGAGCAGCAAGTAGCCGCACTTCGGCGATGTTTTTCCTCACCATCGCCCACTCGTATGGAGCGGTCTTCTCAGTCCACCAGCGTTCAGTTTTTTCGTATTTTTCTTTGGCGGCATCAGCGTGCGAAAGCTCGCCGGAACGCCCCATCATCTCTTTGTGATAGTTTCCGTAATTATTGTAGACCTTCGGACAGAGCATGAAGCTCCGATAGTCCGACCCGTCCAGCTCGATCGAAAGCGCGTCATCAAGCGCACGCTTTGCCCCTTCGAGAAACTCGGGATCGCTTGTGAGTTGATATTTTCGAATGTGCGTTATTGCTGCATTGTTATAAGCATCCGCGGCCACCAACGCATCATCCCCAGCAAGCTCGGTTGTTAACTGGAACAAATCGCTCGCCCGATTAAGCTGAGTGATATCTCCACGCTCTCCCAAACGTCGATATGCTAGCCCCAGCGCGTTGGCCATTTCATGATTGAAATTTGAAGAGCTTTCAAATTTTTCCAGAACGCCGATCGCCTGCGATAGTCCATCTGTATCCGATGATCGCGTGCTGATTTCCTGGACGATATTGGCCATCGCCGCGACGCTGTTAGGATCTAGTTCAAAATCACCTTCGGAGATCCGGTCGACAACATCGGTAAGTCGCTCGATACGGTTCTCGATGCCGTAGCAAATCAGTCCTGATTGGAGGTACTTGTAGACTGCCTCATCTCGCTCGACAGCGGTGAGCTCTTCTGAATGATCGAGCACATAATCCAAATCACGATGCGCCCTCAGAAATTCCTGTCTACTGAAGTGTTGGTTCGCGGTATCAAATTTGGTTTGGATTAGATTCATATGCTCATTGGAACGGTTCCCGACGCTAGGCGCGTCACCGGTCAATGCCGGCAAAGTTTTTTCCAGCAGCTCAAGCTTTGCGAGCTCGTCTACGAGAGCAAGGTTCTGCTGAGCCATCGCTGAAAAAATGTCGCTGAAAATTGATTCTGGCAATCCTAGCCGATCGGCTGCCTGAATACGTGGAGACACCACCAACTCTGGAAATATCACGTTTAAATTTGCGATGTTATAGGTTTTGTTCTTCTCAACAAAGTCACCACCAGCCACCTTGGATTCGTCGTGGACAACTCCATCCTTTGAAACATTTCCCAGGATACCGGCAGAGACATCTCCCCCGGCTGCCACACCATGCTTGCTAGCGCGTTGAGTTGGCTGGTTGGACTTGTAAATCAAGTATGCAGCTAGGGCCGCGGCAACCAAAAAGAGGCCACCGACCACAACCAAACCTCGGATGCCGAAACTCCTGAAGAATTCTAACACATCGCTTTGCTGTAGAAATTCTAGCATGTAGCTCTCCGCAGACTTCACTCAGAAGTAGCACGGGCATTTATCAAACGCACTTTGTGCGAACCTACGAGGGAAGAACTGGGGATAAAGAACTAGCGCCTGAGAGATTATCTCAAGCGCTTGCTCGAACGATGTTTCGATCACGACTCTGCTGTGCCGTGAAATCTACTGGCCTGGTCACACGGCTCGTGTGCAAATTTCCAAGCCTTGACGTTAGTGGGGTTGATCGGAAGTTAGGTCGAACTTTTTGGAAGTTCATCGAGAAGCAGCATCAGCTCGAAGGTAGGCAGCGCAGCGAGGGTAGATCTTGACTCCTAAGCCGAAGCTTCGTCCGGCTCGAACCCTTCAAATTCAATGATGATGAAGATCTTCTTTCCTAGATCAACGCGATCGATCTCAACCTGAAACGAATGTTCGGTGAGGTTTTGAATGTAGCCGGCATGATCGACATCAGATGGCTCAAATATCTTGTCCGCATCCCAGAACTGGGTCTCGCCACCGTCCTCTTTGACCCGAATTCGTTCGATTTTACGATCCGCGCTGACTTCAACCCGAAGGTTTCTGCACGGCGTTAGAGACGCGACCGTGATTGATTTCTGGTATGGCCCCTCACCTTTAGGAAACAAGTAGCTGTACGAATGAGTATAGACATCCCCTGCATAGATCGGCTTGGGAGGTTTCCAGTACACATTGTAAGCGTCGGGACGAGGTTGTTCCGTCTTGTCGATGGTTGCGTCAGATGTCTTGTAGCGCATGTCATCAAAAGACAATCCGACAGAACCGAACAGCGTATCAACCAGCTCCTCAGACGTCGCATCGCGATGGAATAACATGGTCTTGTCACAGCCTACGTTCCGCGATCCGTCCTCGTTGAAATGCCAACGCTGAACAACGTCATTGTAAACAAATGACGCTTTTTCGTGTCGGTTGTATGTGGTGCGAACGTCAAACATAAACCATGCTAAGAAGATAAGTAAAATCAACCATATAATCGTGGATCCCGCAAGGAACGCGAGGCTCGGCCCTCCGGTCTCGGACAAAAAGAGAATAGCTTGAACAAGTGCGATAGCTGTGAGAAAGAGCGCCACAATTGCAGCTGCGGTTTTTCTTGGCCGCAGTGCGCGCTGTACGAGAATGCTCTCAATGCGCCTCCACATCCTACGCGACCTTTCTCAGACCCACACGGCTTCAACGATAAACTGTTCACCTCATTCTTCGCAATGTGGGGATAAAGACAATCGCCCAAGGTTTCACCCTGGGCGATTGTCGCTTCGATCTATCGATCGCGACTCTACTGAGCCGCGATTTTCACCAGCTTGGTCACACGTCTCGTGTGCAAATTTCCAAGCCTTGACGTTGGTGGACTCGAGAGGAATCGAACCCCCGACCTCCTCAGTGCAAGTGAGGCGCTCTAGCCAACTGAGCTACGAGCCCGTAAATGAGAGAATACAAGACTTATCGCTTCAGCGCAAGGTCTTTTATGTGAGCCACAAACTCCTTTGAATTAGACCCGATAGACTCTAATGCCTTTGAAAACAGTGATCCCTCATGGAATTTTGGAAGCGCATTTGCCTCTAAGAAATAAACTGTGTGGGGTGTAATAAGGAAATCAATCTTCCCATAATGTCGCATGTTAAGAGCCTTAAATATCTCCTTGCTTGAGGCTTCAATCTCTTCTCTTTGTGTACGCGTAAAGTTCCCAGGACACCTCTCTACCCACTCTCCATCAATCTTTTGGAGCTCTATTGGGGGAATCATATACAGAGGATTATCCCTAAATCCCTCAACTACATATACGCTTGCCTCCTTCCCTTTTATAAACTCCTCAAACTGTATTGGACCATGTTGTATAAGCTCCTCAGAAGCTCTATAGAGCTCCTCAGGCGTTGTTGCAATACGAACCCAGTGGCTTCCCTCTCCGTGCACACTTTTAACAACAAGAGGCAACCCCAAGTTTCGAACAGCAACAGCTCCCTGCATTTCAAGATCTTCTTCACTCTCACAAAGTACATAGCGCGCAATAGATACCCCATGCTCTTTCACTGTCTCCTTTGCGAGCACTTTATGTGAGCAGGTAAATGAAGGAAGTGCTGCAGACCCTGTATATGGAATTTTATGCTGACTTAGAAGCTTTTGCACTGTTCCATCTTCTCCATATGGACCATGCAGTGCATTAAATACAAGATCTACCATATTGAGCACTTTGTGTGGATCTGCTACTCGCCCACGATCAAACCACGTACCATCCTTATCTATATAGATATCTCTATGAGTCCCTGGAGACTCATAGAGATAATCTAAAACCAACTGACCACTTTTAAGAGATGCTTTGTGATCTAGGGATGGTCCACCACGAAGTACAGCTACAGTGCTACTCATAGTGCTAGTGTATCACTTTCTTAGAACTCCTCGAAGTCAGGAGGGATATTAACTGTTATTGATTCAGTAAATGTTTGCGTTGAAGCATCACACTCAATTGAGTACACACTTCGCTCAGTAATAGTTACATTTGCAGAACCATCGAGAGGATCATCTGTTGCGTTATTTACAAGAATACCAGGACCTACAATGTCACAACTATCAGTATCTTCTGCATGCCACACAACATTTACCACCTCACCCTTTGGCACTCGAATAGAATCTGCCTCCCCATTCACGGTAATAGTAATATTTGGCTGTAGCACCTCAACATCTGCAAAGTCTCCTGCTCCACCACAACTTACCTGATATGTTGCATCGCTTGTTGGCGCAACCTGCACACTTCCACTTGTCGAACCTCCTGTATTAAACCCAGTTCCAGTACATGAGCTTGCAGATGTAGAACTCCATGTAAGCGTTGTGCTCTCTCCTACAAGAATTTGAGTTGGAGATGCTGAAAGACTTGCTGTGGAATTTGAACCTCCACCATTTAGCGTCACTTCAACATTACATGTTGCAAATGTAGAAGCGTTTTCCGCATCAACATCAATACGTGCATTTTTTACCCCTATAGATCCGTATGTCTTTGCTACAGAAGCTGAACTTCCTGAAAGACTGTCTGTACCGCTCCATGAGTAGTTGGTAGTACCAATATTATTTTGAACGGTTGCAGTCCATGTCACTGACTGATTTACAGCAGGCTGCAGTGGACTTGGAGTACAACTTACTGAAAGCCCTCCCCCTGTTCCTGGGTTGTCTACCTGGAATGTAGTTATTGGACCACAGTTGTTTCCTTCGTTCTCCTCTGCAATCTCATTACCTGGATCGGCACATACACGCACTTGATGTCGTCCACTTGGTGGATTATTCCATGTATATGAGCCAGTCTTAAAGTTTCCTGCAGTTAGATTTGTAATTGCATTATTTACATCAATATTTTGATCAAAAGCTGAGCTGGCGTCTGAGTTGATTGCAATTTGCAACCGCATATCAATACCTCCTGCAATATCAGACCCTCCAATATTCTGAATTGGTACCTCAAAGAGCATTTCTCCACCACCGTCTTGCTCTGTGGCAACTACTGTTCCAGCTGTTAGATCAGGGTCACCTCCTCCACCAACACAAGCTTCATTTGTTCCTGTTACTCCATACCCAGGGCCTCTAAATGAAAGCCATCCGATTGTTGCTGTTCGCTCATTACTTCCTCCTCCCCATGCTTCTCCCTGCCAAGCACAACTAACCGCTTCAACTTGCACACGTGGTGTTCGCCCTAGATAAATCCAACCATCCCAATCTCCTGAATTTGAAACTCCACCTGCAAGCGCTTTTGCCCATCCGCTTACATGTCCGGTATTACTATCAAAACTTGCCTGACACGTACCGCTTGGACATCCTGCAGTATCTGCGCTATTAAAACTAATCCAACCAACATTTGAAGACCATGCATACCCTTCAATGTTTCCATTATTTTTAACTCCTACCCAGTATGAAGAATTCCCACACACCCCAGCATTCTCACAAGTAAGACTTACCCACCCAATTGTTGAAGACCATGCATACCCAGTAAGGTTTTTAGGTACTGATGGACTTGTTTGTGCCTGTGCTGAAACCGCACCTACAAATAAAGCACTTATGAAAAGTAGTGTGAATGTAAGAAGTGTTTTTTTCATAAAAATGCGCATACTAATTTAAATCAAGACGAGGTCCGTTTCCTCCACCGTTATCATCATTACTTCCATTTCCACTGCTACCACCACTTGAATTACCACCAGTATCTCGAAGTGTATCTTCTCCAGCACTAAAGGTAAGGCCAGCATCACAAGTAAGCTTCAAATACTGACAGTAGTTTACTCCTGCACAGTCTCGCCCCTGCACTCCAGGACACTTGTCATGAGCTACATTTATCCACCCTTCTGATGCACGAGACCCAAGAACATTGTCACAACCTCTTCCAACTTCTTCCGGCTTTACATTTGCCTGAGTAACGTGAGGATTCCCCTCCAAAATAAGATACTCCCACCTACATGTTGTTGAAAGCGTTGATCCAGAAGGAGAAGGCCATGAGCTTCTACAATCACTCCCAATGCATACCTGAGAAGAACCCTTTACGTTATATCCACTTACATTTCCTGCACTAAGGTCTCCAACTTTTACTTGATCAACTGTTGATGTTTGAAGTGGGAGCTCAGCGTTATTTCCTGGGAAATTAGCTGTTGGCATGGCAAAAGATGCGGCCATTGCTGTCCCTGCCAAAAGAAGCATTCCTGCAATTAGCATTCCTGCACCAGTTTTTATTTCTGTAAGATTTTTACTCATATTAATTTGCTTGGAGTCCACCACTTTCATTATTATCATCTGGAGTCTCACAGTTAATATCATCCATGTCTGTTCGACCATCATTATCGTTGTCTCGTCCATCAGAACATTGTGAATCTGGATTTGGATTAGCAATTGCAAAGCTTCCCTCCTCAAAAGTGATTCCAGCATCACATTCAAATCGAATGTACTTGCAATAACTTGCCCCTGAACAGTCTCGCCCTGATACTCCTGGACAGTTATCAAATGAAACCATCATAAATCCAAGATCTTTTTCTTCTTGAGTAAGTTGGCCATCACAATTCTCTGCAAGACGCTCTTGGGTAATCCTGGTATTTTCATGAGCTGCACCTGGCTGCCCATCTACATCTGCAATAGTGAGCGTATGAACCTGACATGAAGTAGAAAACTCAGAGCTTCCTGAAGGCCAAGCGCTTCGACAGTCACTTCCAATACATACTTCATTCTGTCCTGTTACTCTGCTCTGACCAAAAAGATTGCGGACAGAAAGGCCGGCTTCTTTTACCTGGTTTGTAGAACCAATATGCAATGGAGCTGCAGGATTACTATTTGTAGGACCTGCTCCAGGATGTGTAAAGTTTGCAGCATACGCAACGATTCCAACAAAAAGACCTAAAAAGACTAGTGGTCCAAGAATGTATTGCGCTTTTGTGAACATTTCTTTTTTCATAAAAATTAATATCTTCCTGCCTGTGTGGTTATACCTGCATCACACTGCAATTGGATAAAGTAACAGTAACTTGCTCCTGCACAATCTCGACTTGAAACACTTGGACAATTATCAAAACTTATAAGCATCCAGCCTGCTGCTCTATCTGCAGTTGAAATTTGCTGATCACACTTAGCTGCCATTTGCCCCACTTGAACTGTTCCATTTTGATAGTGCGGAATGCCTGGAGAATCTTGAGGACTTGCAACAATACGCCTATTCACTGTACATGTTGTTGAAAAATCTGAACCCTGGCTTCCCCACGTACTTCGACAATCACTTCCAAGGCAAAGTTCTGAAAGTGCAGTTAATTTCTCTGCAATAATATTATCTGCCCAAAGGTTTCCAGACTTTGTTTGAGCTATAGCACTTGTATTGAGTGGTGCTGAGACATTTCCGTTTGGAGGATTACTTCCTGGCTCAGTAAAACTTCCTGACACAACCCCAACAAAACCAAAGAAAAGAATCATTGGAAGAGCTGTGGTGAAAAACACTTTTGCTGTAAAAATCTTTTTCATACTATTGATTGATTGCATTAAACTTCCCACCTCGAGTTAAATCTCCTTGCGGTTGAGTCTCCGCAAATTCCTTTAGCTCTTCAAGTTTTGCAGCCTCCTCTCTTTCTTGGAACCAAGAAATGACTGACTGACGAATAGGAGTAATGGCATAACCAAGAACAACAAGAAGAATTATTATTCCCAAAACAATACCTCCAATTTTCACAAGAGAACTCTCTTCTTGCGGAGCTTCTGTTGTTATCTGCTCTTCGTTCACAGATAAAGTATAGCCTACCTTTTTAAGTTATCCCTCCGTGATCTGTGGAAAGAAATCGAATACCTATGTGCTTCTGCATTTGCAAGAATAATATCTCCTTCTGGAGTTGAAACTCCTGGCAGTCCAATAATCTTTTTGGGTCTGTGATATTCATCTTTTGTTACGGCAACCACAGGAATTTGTAATCCTAATCTATCTAAAACTTTCAGTGCAGCATTTTTCTGCGCCACCCCTCCATCTACTACAATTACCTTCGGATATTCCCACTCAGGATGTCCAAAACGTCTTTCCAATAGTTCAGTTAGAGAACCCACATCATTATTCCCATGCTCTTTGATAAGAAACTTTCTGTAGTTTTTCTTTTCAACCTCCCCATCTACAACAATTGTCATAACTCCAACCGTGTCTTGTCCACTTGTGTGCGCTACATCGTACCCTTCTACGCGTACACCGTGCACTCGTCGCAGGTCATTTTTAATAAGTGACACATCTTGAATATGAGTTAATGAGAACATTTGTCTCTTGTGCCGCTGTGCATCTTCAAAACGCTCCTCTTTTGCAGCTTTTTTCATCTCCTTCTCAAGCTCTTTGAGGATTATCTTCTTTTTTCCAGATAAAAAGAGTTCTATGTGGCGAATATTTCGCACATACTCAGTATGCGAAACATCCCGTGGATACCTTCCAATCTGCCTATTAAATTCTAAGTGTGCACCCTGATGCTTACTCTCTCTTGTTACTGCATTTTTTGTATCGTAAAAGGGAAAGATCTTTCGAATAATATCGAGTGCTTTTTTAAGCGATGGCCCACTGGTAAATGGCCCATACTTATTTTTTACCAAATCTAATTTAAATGTAGTTCCCAGGTCTTTCCCACGCACCGCCAAAACCCTTGGCCACTCTTCTTTTGTTACAACAGCATAGAGATAACTTTTATCGTCCTTTTCTTTTACATTATAAAAAGGTTGATGCTTTTTAATTTTTAGAGATTCAAGAATAAGAGCTTCGAGAACTGAATCAGTTTCTTCATACAAAACTTCATCTGCCTTCGTAACCATGTCTACAATACGAGGACCGCGAGAAGAAATAACGTCATCATTAAAATAACTCCGCACTCTATCGCGAAGAGATGTTGCCTTTCCAATGTAGAGAATCTTTTTCTTTTCTAAAAATGTATATACACCGGGCTTATCAGGCAGATCAAAATTATTTAGATCCTTTCTTTGCATGTTTTTTTAGTGTCTTTGCAAGGTATTTCCCTGTAAATGAGCTTGTAACTTTTGCCACTTCCTCTGGAGTTCCTTTTGCAATAACTACCCCACCATTTTCTCCTCCTTCTGGCCCAAAGTCCACAATATGATCAGCTGACTTAACTACATCAAGATTGTGCTCAATAACAAATACTGAATTCCCTCGCTCTACAAGCTCTTGAAGAATAGTAATAAGCTTTGCAACATCGTCATAGTGAAGTCCTACTGTTGGCTCATCAAGAAGATACACTGTCTTTGTTTGAAGTGGACGGAAGAGCTCTGACGCAATCTTCACGCGCTGTGCTTCTCCACCAGATAATGTGGTTGCTGATTGTCCAAGTTTTAGATACCCAAGACCTACATCAAGCAATGCCTTAAGACGATCATTGATTGCAGGAATATCTTTATAGAATTCATATCCTTCCTCTACGGTCATCTGAAGTACTTCATAGATATTCTTTCCTCTATATGTCACATCAAGCGTTTCTTTCATAAATCGCTTTCCATCACACACATCACACTTCACATACACTGTTGGAAGGAAATGCATTTCTACCGCCACTGTTCCATTTCCCTGGCATGCTTCACAACGTCCACCTTTCACATTGAAAGAAAATCGTCCTGGCTTCCAACCACGAGCTCTTGCCTCACTTGTTGCAGCAAACAGGTCTCGTATGTGCGTGAATGCTCCTGTATATGTTGCAGGGTTAGACCGAGGAGTTCTTCCAATTGGTGACTGGTCGATAAGCACTGCACGATTTACATACTCACTTCCCAAGAACTTTGCACAGTTGTGATGCGCTGCCTGCTTTGTTTTCCGATCAAATCGGCTCACCAAGTTTTTATGAACAACATCATATAAGAATGTAGATTTACCAGATCCTGACACACCGGTAATACAAACAAGCTTTCCAAGAGGAAGATCTACATTTTGATTCACCATATTATGCTTGCTTGCCCCCACAATCTTCAAACTTCCCTTTTCTGCAGTTCGCCTTTTCTCTGGCACGGGAATCATTTTCTCTTCTCGAAGATACGCGAGAGTTCTTGATCCGCTTGTATTTTTCTTTGCAGTTAGCAAATCATCTAGATATCCAGAGACTACAATCTCTCCACCGTGCACTCCAGCTCCTGGCCCCACATCAATAAGATAGTCTGCAGCGTAGATAGTATCTTCATCGTGCTCTACTACGATAATGGTATTTCCAAGATCCCTTAGCTGCGTAAGCGTTTGGATCAAACGATCATTATCTCTTTGGTGTAGACCAATCGTTGGCTCATCAAGCACATACAGGGCCCCGACAAGACCTGATCCAAGCTGAGATGCAAGACGAATACGCTGCGCTTCTCCACCTGATAGCGTATTTGCCTTTCTATCAAGTGTTAGATAATCAAGTCCTACATTAAGAAGGAATGAAAGCCGTGCTCGTACCTCACGCAAGATTGGCTCTGCAATCTCTTCCTGCTTCTTTGTGAGATTTAAGTTATCAAAGAATTCTGCTGCATCTGTAATCGAAAGATGTGCAGCCTCTACAATATTTTTTCCAAGATCTTTTCCTTTTCCTCCCAAATAAACCCTTAATGCCTCGGGACGAAGTCGCTTCCCATCACACACTGCACAAACCTCATCATCAAAAAGCGCAACTGTTCCAAGACCATTACACTCAGGACACGCTCCATATGGAGAGTTAAATGAAAATAGGCGAGGCTCAACATCTGGGAACCCTGCTCCATCGACAGGACAAATGAATTTTGCAGAAAGAGTCTCAAACTCTCCATTTGCATGACCAATCTTTACAAGACCTTCAGTCTCACGCAGCGCAAGCTCGAGCGCTTCAGAGAGTCGCTCCTTTGCACCACTTGGATCATTCTTAAATTCTGTTACATAAATCTCATCAACAAGACCATCGATATCATGTCGCTTTGTTTTGGTAAGGGTAATCTTGTCTCGAAGTGAATGTATTTTTCCATCAATCATCACGCGCTCAAATCCCTTCCCGAGCAAATCATAAAGTAGCTGATAGTACTCACCCTTTCTTCCCACAACTACAGGAGCAAAAATTTGAATCTTTTGCTTGTTTAGTGGCACACCCATAACCTCTTCTGCCTTCTCTTCATCCGGAATAATCTTCTTTGTAACTAAAGTGATCATTTCATCTTTTGAAAGCTTCTCAATCTTTACGTCATCATCCAAACAATACGGCTGCCCTATACGAGCATAGAGCACTCGAAGGTAGTCATAGATCTCTGTAATAGTGGCTACCGTAGATCGAGGATTGTTTGACCTGCTCTTTTGATCAATTGAAATGGCAGGTGATAGTCCTGAAATCTCATCAACCTCAGGCTTTTGCATTTGATGCAAGAATTGCCGCGCATAAGCAGAAAGAGATTCAACATAACGCCTTTGTCCTTCTGCAAAGATCGTATCAAAGGCAAGCGAAGACTTTCCAGAACCAGAGAGTCCTGAAATAACAACCATTTTGCCGCGAGGCATTGAAACGGTTACATTCTTAAGATTGTGGGTCTTTGCGCCCTTAACAACAATCTCATCTGATGGTTCATGTTTTTTATGATTTGCCATACGTATTGTCCCTACGAGCTGCTCATAGGGTTTGTATAGAAGCACTATACACAAAAGGCTCCCTTTCGGGAACCTTAGTTGTCAACAGTGTAAAGAGAATTTACGCTTCTTGGAAAAACTGATCAATCTTTGAAGTAATCTCCTCGATTGCCACCTCAGCCTTTACCATGTAGTCATTTGCTCCAAGCTGCTTTGCCTTCTCTTGATCACTCTCCTGTGAAAGATTAGACACTACAATCACCGGAATATCTTTAAGCTCATCTGTTCGAGCTCGAAGCTGCTCAAGCACCTCAAATCCTCCCATCTCAGGAAGCATGAGATCAAGCAAAATAATATCTGGCTTATACTCCTCTACATACTGAAGTGCCTCCTGCCCTGTTCCTGCATACATTGCTGTATACCTTCCAGAGAAAGTATTTCCAAGAAGGTTCTTCAGGATTGGGTCATCCTCTACCACCAAAACTGTTCGTTGTGTTTCGTCTGCCATAATGCGTTTATCCTATCATATATATACCTCTATGTTGCAACAGGCACTGAAAAGAAGAACGTTGTACCAATTCCTGCTTCATTTGCCTTAAAGTCGAGATCTCCTCCATGATCGCGCACCACATTTCGAGCAATATAAAGCCCCAGCCCATTCCCTCCATTTTGCATCTTTGCAGCTGCCTTGCCTCGATAGAACCGCTCAAAGATATTATTTCGCTCATTATCTGGAATCCCAATTCCAGTATCATGCACATATAGAAAGACTCTTCCTCGGGCAGGCTCAAGAGAAATAGTTACCGAACCTTTTGGAGGTGTATAACGAATAGCATTTTCAATAAGATTGATGAGTACCCAGCGCAGTCGCTCCTTATCTGCTTTTACATCTGGGACATACTCTGGAGGTGTAAATCGAACGGTAACTTGCTGACGAGTAGCATGCTCTTGCAACTGCTCAATGGTTGTTCCGATAAGTTCAGGAAGTGATGTTGGCTCAAACTTATAGTTGTATCGCCCTGACTCAATGGCAGAAACATCAAGAAGTGTTCGCACAATTTGAATAAGCTGCTTATTTTTCTCAAGCGCATCTGCTACCACTGCCTTCTTTCCTTCTTCCATTGGCTCTTGCGCCATAGCTTCAAGCGCCCACCTAATACCAGTTAGCGGAGTACGCAATTGATGAGCTGCAGTTGAAATAAAGTCAGACTTAATTCGAGACATCTCCTCATCTCGAGCTCGAGCCTCCTCTACATGTTTTGCCATGGTAGTGAAGGTTTCAAAAATGTGATCAATCTCATGGGGCGCACCCTTGGGCTCTGGAATATCATCAGCATGCAGCCCACTTCCAAACTGCTGGATAACAGCAGAAAGAAGATTCAGCGGCTTTACTACCATCCTCTCAAGAATAATTACGATAATAATCGCAACAATAAGGAACGTAGCAACAGTAATAATTCCTTGGGCTATGAGGATGTCTGTAAGCTGTTGTTGGAATTGTGGAGGAAGTGTATTTGTTCCAAGAAATCCTAAGATATTTTCTCGAAGGAGCTCTGACCCGAAATATACTGAGACACCTGCAATAGCAAGTGCAAGCACCGCCAAAATTACGGAAAGCATCCGAAGCGAGATGTTCTTCATGCTTTTACTTTAGCATTTGCTCTACTTCTTTTTTGTTTCTGTCCCCGACTCTTCTAGAGTTGCAATCTGATCTCGAATAATCGCAGCCGTTTCAAAATCAAGACGCTCCACCGCAGCTTCCATTTGTTTCCGCTTCTCTTTTATATATTTCTTTGGGCTCTTCTTATATAGTTCCTCTTCCACCTTTAGAACTTCATCTACTGCTTTTTGATGATCGGTACGCAACTGCTCTGCAATATCCTTAATTTCCTTTTTAATAGTTTGCGGTGTAATACCATGCTCTTTGTTGTAGGCAAGCTGTTTTTCCCTTCGTCTATTCGTTTCTCCAATAGCCTTGTCCAAAGATCCTGTCATATTGTCCGCATACAAAATTACCCGTCCATTTACATTTCGAGCAGCTCGCCCAATTGTCTGGATAAGTGATGTCTCACTTCGAAGGAACCCTTCCTTATCTGCATCAAGAATTCCTACAAGCTCTACCTCGGGCAAATCGAGCCCCTCTCGAAGCAAGTTAACTCCAACCAAACAATCAAACTTTCCTTTTCTAAATTCTGAGAGGATAGTAATTCGATCAATTGTTTTTACATCGGAGTGTAGCCACTCTGCCTTTACACCTTTATCATTTAAATACTCAGAGAGATCCTCTGCCATTTTCTTTGTAAGAGTTGTTACGAGTACTCGCCCCCCTCCTTTTACGACCTTCTCGCTCTCTTCAATAAAGTCTTGTACCTGACCTATGTACTCTTTTGTCTCATTAACTCCCCTTATAACAATCTCAGGATCCAGGAGCCCTGTAGGGCGAATAACCTGCTCAACAGGATCTCCTGAATGCTCAAGCTCATACTTTCCCGGTGTTGCAGATGTGTAGATTGTTTGATTAACCGCTTTTTCAAACTCCTCAAACATAAGAGGTCTATTGTCTTTTGCAGAAGGAAGTCTAAAGCCAAACTCAACAAGCGTATTCTTTCGAGACTGGTCTCCAGCATACATAGCACCTAGCTGAGGTACCGTAACGTGCGACTCATCGATAACAGTAAGAAATCCTTCTGGGAAATATGAAAGTAATGTATACGGTGCTTCCCCCACCTTTCTTCCATCAAAGTGCCTAGAATAGTTTTCAATACCATTGGTATATCCAATCTCACGAATCAATGCCAAGTCATTTTGTGTTCGGCGCTTCAGTCGCTCACGCTCTAATGGCTTTGCTTCTCGCTCAAACTTTGCAAGCTGTTCTTCAAGCTCTACTTGAATGTCGTGAATTGCCCGCTCCCTCTCATCCTCAGGCGTTACAAAGTGCTTTGCAGGGAATACAAAATATGAATCGAGGTCTTTTAGGTTACTTCTTGAAATTGGATCTACCTGCGTAACAGCACTAACTTTCTCTCCTTCAAATTCAATACGATAAATTGTCTTTTCGTTTACCGGCATAAGTTCAACACTGTTTCCAACAGCACGAAACTTTCCAGGCTCAAGATCTGCATTTGTGCGCTCAAAGAAAATACCCACAAGCTTTCGCACCAACTCACTGCGAGAGAGATTCTTTCCTTTCTCAATTGGGAGATGGAATTTTTTATACTCCTCTGGAGATCCAAGACCATAAATAGCAGATACTGACGCAACGATAATTACATCATCTCTTGTAAGGAGCGCTTGGGTGCTCGCATGGCGTAGTCGATTAACTTCTGCATTAACCTGCGCCTCCTTCTCAATATATGTATCAGAACCTGGCATGTATGCTTCAGGCTGATAGTAGTCATAATAGGAAACAAAGTAATGCACAGCATTCTCTGGAAAGAACTCCCTATACTCTTGCGTTAGCTGTGCTGCAAGCGTTTTGTTGTGAGCTAAGATAATTGTTGGCTTTTGCACCTGCTCAATAACGTTCGCAACAGTGTAGGTTTTTCCAGATCCAGTAACACCCAAAAGCGTCTGGTGTTTCTTCCCAGACTTAATTCCCTTCACAAGAGATTTGATGGCCTCTGGCTGATCTCCTGCAGGTTCATATGGAGCATGAAGCTTAAATTTCATATCACTACCTTACCTTTATATACTAAAAAGAAAAGGCGGCTCCCATATGGGAACCGCCCTTGTTTTGACTGCCGGCCGCGTTAGGCGGCTTCGGTCTGCCGAGGCTCGGTCTGAGCCGGACTGGTCGTCGTCTGAACCGTGAAGCCGCGGCGCTCGATGATATCGTCCACGACTTTCGAAACAGCGTTCTTGGCCGCCGAACGATCGCCCAGGATGGTGCCGGTGAGGAAGTCGTAGACATCCTCATGACCCTTCGCCGCGAGATCTTCGATCACCTCGTTGAAGAGATCGTTGATCGCCGTAGAGTGATTGATCGCGAGCATCACCATCGACTGGGAGAATTCCGCGTCGGTCGTGAAGCGGGCCGTCAGCTCTTCCATCGAGACCGTGCCCTGACCCAGGGTCGCCCAGACGTCTTCAGCGAATTCCGGTTCGGAAGCTTCGATCGTCGGCGCGGTCGAAAGCGAAAGAACCGTAGCGAGCTTCAGAACGACTTCCGGGCCCTGGGCCGTAGCGTTGATCTGAGCGACGGCCGGCGTATTCAGAGCAGCGATGCAGACTGCAGTCAAAGAAAGAACAGTGCGCTTCATTTGGAATTCCTTTTCCATTTGAAAACTCGACTTTCGTCGAGTACCTGAACCATTTCAGGAATCAAGAAGATACCAGTATTAAAATATATGTCAAGGGGCAATTACAATACTGCAATTGCCCCTAGAAATTAGCTACGACAGACTCGCCCAACGCCCTTCCAGGCACAGTGTCCAGGATGTGAGATTCCGCCAAGCTTCTTATCGTCAGCAGCAAGCGCTTCCTTCCACTTTTGACGATCTTCCTCAGAGAGAAAATCTCCCTGTGGATGACGCTCGGAATTTTTCGTCTTCTTTCCCATCACGCTCTCCCTTCTTTGTTCAAACCTTCGCCAAAGTACAACTTTTTACACCTTTAGTCAAACGTAGTACCGATCGCAAAACTCTTTCCTAAACTCTTCAAACCTTCCCTCTTTAATAGCTTCTCTCATGTCATCAACTAACTTCAAAATAAAGTAGAGATTATGCTGTGAGACAATCATTCCTCCAAGCATTTCTTTTGCCCTAAAGAGGTGTGCTAGATACGCACGAGTATATGGAGCAGATGGAGAATCAGGAAGGTCCTTCTCTATTGGATTCATATCCTCCTTGAAAGGTTCTTTTCTTAGATCAATAGGTCCATCAAGTGTGTATGCTGTTCCGTTTCGGGCAAGACGTGTTGCTGCAACACAATCAAATGTATCAATACCACGTGCTACTCCCTCAAACATATCTGCTGGCTCTCCAATGCCAAGCAGGTGCCGAGGCTTATCCTCTGGCAAATGCTTAAGTCCCGCGTCGAGTGCTGGCCCCAAGTCTTCTTTACTAAAACTTCCGCCAATTCCATATCCATCAAAATTCATATCCCCCAATGTCTTTGAAGATTCTTCTCGAAGATCAGTGTGCCTACCACCTTGCACAATTCCAAAAATTGCCTGTTTGCTGTCTAGGTTTCTTCGGTGTGCATCAAGAGAACGCTTCGCCCACTTGTGCGTTCTGTTCATTGCTTCTCTTTGATAATCATAGTCCGCATCAGGAGATGTGCACTCATCAAAAGCAAAAAAGATGTCAGCTCCAAGATTGTGTTGAATCTCAACTGATCGCTCCGGCGTAAATCGATAGAGTGTCCCATCTATATGAGATGTGAAGGAAACTCCCTCATCATCAACTATGGCGAGCTTCCCATGCTCATTTAATATTGCTTCATCAAATACTGCAGGAGTTCTACTTTGCACCTCCTTTTTCTCTCCCATTTTAGAGACACTCTTATCAAAACCAGCGCCAAGACTAAATACTTGAAATCCTCCAGAGTCCGTAACAATGGGACCTGCCCAATTCATAAACTTATGGAGTCCTCCATGCTTTTTAACAAGCTCATCTCCTGGCTGCAAAAAGAGGTGGTAGGTGTTTGCAAGCACTACTTGTGCACCAATATCCTTTACCTCATGTGGATGCACTCCTTTAATAGTTGCTTTGGTTCCAACAGGAATAAACGCAGGAGTTTCAATATTTCCGTGCGCTGTTTCTATGATCCCTGCTCTTGCAGCACCATCTTTGTGTGTTTTTGCAAACTTCATACCTGCACACTAGAGTGTTAGAGAAAAAATGCAACTACTGAGTTAACTACGTAGTTAACTCAGTAGTTAGAAAAAAGCACCCGTACGGGTGCCAATCTCTCTATTATGATAAATATTCTGCTTACTTTACTTCAAGTAGCTCAACTTCGAAGACAAGTGTTGCACCCCCTGGAATTGGTCCGTATCCCTGGTCTCCATATCCAAGATCTGAAGGAATAACAAGGACACGCTGTCCTCCCACTTTCATTCCCGCAACTCCCTGATCCCAACCAGCGATTACCTGACCTGCTCCAAGCGTAAACTCAAATGGTGCACGCCCAACAGAACTATCAAATACAGTTCCATCTTCAAATGCTCCAGTGTAGTTCACAACAACAGTCTTCCCGGCAACAGCTTCAGCGCCATCTCCGAGAACCGTGTCTTCACTTATAAGTCCTGTTTCTGGATTCACTGAAGCAGTATTAAACGCCGTGGTTGCATTTGCAAGCTCTTCAGGTGATTCAATAGTTGAGACAAGAGGCTCAGTAAGTCCTCGCCCAAATCCTATGATTGAAAAGAATGTTACAAATGCGATCACTGCAACCAGCATCGCAATTCCGTGGTTTCTGCTTTTACTCATATATAGGCAGTATACGCCAAAACCATTCTCCTGCACTAGCAAGAGGTGAATTATGCGCTATAGTCTTGTACATGGAATTACAACTACTTATTGCAGGAGGAATTATTGCTTCAGCTTCATTAATTGGAGTAGTGACAACACATGCACTCCTTGGGAAGTTTTTTACAAACAATATTCGATACTTGATAAGTTTTGCCACCGGAGTATTTATTGTACTTACCTACACACTTCTTGAAGAAGTTTTTCATGAAGGAGACATGCTCTACACAAGCCTTGCGATTGCCATTGGTTTTCTATTCTTTGCAGGACTTACTACTTTCCTCTCAAAAGCACATCACCACCATGGACCCACACAAGAGCACTCTCACTCGTCTATTGATGCGAGGCGCATGCTTCTAGGAGACTCACTCCACAACATCGGAGACGGCATCTTGCTTGTGCCTCTTTTTATAGCAAGTCCCGTCCTAGGGGGTGCAGCTATTGTTGGAATTCTTATACACGAGATGGTTCAGGAAATTGCTGAATTCTTTGTACTAAAAGAAGCTGGTTACTCAACCAAGATGGCACTCTTCTTTAACTTCCTTACTGCCCTAACTATTTTCATTGGAATTGGTATTGGACTTCTTGTTACAGATATTGAAGGTGTTGTAATTCCTCTTCTTGCATTTACCGCAGGAGGATTCCTCCACATTATCCTTCGAGACTTTATCCCGAGTATCTTTAAATCGATTCATCATGAGTGCAAGCCTGTGCCACACATCATTTTCTTTGTAGCAGGACTCATACTTATGATCCTCGTAACTGGCGGGCACTAATATTAATTAAAAGAAGACCAGCTGTACGCTGGTCTTCTTTTTTATATTTGGCCTGCCGAGCCTTGTTGCGCTACATTAGAGTGTATTGTACTTCTCCCTGAATATGCACAATACGGTAACGCATAGAAACCCTAGCACAATGTCAATCACATGTAATTGTTTATTTCCATGTATAAACTGTGGAAAACTAACAAATACAGCTTAGTTAAGCTCTTTTTCTATAAAATTAGGTGATTTTTCGGCTTTTTTGAGTGTAAACACCACCCTTCCAAGCACTTGGTCTCTTTTCGTAACAACTTGCACACGCCATTTGCCCTCAAAAATATTGCTCTTTTGCGTATATCCCCTAAAGCCACTATCTCTTCCTCCTGATATTGGGAAGCTTATTCTTCCTTGAGGAATCCATGCGTTACTCTCCGCATCAAAGTATTCCCATGAGTGAGCTATGTTTGTAGAAAGCCCTGTCGGAGCAAAGACGGCACTGTACATTGCAAGTGACTCTCCTTCTTCAAAATGAATAGTTGTCCCTGGAAGGATTTTCTCAAAGAAATTTTCTTTCTCTTCAACTCCAACAAATGTTTGCTCGCTCTTATATACATCGTGATAAATTCCTTTGTCTTTAAGAGCAAGCGGCACGGGAGGAATAATATTTGAGAAATAAAGGAGCTGAAGCAAGATAACAATGCTTCCGATACTAATACGAAGTCCGTTGCGAGAACAGTTCACTCTCTCTGGTACAAAAAGTTTTAAAAACTCAACAAGAAGGAAAATGGCAAATGCCGCAACTACATTTGCGAGAATAAATACCCATGCGCCAACTGCACTTACCAATACAGGAATATACAGTGCAAAGAATGACGCGAGTGCTACAAATAGTACAGAGAACTGAAAGGCAAACTTTTGATATTTCTTTCTAAAGAATTCATTTCCAATAAGGAGACCTAGGAGGATGAGTACAAAAACAAGAGTTGTAGTAAACGATGCGCTCTTTATATAGAAAATAGTTAATGCACTAAAGAGTGCCCCAAATGACACCTGCATCAGTATAGGAGCTACAGTTCGTATATTCCCAAAGAACCAGCCTTTAAGATCCTTCCCTTCAATTATATTGATAAGAAGAATCCAAAGAACAATAAGCGAGGTATGTGTACCAAGCACCAACACTTCAAAGAAGTAGTCTATTCGAGTAAGAGTTAGAGCATCCCAAAAAAATCCAACAAGAAGAGCTCCTGCTGAAATTTTCTGCTGATGCTTTTTAATGAACTCTTTTATCATTTAAAGTTAGTGTACTACAAAGCGCCTTGAGTAATACTCAAGGCGCTTGTTAATTAAAAGAATCCAGCACATTGGCGAATTCTGTTTGCTCGCTGGAAACCAGTCCCGTGAGCGTAATCTCCGCGCTGGCCATTTCTTAAGAAGTAATTATATGCAGCAATTACTTCATTCCGTGGCGCATACTGTGCGGCCCAGCAGTCTGCTTCTGCTTCTGCAAACACTGGGTGTCGACGAGTTATTACATGTCGTAAGTTAACATGACCGAACTCGTGCGCTCTAAAAAAACCACAAACGAGAGCTCCTAACATCCGGCACTGGTTTGGATTGTAGATAATTACAACCTCTCCAGTATTAAGGCGAGTCACCATTGCAATGTCATTCAGTCTGACATCTGGTATCTCACGAGTCCTCCATTGCGCTTCTGCGGCCTGCGGAAGGGCAACAAATGAAAAGAACAAGGTGAAAAGAATAAAGAAAATTCTCATTTAATCCTCCATCAAACTTTGATGACCATACAGTAAAACTCCCATAATAAAAAGCCCCGAAAATATTTCAGGGCTTTTTATTAATATCGCCTACGTCCTCCTCCGCTGTATGAACGTCGTGGTCGTGATGATGATTGTGGTCGACGATTAGATGATGGTCGTGCTGGTCGCTTCTGCTGTCCTGCTGAAGTTCCTCCGCCAATAAACGTAAACGCCTTTCCTGTCTGATCTCCACGTCCTGTTCGCCCAATTCGGTGAACATAATCTTCATACGTCATTGGAAGATCGTAGTTGATTACGTGAGATACGTTAGGAATATCTAGTCCTCGTGCCGCAACGTCTGTTGCCACAAGAATATTAGACTGATCCTCCTTAAAGCGTCGAAGAGCTCGCTGCCTTTGCGGGTGACTCTTGTCTCCGTGCAGTGCCTCACTCTTGAATCCTCGAGTAATAAGGTCTTTTGAAAGACGCTCAACCCCGTGCTTTGTTGCCCCAAAGACAATTGCTTTGTCACAATCTCGCTCATTAAGTAGATCGTGCAGCATTTCAATCTTCTCCTGCCCTTGTCCAATTCGAATAACATCCTGATCTACATTCTTTGATGTATCTCCAGTTGTAACTGAAATACGCACAGGGTTAGTAAGGAACTCTGAAATAAGTTTTTCAATATCCTTTGAAAGAGTTGCTGAGAAGAATAGCGTGTGACGCTTCTCATTCATTCCTTTTGCAATAAACCGCATGTCATTAACAAATCCCATATCAAGCATTCGGTCTGCCTCATCAAGAACGAGTGTCTCAAATGCAGCAAGCCTTATGCTCCGCCTTTCTACGTGATCTTTGATTCGCCCTGGAGTTCCAATAATGAAATTGTTGTTGTTCTTAAGTTGCTTTAGCTGTGGACGCATTGGCGTTCCTCCAACAGTACATACAGAAGAAATATTCATTCCCTTTGTAAATCCCTTGAGCTCTTCATTAATCTGAATGGCAAGCTCTCGTGTAGGTGCCATTACAAGAACCTTTGTATATGGATTCTTAATTACCTTGGTAATAAGTGGGAGCAAGAATGCTGCCGTCTTACCAGTACCTGTATTTGCAATACCTACTACATCCTCTCCATTTAAAACATGAGGAATAGCCCGATCCTGGATCGGTGTAGGATTCTCATATCCTTTATCTATAATATTTTGCTTTAGCTCGGGAGCTAGATCAAAATCAACGAACTTATGCTCAGGAGTAAAGACAGCCTGCTCCTGCTTTGTTGCTACTGCCTTGCTAACAAATTTAGCAGGGTCAATAAAAGTACCACGCTGTGGGCGCTTACCTCCTCTCCCCCCTCCACCACATGAAGAGCGCATCGGTCGTTTACTTGAAAACCGTTTCTTATACATTTTATTTACTTTTTTAACTTGCTCTAGTCCCAGAGATTTTCAGAGCAAAGTTCTTAAATCGTGAGAATTGAGTTAGCGAGAATATATAATATTTTTTATATTATGTCAATATTATTTGCTTCCTGAGCGCTTTTCCCTTACTCGCTCTGATTCCTTTAGAAGCTGCTTCCGCAGACGTACGCTATCAGGAGTAATCTCCAAATACTCATCACTATTCATAATCTCAAGCCCTCGCTCAATAGAAAGTGTAAGTGGTGGCACAAGGTCAACTGACTCATCAGAACTTGATGAGCGCATATTGGTTAGCTGCTTTCCTTTTGTAGGATTTACTGTCATCTCCTCCCCCTTTGCAGTATTTCCAATAACCATTCCCTCATATACTTCAGTACCGGCTCCAATATATAGCTGCCCACGATCCTGAAGTCCCCACAGAGCAAATGCTGGAGTTTTTCCTTGCACCATTGAAACCATAGACCCAACAGTCTTCCTTTGAATATCTCCTGCATATGGCTTAAAGCCAATAACACGTGATGCAAAAATTCCTTCTCCTCGTGTATCTACTACAAACTGGTTTCGATATCCAAGCAATCCTCGTGTGGGTCCTTCAAATGTAAGGCGTAGGATGGCATCTACATGCTCAAGGTTCTTCATCACAAAACCACGAACTCCAAGCTTCTCAATAACAACTCCTTGGAATTCCTCAGGTACATCGATAATTACTTCCTCAAATGGCTCCACCTTCTGACCCTCTTCCTCCTTAATAATTACCTGCGGCTGAGACACCTGAATCTCATATCCTGAACGCCGCATATTCTCAAGAAGAATTGCGATGTGAAGCTCTCCTCGTCCATATACTTTGAAATGATCTCCTGCATCAAAATCAACCTTAAGTCCTACATTTACCTCAAGCTCACGCTCAAGATACTCTCTAATTTCTCGAGAAGTTACAGACTCACCTTCCTTCCCACGAAATGGAGAACTGTTTGCCATAAATGCTAGAGAGATCGTTGGCTCATCTACAGAAATAGCAGCAAGAGGCTCTACGCTCTCATCTGTAGTTACCGTCTCTCCAATATCAATATTCTCAAGACCTGCAACAAGCACAATGTCTCCTGCCTTAGCTTCTTGTACTTCTACTCGCTCAAGACCATTAAATGAAAAGATCTTTGTTGTCTTTCCGGCCCGAGTCTCTCCATCTGGCTTTTTAATAAAAAGAGGATCTCCAAGCTTTAGTACTCCATCATATACTCGCCCTACTGCCATACGCCCAAGGAAGTTGTCATACGCTAGGTTAAATGACTGGAATCGAAGAGGCTTCTCTTCAAGCTCAGGACTTGATGCACTTGGTACGTGCTCAAGAATTGTATCGATAAGAGGAGTTAGATCCTTTGCCTCATCCTCCATCTTTTTCTTTGCAACTCCATCTCGTCCAATTGCGTACACTACTGGGAAGTTTGCCTGCTCATCACTTGCACCAAGCTCATAGAAAAGCTCAAGCACCTGCTCCTCTGTTCGATCAGTGTCAGCGGCTGGCTTATCAATCTTATTGATAACAACAATAGGATTAAGCCCTAGGTCGAGTGACTTCTTTAGCACAAAACGAGTCTGCGGCATTGGCCCTTCTTGGGCATCAACAACAAGTAGCACGGTATCGATTGATCGAAGTACTCGTTCTACCTCTGATCCAAAGTCAGCGTGGCCTGGAGTATCTACGATATTAATTTTTGTATCTTTATACGTAACCGAAGCATTCTTAGAGTAAATGGTAATACCACGCTCTTGCTCAAGCGTGTTTGAATCCATTGATGAACCAGCTTTAACCGCGCCTGTCTGCTGCATAAGCGCATCAGTTAGCGTAGTCTTTCCGTGGTCCACGTGGGCAATAATTGCAATGTTTCGAATTTCCATAAAAAATACGGCCTTGGGGCCTGATTTCCCAAAGAGTACGTTAGAAGTGTACTAATGTCTAGGTGTTATTGTTCTACCCGAGTAAATTCAAGAACTCCACCTCGATCTAGATAAATAAGAGTGAGTTTCTCTTCTGTCTTTTCTACCACCTTAAAGTAGAGAGACCCTTCTTCATCCATAAGCTCAAGGTACATTGCACCGTCTTCAATAGAATACGGGAAATCCACAAGTGAAGCATCTCCTAGGAAAGTAACCCATGGACCATTTGAAACCTCTTCTCCTTCATAGAGATCACTGTATCCTCCATTTTCATAAATGGTTCGTACAAAATTTGGATCTTCTATACTCTGCCAAACTCCTGCGAGTGAATCTGCTTCAAGCGGTGCATCCACCACCTGCCTCTCCTCAACAATTTTGTTTAGATAATAAAAACCTCCTCCAATTAGAATAATTGATACAACAAGAATAATAAGATTCTTCATACCTATGTATTATACATTCTTCCCCGCAATATATCCGCTGGTCCAGCAAAGCTGTAATGAGTACCCTCCTGTAGGTCGTGTGATATTGAAAAGGTCTCCAGTAATAAATAGATTCTTTATTACCTTTGACCGCATAGTCTTTGTATCTATTTCAGTTAGTGGCACTCCTCCATCTGCAATAACAGCTTTCTCAGGATCCATAAGTCCTGAAATGACCAGAGGAATACTCTTTAGAAATTCAACCATTCCCTTTCGTTGCTCTTTTGTAACTGAGTGCACCTTTATTTCTGTATCAATATTTGGGAAACGCGTTACAAGCACATCGTGCGTTCCAGCTGGAAGGAATCCCTTGAATACATTTGCTACATTTTTATTCTTATTCGCGTCAAAGAGTTCTTGGATCTTTGCATCGAGTGCCCCAAGGTCCAAATCTGGAAATAGATCAATATGCGCATTTACAATTCCTTCATGTAGAAGGTCTTGCACTTTAGCTGCACTGTTTAGAATAGTTGGCCCAGATAAACCAAAATGTGTGAACAAAATCCTTCCACGCTTTGAGAACTTCTTTTCCTTTCCAAGGAGGAATGTGATCTTTGCATCAGGTGCTGAGTTTCCTGACAAATCTCGAATCCACTTTTGTTCAACCTTTAGAGGAACAATGGTTGGCTTTGGCTCATGTGCTGTGTGCCCAAGACTTTCAAGCCAAGCAAATCCATCTCCTGTAGAACCAGTCTCGGGGTGCGAGACTCCTCCTGTTGCAAGGACAATAGATTCAGCTGCAAACTCCTGATCTCCAGCACGCACACGTGTGATTTTCCCACTTCGCTTCACAAGCTCTGTTACCTCAATCTTTTTTCTAACTTCTACTTTGTATTCTCGAAGCAAGTCCTCAAAAAACTTACACACGTCCTCTGCACTCTCTGATGCTGGAAATGCTCTATTATTTTCCTCTTCCATAATAGGGAGTCCGTTTGATTCAAAGAATTCTCTTGTTTCTTTCATTCCAAACTGTGCAAATGGAGAGAAGAGGAATTTATCTGCTTCTCCAAAGTTTGAAAGCAGCTTTCGTGTATCTTCTTCAGTATTTAAAATATTGCATCGTCCCCCTCCTGAGATTCGAAGCTTCTCACCAAGATTCTTATTCTTCTCAAGCAAAAGCACACGCTTTCCGCGCTTTCCTGCAATAACTGCTGTCATCATTCCGGAAGCTCCTCCTCCGATTACGATGACGTCGTATGTATTTTTAGGTAATCCCACGAAGTCACACTAACACTAATACCTTTTAATAGAAAAGGCCCGACCAACAAGTTGATCGGGCCTTTGTGCGGCTGGAAACTGCTAGCATGCCGGACGGAAATCGTTCCGAGCTGCAAGGTAGTGCTCCCACCCCTCGCTCCTAGACCACGGCCTCTCCAGCAGTCGCTTGAAAGCGACCGGGTGTTTGGAGAGGAACGAGAGGCCCTCATGGGCCCAGTAACGAACCTCATCGGGGTAAGCCCACCCCTGAATCGATTCATCATGCAGTAGGCGCATGAGATTGCCGGCATGGTAGATGTTCTTCGCATAACGATAGAACAAAAACCAGCGAATTGCCGAGAGAGATTCGAAGCGCAGAAGATACGCCACGACCTCAATCATCACACGCTTAATCCAAGTTTCCTCGAACATAATATTTCTCCCCGTGCTAAAGATCCTATATTTTTATTATAACATTTATATTATTAATGTCAATTTATAAGTGAAAGTTTTTCTGCTCTCGTTAGTTTCTTTAGCTCTATCTCTCTACGCATTGCATCCCCTTTATTATCAAAAGCTTCTTTGTAGACAAGCTCTACAGGTCTTCGTGCTTTTGTGTACTTTGCGCCAATCTTCTCAGAATTGTGCTCTAAAACTCTACGCTCTACATCTATTGTATAGCCAGTATATAAAGTGTTATCTGCACACTTAAGTATGTAGACAGTATGGTTCATTACCAAAGAATACCTTATTTCTTCTTCCCCAGATCAAGGACATCATCTATATGTATTTGATCCACAAACTCAGGTACATGAGATACAAGAATCATTGCCCCTTTATATTCATCTAGTGCTTTTGCAATTACCGGGATATGCCTAAAGTTAATGTGGTTTGTTGGCTCATCAAGAATGAGAAGCCCTGGCTCAATTATTTTAAGACGTGCAAAAGCAACAAGTCCTTTCTGTCCCTCTGAAAGGTTTCCGATCTTTGTTTTCATTATCTCTCCATCAAGCAAGAACCCTGCAGCAATTGATCGCATATCTTCTTGAATCTTTTTGTCCATTGCATCCATAAGACAATCGAATACTGTCTGATCAAAGTCTAGGTTTGAGAAGTCTTGTCGGTAGTATCCAATCTTTACTCCCTTTGCCACCTCCTCACCAGCTGCCTCACCGGATGCAAGAGATTCAAGCAGTGTTGTCTTTCCAATACCATTTGGTCCGATGATCTGGAGGTGACTTCCTCGCTTAAGTGTAAGCTCACACTTCACATCCTTTGGCTTATGATCTTTTATTACCTTGTATGAAGTTAGCTCAAGTACATTAAGAGGAATGTCTTTCTGTGTAGGAATTTCAAAATCTCGAATAGTTCTATCTTCTTTCCGTACATCAACTTTATTTTCTTCTGCAAGATCTACCTTCTCTCGCATACGCTTTGCAACCATACGCATCTGCCCTCCTTTATTTGCAAAGAAGTTCGCCTTGTCTTTGTTTGCTTGAATTTCCTTTGAAAGCTGTGCGTTCTTTCTTTTCTCTTTCTCTACCCGTACAGAAATCTCTTCTACCACATCGTTATAGTTTCCTGTGTACTGCTCAATACTTCGTGTCTGTGTATTTAAATAAAGCACTCCCTGTGTAAATGCATTAAGGAAGTCTGCATCATGGGAAATAACAATAACGGTCTTCTTATACGCTTTAAGAAAATCCGTTAGATGTTCAATTCCTTCTACATCTAGATTATTTGTTGGCTCATCAAGTAAAAGCACATCAGGATTCTGAATAAGAGCAGAAGCCAAAAGAAGCCTCGCCTGCTGTCCTCCAGAGAAACTTCCTACAAGACGATCTTTAAACGTTTCTTTTACTTCTTTGTCTTTTGGAGAGAGATTTACAACCTCCAAGATTGCATCAATGCGCGGATCAATGTCATAGACCTTTTCACTAAAACACTTTGAAAAGAAGTCTCGAACTGTTATCTCAAGATCTTCTCGAGGAATAACCTGTCTTGATACTGCAATACTCGTACCATGTACGATATTTATTCTTCCTTCATTTGGTGTGTGCTGTCCTGTTATAAGTCCAAAGAGTGTACTTTTCCCAGCACCATTTTGACCCATAAGGGTTAGCTTTGCTCCTCTTCGTATAGAAAAAGACGACTCGATGAGAATCGGCTTATTAGCGGTGTGCTCGTATGAGACATCATTAAAATTGATGAGTGCTCCGTTACCTGACATAAGCGTGCACACTACACTACGTACTCTTTAGTATCAATCTTGATATCTAAGAACTTCTTCTGCTAGGTCAACAAGTTGGCTACCACCCTCCATTGCATCCTCAGGTACTGACCACCAGTTTTTAATAACCACAGGATCTTTTTTGTCTTTTCTTGTGTATGAAAATTGCTTTGATCCTTCGCTCTCATACCTTTTCTGCACTTCAGAGTTTGTAACTTTAAAATACAACTGATCTTCAATTATTATCCCAAGTTGTTTATTTTGAACCTTTAGAAGTACACCTCCAAACATTCTCTTCACCTCTATATTTCCTAGAGGAGAAAGAAGGTCAAGAATGTAGTTTGTGAATTCCTTTGAGGTACTCATGTATATAGAATACCAAATCTGCTACCCGTTCAATGCCACTATTCGAACTTTAAATGAGCCAGGCCTTGATGCGGCGAACGATAACGAGGTTGATAACGCGGACGCGGCATCTGCAAGGAAGAGGACGTAACGCCACAAGCGCACGACCTATTACTCGGTAGATCACTGCCCAGGTCGTCGTAAAATAACGTTCTGACGACTTCTAGCGACACAAATTCCGTTACGAATGGCGAAGCACTCAACATAGTGGTTGCCATTGTGCCTAGTGGATTCTGGGTCGTTTTTCGTTTGGTGATCTGTGATCTCTCCACGCGGTTGATCACAGCCATCGTCGTTCTTCACCTTCCATTTGAATATGTCCGCCACGGGCGGATTTTGGCCGAGCCTGAATTCGATCTTTCGATCCACGTTTATCAGTCCTACTGCATCCAAGAAAAACGCCCGAAAGCCGCCATCACGCGGTTGTACATGCCCGACGATTGAGAACTCGGCCTCAGTTAGAACTGGTATGCCCTGATCAAACAAAAACTCTTCTGACCCGCGCGCTCTTGGTCTTGGTGGAAGAGAAAGCAGATCTCCCACATCGTCGCCTTCATCAAATTTTTCCAACCCAACGAGAAATGCATCACGTGCTTGGATGATCAGGATTCTGTCCTGCTCATTTAGATCGTTGACGTAGTCGTCAATATTGCGATCTGAGTCGGCCCTATCAGGAAATTGGGGGTAGCGAACGAAATCTGGAACCCGTCGGAAGAACTCAAAGACAATATCGAACATCTCTGCTCGTGGGTTTTGCTGCACCCACGTTGTTATCGCCTGCTCCAGATGGAAGGACTTCAGAGCAAAGCTGTCGTTCCTTTCTTTGTGAGCACAGCGCCACCCCTTCACAAGCTTCACCGCTTTGCGAAAGTCATCGTTCTGGGCATTTGTTTGGCTGGCGATAGCTATGTATCCACGCGGGTCGGATTTGATCCAACCCATTTCGCGCTGCCCGCTCCTCACCGCCTCACGAATTTGTTGCCGTTCAACACGTGATGCTCGCGCGATCTCGGGAACAACATACGTGTCATCGCCAAACTCGTTCTGTCCATTGATGTAGGCTGGCACGACATCGACGCTGAACACCTCTTCTTCGCCGTCGAGAAAGCGGATTGTAACCGAGTGGGTTTGTCGTCCGATATGTACTTCATAATGAGTAGGATTTTCGTACTCAGCGCGCATCTGGCGCTCAAGGTCTTCCAGCGCCTGCGATGGGTCGTGATGTTCCCGGTCCCAGTTGCCCAATACGAAGAGCACATCAAGGTCGTGCAACGGGGTGATCGCCGTATATCGAGGGAAGGAACCGATTTGAAGCGAGTTCGCAACTCCTAGAACCTGCTGCACAGAGTTGTACACTAGACTTACAAAATCCCGCTCATCCTGGGTTGGGGTCAAATTATCGCGAACGTATGACCGAAAAGCCGCGTTGAATGCATTTTTATTCATGGCCAGTTGTGATCATGCTCACGATAATATCGTTTAGAAGACGTCCACGGAAATTGACCAGAACAACATTACGGTGCTGCTCGAGCTCCTGAATGGCATCGTTGTCGACACGGCCACCGGCTTGCGGCGCATACACAACCAGCGCTGTTCGATCCTTCTTCAGCTCCAAGATTCGTCGAAGACCGGCAAGGTTCCAATCTGGCCAATGAACAAGGAATGTTGTCGCCTCTTCTGCCCTCCCGGCGTCATTCAACATACTGACTGACATAATATTTTTCTTAGTGAAGAGTTTCGTGTCGCCGAGAAGGTCAACGAGGCTTGTAAGCGTGGAGCCCTTGGCAAACACCACGATCTTCTTCCGCCGCAGTCCCTTCCCCAGCCGCCAAAGTGCAGGCAGGAACCCACTAAACGTCAAATAGCCAGCGTAAAGCGCACCGGCGATAGCGATTAAGATTCCGCCCCATCGAAAGTACGGAAGGGCCGCTTGTACGAATTCCATCATTGTTAAACCACCATACCATGGATTGTATTTTGTATTGCCCACACCAAGATGAGCTGCTTCGATCAGAAACGCAAAATATCAGCCTGATAGGTTCGACGGATGCCAGTCTGTGAGACTTGGCGGATTTGTTTCCCCAATCCCAGTCGAGTTGTTGGATTTGGCCGCACAACGCCTTCTTGATTCACGCGCGTTGATCGACGGGTTCGAAACTTCGATACAAGCCCAGCATTTCTTTCTTTCGCTGGCCAGCGCGGCTGCGGTCGGCAAGTCAACGAAGCTCGCGGAGAGATTGACCTTCGCAGTCAGTGCGCACTGTCAGCAAGTGAAGCATCGACTGCCAATAGAGATCGCCATGGTGATCGGTGTAAGCGCGTCTGCCGCGCAACCCTCCGAGCAAGATGCCGATACTTGGCTCGGGGAGTACGCAACAAGGCTTGCTTTCGGAGTTAGAGAAACCGATGAAGCCAAAAGGTTGTTGGGCGTGATAAGCACGCTTTGCCGAGTACGCCCCTCTCTACGAGCACAGCTCAGCAAGTCGATTGTCGCTGCCCGCGCGGCTAGTTGGTTAGATGACTGACTAGGATCTTCGCCCATAGCTGAGTGTTCCGCCTGGTGGCAACTCGAATGGGCGCTTTGTCGCTGATTGTGATTATCCGGCGGTGGAGCGGCATCGACATCGAACGTCCGCTTTCGGGATATACCTGACATTGAATACGCTCTGAGCGAGACGCAACTTGCGAATGCTCTGACCGGTCAAATTGCATGATCTTGAATGAGGTAAATTTAGCACTCCAAATGGGATGCATACTCGGGCCGGGGCGCCGCAACGATGCGCGTATATCGCGCCTGAACAAGCCCATGTGGATAGCGAAGCTATGGCACAATGAGTGTGCCTTTGCCGCTAATTGCACAGGCCTATCCCTCTATGATCAACGCCAATGCCATTCGGCTTCGCGCCTGCCGCAGACGCGGCGGGCTTGATCAAGTCGACCTCGCTTTTTTACTTGGCATCAGTCGTCACGCCGTCTCAAGGCTTGAACGTGGACTGGCAACGCCAAGTGCTGAAATACTTATTCGTTACGAGCTAATTTTCGAAGTGCCGGCTGCAAACGTCCTACCCGACACCCGCATCCTCCTATCTGGACAAATACACGCTCGAGCGCAGCAAGCCTTAAGCCGATGCCGCCTGTCGAAGTCTGAGGCCGGTCGACAGAAGGCCATCTTTCTCCAGACGATGTGCGGACGGTTGGCTCGACCCAGCCAATGACTCCCCTCTCAATTTGGGTGCTTGCGGTGGAACCCCACGCACACGGCCTAGCCTTCGCGGCGTTCGCAGCCGGTGGAGATCTCGTCGATTGGGGAAGCTATGATGGACGCGATTGTGAGTGCAGCGCTATGCGTCAACGCTGCAGACGCTTGGTCCATGAACTTTCCCCTTCTATCGTTGGAATTGAAGATGTGGACCAGCCAGATTGCGTGCGTTCCAAGCGAATGCGCGACTTGTTGAGGTCGGTTCGCCAAGATGTCTTGGATAACGGTATAGCGGTCGTCCGCGTGCCGCGTCGGTTGATGCGCAAGCGTGTGAAGGGGTTGGATCGACATTCCTCTACACTCTACCACCTGAGTGACCGGTCTAGTGAGGTTCAGTACCTATCGGCGCACCGATCCACCCGAGCGGTGCCGGTACGAAAGGCCATGCGTATCGGGTTGGCGGTCATCGCGACGAGGCGCAAGTCGAATATCTCGTGAACTTGGCTACCATCGGAGTTCGAAGGCTTATTCCTCAACCGGCCCTCTGAACCAACGTCAAGTCAGGTGTTCAACCTCGGTCAAAATTGCTCGACGAGGCTCTTCAAATTGGCCGGCTCCGATTAGCCCGTGATCGTCTGCCAAGATGCCTATCCGGCAGGCACAATTGAGGGGATTCGCCTGGTCTCTGGTTGTGATAGACTGTCTCCACACTAATAGTCGGAGGCGGATATGGACGATGCTGCAGGCAAAGCTGTAGCGATATGGATTCGCGTATCCACCGAAGACCAGGCGCGTGGCGAAAGCCCCGAGAACCACGGACAACGTGCAAAGTTTTACGCGCACTCCAAAGGCTGGTCTGTGGAGCGCGTCTATGACCTCTCAGGGGTATCGGGACAGTCGGTGGCCAACCACCCTGAAGCCAAACGAATGATGGCCGACATCCAGAGCGGCGCGATCACAGGCCTTATCTTTTCCAAGCTCGCTCGGCTGGCCCGCAATACCAAAGAGCTACTCGATTTCGCCGAGTTCTTTCGCGCCAAAGACGCAGATCTAATCTCACTCCAAGAAGCGATGGATACGTCATCGCCTGATGGCCGTCTTTTCTACACGATGATTGCTGCAATGGCGCAATGGGAGCGAGAAGAGATCGCCGAACGTGTTGCGGCCTCCTTTCCCGTGCGCGCCAAACTAGGCAAGCCTCTCGGAGGCCAGACGACGTTTGGCGATCATTGGAAAGATGGTGAGCTGGTTCCCAACCCCGATGAAGCACCCGTTCGCAAGCTCATCTATGAGTTGTTTGCCGAGCACAAACGCAAGAAGACCGTGGCTCGTCCCCTCAATGAACGCGGCTACAGGCCCCGTAAGGGCGCCAGGTTCTCCGACACCACGATCACTCGGCTAATCACCGATCCAACCGCCAAGGGCATCCATCGCGCGAACTACACGAAGTCCAATGGTCGTGGCTTAGCCGCGAGCATTAAGCCAGAAGACGATTGGGTCCTACGTTCCGTCGAGCCAATTGTTTCCGAAGAACTCTGGGATCGGTGCAACGCGAATAGACCAGAATTCAGCCCAAAAGGTGTCAGCGCGGGCTTGCAAGACGCAACATTACCCGCAAGATGCGCATCTCTGTTAGAGCGAGTCATTAAGAGTGGGTACGCGCGTGAAAAATGTCCGACACCGGCGCCGCGTCGAGCACAATGCAGATGCTGGTTTCACCCTGACCGAAATGCTCGTCGTTCTGGTCATCCTCGCCCTGCTCGTCGCCATTATCGCCCCGAATGTCATCGGGCGCCTCGGCGGTGCACGCAGCCAAAGCGCAAGCGTCCAGATGGAAAATCTGGCGGGCTCGTTGGAACTCTACATGATCGATGTCGGCCGCTATCCGACAAGCGATATCGGTCTTACGGCACTAGTCGAGGCTCCCGATGGCGTAAACGGATGGACGGGCCCCTATCTACGCCGGGGCGGCGTGCCCAATGATCCTTGGGGCAATCCTTACATTTATCTTTCGCGCACGCCGGACCATTTTCTGCTGCAAAGCCTTGGCCGTGACGGTGCAGAGGGTGGAACCGGCGAAGACGCCGATATCCTAACCTCGACCGATTTGGCGGACACTCCTCAAGCGAACTAGCAAGCCGTGGGTCTTACACGCCCGCTAACGGGTCGGCAAATTCAGCGCGGCCCTTCGAAAAGCCGAAGAACTAAAGACTGATCCTCGGCATTTTGAATTTCCACTTCACTCGTATCAATGCGCACAACCTGCCACTCGGAGATCCAATCTCCTTCCCGCATTAGCTGGGCAAGGCTCTGATCCGCACGGAGCCAAACAAGCGGCCCGGTCTTGTCGATGGCAATTCCCATCAGGCGCGGGGGTATTGCGTCAGACTGTAGCCCAGCGGGCTCGACCACCTGTACGGGCACTGCCTCAAGACCAAGCAGTCGAGCAAAAAATTCCGGCGATGAAAATCGAACTGGCGCAAGCTCATCATGCGGACTATCCGCCGAAGCGGCCCCCGCGGGCGCCTGGCCCTGCTGAGGCACTTCAACCGGCAAGGCCCAAAGAGCGATGGCGGACGAAAGCAGCAACCCACCTAGTACAAAAAGCAAACGCGCTACCATCATCTGTCCAGCTCCCAAGCCTGAACAAGTTGAGCTGAAAGCTCGACGGCCTCAACGCCCGCCTCGTCCACACCATGAACATCCAACTCGTGAACAATCGCATATGGTAACGCTTCAACTAGACGCTCAAAGCTGGCCCGCATGTCAGCCTCGCGGCCACGCCAAAGGATATGAGCGGTTACAATATCGCTCTCTTCATCGGCTTGAACCAAAACCGACAAGAGCACACCGGCCGAAAAGCCTGCACGAAGTTGGCCTTCAAGATCACGCGCTGCAATCGCCGCGTCCGGAGCAATAAGAGTGCGGCCCTGCCAGGCACCGCGCAGCTCGTTGTTTCGTGCGGCCGCACGCGCAAGACGGATGTCGAGCTGGCTTTGTGTGGATTCAAGCTCGGCCAGTAGACCTCGGGTCGCCAATATCGATCCGATATTCGACCCGACTTGCAGAAACACGAAGCTCACCAACAAGCCCGCAACAAGCCATACCGCTGCGCGGCGCAGGAAAACAATGCTCATGGGACACTCTCCGCGAGCGTGACATTTAGCTCTACGCGCGAATATCCGTTGAACGATCCGACGCTTTGAGCGGTAGCACTTTCGATCAGGTCAGTTTGCGCTAAAGCCTGAGCGAATTCCTGAGCGCCAGCGACGTCGTCAGCTAAGAGTTCGAACCGGGCTGTCACATGACGCCCGGCGATCTGGATATTCAACCCGGCCCAGCTCTGCGGTTTATGGGCTGCAAGCGTATTGAGAACGTCCACAGTTGCCCGGCTTTTGATTCCGCTCGGAGTTTGACGGCCATTTAGATCTTCAACCTGCCGCGTCGCATCCCTAAGGCTTTGCCGAGTGATACGCTGGTGAACTTGTGCGGATGCAAGACTGCGGTCGAACCGATCGCTCCACGCACTGGATGCCGTCACCAAGGCCAGCGCAAAAAACGCAAGACTTGTGCCCGTGAGTAGGAATCGACGCCTGACGCGATCGCGCTCCACTTCGCCGCGAAGGATGATGGCCTCGCCGCCTTGCCCTCGCGCTTCAAAAGCATCGATCGCGACACCGGCGCTCTTCGCATCATCCCTTAGTCTGGCCAAATCCTCGTTGCTGACCGCAACGGCATGCCAAGAACCATCGTCCTGCTTCTGCTCTACAGCATAGGTGATGGCATCAAGCGGTAAGGGAGATAGACGTTCGGCCTGCAGCGAAAAACCGCGCACTGCCTCATGGTAGTCGTCGGTTGAAATTGGAAGACGGGTGCGAAAAAGCGCATCTTCGTCAAGCCGTAGAACAACACAGCGCTCGGCCAGCCCCAGCTCGTCAATGCTGACCGTTTTGCTCGATCGATCGCGAAGTCCCGCAGGCAACCACGCCCCCGCATCGTCAATCCAGCTGATGAGTTGATCGAGCCATACTGCCAACACAGAGCGCCAATCCTGCTTCATTGTGCGGCCTCAAAGCAGCGGCGGCCGATAGCGTCATAGCGACAATTGCGTTGAGCTGTAACCCGCTGCCCGCTCAACGCAACGATCTCGGTCCCGCCTCGCACGCTCTGTGACAGGATAAGCGTCGAACCATTTGGCGAAAGATCCTCCATTTGCAGAACATATCCCTGCCCCTCAAGCAGCAGCACGATTTCACTATCGTCGGCAGATTGCCAAACGAGTTCCGTATGCTCATCGCGTTCACTTAAATTCAGCGACTGATCCTGAGCGTTGTTGGCCCTGAGCGTCTCTGGATCTAGCGGCCCCGTTTGGGCCGTCTCTCGGGTAACACGATCAAGGAAATGCTGTATTTGCGCCGTGCCATTTCGGGCGGCACGATCCTCGCGCGTGCGGTTATAGCGATCAGTCAGACCGATCAGGCTATGCGTTGCGATCGCCGCTATGACAGCGAAGATTGCCAAAGTCACAAGCATTTCCATCAGGGTAAAGCCGTCATCGGCACGACGTCCGTACGATCGAGAACAATCCGTCTTTCCTGGCCCTGCCAGAACCAAACTATCTCTGCGGTGATATCGACCCATTTCACTTCCACCCCAGCTAACTGTCCCGGCCCGACCTCCTCGCGCCGCACACGCCAAACCGCTTCGATATCAAAAGGCTCCAGAGGTTCCCGCCCCTCTGCGACCATACCGAGTTCAAATCTGTGCCGTAAAACCGAAAGCGCGGCGGCTTCCTGTTTGATCTGGGTTTGGCGAGAAAGGCCATTGGTAACAGCCGAAGAGGCGCCAGCCACTGCGAGCGACAAAATGGTGACCGCAACCAGCGCTTCTATCAGACTGAAGCCCTCTTCGGATCGGCGCGCCGCCTTCACAACGCCGCCGCATCTGGAAGCGCGGTGAGGCTCGAAAAGAGCGTAACCACCATCAAGCCGATGACAAAACCCAGCAAAATGATGATCAGAGGACCTGCCAAAGACGCAATCCGTTCTAGCCGAGTTTCAGCGCGCTCTGCTAGCGTCAAACCGGCCTCAGCGACTAGATCGGCAAAACTACCGCCACGCATCCCAAGGCGTGAGGCTTGAACGATAAGATGTCGCTCACCAAGCGCTTCGCTAAGCGCGACATCAAGCGATCCACCTTGTCGGACCGAATGGGCCGACACCAAGAGCCGATCTTTGAGGATTGTATTCGAGGTGGCTGCGCTGGCTTCGGCCATGGCGTCACCTGCGGGTGTTCCTGCCTTGAGCAGAGCAGCGAACAGCCGGGCAAAAAGCGCGATGTCGATCGCTTCGGCCAGCCCCATCCCTAAAGGCCCTAAAGCGACCTGATCACGCCAACGCGCCATGTGGGCCCGTAAGGCGGGGATCTGACCCAACAAAATTGCAGCGAGAACCGCAATCAGCATCGCGACCAAAACACTCGGTGCCGCGTCCGAAACCGCCAGCATCCAACGCGCGCTTGCCGGCATGGCCTCGCCCAGACTTTCAAACACCGGGCGCAGACTGGGAATGACCACGAGCAAAAAAACCACCAACACACCAAGCGCCGTGATGGAGACCACCGACGGGTAAAGCATCAGCGAGATGATTTTTTCGCGAAAGCGAGCTGTCGCCGTAAAAAGGGGAGCGGCCGCCTTGAGAGCATCTGCCAATCGCCCAGAACGCTCCCCCGCCGCCACAACAGCCGATAAAGCCCGTCCAGGCGCGCCTTCAAGGCCCGCAAAGGCCTCGCCGGGCCCCTGTCCCTGCGCAAGTCGTTTTGCGGCAAGCTCTAACGCATGGCGAGCCGCACGGCTCTCCTGAGCCTGCGACGCCAGAGCCGTCCCGGCTTCAAGAGGCACACCGGCCGCAGTCAACCTTGCGATTTCTGAACTTAAACGCCCCGCATCCTTAAAGCTTAGCTTTGGTGTGGCATCGGCCTTGGCCTCGCTCACACGTATGGGCGAGAGTTGTTGATGGGCCAAAAGTTCGATCACCTGCGGGGTATTCGCCGCCTCGATCTCGCCTTTGACACGCTCTCCTTTTCCGGTCCGGGCGATATAACGATATGTCGTCATGCCGCCTCCAAAGCACGCAAAACTTCATCGACCGACGTGAGACCTTGGCTGGCTTTGACAAGACCGTCGGTCAACAAGGGGGCCGCAACATGCGCACGCATGGGGGCAAGCGATCCACGCTTGCGCACCAGTGCGGCAACCTCGTCGTCAAACACCAAGGTTTCCGAAATCACCATCCGCCCAAGGAAACCACCGCTACAGGCACTACATCCGACAGGACGGCGAAACCCTTCTCTCAAATTCGACATATTCGCCCGATCGATCAGCTCGCGTGGCGTCTCCGTCGGCTTGGAGCAATGCGGGCACAAACGCCGCACCAGCCGTTGCGCACTCGTTGCGCTTAGGGTTGCAGCCAGAAGATAGGGCTCGACCTCCATCTCAATAAGGCGGATCGGAACACTGGCTGCGTCATTGGCGTGAATGGTTGATAGAACCAGGTGGCCTGTGAGCGCCGCCTGTACAGCAGTTTTTGCTGTGTCGGGATCCCGGATTTCACCGACCAGAATGATATCGGGATCGTAACGCAGGAAGGCTTTGAGGGCGCTGGAAAACGTCAAATCAGCTGCCGGATCAAGCTGAGTCTGGTGGACATCCTCGAAAAAATATTCGATCGGGTCTTCCACCGTGACTATTTTACGATTTGGCGCTCGCAAGGCATTAACCGCAGCGTATAACGTGGTGGTTTTACCGCCCCCGGTTGGGCCGGAAACAAGGAACAGCCCCTGCGGTTTGGCGACAGCCGTGCGGATTTTCGTAATCTCGCTACCTCGAAACCCCAGATCCGCAAAATCAAGCTCGACGTCGGCCCTATCGAGCAAACGGATTACCGCGCCTTCGCCATGAGCAGATGGGATAATGGAAAGACGTACATCGATCGGCCGGCCGCGCGCGCTCAATGCAGTCCTTCCATCCTGAGCCCGACGATGGTCGGCGACATCAAGGTCGCCGAGGACTTTCAGCCGGGCGATAAGACCATCGGTCATCCCGGGCGAAAGCCTCTGCCGTTCCTCCAATTGACCGTCAATGCGAAAACGAATGCGCCCGCCATCGGGCTTACGTTCGACATGAATATCCGAAGCACGCATTTCGACGGCTTCGGCAACCAGGCTTTCGACAAGACGAACAGCCGGCGCATCGAGTGACAGGTCGCGGATGCCGCCCGCGTCCTGTGTCCAGCGCGCTCCGCGCCCACGTGCCCCGCTGGATGGTGCATCGCTTTCACTACCATAAAGGCGATCAAAGGTTCGCCGCCATGCATGAAATCCGATCGTGGAACACCGGACTGCCAGGCCGGTTGCGAAACGCACCCCTGCTGCGACTTCATCATCGCTCGGATCGACCACGGCCAGATGAAGCCCCGCATCATCCTGTTTTAGGGGCAAGGCCCGGTGGGTTTTGAGAAAACCGGACTGGAGTTTAAGGTCAAGCGCTGCGTCCGGGACATCTTCCATTGAAACGATTGGAAGACCGTAGGCCGCCGCCAGCGAGGCCACTACATGATCGTCCTGCAGCAACCCCAGCCGGCTAATAACAACCGGCAATGGCTCTCCCGTTTCCGCCTGAGCTGCCGCCGCACGGGCTGCCGCTTCTGGAGTGAGGCCGGCCGCTTCGAGGTGCTGCAACATCATCATGCGGAGACCTCTCCCGGGCATGCTGGATTGGCAGCGCCCAGTTTATCCCATGCCTGTATCCAGTAGGGGTCAGCCGGGTCGCCCGTAAACCGGACGAGCACGGAAACACCACGCCCAGCCAAATTGTCTTCGACCCAGCGCAGCTCCAATCCCAACAGGTCTCCGCTCCCAAAACTTACCGGTGGCGCGGCCTGTCTTGCCTCACCGCCCGGGTCCAGATTAAGCGCACCAATCAGCCAGGACGGAGCAAATCGCGCATCGGGCGTTTCTTCCCAGGTCGAAACGGTAATGTGGGACCTCAAACAGAAAACGAGTTCGTCGGTCGCCCCAAGAACAAATTTGAGCTCGTCTTCGTGCCGGAAGAAGCGATTGCCCGGGGCGGGCAGCCCGGCGGCGGCATATTCGCGGGCCTCGGCGCCATTATTGGAGCGAAGATCGTCCGGATCACGCCAATCGATGATCGCGGCCGACAGCGTGTCTGGCTCCGACGCCCCGGCTGCCGTCAAGAGGACCTGCAATACCGATTGCGGCGCAGCGTTTATGTCGACCCGGCCGAGCGGTGAGAAAAACCGTGCTTCCAGCGCTCCAGTGTTCGTCTGGACGACAAAGCCCTCACCAAACTGGATCGGCTCTGTCCCTGTCGCCACAGTACGCAATGCCAAGGCGAACCCGGACCGCAGGGCCGCATCCTGCTCGACCAAATGCTTCTCTTGGCGATGAAGATAAGCCGTATCCAGCACGATCTGGATCGTAAGAATGGCGATCGCGGCGAGTATGACGGTCAAGGCCAGCGCAGAAACGAGCACGGAACCGCGTTCACGGTCCCCGTTCCTTGTCTCAATTCGCTCTGCGCTAGCCATCGCCAAATCCTGATTGGCGGATGCGGTTCATCCGCGTGCGCAAATCTCGTGTCGCCGCCAGGGCATCTTCGCGCGATCGCATCACCCGCGGAGACAGGAAAACCAACAATTCGGTCCGCCGTGTCGTATCGGACGTATCGCGGAAAAGATTGCCAACGACTGGCGCGTTCTGCAGCGCCGGCAACCCTGAGCGCGAGCGCGTCTGCTGCGCACGGATCAACCCGCCCAGCACGACCGTCTCGCCATCATAGAGCGAAATCATGGATTCCAGCCGGCGTCGCTGGATCGTCGGCGAGTCGATGCCGGATGTTGTCGTTTCCGATACAGAGCTGACTTCCTGCACCACACCCAGGACGATCAAACCGTTCGGGTCGATGCGAGCCGTCACGTTGAGCGTGACACCGGTGTCGCGGAACTGGATCGAATTGACAATCGGTGCATCGGGATCGGCGACACTGACGGCACTCTGCGTGACGATAGGAACCTGATCGCCCACCTGCACGACCGCGGACTGGTTATTGCGCACGACGATCTGCGGCGCCGACACCGTCTCCACCTCCGTCAGGGACGAGATCGCGTTGAGCGCAGCGCGTACATAGTCGGACGCATAAGTGTATGAAAAACCAGGAAAGCTCGACACCACAGAGCCGCTGGTCGTCGAGGTCGAGGTCGCCTGGCCGCCATCGCGCGTATCCAAAAACCACTGCACGCCGTAACGCAGATCATCCGTCAGCACGACTTCGATGATAAGCGCCTCAATAAGAACCTGATCCGGCGCCCGGTCGAGCTGTTCGACGACATCCTCGACCTCGCGATGCCCCTGATCATTGGCCGAGATGAGAAGACTATTCGTGCCCTCATCGGCCCGTACGCTGATCGCGCTGTTTGAGGACACCGCAACGTCCGAGGAAAAAAGATCGGTGAGATGCTGTGCCACTGTAATCGCATCGGAATTGACCAGACCGCGCACCCGAACTTGCCGGGTTTCCTGAGGGTGCACATCCAGGCGTTCGACCCAGGCTTCAACTTGATCAAGGCGGTAATCATGCTTGGCGATTGCCACGACCGCATTGAGCCGGTTGAACGGCACGAATTCGATCTGCGAACCGACGGGTCCGTCCGGTCCGCCTAGAATGGAGTTGAGCTCGGCCACGATCGCGTCCGGCGACGCCGCACGCAGCGGATATAGCCCGAAGGACATCTGATCGAGCCAATCGACATCGAACAGCGAGACCATTTCCAGCATGGCTTCAAGTTGAGCCGCACTTCCGGAGAGGATCAGGATCTCGCGCGGGGCATCCACCACAACATGACCGCCCGTCCGCCGGAAAGGTTCTAAGAGGCCGGACATATCCTGAGCCGAGGTATAATTGAGCGGCACGATCAGAACGCTTTGGCCGGGCGGTATTCCGTCGCGGACTAAACGCGGCGCGGCGACGAAATCCTGGGAGCGGCTGGAATTGGCGACGATGTAACTTCCATCCGCGCTCTGGCTCAAACCATAACCGGAAAGCTGCAAGGCACGGTCGAGCACACGCGGTATATCCTGCTGCCGAACCGGCCGGGTCGAACGCAAACTGACCCGGCCGTTCACATTGGGATCGATCACGAAGGCCTCGCCCAACATATCGCCGAGCACCGCAGAAACGACTTCCTGGATGGGCGCATCGTCAAAGGCGAGCTGAATGCTGTCGCGCTCGATGCGGGATTGATTGCTGCTACGCGTCAGGGGGCTATCATTCACCTCGGACCTGAAAGGTGCAACTGTCCCTGCCGCTGTTTCAGCCTCAAACAATGGTGCCGGCGCCTCGCCGGTATCGTCGCCGTTGTCAGAAGGTCGCGTCGCCTGACCAGCCGGAGCCTGCAAAAGCGGATCGGCTAGGCTGAAAACACCGTTCTCACGCAGACCACTCGACGCGCAAGCCGAGACGGCGAGCGCGCCCGCCAAAACCATCCAAAATCCTGTTAGTCGCATAATGATCCCGTACGCGCTTAAGGGGAAACTCTGGCATTAGAGGGGCGTTGGAGCAAGCTTGGAGGTGGGTAATATTTCTGACCTGAGACCCATTTGGTCCCGGGCCTGTTTAAGAAAGTGCGGTCAGGTTTTACAGGGCGATCCACAACGAGTGTTATTGGCGGAGGCGGGCTGGCCGGGTTGTAGTCGAAGCTCACCGAATCGAATGGTGCGTGTCGCCATTTATTCGTTTATTCGCCTACGGAAAAAGGGGTCTGTCCCTACTTTTCCATTAGAACTCACACCTAGACCGGTTCACGGATGGTCGCTCGAATCTCACTTTCGACGCCAGAAAATCAGGGCGCCAGCGGTGTTGATAACTGCTGCCCCGGTTAGAAGAACCCAAAATTGAAACGAAACCGCGCCCTCTGCAATACCTAGTTCGACGTAGTGACCAAGTGATAAAGTAGAACCCAAAACAATCGCCAAAAAGCGAAGCTCCTTTGGGTTTAGGACAACCAATAGACTCCAGAAAACCAGGGCAAACACTATCCCGAGTTCCAACCGGCTGAACGCATCAATCAATACGTCTATAAAAACCTCAACAATAGCGGCAATCAGGCCGGCAACAAATATCCGAAAAGCCGCTTGTTGTAGTGCCATATTCCCCGTTTTCATTCCGCGTTCTCTATCCATACAGCACTTCAGTAGCAACCTAAGTCTACACTCGCAGAAATCTACAGTCTGATGCAGCAGAAAAACCTACCAGATCCAAACGTTTTCTTCGTTCTGTAATACGATCTCACGAACTGAAATATTCCGAAGCTAGCTCTCATTCATTGATTAGAGACTATTCTTTTGCCCAACATGCATCACTTTAATAGCAAGCGCATACTAATCGACATCTTCAATTGTCACTGTGCCTTCGTCGCGGCGAATCCCCCCTGCACCACGGTTGGCAAATGAGACCATCCAGCCACCGTATCCTCCCCCAACCCCAGACTCGCCATTACGGGCTTCGGTCACGGGGTCTTGGGTTGGAATATCCACAATAGAAACGCTACCCTCCGCAATGTCGTTGGCTCCAGGCCGGCTCAAACGAATTCCCGGCGACCAACCATTTTGTGGATCATATGTGGAAATATCCACTATTGAAACGGTTCCATACCTGGCTGGACCACCATTGCTGATAACTCGATTCCCGACTGCTCCGACAATATCAGCACCACCTTTGACCAGGAGAACACCTGCGGTCACGCGCCAAGTGGTCGCGGCCGCCTGGGGATTACACGTGTAGCCAGCGACGCCGCCAGCGGCTCCGCCGACGATGAATCCATTTACAGCCGCACCTAGAAGTTCGCGACCGGTAGCGCGGCGGCCATCGGCGAGTCCAGTAGATGTCGCTGTGACAAACATCTCCCAACCGGCGGCGGCCACGCCGCCGATAATAGCCCCACCGACAGCGGACAGAGGCGTGCCACACTCCCCATTGGGATCCGTATAATTCACTGGATCCCCGCCGACGTAGGCATAGATATTCAAGCCTCCGGCCTGCCCGATTGGGTCGGTTTGCATGAAGCGGCCGAAGCCGGGGTGATAGGCGCGAGCCTTGTAGTGGTAGAGGCCGGTGTTTTCCAAGAAGACCTGACCGGTATAGCCAAACCGGCCGGAGTTTCCCGAATACGGCATGCCGTATTCGTCATAGGTATTGATCTGGGTGGCGTTACCCGAGCCGTTGGTGTGCGCCACGATCGAGCCGCGCTCGTCCGCGATCAACCACTCCCGGCTGGACGTGCCTGAACCAGTGTACTGAACCAGAGGTTCGTCTATGCCCGGTCCATGCACATAGCGTTTTTGCAGCGCACCCGATCCATTGTATTCGGCAATTAGATCAAGCCCGTCATACTGGAAGTTCAGCGTGGCTGCGCCCGTCGTCTGCGCCAGACGGCCCAAAGGATCATAGGACAGCGTGGTACCGCCGGAGACGCTGGTGAGACGGTTATAGTAGTCATAACCGAAGGTCCGCGTGCCATCGTCCGTCATATTGCCCCGCCCGTCATAGGTGGGGGCAGGCTGAGACGTAACTGAGGTGATCTGGTTGAGGCCGTTATGGCCGTAAAGCAGATCCATATTGACGTGCCCATTCCAGGTAAAAGCGTCATTACTATCCGTACGCGAGGTGATCTGACCGGCCGGATTATAGTCGAAGCTCACCGTCCGGTCGTTCGACGTACCTGCCAGGTTCTGGCTGAGACTATCAAGACGCGAAGCTGCATCGAAGGCATAACTGGTCGTCACGCCATTGCCCCGCGTGATGCTCGTACGGCGGCCATAATCGTCATAGCTGAACTGGGCGAGAACACCCACGCCGGAGCCGGCTCCGTTCTCGCGGATCGCGGTGGGAGCGCCTAGGGTGTTGTAGTCGTATGTGACGTAAAACCCGTCCGCCCAAGTCATACGCGTGCGTTGGCCCAGATTATTGTACTGATAGCTCACCGTGCCATTGGCACCGGTCTGAGCTGTCCTACGGCCCAAGGCATCATAAGCGTTGGTCACCGTGCCCTGACCCGCGGCCGTGACCGTCAGAACCCGGCTTAACAGATCATAGCTGTAAGAGGTGTCGGCCTGACCAGACGGTGCGTTTACGTTCGTCACCCGGTTCAGATTGTCATAGCTGTACTGGAAAAGCTGGTTCGTGCGCACCCGGCGCGAGGCTAGGCGCCCATATGCATCATAGGTGTAGATCTCGTCGTCATTGCCGGTATTGGAGCCGGGAGAGGACGGGTGCGGGTATTCGATAGAAGCCAGACGATCAAAACCATCACGCAGATATTGCGTGCGATTGCCGTTTCCGTCCTTCAGGCTTTCCAGGAGACCATTGGCGGTAAAGGTGGACACGCCCTCGATTGCCGCCGCAGAGGTCCCATAGGCCGTCGTTACGCTGGTCACACGGCTCAGATCGTCATAACTGCTGCGCGCGATCCGGTCGGGACCGTAGACACCGGCCGTTCCCAGTGTACACGCCGAAGACGGGGGCGAGGCGAAGGTCGAGGGGTTAATACGCTGAGCTGTGCAGTCCAGACGGCCTGCACTATCATAGGAATACTGGATCAGTGCCTGGGTCACACCCGTCCCGTCGATAAGACGGCTGTGGGTGACACGGTGGTTATTGTCATAGGTGACCAGCTGATAGTCGCGCCGGGCGAAGTTGTTCCAGGCTGCATCCGACTGGCTCGTCACCGTACCGAACTCGACCATGCGCACACGACCAGAACTGTCATACGTCGTGCGCGAAGCGGCATGTTTGAGCGGACCGCCCCCATCCGGGTCCGGGCCCACCTGGCCGATCACCCGGCGAAGATCGTCGTAACGCGTGCGCGTCAGATCGGCAGAACCTGAAAGCGGGCCGTCCACCGTCAGAATATTCCCCACGGCGTCATAGGCCAGTGTCGAGGTCGCTGAGAGCGTGCCATTGCCCGCCATCGCGGTAACCGCTGTGGGCTGAAGGTTGTTGGCCACACCGCTGGAACCATAGGCGATATTGGTGCGCTGCTCATTCGCCGTGCCGGCACAAGACGACGATGTGCCGGTGGAACACGCTGCAGATTGATGCGGCAGATAGATCGCAGAAGACGCCTGTACCATCTGACCAGAGGCGTTTTTGTACCAAGCATAATGCGCAGAATAGCTCACCCGAGTCTGCGGCCGGTCACCGGAACCGGACGGCGCCGGAGCTGTTGCCGTCAGCATTCCGCCATGCGTGCCCGCATAGGTGAAGTTCGTGGTATTGCCCGCCGGATCGGTCACCGAGGTCGGCTGGTTGCACGTGCGCTCATTCAAACACGAAGACGGATAAGACGCCGTAGTCACGATGTCTGCCAGGCCCGAACCGGACTTGGCCACCGCACGCACCTCCGTCATATTGCCCCGGCCGTCATAGCTAAAGCTGGTGTAGTTGCCCTCCGGCGCCGTGACGCGGGAGACACGCAGGTCAGAATTGTACTGATAGGTCGTGCGGTGGCCTAAAGCGTTCTCAACCGCAGTTAAGAGCCCGTCATCACCCTCAAATTCATAGCGCGTCACTTCTCCGGCAGGATCGGTGACTGTGGTCACCAGCGTGCCGCCATTGTCGGTGTAACTATAGAACCAAGTTTCGCCCGCAACTGTCATCGACTGTATGACGCCCGACGTACCGATATAGTTGATCGAGACATCATTGCTGGAGCTGCCTGGCAGGCGCACTCCTGTGATCCGGCCCGAGCCGTTCCGATAGGTGTGCGTCACGCGACCCAGATTGTCGGTGTAGGACCAATTGGAGCTGGTATAGTTCATCGTCAGGCTCGGCCAATTTTCCGTCAGGCCCGAGCATGTATTCGCCGTGCGCGAACAATAATTGACCGCATTATTGATGAGCCTAGCCGTCTTCACAGTACGCCAATCGTTCAACTGGCTCTGAGAACCTACGTTGGACGCGCGCCGGTATTCGAAATGGAGCTGGTATCCGCGATTGGTGGTGACGGATTGGAGCCGGTAATAGGGCCCGTAGGTGACGATGATCGGTTCCGGCCAGCCGCCTTGCTGAATAACCATGTTCGTGGAGCTGTAGTGGTAGGTCCACTCCTCCCCATTCGGGAAGGTCACCTTTGTGAGCACACCCTCGTCGGCACCGTAAAACGACGTCTGCCCCACCTTCGAGGACGAGAAGGTCGCCACAACCCCGCCGCCCGTCGTGTAAGTGTAATTGCCGCCGCTATAAGTCAGCGTAGCACCATTTTCCTGTTCCGGCGAATACGTACTGCCAGATTTGGTGAAGACTTCCGTGCCGCCAAACAGGCTAACTCGATATTCGGTAGATGTTTGGGCATGGACGGTCCCCATCACCGAATGCGACCAGCCATTATCTTGAAAAGTCTGGCTGTAACTCAGTCCGCCCGCACCAGCGTCGCCGATAGAGATCTCTGGCGAAGACCCGGTAAACACATCGTCGGAGAGGTCGACGCCACGCTCATCAAATGTGGGATAGATCCGCGGCTGGCTCCCGCCATCCTGGGCCGAAGCGATACTTAAACTGGCAATTGAAACGGACAGCGCGGCGACCAAATGCGAAACAAGCGAACGAACAAGCAACATCAATCCCTCTTCGGGCGAAGATAAAAAAACGGGTATTTGGGCAGGCTGAAAGAACTGCGCTCTTAAGCGCCGGTTTTCTTCTTGCGCGTGCGGTTATCGGCGTCGTCGTATTCGTAATCCGTCGTTACCCCATCATTGGGGCCGCCGGAGTGCTCGACCTTCACCAATCGCCCCTGGGCGTCATAGGTATAAGTCACAGTCTCGGACGCAAAAGCCGGGGCGGAAAAAGCCATCACCCCGGCCAGCAATAGTGCTGCACGCATACTTCCCTCCTACCCATGAACACGATTTCCAGTGGGCCTGATCCACACGACTAGACCTGCCCAATTCGCGCATGAGATAAAAATGTAGGCCGAAATCAGCGCCACAATCAAGGGGGACTTTTGGATTCAATACCATTTTTGCGCGTATTGTTTTTCGGGGAAACCGCATGCACGCCTGAGGCGTGATATAGATCACGCTCTGCATATAGCTGTGCCACAAGGAAACCTATTTCCCTTTGAAAAAGGAACGAGAGACCGGAGGGTCTCAGGTCATCCGCCATCGACGAGACTGATCTGTTGCCGCCGAAAGTCGTCGATCGATTTCCTTTTGTTTTTCTCCGGTGGATCTAACCCATCTTCCCATCGCCTGACCGTCCGCGCATCCACGTTAAGCCAATCCGCCATTCGATCTTGCGCCCAACCTCTTTGGGCCCGAAACCGATAAAGTCTGTCTGAGAAGGTACCGCTTGGCAGTCAGCTATCATCCTCCAAGAACCGAACTATGGCGGGAATGTGTTGACGCGCAGGGCATGTTCGCCGCGCTCCCACATCCCTATCACTTCGTGATGGACACCAATCCGGCTTGCGACTTCACGCTTCGAAAGGCGTAGCGCTTTTCTGCGCACTGACCCAGCCCCCAGATTGGGACTTATGAACCTTATTCCCGGGCCCAACATGCAGCAACCTAATTCCCATGCCCGCACAAGGACACGGAAATACCCCGCACACTCACTTACTTACAACCTGATGCGTAAGCTATTTGGGAAATGTCACGCGTCTACGGGGTCAAGACTACCGACCCTAGCGCCAACCGTTTTTCCAGAAGGGCGTGCGCCCGAGACGCTTCAAGAAACGGTAGAGACAAGTGCTGTAGATCGTCGAAAAGACCGTCGGCACAAGTGTTCCACACCGCCTCAACGGCTTCTTTTCTTTGCTCGTTACTCGCCAAATAGGTGCTAGAGGTAGGACGTGTCACATAGAGCGAACCATGTTTAGCAAGAATTGAGAGGTCGAAATTTACGACCGGCCCGGAAGCGGCGCCATAGTGAACCCAGATTGCCTGCTCAGCTAACACCGCCAGACAGATATCCGTGGCCGCCGCACCTACGGCATCGTAGACAGCGTCCACACCGCGGCCGCGGGTCAGCTCGCGAACTTGTTCAATGACTTCGCTCGTATCCCCGCGAAGAACATGATCGCAGCCGGCAGCGGAAGCGAGCGCGACCTTTCCCGGGCTTCCTACTTGGCCGATGACTTCGGCGCCGAGCATTTTGGCGAACCGAACGACCGCCCCACCGACGCCGCCACTGGCGCCATTGACGAAGACTACGCTACTCTCACGTACGGTCCAAACCTTGTGCGTGAGATAATAGGCAGTCATGGCTTTGAACAAGATAGCCGCAGCCAGATCCGCTGAAACGCCCGCTGGTCGATGAAAAACGCAGGACTCGTCCAATGCGACGTACTCCGCATATGACCGGCGACCGGCAAAAGCGTAGGCAACGCGATCGCCTGGCCGAAACCCTTCCACATCTCCACCGACCTTAGCGACGACTCCCGCGCCCTCCTCGCCAATCCCGGATGGAAGCGGAACCACATACACCCCTGACCGGTTAAAGATGTCGACATAGTTGACGCCGATCGCGGCGTTTTCGATCAGGATCTGAAGCGGTCCGGGTTCGGGAATGGGCGCAGTTTCTTGGATCAAAACATCCGGCCCGCCTGGCGCGGCAAAAACCATCCGTTTCATCATGCCACGACCTCCTTTTCATTTGCGCTCGCCGATGCAGAGTGCCGGGCACTCGTGCGGCGAAATTGCAGACGTTCACGCTCAAGCAGGCGATCGAGATTCCTCCAGGCATCCGGCCCGCTTAAGACAGCGTCATATCCTGCCCGTTTGAGCGCCAGTACAACCATCGGGGGCACGAGACCATCGATCGTCAGCTTGCCGCCAATGACGATCGTCGAGGCGCTGAACGCCTGATATTGCAGGAGCGTTTCCGCCAGCGCCAGACCGCTCAAAGCGCCGTGACCATTGACGGAGCTGATCACGGTCAGATCGGGCCGGTGATCGCGAACACTCTCGGCGACGTGTTCCGGCTGGGTGCAGCAGCCCAAATTCATCACGTCGAAGCCGCGATCGCGCAGCTCTAGCTCGACACCAGTCAAATTCCAGATGTGGCTGTCGTCAACGGTAGACGCCACGATTGCTAACGGCTGGTAGGTCATCGCATTACTCCTCTTCTGCGGCATCAAATCGGCGCTGGTTGAAGCCGAGCATGGTGTGAAATCGCTCGGCGGTGAGACTGCCCTGGCTCGCTGGCGCATCAGCCTCTATCGGCATGGAGCCGGTGGTGGCCCACCTGATTGCGCCTGTGCTTTCGTCCAGCACACTCAGGGATTGATTGCGATTGTCTTGGTGTGTGCAGAAAGGCACGTCGAGCAGCCCCTGCTCGAACGCCTTTCCAAGCGCGCGCCCCACATCGGGATCCAGGCTCAGGGTTGCGGCGATCAGCCTTTCGGCATTCGACCGGATCATGTTGCGCCACACTCCGACGGCTGCAGGCCGCTCCGTAGCCTCCTCGGCGGCAGAAGCCGCGGCAGCGGCGGAGCGATCCAAAGCCTCAAGATTGTCGGCGAGCGTCGGGATGCCGTGCGCCTCGGCCTTGGTCTTAACGATCAGCCGGTGGGCACCGCCTCGGGCGGCGATTCTCGACCCATTTTCGATTAAGGCGTAGCTGCCCGCTTCGGTCTTAGGGAATTGGCCCATGAAGTGGTAAGCGACAATGTGCCAGTCGCGCTCAAAAAACCGCTCTTCGCAGATATCGTTCAACGCAAGAAGCGCGCCCTCATCCTGCTCGTCGCACGTCCCCAATGCGAGAGATGCGGAGACGCTCGGAATGCCGAGCTGAAAGAAGTACGCACACTCCAACACCGAAAGCGCGATCAGCAAGTCGGGCGGACACGCCTGGCCCATCATGCAGCCGCCGAATGTTTCGTGATGAACCTCAATCCCCCGGCGTTCGGCAGCATTAGCCAGGCACCGGAGCGCTTCGCGCCAGTATCGCAGTGTGTCTCGCAGCGGCACGCGGCCATAGGGCAAGGCGTAGCTTACCGGTCCGCCCTCGGTTGCGCTGAATCCGCCTCCTATCACGCGGCTATAAAGGTGACGGGGATCCGGTGTACCGTGTCGGATCTGGATCGTGAACCGCTCGCCCTGCTCCGCCGCAAGCGAACACACATCGGCCAATCGGTGGCTGAGTAGCGGGAAGCCGTTCAAGGCCTCACCCCGCCGTAACGCTTCGGTCGCATCCTCAATCAGGCCCTGGCGTGTTTTGGCATCGATCGTGATCGTGCCGGCTACAAAAGCGGCACTGGAGTCATCGCGAAAGGCTGTCAGCAAGCTGCGCATATCCTCAAGGTCGGCAACTCCCGAGCGTGGTTGGACGATGATCTGCCCGGCGGAGCGCGCGGTACGCGCGAACTCCGCGAAGCTGTAGAGCGCATTACCCATTAGAGGCCCTCCTTTCGCGCCGGTGCTGCCGCCTTCGCGCTGCGCAAGAAGCCAAGCAGCGCGGCGCAATAACCCCAGTTGACCGGGTTGAGGGGATCGCCTTTGGCGATCAGGCGGCAGCGGAACTCATAGGCCGCTCGTTCACCGTCTCCGATATCGAAGGCACGCTCATGATGGGCGGCATGTCCCCACGCGCTGTCGCGTGGGAAAGCAATCGCACGCAAGGCAAAGTTCAATGCTTGACGCACATAGTACGTGCTGCGCGCGGCGAGGCCGGCATTATCAGCCAGACAAGGCTCGACGAGGTGATTGACCGGGGTGAGGAAACGGCGCAGAGCGCGCGGTTCAAATGCATCCTCACGGGCCGGCCGCCAACGGTGCTCGAGCGGCAGACGCAGCATCTGTGCGAGCTGGAAGCCCAGCGTGATAGGTAGCACCCAAGCAATCAGCAGAACCTCACCGAGGCCGACCGCCGCCAGCGCGCCCCAGGTGCAGAGCTGGATCCCCGCAGCAGCCTTGGTGAACGTCGCCCCGGTAAAATTAGCGGCCACCCTGCCGAAGAAGATGCGAGCGTGCGTCCACGGGTTGAAGAAGTTCAAAGCTAGGCGCCGCGCATTTTCGCGCACCGGGGCACCCGGGCGGACTCCCATATAGAAGGTGAGGAACCAGTAGGTCGGGTCGCTCGGTGTCGACAATTTGAAGGGCGAGTGGTGATCGTTTTTGTGATCGGGCGCATAGCCGGACTTGCCTAATTCGAAGGGCTCGATCAGCAGGAGCGCAGACAAGATGTGCCCCGCCGCGCGCAAAGCACGCTCGTGCGGTTTCGCGTGCGCGGCGATATGAATGGTCACAAGTTGAGCCCACCGCGCCGAGCGGACCACGATCAGGGCCGGCAGGATTGCAGTCCAAGCCATCCCATTCAACGCGAGGCCGGCAGCCACGATGCTGGCACCTGCCAGGACGCAAGCATTAATGACCATGCGGATGGAAGCGCTCAGCCGAGCCAGCGGCTGACTAAATACCGGCAGGCCCGACATGAACTCAAACATCGCGAGCGGAATCCAGCCCAGCCGACCCCAAGCTTTCGCGTTCGCACACTCTCCATCGATACGCTCTTCCGGCGTTTCCTGATAACCTCCCTGCGAAAACGGCTTCAGATCCGGTTCTGCCAGGGTGACATTTTCTGTTGCATATTGGTTGGACACCGCTATCCCTCCATAGTTGTTACAGAGAGCCGCGGCACACGTTGCGGTACTACGCTGAAGACTGCGTGGCCCATGTACGCCGCACTCACGCCAGCAGCTTCCGCGATGAGCAATTCGTTCGAAAATTGAAAAATGCGGCGAACTTTCGTCTTCGCCGCGATGACGGTCCGATGGACATAAAAGTCTTAACCCTCGGATGCGTTAAGGATTAAGAAACCGAGACCACTACAAGGTGTTTCGGTTTTAAATCAAATAGTTAATAGACAAAAACGCTTCACCAATTAACCATATTCCGTCCGCGCTCTCTCGCTCGGTGCGGCGAAGCCAATAGAATTGGTGACCATCTTCAGAACTGCTTTTTGAACGTCAAACTTTTTAGTTCTCACCTGGCGTGACGCTTCAACCTGTGATTTAAACCCGCTCGGGTTTGCTGATAAATATCGGCAACAAGGGGGACGTGCATGCCTGGGTCTAACCCAAGAAAAAACCGGAACTTCACGGCCGCGGCATGGGAAAGTGTTCTCACTTGGCGAACCCTAAGCGACCATGAGCGTGCGTCAATAAAGGCGAGCAAGAACGACCCGGATCGCGAGAAGCTGCGCCTCGCGGGCAGCTACTATGACCGCCACGAAGTTAAAAAGAACGGTTGGATCTACGGCGAGGCGGATAACGGGATGGAAGTCTCGGAAACCGGCCTTGGTTGGAAGTTCCGTGCGCGTATCATCTGGCATCTGTTTGAAGAGATCTCGACCTATCCAGGCCTAGAGATCAAAGATCTCCAGGATCTCGTTCGGGATCACGATGATCAAGTGACATCCGTCACTCGTAGTGCTGCCTCCAGCGGCCCGAAACCCGAAGCAATCCGCTTAGATTATCTTTGCGACCTCGGGTACCCGGGCAAACCTGCCATGTATGAGCGTAGTTTCAATGCGCTGCTTCGCTGTGCATTCGACACGTTTGTCCAGAAAGCCAATGAGAAACTGGACTTCGAAACATTCGTTAAGCGTTGCAAGGAAACTCCACTCACCGACCGCGACGCGCCGGCCCAATTCCAACGCTTGCTAAGCCGCGGTTTCGTGGACATCCAATCGCAATTCGATATCAAGCCCGAACGAAATCTCTATAGCCTCGATCTGCGTCAGCCAGCGCTCGACGCGCTGGCAACATTTCTGCGGAAGTCAGATTATCGTCCAGTTCAAACGGTGCACAGCAAGAACAATCGAAGTGCGCTGACGGCGATCGCCGACCGGATCCACCGGATTGGCGTCGAGTATCAAACGAAGAGTGACGATGGTGATCTAGTCGCCAAGACTTATTTGCTCGCTGGAGATCAGCGCCCTTGCCTTTACCTCCGAGCCTCGCGCGTCAGCAAGGAGCGGCCCGTCACCCTGCCGCAGCTCGTCGGCAAACTTAAAGCCTTCTACCTCGGCGAAGCGGTGGAAACCGCACCGACACCAACATCGCACGCGGAGTATCTGTCCGCGCTGAAATTCGTCCGTTCCGCGGTCATGCAAACGCCAGCGATCATAGTGTTCGATGGTCATCGCTCCCCACGCGGTTGGCCGACCGCCCTGCCGAGCCTCATCTCTGATGATGGATTGTCGACGCTCCTGCGCGATTTACTGACGCCGCGCCTCAGCCAACGCGATGCGCAACTAGATGTCCGCGCGTTCTACAAAACCCGCATCCTGGTATTGACGGACGACGAATTCTCAGAGGACGGCGAGGGTAAGAAACCGCCGCTTCAGGTACACCCGCTACAGCAACAGAAACCGATCAACATTGTCGCCCCCGATCCGGACGATATCCCTCAGCTGATCGACGACCACAAATGGCAGAATAAAACGAGCTTGAAGAGCATCGCTCAAAGCCGGTCAGCGAGCTTCGTCGATGGTGCGGTGCTGCGATTGACCGACACTTGGTTGACCGTTGTCGGTCACACATACAATTTGGAGCGGGATCGAAACAGCGCGCTCAATTCCCTTCTCGGAAACTCATCTCGCGATTTAGCGGACGCGATGAACGAGCACCTGCTCGAAAACAAGCCTTCCGCGTTCTTGCTCCTGCGATGGATTGCGCTCGCGGAAAGCGAGATCCGCGCCTCGACGCTCGCGCGCCTCCTGACGAGTTGGAATTATCTCGCAGCCAAACGCAGCAAACGCCAGGGACAGTCCGGGATTGCACAAGCGAAAGCCGTGCCCACGAAAGATATCGTTAAGCTTCTGGAACCATTTGATTCCATTCTAACCTACGGACCAGATGAAAGTATGGACGGGCTTGATGGCCCTTACTTTCCACCGATCGAACGAATTCCGATCGCACGCAAAAAATCATCGCCCATCCCCGCCTATCGTCGAACTCGCTCTTACTCTTTCGTGACGAATCAAATCTGTTCGGATTTTCTGGAGTTTCGCCGCGATGACGACGCGCTGGAGGCTGAGCGGCTTGACATGTACCGGCTCCTCGCCGAGGAAGCCTTCCGGCAAGAAGCGGCGATCATGCGTCATGCACCGCGAGCTGCGTCACTAAACGTCCGCCGCCTGCGCCGCATGTGTGAAGGGCTTCATTACGGGTTTGCCAGCTTGCCCAACGATCCGTCGAGTATCGACCAGTCGCTGCGCGTCCTAAGCCGAAGTCTCGCCGTAAATCCGAGAAACGCATTCAATCATTTGTATCTAACTTTTTACCGGCACGTCTTGCAGCATGCGCCAGATTTTGCACTGACCCGCAATTTGGGGCGGCCAGCAATCGCTTCCGATCTCATCATGAGTGCGGTTTGGTGCGGCATTCGCAACCCGCCGGTCCACCGGACTACTAGTCTACCGCCAACCAATTCCCCGTACTTGAACCCAGACCTCAGCAGGTCTGAATCACACAACCTGCCCGATAATGGGATACGCGAAAAGAATACGCACAAGGCACTCGCCAAAGACATCTATGTCTCGCTAATTCGCAACCTCATCAACGCAAACCGCCTGGACCTAGCTCATTCGGCGCTTGAGAAGGCCAAGGAAAACTGGACCGGTCCACGGGCCAACGGCACGGGCCTGGATGCCCTTTCGAAAGTCGAGATCGACTTGGAATTGCTGCGGACGGATCCATCGCGCAATATCGCCAATATCAAGGGGCTATTCGATAAAGTTCTTATCGCGGGACCGCGCAGATGGCGCCTACTGAAATATCGAATTGAGAAAACAGTGCGCTGGCTGCCGAGCCGCCTCAATAAAGCCGGACCGTTTGAAGATCTGACCAATGTCTACGACTTTCATCATCAGCTAAAGTCCGACATCAAGGCAGCGGCGGTTCAACTGACCCGCGGCATGAGCACACAGGATATTGAACGCGGTGCGGATCTATTCGCGCGCCTGGCCGAAGCGGAAGCCATACGAGCAGACAGTAGCTCAGACAACACGGATAAGATCGCGCTATCACGCTTCGTAACCGCTTGGGGCTTTTTCCATGTGGCAGAGGTTCTGCGGGATCAAGTCTTTCAAACCGACCCGTTGGGCCGGGACTACTTACCGAACCCGCATACCAACCGGGTCTTCGTGCGGGTTAGCTTGAAGCTACATACCATTCTCCGAGATCACACGCGACGATCGGCTCCAGGCTTATTGCTCGGCGCAGAAGGAGACTGGAGGGGTTCAGACGAGGGCACAACGTTGAAGCCGAATGCGTGCAGTCTGCTCGCTCAGTTCTTTGCCTATCAAGCCCAAAAACAGCTAGATCTCGTAACCCGGTTTCAGTTTCAGTTTTTGGCCGAAAGACCGAGTTTGCTCATGAGCGAGGCCGCTGTGATACGCACAGTTCGCGACGCGCCGGAAAAAGCTCTGGTTCTTCTCGGCGAAGCCGACGATCTCATCGCCGGCAATATGGATCGGCCGAGGCTGACCTTCCGCCTCGCGCTAGAGCGCGCCAAGGCGCTCCGGCAATTGGCGAAAAAACCTGATGAGCCGTCGCGGCAGGCCATGCTGCTGATCGCAGCGGCAACGGAAACGCTGCGCTTAGAAGCCTTGCAGCAACGCGATGACGAGGGTGATCAACGGGCGACGGGCGAGCGCCTGTGGAAGTTTGTGACGGTCCAGCAGAAAGCGGCGGTTAAGAAGAGCATTCAAGAGCTACGTAAAGCGCTTGGCAAAGAGCTTCACCAAGAAGACGACAAGGAACTTGAGCAACTCTGCAATTTGCTTTCCTAAATCGTGGCATCAAAAAAGCAGCTGACCAGATGCGAACCTCATCCGCTTCTCCAAATCCCGTTGGCGATGGTTCGGGACAGATTTGCCAGCTTCCCAACGGCCAATAGTTCGCCCATCGACACCTATCCATTTCCCAAACTCATTCTGTGTCCACCCCCGTATCGCTCGGAAACGATATAGTCGCTCGCCGAACGAGGTGTTCGGCAGCCAACCATCGCTCTCGAGTAGCTCGATTACCTTTGGAAGGTGCTTGATCCTCGGTTCATGCTCGCCGCGCTCCCACAGACCAATCATCTCATGATGTACGCCGAGGCGATGCGCGAGCTGTCGCTTGGTCACGCCGAGTTCTCGCCGCCTTTGAAACAGTTGCTCGCCAACTGATCCGACCGCTATATCGGCGTACTCGGTATTTCGCCCCCAAAGGCTCAGAGGCCTGTTGGGGAAAAAGATGCAGCAACCCAACGTATTCTTCATGTAATTCCCGTCGTCTTGTTGGGAAGGGACATAGTGAAGGTGAATCGCTATGTCCCTTCCCCCTATTACGATTTGGTCGGTGATCGCCTCGATCACCGACCTTTTTTGTTCGAAGGTTAGTTCGTCCCAACGGTCATAGAGGGTTCTAGCGCCTGAGATGATCTCCTCACTGGAGTCTGAGGTCACGCGGAGCGCTGCAACTTCGCCCTCGATGGCAGCTATGCCGAGGGCGAGTTCATCGATCCGCTCCCCCATCTCCTTGTCGAGCGGCGTAAAGCGTGTGGCTTCCACCTCTTCATCCAGATACCCACGAAGCAGCTTCTCACGGTCTCTGCCGAGCTGGGATCGCTCCTTCTCCAGAGCCTGGATCTGGGCTTCTTTCGCGTTGACTTCGTCGAGGGTCGTTTTGAGGAAATCTGCCAGCTCTTCCGGAGACGCGAAGAAGGCGCGAAGCCGGTCACAGAAAATCGCCTCAAGATCATCTTGAGGAATTTTGCGACGGCACTTCCGGCAAACGAATTTCGGTGACTCATTGAGGACGTACATTGTCTCGCCGTCCGCCTCGCATTTCACCTTCCCGGAGAACAGGTAATTGCCCCGCGGCCCTGGCGATCGCCCTTCGCGTTGTTTCTTCAAAATTGCGTTGCAGCGCTCCCAAAGCTCCGGTGCGACGATCGCCTCGCAAGGATGCCATTCCCACTCATCCTCTGGCTTGATCGAGACCTTGCCACCGCGCTGATCGGCCGTCGTGTAGTTGCAGCGGCGCAATCCCTTCGCTGCCGGATCGACGAGCAAGAGTTGAATGGACTGGATTGAGAACTTGTTGCCTCGGCGCGTGCGAAAGCCTCGCTCATTGAGAATGCGCGCGACGGTTCCTTTGCGCTGGTATTCCGCGAAGAGCTCGTAGGCGAGCGCGCGAACCGGCGCTTCGTCCGGATGGGGTAAAAACTCATCCCCGACCCAGTGGTAGCCATAGGGTGCCGCACCGGCGACTTTTCTGCCCATCTTTGCGCGGGTGACGACGGCGGCCTTGACGCGATCAACAATCTCCTCGCGCTCCCACTCCGCCAGCCCGGCAATCATCGTGTAGAAGAGCCGGCCTGACGGCGTGGTGGTGTCGATGCTCTCTTGCAAGGAGATGAGGTCGGCATTGTGCTCGCGGAAGAACTCGGAGACTTCCAGCAGACCTTTGGTGCTACGAGCCAGGCGCGCCAGCTTGGAGAAGACCAATGCCGAGATGCGGCCGGTTCGAACGTCGTCCAGCATCCGCTTGGCTTCAGGATGGTCCATAACCGCTTTTCCGGACACCCCAGAGAGGTCATAGACCTCCGCGACCGACCAACCCTTGAACTGCGCATACTGCTCGGCGCGCGCCTTGTGAGTGGCTGGGCTGTCGCCCTTGGCTTGGTCTTCCGTCGATACGCGAATCCAAACGCCGACCGATCTGACATCCTGTTGGTGCATATCCTCACCGATACTCGAATTACGTGTTTAGAGCCAGTTGTGGCTCGCCCCGTCGATCAAAGTTGATACCGAGATATCCATCGTTCGCGCCGCGGCGAACAGGCGGGATGCGCCCAGGCGCCCGCGGGCATCTTCGATCAACGCCAGGTGCGCGGGAGTAAGGCCAATCTCTCGAGCGAGATCATTGGTGCGTATTCCCTTGAGGCATCGCCAGAGACGCACCTGCCCGCCAATTCTCGTATCAATCGCGTCCTGCACGTCTGCCCCCGGCAACGCTATGGCTTGCCTGTGGACGCCTCAGCGTCACTTCCACGAAGGGCCGACCAGACCAGAGCCGCAATCGGAATGGCATGCGCCACGATGAAGATGAGCCAGACCATGGTCGGGCCACTCTCCCCTTCGGTGAACTCGTGCGTCATCAGCCGGAATGTCGGGCTGAGGAACAACACTTTCACGCCGGACAAGACCACGGTGATGATCGTGAACAATCGCTCGCCGAAAAAGGCGCCAAACGCGACCAGGCCGAGCGCGATCCCGCCGACGTACAGACCGTAGATCGGGATGATCAAAGAAATAAGAAGGATGACGAAGCCGGCGATCGCAAGGCCAGCCGCTGCTTGCTTGTTCATTTTGAATGTCCCCTATGAGTTTGCGAGCGCGCTATCGGCACGCGTAGGCAGTTCCGACCCATTCGTTCGTGAGGCTGGTCCCGCGCTCGCGCCAGACCACGTGAGTGGCTCGAAGGTGAGCGGCTTGATTGAGGGCGGCGTTTTGCGCGTGTGTCCGGCCCACCGAGGCGCTCAAGCCCACGAAGACCGCATTGGACCCGGACACGCTGCCAAGCTCCTCACACCCGGCTACGTCGCTCGCTCGCGCATCGATGATGGAGGTTTCAACGGGCGTGGCACATCCGGCCAGGCTGAGAACTCCCGCTGCCAAGCTGCAACCTAGCACGGCCTGACGACACCAACTCTGCTTTTTCATCGCTATCTCCTGCTGTGAACACTTTGGGGTAGAGTGTTCATCGTAGTATTTCGCCCGTCAAGAAAGAAATAGGCCACCGGCCCACCTTGGCGCGCTTCACATCCATGATTTTCGATCTTCACGGCAACAGGAAGTACCTCACGCCTGCCGAGCGGGAGAGGTTTATCAATGCTTGTTATGCATTGCCTGAAGAAGAACAAACCTTTTGCCTCGCCCTCGCGTTTTCCGGATGCCGGATATCGGAGGCGCTCGCCTGCACTCCTGGTCGGGTCGACCGGGATATGCAGGCGCTAGTTATTCGATCGCTCAAAAAGCGTGTTGATGAGCCAGTATATCGTGCTGTTCCCCTACCTTCATGGCTTCTCGATAAGTTTAGCAGGCTCAGCGAAGGTTTGGATCCTCACCAGCGTTTGTGGCCCTGGGGCCGCACCCACGGTTGGAAAACTATCAAGCGCGTGATGAGCGCTGCGAGGATATCTGGAATGCATGCGACGCCGAAGGGGTTGCGCCACGGGTTTGGGGTGGCAGCGGTTCAAAGCGGAGTGCCGCTAAATCTGGTGCAGAGGTGGCTTGGTCACGCAAAGCTGGAAACAACCGCGATCTACACCAATGCGATTGGTGATGAGGAGCGCGCTATCGCCGCTCGGTTATGGGGCGACGTACAGCCCAAGCAGGCCGCCTGACTGTGAACACTCTACCCCAAAGTGTTCACGAATACTTTAGCGCTGTCAGTGGATCCCTCCAAGTGAAGTAGTGGACCATAGACACCAAAAAAAGATTGGGTAATAATTCATTTATTTGAATACTATAGTGCATAGCGTTCAATGTGGTGACTGGCTCTCGATTCGGGTCAACGCTTGTTGAACACCCCGCAGCGCCTCTCGACGCCCTTCGAGAACGAACGACGCATCTGGCCCACGGCACCGGGTCCAATCCGACAGCTCTGGCAAATTTTCTGTGATCGCTGCTTCCGACGAAACCTGAACTTGATCGATGATATCGGCGTTTGCACTCAAGTGCTCATCCACACCAAATCCGGACACGCGAGCCTTGTTAAGGTCCAGCGATATCCTGGCTGCCTTTCCGAACATCTCTACCACGGCTCGGAGTTCTTCAGGCGACACTCCGATATGCAAGGGCGTCCGATGTTGGCCGGTCGCGGAAGTCAAATAGTACGAGCCATTTTCAATTAGGAGCGGCATCTGTCGACTGGCTGCGTAGTCACCGAGTTCACGCATTGATGGCTCAGCGTTCCGCCAGTAATTCTTGGTCTGCTGCTCCTGGGACCTCCATCCGCCAAACATATACCCGGTATGGATGGTGACAGAACGGCCGCCAATGTCCTTCGCCAAATCAATAACCGACCTGACAACAGCCTTGGAGGAGTCGCGGACCTCAGGCACGAGTGAAGTGTAATTGATGTCGTAATAGACGCTGTGAACGTGAAGTTCGACTCCGAGACTTTCGGCTAAGGCACGAAGGCTTGATCTACGCTCACTGTCGAATTCCACAATGAGATTTGGAGTTTGATCGGGAATTAGCTGAACCGCAGAAAATTCTTGCTCCGCTGCAGCCACAATAAAGTCTTCAAACCGCGACCCATAGGCTCTCGAATATGACAATATCGTGTTCATGATTTAGATTATATTTCTTATGTATTCAATTATGGAGCCGATATTCTCCCCATATACCATTCTCGCTATTCCGAATAAATATACCACAATAACAAACGAATATGTTATCCATTTCTTGAATATTTTTGGCCTCACCTTGATCATATAAAACGGAATCAACACCATTGGCGCGACAACAATTATGTCCAGGTAACTCGGGGCCGACAGATAAAATCTGTGAAGTCCAAACATAATGATGACCGCTAAGCATACAAAAAACCAAAACGCCGCCCGGTACAAATGAGCCGGCATTATCGTCGCCCAGCGGCTATGCACTTTGAATTTCACAAAATCAGGCTCTTCGAGTTTCGGCTGCACGATAGTCGCGTCCACTCGAAGCGTATCCCGTGATGGATCAAATCCGCGCTGAATGGCATTCAGCGTCTCCGCGGCCCAGAACTGAACGCGCACTGTCCGCCCAGAAGAACGCCCGCTCTCTGTCCAACCAGCTCCGTTGAGATGCGTACTGTTTATCCATCGCACGGCCTGGGAAATACTTTCGCCGTAAACAGGCACCCCTAGTGCAATCATAGCTGGAATGATTGCGTAGGCATCGCAGTGCTTCCATAGCGTGCCATCGACACGCGCCTCAAAGAAGCCCCATGAGAACGGCGCTTCGAATTGATCGCGAACGGCCTCAAAATCTCCCGGGTCGAAATCACGACAACAAGCCAGCGCTTGAATTGCGTACCCCGTAGCTACCACAGTCGGCTCATCGTCGCTGGCAAGCGACCAAGAATTTCCGCGCCGTTGAACGCGGAGCCACTTCGCCGCATTGCTAATTTCATCATCAAACTGTTCAGCAAGCGAAAGCGCCTTTGTTGCCAGGTGCGTCGAAAACACATCTGACTGATCGTCAGCCGCCGTGGCACCCCATCCCCCATCACTGTTAACCGCTTGGAGAAGATGATTTATCGGACCGGTAGCGAGCGAGGCTGCATCTGGCCTGTTAGCCCAATAGCAAGCCATTGCGGCGAACGCTGAAAAACGGGTGCGCGCACCACGCTCCTCAATATGACTCGCGTAAACGTCGAGGAGGAAGTCCAGCCCCGACAGAGCCGTATCTTCATCGCCAGCAAGTTTAAGTACACGAATTGCCTCAGCAGTATTTACGATTGAACTCGGTTGCTGATGGGTCAATCCCCAGCCGCCGTTGTGATTGCGATTCTTTCGCAACCAACGCGCAGCAGATTCTAGTTGAGTTTCATACGGCATGGCAGTCTCTATCTATTTCACATGCTAGCGGCTGACGGCTTAACTCGCACCAGCTTAGATGGTCGGTCTTTAACCCCACATGCGAGACGCGATCAGTCGTTCTTCCTCGCCAACTGCATTTGCGTAGATGGCCGTCGTTTCCATCTTAGCGTGCCCAAGCCATTTTTGAACCAGGCTAAGCGCCACTCCGCATTGTATCGCGTTTACACCAAATCCGTGCCGCAGCCCCTTAGGAGACGCGTGTGCGCCGACGATTTTCGCGGCTGACATGACGCCCTTGACCTTGCTCCAACCAGTGGTGCGGGACCACGGCCACAGGCGATCCGATTGCTCTAACCCCGCTGCTCGAATGTATTCCTTCAATTCCGCAATCACGCTCGGCGGAACTGGCACAGCTCGGAATTCCCGCCGTTCGCGCTTCTTGAGACTCTTGAATATGACGACGCAATCTGTGTCGTCGACTAGATCGACTGTCGTCGCCAAAGCCTCGGAAATTCGGCATCCGGTAAACGCCAACACGACGCAGAAGAGCCGATCGGCAGCTGCAAGTTTCTCGGACAAGCTCAGAAAGCGCGCCCGCTCGGATCGATTAAGGTACATTCTCGCTCCAGCGTTGGAATACATCATAAAACTCTGCGCTAACCGAACCCGATTTCAAACGGTCTTGACGCGCGCTGTTAGCTGATAATCACTATGCACTATAGTGTTCAAATTTAACTATGTTTCTTGAAAACACGCTATTTCACGCGGCACGGTGACCGGCGTTCAGTCGCCATCCTGAGGCGGTTTGTTCACACTCGACGCGATGATCTTCGCAACTGTTTCTCGGCGGTGTTTGGCCTCTTCCTCAGAAACCGGCGTATAGCGGGTCGTTACCTTCCAGCCTCGCACGACGGTCTCGTCGACGGTGAGCTTGGCAGCTCGCGCATTGATTAGTTCGGTCAGCTCATCAGGCCCGATGATTGAGCAGGACTGTGTGTTGGCTTGATCAAGGTGTTCCTGGATATGGGCGCGATATCGCGTACGCCGGCCAACATCCGGGACAACCAGGATGACCTCGTCAAATCCAGCCTTGAAGCATTTTTCAACATTACGCAGCTCAGCGTCTGCGGTGTTTGAGACGGATATCTCAACCGCGATCGAAAGCTTTTCGTGTTCGAGCCCGACATCGACGCTCCCGCTGCCGTCCAGAACGGTTTGCTCGACCGTCGCCTTGAACCCACGCGCTTGGGCCAGCTCTCTCACCCATTGCTGCAACCGTCTGTGTTGGCGCCCTCCCACGCCAGCCGCGTATGCATCGATTTCCGCCTTGCGGGTCTCTTTCACATTCTCCTTGGGGGCTGCATCCTTCTTCGCCGGATCGGATCGAGCCTCGTCTCCAGGTGCATCGGGTTTTTTGGCGCTAGCGGTGTGATCTGGCGCGGAGGGTGGGTCTTCAGCCCGCTTAGCGGGTGGAGGTGCTTGGTTCTCGGTATGCCGCGTTGGCTCTGTCGGCTCAGGCGCCGCGGGATTATCAGGAGCATCGGCCGCTTCGATCAGCGCCTCGATCTCATCCAAGGTGCTGCAATAGCGCTCCCGATTTTGGTCGAGAAGGCGGTAATATGCGTCGTCGTCGAGCGAGGCTTGTGTGTTGACCAAGCCAAGCTGGACATCCATGCGCAAGGCCTGTTCGGTCACACCCTTGGCGTAAACCGCAAACTCAGTGCGGTCGCGGCGCTTGCGCATGGACTGGATCATGCCGGCGTCAACGCGCATGTCCTCTGCCATTGCCCGCGCATCCTTGGCCGATACGCCACCAGCAAACTTGATGGAGGTCGAGGCCATGACCGTCGAGCGCAGGCGCGTTGGCATCTGATCGAGGTGTTGAGCGGCGATGTGAAGGCCCACGCGGTATTTTCGGGCCTGGTTGAAAAGCTGCTCAAGCGTCTCATCGAAGTAGTCGTGAGCTTCATCGATATAGACATGCACGCGCCGGCGCGCATCTTCCTCCAAGGTCGCCCGCTCAAGGGAGGCCTGGGCGATCTTCGCAATGAAGAAGCGCCCGAAGATGGAACACCCATCGGCCTTGAGGAGATCTTTGGCCGTATTGATCAGGATGATCTTGCCGGCACTCATCGCTTCGAAGACGTCGAGTTTGTTTTGCGGGTGCGAGAACATTCGCTCAAATACCGGATTGGCGAGCACGCCCCAAAGCCGTCTCAGAATTTGTTTTTTGGTCGCCGAAAAGCTTGGCGCGAAGAACTCGGTCTGAAAGAAGCGTTTGGCTGATCCGTCGAGCTTTTGCATATAGGGCCTGAAGGGTTTGCCATCCTCCATCAGCGCGCGCAGCGTTTGAACCGTCGCATCGGGAATGACCATCATCAGCCGAGCCAGATAGCGAAAGACGACACCCTGCTTTTGCGTGAGCTCCGCCCCCAATAGCGCCGCGAAGAAATACTCATAAAGATCTATGACAGAGTTGAGGACGCGCTCCCTATCGGCCCGGGAATAGCCCTCGAGCCGGTCATGATCGAAAGCGAATAAATTGAGCGCGACTGGAAACTCCACATCGCTCGGATCGATCAAAACCAGCCGGTCGGCCAACCCTTCCGCGAGATAGGGATCAAAGAGTGCCAGTCGCGAGATCGTCTGAATGAGATCGCCCTGGCTATCGATCACGATGACGCCAGGCGCGCAGTCTGCCCCCCTAACCAGATCATGATGGATCAGCTTGAGCAGGAGTTGGGTCTTGCCATGTCCGGACCCACCGACAATGAGCGCATGCTCACAGCGAAGCTCATCAGGCAGAAAGACTGGAACATGTGCCTCAAGCAGGCCCTGAAAGGGCGTATGACGCAAATAGGTCTCAACCAACTCAGCGGGACTATCGAAGCGGGCGTCTGCAGGCAGGATATAGGGCCGGGTGGGTGCCGGGTCTTGCGGGTTGATGTTGGAGGCCAGTGCCAGATTGGCCATCAGCTGCGTCCGGCAATCGAAGAAAAGTTCGTTCATAAAGGCGGGACCGCTTTCGCTGCAGACCTCCCGGACCCAGTCATCCATCACGTCGGCCGGGTTTTCGATCATGCCCGCGAGTGGCACTTCAAGCGCAACCGCATCGGCTGAATGCTCATCATCAATGGCGGACCGCTCCGCGACTGCGTCCAGAACGCTGGCACACATGTGCAGCAGTAAGCCCTTTAAAAGGGGCAGGCGCTTATCAAAAAGATCAAAGAGCCGCTCACGCCGCAGCAAATAGCTGCGCAGCTCCACCCGCGTTCGCATCGGCAAGGCCGCGATCTCGGTGGGTGGGTCATCGTAGCGCGGATACCAATAGCATTCTTCGATGAGGACATGATCGATCAGGTCAAAAAGCGCCTCTGCGAGCGCTCCTGAATAATGGGCATCGCTAGCATGCCAGGCACCGCTTAAAACTTCGGTGATCAGATCAAACCGGTTTTCAAGTGGGCCTTCCAGCAGCGCATCCTGTCGCGCCTCCAAACGCGCATGCAGGTCCACCAGCTCCGCCAGCTCACGGTCGCGCTCACTCATGCCCCAGCTGGAAAAAAGGCCTCGCCCGACTTTGGGGCCGAGCGAGGGCATATTGGCAGAACTATTCCAGCCTTCTTGCCAGGCCTTGGCGATCTCGGAGAAAAAGTCTCCCGCCATCGTGGTCAGGCCGGCTCGATCTCGACAATCTGTTCGGACCCGTCAAATTGCCGCGCGACATCGATATAGCCGCGAATGTTCCGGCAGGCTTGATGAACCTGGTTTTCCGTGGCGACCACCTCGTTCAGATCCTTGCATTCCAAGTGCTGGCCACTCACCAGGTCGCCGAGCGAAAAAGAGCGCTTCGTCACGCGGTCCATGAGCGCGCCGCCCAGGCCGGCCCAGCTTCCCGCTTCTGATTTTGCGAGGTTTTGGTCAGCCGCCTCGGATGTGTAAACGAGTTGGCCTTTGAGCTTGTACTTTTTGACCAGCTCGGCCTCCTCGTCGGTCAGTTCAGCCATCACGTCGAGAATGAAAATCGGTGTTCCGGTCAGTCCTGATTTTTGGCTACGGCGTAGTTTGAGTTGCATCTCTGCCTCCCCTGTTATTCGCGTCAAGCGCGAACCGATCAAAGCAAGACAACCTAAAAGAGTCGAGATAAATTTGGCGATCTATAGTTTTGCCATGGATTTCAACACGACATCGGGCAACACGGTACAGGCACTAAAGGGCTTGGACGGGTTCCCATCGATCAGCAGGCGCAAGTAAATCTGCTGATTGGCCAGATTGATCATGTCGAGCCGAGCAAACTTGGGATCAAACTCCTTGGCCAAGTATCCCGCATCCTCCGCGCCCACCCGAAAAGCGATGAGCGTGCCGGCATTACCCAGCGCGGCCCGGCGGATATCCGGATCGATCTGATGGAGATATTGATGGGCCATCGTCAAGCCGAGCCGGTATTTGCGTAGCTCGGAGAGCATCTGGGCGATCGCCAGGGTCGTGAAGTTCTGAAACTCATCGACATAGACAAAAAAGTCCCGTCGGTCGGCTTCCGGAATACTGGCCCGGGAGAACGCAGCAACCGCCAACATGGTCGTCAGGACACCGCCAACCAGACGCGTACTGTCCGCGCCCAATCGCCCCTTGGCGAGGTTCACGATCAAGACCTGTCCCTCATCCATGATTTTGCGAAGCCGGATCTGTCCCCCATCATCGGTGAAAAAGCGCAAAAGCCGCGGGTCCGCCAATAGCGCCCCGACTTTGGATTGAACCGGCGCGATGGCGTCAGCCTGATATCGATAAGAGTATTTGGGAAACTCAACCTGCCAGAAGCGTTTGATGGTCGGGTTTTCAATGTGCGGCAAAATGGATCGGCGATAATCCGCGCTGGTGAGCAATTTGAGCAAGTCCGGCAAATGGGCTGATGGCTGGTCAAGCAGGGCCATGATCGCATTGCGCAAGACATGCTCCATGCGCGACCCCCAAGCATCCGCCCACATCATGCGAAAGACATCCAAGAGGCTGGCCGCCACCAATGGCCGCAAAACACTGGGTACCCGCGCAAACGGATTATACGCCAAGGCGCAGTCCGGATCGGCCGGGTCAAGATAGACGACATCCTCGCGGCCCAGAGCTTTCGCGTGAGCCAGGCAGCGTTCGGCCAGGTCGCCATGCGGATCGAGCACCGCGCAGCCGGCCTCATCCATCACATCGCCTGCAATCAGGGTCTCCAGCAAAGTCGTCTTGCCGGTACCGGTCTTGCCGATGATGTAGACATGAGAGAAGCGATCCTCAGTCTTGATCCCGAAAAGCCGCGTGTCGATGCGAAATCGGACACGGGCAAATCGGCGGACATTGGCGGCAAGATCTGACATGCCCTTCAGTGTGCGCCAGGACGGGCTATCCCCGCAGACTGGGTGCGGCGCGCTTTGCGCGCCTTTGTCCTGACCAACCAGACAGAGATCGACTTTACCAGAGGCTTCATGTGTGCACCGCCTGTCAGGGCTCCTCATCGCGCCTAGCGCTGTGCGCCGCCGATCGCAACCCGGCAAGCCGGGTCCTTCGCTTCGCTACGGTCCATTGGATGCGCTCTGCGGCTTGAACACAGCGCTGGGTCTCTTCGTGTCGCCCGCATCCAGGCGGGCCTTCAAACCAGCGGAGAAACCCCGATGAATATAATTACCCTCCCAATTGAGCAGCTTTCCATTTCCAAGCTCAATATGCGCCATGGCCGAAAGGCTCCGGACATCGACGATCTCATCCCCAGCATCAAAGAAAGGGGCCTCCTCAATCCCCTGATCGTGGTGCCAACCGAGCAATCAGACCGTTTCGAGATTATCGCAGGTCGGCGCCGTTACTTCGCCGCCAAGGCTGCAGAGACCCTCACCGAGCTGCCTTGCATGGTCTTGGACACTCAAAGCGATGCCGATGCCTTGGAAATCTCGCTGATTGAAAACCTCGCCCGGCTCGAGCCGGACCCGATGAGTGAATGCGAAGCCTTCGCCAAACTCGTTGCCAAGGGCCGCAGCGTCGAAGAGGTCGCGGCCCTGTTCGCCAAGACGCCCCGCCATATCAAACAGCGCCTCGCTCTGGGCAAGCTGATCACGCCGATCAAATCAGCCTTCCGCAAGGACGAGATCGATGCCGCAACGCTGCAAACCCTCACCCTCGCCAGCAAGGACCAACAACGCGAATGGATGCGACGCCTCACCGACAAGGCCGACTACGCCCCGACCGGCTTGCGCTTGAAGCAATGGTTGATGGGCGGCCAATCGATCCAAACCGAGACGGCTCTTTTTGATCTGAACGACTACCCCGGCCAGATCATCACAGACCTTTTCGGCGAGGCGAGCTATTTTGACGATAGCGAAGCCTTCTGGTCACTCCAGATGTCTGCCATCGACGCCCTGCGCGACAAATACCTTGAAGCCGGTTGGTCCGATGTCGAGGTGATCCCCGCAGAGCGCTATTTTGAGACGTGGGAGTATGAGAGCCGTACCAGGGCCAAAGGAGGCCATGTCGTCATCGACGTCGCCTCCAGCGGGGCTGTGAGTACGCATGAGGGTTATCTCTCCCGCCGGGCCATTCGACAGCTCGAAGCGGAAGCTTCCGGCGAGGTGCCTTCCAAGCCGATCAGGCCGGAAATGACCAAGAAGCTTGAAAACTATGTCGCACTCCACCGGCATGGGATGGTGCGCACGGCGCTTCTTGAAGCGCCCGATCTGGCCTTGGTGCTGATGGCAGCCCATCTTCTGGTCGGCTCGAATCTTTGGTCTGTGCGCGCTGATCCGCAGCGGGCCGCGTGTGCGTCAACCGCCACGAGCGTTACGGACTCTTCCGCAAAGGCCGGATTTGAAATGGCCCGTGAACGGGTCTGCTCTCTTCTCGACATGCCATTTGATGCCAGCCCGTTGGTCACCTCCTCCGGTAAGCCGAAAGCCTTCGCCGAAATGTTCAAGCGCCTGGCTGGATTGTCACAGCCTGAGCTGATGACGGTACTCACCTTCTTGATGGCCGAAAGCCTTGAAGTCGGGTCCATCGGTGTCGAATTGGCGGGAAGTGCAATGGGCATCGATCCGGCCGCGCATTGGACACCGGATGAGGCCTTCTTTGAACTCCTGCGGGATAAGCCCGCGATCAACGCCATGCTTGTCCAGACGCGCGGCGAGGCCATCGCGAACGCCAACAAGAACCAGACCCGCAACCAGCAGATTGAAGCGCTCAAGACCGGTCTTGGCCAAAGCGACGAGCCTTGGGCCCCGGCCTATCTGGCCTTTCCCTTCTCCATCTATACGGACAAGTCTGGTGGCGAGTTGGCAGACCATGCCGCCATCATCGAAGCGGTCACAGCTGGCGATGAAGCTGCGAGCGAGACGGTCGGTGAAACTACCGCGGAACCGGTTCCCGATGCCGCGTGAGCCATCACCTCAATAATCAAGAGCGGGCTTGCGCCCGCTCTTTTTTGCCCATCGCGTGGGACTTAAAGGACCTAATACTCCTCTGCCAAAAAGAGCGTCAGAACCCGCGTCGTTTTTTCCGGATCGGTGGGATCATCCGAGCCATATTTCAGCGTCGGATCATAATAATCGATCTTCCACAGGACCGGCTCGTCCTCAATCACGACCCGCCCAAAATCATGCTCGCCATATGGGTCGTTTTCTTCGGAGAACTCACTTTGGGCCTGCATGGCTGTCACCGCTTGGGCAATGAACGCATCGCCGCGGTGGACTACCCCCGGGGTGATCAGGATTTGTCCGCCTTCTCCTTTGATGCGCAAGGCATCATTGAGGTCGCGGATCGCGCAGGTTCGACAATCGTCATCAGTCATCGACATGATTTTGCTCCTTATCGCGTCGCCGGCATCGAGGATCGGTGCCGGCGGACGACACCGAGCAAAACGGTGTCTTCCAAACTGAACGCTTGTTTGTGCGGGCGGCAGGTCCCGCACACCCATCATGGTCGCATGAGCAGCGTTATCCCCACAGGCTGGGTCATGCGCGGTTTTCGCGCGTGCGCGCGCCTTCGGGGATGTTAGGGACATCCCCGAAGGCGCGACGGCGCGAGGCCAGGGCGAACGGCGCGTATCGGTGGTGGACGGCTAAGCCGTCTCGGCCTACCGGCCATCCTCCCCGACATCCCCGGTCTCCACCCGCGTGATCTCACCGAGCTTTTCAGCCAGAAGGGCCACATCCTCATCGCTCACGCCATAGCGTCGATAAAGCCGTTCCAACGTTTCGCCCTGCAGCTTTGGCACGATGAAAACGCCATGGCTCTTGGTGGTCTTCACATTGAGCCGGGTGCGCACGACATGCCCCATGGCGCGCGCGCCCACCGGTTTGACCGATCGGTCCTGAAAGGCGCGGGCATGATCTGTTGCAATGGACTGCACGCTCACGCCCGGTCCTGTCTCCGCCTGCATACGCTTTTTGATGACGGTGAGCACTTCCGCTTCCAGAGATTGTCCGCGCGCATCCGCCAATGCGGCCTGAGCGGCAACCGCATGGGCCAGTATCGCTTCGCGGTCCTCTTGCGCCTCTGTCACCGACAAGAGCGGTGCCAGGATCTGATGCATACGCGGTTCGATGGCGTGTTGGTCAACGTCCAGAGGTTTGGGGTCACCAAAGCGCGCGAACTGGGTGAAGCGATACATCAAGAGCTTGTTGCGCAGGATCGAAGCATCGGCCTCCTGCTGGCTGGGCAAGCTGATGGGCACATCGGCGCGCAAGGAGGGGTTCGAGCTGGTCTCGGTTAAAAATCGGCTCTCCAAGGCCGGATCATCATAACGGCCGCGCATACCAATGATTTTGGGTCCGAACACCTTGAACGCGCGCGGCACGAAGTCCTTGCCATTACTGGTCTCGCTACGCAGCACCGGATAGCCTTTGACATTGCCGGCATTGAGGATTTTCGCGATGAGCGCGCTCTCGTCGGAAAACCGAAAATCTGCCTCATCGATGATCAGCGTACCGCCGATCTGATCGAGTAGATGAAAGATCGGCGAGGTCGTTGAGGCACCCCCGGCAAAGATCGGTTTGTAACAAATCGATCCGATGACCGTGAGAAAGCGCGTCTTGCCCGTTCCATAATCGCCGCGTCGGCGCAGATAGGGCAGCTCGTTGAACCGGTCATGCACCCAGCTTAGCAGGACATAGTTGGCAGCCAGTCGCTCAAAGGCGTCCGGCACATCGACATATTTATGGATATAGGCACGGATCGCCTCGACCAGATCCGCCACCTCGCCATAATCCATCGGTGCCTGGGGCAAGCGCACCACATTATGCTCGACCAAGGCTGCGATATTGCGCATCGGCACATAACGCGTGGCCGTGTCCGGACAATAGCTATCGAGGATCGCCGCTTTGCCGTGCCGCCAGATCGCCAGGCGCGGCTTGTCGTCCTTGCTATCAAACACCGTCTCGATGATTTCGCCAGATGGACCGATTGCCGACACGACCGGGACAAGGGTCTTGTTTTGCCTGTTGCGCTCCGACCCTTTAGGAGCGTCCTGATTATTTTGTGTCATAGAGTTTCAGCCTACCGGCGATGCCTCTATCCCCTCAGGCTTGCTGGCGCGCGAATAGCGCGCTTCTCCAAGCCTCGTCGGATAGTCGTGGGCCAGTAGGCTTAGGGGGTATGGCGAAGCCCCCTCCAAAGCCCCCACATATCGAGGTTCTGCGGACACTCCTGCCGGCCGGCTTGGCAAAGGCCGAGATCGAAGCGGAAGAAGCGCGGTTTTGGACCTATCTACGTCTCTACCGCGCAGCTGCAAAACGCGCTGTCGAAGGCGAGCAAGATTCGACTCTTTGCCATTCCGATTCTATGCTAGGAGACATTAAGTAACTGTTTATGAATGAATATTTTGCCTACACGCGAGTGTCGACCGCCAAACAAGGCCAAAAGGGCGTGTCGCTGCAGGAACAGCGCGACGCCATTGAGCGATACGCTCAGCGCAAGCAGATCGTGATTTCCCAGTGGTTTGAGGAACGACAGACCGCTGCCAAGACCGGACGGCCTGTGTTCAATGATATGGTTCGACGCTTGCGAAAGCGCAAAGCGGTCGGTGTCATCCTTCACAAAGTCGACCGAGCGACCCGTAACTTTCGGGACTGGGCTGATCTGGGCGAGCTTGGTGAACTCAATATCGAGATACATTTCGCCATGGATGAGTTGGACCTCAACTCTCGCAGCGGTCAACTCATGGCGGACATCCAAGTCGTGATGGCGGCCGACAATATTCGCAACCTTCGAGAAGAAACGAAAAAGGGTATCTATGGCCGCTTCAAGCAGGGTCTTTATCCGCTGCCAGCCCCAATGGGCTATCGCAACAACGGCCCCGGCAACCCTAAAACAATCGACCCCAAGCTCGGTCCGCTCATCGCAGAGGCGTTCGACCTCTATGCCACCGGCGAGTACTCATTTGCACCCCTCCGCGCGCATCTCGCAAAGCGAGGCCTCACCACCAGCAAGGGCAAGCCGATCTCTAAGGGCATGATGGGGCGCATCCTCAACAATCCCTTCTACATGGGGCTGATTAAGGTCAGGCGAACAGGCGAGACCTTCCAGGGCGTACACGATCCATTGATATCGCCGACAACGTTCAAACGGGTTCAAACCCGTCTGGCCGGAAAAACCGTCAATCGCGTTTGTCGGCATAGCTTTTTGTACAAGCGGCTTTTGCAATGCGGAAAGTGCCAATCCTTCTTGATCGGGGAGGTGCAGAAGGGCCGCACCTATTATCGCTGTCGTAGCGAGGGCTGCTCCGGTGCATGCATCAATGAGGTGCTCGTCACCCGTCAGGTCGAGGCCACACTGTCCAAGCTAAGGCTCTCGGAAGCGGAGGCAAAAAAGCTGGCTGATGCATTTGAAGCCATCGAACAGGAAGAAGGCTCTGAACTCGCCGACGAGCGCCAACGCATTGTCGCGCGCCACGCGCACTTGGAACAGCGCCTCGATCGGCTGGACGAATTGGTCTTGGACGAAACCATGACCCGTGAAAGCTACCGCCGCCAGCATGAGCGCATCATTTGTGAGCAAAATGAGCTCAAGCAAGACATGGCGAAACTAGGCGCTTCAGGGGCCGCGAAACGTGAACGGTTCGAAAAATTCTTCGAACTCGTGCAAAGCCCGTCATTGAGCCATTTTTCTCAAGATCGGGCTGAAATGCGCGAAATCCTGAAAACGACTACTTCGAACTTTTGGGTGGACGGAAAAAACGTCTCTGTTGAGCTGTTTTTGAGCTATCAAGCGCTCGAAAAACGCCACTCCGTCCCTACTGGCTACCCGACAGGGATTCGAACCCCAATTTCTTGGACCAAAACCAAGCGTCCTACCATTAGACGATCGGGTAATTACTTACCTCTTAGGCATCATCTTGCCCAATAAGTTTGATTACTGCAAGTTCTAGAGGAAGAGAAGGAATTGGAGCAAAGCGCATTTCCTTACTTGCCTCAAGATGAGCTATAAGAGCTGCAGGAGATATTGCACCTGTAAGCTCTTTCATTTGAGCAACTTCATCCTCTCCATACTGGGCTATAAAGTCCTTTTCCATACTTGCCACGCTCTTTAGAAGCAACACTGCTCGAAGATAATCAAGCACAAGTGTAAGGAAGGTGCGCATATCAACTCCAGACTCTTCAGCTGAAGCTATAGAAGAAAGCGCTTTCTCTTTCTCCCCTTTTAGTGTTCCTTCTACATAGTCACTTATAAGCTTTCTCTTTGGAGCTCCAGTTACTTCCTCTACCTCATCTACTGATACTTTCTTATCTTTAGATGAAGCATGAATCTTCTGCAAGATTGAAAGCGCATCTCTAAATGATCCATCTGCAAGAAGTGCTATAAGTTCTGCAGCTGATGTCTCAAGTTCAAACTCTTCTTTCTTCGAAACTTTACTTACAACACTTGTAAGTACTTTTCGTGAAGGCTTTTTAAAGGTAAAAGTCTGGCAACGAGAAACAATAGTCTCTGGAAGTTTATCTGTCTCTGTTGTAGCAAGAATGAATACAACATGCTTTGGCGGCTCTTCTAAAGTTTTAAGAAATGCGTTGAAGGCACTCTTTGAAAGCATGTGTACCTCATCGATAATGTAGACCTTGTATGGAGAATCAAATGGAAGTGTATATACATTCTCTGAAAGCTCTCGAATATTATCTACTCCTGTGTGAGATGCAGCATCAATCTCATAGAGATCATTTTCAGTACATCCAATAGCTTTTGCAAAGATACGAGCAATAGTTGTCTTTCCAAGACCTCGAGAACCCGCAAAGAGATATGCGTGCCCTATGTTTTCTTGTTCAATAGCACCTTCTAGAACTTTTGTTATGTGATCTTGTCCTACTACCTCTGAGAATTTTTTCGGACGATACTTTCGATAGAGCGCTTCTGCCATATGGGACGAGTATACCATTAAAGAAAAAGCGCCGCCTGGGTATAAAACCCGGCGACGCTGAAATTGATCAAAATGCTGAACGCACATACCTGCGTTCGCAAATACGAGCCGCGAACCGCTTCACAAGACCATTTTCGGTATTGTCTTTACGGCCTTCTTCACGAAGCCCGTCTGCAATAGCACGAACCTGCCTTTTCTGAACAACGCTGGAATCAGCACAGTTGCCCCAAAGAACTTCCCATTCATACTTTGCAAGAGCTTTGGCGCGGCTGATGATTGCTCTCATTTGAGCAAAGGTCATAACCACCTCCTCTAACTACCATAAATAAAAGTACAATTAAATTATTTTCTCGTCAATGAGAATCTTTTCTACCTCCTCCCTACTCTTTGTTTCAAATAATTTAGCTCTTAGCTCTGCAGCACCATCAAATCCATTTGCATACGCCTTATAATGCTTTCTCATTATTGAAAAATTCTTTTGTGGAAGCAGCTCTTCATACAACTTTGTATGCTCAAACATTACTTTCAGCTTCTCGTCTTTTGAAACTTCCTTTCCACTGAAAAACCATGGGTTTCCAAAAATTCCACGACCAACCATAACGCCATCACACCCCGTCTCTTCTATCTTCTTATTTCCATCTTCAATACTCTCCACATCCCCATTCCCAAGAATAAGAGTGTCTGGAGCAAGCTCATCTCGAAGCGCAACAATACGCGGCATAAGCTCCCAATGCGCTGCCACCTTACTCATTTCTTTTCGAGTACGTAGATGCACAGTTAAACAAACTAGATCCTGAGAGAGAAGCTCTGGAATCCAAGCATCAATTTCTTCTTTGTTATACCCAATACGAGTTTTAACAGACACGGGAAGTCCTGACTTCTTTGCAGCCTGGATTACCTTCTTTGCAGTCTCCGGATCTTTCATATGTGCTGCTCCTGCTCCTTGCTTCTCAATAGATCTGTCAGGACACCCCATATTGATATCAATCCCATCAAACCCAAGCTTCGCGCAAAGCTTTGCCGCATACTCCATATTCTCTGGATTACTTGAAAAAAGCTGAGCAACAATTGGAGACTCTTCTTTAGTAAACAAAAGAGATTGCATAAGGGGATTTTCCTCATCCTTCATGCCTACCTTCTCTCGCGTAGCATAGAGTCCGTCTGCTGCGACAAACTCAGTCCACATAACATCAGGCTTTCCATACTTTGCAATTACAGACCGAAAAGCCACGTCCGTGACATCTGCCATCGGCGCTAATACAAAAAGTGGCTTCTTCAGTGTCTGCCAAAAGTTATTCATTACGCTTAATGTATACCCGCTTCCCAAAGCGCATGTCAATATATAGAACCTCTTCTAGATTTTCTATTCCCTCAAGAACTGATGGAAAGGCCTCTGCAATTTGAGCTTCTTCTCCAAGCACATACTCAAGCCTTGGACCTGACACAAGTTCTAATACCACCTCATCTGGATTACGAAATGAAATACTTTTTGTTTCTTGCCCTAATGTCTCGAGTGCTTTTCTAAGAGAATTTACTTTAGAAACCGCACCTTCTTCAAAAATTGTATTTCGTAAAGCTGGCCCATCATCTGCAAGTAACCCATATATAGGAATGAGCTCTTGATCTGCTTGCGCAAATATAAACCCTTCATTGTCTGCTGCCATACACGGTGTACTTGTAGCTTCTGTGCACCATGCAAACTTTGCTACCCGCTCTGCAATTGATACATCGATACTTGTAAAACTAGTTTGTGCCACTGATGCAGAATGTATCCGCGGAAATGCGTCTTTAAGAGTTTTTTCTATTTCCTCTTCTGAGACTAAGAAAATACTGTCTTTGGGAAAAATATAAAAACGTGCACCCGAGAGCACTTCTTCTACCTTTTCTCCAATTATGTGAGGCAAGAGAACCTGCGCTCCTGATACAGCAACAGAATCTATTCGAACTTCAGGGCGCCATACTCCATATGCTCCTCCTCCAAATAAAATGGAGATAAGTAAAATGCCAAGAAGCGTATATAGCCTGATGATTATGGTGCGGCGCTCTTTAAGACGACGCTTTCCCATATTATTTAATTACTTCCTTGCCCATGTACGGCACAAGCACTTCAGGAACCGTAATGCTTCCATCTTCGTTCTGGTAGTTCTCAATAAGAGGAACTAGAAGTCGTGGCGTTGCCATAAATGTATTGTTCAGAGAGTGAGCAAAACGAACCTCTCCATCTTCATCTCGATACCTGATACCTAGACGACGTGTTTGGAAATCATGGAAGTATGAAGACGAGTGAGTCTCCCTATACTTCTCTTCAGTTGGCACCCATGCCTCAAGATCGTATTTCTTCACCTGCCCTAATCCTAGGTCTCCTCCACAATTAACTACCGCATGGTATGGAAGCTTAAGAGCCTGCAGCATCTCCTCTGCATTTGCTGTAAGTTCTTCGTGATATTTTACACTCGCCTCGTGTGACGCTTCACACAAAAGCACCTGTTCAAACTTAAAGAACTCATGCACTCGAACAAGTCCCTTTGTGTCCTTTCCGTGAGATCCTGCCTCTCGCCTAAAACAGGGAGAGAAAGAGAAGTACTTCATCGGAAATTCTTTCTTATCAAGAATTTCATTCATGTGGAGCCCCATGGTTGCAACCTCTCCAGTACCAGCTAAGTACTCTCCGTCTTGTGTCTTGTATAGATCCTCTTCAGATTGTGGAAGATATCCTGTTCCAAAGAACGGCTCCCCTCGAACAAGTGATGGCACTACCATTGGCACAAAATCTTTCTTAGAGAAGAAGTCCATTGCAAATTGCCATAGAGCAAAGTTAAGTCGTGCTCCATCTCCTTTGAGGAAGTATCCTCGGAATCCTGAAACTTTTGCGCCACGCTCAAGATCAACCATGTCGAGGTTTTCCATAAGCTCTATATGACTTTTTGGAGTAAATGAAAATGTTGGTTTTTCTCCCCAGACTCTAATCTCTTCATTATCAGAATCTTCCTTTCCTTCAGGAACTGACATGTCAGGCACATTAGGAACCTCGACCATAAGATTCCGCCACTTCTGGATAACTTCTTTTAGCTTTTCCTCGTCATTCTTCAATTTGTCTTTAAGAAGTTTTGATTCTGCGATTTTTACCTCTCGCTCACCTCCCTCAAGCTTTGGAATCTCTTCACTAATCTTATTTTGCTCAGCGCGTCTATCATCAACCTTCTGCTGAAGCTCTCTCCTCTCATCATCTACTTTTAATAGAGCATCGATATCTACATCGATGTGTTTCTTTTTGGCACCAGCTTTCACAATATCGCTGTGCTCTTTAATGAAATTTATATCCAACATAATCTGCTACAGTAAATACTACTGTACTATGCCAGAGGATGTGTACCAAGTCTCTAAAGAATCTTTTCCTGGGACACTCAGGCATATCGCCGACCCTCCTAAAACACTCTATGTGCGAGGGAAACTTCCTCCCAAAGACCACAAGTTACTTTGCATCGTTGGCTCTCGGGCACTAAGTGACTATGGAAGACGTGTACTTACTCACTTTTTTAAAACACTCCAGGGCCATCCTATATCTATAGTCTCAGGATTAGCCCTTGGTACTGATGGATTAGCTCACAAACTAGCCTTACAGCACGGCCTCCATACTATTGCGGTGCCAGGCTCTGGAATAAGTGACAAGGCACTCTATCCAAAAACACATGCATACCTTGCTCAAAATATACTAGAGTCAGGTGGCGCACTCCTTTCTGAATTCCCTCCTGAGTTTAGAGCGCAGATGTGGTCCTTTGCTAAGAGAAATAGAATTATGGCAGGAATGAGTGATGCTGTTTTTATGCTTGAAGCTGGAGAGAAAAGCGGGACACTCATAACAGCAAAAATGAGTGCTGAGTACAATAAGGAACTTTGTACTATTCCTCACCCACTCTTTAGTGAGCACGGGAAAGGCCCACATCAATTCTTGCGACTTGGCGCGACTATTGTTACAGAAGCCGAACACCTTCTAGAGATACTTGGCCTTGATATAGAGCAGCAAGATCTCTCTGTATCACTGCGACCTCTTGAGAGAAAAGTTCTTGATTTACTTGATACCCCACAAACACTTGAGCAACTTATTCTTCTTTTAAGTCTTCCTCGAGAAGATATTTTATCTTTACTATCAGGTCTTGAACTTAAAGGAATTATAAGCTCAGAAGGTGGCGCATACGTATCTATACGCAATAGAAAGACTTGACCTTACATATATAAGTGCGGTATGCAGTGTGCATGAGCAAACTAGTAATTGTAGAGTCGCCTGCAAAGGCAAAGACAATTCAAAAGTATCTGGGAGATGATTTTGTAGTCCTTCCATCGGTTGGACACGTGCGAGATCTTCCCAAGAGTAACAAGGATGCCGTAGACATTGAGGCAGGCTTTGTTCCTCGATATGTAAACTCTCCAAAAAAAGAAGAGGTTATTGCTGATATTAAAAAAGCAGCAAAGAAAGCAGACGAAATTTATCTTGCTCCCGATCCCGACCGAGAAGGAGAAGCTATTGCTTGGCACGTAAAAGAAGCAGCTGAAATTAAAAAGGCAAAGCGAGTTGTGTTCCACGAGATTACAAAAGACGCTGTGCTTGAAGCAATGAAGCATCCTCGTGCTATTGATGAGAACCTATTACGAGCTCAAGAAGCTCGGCGTGTTCTTGATCGACTTGTAGGATATGACCTCTCTGGTCTTATCTGGAAGAAGGTTCGATACGGACTCTCAGCAGGACGAGTACAGTCCCCTGCACTTCGTATCCTTATGGAGCGAGAGCGAGAGATCCGAGCATTTATTCCTGAGACATATTTTGTACTAGAAGCACTCTTTAAATCAGCTGCAGGAAAATTTGAAGCAACTGGAACCGAAGAGCCCAAAGAAGCAAAGGAAGCAGATAGAATTCTAAAAGAAGCTAAAGAGGGTTCTTGGAGTGTAGAGAGTGTTACTGAGACAAAACAAAATAGGCAGCCAAAGCCACCCTTTACTACCTCTACTATTCAGCAGGTAGCTTCAACTCGTCTTGGCTTCTCTCCGAGCAGAACTATGCGCGCAGCACAGAAGCTGTATGAAGCGGGACGTATTACCTACATGCGAACAGACAGCACAACTCTTTCAAAGGAAGCAATTGGGCAAATCTCTACTGCAATTGAAAAAGAATACGGAAAAGAAAATCTTGAGGTAAAGGCATTTAAAACAACTTCAAAAAATGCTCAAGAAGCTCACGAAGCCATTCGTCCAACAGACGCACTCCGCGCCACAGCTGGAAGGACTGATGATGAAAAGCGGCTGTACCAACTTATCCGTACACGAACACTAGCTTCTCAAATGATCCCAGCTGAACTTATGCGAACAAAGATTGTGGCAGTATGTGATAAAGATATTCCTACATTTGCTGCAACTGGATCACGAGTACTAAATCCAGGATGGTTGGCTTGTGATACTGAAGCACGAGGAGAAGATAAAGAGCTTCCAAAGGTTGCAGATGGAGATAAGCTTGATCTGGAAGATATTACATCTACTGAAAAGCAGACTGAGCCACCAAAACGCTACACAGAGGCTGGCCTTATTAAGGAGCTTGAGAAGCGTGGCATTGGACGACCTTCAACATATGCTTCAACTATTCGAACTATTGTTGATCGAGAATATGTAGAGAAAGTTGGACGAACACTCTTCCCAACTGCCACAGGAGATGTTGTTTCTAGTTTCCTAGAAGAGCACTTCACTGACTATGTAGATGATGACTTTACTGCAGAGATGGAAGATAAGCTTGATGATATTGCTGCTGGAAAGGCAAAGTACGAAAAGACTCTCAAGGATTTCTATGGACCATTCCAAAAGGCTGTAGATTCAAAAGAAGATATTCCAAAGCTAACAACTCTTGGAGATGCTCCAGAAGAATTCAAATGTCCAAAGTGTGGAAGCAACATGCACTTTAAGCTTGGGCGTGGAGGAATCTTTATGAGTTGTGACAAGTTCCCTGATTGTGATGGTATGCGAACACAAGAAGGTGAAGAAATCGCAGAAGATAAGCCAATCGGAACTCACCCTGAATCAGGAGAAGAGATTTTTGTACTTAGTGGACGATACGGGCCATACGTACAGCTTGGTGAAAAAACAGATAAAAACAAAAAACCTCGACGAGCTTCTGTTCCAAAAGACAAAGAACCTAAAGAAGTAACTATAGAAGATGCAGTGAAATACCTCTCACTTCCTCGAGAGCTTGGAGAGCATCCTGATACTGGAGAGATGATTAGTGCGAGCATTGGACGCTTTGGGCCATACATTGTGCATGAGAGTGACTTTAGGTCTCTTAAGACAGACGATGTATATACGATTGAGCTTAAACGAGCTCTGGAGATTTTAGCTGAACCAAAGAAGAAAAGGGGCGCAAAGAAGAAAGATAAATAAAAAAATGCCGATCCCGGAGGATCGGCTTTATTTTTGGCAGCGAATTTATGTTACCCGCTATGATGCATTACCCAACAGGGTTCTCCATCACAATATGTACAATTTTCCCTTCCGGGACAGGTGCTTGGCGGAGGAATCTGATCAGAGACATCCAGAACGTGTTCGTTCGGACCGCCATCATCTACCAACTCAAGTTTAGGAGTTGGTTTTTCTGAAGAATCTGTCACGCTACTCTCCTTTCCTTAAAATTGGGACACCTTGCCTGACTTGCAGCAATTTCTTCCTGCGGCAGAGGCTGTCCAGTTGAAGGACAATTCAGACAACAACCTCTTGCTTCTGAATCCTTAAAAACTTGAAGGCACCCAGTGCAAGCAAATTGTGACTGAGGTTTTTCCCTTTTGTTGCCACTCATGGTTTTCCCCTTGCCAATTTCCTGTTCGATAGTATGCTAAATAATATGACATCCGTCAAGGAAATTCAAAAAGAGATGCAGGGAGCAAGTGAGAAAGAACTTGCACTCGTTAAAGAAGCATATGCTTTTGCAAAGAAAGCTCATGACGGACACACTCGATATTCTGGAGAACCATACTTCATGCACCCTGCTGCTGTTGCAAAGAAATTGGCAGAATTTGGCGCTGATGGATCAGTTGTTGCTGCAGGACTATTGCACGACACTGTAGAGGATGTAGGAGCAAGCGAAGAAGAGATTGAAAAACTTTTTGGCAAAGATGTTCGCTTTCTGGTGCACGGTGTTACTAAGCTTGGAAAGCATAAGTACCGAGGAATGAAGCGGCACGCCGAAAGTTTGCGACGACTTCTTGTTGCTACTTCAGCTGATATCCGAGTACTTCTTATTAAGCTTGTTGATCGCTACCACAACATGACAACTATTGATCATGTGCCTGAGCGAAAGAGAAAGAGAATTGCAATTGAGACTCTTGAAATCTATGCTCCTATCGCAGACCGTCTTGGAATGGGACTTATGAAGCGAGACCTTGAAGATCTTTCATTCCCCCATGTTGATCCTGATGCATACACGCACACTCTTGAGGTAATGAAGCAAAAGAGTAAAGAAAATGAAGATGGTCTTAAAAAGATTCAGAGAACGCTTCGAAAAGAACTTGCGAAGGGCTCTATTACTGACTTCAGTACAGAGCTTCGAGTAAAAGGTTTATATAGCCTGTACCAAAAACTCGAGAGAAAAGATAAAGATATTACAAAGATTTTTGATATTGCCGCACTTCGCATCATTGTAAAAGATGTAAATGATTGTTATGCAACACTTGGAATTGTTCACAATCTCTTTAAGCCAATCCCAGGAAAAATCAAAGACTACATTGCTTTCCCCAAACCAAATGGATACCAAAGTCTTCACACAACAGTAATGACGGGAAACGCTGGAATTGTAGAGGTGCAAATTCGAACGGAAGAAATGCACCGTTCTGCAAAATACGGAATCGCATCTCATATTTCATACAAACAACTTGGAGATAGCAATAAGAAAACTTTTGAAACTCTTGCCCGCACATGGATGGGAGAACTTATTCCAAAGGTAAATAAAGAAGCTAAACAAAGCGCCTCAACTCCAACTTGGATTGCAGACCTAGCAGAAGCACAAACTGCACTCTCAGAGAGTGACGAATTCCTACAGGGAGTAAAAGAAGATGTGACAAGCTATCGAGTATTTGTATTTACCCCAAGAGGAGATGTGATTGATTTGCCTGTTGATTCAAGCCCTATTGATTTTGCATACGCTATTCATAGCGACATTGGAGACCATCTAGCCGGCGCAAAAGTAAACGGAAAGCTTGTCTCGCTTGATACAAAGCTAAAAAATGGAGATCGAGTTGAAATCATGACAAGAAAAAATGCCGCGCCAACTGAAAAGTGGCTCGACATGGTAAAGACATCAATTGCACGAAAGAGTATTCGACAGAAAACAGGAAAGAAACCTATACAGTAAATCCTGAGATGTTGTAGAGATCATCATCCTTCTTCTCTTCTTTCTTTTCCTCCACAACGCCCTCAAGGGCGTTTTCTACATCTTCAACAATCTCTTCTTCTGAAAGCTCTTCCTCTTTTACAGCCTCCTCTGCAATGTGATTTCTAATCGCACTTAGATCATCTTCTGAGAAGAAATCAATAACCACCTTCCCTCCAGATTCAGCTCGTTCAATATGCACTCGTGTCCCAAGAGCATCTGAGAGTTCTTTTTCAAGCTTTTGTAATTCAGGAGAAAGATCATTCTTCCGAGTTTTCTCAACAGCAATGCGCCGCGCCAATTGCTCACTATCTCGCACTGAAATCTTTCGGGTAACAATCTCCTTATATAGGGTTGCTTGCTCATCAGGACGATCAGAAAGCATTAGGAGTGGCCTTGCATGTCCCTCAGTAATATTTTTACTTCGAATGGCTTCTTGCATCTCTTCAGGAAGTCCAAGGAGCCGAATACTGTTACTTACATACTCTCGACTCTTCCCCATCTTCTTTCCAATCTCTGCATGAGTTAATTTAAATTTCTGTGCAAGAAGATCAAAGGCTTTTGCTCGATCTACAGCATTGAGGTCTTCTCTTTGAAGATTCTCAATAATCGCAAGCTCAAGCTTCATCTGACTATCCTCATTTTGAGTTCTAATCACTGCAGGAACCTCACGCAACCCTACAAGCTTTGAAGCTCGGAGCCTTCGCTCTCCAGCGATAAGCTCATAGCTTGTTTGAAGACCTCCATCTTCTTTTTCAGTTTCAGTACGAGTAACAACAAGTGGCTGCAATACTCCATACTGCCGAATACTCTCTGCAAGAGTTTTTAGATTTAGCTCGTCAAATTCTTTCCGTGGTTGGTATGGATTAGGTTGAATTTTCTCTACCTCAATCCAGAATACCGAATCATACCGCTGTGCTTCAGCTAATTTCGCGTCCATATACAGCCAATTGTATCATATGTAATTTGCACCATTTAAGAACTTTACGTAGGATAACGTGTATTGCCGGGGTGGCGGAATTGGTATACGCGATAGATTCAAAACCTATTGCCGCAAGGCTTGAGGGTTCAAGTCCCTCTCCCGGCACAAACAAGAAAAAGCGTCTTACGGCGCTTTTTCTTTTTGGTACAATAGGTCGATGTCAAAACTCTATTTCTCTTACTCAGCAATGAATGCAGGAAAATCTACTGCCTTACTCCAAGTGGCACACAACTATGAGGAGCGTGGTATGAATGTGTATCTCCTTACCGCAAAAATGGATACTCGAGATGGACAAGGATTTATTTCTTCTCGCATTGGAATAAAACACGAGTGTGATACGTATGATGAAAAAGACAACCTCTTTGAAAAAGTAAAAGAACAAAATCCTATCTCTTGCGTTTTAATAGATGAAGCACACTGGCTATCTCCAAAGCACGTTGATGAGCTTGCGCATGTTGCTGATGAGTTACATATTCCTGTTATGTGCTACGGACTTCGAACTGATTTTAAAGGAAATTTATTTCCAGGATCTGAGAGGCTACTTGCACTTGCCGATACTCTAAGAGAAATACGAACTATTTGTCATTGTGGAAAGAAAGCGACTATGGTGTTGCGACTTGGAGAGGATGGGAAAGTACTGCAAGACGGTCCACAAAATCAGGTTGGAGGAAACGAATCATACGTCTCTGTGTGTAGGAAACATTGGAAAGAGGCATTAAATAAATAAAAAAGCGCCCGAAGGCGCTTTTTTATTTATGAGTTCTCTTTAAGATATTTGAGCATTGTATCTACATCAGATACCTCAAATGGATCTTCCTCGCAGTTATCTTCAAATCCAGGCTCAATAAATGCCTTCTTGATTTCTCCATCTTCTACAAGTACAGAGTATCGCCAAGACCGCTCTCCAAACCCAAGATTCTCTTTCTTTACGTTCATTCCCATCCCCCGAGTAAATTCAAGGTTTCCATCAGGAAGAAGGCGCACCTTATCTGCCCCAAGGTCCTTCCCCCATGCATTCATCACAAATGTGTCATTTACTGAAAGACAGTATGTGTGATCAATACCAAGCTCCTTTAACTCATCAAACTTCTCCTCATACCCTGGAAGATGTGTTGAAGAACATGTTGGTGTAAATGCACCAGGCAGTGCAAACATTACAATCTTCTTTCCTTTAAAGATGTCGTCAGTTGTAATGTCTCTCCACTGATACTCTCCCGCATCATCCTTTGCTCTAATTTTGAAAGTCGTCTGTGGAACCTTCTTTCCTTCTAGTGCTGAACTATCCATAATAATTTCTCTTAGTTTACTAATTTTGTATGCGTAGTATAACGAAGCTAATGAAAGACGCAAAAGTTATTGCGATTGTTGGCCCAACAGCATCTGGAAAAACGTCTCTTGCTATAGAAATTGCCAAGAAATATAACGGCGAGGTTATTTCTGTTGACTCAAGACAAGTGTATAAAACACTCGATATTGGAACTGAGAAAGTTACAGAAGAAGAAATGAGTGGAATCCCTCACCATATGATCGATATTGTAGAGCCAGAGGAAACTTTCTCTGTGCAAGAATTTCAAGAAATGGCGAAAGAGAAAATTGAAGACATTTTGTCTCGAAATAAACTTCCTATTCTGGCTGGAGGATCAGGGCAGTACATGGACGCTGTTTTATATGACGGAACATTTCCTATTGTCCCGCCAAACGAAAAACTTCGAGAAGAATTAAAGAACGTGCCAACTACAGCACTTTTTAAAATTCTAGAGTCACAAGATCCAGCACGAGCTGAAACTATAGACCCTAAAAATAAAAGACGTCTTATTCGAGCCCTTGAAATAATTGAGGCTTTAGGAGAAGTTCCAAAAAAAGAGAAAGGAGAACTTCTTTACGACACGCTCTACTTAGGAATCGATATTTCTCGAGAAGATATTCGAGAGAAAATAACAAAAAGACTTTCTGAAACTATGAAGAAAGGACTTATTAAAGAAACACGAGAACTTAGAGAACGTGTTGGTGACAAGCGCCTTGATGCATTTGGACTTGAGTATCGAGTTATAAAAGAATATTTAGACGAGACTATTGCGGAAGAAGATTTAATACCAAAACTTATCTCAGAACTTATGGGATATGCAAAACGACAAATGACGTGGTTTAAGAAAAATGAGGATATCGTTTGGGGGACGAGAGAAAAACTCTTAGAAGAATCCGAAAGTTTTCTTAGAAATTAACATCTACACACGTTCCATCATTATGGCAAGCTGCAGCATGACTTACTGTCTTTGGGTATGCTTCAGTTACTCTGAAATTTGGAACATTTTCATCCAGATCTACTCTACTAAGAGCTTCGGCAAGAACCCTTGTTGCCATGTCTCCATCTTTTGTTGATATTCCATAGTCATTAAGATCTACACAATCATGACATTCATCACTTCCTGTCCCACCAGAACCATATGAACTATAGACTGAGAAATGAGGTGATGTAATTCTTCGCACTTGCAACACATTTTCTGCAGGTACTCCAAAATCTATTAGAGCTTGTCTTTGTGATGCTCTAGAAACTTCATATATCGCACTTAACCCATTTGCCTGTGCTGTTGCAATAAAAGCTGCGACATACCCAGCAAATTCTTCTGTGATGGAATCTGTTCCAATAAGACGGTTATCTGTACCTGGGTCTTGTGGAAAGATAAGAGATTCTTCACAAGCTTGTTTTTCAATCCCAAAGAAGCTATCCCAATCTCCGTATTCATTCTTATCTGCAAAGGTGCTCATAATAGTACTTACAATTAAGAAGCCTCCAAGAATAATGACAAACCCAATAACGGCACTCATTGCCATGCTTCGAGCTTTTTGAATCGCCCCTGGATTTCCCTGACTTGTTATAAATAGAAAGCCAACATATACCAAGATAAGAACAAGAACCATCGTTCCAAGGTAAATCATGAAATTCATGATGTTCTGCACAAGCTGCATGACATCTACAAAATCACATCCGCACAAAGAATCTCGACAAGCAGGTACAAGTTGTTCAAACATGCACTCATAATACCGCGAAAGAGCTCCTATCTGGAGCTCTTTCTGTTAATTGCGGGCGATGAGGGAATCGAACCCCCGACTAAGGTTTTGGAGACCTTCATTATGCCACTTAACTAATCGCCCTATACACAAACGCACGACAGTGTGCCGTGCGGAGAGTGTAGCATAAAGAAGAAAGAGTTCTACTTCTTCACTTCTGTATACATTACGTGCTTTCGAACCTTGGGATCGTACTTCTTAAGCTCAAGCTTTCGCTCTACACGCTTCTTATTCTTCCGAGTCCAATACATATGATCGGATTCGGTTGATTTCATTTTTGCCAAATGGTCTTGACTCATAGTGCGGCTACTCTATCAAATTAAGGGATTTACGCAACTGTTTTCACCTTTTTACTTACTGTTGCGGCTTTCTTTCGAGCTGTAAATGTAAGCTCATCTCCCTTAATTCCTACTGTTACAGACCCTCCTGCCATAAGCCCCTTATCTACCATAAGAGATGCGATTGGAGTTAGAAGCTTTGTTTGAATTACACGCCGCAATGGTCGCGCTCCATATTGTGGATTGTATCCTTTGGCAGCAAGCCAATCCTTAACTTTAGGAGCAATAGACAAGGCAATTTTCTTTTGTGAAAGTCGCTCAATAACATCTGCCACTTGCATGTCCACAATTTCTCGAAGCACTTCCTTTGAAAGAGTCTTGAAGAAGACAATGTCATCTAGACGGTTCAAGAACTCTGGACGGAACTGCTCACGCAACTGCTTCATCACCTTCTCCCTTGCCTGCTCCTGCTGATCTTCCACCTCATGTGCTTCACTCTCATGCGTTGCAAAACCAATTGAACTCATCTTGTCGATATATTCAGCCCCAACATTTGAAGTTAGAATAACGATAGTATTTTTGAAGTTCACCTTCCTTCCCTTTCCATCTGTTAGGTGTCCACTATCTAGAACCTGAAGCAAGATATTAAACACTTCAGGGTGAGCCTTCTCAATCTCATCAAATAAGATCACCGAGTACGGACGATGTCGTACTTGCTCGGTTAGTGTTCCACTCTCTTCGTGTCCCACATACCCCGGAGGAGCTCCCACAAGCTTCGCTACGGAATGTTTTTCCATAAACTCACTCATATCTACACGAATAAGATTATCCGCGTCATTAAACATGAATTCTGTAAGACGACGAGCAAGCTCTGTCTTTCCAACTCCTGTTGGCCCCAAGAACATAAATGATCCAATAGGGCGGTTTGGATCTGCAATTCCTACACGTGATCGCTTCACAGCATCAGCAACAGATTGAATTGCCTCATCTTGTCCTACAAGATTTTCCTTGAGGGCTTCTTCCATACGAGCAAGCTTCTGAGCTTCCTCCTCAAGCATTCGTGACACTGGGATACCAGTCCACCTTGAAACAACAGCTGCGATGTCTGATTCGGTAATTTCTTCCTTAAGAATTCGTCGAGACTTCTGAAGCGTCTTCATTCTCTTCATCTTTGTCTCAAGCTCCTTCTGAAGCACCGGGATCTTTCCATAACGAATCTCAGCTGCAGTACCAAGATCTGCAGTTGCCTCTGCTGCATCTGCCTGCTGCTTAAGTTCTCCAAGCTGTGTCTTCATACCTCGAATAGATTCAAGAACCTCCTTCTCATTCTTCCACTTAAGCTCAAGCTCACTTGTCTTCTCTTTTAGATCCGCAATGTCTTTTTCTACCTTTCGAATACGAGACTTGATCTCTTTCTCCATATCTTCATCCTGCAGATCCTTTGCAAGTGCTGCCTTTTCAATCTCAAGACGACGAATCTTTCGATCTGTCTCTTCAAGCTCAACCGGCTTGTTCTCAAGCGCAATGCGAAGCATTGACCCTGACTCATCGATAAGATCAACAGCCTTATCTGGAAGATGTCGCTCTGTTAGATATCGAGAAGATAATTCTACTGCTGCAACAATGGCGTCGTCTGTAATCCGAATACCGTGGAAGAGCTCGTACTTATCTCGAAGTCCTCGCAAAATAGCCACCGCGTCCTCAATACTTGGCTCATGTACATAAATTGGCTGGAAACGCCTGGTAAGAGCTGCATCCTTTTCAATATACTTTTGATACTCCTTAATAGTTGTGGCTCCAATAGTCCTGATCTCCCCACGAGCTAGCGCCGGCTTAAGCATCTCACTTGCTCCCATTGCGCCTTCTGCATTTCCAGCTCCCACAAGTGTGTGTAGCTCATCAATAAAGAGAAGCACCTTTCCTTCAGACTTCTCAACCTCTTTCATAATGCTCTTCATCCGCTCCTCAAACTCTCCTCGGTACTTTGTACCTGCAATCATCGCTCCAAGATCAAGCGAGAGAAGCTCTTTATCCTTTAGAGACTCAGGAATGTCACCTGATGCTATTCGCTGTGCTAACCCTTCTGCAATGGCAGTCTTTCCAACTCCAGCTTCTCCAATAAGAACAGGGTTGTTCTTTGTTCTTCGAGAAAGAATCTGCACAACACGATTAATCTCCTCATCACGTCCAATAACAGGATCAAGCTTATTGTCTTGAGCCATCTGCGTTAGATTTCGTGTGTACTTTGTAAGAGCCCTGAATTTCTTTGGCTCTACAATCTCTCCCCCATTATTCTGCTTGATTTCAGAAAGCACATTAAGCGATGTCTCCTGATCAATAGTGAATCGCTGCAATAGATCAGCTGCAGGCCCTGGGTTCTCGATAAGAGCAATAAACAGGTGCTCTGTCCCAATAAATGAATCTCCTAGGTCTGACGCAATAGTTCCAGCATTTTCAAGAGCTTGTGCTAGATCTGGAGTTAAATAAAGCTGGTAGCTTGGAGAAAGTGTTGAAGCATTCTCTGGAGCTTCAAGCATCTCAAGCAATGAATCTGCAAGCAAAATGGCATCTACATCCATTTTATCTAGTACTGAAAATACGAGACTTTCCTCCTGCAATACAAGTGCAGCAAGAAGATGTACGGGGTTCACATGATTTTGCCCTCTCTCTATTGCAAGTTCATGTGCCTTTCGTACTGCCTCTTTCGCTTTGGTTGTGAAATTTTTAAATGGTTGCATTTTCTTCTTCAGCTACTTGCTGCGAAGATACATATGCATCAACTGCTCCTAGAATGTCCTCAGCACTGATGAACTGTGCACCAGATCCTTCGGTTACAGCTACATGCATTCCAATAATATCTCCGAGCGTTGAAATAAGTGTTGTTCCGTATGGCAATCGAGACTGCGCTAGATTTGTACCAATATCAGAACCTTCTACTACAGAAACAATTCCTGTCTCTAGCGCAGATCCTGCGCCAAGTGCGAAGACACTTTGTCCCCGCCGCACTCCCTCAAGTGTTGCAAACTCATATCCCCCAATTACAGGAAGAGTCTCGCCCTCTCCTAATGCTGGCTTAATGAGTGCAACGCCACTTTCAGTATTCTCTACTACTTCTCCCTCAAATACAGAACCTCCTGCAAATTTGATAAGAACTTCGTCTGCACTGACCCCATCAGAGCCAGACGCAATAAGTCCTTGATTTGGCAGGAAGAGTCCTGTTGCTACAGATGCGCTTGTTGTTGTTCCAACATGCAGATTAACAACACGACTTGCATGTGCTTCTACAGAATCTCCAAGCACATCTTCTTCTTTCACTACTACCGTAGTCTCTCGAGTTACAACAGCTGCTCCAGCTTCTCCTTGCTCCACCTTTTCAATTGTTCGCTCTACAACTCGGTTTACTGTCTGTGTCACCGTCTGAGGAGTCTCCTCAAGAAGTGACACGGTAAGTACTCCTGTTGCAGTAGACGTAACAAAAGAAACTAGCAAAGTAAGAAGAAGTAATTGTGATTTTGAGAGCTGTTCAATATCCATAAGAGCAGTATACGAAGCAAGCGTCAGAATGACAAATCGTTACGCCTGTACTGCTTAAAATGTACGACTAAATTGTGTGCTCGTCAAGAAATTCTACGCCCTCTTTTAGAGCTTTCACAAACCCTCTCATCTGCTGTTTTGTATGATCTGGACCTAATGTAATTCGAAGTGTTGAAAGTGCTTTTTCTTCATCTCCTGTAACTACTCGCACAACATCTGAACCTTCTCCTGCTCCACTGTCACAAGTTATCTTCGTAGAAACTGCATATCCTTTCTTATCTAAAAATGCAGCAAGGTACTCACTATCTCTTCCAGGGAAAGAAATGTTTATGTTGTTTGCGACTCGCTTGATCTTGTCTCCATTTAAATGCACATTCTTTATTTCCTTCTCAATCTCATTAAGAGTCCAGTTTCGAAGCATTGTTATCTCTTCACCCACCTTTTCATGATTCTCTTGCGCATCTACAAGTGCGTGAGCAAATCCAACGGCAAGCGCTACGTTCTCTGTCCCTGGTCGCATGCCACCCTCTTGTCCTCCACCAAATAGAATTGGAGCTAGTGCTACAGGCCTCTTTTTAATAAGGGCTCCAATTCCTCGTGGTCCTCCAAACTTCTGTCCGTCAAGCACCATCATATCTACTCCGATACTTTCAATAAGGACTGGAAGAAATAGAGCAGCTTGTGCTGCATCTGTATGCACTGCAATCTCTTTATTAAATTCAGATACTTTTTGCTTTATCTTTCGAAGCGGCATGATTGTTCCAATCTCACTATTTACATACTGAACAGAAACAAGAACTGTTTTATTTGTTAGAACCTCTTTTACACTTTCGGGTGTAATGATTCCCTCTTCATTTGGAAACACAATACTTACCAATACTCCTTTCTCTTTTAGCGCCTCAATGCTCTTAAGTACATTTACATGCTCAATAGCAGAGGTAACAACATGCATGTCCTTATATGTGCGTCCCTGCTGACGCAGTCCTTCTATATGCCCTAGGATTGCGAGTGTGTTTGCTTCAGTTGCTCCTGATGTAAAAATAACTTCTTCCTTTTTTACCTTCACAACGTCAGCAACATCAGAGCGTGCTTTCTCAAGCGCTTCCTTTGCCTCTCTTCCTTCCTGGTGGTTTGCTCCTGGATTTCCAAAGAAATTAAGAATGTGTGGCCTCATTGCAGAAAATACCGACTTCTTTGTTGGCATTGCGCTGGCATAATCTAGATATACTCGCTTACTCATTACCTACTGTTGTACGCTCTTGTTTGCAAAACTGCAAGAGAGCAACTACCATGCTCTTATGACTGAGCTTCTCACCGTATTTAGTAGTGCAACACCCACCACACTCTTTATAGGAGGTCTTTTTCTTTTCAATCTCATTCTCCTTATATTGGTAGTTATTCTTTTTGTACGTCTTGGAAAGGTTTTCAAAGGAAAAAATGGAAAAGACCTTGAAGCTGTTGTCACTTTACTTGTAGAACATAAGCAAGATGCTGAGCAATTTCACAGAGAAGTTGCAGAAACATTCATCGCATATGACGCTCGAATCAAGAAAAGTGCCCAGATGCCATCTGTTATGCGCTTTGATGCTTTTAATGGAACGGGAGAAGGTGGAAAGCAGAGTTTTGCCACTGCCCTTGTAAGTGAGGATGGGGATGGTATGGTGCTTTCAAGCCTTTATATGCGCGACAAGATGCGCATCTATGCAAAGCCTGTTGAGAAATACACATCATCATTTGAACTAACTGATGAAGAGCAAGCAGTGCTAGCTAAAGCAAAGAAATAATATGAGTAACAAAACAACAGTACGACCTCCAGTAGTAGCCGTGATGGGACACATCGATCACGGTAAATCTTCTTTGCTTGATTATGTTCGAAAGACAAATGTAGTAGATGGAGAAGCAGGAGGAATCACCCAGCACGTATCAGCGTATGAGGTAAATCACAAAACCGATGATGGTGAAAAGAAGATTACCTTCCTTGACACTCCAGGACATGAAGCATTCCAGGCAATGCGATCAAGCGGAGCTGTTATTGCTGACATCGCTATTTTGATTGTTGCAGGAGATGATGGCGTAAAACCTCAAACTCTTGAGGCATACACTGCTATTAAAGAAGCTGGCATTCCTTTTGTTGTTGCTATTACAAAAATAGACACCAACAATGCAAATGTTGAGAAGGTAAAGACCTCTCTTCTTGAGAATGAAATCTACCTTGAGGGTCTTGGAGGAGATATTCCCTTCGCTCCTATCTCATCAAAAACTGGAGAAGGTATTCCTGAGCTTCTTGACCTTATTCTTCTAACTGCAGACCTTGAGGAGCTAACAGGAGACGAATCTCTTCCAGCTGAAGGAGTCGTGCTTGAGGCAACAAAAGACAAGCAGCGAGGAGACTCAGCCACTCTTATCATCAAGAATGGATCTCTAAAGACTGGTTCATTTGTTGTGGCAGGAAATACTATGGCACCTATTCGATTTATTGAAGACTTTAAAGGAGATCGGATAGATTCTGCAACATTCTCATCTCCTATTCGTATTGTTGGATTTAACGAACTCCCTACTGTTGGATCTGCTTTCACTACCGTTGCCAAAAAGAAAGATGCCGAGAAGTTGGCAAAAGAAGGAGTTGCAGTACCCAAAGAGACTTTGGAACAGAAAGAAACTGAAACTGGAGCCATCCTCCCTCTTATTATCAAAGCTGATGTAGTTGGAAGTATTCCTGCTATCGAGCACGAGCTTAAAAAGCTCTCACACGATAATATCGCCATTAAGGTGCTTGATAGTGGTGTTGGAGCTATTAATGAAGGAGATATTAAAACTGCAGTAGCGGCTCCTAATGGAGTCTGTGTGGCATTCCACACTGGTATTGATAAGGCAGCAGCAGATCTTGCAGATCGCTCTGATATTGAAGCAAAGAGCTTTGATATCATCTATGAGCTTGCTGAGTACGTAGAAGAGATTCTTAACTCTCGTGCTCCTAAAGTACAAAAGGAAGAAGTGCTTGGACGAGCAAAGATTATCCGTCTTTTCAATAAGGTTGGAACAAAGCAAGTATTTGGAGGGAAGGTAAAAGAAGGAGAAGTTCGTCTAAATAGTACCGTGCGTGTCTTACGACGAGATGTGGTACTTGGAGAAGGAAAACTTATAAACCTTCAGAGTATGCGAGTAGATGTAGATTCAGTTCCTGTAGATACTGAGTTTGGAGGACAGCTTGATTCAAAAGTTGAAATGGCTGAAGGAGACTACATTGAGGCATACCACATTGTTGAATCATAATGACTGAGCGACAAGAAAAAGTTAGAGAGGAGCTACTGAAGATTGCGGGAGAGTTTATTTCTCGTGAAGCAAATAGGAATAACCTTATTACCGCAACAGATGCATCAATCTCCCCCGACCTAAAGCAAGCAACTGTATTCATTAGTGTATTCCCAAATGACAATGAGCAAGGAGCTCTTGCCTTCCTAAAGCGACATCGAAATGATTTTAGGACCTTCCTAAAGCAGAGAATATCGTTTAAAGTACTACCATTCGTTGATTTTAAAATTGACGAAGGAGAAAAAAATAGACAGCGTATTGATGAGCTGTCACAGCAAGATTAAAGGCCTGGTGGCGAAGTGGTAACGCTGGGGTTTGCAAAACCTCCATGCGCGGGTTCGATTCCCGCCCAGGCCTCACTCTTGCCGGGATGGTGGAATTGGTAGACACGAGGGACTTAAACTCCCTTGATCAATTATGATCGTGCGGGTTCAAGTCCCGCTCCCGGCACAAACGTTGCAAAATCTTGATAGTTCGTTACTATCTGGTGCATATCCGCCTATAGCTCAGTTGGTAGAGCAACTGCCTCTTAAGCAGTGGGTCCTAGGTTCGAGTCCTAGTGGGCGGACTCGCAAGTTTTTGATATACTGCGAACCGATCACATGGGGATGTGGCGGAATTGGTAGACGCGCTAGTCTTAGGAACTAGTAGGGCAACCTGTGGGAGTTCAAGTCTCCCCATCCCCACCAATATATTGAAAGAAAGACCGCTATACAAAGCGGTCTTTCTTTTTGACAAAGAGAGTGTTTATGGTATAATATATATAGACGTACAGATCTTCGTCAAAAAATCTAGCTACAAAGGAGGCTCCCTATGTGGACCCTATCAATTGCGGTCACTACGGGGACTCTCCTCGTACTGATCACTGCGTTTTTCTTTTCTAAAAAAGGAACTACGCTTTCTTTGGCCATCGGTATCGCTTTCAGCGTGTTGCTCGGCCTCATCATATACGGATTGATTATCTACGGATTCAGAATCGAGCTTTTTGCTCCCTCCTGGATTTCGCAGATTTTCGCACAGGTTGCTGGAGCCACTTCAGGCTTTACGCTTTTTCGGGCTGGAAGCATTCTTGTTCCCCTAAAGCACAGGGCGGTCATCACCGTGCTCGAAGAGCGTCGTAATGAATGCCCTACGCTTGGCGAAGGTGCTGCCTGGCTCTTCCCTGGGATCATGGATGCTGTTGCCGTCGATGCAAGGGACTTTGAGGTCAATGTTTCTGAGTTTGACGTACTTACATCTGATTACATGACGGTCAAGACCAACCCGACCATCGTGCTCGCCGTTGAGTGCCCGAGCGGATACCTAAACGTTGAAGGTCTCGAAGAGATTGTTCGTCAATTGACGCGACGTGCTACGCGCGCTCGCGCAAATGACCTTGATGTCGACAAGATCGTCATGGAAGACGAAGCACTTTCCGTTGCGGTCCTGAGTGAACTTCAGGAGTCCTCAGACAGAAATGGCTGGGGTATCAAAATCAAAGAAGTTCGGTTCGAAGGAATCACACCTCCCAAAGAGATAACTAAGGCTGCTGAACTGGAGAAAATTGAAGAGTATCAGCGTAGTGCCGAAATATATGAGGCCAAAACCCTCGAAAAGAAAGTAAGTGTTCTTATGGACAAGTTCGGCGATGTCGGCATGACACCTGATAAAGCGTTCAATCTGCTTCAGGCAGAGTCAGGGAAAATCACTCGTACCGCCTTCGACCTTGAGGGTATCAATACGAGTGACGTTCTCGGAGCAATCGTTGCTGTTGTTGAAGAGCTACGGAAACAAGGTTCAAAAAACGACAGTAAGAATGATGGAGACGCATCATGAGTATGCCAACTTCACGCACCGTAGAGCACGGTCCGAAAGCAACACCTCGATGGCTTTGGCTTTGGTTGGTTATTGCTGTAATTCTCAGCTTGAATGGCATCTACTATGCCCATCAAACTGAGCGGCGCAGCTTACAGAGCTCTCGCTCCTCACCCACACAGACCCAGGAAGTCGGGGTTGAAACCTTAACCCTGGCTCCTGGTGAGAATACACCAATTCAATATGTGCGGGGCAATCGCAGAGTTTGTTTTGACTCTTGGAGCATTGTTCGACCATACTTTTGGTACGATGATGACTCCACTGGATCTCTCAAAAAATACGAGGATTCAGAAGTTACTTTTGTACGGTTCCAGATCAGAAATGACTCGGGAGATTCTCTCCCAATTCGCTTCTGGTATAGGCCATATAATGAAACTTGCTAGATAAATTGGCAAAACGGTGAGCCTTTATGGCCCGCCGTTTTTCTTTTTTGCGTGTTGAGACAATAGGTCATTTTTTATGAAATTGATTCACTTATTAAGAAAATGGCTTAAAATAAAGATTTTTTAGTTAATTTTCTTACTGAATATGTTAAATATTTACAACATTTTCTGAAAACCTAATATTTGTCTATAGTTCATAATTTTGTGAGCTATAGAAAAAGGAAAGAGAAAATGAGTGGTAAAGAATATGGCCGCGGACGTAGCGATGGACAAGCAAACAGCTACAAACCCCCGAGCGGCGACAGCACCTTTGGTTTCGGCGAAAGCCAGAAATCTATCGAAGCAAAAAAGGATTATTCTCAAGGCTGGAGGCACGGTCAAGAAGACCGTAAAAAGTCCTGAGTTCTCTAACTGCAAACGGCGAGCCTTTATGGCCCGCCGTTTTCTTTTTTATAACGATTCTATTGGAGCATCTAAGCCGAACGTATTTAATACAATCCGTAAGATTCCGAACACACCAAACATAATGGCAAGCCCAACAATACCCCAAATCATATGACTTCTTCCTTTTGCACGCGTATCATCTCCCTCTCCAAAAGTTCCAAGAAATTCAAGAACTCCGTATATGAAGATGATTGTTGCAACTCCAGTTAGTAGCCAAATGAATGGGTTTACTAATTCTCGGACAATGCCGCTAAGTAATCCGTCTAATGTCATTTGAAACTAATTTTCAATTGTCGGTATTGTAGGAGTGTCTCCTGCATCAATTCCTGTAATTCCTGTAAGGATATTAACTAGCCCCCACACAGATACCATCACGAAGAATGCAATGATTCCCCACAACATAAGATCTCTTCCCTCCTTCTGTTTATCAGGATTAGAACCTCCAAGAATAAAGGTCATAAATAGACCCCAAATAAAGACAACAAGAGCAAGTGCAAAAACAAGCGGCACAAGAGTCTCATTTATAAAGTTAAATACATCTCTTCCTAGAGTACCCAAATAACCTTCTTGAATGTTTGACGTTTGAGCAAAAGCCACAAGTGGCATAACTGCAACAGCGTATAATGCAAGACCTCTAAAAAGGCCTCCTCCTAAAATTTGTGTGTTCTTTTTCATATAGACACATAATACCGGCCAAACAGGCCGGTATTAATAAATAACCTCTCTAATGTGGATAAATCACCTATATCCCTATACCAAAACTCTTTAGAAGAATTCGTACAAGACCCCACATTGAAATAACAACGGCAAATCCTATGATCCCCCACATCATAAATTGTGCACCTTCAGATCGAGCATTTGGATCTTCTCTTTTTATAAAGAAATATTGGAATATTCCCCATAAAAATATGAAAAACATTAGTGCAAACAGAAGAGGAATTACACTTTCATTAAAGAATTTTATAAGTAACTCAACAAAAATTTTAAACGTCATGAGCTAATTGCTTTTACTGTTGCTTCAATTGCTTCTGCGATAACAAACGCACCTATGAGAATCACACCCCCAACGAGTGTCCAAAGTAAGGCCTCTCTCGCCTCCTTAATCTTTTCTGGGTTTCCACGGGCGCTTACAAACAAGAACCCAACCACAACAATCATTACAATAACCACAATTGTTCCAAGGCGAACAATGAAGTCTAGAATTTCTGTAAGAAACTCCTCTAGAGAATCTGCTTGAAGTGGGTTTTTAAGAGTGAATCCTCCACCTCCAGGGTTTCCTCCTGGAGTTCCTACATCACCAGGGTTGCCCCCTGGAGTACCAGTGCCACCAGGATTTCCTCCCGGCGTCTGCGCTAATGCAAAAGCAGGAGTTAAAATAAGAGAAAGTCCAAATATAATTGAGAGTATTGTACGCATATTATTTTAGTGAACGTTGTGCTTTTGTGAGCGCATCTAATGCGTCACTTCTACCACTTACTACATCATCAACCATAGCAGAGAACACAGTGTCTACTCTTGCTGGTTGTGGAGAGAGCCATCCTTTTGCAATAAACGCTTCGTCATATGCAAGATCAAGAAGCGGGTCATTCTGAGATGTGCTTACCAAATCCCTGCGTACAGGAGCCATGTTGAGTACCTGCGCGAACACCTCGGCCACATTCTTTCCTGTAAAGGCAAGTGCTGCAGTCTTTGCTGCTGTTATATCTCGTGCATCCTTTGGTGTTGCAAACACATACACATCTGCATATACAACCGAATCCCCTCCCTCAAGCTGCGGAAATGCCGCAGATCCAATGGAAATGTTTGGGTTAGCAAGAGCTAAACTTTTCCCTTCACTTGCAGGTGCAAAGTAAATGGCCAAATCATTTGCAAGGAATGCCTGACGGTCATTCTTCAAACTCTTATTCCAGCTATACGCACTTGTATTTGGGTTGGCAAATTCTGTGTAGAAACGAAGCGCACTCTCCACATCCTCATTTTCTCCTCCAACAAGTTCTACCTGCCCGCTTGCACCTCTAATTGGAGATCCAACCTGGAAGAAGAAGCTCGCAAGTATTTTCTCTGCATGGGTAATATTTTCATACGCACCAAGCGCTACAAAACTCTTCTCAATTGAGAACCCTCCTGCTGTCTCTACAAAACGAGGTGTAAGACCAGTGAATTGCTCCCAAAATTTTGGCGCCTCACTTACGCGCGCATTATTTAACATGCTCTTGTTGAAATACATCACCAAAGGATCAATACCAACCGGTACTCCATAGTATCCATTAGCAATTACAATATCTGCCCCATCAATAAATGTATCTTCAAAATCTCGTGCTGGGATTGTCTCAACAGAAATAGGAGAGATCGTTCCAGCCTCTGCAAGGAGCAGTGTATGCGGCACAAGAATAAGATCTGGCCCACGATCTACAGCAAGCGCTTCTGTGTATGTAGTATGGAATTCATCAAGAGGCACCTCTATATATGTAACACCATCAAAGTCAGTTCGAATCTCCCTAACTGACGCCAAAGTCTCTCGAACTGCTTCCTTTGGAAGTGTTCCCCAGATAACAACATCTCCAATAACATTCTTGTTGTTACTTGGATTTGCTCCCGCAAATACCAAAAGGCCAATAATAGCAAAGATAACGAATGCTGCAGTAAGAATTAATTGAAATGGCTTCATGATGGCTTCTTAAATACTAATGCGTAATGATGCGGCCCTGCACGGAAGGCTTTCTCTTTATGGAATCCCATGTCAATAAAGAGTCGCTCTGCTGTATGCTCTTCAATAATACACTTCTCCTCAGGACCGATATTGTTGTAACAACCTGCCCAATCTACTACCAAAACTGTCCCTCCTGGCTTTAAGATTCTTTTGATTTCCTTTACTGCCGCATTTTTATCATCAAGTTGGAAAAGAGTATTTGCGATAATTGCAGCATCAACAACTTCCCCTTTTAATTTTGTACCAAATTGCTGCTCGATATCTCCCCAGATAGTACTTACATTAGAGAATCCACGCTCAACTACTTCACGCTTAAGTGCCTTAAGCACCGGCTCCTGCACATCTACAGCATAGACACGCCCTTCCTCCCCCACAATTGGAGCGGCAGCTAACGTGTAGTGCCCTACACCACTTCCAATATCAACCACGCGCATTCCATCACGTAGTCCCATCTGCAAAATAATTTCCTGCGGCTTAGAAAAGTCCATTACCTAGCAGTATACCAAGAGGTTGTATAAAAATTATTCTTCCTCAACAGTTAGAAGCACAATTGATGCAACCGCATCTCCTGCGCGAAGTTTCATAATTCGCACACCCTGCGTGCTTCGTCCTTGAGATGGAATCTCTGGAACTCCTGTTCGAATTACCTGCCCCTTCTTTGAAACAGCAACGAGCTCGTACTTTCCAAGATCTCCCAAAAGCATTCGTCCTCCCACAATCTTTCCTGTCTTAGATGTTAGACTCGCAGTTTTAATTCCAGATCCTGCACGCTTTTGCTGCTTGTACTCTCCAATCTTTGTATGCTTTCCATATCCTGTCTCAGATACCACAAGAAGCTCAGCTTCTTTCTCCATTCCAGCTGGGATAATATGAGCTGATACCACAGAGTCATCTTTTGAAAGTTTAATTCCTCGCACTCCTGCTGCAGTTCGCCCCATCTCACGAGCATCCGCTTCTACAAATCGAATTGCCTGACCGTCTCTTGTTACGATCATGATGTCGTCTCCCTCTCCTACAAAGTGTGCTGTTACGAGCTTGTCACCATCCTTTAGATTAATAGCGATAATTCCGCTACGCCGTACGTCTGCAAAACTCTTAGCAGCCACCTTCTTTACTGTTCCGTCTCTTGTTACAAATAGAAGTCCCTTTGCATCAAGCTCAGCTCCCTTAGGCGCTGCAACTACATTAGTTACATTCTCGTCTGCAGCGAGTGCGAGGAAGTTTGCAATACTCTTTCCTTTTGTAGCACGACGCCCCTCTGGAATGTCATACATTTTTACCTGATATGCTTTTCCAGCATCGGTAAAGAAGAGTAGATCAGCGTGTGTTGAAGCAGTAATAAAGGTATCAACTACATCCTCCTCCTTTGTTGAAAGGTCAATAACTCCTACACCCCCACGCTTTTGCTTCTTGTACTCATTTGGATTTGTTCGCTTTACATACCCTCCCTTTGTTAGCACCAATACACTATCCTCCTCAGGAACAAGATCTTCTACTGAAATATTCTTCACTCCTCCCTTTACGATCTTAGTTCGACGATCATCTCCGTGCTTCTCTGAAAGCTCAGAAAGTTCTTTCTTGATAACCGTAAGCATTTTCTTCTCACTTCCAAGGATTGCTTTAAGTTCTGCAATAAGCTTCTGTACTTCAGCAAGCTCGTCCTCGATCTTCTGTCGCTCAAGACCTGCAAGCTTCTGCAGTCGCATCTCAAGAATCGCAGTTGCCTGACGGTCTGAGAACTTAAACTTCTTCATCAGTCCTGCGTGTGCTGTTGGCACATCCTTTGCAGCCCTGATGATCTTGATGATTTCATCAATGTGATCGAGTGCTTTCTTAAGCCCAAGTAAGATATGCTCTCGCTCCTCTGCTTTGTTTAATTCAAACTGTGTTCGGCGTTTTACAACATCCTTTCGATGGAGAATGAATTGCTCAAGCATCTCCTTAAGAGAAAGTGTCTGTGGTACACCATCTACCAAAGCAACGGTATTGTAGTGGAAAGTATCTTCAAGCTGTGTGTACTTATAGATATTATTTAAAACAGTCTGAGGATGTGCTGTTCCTTTAAGCTCAATAACGACACGGATATCACTTGTAGATTCATCTCGAATATCTCGAATACCTTCAATCTTCTTGTCTCGAGCAAGATCAGCGATCTTCATAATAAGATCTGACTTGTTTACCCTAAATGGAATTGAAGAGACAATAATCTGGAATCCTTTCTTATCCTCTACAATCTCAGCTTCTCCACGCACTACAACTCCCCCGCGCCCATTAGCATATGCGTGTGCAATATCCTTTTGATTAAATGCAATTCCTCCAAGCGGGAAATCAGGGCCTTTTACAAACTGCAGTAGGTCTTCTGTTGTTGCCTTTGGATTGTCAGCAAGGTACACAACCGCATCAACAACTTCTCCCAAGTTATGTGGAGGAATATTTGTTGCCATTCCAACAGCAATACCGAGAGTTCCATTTAGAAGAAGATTCGGCGCTATAGTTGGAAGCACTTCTGGCTCCTTTCGTGTTGCATCGTAGTTTGGCCGCCACTCAACAGTATCTTTCTCAATATCACGCAAAATATCCTCTGAGATCTTACTCATCTTTGCCTCCGTATATCGCATAGCAGCTGGAGAGTCTCCATCTACTGATCCAAAGTTTCCTTGCCCCAATACAAGCGGATACCGTGTTGCAAAGTCTTGGGCGAGCTTTGCCATAGCATCGTATACAGATGTATCTCCATGAGGATGATACTTTCCGAGCACTTCTCCCACTACCGCAGCTGACTTCCTAAAGCGAGCGCTTGATGTAAGTCCCATCTCCTTCATCGCAAAAAGAATCCTTCGGTGTACAGGTTTAAGACCGTCACGCACGTCAGGGAGTGCACGAGACGTAATTACAGTCATCGCATAATCGATGTATGCAGTACGCATCTCATCAACAATGTTCTGCTCGATTATATTCTTCGCAGCAACAACCTCCTCTTTTGGTGTTTCGTCCTTTTTAGCCATATTAGAATGTCAGTACAGTCTCTCGCTCAGGTTCTTCATCTATAGTAGAGCTTCGTCCTGTCTCTACAATCTCAAGACGAGCTTCTCCTTCGTATTGTCCTGGAGCCTCAAGCTCAGCTGAAACCTCTTCAATAGATGCTGCAGCTCCTGCAAGTCCTGTTTTAAATGTAGAAGCTAATTCAGAGATAGGATTTCCTCCATTTTCCTGTACTTCTGCTGCTCCTTTGTATGCAAGAGGTTTTGTAACAACCATAGTTACTCCCCAGATCATAAAAATAGAAAGTGTTACTGCAGCAGCTGAAGTATACGCGTACTGCTTTCGTACGTGCTCAGGCTTACTCCTTAGATTTTGAAGTTGTTGCTTCATACGCTTAGTACAATAATATCACCCTTTTTATCCGTTAGGTCCTTCTTTTTGATAGTTAGTTTATCAACTGGCTTCCCATTTGCTTCCTCTTTCTTAAACACCTTAAGAGCATCTTTGTCTCCCATTCCTTCATAGTGCATAGGAATGATAACTGATGCCTCAAGCTTTACTGCAAGCTTATGCGCCTTATCCGCATCAAGTACTCCACCTCCTCCAATTGGTACAAAAAGAATGTCCACCTCATCGAGTGCCTCCCGTGCATCAGCTGGAATACTGTCTTCGCTCATTGCTCCAAGGAAAACAAGTGTCATTCCTTCAAGCTCAACTACATACATAGTATTAAGTCCTTCAGGACCTCCATGCTCACTCTTTGTTAGATACCCGCGAATAGCAACTCCATTCTTCTCATATGCTCCCGGTCCACTTACAACAAATGAGTCATCCTTTGCTCCATTGAAATCAGGATGTTGCTTTGAGACAAGGGTAATATCTGCACCAAATCGTACAGGAGAGAGCTTTGAATCCTTGTGTGGAGGGTCAAAAAGGAGTGTTGTGTCACCAAAAGAGACTTTGAAACACTGTCCGCCGTGATGCGTAATAACCATTGCAAGCAGTATACCAAACCCACCAAAATACACAATATACCTAGTTTTTAAGCCATATTATCTATTTTTAGCAAGAACACAGCTTTTAGGGGTTGACAAGTTTTAGTAGTGTGGTAAGGTGCTGTGGTCGGGACGGCGACCAAGGACTTAAGCGAAAGCTTCTCCTTGGTAGGCCGTCGACGTGAACCTTAAGAAATCAACCTGTCGCCAACACATGGAGATCATTATGATCCATTCCATTCGGGGTTCCCCGAGCAATGCTCGCTTTTAATCCCGCCGAAATGACACCGATCTTGATCGACCTGGGCCGCCGCGCGGCCGCCGGCACCTGACTCGCGCTGGATGCGCAGAAAGGAAAACGTCATGAGGCCGTGATGGCCGAGGATTCAACCTTTTATAGTTGTAGATAGATAAAATTTCGGGGCTGCTATAGCTAATCAAAGCTTTGCAGCCCCACTCACAATACTAGTCAATAAGACTAGTATTTTTAATATCAGACAACTTGTTGACAACTTCATAACATTCTCGCAATAATAGACGAGTTGACCTTGCGTATTGTACGCAAGGTAAATTGGAAGGATCAACAAATGTTGAAACTTACCATCCGTTCCACGCACGATCCGGGCTGCCGCCGTAGCGCCACCCTGATCGAAGTGGATCAATGCGAGACCATCGCCAACGTCGCTCGATGAACGATCGCCCACAAGGAGGGAAACATGGATCCGCCCGAGTATTACCGCCCACAGCACTGCTGTGGGCTTTCTTTTTGTTTTCCTACATAAATTCTTGACCTCAAAGTAATTAATGCTACGTTTTAAGTACTTGCTTCATTCCGAAGTAGGTTGAACGGAGGTCTATCATGACCCATCACACCAGCTTTGCTGTCAACACGGAGCGAATCAACGCTGCTACTGTTGACTACACGCTCGCTGTTGAAACCGGCCGGACCGCCACGCACGGATAGTCCAGGTCGCCGTCGAATACTCTAAACCTGTGTGGGGAGCCCCAGTGCTCCTCATGCAGACACAGCTCACAGTTTAACTGTGGGTTTTTCTTTACTTTTCATACAAAAATAGCTATATTTCCATGACTTCAGTACGGAGTAATTAATTGACGTATGTAGCTAACACTGCGCTCTATAAAGCAGTACTAGATACGAAACTCCCGAACAAGACAATTACATATGTTTGGAACAAAAGAGATGGAACATCCTCTGAATCATTTGATTGAGGAGGCACCAGAGCCACCACAGCCAGGAGATACTGTAGAAGGAGAAATTGTAGCGATTGACCGTGGTCGTGTATACGTAGACCTTCCCCCATTTGGGACAGGTATTATCTATGGACGTGAGTACCTAAGTGCTTCTGATATTCTTCGAAAGAGCAATATTGGAGATGCTATTTCTGCAAAGGTTGTAGATAGCTCAGGACTTGATGGATACATCGAGCTTTCACTTAAGGAAGCACGCCAAGCTGCTATCTGGGGAGAGGCAGAACTTGCTATCGCAGGAGGTACTACCTACAACATCAATGTTGAGGATGCGAATAAGGGAGGACTTATTCTTAAGTGGCAAGGAATCGATGGATTCCTTCCAGCTTCACAGCTGCGAAGCGAACACTACCCTCGAGTACAAGATGGAGACAAGGATGAAATTCTTGGAGAACTTAAGAAGTTTATCGGTACTCCCCTTGCTGTTCGAATCATCACAGCAGATCCAAAGGAAGGAAAGCTTATCTTTACTGAGAAATCTCACGAAGAGGAAGAGGCAAAGACAGATGCAGTTGATAAGTACTCTGTAGGAGATGTTGTAGAAGGAACCGTAACAGGAGGTGTTGAGTTTGGTCTCTTTGTTGAGATTGAGCAGGGTCTTGAGGGACTTGTGCACATCTCAGAGATCGACTGGGCTCTTGTTGAGGACCCAGCAGCTCTCTACCCTGTTGGAACAGCAGTTAAAGTTAAGGTTATTGATGTGAAGGACGGAAAGGTTTCTCTTTCAATCAAGGCTCTTAAGGAGAACCCTTGGGATACTGCAGCAAAGAAGTACAAGAAGGACACTGAGGTTACTGGAGTTGTTATCAAGTACAACAAGCATGGAGCTCTTGCCTCTATTGAGGAAGGAGTTGCAGGACTTGTGCATGTTTCAGAATTTGAAAGCATGGCAGATCTTCGAGAGAAACTTGAGCTTGGAAAGACATACCCATTCACCATTACTCTCTTTGAAGCAAAGGAGCAGCGCATGACGCTCTCATACAAAGGATAATCAATTCCTTAATAAAAACACCCTCCGTCTGGAGGGTGTTTTTATTTTGACTTTTCTCTATTTGAGGAGTACCTTCGATATTAGAAATGTACTTAGCCAGGGAGGAAATAATGGCACAAGAAACTATTGGTGAGGGCGGAAGCATTGATGCAAACGGCAACTTTGTTCCTGCAAAAGGCGGAAGTCCGATTGTACCATTCGTGATTGACATCGTGGTTTTCGTCGGAATTGTCTGGGCACTCCTAAGTGGAATCTCCTGGATTGTAAACGCCCTCTAGATTTACCGAACCTATTTAACGGCTCACCTGTGTGAGCCGTTTCTACTGCTATACTCTTATGCAGAAAGGAGGTAAGGAAATGATACACCCTGATGATTTCCCTCCACGTGAACGCAGACAAGGACATAAATTCCTTTGGGGACTTTTGCTCGTTGGGGCAGTTCTTGCAGTTACTGCTATTCGATGCACCGGTGCTTAGCGCCAACTATTCACTTCATTCTGTGCAATCACGTGACCGTCGGCAAGGATAAGCTCAACAGCTTGCCTCGCCTTTTTCTTTGCCTTATTCCAAGTAGTCTTATCTTTTCCAAAATCACTCATCAAATACTTAAGTACTTTCTCCTCCCCCTTCGGCTTCTTTGTCTTCCCCTTGGGGGTTGCAGCAGATATCCCTACCCGAAGACGAATAAAATCTTTTGTTTTTATTCCTCGCATTATTGAGTCAACTCCCTTGTGTCCACCTGATCCTCCTCCAAAAGATATTTTTATCTTCCCTAAAGGCAAATCAAGATCGTCATAGATAACAATCATTTTCTTTGCAGCATTCACGCTCTTCACAATTTTAGATACCGCAGACCCAGACTTATTCATGAAGGTGTTTGGAGACAAGAGTGTCACCTTCTCCCCTTCTATTACACCTGTTCCCTTTTCTGCATTACTTGCCTTGTGCTCCTTCATTTCAATTCCATACTCATCTGCAAGCAAATCAATCACCATGCGTCCAACATTGTGCTTTGTATTTGTGTATTCCCCTCCCGGATTTCCGAGCCCAACGATTGTATGTGCCATTATTCGTGATTGTATCAGAAAAGACTCACATCGTGTGATGTGAGTCTTTTTTCTATAATCTCAAGCCTTTTGAAACATACTCAACAAAGTCTGTAGCAAATCCCTTTAATCTAAGTTTTTTCTCAAAAGAACTTTTTTTTACCTTATGCGGATAAGTTGTTAAACACTCTGTAATAGAAGAAGCAATTGCGTGCGCCTCAAAGGCAGTAAACGCACCACCATTTTGTAAGCGTTCTTCAATACCTCTTCCAAGCGCATGAACATACAAAACTGTTGCTGGATGCAAACCTTTTTGCGACATAATTCACCTCCAATCTTTACTCAAGCTACCTAAAAATTTTTCAAAATACAAGAAATTTGCATCGAACCTTTGAAGTAAGTACAATAGTGTCTACTTATGGCCTTTCTAAAGTTTGTTCTACGAGAAATTCTTGTTTTCCTACTCTTGGCCGTCCTCATTGTTGTTCCGTTTCGACTTTTTATTGCCCAACCCTTCGTTGTACAAGGTGCTTCGATGGAACCAACATACATAAATGGCGAGTACCTCATTATTGACCAGCTAAGTTATAGATTTGGTGACCCTAAGCGTGGAGATGTGATCACCTTCCGCTACCCAGAAGACCCTTCTGTCTTCTTTATTAAAAGAATTGTTGGACTTCCTGGAGAAACTGTCGTTGTAGAGGATGAGACAGTAACAGTAACCACTCCTGGAGTAGGAACAGTCCAGTTGGTGGAGCCATATGCAAAATTTGATGGCCCACTATTTGGAAGACAGAGCTTAACTCTAGATGAAGGAGAGTATTACGTCCTTGGAGACAATAGGCCACGAAGTGCTGACTCTCGTGTATGGGGAGCACTTCCTGAAGAAAATATTATGGGACGAGCATTCCTTCGATTACTACCACTTAACAACATTGATTACTTGCCAGGAATATAATATGGGACAGAATGACATTTTTCTTACAGTTGATCCTGATGTGCTTCTAAAGCGCACACATGCTATTGCCTCATACTATGGATTTGAGTACCTTCCTGACTTTTTAAATGCACGTAAAGATAGAAAAACGAAAGCAACATATCCAGATGGCATTGACCCAAAGACAATGGATCCGGTAAGTGGAACATTTGCACAATTCCTGCGACAAATGAAAGAGTACGATGTTGATCCAAATGGTCGACCTCGCTTCTTCTGGCACACCAATGCAACACCAGGGCGAAGGAGTCCAAAGCAACTAACAGTACACCTACATATTGTTGGAGTTGAAAAAGCTATTGCAGATGCTCTTATGGTGCGAACCTTCAAAGCACTTATACGAGACCTTACAAAAGAAGATCCTGTAGTACGAGTTAACTCTATGGGAGATCCAGATACGCTCGTTCGATACTCACGAGAACTTGGAAACTTCTTTAAGCGAAATATCACAGAACTTTCTCCACAGTGTCAGGCACACCTTCGAAATGACCCCCTTGAAGCACTTGATCATCTTCTTCGATACGAAGATGGCTTGGGACACCGAGCCCCCTCTCCTATGGACTACCTCTCTGAGAGCTCTCGTGTACAGCTTGAGGGACTTCTTGAGTACCTTGAGGCAACAAAGACTGAGTACGAGCTAACACCACACCTCTTTGATCGAAAAGGAAATCTTTCAGAGACAAACTTTGAGCTTGTAACAAGTGAAGGACCTATCGTACGCGGAGGACGGTACAACACTCTTGCAAGTAAGTTCTATAAAGAAGGAGGGCAAGTGGTTGGAGGCGTACTCCGAGCTAATGCAAAAACAGAAGCTGAACCAAAGCGAGTTCCAAAGAAAAAGAACTCTGCACCTATTGTATTTGTCCAGGTTGGACCTGAAGCAAAGAGACTTTCTCTTTCTCTTCTTGAAGAGCTTCGTGATGCAAACGTAAAGCTTGCACAGACTGTAGGTATTGAGTCACTCATCGACCAAATGACAGTGGCAGACAGCATCGACTCTCCATACCTTATGATCATGGGGCACAAAGAGGCTCTTGAAAACAGTGTGATAATTCGGGACCGAGCAACAAATTCTCAAACTACTGTACCTATTGATTCTCTTGTAGATGAATTACAGAAGCTTGCGTAAAGACTTCACTTTTTTACCCCTCTATGTTACATTTTCCGCACTATGAATAACGCAGTTCGCGTAGAAGTATCAAAGAAAGGGAGCGAGAATAGCACATCGCTTATTCGTCGTTTCTCACGTCGTGCTATGAGCGCGGCTATTGTGCGAACAATGCGAAATCGTCGATTCTTCGACCGACCTCTTTCAAAGAACGTGCAGCAGAAGAAAAAGCTTCACTCACTTGCAAAGCGAGCCAACTATGAGGAGCAGGTAAAGCTTGGTAAAATTGATCCAGCCGCACGTAAGCGTGGCCGACGCCGCTAATGGATACGAATTTTTCAATACGTAAAACTTCGCGGGGTATTCCCCCGCGAATTTTATATAAAGAGATCAAGAACGATATTCTCGGGAAGAGTTTTGATTTGTCTCTTGTTTTTGTTGGAGACATGCTTGCAACTCGTTTAAATATTGAACGAAGAGGAAAAGGATATACACCAAATGTTCTAACCTTTCCGTTAACTGAAAAGTCAGGAGAGATGTTTATTAATCTTCGTGAAGCGAAGCGTCAGGCAAAAAAATATGGTGTTCCATACAGAACTTGGACACTCCAATTGTTTATCCACGGCCTACTACACTTGGAGGGTATGGATCATGGCGCTACAATGGAAACAAAGGAGCAGAAGCTTGTGAGGAAGTACTCATAATCTAGCGCCTATGTTTTTTCCATGGCACGCCGCATTGCAACAGGTATTGATATTGGAACCCACCAGGTAAAGGTGGTTATTGCTGAGGTTGCCCAAACAAAAGGAGGAAGCACCTACCCCAAAATCCTAGGAACTGGAATCTCTGAAAGCAAAGGACTTAGGCACGGATATATTGTAAATAACACTGACGTTTCAAAGAGTGTTGCAGAAGCACACCAGCAAGCTGAGGCCGCTGCTGGTATTCAGACAAAGAAAGCGTTTCTTTCTGTTGGAGGTATTGGTATTGATGAGATTAAAACAACAGGAGAGACAATTATTCAAAGAGCAGACTCTGAGGTAACTGATCTTGATGTAGAAAAAGCTATTGAAGCTGCTCGAATGCTAGCTGAGCCGAACCTTACCAATCGAAGGGTGCTCCACCAAATTCCCCTCACCTATCGTCTTGATGGACATGCAGTCCACGGCAACCGTCCACAAGGGATGAGCGGAACAAAACTAGAGGTTGATGTGCTTTTCATAACAACTCTTAAGCAACACCATGATGATTTAGTTGCTGCAGTAGAAGAAATTGGTATTGAAGTACTGGACGAGATGGCGTCTCCCCTTGCAGGAAGTTTTGTAACTCTTTCAAAAGAACAGAAGATGAAAGGAGTGGTTCTTGCAAACATTGGAGCTGAGACAGTGTCTGTTGTTATTTATGACCACAATGTTCCTGTGTCAGTTAAAGTTTTTGATATTGGAAGTGCCAACATTACCGACGACCTGGCACTCGCTCTTCGCATTCCTCCAGAGGATGCAGAGAAGCTAAAGCTCAATAAATTAGCTGGAGAAGGATATCCAGAGAAACGAGTGCAGTCTATTATCCAACAACGACTTAAGGCTATCTTTGCACTCATTGATGCGCACCTTAAAGAGATTGGGAAGAACCAAATGCTTCCTGCTGGAGTTGTGTTAGCTGGAGGAGGAGCTGGGATTGGAGATATTCGAGACATTGCACGAAGTTGCTTGAAGCTTCCATCACGAACAGCACAGCTGCAGGTACCGGAGAACACCCAAATAAAGGATTCTTCATGGGCTGTTGCATATGGACTTACTATTTGGGGTCTTACAAGTGAACAAGAGACAGGTGCAAGTACCATGATTCGAGGAGCTGGGAACTCTTTTACAAAATTCTTCAAACAGTTCCTTCCATAGGACACAAATAGAGGTGACATGTCAACGCTTTGCAAGCGCTGTTTCATTTCTGTATGATAGGTAGCAACTAATTAAGCGCGTAAGATATGGCAAGAAAAGTACAGCCCGACGTAGAATCATTTGCACGAATTCGAGTGGTTGGAGTTGGAGGGTCAGGAAACAATGCGGTTAATCATATGATTAACTCAAAAGTGAAGGGAGTTGAGTTCATTGCGATCAATACTGATGCGCAAGATCTTCATAGGTCACTAGCAAAGAGGAAAATTCATATTGGAAAGAACGTAACACGAGGATTGGGAGCTGGAGGACATCCAGACACGGGACAGCGAGCAGCCGAGGAAACTCGTGAAGAAATTCAGGAAGCACTAAAAGGTTCTGACATGGTATTTGTTACCTGCGGAATGGGAGGAGGAACAGGAACAGGAGCAGCACCTGTTATTGCACGGATAGCTCAAGAAGTAGGAGCACTTACTGTGGCTGTTGTTACAAAGCCATTCTCATTTGAAGGACAGCAACGAACACGGACTGCAGAGCACGGACTTGCAGTACTTAAGGATTCAGTAGATGCGCACATCGCTATTCCAAACGACAAGCTGCTAACTATTGTTGATCAGAACACAACAAGCAAATCAGCGTTTGCTATGTGTGATGACATTCTTCGACAAGCTGTTGAGGGAGTATCAGACATTATTACAACCGCAGGAGAAATTAATACTGACTTCAATGACATTAAGTCAGTTATGGAGGCTGCAGGACCTGCCCTTATGGGAATTGGAATTGCAGATGGTGACACTCGAGCTAAAGATGCTGCAGAGATCGCTATCAATTCCCCACTTCTTGATGTATCTATCTCAGGAGCTAAGGGAGTATTGCTTGCTGTTGCAGGAAGCGATGATCTTGGAATCCTTGAGGTTCAGGAAGCTGCAAAGGTTGTAACTGAAGCAGTTGATACTGATGCGAAGATTATCTTCGGAATCATGAAGGACGAGAAGCTTAAGAAGGGTCACATCCGTGTAATTGTTATCGCAACAGGATTCCCAGAAAAAGGTTCGAATGTTGTACCTGAGCGAAACACTTCCCTTTTCTCACTTCCACGAAAGGAACAGGAGGATGAGAGGGACCGAATCTACAATTCAGTAATTCCAAAGAGCAAGGAGGTTACAGAAGAAAAGAAAGAAGAAGTACCGGTAGTAGAAGAGCCTCTTGAAGAAGAAGTAATTGAAGACGAGGACGATAATCAAAAAGATAATCTAGGAGGAGCAATTCCTTCATTCTTACGACGCAATAAGTAAAAGCAAACACTCTCTGTTTGATGTATACTGGGCTGTAATAACAGCTCAGTTTTCATTTTATGCAGTATGATCTTGTAATTATTGGAGGAGGACCCGCAGCAGTATCTGGCGGGATTTACGCAGCTCGTAAAAAACTAAAGACTGCACTTATTGCCACAGAGATTGCAGGACAAAGTGTTGTCTCAGAAGGTATCCAAAACTGGATAGGAGAAGTTTCTATTCCTGGAGCAGATTTGGTTAAGAAGTTTAGAGAACACCTAGATGCCTATAAGGGAGATATTGTGGAGATTCATGAGGGACAAACAGTAAGTAAGGTTGAAAAGAAAGATGAAGGACACTTTGTTACAACAACAGACAAAGGAGAGACTTTTGAATCCCGCGCTGTGCTTGTAGCATCTGGTGCTGTGCGAAGACGACTTCCTGTACCTGGAGCAGATGAATTTGAGCACAAAGGACTTACCTACTGTGCTAGTTGTGACGGACCTCTCTTTACTGACATGGACGTTGTAGTTGTTGGAGGAGGAAATGCTGGATTTGAAACTGCAGCGCAGCTTCTAGCCTATACAAAGAGTGTTACTCTTCTACACCGAAGTGACTCATTTAAGGCAGACCCTGTGACTGTAGAGAAAGTTCTTGCAGATCCAAAGATGACTGCCATTACAAATGCTAATACTAAAGAAGTACTTGGAGATAAATTTGTAACTGGAATCAAGTACGAAGTTAATGGAGAAGAAAAAGAACTTCCAGTTGCTGGAATCTTTGTAGAGATTGGAATGGTTCCTTCAACAAACTTTGTAGAAGGACTTGTAGCCCTAGATGATTACAAGCGAATCAAGGTTGATGGAAAGAGTCAGCAGACAGAAACTCCTGGTATCTGGGCAGCTGGAGATTGTACCGATGAGCTCTATCACCAAAACAATATTGCTGCAGGAGATGCAGTTAAAGCACTTGAGGATATTTACGTACACCTAAAGGCTAAGTAAATGAAAAACATACGAACATTGCCTCAACTGCTTGTTCGTATTTTCATACGTCCCGTATTTCCCTTTTTCCAATGGCTTGTTGTTACTCTTGGAATTATCAAGGCTCCTCCACGACAAGAGTTCCTTCTTGGAAAGTTGAGAGAAAATCTTTCATTTGATGAGGTACATAAACTTCTTAGAAAAGAAGGTTTTTATACAAACCGTATTGCCTTCATTGATCCAGGACAAGTTCTTAGCATGCGACGATTGGATGAGGAAAAACCTGACTGGCAATATCATATTCGTATTTTTGAAGATGGAGAGATTCGAGGACATTATGAGAAAACTCCCGAAGACCACCCCTTTGAACACTTAAACAATGTTGGGTTTGAAAATAGAGCCAACATGTTCTCCACATGGACTAAAAACATAACTTGACAGAATTATACTGCGGGTGGTATAATGTAAACAGTTACGTACATTGGGTATGTAACTGTTCTTTACATGGAGGCTGTTATGGCCAAAAATCTTGCAGATGACCTGCGTCAGCGCAAAGAAGACCGCACGCAACACCGTCCTGCTTTTTCTGACAGGAACGGATGTGTGCACTTTGGGGAAACTCAAAGAGCAGCACAGCTTGTTGCGGCTGAAACGAATCGGTCCTACGGCGCAAACGGTGGTCGTCGCGACTAACCAAGAATACGACTCAGAGAGACGAGTCATTGGGGACAGAATTCTGTTCTGTCCCCTCTTCTTTTGAGCTCATGAACATATTCGTGACCTCAAAGAGAGGATCTTTACACGGAGGTGGTGATGGATACTGTCAGAATTCTCTGGCGGTCTAAACACCCGCCAACAAATAAACATAAACAGCTCCTTGAAGAGCTGTACGCAGGGAAAAAAGTTATTCTTTCTCCAGATGCAAATTGGATCAAGCACGCACATCACGTTGCTGAAGAATTCAAGACTGGAGAGTATGACGACCTGTTTGTGAATGCATCCTGGACCGTTCTCGATGCAATTGCAAAATGTGGCACACCGCCACTCATTGCAATTCTTGAAGAAAGTTCAGAACAAGATGCCGATCTTCATGACGGCAGAACTCACAAACAAGTGGTTGAAATTCGTCGCTTTAAGCAACTTATTATCGACCACACAAAACCTCAACCGTATGAGTTGAAGAACTAAGCCGCTAGGATTTATCCGGCGGCTTTTCTCATGCCCTAGGCACAGAAATTCTTCGAATAGATTCGTTTCTATGAATCAATTCATCATCTCGAATTGAACAAAATAACTCATATTCATTTTTACACTCTCTTCCATAGAATTTTAGAAACTCACTCTCTATGTGGCGCTTCTTAAGCTCATCTCCACACTCTTCAATAAATTCTGAATACTGTTCATACGCATGAGACTCAAAAAGGTAGTTGAGCTCAAGTGCTGACTTTCGGTGCACCGTATAAAGAACAGCGCTCACGATGTAATAAAAGAATGAAAATAGAAGAGGGATAAGATAGTGCCTAAATGGTCCTCCAAGACCTTCCCTCTTGCAAATCTGTGTCATTACAACAACATGCATGGTCTCATTATCCTGCGCCACACGCCCAAAACGAGATGTGTGCGTTAGATTAATAGCCTTTTGCTCATTCCCGTACATGGCAGTTAAAAACATGTATGAGATCCATTCCCACGACTGATATGGGATACGTGCAATAACTTCTACTGCTTTAAATTTTTCATACGATGGCTTCTTCCCGTATACGGTATTCCCTGCAAATACGAGTATCCAACCAAAAATATTAGGAATAATTCCTACCTTGTATTCGCCACAAGCATTTTCATACCCCTTCTTAAATTCTGAGTCTTTAAGCTTTTCTACCAACTCCTCGTGTCTTTTGTCCATATGACTCTAGTATATACGTATTGTTTGATTCTGGCGTTTTCTCCCCAAAATGCTACAATCGCGGCTACTTACGGCCCTATCGTCTAATGGTTAGGACACCAGGTTTTCATCCTGGAAATCGGGGTTCAATTCCCCGTAGGGTCACAGAATTTCAGGCTCGTTCGTAAGCCTCACGCCAGTTTCAGACTCAACTTTCTTTTGAACTTTCTCAAAAAGTTCCTGTATTTGCGATGCTGTTGCCTCACCTTTATTTACAATCATATTTGCTTGAGTCTCTGAAATACACGCATCTCCCACACAAAGTCCCTTAAGCCCTAAATCATCAATAAGTGCAGCACCTGGAATTTTAAATCCGTCTTCTGTTTTAAACACAGATTTCTTTACCTTCTCTGAGAGATTATATTTCTCAAGATCATCCACTTCTACATTTTTGAAAAATGAACCAACACTCCAAATATTCTCTGGGTCTAAATCTTTTCCTTTTCTAATTTCTATTACCTTCTCTCTAATTTCTTTCTGTGTTGGATTATCTTTAAAGTTTTTTAGACTTCGATACTTTGTAATTGGCTTTGGTTTTTTAGAAAGTTCTAAAGTTAATGAATGAACAATATACTTTCCTTTCTTATCAGTATTGAAAATACTTCTCCTGTACCCAAAGCCGCAATCTTCACAAAGAATTCGCTCATACATCTCTGTCTCAATATTAAAAGCATTTACGCTTTTAATATATGAAGATGCCTCAACTCCATACGCTCCTACATTTTGTATAGCGAGCCCTGCTACAGTTCCTGGAATAAGTGAGAGATTCTCAAGGCCCCAATACCCCTTCTCTACCGTCTCTTGAATGAAACTGTCTAGATTCTCTGCAGCACCTACAGAAATAGTTACACTCTCTTCATCTTCTTTTAAAACTTCACTTCCCTTCACATCAAGTTGTACGACAACCATATCAAGCACCCTCTCTGGAAGAACAATATTGCTTCCCCCACCAAGCACAAATATTGGAAGATTCTTTTCTTTTGCAAATGAAGCTGTGGCCTGGAGGTCATTTGTCTCAACAAAATATTGAGCAATACCACCCACTTTTAGCGTTGTCTTGTCTTTCAGTTCAACTCGTTCAGAAACCTTCATTTCATTGAATAGTACCAATAAATAGGCTAGGCTTCACCTATGAAAATCCTAGCGATTGAAACCTCATGTGACGAGACAGCTGTTGCTGTTATTGAAGCTACTGGAGACTCAAAATCTGCAGAATTTAACGTGCTTGGAAATGCACTTCTTTCGCAAATTGAACTACACCGAGAGTACGGTGGTGTATACCCATCTCTTGCAAAGCGAGAGCATGCAAAGAATCTAACTCCTATTACACGAGCAGCCCTAACTGAAGCTGAGATGATTGTGAGCAATAGAGTTGACCTTAATGATGAGGTGAAGGCAAAAATTACAGAGCTCCTACACAGAGAGCCTGAAATGACATCTGCATTCCTTGAATTCGTACAAGAAGTTGAAGTTCCTAACATTGATGCAATTGCGATAACACACGGACCAGGATTAGCTCCCGCTCTTTGGGTTGGTGTTAACTTTGCACAAGCATTAGCACTCGCATGGGATAAACCTCTTGTTCCAGTAAACCACATGGAGGGACACATTGTCTCTTCACTTCTTAAAGAGAACAAAATTGAGAACGTAAAGCTTCCACTCCTTGCTCTCCTTATCTCAGGAGGCCACACAGAGCTTGTACTGATGAAGGACTGGCTTTCATATGAACTTATAGGACAAACACGAGATGATGCTGTTGGAGAGGCTTTTGATAAGGTGGCACGTATGATGGATCTTCCATACCCTGGAGGACCTGAGATAAGCAAGCTTGCAGAGAAAGCACGAGAAGAAGGGCTTGAGGAAGTATTCAATCTCCCCCGCCCTATGCTTGATTCAAAAGATTGTGACTTCTCTTTTGCGGGACTTAAGACTTCTGTTCTCTATGCTCTTAAAGAACTCCCGAATTTAAACGGTGAAGACAAGAAAAATATTGCACACGCATTTGAAAATGCAGCAGCTGATGTACTAAAAGCAAAAACCCTTAAAGCTATTGAAGAGCATGGAGTGCAATCTCTTGTGCTTGGAGGAGGAGTATCTGCAAACCATCACATACGAAGAGTTTTTGAAGAAACCATCTCTGAGAAACATCCTGAAGTTGATCTCTATCTCCCAGAGCCAAAACTCACAACCGACAATGCCATTATGATTGGTGTTGCAGGATACTTCAGAGCACTGAGAAAAGAATTTGCTACAGAGATAAAAGCAGACGGAAATCTAAAAGTGCACTAAATATCCGCTTCAAAAGCGGGTATTTTTCTGATACTCTGGTCAGATATGCACGAGAAATTCGAAAAACCATACGATCCGCAGGAAACGGAATCTCGTATCTATCAAATGTGGGAGGAATCAGGACTTTTTAATCCAGAGAAGTCTATTGAGGCTGGATATACAGATGAAAATGCTGAGTCATATACCATTGTCCTTCCCCCACCGAATGTAACTGGAGTACTTCACATGGGACATGCTTCGATGCTCGCCATTGAAGACCTTCTTATTCGTTACCACCGAATGCAAGGAAAGCGAACTCTTTGGATCCCAGGAACTGACTCTGCCTCTATTGCTACACAGAGCGTAGTTGAGAAAAAAGTTCAAAAAGAAGAAAAGAAAAATCGCCACGACCTTGGACGTGAAGTATTTCTTGAGAGAATTGCTGACTTTGTAGAAGATAGTAAAAATACAATAATCTCTCAGGTCAAAGCCATGGGATCGTCACTTGATTGGTCTCGCTACGCTTTCACAATGGATGAGACACGAACCAATGCTGTGAATGAGGCGTTTATCCGAATGTACAATGCAGGACTTATTACACGCGGACACCGGAGCGTAAACTGGGACCCGAAAGGACAGACTACGATTTCAGATGATGAGGTTGAATATAAGGAAGAAACAACAAAATTCTACTACCTAAAGTACGGGCCATTTACCATTGGAACTGCACGACCTGAGACAAAATTCGGAGACAAATACGTGGTAATGCATCCAGATGATGAGCGGTACAAGGAGTATGAGCATGGGCAGCAACTAGAAGTTGAGTGGATCAATGGGAAAATTACCGCAACCATCATCAAAGATGAGGCTGCAAATCCTGAGTTTGGATCAGGAGTTATGACCATTACCCCATGGCACTCTGCAATTGATTTTGATATCGCAAAGAAACACGATCTTGAGTATGAGCAGATAATTGATTTCTACGGAAAACTTCTTCCTGTTGCAGGAGAGGAGTTTGAAGGAATGAAGATTAGTGAAGCTCGAGAAAAGATTATTGAGAAACTTGATGGCAAGGGACTTGTTGAAAAAATTGATGAGGACTACGTTCACAACATTGCTATTGGAGATAGAACAAAGGCAACTATTGAACCTCAAGTTATGGAACAGTGGTTTATTGATGTAAATAAAAAAATCACCCTTCCAGAGTCACACATAACTGGAATTAAAGATGGACAAGAAGTAACACTCAAAGAACTTATGATTGCTGCTGTAGAAAGTGGTGATGTTGATATTATTCCAAATCGTTTCAATAAGATTTACTTCCACTGGGTAAATAATCTACGCCCATGGTGTATTAGCCGACAGATTTGGTACGGACACCGCATCCCCATGTGGTACAAGGATGGTGAGGCAAAAGCTCAAGTTGAATCTCCTGGAGATGGATGGGAGCAAGACCCTGACACACTCGATACATGGTTCTCTTCAGGACTTTGGACACTCTCAACACTTGGGTGGCCAAATAACGAAGAAGATCTAAAAATCTATCATCCAACCTCAGTACTTGAGACAGGACACGACATTATCTTCTTCTGGGTTGCTCGAATGATCCTTATGACAACATTCCTTACTGGAGAAGTTCCATTTAAGAAAGTATTCCTTCATGGAATGGTTCGAGATGCTAAGGGAGCAAAGATGAGTAAGAGTAAAGGAAATGGAATTGATCCACTTGATCTTATCTCTGAGTATGGGGCAGATGCTTCTCGCTTTGCACTCCTTACAGGAGCAGCTCCAGGAAACGACATTCCTCTTGATGTACAGCAAGTGCGCGGGTACAAAAAGTTTACAAACAAGATCTGGAATGTTGCACGTTTCGTTCTAACTCACACTGATGGCGTAGACCTTTCAAAACGCCCTGACTTCTCTGAAGATGATGAGAAAGATCTTGAAGAACTTAATGCAATGGTAAATGAAGTTACTGAGCACCTAGATACCTACCGATTTGATCTTGCTGCAGACCGTGCATACCACTACTTATGGCACACATTCGCTGATATTATTATTGAGAAGAGTAAAGAAGAGCTTGAGGGAGACCGTAGAAGCACTGTGCAGTGGAAACTCTATTTCATCCTTATAACAGTATTGAAAACTCTTCATCCATTCATGCCATTTGTTACTGAAGAAATTTGGCAGTCTCTTGATACAAAAGAGTCTCCGTATCTTTTTGTTGCAAAATGGCCTAAAGCCTAAATGCCTGAAATACAAACTTTTATATATGCATTCCTTGGTGGACTTTTACCCGCTTTAGTTTGGCTATACTTCTGGCTTAAAGAAGATTCACGATGTCCTGAACCACGACATCTTATTTTCTTTGCTTTTGTACTTGGAATGATCGCTGTGCCACTTGTGCTTCCCTTCCAGAAGTGGGCAATAGCGCACTATGGAGAAATAAGCACTTCTGTTGTTTTTGTATGGGCTGCAGTTGAAGAACTTATGAAGTACGGAGTGGTTGCAGCTGCAATTCTTTGGCGCAAAGCAGTGAATGAACCAATTGATGCAATGATGTACATGGTTACTGCAGCGCTTGGTTTTGCAGCACTTGAAAATACACTCTTTCTCCTGGCCCCTATTGCAGATGGAAATCTTATCGATAGTTTTATAACAGGAAATCTTCGCTTCCTTGGTGCAACACTTCTACATGTATTGGCTTCTGCTGTTGTTGGTTTTGCCATGGCAATCTCTTTCTATGCACACAAAAAACTCATGCCAATCTATACGAGCATTGGACTTATCCTTGCGATCGCATTGCATACAATCTTTAACCTACTTATAATTTCAGGTGAAGGATACAACACGTTAACTGCATTCTTCTTTGTTTGGATCGGTGTAGTTATTATCTTGGTGTTGTTTGAAGTTGCACGACTAATTAGACGCACACCAAAGAAGCGTGACGAATGCTAATGTATGTTTGGAAAAAAGAAAAAACAATCACTATTTGAAAAGTTAACTGGAAGCGTAAGTCTGAACGAAGACTTCGATGCTTTTGAAGATGATTTTAAACCTGAGATTGCAGAAGAAGTACCTACAAAGAAGATTTCAGTAAATGAACATGATGAACCTCTTCCACCTGAGATGGAAGAGGAGGAGCCAGAAAATGAAGCTGAGGGGCAACTTCCTGTTGATGTGTATCAAAGTACTAATGAGATTGTTATTCGTGCATTTGTAGCTGGAGTGCGCGCTGACATGCTCGACCTCTCTATTACACGGGACATGGTTACTATCTCAGGAGCCCGTGAGGCACGAGAAGAAGTAGACGCAGCAGATTATTTTCATAAAGAACTTTATTGGGGATCATTCTCACGAACTATTCTCCTCCCTCAAGAGGTGGATGTAGATGCATCAACAGCATCAGCAAAAGACGGATTGCTTACTCTTATCCTTCCAAAGCTTGATAAGGCAAGGCAGACGAAACTGAAAGTGAAAAGCGGATAAGAAAAAGGCGATCACATGATCGCCTTTTTCTTTTGGTGCTGAGAGGCAGATTCGAACTGCCGACCCCTTGTGCTTCAAACAAGTGCTCTAACCAACTGAGCTACCTCAGCATTATTCTGGTGCTTCCACTTTATTACTCTCTATCGCGTTTTGAAATGCATCGAGCCCTGGAATATTAATAAACTGTTGCAGAATACTTGTATCCCCTGACTTAATAGTCTCAAACGTAGTAGTTGCTCCATCAACGTACGGCTTTAGAAGAGAGAAATAGATGAAGATTGGAAGTCCAAGGATAACCCCCCAGATAATGAGACGGATGATTCCACTCATAAACATTCCACGCTGAATACCCCGAATCCGCCTATTGTTCTCTTTCGAGATACGAAGGCTTTCTTTAACCATTCTTTCTAGTCTCTGATCGTCATCCATACGATGGGTCTTAATATAGCAAAGATATTGGATTTTGAAAGAATTTAAGCGCCGTACATGTGCACGGCGCTTAATTGTCACTCGACTTCCTGAACAGTTTCCACAGACTCTTGAGGAGCACTCTGGATACCTGTTCCGAGGGCTGTCACAGCACCAATGATCACAACTGCAATCAGTGCAGCGATAAGACCATACTCAATGGCTGTGGCCCCGCCTTCATGACCTCGGAATTTCTTCGAAAAGTTCATGTCCTCTCTCCTTTTCTGGACCATAAGAACTTATCATTTTAAATATAAAAATACTAGTGTAGAGCACCGACCTTTAGGTCGAACCCTTTTGGCTTTGTTGGTAGAAATATCAAAAAAGAAAAGCCCCTCCAGAGCACCACAAAGTGATGGGAGGGGCTGACCGCGGCCAGGTTTTCACCTAGCCTGTTTATTCTGTTCGCGCAAAGCACGAATGTACGCATTGGGCTTATAGTTTGCCGCTGCATCAGTGGCAAACTTCCCGATTTCAGCAAGCTTACGCTTTACTGATTTTCGTTTGTTTGCCGCCCTTGCTGCCATGGCAACCTCCCAATATTGACCATATAAAATATACCACAACTCATTGTTTTTAATAAGCGTGCCTTGCCTCTTCGAAAAAAATGTTTTGTGTCACCACCAGGAGTCGAACCTGAATCTAGAGTTTAGGAAACTCTTGTTTTATCCATTAAACTATGGCGACAGAATGTCTACTGTAAGAATTTTTGAGATTCTCTATCCCTTCCATTATTAAAAGAAATTCCTCAATGTTCTTCTTTACACGTACACGACACATACCATACTCCAAATTGCTTTTATTACCAGCAGGGATTATGTAAATACTGTGCAAATTGCTTTTTGGAAGATTTAGAACATTTAGCCAGAATTTTGCAGCTTTTTGTTTATCTATATTCTCGTGTACTCGTATGGTTACAATAAACCTATTAGAACTAATGCCAAGATCCTTTAAGAGCTCTACAAAGACCTTTAGCATATAAGAATCTGAGTTTATAAAAGAGAGCTCTCTTTTTGTTCCTTCTCCCCAATAAAGACCTAGGAGGAGGAGATACTTTTCTTTTTTCGATAAACTTGTTCCTAATATTCTTTTTGCAGCTTTTTGAGCTTCAACTTTTCTTTTTGAGGCTCTTTCTGTACTTAACCCCCTCCTTTTCTTTATGCGTGCAGATGCATGGTCATTTAAAATCACATCCTTTGTATATCTCCATACTGTTGCCCTTGGCACATTAGTTAGGGATTCAATCTCAGGAATACTTTTACCTGATTTTCTTAGTTGAATAATATTTTGAATAGTTTCTGCAGAATACTTATACATGAATATATCATATCATCCTAGGAGAATATTTTATCCATTTTATACAAGTATCAAAAAACCGCCTGATAGGCGGTTTTAAACTTTATAGTCCTAGATTCTGCTTCAGCTTGTCTTCATCGTATCCAATGATCATCTCCTCTCCGATGAACACTACTGGCACTCCCATCTGCCCACTTTTTTCAATCATCTCTGCTCGCTTCTCCTGGTCTGTTGAGACATCAAACTCTGTATACTCAACATTATTTTCCTTGAAAAACTCTTTTGTTGTCTGACAAAAATGACAAGTTGGTGTGCTGTAGATTACTACTTCTTTATCCATGTGTATCAATTCTATTCGTAATTAAAAGCAAGTATACCACTACTCAAATAAACTCAAAAACCATGGGATCAAACCTTTTGGAGATTCTTTAGGGGTTGTTGTTGCAGGAAGTGCATCCAGTACCACTATCACCTCTTCCCCTTCTTTTGCCACATCAAAAGTATTCCGAACAAGCGCTTCTTGGCCACGTGATGTATTTAAAACAGCAAGATCAGCATCAAGTACTCTTTCGCGCTCTTCAACACTCTTAAATTCACGGAAAGCTTCTGCTCTGCGCATCCCAGCCTCACGCTCTTTTTCAAACAGATTAAAAACAACTAGGGATAGGAACCCTACAGCCAAAATAAGAAAAAATAGTGTGATTCGATTATAAAATGGAGAAATCCCTCTTTTCGCTCGCCTTGCCATATATGCTAGTATAGCACCATGTTATTTGACCCTAAGGTACAAAAAGCACTCAAATATGTATTTATTGTCTTCGCAATTCTTCTTGCGTTTTCAATGACCTTTGCCTTTGCCCCAATCTTTACAGGAGGATACTAGGAATTCTCCCCCTTTATCATATTCATAAATACTTCCTCTGGAATATTTACTTTCGCATTTGCAAGAGCTTTCTTCTTTCCCTTCTTCTGCTTCTCCAGAAGTTTTTTCTTTCTTGTTATATCTCCTCCATAAAGATGTCCTGTTACATCTTTTTTAAATGCAGAAAGTGTCTTTGATGAAAGAATGCGTCCCATTGCCTGAGCCTGTAGCTTTGTAACAAACTGCTGCCGCGGAAGCACACCATGCAGTTTCTCTACAAGTTTTTCAGCATCTTCTTGTGCACGTCGTCTTGAAACAATTCGTGTAAATGCAGGGACTGGCTCTTCCGCAACCAACACATCAAGACGAACAACATCAGCGTCTCGCATTTCAAGAATTTCATAACTTAAAGAAGCATATCCACTTGAAACACTTTTTACACGATCAAAGAATCCACGCATAAGTTCTCGAAGGGGCATCTCTGCAACAATTTCTATACGCCCGTCTCCAAATGTAGAAGTGTCTCCAACCACCGCCTCATGTTCATAGAGAAGCTTCAATATATTGTCGATAGTATCTGGAGTTGTAATGAGTGTAATAAGTACCCATGGCTCAGAAACACTTTCTATATCTCCATGGTCAGGAAACTTTGAAGGTGTATACACAACTATTTTTTCTCCCTTTTTATCCGTAACTTCATAGGTAATGGTTGGCATCGTAACAACAAGTGCCAAGTTAAATTCTCGCCTCAAACGCTCCATAATTATCTCAAGATGAAGCATTCCTAGGAAACCACACCGAAAACCTCTTCCAAGCACTCCTGAGGCCTCCTCCTCAAAGGATAGAGACGAGTCTGTTAGCTGTAGGCGCTCAAGTGCTTGGCGTAAGATGGGTAGATCATCTTGTCCTTCAGGATATACAGAAGCCCACACAACTGGACGTACATCTTTGTACCCTGGAAGCGCAGGAAGCTTGCCGTCTTTCTTTCCTACTGTGTCTCCTACCGAAACCACTCCTGGCTCTTTGATACCAGTCACCACATACCCAATCTCTCCACAAGACAGAGAGTCTGCAGGAGTTTCCTTTGGCATAAACACTCCAACCTCCTGGGCTATAAAACTCTTTCCTGCTTCTTTAAAATAAAGCTGATCTCCTTTTTTAATAGACCCATCAAAAAGTCTGGAGAAAAGAATAATTCCTCGGTGATTAGAATAATCAAAATCAAAAATAAGTCCTCGAGGCTCCGACTCATTGTTGTTTTCTGGAGCAGGCACTTTATGTATAAGCGTACTTAAAAGTTCTTCTGCACCCTCTCCTGTCTTCCCTGACGTATGAATAATCTCATCCTTAGAACACTTTAGGAGATTCATGATTTCTTCACTCACCTCATCAATACGTGAGTATGGTGAATCAATTTTTGAAAGCACAGGAATAATCACACACCCCTGGTCTTTTGCCATAGCAAGTGTTGAGAGTGTTTGTGCCTGCACACCCTGCGTACTATCAACAAGCAGCACCACCCCTTCTACTGCATTAAGAGCTCGCGATACCTCGTACGCAAAGTCGATGTGCCCTGGAGTATCAATAAGATTAATGATGTACTCCTCGCCCTTGTTCTCATACTTCATACGAACGGGCTGCATTTTAATTGTGATACCTCGCTCTCTCTCGAGATCCATTTGATCAAGAACCTGATCTTTCATTTCTCGAGCAGTAATAGTTTTTGTATGCTCAAGAAGCCGGTCTGCAAGAGTCGACTTCCCATGATCAATATGGGCAATAATTGAAAAATTTCGTATCTGCTGCATTTAGAATTCTGATTGCGGCTCAAGCTTCTTTTTTACAAGAAAATTGCTTATTCCTGCCCTAATCTCCTGGAACTCTTTATTTGAAAGTCCCCACAGAACAAAAAGGAATACCGTAAGACCCAGGGTACCAGCAAGTACACCTTGTGCAAGTACTGCAGTAAGAGATGTTAGTGCAAAGATTCCTCCCAACAAACTAAGCGTTAGATACGCTGTAGCTCCTCCAATAACAGCAGCAGCAAAGCTTTGGAAGAATACTGGCACTACAATCTTTGCAAAACCTTTGTATCGATGTGCAAAAAGAACAAAAGCAAGCACTCCTGCAAATATCTGCCCTAGTGCAACACCAAGTGCTATAGAAGCAATTTCTGTTCCTGGAACAAATGAAATTCGAAGAATTGATTCTATGAAATATGTATACCCCGGAACATTTCCATGCACATACAGAAGTCCCATGGCTGCAAATATTGAGACTGCGGCACCAGCTCCTTGAATTATTAGCGGAATGAAGGTTTTTCCTGCAGCGTAGTATGCTCTTGCAATCAAAAGTACGAGAGCCTGCCCAACAAGTGCAGTAACAAGGAGTGCGAGCACCGCCGCAGTAAGACGAGTATCATCCCATGTAAATTCTCCTGACCCCAAAATCACACGTACAAGATGTGCTCGGAGCACCACGAATATAACAAGAGCAAATGTTGACCAAAGAATTAAGTGCCGAGCAGCATCAGCAACTCTTTTTACAAAGTTCTCAACTTCATTTGCAGCATAGAGTGTTGCAAGCGTTGGAAATGCAACAACCGCATACGAGGCACCAATAAGTGCAAGTGGCACTCCCTCTAAGTTATACGCAAAACTAAAGATTGTTATTGAACCCTCCTTAAGCGGTGCTGCGAGCATTGTTACAACAACAGCAATGATTATGTGAGAAGAGAGCGCGAGCGCACGTGGGAAAGAGTGAATTATGATGTGCCGTAATTTTTGTACATCTGGAAACTTTAGGTACGGAGCAAGTCCAGAAGAAACAACTATAGGAATGTGCAGTGCCATATGCATAAACGCACCAAGAACTACTCCGTACCCAAGACCTGCAATACCAAAAAGAGGTTCTAGAACAAGAATTCCAAAGATAATTCCTACGTTATAGAACACTCCTGATAATGCATAGAGCAAGAACCTTCTTTCAAGCTGGGTGACGCTACTTATAACGCTTGAGATACCAAGTAGTATTGGCTGCAATAGCAATATTCTCGTAAGCAGCACAAACTCAGAAAATAGAGACGAGTCTGCAAAACTTGGATATAGCGCTGTTAGGATTTGCGGCGTAAATGCTGCAGCAACAGCAGCTGTTGCTCCCAGCACAATAGTTAGGAACATAACCGCATCAGAAAGTAATTCTCGAGCTTTCTTTTTTGATTCTTCTCCTGCTCTTGCAATAAGAGGAATCAAAATATATGCAGATACTAGCGATGCAATAAGCGCAAAGAGAAGATCCGGCAATTTAAATGCAGCGTAGTAGATATCGAGCAATTCGCTAGCTCCAAAACTGTGCGCCAAGATCCTATCACGCAAAAGCGCAAGTAATTGCGCTAAAAACGTAAAGATTGCAACGGTATATGCAGCGGCGTGCAGGTTCGCTACTTCCTTGCGAATGAGTCGAAAGAAGGAAGTAACCATGAATTACTGAGTCAGTCCTCCAAGCTCTTCAAATGGATTCTCTCCTGCTTCAAGTGCAGCGATCTGATCTGCTAGTGCTGTAGCATTTTCCTCAGATAGTGCTGCTGCTCTATTTAGTGCCTCAAGTGCTGCCTCAAACTCTCCTTCTTGAGCCAAGATTGTTGCAAGAACATAGTGTCCATTTGCAAAACTTGGATTTACATTTGTTGCTCGCACCAGAGCTGCAATAGCTCCTTCTGTATTTCCTGTTGTTTCCCGAAGGATAGCAAGCTGGAATAGAACGTTTGAGTTATTTGGCTGGAAGAATGCTGCAGCCTCAGCACTCTGTAGTGCCTCCTCTGTATTTCCTGCCTGTACCTCAAGCTGTGAAAGTAGGAAGATTGCATCTACATAATCCTGCTTTAGAGCGATTGCTTCTTCAAGAAGTACTCGTGCAGCATCTGTATCTTGGTTTGCAATTTCAAGCTGAGCCAAGATTAGAGAAATCTCTGGATTAAACGGATTGAGCTCCTGTGCCTTTGCATATGCAGTTTTTGCATTGTCATATGCTCCTTCTACCTGAAGAGGAACTACAAGCTGATATACATTTCCAAGTGCTAGCCAGTTCTGGTAGTTATCTTCTTTAATTTGTGTTGCGAGAAGCGCGCTCTCTACTGCACTTCCAAGTGCTGCTTGGAATGCTTGCGCTCGCTCTTCTTGAGACAGAGACTCATCGTTTGCAATTTGATTTAGATCATTTTGTCCAAGTGCTGCTGCTAAACGATACTGTCTATCACTTTGATGAAGTGTTAGGGATTGCGCAAGTGCATTTCCTGCGCCTGCTCTATCACCCGTTTGTGCTGCTGCTACTGACTGGTTATAGAAGAGTCCTGCAAGATATCGCTCTCCTGCGAAGAAGATTGTAACGATACTTGAAAGAAGAACTAGTGTGAGAACAAACACAAGAACAAATCCAATACGTGGACTTCGAGAGAAGAAGATTCCCCACTCTCGCTTTTGGTTTCCACTAAATCGCAGTGTTGCGATAAAGAGACCGGTCATTGCAAATGCAAGGAATAGAATAACCGCACCAGGCACATTTAGAATTGCAATTAGCCAGAAGTAGAGAGCCAACACATAACTTCCCAGAGAAAGAACAAACATTCCCTGATGCTGTGCTCGAGAAAGAATAAGGGCTCTAAATCCTATGTAGATAAAGAATCCAAAGAATACAAGCCACGCAAGTACTCCAATTAGACCAGTAACAGCAATCATTGAAGGTACATACCCAATACCTGCACTAAAGTCTACGTTCCAGAAAATAGTGTTGTTGAGGTCTGCGCTCTTTGCTAGAAGCCACTCGCTTCCAAATGTTGTTGGCCCTGTTCCGAAGATAGGGTTCTTTGCAAATGTTTCTTGCCCAACAGCAAGTGTTGCATCCCATGATGGACGAACTGATGTTTGATCAAATCCAAATGCATTTGAAAGAATATTTCCAAGAGAACCAGACCCAATCACCATAATGATAGAAAGAGCTAGTACAGATAGTGAAAGCACGAGATTGTTAGCACCACCCTGCTTTACTCCCATGTTTTCGTTCATGTTTGTAGGTGCATCTCCCATCTCTCCTGCATATAGCGCAGTTACTCCCTCAACATCATCGTGTGTTCCCCCGCTTTGCTTAAGCATCCCTTGAATAAAGATTGCTAGTGCAAATAGTCCAATAACAAACCAGATAAGCGTAAAGTTAATCACCGCAAGGAATGCAAGTGACACTGCAAGGAATGCATATAGCCATCGCTTTGTTTTCTTCCCTGTATTTCCCATAAGCAATGCCAAGAGACTTGCAATTGCTCCAGCTCCAAGGAATACCGCAAGGTCATTAGCACTTCCAAGAGTGTTCGCAGCAGGAGCTGCAGTAACTCCAAGACCTGAAAGAAGTCCTGTTCCAAGAACAAAGAGAATTATTTGTACAATGAGCACCAATCCAAGCCCTATAAAAGAGGCTTTTGTTACGTGTGAGAATTGCTCTGCTTTTCTTAGCGTGAAGGCAAGCACAGTAGCAAGCACTGTTCCTGCTAATACAAACCCGATAGTGTTTGTCTCAATCTGATTCCCAAATACTGAGAAGCCAAGGTTATTTCCTGCAAAAAGCGCAGATAAGAAATACGCCACTGGAATAAGCCAAAGTGTTCCAAGAAGCGCAAGCGGAGGCATAATAATGCTTCCCCTTCGAAGCCTTGTAAGAATGTGGAGTGCAAGCCCAACTACTGCAGCAAGCACCACTGCCATTGTTTTAGTAAATCCAAACGGTATTACTGCCATTGGAATAAAAAGAACCGGGATAATAGCAAGTGCCGCAGCAGCTGCTATCACTGTCCCAGTCTCAAGCGTAAACGGTAATTTTCTGTCCATATCTAATATTTAATCTAAATCTCACACGCGAATAATACGTACTATAATAGCACTTTCACCAAACCTCCTTGAGACTTTTCCAGAGCTTAAAACTCCCAGTCTCCCTTAAGTCCAGTTGATTGAGTGTAATTAACTACAGTTGTTTCAAAGAAGTTACTCTTGTCATTATCTTGATCCTGTAGACGCTCAAGGTGCACGTACGGGTTCTCTTCTGGTGCATTTGGGTAAATTGGTGCAATACCAATCCGAGCCATACGCTCGTTTGCAAGCCAGTGAGTATACTTTTCTGTAGATTCACTATTAATTCCTGCCATATTGTCTCCAATAATATGATTAGTCCATGCAATTTCTTGTTCTACTGCAACTTTAGTCATTTCAATAACCATTTCCTCATCAAACATCTCTGGAAACTCCTTCTTTATTTCGTTCATCATGTTTGCAAACATCACAACATGCGTTAGCTCATCCCGACGGATGTACGCAATCATTCGCCCGGTTGCAAGCATTTTTCCGTGGTCCACAAGTGTGTCGAAGAATGCAAAACCGTTATAGAAGTAAAGGCTCTCAAGTAGATAGTTGGCAACAACAGTCCTAAAGAAGTTTGTATCTGTTGGCTCATCAATAAATTTTTGATAAATATCTCCAATATATTTATTTCGCCCAAGAAGAACCTCATCATTCTTCCAGAAGTAATAAATCTCGTCTCGCTCCTTACTCTCTACCACTGTCTCAAGAATAGTTGCGTAACTTTGTGAGTGAATTGCCTCCTGATATGCCTGAATAGCAAGAAGAAGGTTCACCTCAGGTGCAGTAATGTAGTCTGAAATATTTGGAAGGTTTACTGTCTGAATTGAATCTAAGAAGATAAGAAATGAAAGAATTCCTTTGTATGCTTTTTGCTCTACAGGAGACAGAGCACTGTGAAAAGCATTTGCATCCTCCTTAAGACCCATAACCTTCTCTGGAATCCAAAAGTTTCCAACCATGATTGGATACAGCTTCTTTGCCCAAGAGTACTTGGTTGCATTTAGTTGAAACAGCCCTGTTGTGCTTCCTTTTATAATCGTTCGATTTCCTACCGAATCATCCCCCGCCGGATTAAAGATTTTACTTTTCTCTACCATATTTTATTTATTAACTAACCACTACAGCTTTCGCATACATTGTACTGAGGCTTCTCAGGAGCTTGAACTTGTACTTTTGGCTCTTCAGTTTTTACCTCCTCGTCTCCCAAATTCTCAACCTTTGCAGAAAGACTTCGCACATAATAAACCGTCTTAATTCCCTTCTCCCATGACTGCACATAATATTCGTACAGATTTTGAGGACTGGTGTTCTCTGGATTGATCATCCACTCAAAACTAATTGACTGGTCAATCCATTGATAAATTTCCGCGATAAGGTCAATAACATCCTTCATATCAAGACTGATGTACTCCTTGTAGTACGGGAAGTTATCTTTATCTAGCTGTGGTGCAACACGAATTGTTGGAGATGAAAGATTATTCTCTACAAAGAATCGCTTGTAGATTGGAAGAAGCGCTGCTGTTGTTCCAACCACTCCAGCTGTTGAGGTATTTGGCGCAGGACCAGTATGGTACCCAAACCTAAATCCAGTTGTGGTCATATCAGCAAAGAGATCTTCCCACCCCTGGGCTCGTCCAGTATTTTCTACATACCACTGCTTATCTCTTCCAAGCAATATTCCCTTACTAAACTGACTTCCAGGATATAGCTCATAGTGTCCTCGCTCCTTTGCAAGATCAGCACTTGCTCGGTACATGTGATATGAGTACCGCTCAAATAGCTTATTCACCTCCTTCTTGGCATCCTCTGAGTCATATGCAATATGATTTGTTGCCAAATACTCTGCAAGTCCCAAATACCCTACTCCTACAGGACGATATCGCTTTGCCGTTCGCTCAGCTTCCTTGATTGGATAGTAATTAAGGGTAATAACATTATCCAGTGCCCGCATTAGAGTTGGATATACTCGCGCAACAGTCTTCTCATCATTTACCTTCGCAACATTAACTGATGCAAGATTACACACCACGGTATCTCCCGCCTTGTACTTTAGAGTGATGGTTCCATCCTCATGAGACTCTTCCTCAAACTTTGAAGGTGAAGTGTTCTGGCAAATCTCAGTACACAGCTGTGTTGAATATACATTTCCAGCATGCTGGTTTGGATTTAGTCGATTTACTGTATCTCGGAAGAACACGTATGGCATTCCTGTCTCCACTACAGTCTTAAGATGTTTCTTGAAGAGATCTTTCGCACTTACGCTCTTCTTAAGCTTCAGACGATCATCCCTCTCACACTCCTCATAAAATTCATCGAACTCTTTCCCAAAAGAATCTTGCAGCCGCTTTCCATAAAACTTTTCAATCTCGTGTGGATCAAAGAGTGTCCATTCTCCATTCTCTTTCATACGACGCATGAAAATATCTGGAACAGAGATTGCTGGGAAGATATCAAAAGCCTTGTTTCGAATATCTCCTGTTTCAGTTTGAAGATCTAGGAAATCATAAATATCCCGATGCCACATATCGAGCGTTACAGAAATAGCACCCATACGAGCACCAAGCTGATTTACTGCTACACCAGTGTCGTTAATAACTTTGATCCAAGGATTAACTCCACCTGAAGCTTTCTCTACACCTCGAATAGAAGCCTCTCGAGAGCGGATATTTCCCCAGTACATTCCTACTCCTCCTCCAAACTTAGAGATCTGCGCCACATTCTCAATAGCGTGGTAGATAGCACGTAGATCATCATCTACGTTTAGCTTGAAGCAGCTTGAAAGCTGGTGATAGTTTGTCCGTGAATTAAGGAGAGTTGGTGTAGGAAGTGACACTAACTGATTTGCACATGCGTCATATAGCTTAAATGCAAATTGGAGTCTATTCTCGCTAGCTTCCGGGATAGCCAAGAATAGGGCTACAGACATGTACATTTCCTGTGGTGTCTCCTTCACTACACCATTTGGATTAAGGAGATATCGCTTTGTTAGAGAAAGTACTGTTGTGTACTGATAACTATCATCATAACTTTGCTTTAGATATCTCCCCGCCTTCTTGATGTCATCTTTTGTGTAGTACTTGAAGAAATCTTTATAATAAAGTCCGCTCTCTACATACTCCTCAAAGAGTGCGAGGTAACTCTCATCTGTATATAGATCCTTAATTGAAATTCCTCGATTCTTTGTCGCCTTCTTATATACATTCTCAAGCAAGATACGTGCGGCAATATGTTGCCACCATGTATTTTCAATTGTCACCATATCAATCGCTGTTTTGATCATGAAGCGATTGATATCTTTTGTCTCGATATCATTTGCAAGATTTCGCTTAAACGCCTCTAGGAAATCTTCAAAATGACATTTGTTTTCATACCCACGGCACGCACGATTAAACACCTTTCGTATTTTATGGAGCTCAAATGTCTGCTGCTCCCCACCTGTTTTCTTTACACTAAGTTTTTTCTCTTCAAGCTGTGCTAGAAGATCATAGTGCTTGTTTTTTCGAGCTTGTGTTCTCTCATCTCGATACAAAATATAGTGCTTTGCAATATTAAATTGCTTTGATTTCATCAAAGTCTCCTCTACTGCATCCTGCACCTGCTCAACGGTTAGAAGTTTTACTCCATTTGCATGTGCATCACGCTCAAGATTGAGCAATAGCTCATCAACAAGTCCTGGGATGAAAGATACGTCATCCACTGCAACTGCCGTACACGCCTTTTCTATAGCCTCTTCAATCCTCTTCCGATTAAACGGAACTACACGTCCGTCACGCTTCTCGATATTCGCAAGAACAGGATCTTGCGCGGTAATTCGTGGTCCTTCTGCGCTACTTGGGGGAGTTCCTGTAGCAACTTTGGTCGGCAGTTTGTTGTCCATAGAAAAAATGATTATCCTAAATTACTAATTTTTGTGCAGGTGTCCTTCTATAGAACTGCACAAAGCTCACTACAGAATTATACAGACCAGGACACCATGATCCCTGTGGATATCCTTCAAAAAGTTCACTCTGAAACACTTTTTGCTACGTAGACAACCCCCTCCAAATCTCGCTGCTCCACTAAGGGCCCAAATAGAAAACACTCGGGTTTTATCCCGAGTGTTTTCATTTTTATATCGTGGCTATAAGCCGGATTCTGTAATAAGAGTTTACACTCTTACCGACAGTTATTTACCTTGCCTTTATGTTGCCATAAAGATCTTTGCGGCACTCTCCATAAAATGGAGTACGGCCTTGCACGTAGGTAGGAATTTTGCCGTTTCACCCATATGTCTCCACATGATTATTCCCGAGGGAACCCATTGCATCTCTGCGCTGGCGTCACTGCTCGCATCCCTAAGATTGCTCTCGACGGGCGTTACCCGCTACCCTGCTACAGAACAAGTCTGTACGTGTCCGGACTTTCCTCACAAAAGCGCAACTGTCCACCACGACAAAAAAGATTATACAACTTATTGGCTAAATAGTCCACCAAAGTTAAATACTGCTGGACGGTATGAGATAAGCTTCAACTTTATTCCATCTTTAATGCCATGTCCCTCAATAAAACCAACATTAGTCTCTAGCACATAGCGTGCCTCTATTGGAGGATAGAAAATCTTTGGGTAGGTATCTGGGCTTATATCATTCTTCCAGTACACCACTCGCAGGTTCTCATCTAGCCACATAATATCTATAGGAAACTTCATTCCCTTCATCCAGATTCCATACTTTTCATTCTCTGGAAACACAAAAAGGAGTCCATGATTTTGTGGAAGAGATTCAAGACCCGAGAGCCCTTGAGATCGCGTCTCTTCAGTATTTGCAATCGCCACCTTAAGTGGAGAGTTGTTGATATACGCATAATAGATACGCGTACTATCCAATTGCTGATTGAACATTGTAGATCCTACATACAAGAAGAATCCCCCAAATGCTGCAATCAATACTGCGTAGAGAACTATTTTCATCTAAACATTTAGTATAAGTAACGAATTTAGTATACCTCACTCACTTACCTCTCCATCGAAGTGTTCATGCATTTCGTCAGCCTTTGTTTTATGAACTATTCCGTGTTTATGCTCTGGTGGAGTATAGACAGAGTAAAGCTTCATAACCTCCTCTCCTGTATTTAAAACATTATGAGATGCGCCAGCAGGAATCACTACCGCAAAATCGTCTTCAACATCATGTCCTACTCCATCAATTACAACTTTCCCAGAACCTTGTTCAAAACGAATAAACTGGTCAAGGTCGTGAACCTCTTCTCCAATCTCGTCTCCAGACTCAATTGCCATTAGTACTAATTGACTATTTTTCGTCGTGTAGAGAACTCGACGGTATTGAGTATTTTCTAGCGTTTCCTTTTCAATATTTAATACGTATCCTTTCATTGTCTGTAAGTATATCAAAAACGAGAAGAGGGTGATCAAGATAGACCACCCTCGTCCGAGATGCAGATCACCTCGCTTTCGTAGTTGGCGTTGACATCAGGGAATTTGCCATAGTTTATATTTTCACCTCCTACGTTGAACCTAGCTTAATTATACAAAACCACCCCACCAAAAGAGATAAGTTATCCCCGTAATGCTTTCACCCTCTCTTCAATTGGTGGATGTGTAGAGAATAGCTTTGCCATATGCTTCCCTGCTTTTGCAGATCCAAATGGATTGCTAATAAAAAGATGAGCTGTTGCGTTATTTGCTCGCTTCATAGGAGCTTTGTGCCCTCCGATTTTCTCTAGCGCAGATGCCAATCCCTCAGGATACCGGGTCATAAGACCTGCTGATGCATCAGCTAGAAATTCCCGCTTTCTTGATACTGCCAAGTGAATAAGCTGTGCTGCAATAGGAGCCAGGATTGCAAATACAATTCCGGCAATAGCAATTGCGCCATTTCCTCCTCGATCGTTACCTTTCATTCCCCCATAGAATGTCATTCGCATAAACATATCAGCAAGGATTGTAATGAACCCAAGGAGGACAACCGTTACGGTCATAACAAGCATGTCTTTGTTTTTGATATGAGAGAGTTCGTGAGCTATTACCCCCTCAAGCTCATTTTTCTCAAGCATAGAGACAAGTCCTGTTGTAACTGCAACAACCGCATGCTTCTCATCCCTTCCTGTAGCAAAAGCATTAGGAGCGGAATCTTCAATAATATAAAGCCTTGGCATTGGAAGACCTGCTGCAATTGAGAGGTTCTCTGTAATATTCCACAAATCAAAGTACTCTTCTCGAGTTACTTTCTTTGCTCCATTCATAGAAAGCGCGATCTTGTCTGAGAACCAAAAGCTTCCCACATTCATAAAGAGCGCAAAAGCTACCGCAATAAAGAGAAGGTATTGCGCATCATAATAGTATGAGAAGAACCATCCGATACCAATCACCACCAAAGCAAACGTGATCATTAACATCCACGTTTTGTACACATTTTTGCTTTGTTGACTATACAGTGATGCCATGGTGTGATATTATACTTTGATCGTTCTTTAAAGGGAGGGTTGTATGGATCCCGCTGTCTACATTATTGTGGGACTCACAGGTCTCGCACTTGCAATCGCGATCTACAATGTACTTCGCGGAAACTCAACCTAAGGGGGCGCACTATCATTTCAGTGCGCCCTTTTTCAATTAGATAGAAACCTTTACGGGGTCCTTTGCTGCCTCTTCCTCTAGCTCAAAGAACTCTCGTGGAGAAAATCCAAGAATTCCAGCAATCATATTTGTTGGGAATACTTCAAGAGCAGTATTCAGGTCTCGTACCACAGTGTTGTAGAAACGTCGTGCTGCCTGAATCTTATTCTCAGTGTCAGTTAGTTCATTCTGAAGATTAAGGAAGTTCTCATTTGCTTTAAGGTCTGGATACGCCTCAGATACTGCAAATAGAGACTTTAGTGCTCCGCTAAGCATATTCTCAGCTGCTCCTTGCTCTGCTGCTCCATCTGCCTGCATTGCAGCACTTCGAGCCTTTGTTACCTCCTCAAACACAGACTTCTCATGTGCCGCATACCCCTTTACTGTTTCTACAAGATTGGGAATAAGGTCATATCGACGCTTAAGTTGCACATCGATGTCAGCCCACGCTTCTTTCCCTCGATTTACCAAAGAAACAAGCTTATTAAAGGTCCCAATTACCCAAAGAATAATAACTACAGCTACTCCTAGTACTATATATAGTGGTGTCATATGCGGGTATTGTACCAAGGTTTGATTTAGGAGCTATATTGACAATGTATATATTTAGGTGGTATAATACATTTAACGTTGATCTTTACAGGAGGCTCTTATGAGCGACGCAAAAAAAGAAGGTTCCGTCATTGCTTGGTTCCTCATTGCTGGTGCAGGAGTTCTCTGCGCCATCGTGGGAATCGGAGCATTCGTCACTGACGTGTTCATCATGTCACCGGATCGCCCTGCAGCAGGAATTGGCGGAACAATGCTTCTGTTCCTCTTCGGAACACTCAGCTGGCTCTGCTGGCACATGCTTCATACGGGCACAGTAAGGCCTGAAGAAAGTTAAACAAAACCCCCGGACTCAAATGAGTTCCGGGGGTTACTTTATCCTCCAGATGAATATAAAGAGGCAATCTCTTCTGGAGTGACAACAACGGTAACGTTTTCGGAGGCAGGTTCAGATACACTGTACCCTCCTCCCCAAACCGTTTTAATATAATGATCTCCATTATTCTCTCTTGCCAGCTTCCTGCGAAGTCTGCAAACAAAGACATCAATGACTTTTTCATCAGGTTCATCCATTCCACCGTACAGATGATCCATTATCACGTCTTTGGATACAACTTTCCCCTTACGCAAGAACAACAGCTCAAGCAGCTTGTACTCTTTCTGACTAAGACTTACAGAAACATCCTGAACTGTAATAGCCTTGGACGAAATATCCACATTAATATTCCCAACACTGATAATGTTTTGGACTTGGCCATGCACTCGCCGCGCTACAGCCCTAACACGAGCAACAAGCTCATTCACATCGCAAGACTTCACAATGTAGTCATCCGCTCCAGCATCAAGACAGGATATTTTATTATCAATCTCACTATTTCCGCTTAACATCAAAACTGGCGTTTCAATTTTTGCTAAACGCAAACCTCGAACAACATCGAGTCCAGAAATATCTGGCAAACAGAGATCGAGAATAATTACGTCGTAATCAAACAACTTTCCAAGATCTAGGCCCTCATCTCCAAGATCGGTTGCATACACATTGAAACCTTCTGACCTAAGATAAAGCTGCAGTGAGTCAGAAAATGCCTTGTCATCTTCAACAAGAAGTACACGCATTGGTCACTCCTTTCTTTTCTCTATATATGAACATACGCCTTAAAATTACCCTGGTCAAACTCTTGCAAACCTCTCATCTCATGGTATCTTGATGCTAACGATGGAAGCAGTAGCTAATATCCTGCCTTACGCGCAGATCATTCTCTCTATCCTCCTTATTGTGAGCATCTTGCTGCAACAGCGCGGTGCAAGCATTGGAGGGGCTTTTGGTACTGACAATTTCTCATCTACCTTCTACAAGCGACGAGGAATTGAAAAAGTGCTATTCCGAGCGACAATTATTCTCGCTATTCTTTTCGTATTATCAGCACTAGTTGCACTATTGATTAAATAAATTCTATGGACGCGCGACGTCTTCGCGACACTCTTACAAAGGAACGAACAATTCCTTTCACTCAAAAAGCAACTTCAGTCCTTCATTCTCTCTCACATGGAGACAAGGTTATTTTTTGGATGCTAGCGGGACTCATGGGTCTTGGTGCTATTTTTGCGCTTGGTGAGCTACGGGATCAAATTGTTGAGGTAGTACCAGCACACGGCGGATCACTAACTGAAGGAGTTGTAGGATCTCCACGATTTGTAAATCCACTCCTTGCCCTCTCTGATACAGACCGAGACCTTGTAGAACTTACCTTTGCAGGACTTATGGGAGTAGACAAGGAAGGAAACCTTATTCCTGAACTTGCAGAGAGCTACACGCTTTCAGAGGACGGCCTAACATATACTTTTATTATTAAAGAAAGTGCAACTTTCCACGATGGAGAGCCTGTAACAGCAGAGGATGTTGCCTTTACCGTTTCAAAACTACAAGACCCGCTTATTAAAAGTCCCAAAATTGCCAACTGGCTTGGAGTGCAGACAGAGGTGCTCGATATTCGATCTGTCTCATTTACACTAACTGAGCCATACGCACCATTCCTTGAGAATGCAACGCTTGGGATTATCCCAAAGCATATTTGGAAAGATGTACCGAGCGAAGAGTTCCCCTTCTCACAATTTGTTGTAGAGCCAATTGGAGCAGGCCCATATAAAGTTACAAATGTGCAAAGGAATAACTCAGGAATTCTAAAAGAGTATAATCTTCGAGCTTTTGATGAATACGCACTTGGGAAGCCCTACATCAACAACATCTCTCTAAAGTTTTACGGAAATGAGAGCTCACTCCAGAAAGCTCTTGCTCGAGGAGAGATAGAAAGCGCACATTCACTTATTCCAGAGAACCTTCCAAAGGATCTTAAAGTTGTAACAGGGCCATACCTGCGAGTGTTTGGAGTATTCCTGAATCAAAATGAGAATGAAGTACTTTCAAGCATTGTTGTGCGAAAAGCACTTTCAACATCTCTTGATAGACAAAAGATTATCGATACGGTACTTTCTGGCTACGGAACACCTCTTACGTCCCCTCTTCCAGGAATTCCAGCTACAACAGTTGAAAATCCTATTGAAGAGGCAATTGATGTGCTTGAGCGCAACGGCTGGGAATTTAGTGTTGAGAATCGAGTGTGGGAGAAAAAGAATGACAGTATTCGAATTACTCTCCGCACAAGCAACATTCCTGAACTTGCGCAAACAGCACAGATCATAAAGCAAAGTTTTGAGGCAATTGGAGTGCCCACAAACCTTGAGCTCTATGACACGGGTGAGCTAAGTCAGGGAGTTATTCGTCCACGAAATTACCAAGGATTGCTCTTTGGTATGGTGCTAGGTCGGGTTCCAGATCTTTACGCATTTTGGCATTCAAGCCAGCGTAATGATCCGGGTCTTAACGTGGCACTATACGCAAATGTAGATGCAGATGATGCACTTGAACATTTGCGTGAGACACACGATGCGGAAGAAAGAGAAGAACATCTAGAGGAGTTTCTTGATGAAGTAGATGCGGACATCCCTGCAATCTTCACCCACGCTCCACAGATGACATATCTTATTCCTCAAAACCTAAACGGTGTATCACTTCCACCGCTGACAACAGCAAGTGACCGCTTTAGCAATGTACATACGTGGTACAGAGAAACCGAAAAGGTTTGGCCATTTTTAGTACGGGATTAATTAATAAAATTTAGAAAATAGACATGGAACACAAAAGACCAGGTCCAGGGAAAAAGCCCGGACCACACAAGCGAGGGCCAGGAGGACCAAGGAAACCTCGACCAAAAATTCACGGAGGGCCATCAACAGCCCCAGGTGGAAACAGAACGGTTCGCAGCAAGCGAAACGCTCGTATGGAGATGCGTCGAGACGCACCAATTATTGCTCGTCGTGAAGATGAGTACTATCCAGAAGCTCCAGATAAAGATACAGCTCGAGTTATACCTCTTGGAGGAGTTGAGGAGGTGGGACGAAACTGTACTGCTATTGATGTAAATGGAGACATCTTTATTTTGGATGTTGGATTCCAGTTCGTATCAGAAGAGCATGCTCCTGGAATTGACTATGTTCTTCCAAATACAAAGTACTTGGAGAAAAACGTAGATCGAATCAGAGGTGCACTTATCACTCACGGTCACCTTGACCACATTGGAGGAGTTCCCTTCATGATGGGACGTATTGGAAACCCAACAATCTACACACAGAATCTAACATCTGTGATGATTAAGAAGCGACAGGAAGAATATCCTGATGCACCAAAGCTTGATATTCAGGAAGTGAAGGTTGGAGATCGAATCAAAATTGGAAACACTTTTGTAAAGTTCTTCCCCGTAACTCACTCTATTCCTGATTCAATGGGAGTATCAATTGAATCTCCACACGGAAACCTGGTTATCTCAGGAGACCTTAAGCTTGACCATGTTGATGGAAAGCCAGCTCCTATTGAGGAGAAAACATGGGGAGAGCTTGGAAAAGACAAGAACATCTTCTTCATGGGAGATTCAACAAACGCTGAGCGTGATGGATTCTCAATGCCTGAAACAAAGGTACACCAGACTATTGAAGACATCATCAAGACAGTAAAAGGACGTCTTATTATTGGAACCTTTGCCTCACAGTTTGAGCGAATGGTGAAGATTCTTGAAATGTCTGAGAAGCTTGGAAAGAAAGTGGTTCTTGAAGGACGAAGTATCAAAACAAACGTGGAGATCGCAAACCATGTGAATCTTCTAAACATTGGAAAGGATGTGATTATTCCTTCAGGAGATATTGATAAGTATCCACCAGACAAGATCATTATCATTGCCACAGGAGCTCAGGGAGAGAAGTTTGCTGCTCTTATGCGCATCGCAACTGGTAAGCACAAGTTCGTAAAACTTACTCCTCGAGACACTATTGTTTTCTCATCTTCTGTTATTCCAGGAAACGAAGTTTCTGTTCAGAAGCTGAAGGACAATCTATACAGGCATGATATTAACCTTCTTCACTACCGAACAAGTGATGTGCACTCAACAGGGCACGGAAATACTGGAGAGCTTGTATGGATCAACCAGCAAGTTCACCCTACATTCTTTATGCCAGGGTACGGATATCACACAATGCTTAGGCTTCATGCCCGCGCTGTTGAGCAATCTGGATTCCCCAAGGAGAACATCATCATTCCAGATAATGGAACAGTGATTGATATTATCAAGGGAGAAAAGCTTCACATCCACAAGCAAAAGGTACCTGCTGCCCCACTTCTTGTTGATGGAATCGGAATTGGAGATATGCAGGAAGTTGTTATCCGAGATCGGCAGATGCTTTCAAAGGATGGAATCTTCGTGATCATTGCAACTGTGCAATTGAAGACCGGAAAGCTTCGAAAGTCTCCTGACATTATTTCTCGAGGATTTGTATACATTCGAGAAAACCAGGAGCTCTTCCAGCATGCTCGCATCCTTATCAAGAAGAGTGTTGAGGACACTACACAAGGCATGCATCCTATCGACCTAGATATTGTGAAGAAGGAACTAACCAATACACTTGAAACGTACCTCTTCCAAAAGACCAACAAAACACCAATTGTTATACCTGTACTGATCGGAGTATAAGTTACAAAAACCCCAGCAATAGCTGGGGTTTTTGTTTATATGTACATGCTATTATGTGCGTAAATGCTAAAGCAGACTCGAGGTATTACGATAACCAACTTCTTTGGAGCGCTACACTATTTCCTTACAGTGTTCATTTTGGCTCCCTACTTGGCCCAATTCATGGGTGAAGCTGAAGTTGGGCTAGTGTTCTCTGCAGCTGCAGTACTTTCTTTCCTTGGGTTTCTTCTCCTTCCTTATGCGTTGAAATTTGTTTCTCTTAAGCGATTTGCACAAGGCTTAAGCCTTGTGCAGTTCCTTGTACTTCTCGCACTTATACAGTCTCCTTCAGTTGGAATTACTATTGGCCTTGTTGTATTACTTGCGGCGCTCCCTGCTCTTATTGGATACGCTTTTGATATTTTCCTAGAGCAAGCAACACGCAGTGAGGGAGACACTGGAAACATTCGCGGTTTCTTTATTACCATTTCAAATATAGCTCTTGTCCTCTCTCCTCTTGCCATTGGATACATTCTTGGAGATTCAGATGAATATAACAAAATCTTTGCACTAGCTGCCGCAACTCTTTTGCCATTCATGCTTTTGCTTGCAACCCTTATCAAGGGCGGGAAGCATAAAGAAGAAGCAACGCTTTCATTTAAAAGTACCTTGAAGTGCCTCCTTCATTCAAAAGATATCTTCCTTGGAGCAAGTGCACATTTTGTAATGCTTCTATTTTTCTCATGGGTAGCAATTTACATCCCGCTATACCTTCATACTGAACTTGGAATTCTTTGGAGTGACCTTGGGTGGGTTTTCAGTGTAATGCTGCTTCCGTATGTATTTCTTGAATTCCCTCTTGGCTTTGCAGCAGACAAATGGTTTGGAGAGCGTGAGATTATGATGGGAGGATTTACCATTATGGGAATTGCCATGGCGATGCTTAGCTTTATTACCATTCCTGCCATTACGCTCTTCTTGATCTCTATTCTTATTCTTACTCGTGTGGGAGGTGCTATGGCTGAAATTACAACAGAAACATACTTCTTTAAGCATGTTGATGGAAATGACTTAAACAGTATCGGACTCTTTAGAATGCTACGACCCTTAGGCGCTCTTGTTGGACCACTTATTGGAAGTTTTGCCCTTATATTTGTATCACTCCAAAGCCTCTTTATTGTTCTTGGAGGACTGTGTCTTCTTGGAATTCCCCTTGCCTTCTTTATTAAAGATACTCGTTAAGAGCTGAGTACGTACCCTCTCCCCTTCTTTTGTATAAACCCTTCCTTAAGAAGGTTTTTTATTTGCTTCTCTACCTGCTCTTTCCTGTCTGGGAAAACTGTTCCTATAGACTTCTTTTGTGTAAGAGCTCGAATAATAGCTCCTCGAACCTCCCTATCGGATCCTTTAAATACACTCTGCTTATTGTAGTGTTTACTCTTCTTGTTTATGCGAACCCCAGAGGCTTTTAAGTATGCCCCATAGTCCATAAGCGCCCAATACCATTCTCGAGGATTCTTTTTATCTAACGTTTGCTCAATTATTGGAAATATTTCTTTGTCAGAAACTCCAGGCCTGTCTTTAAAAAAGTGGTGCGTGTAGACAGTTCGTATGTTTGTCTCGATACATGGGTTTGGAATATTAAATGCAAAAGCTTGTATTGCACATGCTGTATATGGACCAATGCCAGGAATACTCTCTAAGTTTTCCTTTGGAAAAACTCCCTTATGCTCTTTAACAATATATTTTGCTCCAAGGTGTAGAAGCTTTGCTCGCCTATTGTATCCAAGCCCCTGCCAACATGAGAGCACCTCAGAGAGTGGTGCGCTTGAAAGTTCTTTAATTGTTTTAAATTTCTTTAGAAACTCTTTGTACTTAGGAAGCACGCGCGCAACCTGTGTCTGCTGCAACATTATCTCAGACACCCAAATACGATATGGGTTTGTTGTATTTCTCCAAGGAAGATCTCTTCCTTCTTTTTTATAAAAACTCCAGACAAGCTTTTTAAACTTCTTTTGATCCATCTGCAGCAGGAACAATAAATAGTCCGAGGAAATATGCAATAAGTCCTGGGAAGATACCGGTAAAGATAGTTACCATCATGTATCCAAATCGAAAGATAACAGGATCCATATCTAGGTACTCTCCGATACCTCCAAACACTCCTGCAAATACTTTATTTGTTTTACTTCGTGTGAGTAGTTTCTTCATTGCGCTGAGTATAGCAAATAAAAAAGCCGCCACAAAGTGTGACGGCAAAGATCAGGCGGACTCAGAAGGAGATTTTTCCAGTTAAGGTACCAGCTCGTGAACTGCGCATTTCGACACGAGTATTAAATTAGGTGCGCTCTGGCTCGAACAGTCTTTCAGGACATTCCAATACTTCAGAATAGAAGCAAGTTAGTCTCAACAAAACTGTTGACGAGGCCGCTTAGGAACGTTCCCCTTGGGTCCTCCTGGGTTATCTCCTCCTGAGTCCGATACGATACTACCTTATTCTACCTCCCGGCGTCAACCCTTATGCCACCCTTGTGCAGCTTCTGGATAAATCTTTACGAGCGGATCTTCTGTAGTGTCGTACTTCCTTGCAGGAGCAATATCTCTTCCATATTCAATAGCTAGATACGTAAAATTAAACCAATCCTTCTTTGGAACTATCTCCATTAAGTCCTGTTCTATTTTCTCTGGAGTTTTATTATCTGTTAGATCAAATCGTATTGAAAACCTCTTTACATGCGTATCAACTGCAATCCCCTCTACAATTCCATATGCATTCCCCAAAACAACATTGGCCGTCTTCCTTCCAACACCAGGTATCTTTATCATCTCCTCTATTGTTTTAGGAATTTTCCCTCCAAACTCTTCTTTTACAACCTTTGCTCCTGCCAAGACATTCTTGGCTTTCATTTTATAAAACCCCGTTGACTTAATATCTTGCTCAAACTCTCTAATATCTGCATTCACATAATCATCAAGCTTCTTATATTTCTTAAAAAGCTTTTCAGTTACCTTATTCACCATCTTGTCAGTGCATTGCGCAGAGAGTGCAACAGCAACAACAAGCTCCCAATTATTTGAATAATTGAGCATCATTTCTGCCTTTGGGAAAAGACTTTTGAGTTTTTTTACAAGCTTTCCAGCTCTTACCTTTCGCTCTTTAAGCTTCTTTGGCTCCATTTTTCTGGATTTCCTTCGCTTCCTCAAGACGCTTCTCTTCTTTTTGTACCACCTTCTCAGCAACCTTTCGTTTTGTGTACAAATTCATAAGCGCAAAGATAAGCATGCTAGAAAATACAATTCCTAGAACGTTCACGAGATAAAGCGTGAATGCTCCTGAGATAACAGCAATATCAAGATTTGCTACTCCAATACCAATTGTTGCAAGCGGTGGAATAAGTGCCACTGATACTGCAATACCAGGAAGTGTTGCAGATAGCGCAGGTTGCGCTAGTGAGTATGAGACAGCAAGACCTGCCACAATAGCAACCCCAACATAAATAAGAGATGGCTCTGTTCGAAGAAGAATTTCGCTTGTAATAGGTGCAAACGGCGCAAAGATAAGTGTTGCGGCAGCGGCAGTAAGAATTGCGGCAGCTGATGCCTTGAGGAAGGTTGCAATGGATCGAGCGATGATTGGCCCATCAGACATAATTATTGAAAGAGAAATAGAAAGAATTGGAAATAGAATTGGAGCTAGAAGCATTGACCCAATTACAATTGCTGGGTTATTAGCAATAAGTCCAAGTGTTGCCATGAGTACGGAAAGCACAATAAAGAAGAAGAAGTCAAAATCTCCTGTACTCTCACGAATCAAAAGGTCTACTGCCTTTGTCTTGTCTGAGTCGTTGATTGTGCGCAAGTGCGCAATGAAGTTAAACACCATATATAGCGATTATATCATTTCTACCCCTCCTCTTTTCGCATCATTGGTGGGATAAGGTCTGTATACCGAGGAGACTCTTTGGGAATACGAATAATAAAGAGAGCGACAATAAGAAGAAGTGTTGAGAGAAGCGCAGAGAACATGCAGTACATACACACTGCTTCAATTACGAAGAATTGTAGGTACGTAAAGTACAGAGAGAACAAAAACCCAACTGCTGTTCCAAATACAAAGAAATGAGAGAGAGTTCGTGCTCGTACCATAAGCATGGTTGCTGCAAGTACAAAAATACCAAAGTAGAAAAGCACTCCCCATGAAGCAAGCGGTACTCCAAGCACTGTTGAGTATGGACTTGCAGCTACTGCATTACATCCATCTAACAAACTACAATTTAAAGGTGTTCCTGTTGTGTGCGCCTGCACCAAATAAAAGGTATTGGTAAGTCCAACAAACGCTAGAATAACTGCTGCCCATACAAGTCCTACGTACTTTTTCATATTAACTAATCCTATAGAAATTAATCTTCTTTCGCAAATCGAGGCTGACCCCCTTCATTTTCAATAAACATTGAAAGAGGTCTCGCCCAAATAAGCTCTCTATTATTTCTGTCTTGATAGATAACAAGCTCCTCAAGAGTCTCAGAGTGCCGCCCCACAAACAACACTTCATATTCTCCACCTTTATAGTGTCGATAATTCCCTAGCGGGAGTTTTTTTGCTGCATCTGAGTATACAAGCTCCCCCATAGACTATTTCTTCCAATCTTTAATAACGAGCCTCTTTCGCTTCTCGTCTACCTCAACAACAAGCTTCTGTCGGTCTCGCCACTTAAATTTACGCACCGCATCAATAGGAAGCGTTACGCTATAACTTGCCCCTCCTGCAATTTTAGTAAGTGCACGTATGTGCCGTTTTTCTAGTTCTCTTCGTGCCATATGAGAAGAGTGTATCACAAAACTACGTAATTAACTACGTAGTTTAAATTCTTTTATACCCACCGGGCACACCATTTTTAGACAAAACAATTTGCCAATCTTGTATAAATCGTGCTCTTGATGAGCCCTGCATCGTCTCTAAATAATACTTCCACATTCTGTAGAATCGCTCCCCATACTTATCTTTAAGTTTTGGCCATGCGGCATCAAAGTTCTCAAACCAAGCTTTTAATGTTGGCTCATAATCTGCACCAAAACTATACCAATCTTCCAACACAAAAAGGTCATCAATGGACTCTCCTATCTGCTGCACCGAAGGAAGCATTCCATTTGGGAAAATATATTTATCAAGCCAAGGTTCTCCGAGCTTATTTGTGTTATTTTCTCCAATAGTTTGAAGCACAAACAAACCATCATCACTGAGTACGTCGTGAACTTTTTGCATAAAGGTTCTAAAATTTTTATATCCTACAGCCTCAAACATCTCGACAGAAACCACATGATCAAATGTTCCTGTTAAGTCTCTATAGTCCATAAACTTGAAATCTACATTTAGGCCTTTTGTTACTTCTTCTGCTTTTTTCTTTTGTTCTTTTGAAAGAGTTATACCCGTAACTTTTGCTCCATAGTTCTCTGCCGCATGCTTTGCAAGACCTCCAAAACCAAATCCAATATCGAGAATATGATCTCCTTTCTTTAACTTCATCTTTTTACAAAGCAGATCCATCTTCTGCTCCTGTGCGTCATCTAGATTATCTACCCCATCCCATACAGCGCAGGTGTACACCATCCCCTTTCCAAGCATCGCTTCATACAGATCATTTCCTAGATCATAGTGATCTTCTGCAACTTTTGGTGCACGCGCTTTTGACTGCAGATTCATAAACATATTTCCCAAAATACTTAGGAGAGGTCGTTTGTTTGCCTCTTTATGAATATTTGACTTCAATATTCTGTAAATAAGTTCGTTGAGGTCATCGCAATCCCACCAACCATCCATATACGATTCACCAAGCGCTAGTGAGCCTCCTCTTAAAACACGTCCATAGAAACGCTCATCATGAACCTGTATATCCCAAGCTCTATCTCCATTAAATTGAATGTCCGCTTTCTGCACGAACTCTGTTAGGACCTTTTTAGCAATATTCATTGCAGAAAGTATACCAAACTTCTTTGCTGCCCGTTCAATGCCATTATTCGAACTTTAGCGCGGGGATTTGCTCAAAAGAAAAATGATCACACGATGGACACATAACAAGATCTTGTTTTTAGTGTAGAATGTACTCAGATGGAGACGAAGGTACGCCATGCGTCTCCGGCCTAAATGTTCTTTCAAAGAAAATAATTCCTTCTCGTCCTTGAGAAGGCAAGATCACTAAGGGCTTCTCTCCATCTGGAGGGAAGCCCATTTTCATATTTACTATTACAAGATATCTGCTCCACAGAGTAAAAATGACCACGCCAACGATAACTAAGCCGCTCCGCACAACCATTTACAAATTGGATATTTATGCTTTAATTCAATTAGTTAACGGTTGGAGGTAACCATGGCCAACTTTGGCTCTTTGATCAAGAAAGCATGGGATGAACAAAATCCCTGGATGGTGGCATCAGTTGCTGCAGTCTACTTATCAGCCTTCTGGAGTCTTCTCTATTGGCTCGCATTTTATGCGCCAAGAGGTTCCTAAGGCTGATATAAAAGCCCTTCGAAAGGTCGCGCCTGGCGCGGCCTTTTTCTTTTCAGAACAAAACACCCCACTAGGGACAGCGAACCTGAACACACGGCTTTAAGCCGTATTCTCAGGCCTCCTTCACCGTGTTCTCCAAATACTCAAAAGCACGAACTTTTGGTCGCGCTTTTGAGTGCATGATTATGCGGTTTTTGGTGGGACGGCTTGTGCCGTCCCTACTAGCTGCCCGGCAGGGAATCGAACCCCGATTTTTGGTACCAGAAACCAACGTCCTACCGTTAGACGACCAGGCAAGTTCCCGTAGGATAGTCTAAAAATCAATATATTTCAAACAAAAAGGCACATCATTTGCGATGTGCCTTGAGTAGATCATACGACCTGAGAAGCAGGGACACTTTCGAACCCTCTTCTTTGGCTCCGGGGATCCCAGTTAGGCTCATTTACCTTATGTCCCTTCTCATACACAGCCCGACAGGCATGCAGATCAGAAGGAGACATTCCTTGAACCTTCTTCATGGGAAGTTCGGCGCTCATTTCCGTAAGACGGAAATGCGTGAGAACTGCCTCATACCCTTCTTGGGTGAGATTCTTGCCTTCCCAGCGACAACCGACTTTCTCTGAAACACTCCAACCAGGAAGATTGTTGTGCTCCCAGTCAGCCTGAACTTGTCCGCACTCATCGATATTCACCGAATAGCACGCCTTTTCTTCTGTAAGTAGGGACACTTTCTTCCTCCCTGGCTATTGAGCTTAAGTGCTCCTAACCTGAAGATATTCCTGAAACAGGAAACTGTCAACTAAGACTTAAGATATTTCTGTACTGCAAGGAAACTTGAGATGACACCAAGTACTACTCCTGCAGCAAGAAGCATGATGAATATGAACCCAAAGTTTGAAGTGTAATACTCAAATAGATTTACTCCCCCAAGCCATTCTTGTGTATATTCGGCAAAATAGAATGTAACCGGATAGAAGAAAATGATTGTAATAATTGTTGCAGCAACTCCATAGAGAACTCCTTCGATAATGAATGGCCCACGCACGTACATATTTGAAGCACCTACAAGACGCATAACTTTAATCTCTTCTCGTGCTGAATAGATGGCAAGGCGGATAGTATTAAAGGCAATAATGATTGAAGCTGCAATGAAAACAAGGGCAAGAAGTATTCCTATTCTTTCTACTGCATCGGTAATACCATTGAGACGCTCGATAACGATCTTATTTTGGAAATAATTAACATCATCAATAATTGAAACTCCTCCTGCCCCAAGAACTGGGTCTGTATCTAGAAATGCTGCAATGCTCTCATACTGAGATGGTTCTACAGCTTTAATGGCAAGAGAAGCACCAAGTGGGTTCTCCCCAAGCTCATCAAGAGCCTGAAGTGTTAGCTGATCATCTTTATGTCGCTCTCTAAACTGAGCCAGAGCATCTTCCCTTGTTGTATATGTCACATATGAGACCTCAGGAAGGTCTTCTACCTGGTCTTTAAACTCAAGAATTTCAATCTCTGGAGCATCTACTACAAAATACACATTCACATCCACCTTATCTCGCACTTGATCAAGCACATTCGTAAGGGTGGCGCTCATAAACATAACTGACCCAATGATCATCAGAGTCACAGTCATAATCAGCACTGTCGCAAATGAAATAAAGCTATTACGGAAAAAGCTTGTGAGTCCTGCTTTGCAAATTCGTTTTAGGTTTGTAAGAAACATGATTACAAAATATACCTTCCCTGCTTATCATCTCGAACGATCTTTCCATTCTCCATGGTGATCACTCGACGCCCTACTGCATCTACAACTCCCTTGTTGTGTGTTGTAAGAATGACAGTAGTACCAAGCTCATTAATCTTCTCCAAGATCTGCATGATTTCATGCGTATTAATTGGATCTAGATTTCCTGTTGGCTCATCAGCAATAATAACATCAGGCTGATTAATGATTGCGCGACCAATGGCAACACGCTGTCTTTCTCCACCAGAGAGTTCATGCGGGAAGTGATCCCCTTTGTCTCCAAGACCTACAAGATCAAGAATGTGAGGCACATCAGATGCAATCTCTGCGTCAGTTCTCCCTGCTGCTTCCATAGCAAAAGCAATATTTTCGTATGTAGTTTTATTATCTATCAGACGGAAATCCTGGAACACTGTACCCATTCGCTTTCGATAATTATGCAGCTCCCCCCGAGGAAGTTCATTTACACAAGTAGACTCAAAGAAAACACTTCCTTCACTTGGAGACTCTTCTGCCAAAAGCATGCGAAGGAGCGTTGTTTTTCCAGCTCCTGACTGCCCCACAATAGAAACAAACTCTTTAGGTCCAATAGAGAGCGTAATATCTTCTACGGCAGTGGCACCTTTGCCGTATTTTTTTGTTACCTTATCAAAATAGATCATGGCTGTTTTCCTCTATTCTACTGCCTCTCCTTCATTGCGTCTATAAAACTATCCAGGTCTCCTCCAAGAACTTTCTCTGGGTCACGAATTTCAAGATCAGTTCTATGATCTTTTACTAATTTATATGGATGTAATACGTATGAGCGTATCTGATTCCCCCACTCAATAGAAGTGTCTTTTGCAGTAGAGAGGTCACGGAGCTCGCTCTTTTGTTCTTCTTCCATCTTTTTTGCAAGTTTTCCTCGAAGGAGCGTCATGGCTTTTTCTCTATTTGCCTGCTGAGATCTCTCATTTGAAGCATGCACTGAAATACCTGTGGGGATGTGTGTTATCCGCACAGCTGTTTCTCTTTTATTTACATTTTGCCCTCCTGCTCCCCCGCTTCGTGCAAAAGATAGTTCAATATCATCTGACGGAATAGAAAGTTCTGCATTCTCCTTAATAACAGGAAGCACCTCAATGAGGGCAAAGGATGTTTGTCTTTTTCCTGCTGCATTAAATGGAGAAAGTCTTACAAGCCTGTGTACACCAATCTCATGTTTGAGCGCTCCATATACATTCTTTCCAGAGATTTCTATCGTTGCATTTCGATACCCATCTAAATCATTTGGTGTTGTGTCGATAGTAAATACATCCCAACCTTTATTGCCCGCATATGATTGATACATACGAAGAAGCATTCCTGCAAAATCTTCTGCATCATCTCCCCCTGCTCCTGCAAGAACTGAGAGTACCGCTCCTCCACGGTCATATTTCCCAACACCATCTGCCTGATCTTTTAGCTCTTGCAGCTCTTTAATCATTGCTTGTGCTTTAGCACTATCATTCCAAAAAGAAGGCTCTAACATTGCCTCTTCTATTTCTTTTACGCGATCCATTTTCTTGAGTATAACAAATTAGAGCCACCGCGCGGAATTGAACCGCGGACCTCATCCTTACCATGGATGCGCTCTAACCAACTGAGCTACGGTGGCGAAGTTACAAGATAGTATCAAAGTTCCGGAATGAGCTCTAGGACTTCTTCATAGCTCTCTACAGCATGAACTCCTTCTGGAGCTTCTCCCTCTTCATTATATTTTCCGTGCCTAAACCAAATAGTTTTTGCGCCAAATTCTTTTCCAAGAGCAACTTCACTGTCCCTTCTGTCTCCTATCATCACAACCTCTTCTACCGAAGTTCCATACTCTTCTAATATTTTTTTAAAATAGATTACTTTTTCTGCATCAGACTCTGCTACATACATATTGTCTATAACTTCAGTTAATCCAATTTGATGAATCTTAGATCGTTGATATACAAAATCTCCTTTTGTTAGAACAACAATAGGAACACTTTGTGCGACAAGCACTTTGAACACCTTTGCAGCATCAGGAAAGAGCTCAAGCTCTCCTATTTTATTTTCATCTCCCTCAAGCATATCTGTGTCACACAGCGTATTATCTAAATCTGTTACCCAAAGCTTCATGATTGTATATATTCTACTATTGCTTCTGCTGTCTTCTCTGAATTATGCCTGGCAACATCCGCACGACTCATAAAGTTTTTTACCACAGTTTTTCGTGCATACTTTTCTATTTCTTCTGGAATCAAAGCAAGCATCTCTTTATTTTGTTCTTTATAGCGATCAAGAAGATCTTTTTCTAGCTCTCCCTCATTTACAAAAGCTACATCAAATTTTTCTTTGCCAATATACGAAAGTAGTGTTTTTGCATACTCATGCACTCCCATGCCATGAGTCTCTCCCCACTTACTCATAATATTTGCTACAAAAATAAGTTTTGCATTACTTTCTTTAATAGCATCCTTAAATCCATCAACAAGCACATTTGCAATTATTGAGGTATAGAGATCTCCTGGCCCAAAGATAATATAATCTGCCTCTTTTATTGCTTCCTTTGCTTCTTTATTTAGAGTGGCTTCTGGCTCAAGCCACGCTTTTGTTATTTTTACACTTCCATCATGCTCTGGGTTGTCAATATTTGCCTCTTCTTTTATCACCTCTCCACTCTCAAGACCAACACAAAGGTGTGCATCATCTAGAGAAACTGGAAGTACCCTCCCTTTTATTGAAAAGAGCTTTGCAATTTCTTTTATTCCTTCTACCTTATCTTTTGTTACGCGCTCTGCGGCAAGAAGAAAAAGATTTCCAAAGCTGTGATTGTGCAGACTTGAACCAGGAGATTCAAAACGAACCTGGAAGAGTTCACGCAAAAATTGATCTCCACGATCTGGAGCAAGTGCCACAAGGGCCCTTCTTACATCTCCTCCGGGCAAGGTCCCGAATTCATCCCGAAGTACTCCCGTACTTCCTCCTGAGTCGAAGGTTGTAACAACAGAGGCAAGATCAAGATCGTAGTGCTTAAGTCCAGACAGAAGGTTGAAGCTTCCTGTTCCTCCTCCAATTGTTACCACTTTCTTCATATCAGTTAATCAAAACATATATAACAAAAGTCGGCCATATATGACCGACTTTTGCGCTCTGCGCGAGCGACGAGACTCGAACTCGCAACCTCTCGCGTGACAGGCGAGTGCTCTAACCAGTTGAGCTACGCCCGCAGTACAAACTGCACTGCAGTTGCCATACCTTACCGGTTTTTTACTGTTACGGCAAGGGTTTAATCGTGTGTCGAGGGTGGGAATTGAACCCACGACCTCAGCTTTATGAGTGCTGCGCTCTAACCAACTGAGCTACCCCGACAAGTGTGGCGATATTAGCATAATTTTCTCATATATACACCCATATAAAAGTGCTTATATCTGTCTGCTACCATATACATATGTAGGTTTTATCCTAACTGCCTACGAACACTTATATGGATTTAACACTTCTTCTAACTCAAATAATTGGAGTTTATCTTCTTGTTGCAGGTCTTTCAGGACTTTTCTACCCTGATCGGATGCAAAAAGCCATGGCGGAGATGACACGAAGCTATCTTCTACCCTACTTTGATGGTGCATTAGCACTTCTGCTTGGACTTCTGCTTGTGCTTAACCACAATATCTGGGATTCAGCTGCAGAGATTATCATCTCTCTATTTGGATGGATTGCACTTGTGGAGGGACTTGCGCTTATGCTGCTACCTCATGGATTCATCATGGGAATTGCAAAGAAAATGGTTTCAAAGCAAGCAGCTACAGGATGGAGCATTATTGCTATTCTTTTGGGAGCATATCTTGCATACATGGGATTCCTTGTATAAAAGAATTTTTCTCCAAAACAAAAACCCGCATATGCGGGTTTTTGTTTTAACTTGTTGCGGGATCCGGATTCGAACCGGAGTCTGGAGGTTATGAGCCTCCCGAGGTACCACTCCTCCATCCCGCGGTGTGGCGACAACTATACCAAAAATGGGTTATTTTTCAATACTAATCAAAATGAAACTCGTCAAATACTTGCTCAAACCACCTCATTGCCTGACGGGCTTCTCGCTCTGTTAGAACAAATTCTTGCCCCTTATGTGCAATCTCATTACGCACTTTGTGTGCTGCCCACGCATATTGAAGCGTAGAGAAATCAGAAGGCTCAACGGCTTTTAGTTTTTCTCCAACTGTATCTCCATCATACCCCTGCACAGTTAGCATATCGTCGAGCATGATATCTGCTTCAAGGATTGCCTGTCGCCAATTTGATTCCCCACCTCGGTCATAGAGTGCTTCGATCTTCTTCCACCTACTTTGTTCTACTTCATACTCCTCATCAGGAACGATAACAGCATCTTCAAAGAATTTATCGTCTGCTTTGCGAACCTGCCACAACCTATATGCTGAATAAATGAAAATTGTAAGGAGGATAAGGGTTACGAACGTAGCAAAAAATGTAAATACGTTCCAAATTGTTACAAGCTGTCTGTAGAATTCACTCGCAAAGAATTCCTCCTCTCCTACAAGGTTACCTCCATTTATAAGGAAGCTATATATCAAATAGAATATGTACTCTACATTTAAGTAGTTTTGCATTACCTACTTAGTATACTCTTCTCCGGTTACATCGCTTCCAATTGTAAACAATCGCTCTTCACCAAAGTGTGGCGCCACAAACTGAATACCTACAGGCAGTTTTACTCCATCTCGATCCACTTCTCCCATTGGCACTGAAATTCCAGGGTTTCCTGTTAGGTTTGCAGGAACAGTAAAGATATCTTGTGCATACATGGCAAGAGGATCGCTCTTCTCTCCAAATTTAAATGCTGGTGTTGCGGTACTTGGAGTTGCAAGAACATCTACTTTCTCAAAAATCTCTCGAAGTTCTGCTCGCATTACCTCCCGAGCTCGCTCTGCAGAGTTGTAGTACGCATCAATATATCCAGATGAAAGTACATATGTTCCAAGCAAGATACGCCTACGCACCTCTTCTCCAAATCCTTCTGTTCGAGTTTTGCTAAATGATTCATTGAAATCCTTTCCTTCTACTCTTGGCCCAAATCGAACTCCATCATAACGAGCTAGGTTTGTTGAAGCTTCAGCTGGCATAACAATGTAGTACACAGGGATTCCATACTTTGCAGTCTCAAACTTCACATCAACAACCTCATGCCCCTGCTCTTTGAGTTTTTCAAGTGAAGCTTCAAAGTGATTTAGCACATCCTCATCAACCCCCTCCTTCATAAGATCTCGTGGTACTCCAATCTTCATCTTCTTTGAAGTTTCTACCTCCTTCCCACTCTGTGAAGTTGAATCTTTTGGATCAAGCCCTTTTATTGCATCAAAAACAATTTTTGCATCCTCTACATTTGTGGTTAATGGCCCAATCTGATCAAGTGACGATCCCATGGCCATAAGTCCATACCGAGAAACTGCTCCATACGTTGGCTTAAGTCCTACAATTCCACAAAAACTTGCAGGCTGTCTAATAGATCCCCCAGTGTCTGACCCAAGTGCAACAGGCACAATATCAAGACCAACTGCTGCAGCTGATCCGCCAGAGGACCCTCCTGGCACTCGAGTATCGTCTATCGGATTTAATGTCTTTTGGTAGGCAGAGTGTTCTGTTGAAGAGCCCATGGCAAACTCATCCATATTTGTTCGCCCAACAAGTACTGCTCCCTGTTCTTTAAGTTTTGCAATAACAGTAGCGTCATATGGCGCTACATACCCATCAAGAATCTTTGACGCAGATGTTGCAACATGACCCTTCACGAGCATGTTGTCCTTTACAGCAATAGGGATTCCACAGAGCGCTGGAGCCTCTTCTCCTTTCTCATCTAGAAGCTTCTGAGCATATTCAGCCTGCTCTTTTGTATCATCATACAGCTCAAGGAATGCTCCATATGACTCCTTTGCTTTAGCATTTTGCAGTGCAGCATTTACAACCTCCTCAACTGAGAGTTCTTTTGAGAGAAGCTTTGCCCGAATGTCACTTATGCTAGTCATTTGAAATAATTTTAGGAACTACAATATTCTTTCCCTTTGCAGTTGCTGCGGTTTTAAGGAGGTCGTCCGTGAAGAGGCCACCTTCATGCGGCTCTCCATCCTCTCGCATAATGTTTTTGTGCTCAATTACAGGTTTTGCATCTCCTGAGATCTCCTGTACCTGAGATACAAAATCTACAATGTCAGACATTTCCTTTGCTAGAGTCTCTGTCTCTTCCTGCGAAACATTGATTCGGGCAAGCTCTGCGAGTTTTTCTACGTCTCCTTTATCTACCATATGGCGCTATGCTAGCACGTTAGAGCATTTCTTTAAATTCCTCTTCAGATAAAATGGCTATACCAAGCGACTGGGCCTCATCTTTTTTGCTTCCTGGATTCTCTCCCACAACTACAAAGTCAGTCTTTTTTGATACTGAAGAGCCAATGCTTCCTCCACGTGCACGAATTTCTTGCTTTGCTCCATCACGAGTCATAGACGTTAGTGTACCGGTAAGGACAAATGTTTTTAGAGAGAACACCCCGCTTCCTCCTCCATAATATGTATTAGTTAGTGAGACATGCTTTAGCAGTCGATCAATCTGTTTTCTCTCCTCAGCATTTTTTAAGAACGTTATGATTTCTTCCTCAACAACACTTCCAAGCCCATAAATAGATGAGAGATTCTCTGTTGCAAGCAAGTCATCCATAGACTCAAAATGTCGAGCAAGCAGTATTGCTGTTTCCTCTCCCACATGGGGAATAGAAAGTCCAACAAGCAACCTCTCAAATGGAACGTTCTTTCTTTCATTAATTGCATCAATTAAATTCTGTGCGGACTTTTCTTTCATTCCTGGAAGCTCTTCTACTTCATCAGTGGTTAGCTCAAAAATATCTGCAGCATCAGATATAAGCTCATGGCGCATAAGAAGCTCTATCTTCTTTTGTCCAAGACCATCAATATCAAGTGCATGCTTTCCTGCAAAGTGCGCGAGTCTTCTGGCTTGCTGCTCAAAACTTCCAAGCTCAACACATCTGTATGCTGCCTCTCCTGGTACACGCTCCACACTTCCATCTCCTCCACAAAGCGGTGTCTTCTTTGGGAAAGAATATTTCTTTTCTTTTCCTGTACGAAATTCATCCAAGACAGAAACAATCTCAGGGATGATATCTCCTGCTTTTTGAATAATTACCGTATCTCCAATTCGAATATCTTTCTCTTTAATAAAATCTTCATTGTGCAGCGTTGCTCTTGCAACTATCGTTCCTGCAACAGCAACAGGGTCCATGTGTGCAACTGGAGTTAATACTCCTGTTCTTCCAACCTGGAGAGTTATGTCCCTGATAACCGTTGTTACCTGCTCTGCAGGAAACTTAAAGGCAATAGCATAACGAGGCCCTTTTCCGGTATATCCCAAAATCTCCTGAAGACTTCTCTCATTTACCTTCACCACAATTCCATCAACAAGATAATCTTCCTTTTCGGATTTCTCCTGCCATTTCTTCCAATATGTAATTACCTCTTCAATTGTCTTCATTCCCTTGAAGTGTGGATTTGTCTTAAATCCAAGCTCTTTAAGATACGTGATCTCTTCTTCTTGAGTTTTTGGAACTCCCTCCTCACCTTTTGCTAAATCATATACAAAAATGTCTAATGGTCGCTGGGCTGCAACGTTTGAATCAAGCTGCCTGATAGATCCCGCAGCTGCATTTCTTGGGTTTGCAAAGAGCGATTCTCCCTCTTTTTCTCTTTTCTTATTTAATACATCAAACCCTTTCTTTCCCATCCAAATCTCTCCTTCAACAACACAGTCGATAGGACGAGTTAGTTCCTGCGGAATAGTTTTAATTGTATTTATATTGTGCGTTACGTCCTCCCCCACACTTCCGTCTCCTCTGGTAGCTGCAGTTACAAGCTTTCCTTTCTTGTACGTTAAAACAATCTTGAGTCCATCAATCTTAAGCTCACATGTGTAAGTTGGAATCTCTTCGAGCCCTCGCTTCACCCTCTCATCAAATGCTTTAATCTCTTCTTCTGTAAATGCATCATTGAAAGACCATTGTGGGATTTCATGTTTTATCTTTTGGAAAGATTCAAGAACTTTCCCTGCGATCTTTTGTGTTGGCGAGTCAACTTCTTTAAGCTCTGGAAACTTTTCTTCAAGTTCAGATAATTCATGCTTGAGAGAATCAAGTGCTTCAGGAGAAATTGGAGATTCATCTTTCTCATGATAAAGATTCCGATATTTATTTATCGTCTCACGCAGCAGTACTGCTCGTTCCTTTGCCTCCTCTATCATCATAGACCACTGTATATCACACGAAGCCCTCTCTCGGTACGCCTTGGATCAGTATCAGTGCAGGTGTTGTACCCCAGAGACCTAATAACTGTTCTTTGAGTACTTGTGTATTTATTTACCTCAATTTTTGTACAGAGTCCTCCTGTATCAAGCCACCACTCCCATGAATATACTCCTGATCCCGCAGTCCTGTTTACTGGAACATTTTGTCCTGCGCAATTTACATTGAGTCCTCCAGGACCTGTTGTTGTAAATGACTCTTGAGACTGGTCATAATAAAGTGCGCACTCAAGACCAGTGTCTGCTGCATAGAATGCAATTTGTGAATCTCGTGCTGAAGCTGAAAGAAGAAGCTCCTTAAACGTTAGGTTGAAAATTGAAAATCCAATAGCAAGCATGAGAGACCCTACCAGTACGGCAATGAAAAGCGTGAATCCTTTTTGTGTGTTTTTCATCATAGCCAATTAAATAAACGTTCCTCCACCGTTACGTTCCTCGTTACCCCTCTTTGTGTCCAACGAACCTCAACATCAACCAACACCTCATGTGCTTGGATTTGTGTAATTGAAATAGTTCGAACATACCTTGTATCTGTACCATTTTGATACCCAAACAATCCTGTAGAGCTCTGCCGCAGAAACGGACATGTTCCAGAACATGATGTAATTGTAGGATATGTTGCAACAGAGCTGTCGATAGTACAGTTTCCACCAACACACGGACCTAGGTCCTGCAGCCAATTTGCCTCATTTGAGAGGTAGTTATGGTCTCGAACACTTCGCACATACTCAATTCCTTCTTGGGCCAAGAATGATGCAGTTGTTCTGTCTCGCGCTGTAGCAGCTGAGGTAAAACTTTGCTGAGCAATAAAGAGCGGCCCGGTAATAGAAAGTGTCAAAACAAAGATCGCTACGAGCGTTTCAACCAATGTAAATCCTTGTGTGCTTTGATATCTCATACTATAGGTCAATTATTCTCTGTGTTACCGTCGACTGAATTGAAAAGTCAGAAGTCTCCTCTCCACTCTCTGCAGTCCCAGAGAGCGCAATCATCACACGAGGCTGAAACTGATCTGATCCTGATGCACCAAAGACAAAGAAGTTGAATTCTTCAATATCTACATTGGTAGAGGTAATCTCGATCCAGCCAAGAGAAGATCCTTCTGCAATAGGCACAAGCTGCCTTTCGATGAATCCTCGACCTCCAACTTGACGGTGTCGATACCGCACTCGATATTCTTCATTGTTTATTACCGCATTTAGCTGCAGACGATTGCTCCCACTTGCACAATCACTCCCCACAGAGAAATTACATCCGTAGGAATATCCTGTACGAATTGTTCGCGCCATACTCTCAAGTGAGAAATTCAGATCAGTAATCACACTATTTAGCGCCTGAGCTCTTTTATTCTCTGACACAAGCGTAAAGAGCGCACTCATTCCAACCAACATAACTACACTAAAGAGTGCAACTGACACCATCATCTCAATCAATGTAAACCCTCTTACGGAATCTGACATGTTGTTTCAATAGATACTTGCCCTGTTGGCCTAACCCTTACACACCGAGTAGCGTTCCCGTCTTGAGATCTCAGGATAATAAGTGCTGACTCATAGAGACTTGTTCCTCCTCCTGTTCTTCCCACGATAACCGCATCAGGATTGGGGCGCCTAAACTGGACAGAAAGATCGAGCAGTGATCCTGGAGTGCTGATACCTGTACTACACGTTGCTGCTCCTGCTCTAATTCCGCAGAATCGATCAATGAAGTTTCCTCGTGTAATTGTCGTTGTCTCTACAATCTCTGTATCATTAGTAAATCGCTCATCATCATTTAAATCGGCGTACAAAACGTACTCTGTTCTATTTGCTGGATCGTATTCAAAGTGCACTCCATAGAGAAAGTCCTCAGTTGCTCCAATACGCGCAGATCCCTCAAACTCTCTTACCGAAATACCAAATACCTGTGCCTGCCGCACTGAAAGTCCTACCTCATAAGCAAGGTTCGTAAGGGCAAGCGTTTCATTAAATTGATTGTGCTGCACGAGCGCTACACTCGTAATCACAATAATAATTCCCATTGAAACGAGAAGCTCAACAAGAGTAAACCCCTTCTTTAGAAGAAGACCGATGGTAGAAGGTTTAGTTGTAGTAGATACGCGCATAAAAATCCAATAGCGAGATATGGCGCAAAAGGCACCTCATTACTCATTGTACGGCGCTTTCCATAAATCACCAACAGAGCTACTGAAATAACTGCACCGATCCAAAATGAGAGCATAAAGCCAGTTATAGCAAGTGGATATCCAACAAAAAGAGCAAGTGCGAGTACCAATTTCGCATCTCCAAACCCCATTGCCCTCCCTTTTGAAAAGAGCCAAATAAGACCAAAAAATAGGGCCATAGCAGAAGCTGCTATTGGCGTGTAAATATCTCCTGAGATATATGCCATTGCCCCTCCAACTACAATAAGTGGGTATACCAATACATTTGGAATAATGGTGTGGCGCAAATCGTAAATAACGATACTGCTAAGGAGCGTAAGGAAGATGAGAGATAAAACTAATTCAATACCAAACCCATGTATATAAAACGCAGCACCAAATAATGCGGCTAATACTATCTCTGCAAGAAAATGAGATACTCCTATCTTACTCCCACACATCTGACACCTGCCACGCAATACAAGAAACGAAACAATTGGAATAAGTGTAAAGGGAGATAATTCCTCTGCGCATGAATCACACTTAGAGCGTCCAGTTAAAATCTGTCGCCCACTGTTTAACCTATAGGCAACAACATTTGCAAAGCTTCCAACAATTGCACCGAGCGCAATAATTGCTATGTAGTACGAGATCATCATGGAATCAATCGAGATGTGTCGTAGCAGTGATATCGAAACTCTCTTCTACACCCACTTGTGTCTGTCCCATTAATACCTGTTCGTACTGCGTCACTATCTGAGAGAAGTGCTGCTGCAGTACTTGATTCAAGATTTACACCTAGATAGTAACGACTTCCGTCTCGAGTTGTTTTATAGATAAATGGCTCATTAAGCCTTGGGTCCTCTGGGACTTCAGATAGGTATGCTTGAGCAACAAGCGTCTCAAGCGTCACAGGGTAAATAGCATGATCTTCTGCATAGCGTTGAAGAGCACGACTTACATCAGCAACCTCAATAATTCGCTTACTGTCCCTTGCTTCAATTCGAGCATTCACCAAAGATGTAAGTGAAATAGAAGAAAGCAGACCTACAGCCGCTAAGATAACCAGAAGTTCCATAAGAGTAAAACCTCGCATATACCCCCTATCATACAACACTCAAAAACGCCCCGTAAGGAGCGTTTTCGAATAGCTTAGAAAAGTTACCCTATGACGCAGGACAACTTGTGTTTCCAGCTGTTAGGTTTGTAGTTCGCTCTCCTCTAAATCCAGTAGAGTCAACACAGAAGAATGTGCTGGCAGTTCCTGGAAGCGGTGATGAGATTGCGTATGCGCTAGCACTAGCTCCACATACTACAGACCCAGCTGCGTTTCGAGACTCAACCTCAGTAACTGCGTTTGCAATTGCTGTGTCGTCCTCAAATAGACTTGCTGCGGTCTCACCTGTACAAGCATCGATTGCTCCTCCAGCGTACGTACTGCTGTTACTGTCGTAGTAAAGCTCAGCCTGTACAGCTACAGTCGCAAGGTTTGCCTTAATGTTAGCGTCAGCTCCTCGGCTTCGTGCTGTATTAAGTGAAGCAAGTACCACTGATGAGAGAATTCCGATGATCGCGATCACCACAAGCAACTCAATCAAGGTAAAACCTCGTTTTGTATTCATTGTCATATCTGTTGTTTGTTCGTTACCGATAATTCCCTATAAAAAAAGGGTCCGGACCCTCTTATTGTACGGCCCAGACCCTTGGTAGTTTTTATTTCGTGTGGATAAACCTACACAGCACCTGAAGAAATATTGTAAATCGGGATAAGCACGGCACCGAGAAGCACTCCTACACCAAGCGCCAAAGTCACAATCATGGCAGGCTCAATAAGATCCACGAGCGTATCTACCGCATTAGATACCTCTCGCCTATAAAACTTAGAAAGTGTTGTGAGGATATTTCCAAGCTCTCCAGTCTCCTCTCCCACTCGAATCATAGCGGTCATAATTGACGGAATTTGTGGGTGCTTTCCAATAGCATCAGCAATTGATGATCCCCCACGAATCTCTTCTGCAGAATTTAGAAGAATCTTTTCATACACTCTGTTATCTACTACCGTAGCGGTAATCTCCACCGCCTCTACAACGGCAATACCAGAGAGAAGCATAGTAGATAGGTTATCTGCCATTCGAGAAAGATAGAGTTTCTGGTAGAGGTTTCCAAGATATGGAGCGGCAAGCTTTATCTCATCCAAGATATATGACCCCTGGTTTGTTGACATATATCGGTAGAAGAAGAATCCTCCAATCGCAAGACCAATCAACAAGAAGAATCCATAATTAATGAAGAACTCTGAAAGTCCAATAACCAATTTTGTGTACAAAGGAATCTCCTGACCTGAATCGATAAGGATTGCACTAATACGTGGAATCACCATCGTAAGCATCAGGATCATCACCACAACGAATGTGCTAATAACGAATGCAGGATAAATCAGAGCATTCTGTGCTTTATTCTGTACCTCATAGGTTCGATCAAGATAGTCAGCCAGGAAGGTGAATGTTTCAGACAATCGTCCTGCCTCTTCTCCTGCCTTTACCATGTTTGCGTAGAATTTAGAGAAAACCTTTGGATGTTTTGTCATCGCCTTTGAGATAGGGTTTCCTCCTTGAATATCATCTGCAACTGAAGTTAGAATCTTCGCAAGCTTTGGATTCTCCACCACCGTAGCCAAAAGACGAAATACTCGAAGCGCTGACACTTGTGCCTCAAAAAGTGTTGAGATCTGGCGAGACAAAATAACAATGTCTCGATTTGATACTCCACTGAAAATATCGATTTCAAATGAAAGGATTCCTCCTTGCTCTGCAGGAGAAATAGAAGAAACAATAAGGTTTCGACGCTGTAGCGCTGTTACCGCAACATCCATTGAAAGAGCGTCGATTGTTCCCTCTCGCTCGTTTCCTTCCTGATCTAGGGCTTTATATACAAACAACATATTACAGGTATCGCTCAAACACTCTTGGATCGAGTGCTCGCTCGTATGCGTGCTCTACGGTAATCTCTCCCTTTTGCACAAGCTCTGCAAGAGATCGGTCCATATCCACCATTCCATCCTGCGTTCCTGTCTGGATGATGGTATTAATTTCGTGCGTTCGTCCCTCTCGAATAAGGTTTGCTACCGCCGCATTATTGATAAGCACCTCATATGCTGGGATTCGTCCTCCTGAGATTCGAGGTACAAGCCGCTGAGAGAAAATACCAGCAAGAGACCCCGCAAGCTGAATTCGCACCTGGTCCTGCTGACTTGCTGGGAACGAATCGATAATTCGATCAATTGTCTGTGCCGCATTGTTTGTGTGAAGTGTTGAAAGTACGAGGTGCCCTGTCTCAGCTGCAGTTACGGCAGATGAAATAGTTTCGTATGCCCGCATCTCTCCCACCATCATTACGTCTACATCCTGACGGAATGCTGCGCGAAGTGCCTCGTGGAAACTTGGTGCATCAATTCCAACCTCTCGTTGCTCGATAAGAGATTTCTTTGGCTGGAAAATATACTCAATAGGATCCTCAATCGTTACGATGTGCTCAGCCCTTGTTAGGTTGATCATCTCAATCATGGCAGCAAGTGTTGTTGACTTACCTTGCCCCACCGGCCCTACCACCAAAAAGAATCCCTGCTTCCTTTGTGCAAAGGTTTCAAGAATTGGAGGAAGTCCAAGACTTTGAATAGATTGAATTTGTTTTGGAATCAGACGAAGTGCAATAGCAATACTTCCATGCTGATAGAATCCGTTTCCTCGAAAACGCCCAACATCTCCAAAGCTGTATGAAAAATCAATTGACTGCTCCTTTTGGAATCGTGGGTATCGCCCCTCTCCCACAAGCTCCTTAAGGAAGACTTCAGTATCTTCTGCTGTTAACTTATCTTTTTGGAAAAGAGGAATGAGTGAACCTGACACCCTGATGGTTGGATGATTTCCAACAGAAAGATGAAGGTCTGATCCACCTTCGTCGACAACGGTTTGTAGTAGTTGTTGTAAATCTTGTACAGTCGCCATATTACGCAGTTTCTTCTCCTCTTAAAATCTTCCCTGTCCGCTCAAGCACCTCAGACGGGATAGCACTCGCCTTGATAATGTATCCTGCAGCTCCAAGCTTCTTTGCTCGCTCCACATCACTGTCCTGTCCCTGATTTGAAAGAATAATAACCTTTGTTTTTGGAGCTAAATTCTCTCGATTAATTGCCTCGAGCACAGCAAATCCATCCACCTCAGGCATAACAACATCAAGAAGAATTGCATCAGGCGGAGTTCCTTCTCGAAGCTTTGTAAGCACATCATTTCCTCCCTGACATGCTGTTACGTCCATCCCTGCACTCTTAAACTTCATTGAGTACATATCCAAAAGGAATCGATCGTCATCAACCAAGTAGATTTTGTATTTTTTTGCAGGTTCCGCCATATTAGTCTTCAACAAGGAATTCTCCGCCCAAAGTATTCACCTCCTCAAACGGAACTGTTCCCTCTAGTGCCTTAATAATAGCATCCTCCTTCATAGTGAGCATTCCTTTTGCACGGGCAGCTGTAAACACTTTGTCCTCTACTGGATCGTTCAAGATCACCTGCTCAAGATCGTCATCAACCCGAAGCAATTCAAATACTCCAAGACGTCCTCGTGTACCATTTGGACAATCAGGACCCGGCGCAACTCCATACATAAACTTCTTATCTGGAATGTATTTTGTTCGATACTCCTCTGGAAGATCCTCAAACTGCTTATCAAGCATAATCTTAAGACCTCCCTCAATTGGGATCTTTCTTCCAGCTCCTTCACACATCTTTCGCACGAGTCGCTGTCCAATAACAGCAACAAGCGTAGGGGCAATAAGGTATGGATCAATTCCCATGTTAATCAAACGCGGAATGGCTCCTGCCGCTGTATTGGTGTGAATAGTTGAGAACACCAAGTGACCTGTTAGCGCAGCCTGGATAGCAAGCTGTGCTGTTTCTTTATCTCGGATCTCTCCCACCATGATGATATCCGGGTCCTGTCGCAAAATAGACCGCAGTCCCGAAGCGAAGGTATAGCCAATCTCAGGACGCACTTGAGATTGAGATACTCCAGTAATATCGTACTCAACCGGATCCTCAAGAGACACTACATTGTGCTTCTCTCGATCAATCTCTCGAAGCATAGAGTAGAGCGTTGTAGATTTTCCAGATCCTGTAGGCCCTGAAATAAGAATGATTCCGTATGGTTGCTGTACGATCTCTCGTACCACCTCAAGGTTTCTCTTAATAAACCCGAGATCCTCAAGCGTCCTCTGTCCTGCAGACCTGTCGAGGATTCGCATCACCACCTTCTCCCCATAGAAGGTTGGGAATGTTGAAACTCGGAAGTCGATATTTCGATCTTCTACCTTTGCAGAGAATCGTCCATCTTGCGGCTTTCGTTTCTCATCAAGCTTAATAGACGCAAGAATCTTAATACGCGCCACTACCGCTCTGTGCACCTTTGTTGGAAGCTCAAGAGACGTATGAAGATCTCCATCCATTCGGAAACGAATACGAACCTTCTCTCGTGTAGGCTCAATATGAATATCGGACGCTCCTCCCTCTACCGCATAACGAAGTACCGTTGCTACAATTTTTGTAACAGGAGCATCTTCCTTGATGATAGTTTGAACGTCTTCTGCCTTTGACTCCTCCTTCTTTCCAGCTCCTGAATCTGTAACAAGAGCAGTCTCAAGCTCGGTAAGAGCAGCCCCCACCTCTCCTGTTAGAGATTGGTATTGCTCAATTACTTTATCAAAATCACTCTTTCCTATAAGGAAGAGCTTGTACGGCATCTTAATTCGAGTAGAGATGAAGTTAAGTGCATCAAGTGCCTCAATATTATCTGGATCTACAATTCCAACCTCCAACACATCGTCTGCAACTGAAAGAGGAATCATCTGATAGTGCCGAGCACTCTCCTCTGGCACATATCCAAGAACACTGTTGGCAACAGTAACGTCTGAAATATCCCGAGTGGGCATATTGTAGTGCTCCCCTTCTGCCTCAAGAATATCCTCTTTTGAAATACCTCTTCGAGCAAGAATAGAAGAAAGCGCAACGTTTTTCTCACGTGCTTCTTTTTGTACTACGGCAGCATCTGCTTCCTTTAGTACTCCTTTCTTTACAAGTATTTCAAGTAATTTCATGCGGGACTACTGTACTGACGCGAACGGATTGTCGCGTCCTACAGGCTCCACAGATATTGGCCGACTGAAGTCTACAAGAGAATTGTAATATTCATCATCAAATATACTTGTATCAAGATCGATACGACGTAGCTCACTAAAGAGTGTGATGAATTCCTGATTCGCAGCCGTTACCCGCGGATCACTTTGTGACGTAACAAGAGCTCCTCCACTGTTGCCATTTTGGAAGAAGAAAAGGTATGCAAGAACACCCAGAACGATAATTCCGATGGCAATAACTGTTGTTTGATTGTTTTTGAAAAAGTCCATATTACTTTAACCAGTATACCCGAACGCGAACATCAAATTTGTACACGCCAGTTTCTGATTCTGAAAAACTAATTTCCACAACATCGAGTGTTCGAAGACTCTGCTCAATGTCATTTAAGAAATTTTTAAATTGATCGTATGTTGCAGTTGCGGTAAATGACAGAAGAAGTGATTCATATGCTTTCTCTTCCTGAATCAACACTCCCTGCCCGATAGCATCTCCACCATCACTTCCGCTCTTCTGGCTCTCATCAATACCAATGTCGCTAATTCGAACTCCTGCAGCGCTCGCAATTCCATCTACATCAAGGATGAGCTGTACATTGTCTACATTGTCAGGAAGCAACTTCTTTACTCGATCAAGATTAGACTGATTAATAAGCTCTCGCTCCTGCGTAAGCCGTGCTTGCTCTTCTTTGAACTTTGCAGCTGTCTCAAGAGCTACATCAAGATTCTTAATCTCAGCCTGTAGTCCCTTAATTGGGCCATTGTATGTAGGGTTTATATACCCAAAGAACACACCAACTGCTCCAAGTATTAAGATGATTGATACAAGTCTGTTCATAGTGTTTCTTGAGGAATATCCTCTGGACTACTCTCCCCTCCCTCTAGCTGTGGCTCTTGAAATTCTCCACCGTCCTCAACCACATCTGACCCTTCAAAAAGAGTCTCGAGTGTCTCATTTGGCGCAACTTCAATTTGCCCACCTTGTGCCCGCACAAGAGTACTTGAGACAATTCCAACGAATGAGAAGCTCACATCTCCATCATCTTTTACAGTTATGTCTTCGAAGATTTGGTTTCGAAGGAACGGGTTGTCCCGAAATACTACTGACTGATATGCAAGTGCGTTGAAATCAAGAGCGGTTCCTTCCATGGTTATTTCCACATCTCCAGATGGTGCAGTCTGCAATTCAAAATTATCAAAACTTACGTTCTGTACGGTATCGCGCTCAAACATGCTAAAGATTGCAGACACTGCTACATGAGAATCAAGAAGCTCTCGAGAAATAACCAGACGCTGTGAGAGTCGCGCAAGCTCCTCTACAGCCTGTGGCTCTACAGAATCTTGAAGAGCCTTTAGGTCTTGTGTCTTCTCCTCTTTATTTTGCTTCAGGTAAAATTCGTATCCAAATGCAAGACCTGCAAGCACTACTGATGCACCAATAAGCACCAATGCTGCAACAGCAAAAATACTAAGTGGGCCTCGCGCTTGCGGTCGGCGTACTGTACGCACCGGTTGCTTGGGCACGAACGATGTCGGCACCTTCTGCGGCATATATGTAAGTATAGACGATTACTTTTAAATCCGTATGTACCTCCCGGGGATTACGAAACTTCTTCAAGCTTTCGAAGTGCTACTCCAACTGCTACAGCGAACTCGGGGCCAATCTCAGCTAGCACTGGACGCATGAATGCAGGCGCATCTGCTTTTTGGAATGGATCTGCAAGAATAACTTCTGTATCAAAGAAGCTGTCTGCATACTCTTTAAGTCCTTTTGTTACTCCTCCCCCTCCGGTTAGCACTACTTTCACAACACTTCGCTTCTCTTTTGTCTCAAACTCTCTTAGCACCCTCCTGGCTTCTGCAAATACACTTGAATATGTAAGTGTTACGGAGTCTTTGTTATATGGCTTTGGTGCATTCTCTGAAATTCCCTCCTCTCGCTTTAGTTGCTCTGCCTTTGCAAAGGTTAGCGTACTTGCTTGAGAGAGTGCTTTTGTTACTCCCTGTCCTCCTCGAGAAATATTGTGTGAGCGAGCCACAAGTCCACGCTCTACTATATATACCTTTGTAGCTGCAGCTCCCACATCAATTACCATTACGGGCTTTACCGGCTCATCTACAACCGCTCGAATAGTAGAGAAGATCTCAATCTCATAGAAACTTGCTGCAACTTGGGCACGAGACACTACCCGCTCAAGGTGTGTGAGTGCTTCATTGTGTACTGCCACGAGCAATACTTTCATCTTTGGATTTAACTCCTCTCCTTCCTCATCTGGAATAACAAACCAATCAAGCTGTACTTCAGAAACTGGTACCGGAATATACTTCCTGGCTTCAAGATTGATCATGGTTTGAAGCTCTGGCCCTTCTTTTCGAGGAAGCTCCACTGTTGTAAGGAGTGTTTTATTAAAAGGAATGGCAACACCAACTGATGTTGTTGTTACATTTGCCTCTCGCATCAAATCTTTAAGATTCTCTGCAATAGTTTCAGCAGGCAAAGATACTGCCTGTCCGACCTCTTTATCTGCATAGGGGCCTAATGCTAATTGTCCGTATGTTTCGAGCACTGCAACACCATTTTCTTGCTTTAATTGCACAATTTTAACGGAAGATCCGCCAATATCTATTCCCAAAACACTGGGTGTTGGTTTTGTTAAAAACCGAGAGAAAATTCCTGCCATTACCAGCACATAATAGCATGGCAAGGTATAATAAATATATGTGGAATATGATCTTAGACTTGATATTCCCTCCCAGAGATGAAGATGTTCTGGTTCGTTCACTAGTGCCAGAAGATATAGATAAGATGATGTCCCCGAGACTCGTCGAGCACACGAGTCCTGCAACAATTTCCCTCCTGTCATTTAAGAGCCCGCATGTGCGGGCTTTAATACATGAGTGTAAATTCCATAATAATAAAAGAGCTGCAGAACTTCTTTCATATGCCCTGCACTCCTTTGTTCGCGAGTACATGCTGGAGCGAGTTGAGCTTGCAGGAGTACGGATGCTCCTAGCTCCCATCCCCCTCTCACTTATGAGATATAAAACACGTGGATACAATCAGGTAGCAAATATAACAGAGCGTGTTGCAAAGAGTTGCTCTCTTCCTCACAGAGCAATCTTGGCAAAGATAAAAGATACAAAGTCTCAAGTTGATTTAAATAAAAAAGATAGACTTCGAAACCAGCAAGGAGCGTTTGCGTGCGAGAAGGTAAATAAAAATGCCACCTATATAGTTGTAGATGACGTTGTAACAACAGGAGCTACTATGGCAGCTGCTATTGAAGCTCTCAAGAAGGCAGGAGCAAAGCATGTGGTGCCTATTGCGCTTGCTCATTAGCAACTACGTAGTTAATTACGTAATTAACTACGTAGTTGTGTTTGGTGCTTTGTTTTGATAATTTGCAGACAGAAGGAGAATTGCAATGAAGACACTTCTTTATGCTACCGGAAATCCAGGCAAAGTGGATTCTTTGCAAAGTGTTCTTGGTTCAGAATTTCACATTGATCAAATTGAGCTCGATCTAATTGAGCCTCAGCTTGATTCAGTCGATGAAATTGCAAGAGACAAGGCACGCCAGGCATTTTCACAAACGAAAAAGCCTGTAGCTGTACAAGACTCTGGCTTTGTTATTCCAAGCCTTGGAGGCTTTCCTGGCCCATATACCAAATATGTTCTTGGAACAATAGGTGTTGAAAGAATTTTGAGACTTGTTGGAGAAGAAAGATACTGTTTCTTTCATGAATGTCTTGCATACGCTGACGAAACAGGTGTTCATTTATTTCAGACGCACATACCTGGCTCTCTCACGAGAACAGTGCAGGGCCCAGCAAAAGAGCGCGAATCAAGTGCTCTGTGGCGAGTGTTTGTTCCTACTGGACAAAGAAAGACGATCTCTGAGATGAGTGACTCTGAGAGAGTTCATTGGAGACAGTCTGGATCCACTGACCACTATGGCGTACAACTTGCCAGGTGGTTAAGTGAAGAATAAAAAAAGGCGGTCATTTTGATGATCGCCTTTTCTCTATAATGCGGAGAGTATGGGATTCGAACCCATGAAGGGGGTTAGCCCTTACTTCGTTAGCAGTGAAGCGCCTTCGACCACTCGGCCAACTCTCCAGTTACGACACCTTATCATTTCTGTACTGCTTTTGCTACGGCTTTAACTACCCGTTTATCAAGCAATTCAGGCAGTATTTGATCCTTGCTTGGGCTCTTAATAAGCCTTGCAAGAGCTTCTGCAACATTCAGTTTTATATCTTCTGTTATGTCAGTGATTCCAGCGTCTAGTGCACCCCTGAAAATACCTGGGAATGCTAGTGCATTGTTTACCTGATTCTTAAAATCAGATCTTCCTGTTGCCACAACTGCAGCTCCTGCTTTGTACGCATCATCCGGAAGTATCTCAGGATTAGGATTGGCAAGCGCAAAGACAATTGGCTTCTCTGCCATTTTTTTAATATCTCTTTTACCAAACTTTCCCCCTTTTCCTGCAACTCCAATTACAACATCAGCTCCTTCTATTACACCTGACAGAGCTCCACTCTTTTTCTTTTTATTTGTTTTCTTTGCAAGAGCTTCCTTATACGGACTTAGCTTTTCCCTTCCTTTATAGATTGCTCCGACACTATCGAGTACCACAACATCTCCTACACCTTTGTGCATGAGAAGATCTGCGATAGCAGCTCCTGCAGCTCCTGCTCCTACAATTACAATCTCCAAGTCCCCCAACTTCTTCTTTACTACCTTAGAAGCATTTATAAGCCCTGCGAGCACAACAATTGCTGTCCCATGCTGGTCATCATGCATCACGGGAATATCTAAAGCTTTATTCACTCTCTTCTCAATATCAAAACACTGTGGAGCTTTAATATCCTCAAGATTAATTCCTCCAAATACTGGGGCAATGTTCTTTATTGTCTCCACAATCTCATCAGGATCCTGCGTATCTAAGACAATAGGAAATGCATCTACCCCTGCAAGATCTTTAAAGATAAGTGCCTTCCCTTCCATAACAGGAAGAGCACCATATGGTCCAATATTCCCAAGACCAAGTACCGCCGAACCATCTGAGATAACAGCAACAGTATTCTTTTTAATAGTGTAGTTCTTTGCTTCCTTTTCTTTCTTTGCCAAAAGACTTGAGACAGCTGCAACTCCTGGAGTGTAGTACAAAGAGAAATCAGACTGTTTTGTAAGAGATACTTTCCCTGCAATTCCTATCTTTCCTCCAGCTTTTTTGTGCGCTTTCAGTGCCTTTTCTTTAATATCTTTCATACAGGTATACTTGAATAGATAGCAGTGTAACCCATGAATCCAAACGACCCAATTAAAAGCATTTCTCCTCGAATGACAGAGGCCAAACAAAAGGCACTGAAGCGTCTTGGCATAGAGAGTTTGCAAGATCTTCTCTATCATTTCCCTAGTCGCTATGAAAATACAGGAGAGCTCGCAACTATTAAAAGCGTAAACCAAGGAGAGAGCGCAACCGTATACGGACGAATTAAGTCCGCAAAGACCGGAAAGACTTTTAAAACAAGAAAACCAATAGCAGAAGCTGTTATTGAAGATGGAACAGGAACCATAAAAGCACGCTGGTTTAGCCAGCCATATATTGCAAAGATGTTAGCTCCCGGAATGAATGTAAAAGTAGTTGGGAAAGTAACAGGGAGCGAAGGAAAATACTATCTTGCCAATCCAAAAATTGAACCAATTGAAACTCTCCCTGCTGACACACACGACTCACTCTTTGCAGGAGAGCGTGAAGAAGAAATTCTCTACCCCATCTATCCTGAGAGCAAAGGAGTTACATCCCTTTGGATTTTCCATAGTATTAAAAAAATAATAGCTGGCGGAGTACTCGAGAAACTAACTGACCCAATACCGGATGCGCTCCTAAAGAAATACAACCTTCCAAAACTAGACTCTTCTCTCATCTGGATGCACATGCCACAAAAGATTGAGCAAGCTCAAGCTGCGAGAAAGCGCCTAGCATTTGAAGAAGTATTCTTGATTCAAACTCTTATGCAAAAGAGCAAGAAGGAGGCAGAAGAACAAGAAGCATTGCCTGTAGATGTAAATAGAGAGAGCTTACAATCCTTTATAGATTCATTCCCTTTTACACCAACTGATGCGCAGACAAACGCTATAGACGATATCGTTGATGACTTTGCAAAGAATCACCCCATGATGCGGCTTGTTGAGGGAGATGTAGGATCTGGAAAGACAGCGGTTGCTGCTGCAACAACCTATATGGTTGCAACCTCACGACCCAAAGGACAGTCCTTTGGAAACCTTCAAGTTGCCTACATGGTGCCAACTGAAATCCTGGCAAAGCAACATTTCAAATCATTTATTGAATACTTTAAGGACCACCCAATAAAAATTGGACTCATTACAGGAAAGGAATGCTACAAGTTCCCTTCTAAGGTAAATAACGAAGAAGCTACTCGTATTTCAAAAGCTCAGCTCTCTAAGTGGGTAGAAAATGGAGAAATTCCTATTGTCATTGGAACGCACGCACTTATTCAAAAGAGTGTGAAATTTAAAAACCTTGCCTACGCCATTATTGATGAACAACATCGCTTTGGAAAAGTGCAGCGACAAAAGATCACAAGGAAAGATAAAGTTGCTCCGCACTTACTTTCAATGACAGCCACCCCTATTCCCCGAACACTAGCGCTTACCATCTATGGAGACCTCGATCTTACGCTTATTGATCAGATGCCAATGGGAAGAAAACCCATCATTACAGAGGTAATTGGAAAAGATGGCAGAGATGCAATGTATGAAAAAGTTCGCAAGCAATTAGAAGACGGCAGACAAGCATACGTTATATGCCCTCGTATTGATGAGCCAGACCCAAGTAAAGAAACAGCGCTTCAGGCAAAATCTGTGAAAGCAGAATGTGCACGTCTTCATAAAGAAGTCTTTCCTGAATACAACATAGACATTTTGCACAGCAAGATGTCTCCTGCAGAGAAGGAAGAGACCATGGCTCGTTTTGAAAGAAAAGAGGTTGATATTCTTGTTGCTACTTCTGTAGTTGAGGTTGGAGTAAATGTACCTAACGCAACTGTAATTATTATTGAAGGAGCTGAGCGCTTTGGATTAGCGCAGCTTCATCAATTACGAGGGCGTGTAATCAGGTCAAACCACCAAGCATACTGCTACGTATATCCTGAAAGCTATGGCCCGACCACTGAAGAGCGCCTTAAAGCTCTTACAACCGCAAAGAACGGATTTGAATTAGCTGAATATGATTTGGGTATTCGTGGAGGTGGAGAATTGTACGGAAGACGACAATGGGGAGTATCTGATGTTGCCATGGAAGCAATTAAAAACTTGAAGATGGTAGAGGCAGCAAGGAAAGAAGCAAAGGCAATTATCAAAAAGGATCCTGAGTTAAAGAAGCACGCTACCCTACAACAATATATAGAAGGAAAGGCTGAAGACTTACATTTTGAATAATTCTTTGCTAGGGTCTTTGCAGGAGGAGTAATCATGAAAAACTTGTTCTTTGGAGTAATTGAAAGACTCTGGATTGGAGCAGTGCTCCTCTACCAAGTCTTCATCGCAATTCCTTTTGTTTTCTGGGAGACTTTTGTAAGACTCTTTCGTGCTGCGAAAGTCTTGCTGCGTTTTTTTATCGTAGCCCCCTTCTTGCAGCGTGGGTGATCGTCAGAAGCCCTCGAAATAAGAAGGTGGAGCGACTTCTTGCCTGGCATCTTGCCCGGGCAGATCGTTTTGGACGAAAACTAAGCGATGTGCAGAAGCAACGCTTACAACAATTTCTTGAAGCAAGGATTCTTCAAGAAGTGAAACGTGGTTTCGTTATCGAGAATCAGATGATCAAGTGGGAAACCATTTTTCTTGATCTAGTTCCCAGAAAAGACTTGGAGGTCCGCACATAGCGGACCTCTTTCTTTTTGAGTATAGTATGGAGGTTCACCACCCATAGCTCAGCGGTAGTAGCACCGAGCTTATACCTCGGCGGTCCCAGGTTCGATCCCTGGTGGGTGGACACGATATAGCTTAAGTGGTATAATATATATAGGTAGTTAAGGAAACGACCCATGGAGTATTCTCCTCTTTTGGTGCCGTTCCTTCAGTTGCTCGGCATCGTAGTTTTACTGGCGCTAGCCTTTGGACTAACACTGCTATTCATCTCCGCAGGCTATGGAGAAAAGAAGAGTGATGTTATCGATGTTGAGTTCACCGAGGTTCCGCCTCAAAAACCTTATGAATCCGGCAGTATAGTCGACAAAAAGGCCTGAACAATTTTTGTTCAGGCCTTTTCCTATTTCTCTTCTGTATCTGCGTGCTCTATGTCTAATTTCTTTTTGGGTGTAATACCGTTTGCAATAAGAAGCTCTTCAAACTCAGCTCGCTCAAGCGTTTCAACTTCAATAAGTTTCTTCGCAATTACATCGAGCGCATCCTTGTGCTTTGTAAGGATTTTCTTTGCCTCCTTCTTTGCGCCAGTAATAATTTTTGTAACTTCCCCATCAATAAGAGCAGATACTTCCTCTGAATATCCCTTTTCACTCATTCCTCCACCAAATAGTGGCTTCCCTCCATCACTCTCAAGTGCAATAGGCCCAACCTTAGAACTCATTCCCCACTTCGTAACCATATTGCGAGCAAGGTTTGTAAGAACCTGAAGGTCATTTGATGGTCCAGTTGTTAGATCTCCAAATATCATTTCCTCTGCAACATATCCTCCAAGCGTTACCGCAATATCATCATGGAACTCTTTCTTTGAGTGCATTCGCTTATCTTCTAAAGGAAGATTTAGCGTATATCCTGCAGCTCGTCCTCGAGAGATAATTGAAATCTTGTGTACGGGATCAGCGTATGGAAGCACTGATGCAACAAGTGCATGCCCTGCCTCATGATATGCAGTTATCTCCTTCTCTTTTGCAGAAAGAATGTGGCTCTTTCGTTCAGGTCCAAGCATTACCTTCTCAATAGATCGAATAAGGTCATACTGCGTAATAGTTTTTCGATTCTCACGCGCAGCTAAGATAGCTCCCTCATTCATAAGAGACTGGAGTTCAGCTCCAGAGAACCCGGGAGTTCGCTCTGCAATAACTGCAAGATCTACATCATCGTGGAAAGGTTTCTTTACCGCGTGGATCTTAAGAATATCTTCTCGATCTTTTCGATCAGGCACATCAATAGTTACCCTTCGATCAAATCGTCCAGGACGAAGGAGTGCCGGATCAAGTACATCTGGTCGGTTAGTTGCAGCCATTACAATTACTTTATTGTTTGGCTCAAATCCATCCATCTCTACAAGAATCTGATTAAGTGTCTGCTCACGCTCATCATTTCCTCCTCCCATTCCAGCACCACGAGATCGTCCTACCGCATCAATCTCATCGATAAAGATAATTGCTGGTGCCATTTGCTTTGCCATCTTGAAGAGATCTCGAACGCGAGACGCTCCAACTCCTACAAACATCTCAACAAACTCAGATCCTGAGATTGTGAAAAATGGCACACCCGCCTCACCTGCCACAGCACGTGCAAGAAGTGTCTTTCCAGTACCTGGTGCTCCCATTAGAAGAATTCCTTTTGGAATACGAGCTCCAATATCCAAGAACTTCTTTGGACTCTTAAGGAAATCTACAACTTCAACCAACTCTTCTTTTGCCTCCTTTGCTCCTGCAACATCTTTAAAGGTTACGCGTTGGTTTTTGTCAGCTGGATCGATAATACGAGCTTTGCTTTGTCCAAAGTTAAGTGCTTGTACTCCCGCTCCCTTTATCTGCCTTGTGAGGAAGTAGAAAAGAACGATGAGGAATATAAGAGGAATAAGGAATGGCCCAAGTGTAAGAAGCCAGAACCCAAGTCCACTTTGATTTTTAATTTCAATAGTCACCCCAGACAATTGATCATTGCTTACGCCATAGTTAGCAAGCGTTTCTGTTATTGCAGTATTTACTTCTTTTTTAGATTTCTTTTCACTCTCATCAAGGTATGCAATTTCAAGTGTGTCTCCTGATACAACAATAGACTCAACAAATCCTGCCTGTACATCTTGTGCCACTTGTGAGAGTGCGATTTCTTCCTTTTCTTTTCCATCTCCCACAAAGACGGTAAATAGTGCCATCAGGAAGAAAATAGCGGCGATTCCTGTTAAAAGATTAGAACTAAATGAAGGTATTTTGGGTGTCTTTTTACTACGTTTTACTTGCTTTTTCTGGGGCTTGCTCATAGGGTGCTATTATACACAACGACAGATATCTTCCTATGGGAATACTAGTTTCAAACAAAAAAGCACACTTTGATTTCGAGATTTTAGAAGAAATTGAGGCAGGAGCAGAGCTTCTCGGAACCGAAGTGAAATCGCTAAAGAATAACCAAGGGTCACTTGTTGGTGCTCGTGTGGTTGTTCGCGGTAGCGAAGCACACCTTGTGGGAGCAACCATTCCTCCATTTCAAGCAAATAATGTTCCTGAAGAGTATGACCCGGAGCGTCCAAGAAGACTTCTTTTATCTAAAAAACAGATCGACCAGGTACAGCAAGCAGAAGAAAGTGATGGCTTGACCACTATTCCACTTTCATGGTATAATAAAGGAAGGTTGGTAAAGCTTTCTATTGGAATCGCGAGAGGAAAAAAGAAAGCAGATAAGCGAGAAAAAATTAAGGCTCGTGATATCGGAAGAGATATTGCCAGAGCCTTTAAGATTCGCTAACCTTAAGTCAGAGCACCTTTACACATTAGATTTTCTGAAGGTACAGAATTGAAGCCCGTACCCTCCATTTTGGAGTTGTGGTAGTCATATACAAAAGGAATATTTAAATGACAATAAATGCAGAGAAAGTTGAAAACCAATATCGAAATGGCATGGGGGTCTCATATTTTGATTTCCTCCTACATACGGATCCTTCGGGGGTGCACCCAAAGCACATCGAAGATCCTGATGCGGACGCATTCGAATTTGAATTCGAAGAGCCAGACGGCACGCCAATCGATCAAATTTTTCAACATTGATCTTTCTTGGGGAATTGCAACAGTAATTCCCCTACCTTCAGAGAACCTAATGTCATTCACGGAAAGCACAGTAGCAGCTAGTGTGTTCCCCGGGGATGATCGGCTTCGACATTCTTGTACCTTGATAATGTGCGACATCGTGCACGTTCGTTAACACGTAAAATTGCGAACACCATATACATGCAAACAATTCATTTGCACGTGCGGTAAAGTCACCATTTAGCATGGCTGACTTCGCATTCGCTCGCGTTTAAGCTAGCGGCTCAGTACAATCCTTTTCTTGTGGGGAGCGTACATGAGGTTATCTCGCAAGATCGGAAAAGATATGTGCTCCATATATTTTCTTAAACCTTAGAGCTCGACGTGACTGGGTTTTGTCTACTTCTTACCACCACGTTTAAATCCCTGAGGTAGACTATGTGTCGTAGAAGCATCATTGAGAACATTTTTGGACGCGGGTTCGATTCCCGCCATCTCCACAAATAACAAAAGACCCTCCAAATGGAGGGTCTTTTGTTATTTAAAGCTATTCTCCAGAACTATAGAAGAGTTCTATAACATCATTTTCTGCAATAATGTAGGAAGTGTAGTCGCCTACGACTTCTCCATTTACACGCATTTCAATCAGCGCCCCAAAAGCTGTTGCTATGTCCTTCCCCCAAATATCAAAGAAATTTGTGAGAAGAAGATCTTCTGTGCGTACAGTTTCTCCAAACTCTAGATGAAGTACACCATCTGCAACATCCTCTACATGTGTATGCATTGGATAGTGCCCTCCTACAAGACCAACGTTTGCAGGAATGTCTTGTTTTATTTCATCTGAGTAGATGGTAAGCGTTGGATGCCAGTGCAAACCTTGCTTTGCAACTACATCCTCACCGCCTGATCCAATACCTCCTGCCCACCAGAGTAATCCTCCAAGTGCAATAATTCCTACAATAGTTATTCCTAGATTTTTCATATTACTTTCGTGATTCTTCAATAAGCTACTTTTTAAACACCAACGCAAGCGCCATAAACGCTAACCCTACATCTCGAATACCAGAAGGCGTATTCCCTAGAGACAGTGCAATGAGGAAAAGGTGCAAAGCAACAATAAGTGCACTTATCCGCACAAAGATTCCAAATAGAATAAAAGCACCAAGTATTATCTCTACCCCTCCATTTAGAAGCACAATAAGCTCTGGAGTAAATGGAGATATATTTACTACCCACTCAGGAATAAAGTATGTCCACTTAGATGGATCAAGTATTTGATTTATTCCAAACCAAAACAGAACAATAGAAAGTCCGACACGAAGGACACACTGCATTGTTATTTTCATGACTGCGCCCCCTCAATTACACCAAGTGTTCCGATAAACTGCCCAACCTTGGGAAGCATCTGTGCTCTATCCTCTCCATGCTGTGCATTGAGTGCCTCTTCAAATTTTGTAGACTCACCACATACAGAGATAATTGCTTCCATTCCTCCTGGATGCTTTCCTACCCAATCAGTTATGTCATATACAGACCCTGCGTATGACACCCAACAATCATCCTTTGAGTTATGAAGAGCTAACTCTTCCTCTGAAATCATTGGTGCAAAACCACCACTATTTTCATTGCTCTCTTCCTCTACTACCACCTCTTCTTCTGTCTCTATAGGGTTGGTAAATACCTCAAGACTGCTTGATCGCCAGATCAGAAGCATTCCTACTGCCACTACGATAAATACGGCTATAGTTACTGTTGCTTTGTTCATATACAGACAGTATACATCCGATTGACAAGCATCAGCAAAATACGTACCTTCATGTTAGATTCACATTCAACATTTTGGAGATATGCCATGGAAATCACACCTGATTTTCTTATTAAGCGAAACATACTCTTTGTTGTCAGCGAAAGTCTTGGGATTCAAGTTGGAGAGTATGTTGAGAAAGGTACAGTTATCTCGGTTGATAAAGACCAGGAAACTGCGACAGTATGCTTCATATACCATGGATACAAGTCCGCAACTGAAGAGGTTCCCTTTTCTCACATTTACTCTGTGGAAGATTTGGAAAACGGCACCCATCTTCGCATATGTAGCTTCGTCGGAAATTGTCACGATCTTCGAGACAAAGCACCGTTTGGGACTCACAAAATTCCCGAAATGGCCGAAAACTGATCCTTTGGAACCACCAACACCCTGTTGGTGGTTTTCCTTTTATATAGAGCTATATTTCGTTGCTTTTGCACACCTCACATGGTATAGTCCTAGCCACAATCCAACGCTTTGAAAAACGAACGAATTAGAATCAATGAAGAAATTCGCGCGAAAGAACTCCGCGTAGTCGGCGCCGAAGGCGCCAATTTGGGTGTTATAACCCTAGAGGAGGCACTTAAAGCAGCACAGGATGCCGGGCTTGATCTTATTGAGATCTCTCCCAAAGCAAAACCTCCTGTTGCCAAGGTGATGGATTATGGTAAATTCCAGTACGAGCAGAAGAAGAAGGACAGCGCAATGCGCGCTAAGAGTAAGCCAACAGAGACCAAGAGTGTCCAGGTAAAAATGGGTACTGGCGAGCACGACAAAATGCTTAAAGCAAAACGTGCAGCAGAATGGCTCTCTGAAGGACACCGTGTAAAAGTTGAATTGTTCCTCAAAGGACGATACAAGTACATGGATCAGGCTCTTCTTAAGGGAAAACTTGAAGAATTTCTAAAAGTTACCCCACACGCATTTAAAATCGCTGATCCTGTTCGGAAGGTTCCAAAAGGATTTGCAACCGTAATCGAGCGAGAAGTTACAAAGAAAAAACATGAAGACAAACAAGTCATTCACAAAGAGACTAAAGACGACCAAGAAGGGTAAGATTATTGCCAGGGCTAAAGGGCAAGATCACTACAATGCCAAAGAAGGTCGAAAGACAAAGACGACAAAGCGTCAGCCTGTTTCTATTTCTCTTACAAACAAGGCAAAGCGACGGTTCCTACCTCGCGTATAATTTTTAGTATTTACTATGGCACGAGCAACATCAGCAGTAGCACGAAATAAGCACCGAAAGGAAGTCCTTAAGCGAACTAAGGGGTTCATGTGGGGGCGAAAGAACAAGGAAAAGCTAGCGAAGCAGGCGCTATTTAATGCAGGAGAGTATGCTTTCGCACACCGAAAGGATAAGAAGAATGACTTTAGAAAGCTTTGGATCGTTCGAATCAATGCAGCACTACGTGCTCTTGGAGGAGGTTCATACAGCCGACTTATCGATACACTCAATAAGAAGAATATCGAGCTAGACCGAAAAGCTCTTGCAACTCTTGCCAAGGACAAGCCAGAAGTATTTGAAAGAGTAGTAAAAGAGATCTCATAACAAAAGCCCCGAGAGGGGCTTTTTTATTACTTCAGTGTATACGTCTTCCCTTTCTCTGGAACTATAGCCTTCACATCTAAGAAATCATGCAGTCTTTGAGCTAAGAAGCTTGCAGGCCCCGGCTCTCCCATAGCAAGGAATGCTGTATCAAGCTTTGTGCTTGTATGAGAGACAAACTCTACAAGATTATCTCTATCAGCGTGCGCTGAGTATCCTGAAAGCGTTTCAATAGTTGCCTTTACCGGCACTTCTTTATTAAAGATACGAACTTTCTTCCCTCCATCTTGCAGTACTCGCCCCATACTTCCTGCGGCTTGGTACCCCACTATCATAAGCGTGCTTTTTGGATCATCTAAATACTGCATCTCATGATGCTGAATACGTCCTCCGTGGCTCATACCAGCTCCAGCGATAATAATCTTTGGAGTTTCTGCATGCAAGATTGCTTTTGATGCATCACGAGACTCTGTCTTCTCAAGGAAATCGAAATCAAAAATGTCTCCTTCTTTTTTAATCTCTCCCTGAAGATCTTGTTTTAGATACTTACTATATTTTTTATAAATCTCCGTAACCTTAATCGCCAGTGGTGAATCAAGAAATACTGGAATCTTTGGAATCTCTCCTGCTTCCATCATATTTGAAAGGTTATAAAGGAGTATCTGTGTACGCTCCATAGAGAATGCAGGAATCATGAGAGTCCCGCCACGCTCAATTGAGCGAAGAATAATATCTCGAAGCTTCTCTTCTCTGTGCTCTATATCTTCATGCAAACGGTCCCCATACACGCTCTCCATAATGAGGTAGTCAGCATCTGCAATAACTTCAGTATTAGGAAGTAGTGGTGATGGAGAGTTCCCTAAGTCTCCTGTAAATACATATGACTTATCTGTTTGCTTGTGTGTAATGCGGACAATGGCAGATCCTAGAATGTGCCCTGCATCAAAGAACTCACAAACGAAATCCCCTATCTCAAACTTCTTGTGATACTCATGTGTCTCTACTTTCTGCAGCAACCCATCTACATGGCCTTTACTGTACATTGGAGGAATATTCTTTCTCTCTGCTTCTCTCTTTAGAATCCCTTCAGAGTCTGCAAGCATTACAGTCAAAAGATCTTCTGTTGGCGGCGTACAGTACACACCTCCATTAAACCCGTCTTTGATAAGCTTTGGGGCTCTACCAATATGATCTAGGTGGGCATGCGTAAAGATAAGGGCATGAATGTCTTTGGGATCATATTCAAAATCATCAAAGTTACACTTATCACAAAAATCTTTTCCTTGCGTTAGTCCACAATCAACAAGAATGTTTGTAGTCCCATCTGAGAGAAGGAAATTAGCTCCTGTTACCGTCCCTGCTCCTCCGTAAAATCCAACTGTTATTTCCATAGCTTTACTCCACTATATACCACTAATACTCCCAATGTATCCATTATTAGATCAATGCTGGTATCAACAAGATCCCACGCACCATCATAGAGCCCAAATACATACTCAAATACCTCCCACCCTATTCCAATAGCAAGGAGTGAGAGAAGGAGCGTTATCTTTTTCGGAGTGTTTAAAACATCAGAGATAATAAGCCCAATACCTCCAACCAATACTCCACCCAGGAAGTGCATCAAAATATCAAACCACCACCATTTCCAATAAAGATACTCCGCAAGTGCAATGTCTTGAAGAAGTGCTATTACCCCAGCAAGAACAAGCGTAGATATAAGTAAGCGAAGTCGCATATGAAGAAACTCTACCACGAAAAAATCCGCCAGGTGGCGGATACTTTCGATAGGGTTATTCAGTTAAGCAACTCTGTAAGTTACGTGGGTGCCCTCAGTCATATCTACGATCGATATAACGATTCGAGCTTCCCTAGTGTTGCTCAGTTGCAATTTCGAACAACCCTACTAACAGTATACCACCAGAGAAATTACAGTGGTCTACTCCATCCTGTGTATTACGACTCGTCTACTCCAAACCGGTTGTAGTTGAAGATTTCTTTGTCTCCAAACCAGTACTTGATCTCATGCTCTGCCTCCTCTGGGGTTTCAGATGCATGTACAAGATTCATAACTGCTCGCTTCTCAGCGTTAGCGAGTGCTGGTGAGTCATTTGAGAAGTCTCCTCGGATTGTTCCCATGTCAGCAGCGTATGGAAGTGTAGGTCCACAAATCTTTCGAACCATATCAATAGCGTGTACACCTTGCACTACCATTCGCACAAGAGGAGCTGAGACCATGTAGTCTACCACCCACTTTCGAACCTCAGGTCCAATCTTAGCTGGATCATCTGTTCCATAATCTACAACTGGATCAAGATCATACTTTGCATATGTCTTTAGAGTCTTCTCTCCAAGACCTGTGATCCACTTCTCATCCTTTGGATAATGCTCATTGATCTGCTCCTTTGTTGGCTGGAACATCTCAATAGCAACGATCTTAAGATCTCGCTGCTCAAATCGCTTAATAATCTCTCCAATAAGTCCCTTGCGTACACCGTCTGGCTTTACCATTACGTACGTCTTTTCTTCCTTAAAGTTCTTTTGCATATGTGAGCAGTATACGGATTTTTTGGGTAAGTGAAAGGCCCTGTCAAAAGACAGGACCTTGTGACCACGCAGGCGTCCTCCTCTATTTATTGATCCTATAAAGATAGTAGCAAGAACCTACTCATTGTCACGCCTTGTAACAACAATTGGATCTCCATCGGTAATTACAATGGTGTGCTCAAAGTGTGCACTCTTCTTTCCATCCGCAGTAGTTACCGTAAAGCCATCTTCATGAAAATCTACATCTCCAGTCCCGGCATTTAACATCGGCTCAAGCGCTATAACCATTCCGGCTTTAAGTTCTACACCTTCTCCCGGATTTCCAAAGTTTGGAATATTTGGCTCCTCATGAACTGCATACCCCACACCATGACCTGCCAAATCTTTTACAAGTCCATATCCTCTCTCTTTTACAAATTCCTCTACAGCGTATCCAATATCACCTGTAGTGTTTCCGGCGCGAGCTGCCTTAATCGCCTTATACAGAGCCTCCTTAGTGCTCTGAACGAGTGCTCTGGTCTCTTTATCTCCCTCTCCTACGATAAGCGTAAGGGCTGAATCAGTATACATTCCGTTATATATAAATCCTGCATCAATACCAACTGTATCTCCCTCCTGAAGGATAATGGGCTCTACATTTGGAATACCATGCACTACCACGTCATTAACTGACACACACAAACTTGCAGGGTATTTGTTATCTGCCCAGTCTGGCTTGTACCCTAGAAATGCTGCTTTCCCTCCAAGCTCTTCAATCTTCTGCTCTGCCAGATCATTTAATGTGTCAGTTGAGACACCAGGTTTTATGTGCTCTGCAACATATGATAAAACCTCAGCCAAATACTTACCTGAAATCTTGAGGTTCTCAATATCCTCTGGCGTCTTAATACTTATCATTGAATTTTCTTCCATATCTCTTCTGCAATTTCTTCTATTGTCTGTGTTCCATCAATATCAAGAACAGTAGTGTTCTCACAGAAGTACTTAATAGCTTCTGCTGTATGCTCCTCGTACTCGGTCAAACGTCTCTCTACTGACTCATCATCCCCTCTCTGCTCTGTTTGTTTCCTAGCATCAATGCGTTCCCTCACCACCTCATCTGGAATAGTAAGATTGATAACGGTAAATGGTCTCCCAATCCACTCAAATGTCTTTGTAATAGTTCGTGCCTCAAGAGGCTTTCTGGCAAATCCATCAAGCACTATTGGCTCATCCCCCTTAAGGGCAAAAACGATAGAGTGAAAAAGATAGATAGGTACCCAATGAGGCAATAGAATCCCCTGATCAATCTCTTCCTTTACCTTCTTTGCAACAGGGGTGTCCTGTGTTGCAAAACTACGTAGCTCAGCTCCTGCACTAATAAACTTTGCATTTATTTTTTCAGCCAAGATCTTGGCTTGTGTACCTTTTCCAGCGCCAGGGCGACCGGTAAAAATAAAGGTGTTATCCATACAGGGAGTGTACTGCATTGGCGCAAGAGTAGCAATAAATGCTAGAGTAAATACAGAAAGGAGCACAATCATGAGCAGTGCACTTGAAGTACTTGAAGCCGCCAAAAAACGTGATGAATTTTGTTTTCATGGATCTCCCGAGAGCATCAGTGGATTCATTAGACCTCATCAAGCATACGGCGCTCAAGAACATGAGAGACATTTTGCTGTGTATGCGAGCACAGACTATCGCCATGCACTATTTGCTGCAACAGCACGTCCATCATGCATAAGTGGATGTTCTGCATGGAATTGGAGCAATAATTTTTCGGAGATCATCATTGATGGATATGGAGTATCTTTTCAATCTGGATATGTATATATCTTGAAAAGGAAGAATTTCAGTCCTTCTGGCAGTAGGTGTGGACGAGAATTTATTTGTCCTGAGGCTATTTTGCCAGAAAGAAAAATTCTTGTTCGTCTTGAAGATCTCAGGGCAGCAGAAGGTGTCGTCTTTAATGTAAATCCCCCACTATCTTAGCGGGGGATTCAACATTATATGGAGAAAAGTTTTAATACTCGTTTAGAGAAACCTGTGCATCAATCTTTCGCACAACATCCATAATTACGGACACAGCAATAAGAAGTGCTGTTCCTCCAATCACAAGTGTAGAGATCCCTGTAAGTCCTTGTACGATAATCGGTACAATAGCGATAAGTCCAAGGAATACCGCTCCAGGAAGTGTAATCCTTGTAGCAACCTTTCCTAGGAACTCCTCAGTCTGCCCACCAGGACGTACTCCTGGGATAAATGCACCAGATTTTTGTAGGTTCTCTGCTACACGTACTGGTTCAAAGATGATAGCTGTGTAGAAGTATGTAAATAGCACCACAAAGAAGAAGTAGAGTCCTCCGTAGATCCACTGATTAGCTAGTCCATTAACAATAGACTCCATAATTCCAGCACCAGGACCTCCGAGTGCTAGTGTGATATTTGCTACCGTCTGTGGCACCAATAGAAGTGATAGTGCGAAGATAATAGGGATAACTCCTGCCTGATTAATTCGAATAGGAAGGTATGTTTGTGACCCAACCTCAGCTGCTTTCCCTCGAAGCTGCTTTGCGTGTGTAATTGGCACTGGTCGCTCTGCTTCAGTTACAAGCACTACCGCAAAGGTCATTCCAATAGCAATAGCTGCAAGTCCTAGATATGCTGGAATCTGCTCTGGTGTAAATGAGAAGAGTGCCTGCGAGATTGCAGTTGGAAGAGAAGCCACAATACCTGCGAAGATAATAAGTGAGATACCGTTTCCAATACCATACTCAGTCATTAGCTCTCCAATCCACATCAGGAAGATAGATCCTGCTGCAACCACCATAATGTTTGCAATAAGCAGAAGCGGTGTAAGTGCCTCAATAATTCCCTGTCCCTGTAGTAGGAAAATGAAAGCAATACCCTGAAGCACTGCAAATGGCACAGTAAGCATTCGGCTCCACTGCACAAACTTAGCTCGTCCTACCTCTCCCTCCTCAGTCTGCATAGCCTTCACCTGCGGGAATACCACAGTCATAAGCTGCATGATAATTGATGAAGTAATGTACGGCCCTACTCCGAGCAATACAATAGAAAGGTTTGAAAGTCCTCCTCCAGATAGAATATTTAGAAGTCCTAGGAACTCATTGTTTGCAAAAAAGTTCTCAAGAGCAAATACATTTACTCCAGGAATAGGAATAGTTGCAAGTACACGGTACGCAAGAAGCGCTCCGATTATGAAAAGAATACGATTACGAAGCGAACCATCTTTTAGTGCTCGCGAAAGTTTTTTTCCGAATGTAGAAAACATATTACTTAATGGTACCACCTGCTGCAGTAACCTTCTCCTTTGCACTCTCTGAGAATGTAACACCCTCAAATGTGAATGCCTTTGTAAGATCTCCGTTTCCAAGGATCTTCACTGCTGGAACCTTTCCTCGTACTCGTCGCACAAGACCGGCCTTTAGAAGAGCTGCTGCATTGATAGCTGCTCCCTTCTCAAACACCTCCTCAATCTGAGATACGTTTACGCTCTCATGCTTAATAGCAACACTATTGAACTTGTATCCTCGCTTCTTAGGAAGCTTCTTGATGAAATCTCGAATCTCAGGTCGCGGTGTTCCTCCGTGAGCTAGCTGTCCCTTTGTTCCTCGTCCTGATGTAGTTCCACGCTTACCACCACGTCCAACTCGCTTGGCGGCTTTATTAGGGTTATTTCGTTGTAGGTTGTGTAGCTGCATATTATGAAAGTTTCTTTAGAGCATTTACTGTTGCCCGTGCAATTGAGAGCTTACTCTTACTTCGTGTAAGGATCTTAGCAACGATATCAGTTACCCCTGCAAACTCAAGTACTGTTCGCACTGCAGATCCTGCCACAAGTCCTCGTCCCTTAGATGGGATAAGTACTACCTCTGAAGAATCAGTTCGAGCCTGTACATCAAATGGAATGCTTCCAGTCTCTGTTCGATTTACCGTAATCATGTTCTTCTTGGCATTTCGGATAGCCTTCTCGATAGCAAGTGCTGTATCTGTTGCTTTTCCAAGACCAACTCCAACTCGTCCCTTCTGGTCACCAATAACCATAGAAACTGAGAATGAGAATCGTCGTCCTCCTGATACCACTCGAACCACTCGACGGATCTCAATAATTCGCTGCTCGAACTCCTGTCGCTCTCGTGGAGCTTTTGGTCCTCGAGAATTTCGTCGTCCTCCTCCTCGCTTTACGCGTGAGTTAGCTGGTGCATCAGCTTTAGCCTCAGGCTTCTTTGGTGCCTCAGTTGTCTTCTTCTCTTCTGTTGTTGGTGCGTCAGTCATAATATTAAATCTTTAGCCCTGCCTCTCGTGCAGCGTCAGCTAGTTTTGCAACTCGACCAATGTAATTAAATCCTCCTCGATCAAATACTGCAGTTGTAACTTTCTTCTCTTTTCCTCGCTCAGCAACAGCCTTTCCTACTGCCTGCGCTTGTGCCATAAGAGAACCTCCGAACTCCTTTCCGTGAGCCTGCGCTAGAGTAACACCAGCCTTATCGTCGATAAGCTGTGCGCTGATGAACTTATTTGATCGAAAGACTGCAAGACGTGGTCGCTCTGCTGTTCCACGAACAATAGCTCGCACTCGATTGTGCCGCCTTACTCGTCCGTCTCTTTTTGAAATAGTATTACTCATATGCGTTATACAGCCTTCTTACCTTGCTTTCGACGAATAACTTCATCCTCATAACGAAGTCCCTTACCTTTGTATGGCTCAGGCTTCTTCTTTGATCGAACCTCAGCTGCAAACTGTCCAACCTTCTCCTTATCTGCTCCTGAGATAGTGATGGCATTCTTTACCACCTCTACAGTAAGTCCCTCAGGAACCTCCATCTCAACTGGGTGAGAGTATCCGACAGTAAGCTTAAGTGTCTTTCCTGCAAGCTCTACTCGATACCCTACTCCCTCAAGGATAAGGACCTTCTTGTAGTTCTCATTTACTCCATTCACCATGTTCCGTACATGGGATGCAAATGTTCCCCATAGTGCACGAGCCAATCGACTGTTGTTCTTTGGAGCTACTGTTGCCTCTCCGCCCTCTACAGATACCTCAACAAGTGAGTGTACTGGCTTTTGTAGCTCTCCCTGAGGACCCTTAACAGAAAGCACTCCTGACTCTACCTTTACGTCAGTTCCTGCTGGGATTGCTACTGGTTTTTTTCCAAGACGACTCATAATACTTACCAAATCTTAAATAGCATCTCTCCTCCTACACGATCTCGTCGTACTTCAGAATCAGAAAGGATTCCTTTAGGTGTTGAGATAATTAGTGATCCTGTTCCATATTTCACAGGATGCGCGTCCTTTGCTCCAGTATATAGACGACGTCCAGGCTTACTTACTCGCTTTACATCAGTAATCTTTGGAGATCCGTCCTCATTGTATGCAATAGCAATCTTAAGTGCTGGCTTATCTTTTCCAACCTTCTCAACATCGCTAACGTAGCCCATATCCTTGAGCTTAGCTGCAACATCGTGCTTGTGGCGAGAATGTGGAAGTTCCACAAAATCCTTACCGATAAGCCCGGCGTTCTTAATCTGAACTATTAAATCTCCAATGGGGTCGTTTACCATGATGCCTTTTTTACGCCTGGAATCTTGCCTTCGCGAGCAAGCTCTCGAAATACAATTCGAGAAAGACCGAAGTCTCGCATGTAGCCGCGGGGACGTCCAGAAACAGCACACCGATTCTTAATTCGACTAGGTGAACTATTCTTTGGAAGAGCCTGAAGCCCTTCTGAATCACCTGCAGCCTTAAGAGCGGCACGCTTCTCTGCGTACTTAGCGACCAGTTTCATGCGCTTATCATTGCGCGCGATTTGTGACTTTTTCGCCATAAAATAAAAAGACACGCCAAAATTGCGTGGAGGCATAGTATCAGGGTGCATTTGTAATGTCAAACCTTGTAGAGCCTTTTGTTAACGCGTATACTGTACTTCCAGAAGTACCTCTACAAACGAAAGGATTCGTTATGAAAGCGCGACCAATTGGAGAGATTGTCGCGCACAGCGACACTCTCAATCTTATACTTCGCATGGATGCACAAGACCCTAAAAAGGGCTATGCTATGCGACTTTCTGAAGACCTTAACAAGCTTTCAGAAATACAGTTGATGGAATTGAGGGATTTTCTTCAGGGAAAACTGGATACACTTTGCAATGAAGCAGGGGAAAAGGTCCAGGGATTACTTACCCAAAGAGCTGCTGAGACTGAGCAGTCTGAGCTGAATCTTGGAGATCCTGATAAAGACGATCTTGAAATTCCAGCATTTCTGCGAAGAAATCATGGTTGCTAAAGGGCGGCAAGTATTACTTGCCGCCCTATTTTTATTCCATTTAAAAAGCCCCTTTCGGGGCCTTTTCTTTATTTCTCCTCGTCTTTCTTAAATGGAACTCCTAGATGAGTTAGGAAGGCTTTGGCCTCTTCCTTTGTCTTTGCTGTTGTTACAACAGTAATAGCAAATCCAAATACGTCCTTGAGGTCCTCATCTGCAGTCTCAGGGAAGATAGTATGCTCCTTGATTCCGATAGTTAGGTTCCCCATCTCATCAATAGCAGTTGTTTTGATCCCTCGGAAGTCTCGAGTTCGAGGAAGTGCTACGTGAATCAACTTATCGAGGAAGTTATACATCTGCTCCCCTCGAAGTGTTGTCTGATATCCAATGATATCTCCCTCTCGAAGCTTAAATGAAGCAATAGACTTCTTTGCAGGACGCGGTGCTGACTTCTGTCCTGTAATACGAGCCATTCGATCCTCGATAACCTTGATCTTGTTCTTATCTTTGATCTTTCCTGTTCCAGTAGAGAGAACAACCTTCTCAATCTTTGGAGCAGCCATTACATTCTTGTACCCGAAGTCTCCCTTTAGGGTCTCAAATGTCTTTTGTACTTTGTCTTGTGAAATAGTCATAGGCAATATTATGAAAGCTCAGTTCCACTCTTTTTAGTTACTCGAATACGCTTCCCGTCCTTTCGAATGATTCCAACTCGTGTTGGCTTATTATCCTTAGGATCCATAAGCATTACGTTTGAAATGTGCACAGGTCGCGTTACGTCCTTAAATCCTCCCTTCTCTGTCTTTGTTCGCTTCACAACCTTCTTAAGAACGTTCACGCCCTCAACAAGAACCTTATCTTCATTGGGAAGAGCCTCCAGAACCTTTCCGGTCTTTCCTTTGTCTTTTCCTGCAATTACTTGCACTGTGTCGTTTTTCTTGATTTTCATACGCGTTATACAACTTCAGGTGCTGAAGAAACAATCTTCTGATACCCAAGCTCTCCTAGCTCTCGTGGTACTGGACCAAAGATTCGGTTTGCTTTTGGCTCTGGCTTCTCCTTATCGATAATAACTACAGCGTTCTCATCAAATCGGATGTAACTTCCGTCCTTTCGACGGAAAGGAGCACTCTGCCGCACTACCACAGCGTGATGTACCTCCTTCTTCTTTACAGCCTTTCGAGGCTCTGCAGTCTGTACTGAAATAACAACCTTATCTCCAATACGAGCGTATCGCCTTTTTGATCCTCCGAGCACTTTAAATACGCGAGCAATCTTTGCTCCTGAGTTATCAGCTACTTTAACGATTGATTGTGGTTGAAGCATGGTACTAGTCGTTAGTTACGAGAATGAATCGCTTATTCTTTGAAATAGGCTTGCTCTCCTTAATTGAAACAATATCTCCCACTTCTGCAGTGTTTCCTGGATTGTGTACAAGGAACTTCTTTGTTCGCTTCTGGAACTTCTTGTACTTAGGGTGTGCTACGTATCGAGTTACAGCAACAGTAATAGTGTCCTGTGCAGCACTTTTAACAACCGTACCCTTTAGTACTTTTCCTCCCTGCTTTTCTTGTGAGTTTTTTGTTTCCATACTACTTAGTTCGGCTATTAAGCTCTGTTAGCATTCGCGCAACTTCCTTTCGAAGATTCTTGTGAGCTTTTGGATCTCGCTTCTCAGCAACTCCAAAACGAACTTTTCGAAGCTCCTCTCGCTTCTCGCGAAGAGTCTTGTTCAGGTCCTTATCACTTTTTTTACTAAAATCAGTCATACGCTTATGCTTCTCGCTTGGCAAATCGAGCCTTAAATGGAAGCTTTGCAGCTGCCTTTCTAAATGCCTCTCGAGCCATCTCCTCAGGCACTCCATCTAGCTCGAAGATTACTCGACCTGGGCGCACCTCAAAGATAAATCGCTGAGGATCTCCCTTTCCCTTTCCCATACCTACCTCAGCAGCTTTCTGTGTCTGAGGCTTGTCTGGAAATACTCGGATCCAACTCTTTCCAATCTTTCCTGTAGATCGACTAATTACCTTTCGGGCAGCTTCGATCTGGTTTGAAGAAAGTCGTCCTGGGCTTGTAGCCTTAAGACCATATGCTCCAAAGGCAATAGTTGTTCCTCGTGTATCAGGACGCATCATTTTCTCAGGACTTACTCGCCCTGTCTGCCACTTTCGGTGTTTTACTTTCTTTGGGAACAACATAAGCTTATTTCTTAGTATCTTCGAAGATATCTCCTCGATAGATCCATACCTTAATTCCAATCACACCGTATGGAAGGTTTGCTCGCTCGTATGCAAAATCAATGTCAGCACGGAATGTCTGAAGAGGAATTCGACCTTTCTTTAGCTCCTCCTTTCGAGCCATCTCAGCTCCACCGAGCCTCCCGCTCATTACGATTCGCACTCCCTTTACGTCTCGGTTAGCCATCACCTTCTCTACTGTCTGCTTCATAACCCGACGGAAAGGAAGTCGCTTCTCAAGCCCCTCTGCAATCATGTACCCCACAACAGCAGCATTACTCTCAGGGCTCTTAACTTCTACAACATCAAACTTAATCTCAGGCATTGTCTCAGGCTTTGCAGATCGCACTACCTTCTCAAGCTTCTTCTTTAGCTTTGTTACGTTCTCTCCTGAGCGTCCGATAATAAGACCAGGACGAGATGTACTTACGATTACTCGTAGCTCCTTCTCTCCTCGCTCAATCTCAATATCAGCCACGTACATTCCACGTAGTTCCTTCTCAAGGAATGACCTTACTGCAGCGTCAACACGCACGTTCTCACGATATTTGTCCTTTCCACCTGCAAACCACCGGCTCTTCCAGCCACGAATGATTCCAAGTCTTTGTGCGTATGGGTGTACTACGTGTGTCATATTACTTTTTCTTTAGAGTTACATTAATGTGACTCTTCTCCTTTCTTAGTGGTGTGGCACGTCCACGAGCGCGTGGAAGCCATCGCTTTAGCGTCATTCCCTTATCTACAGTGATGTTCTCAATCCAAAGCTCTTCTGGCTTTGCTCCTGAGTTAGCTGCAGCAGACGCAATAAGCTTCTTTACTTCTGTAGCTCCCTTCTTCTTCACAAAAGGAAGTAGTGCGAGCGCTTTGCTTACACTCTTTCCTTTTACAAGGTCAGTTACCAAACGAGTTTTTCGTGGTGCCTGATTGTGATTTTTAAGGGTTGCTTTCATATATCAAATTTAGGCAGCTGCCTTTGCAGCCTTTGCAGCTACAATCTCAGCCTCCTTTCTCTTCTGCTCGAGCTCCTTGGCCATCTTTCCTCCGTGCGTTACGAACTTCTTCGTTGGAGAGAACTCACCAAGCCTATGACCTACCATATCGTCAGTTACAAGAACCTCAATATGCTCCTTTCCGTTGTACACACCGAAGGTGAACCCAACCATCTCTGGAGCAATCTGTGAAGCACGTGCCCACGTCTTAATAACCCCAGTATCTTCTGGTTTCTTTCCATCAACCTTCTTTAGAAGTTTTGCGTCGATGTATGGTCCCTTCTTAATTGATCGTGCCATAAAATAAAAGCTCGAACACGAGCGTGGGGCTATGCTACTTGATTTATTTACTAATGTCAAACCTTTATGAAGCCATTTTCTTGCTTTTAGGGCACATATTGAGATATGGTGCTTTCAGATTGAAAATTGATGGAGAAAAAGGATGTCAGTTGAGATAATTCCTACCCCCTACGCCTTCAGAAACAGAATTTTGGCGGGCATAGAGTGGATCAATGAACGAGCGCCAGATGGTTGGAAATACAATCTTTTTGGCAATATTAATGGAGAACATATCTTTAAAATGTCTCTGTTAAGCGCCACAGAGAGTGTTTTGCCACTTGCCTTTAAAGGACAGCGGCTTACCACACACATGTCACACTGTGGCATTGCAAGTTATTTTGAACTTAGCTTAGAAGAACTTATATCTTTTGGCTTTCATGCAGGACATATGCAATATGTCGAACTTATTGAAAAAGCTTGGGAAGAAGTTCTCCGAGAAAAAATAGAAGAAGATGAGTTCTTTACCGAAGATGGATCTCTTCGGTAACCTATAGAGAGCCTTGTGCTCTCTATTTGCTTTTATGATCCTAAAACTATATCTTCTTCATTAGAAGCAATCAAAGGGAGACGCGTGATGGACAGCATAGGAAAGCCTCGCCTTATAGACACAAGTAATATTCCAAAAATAATTACAAAGCGTGTCTTAGAAGGCACGCACTGGCTTGATAAGCATGCGTCGAAACATTGGCGTCGAAACATGTTTAATGTTTGTGAGTACGCAACCTTTCGTGCGAAAGATAGCTATGACAGCCAATGTGTTCTTGCACTTGCATTTGAGCACGAAGAAAAGTTTGCGGGAAAGCATGGATACACATCCTTCTATAAGGTCAGAGATCATTTTAATCTCTCTGAAAGATGTGTTGCCCTGGGCTTCGCAAAAGACCCTGGGGCAAAAGATCCAGCGAAGTATTCTGATTTGCTCAACAGAGCTTGGGAGTGGAGGATTCGTATTTCGGGATCCCAACCTCACGTGAGGCATTTCCAGCCAACAAGAAGAGAAGATGCAACTTTGGTTGCGCTTCTAAAATAAAGCAAAAGCGACCCTCCTGGGTCGCTTTCTTTTATCGTCGCTTTCCAACCTTTCGGCGAGAAACAATGAATTTGTTTGAGTACTTCTTCGGTGCTCGTGTCTTCTGCCCCTTTCCAGTAGGCTTTCCCCACTTACTTCGAGCCCTTCGGTGTCCTCGCCCTGCCTTTCCTTCTCCTCCTCCATGAGGGTGATCATGTGATCCCATGGCAGATCCTCGAACTGTAGGCCGAACTCCAAGCTTTCGAGATCGTCCAGCCTTTCCAAGACGCACAAGTCCGTGCTCTTCGTTTGAAACAGATCCAACTGTTGCCCATGCAGTATCAACAATCTTTCGAATCTCGGTTGAAGGAAGTTTTACCTGCACATATCCTCCATCGTGAGCCTGTACCTCAGCATAGCTACCAGCTGAGCGTACGATCTTAGCTCCACCTGCTGGCTTTAGCTCAATATTGTAAATAAATGTTCCTGTAGGGATCTTCTTCAGTGGAAGTCGATTACCAGGTGCTACCTTTGCTGTCTCTGACGTTACGATAGTGTCTCCAACTGCAACTCCCTTAGGCAGAAGAACATACCGTCGCTCTCCATCCATAAACACAACTCGAGCAATAAATCCTGATCGGTTTGGATCATACTCTACTGTCTCAACTCGAGCTGGAATATCCTTCTTGTCATATAGGAAATCTACATCTCGGAACTTTCGCTTCACTCCACCTCCCTTGTGTCGTGTTGTAATACGTCCATCTGCATTTCGTCCAGATCCTCGACGTCGCCCCTTCACAAGTGACTTCATTGGCTTGTCACCTGAAAGTAACTCCCGGTAGTTGATCCCGGTCATTCCTCGTCGTCCTGGTGATGTTGGCTTAAACTTTTTCATATTTAAATAAGCTGTAGTTTATCTCCATCCTTAAGCGTAACGTACGCCTTCTTGATTCCACTCTTAGATCCTGCCTTTCCTTTTGTTCGACGAGACCCCTTCTTCCCTGGAGTCTTTGTCATGTTTACCTTAGTGACAGTTACATTAAATGCTTCCTCAACTGCTTTTGCAACATCTCGCTTATTTGCTGCTGCAAATACCTGGAATACGTACACATTCTTAACTCCAGCAAGAAGGGCCTTCTCAGTTAGGTGAGGCTTTGCAAGAATGTTAGCAGGAATAACCCCTGTCTCTGTTACAGCCTTAGGCGCCTTCTCCTCCTTTACGGCAGGAGCGTCAGCTTTCTTTTCCTCTTTGTCATTTCCAAAAATTCCCATACGCTATTTCTTACGTTCGCTAATTACCTGCACTGCCTCAGTTGGGCTCTCGATAATAAGGTAGGTATATCCTAGAACATCGACCGGGTTTAGGTTTCGAACCTCCTCAACATCAACACGCTTGATGTTCGCAAAGCTTTTCTTAACTGCTTCAGTCTTCTCAACTGATGCAATAAGTGCAGCATTCTTTGCCTTCCCAAGCTTTTCAAACTTAGGAGCAAGGGCCTGCAATACTGCCTCTGCCTGCTTTGTCTTTGGAGCATCAATACCAAGACTCTCAACGAAGATAATCTCTCCATCTCGCATCTTCTGTGAAAGAGCTGTAAAGAGTGCCTTTACTCGCATCTTCTTAGAGATAGTCTTTGTGTAATCCTTTTCATTCTTTGGACCAAACGTAACTCCTCCTCCTCGCCAGATTGGTGATCGACTTGATCCATGACGAGCTCGTCCCGTACCTTTCTGCTTCCAAGGCTTCTTACCTCCTCCAGAAACCTCACTTCGGTCCTTTGTGTGAGCATTACCAAACCGAGCATTGCTCTGCATTCCTGTTACTACCTGGTGTACAAGATCTCCATTCCAAGCAAGCCCAAATACTGCCTCTGGAAGATCTATTGTTCCAGCCTCTTTTCCATCTGTACTAAAAATTGGTGCAGAAAGCTTTGTATTCTTTTTTGTTGTTGTCTCTGCCATATTATTTTGAAACTACCTCAATTAGGGTTCCCTTACGTCCTGGAATTGCTCCCTTGATCATAAGAGTATTGTTCTCCTTGTCTACCGCAACGACCTTAAGATTTTTTACGGTAACCATGTCAGAACCCATTCGTCCTGGCATTTTCTTTCCCTTTGCTACACGTCCACCATCTCCTGCTCCTCCTCCGATTGAACCAGGTGATCGCTCTGTGTGCTTTTGTCCATGACTTCGTGGTCCTCCGTGGAAACCGTGACGCTTCACAACTCCCTGGAATCCCTTTCCCTTTGAAATTCCCCGAACGATAAGGTTGTCACCAACTTCAAATGTTGAAGCGTCGATAACGTCTCCAACATTCTGCTCTGGTGCTCCCTCCACTCGGAATTCTCGAAGCTCAGAATGAGGTGCAACTCCTGCCTTCTTAAAGTGTCCAAGAGCCGCCTTATTAAGACGTGACTCCTTCTGGTCTTTAAAAGCAACCTGTACAGCATTGTACCCATCTGACTCCTCAGTTTTTACCTGAGTTACAGAAATAGGCCCCGCATGTACTACGGTAGCAGGATGTACCCGACCATTTTCGTCGAATACTTGTGTCATCCCTTCTTTTGTTCCAAGAATAAATTTCATTAAAAAATGCGCCTACAATGGCGCAAACCCTTTTGGGCTCTTACCATTGGTCCCCGTCTCGGGTACGTAGCGTGTGAGCACTATACATGAATAATTCTGAGATGCAAATAGTAAGCCGCCTTCAGAATAATAATATTCTGAAGGCGGTAAATATTATAGAGCTTGCCGCTCTTCATACCTCCACACAAGGAAAGTGTCGCGGAAGAGTCGAAAGACACCAAAAGCGAACATGCAAAAAATAGCAGCGAGAAAGAAAATTTCACTCCACCCACTGCCAAACATCCGCGGATCACCCAACACAAACATGATGGAAATGAAGAGCAATGCCTCAGTAAAAGGCTTTTTCATCATGGCACCAATGGCAGCAAGGAGACCAATCATAAGACCAACCTCCACGCTGCCACTCCCAAAATGAATCATGGCCACTGCGAAGGAGCCAGCTACCAGCACCAGAAGTGCTTCTTTCAAATGTTCCACTGTATTTCTCCAAAAAGAACTAGGGAGGTAATGTGCCACTAGAAATTACTGATGTCAAACAAAAACACCCCCAGAAGGGGGTGTTTTTGAACCTTTTCTTTAGGCCATCTTTACTTCAATTGAAACTCCAGATGGAAGAGATAGGTTTGTAAGTGCATCAATGACCTTTGGATTTGGATTCATGATGTCGATAAGACGTTTGTGAATCCTCATCTCAAACTGTTCTCGCGCGTCTTTGAAGACGAAGCTAGCTCGGTTCACTGTGTAGCGCTTAATTTCTGTTGGAAGTGGAATAGGTCCTACAACCTCAGCATCAAAGCGAAGTGCGGTATCCATAATCTGCTTCACAGATAGATCAAGAACCTTGTGCTCATAGGCACGTACGCGAATGCGTAGCTTTGGCGCAGTTTGCGCCTTCTTGCTCTCTGTTTTCGTTTCCGTTGCCATATAAGTTTACAAAGTTCTAATTTCTAATGAATCAACTTAGGCAACAACCTTTGTTACCACTCCAGCTCCTACAGTCTTTCCTCCCTCTCGAACGGCAAATCGCTGTCCATCCTCGAGCGCTACCGGTGCAGATAGCTTTACCTTAAAGGTAACAGTATCTCCAGGCATAACCATCTCTGTTCCTTCAGCTAGGGTTACGTCTCCAGTTACGTCAGTTGTACGGATGTAGAACTGCGGCTTGTATCCTGAGAAGAATGGTGTATGACGTCCTCCCTCATCCTTTGAAAGTACGTATACCTCAGCCTCAAACTCAGTGTGAGGTGTTACTGATCCTGGGATCGCAAGCACCTGACCTCGGTGGATCTCCTCCTTCTTTGTTCCTCGAAGAAGAATTCCAGCGTTGTCTCCTGCCTGAGCGCTCTCAAGCTGCTTGTTAAACATCTCAACTCCAGTAACGGTAGTTTTTGCGGCCTTGTCGTCGATTCCAACGATTTCGATCTCATCTCCTACCTTGATCTCTCCTCGCTCTACACGTCCTGTAACTACAGTTCCTCGTCCTTCAATTGAGAACACGTCCTCAACTGGCATAAGGAAAGGCTTGTCTGTCTCTCGCTCAGGAAGTGGGAAGTACTCATCCATTGCCTTTACAAGGTCAAATACCTTCTCTCCAAACTCTCCGTTTGGCTCTTCAAGTGCCTTAAGTCCTGATCCTCGGATCACTGGAGCGTTCTCTCCATCGAACTCATACTTTGTAAGTAGCTCTCGAACCTCCTCCTCAACTAGGTCTACAAGATCAGCATCCTCTACCTGATCAACCTTGTTTAGGAAAACAATGATCTTAGGCACTCCAACCTGCTTTGCAAGAAGAATGTGCTCTCGAGTCTGTGGCATCACTCCGTCTGAAGCTGCTACCACAAGTACAGCACCATCCATCTGGGCTGCTCCCGTAATCATGTTTTTAATGTAGTCGGCGTGACCTGGCGCATCGATGTGTGCGTAGTGTCGCTCCGGTGTTGTGTACTCGTTGTGTGAAAGTGCGATTGTAATTCCTCGCTCCTTCTCCTCAGGTGCGTTGTCAATCTGATCAACGGCCTTCATGCTCGAACCATATCCATCTCCCTTAGCGTTTAGAACGGTAAGGATAGCGGCTGTAAGCGTAGTCTTTCCGTGGTCAACGTGACCAATTGTTCCTACGTTTACGTGTGGCTTTGAACGATCAAATGCTTCTGCCATATTAGTAAAACTATTACTTGTTAATTTGCTTTTAAAGAAGCAGTGGAGTGTGCGCGAGAACAAATCTTGCCACACCACTACCTCCAACTCATGCAAGCGCCCCGTATAAATACGGTTAATAAAAGGCGCAGGTATGCGTTACGGGTATCCTACATCAGAGAGTGCAAAGGTCAAGCCCCGAACATCCGTTCGGGGCTTAGAGCTTATGCATATACTTCCCTGTGCAAGGAAAACACAGCATCAACGTTCGGCAGGCGTCTTTCCACGCTGCGATATATCTGACGAGCAGACTCTGCTGCCGTCATAATCGTCACAATTCGTGAAAATTCCCATATCATTGCCTGAGCGCTCGGATCAGGCACCATAACTTCTTCCCACCCCTTTTTAGAAGGAGAAGAGAGGGAAACAAGAGTGCGAACCCCATTAACCTGCATCTTTGAATGATCAAGATCATTAAAGATAAGGCGCATGAGAAGTTCACAACCCTCTTCTGCAACAGCAATGCTACAAAAGAGCGGGAACTCCTGATGCCCCATAGGGACAGAGATTCGCATCTGCAAGCCTTGGTATGCTACCGGGATGCTCTTTTTGGAGAACATGGTAGCAATACTGGCCTCAATTGCAGAAACTGGATCGTCGTCGTCAGCAACATTAACTACATCACGCATCACGTCCTCCTTAAATAACGTTTATACTCTGTATTTCATACTACTCTTATTTTTAAAAATGCCAATGATAAAGCCTCGGATTACTCCGAGGCTTTTCTTTGAGATCGTACAGCTGCTTTGCGCCTCCCTAATATATACCGTGACCATTCTTGATCAATGCGGGGCATTTTCGTTATGAACTCATGAAGCGCGTAGTCTGCACACCACCCAACATCCTTCACTTCAACACTGAAAAATATTTCCCATACAAGGTCTTGGCTCGGCAAAAGAATAAGGCGATTCCCATATCCTCCCTTATATACATGATGCCCCAAGACTCGAATGTTTCCGTCATCAAAGTGATAGATCTTTATTTATGCAATAAATTGGAGCTCTTCATGATTTCCAACCTCTTTTACACAAAAAGATGCTTTGTATGTCCTGTGACCAACAATAAGGTCTACACGTATCTTGTCTCCACCAATTTTTCGTTGAACATTAAGATTACGGTTCCTGCACTCCACCTCAATCTTGTCTGCCATCCGAGCAAAGAAGCCGGACCGCTTGTTAAACTCAACAATCTTGCCCATTTCTTCCTTCCTCTCTTTATGAAAAGAACACTCTATACAGAGTGTTCTTTTCAATCTATTTAGTCAATAGTTACGCTGTTCCGCGTGCTTCTGCAATTTCTTTTGCAACGTTTGCAGGCACAACCTCGTAGTGGTCAAACTCCATAGACATGTTTCCACGTCCCTCAGTCATAGACCGAAGAGTTGTTGTATATCCGAACATCTCAGATAGAGGTACCTTCGCGTGAAGAAGCTTCATTCCTCCTTCAACATCGTCCATAGACTCAATGTGTCCTCGCTTTGAAGTTAGGTTTCCATTGATGTCTCCCATGAACTGCTCTGGAGTATATACCTCCACCTTCATAATAGGCTCAAGCAATACAGGCTTTGCTTGCTTTGCTCCCTCCTGGAAGGCCTGGATAGCAGCCAACTTAAAGGCAATCTCAGATGAGTCTACCTCATGGAATGATCCGTCATAAAGATCAACAGATACATTCACCAGTGGGTACCCAGCGGTAACTCCACGAGTCATAGCCTCCTTAATACCCTTCTCAACAGCAGGGATGTATTCCTGAGGAATAACTCCTCCCTTAATGTTGTTAATAAATTCAAATCCCTCTTCTCGCTTCACATTCTTTGCGACCTTTGCATCCTCTTCAAGATCCTCAAGCGGCGCAAGCTTTAGCTTCACATGTCCGTACTGTCCCTTACCTCCAGACTGCTTAATGTACTTGTGCTCAACCTCTGAAGTTCCCTGGATAGTTTCTCGGTATGCTACCTGTGGCTTACCTACATTTGCCTCCACATTGAACTCTCGCTTCATTCGATCAACAAGAATCTCAAGGTGTAGCTCTCCCATACCTGCAATAATAGTCTCAAGCGTCTCTTCATCTGAAGATACCTTAAAGGTTGGATCCTCATCTGAAAGCTTTCTTAGTGCTAGACCTAATTTCTCCTGATCGGCCTTAGTCTTAGGCTCAATACGCATCGCTACCACTGGCTCAGGGAATGTAATCTGATCAAGAATAATCTGATCATTCTCATCACAAAGAGTGTGTGATGTCTTTACGTCCTTAAGTCCTACCGCAGCTGCAATCTCTCCTGCGTATACCTCCTCTACCTCCTCTCGCTTATCAGCCATCATTCGCACGATTCGTGATAGTCGCTCCTTCTGTCCTGAAGTTGAGTTGTATACGTAACTTCCAGCCTTCACCGTTCCTGAATACACACGGAAGAATGTAAGTGATCCTACGAATGGGTCAGTCTGCAGTTTAAAGGCAAGAGCAGAAAATGGCTCATCATCTTTTGGAGCACGTGTTACTTCCTCTCCTGTCTTAGGATCAACTCCCTCAACTGGAGGCAGATCAAGTGGAGATGGTAGGTAATCCACTACGGCATCAAGAACTAGCTGCACTCCTTTGTTCTTTAGAGCAGATCCTGTGAACACTGGGAAGATTGCGTTTGCAATCACAGCCTTTCGAAGACCCTCCTTAAGCTGCTCGATAGTGAACTCTCCTCCCTCAAGGAATGTATCAAGCATGTCCTCATTATTCTCTGCGATTCGCTCAACAAGCTCAGCTCGGAACTTCTCCGCATCAGCCTTCAAGTTCTCAGGAATCTCTTCCTCTCGAACATTCTCTCCCATAACTCCATCGAAGTAGTACGCCTTCATCTTTAGAAGATCTACCGCTCCCTCATGGTCTCCCTCCTCTCCAATAGGAATCTGCATTCGGATAGCCTTCTTTGAAAGACGGCTTAGAATAGATTCGTATGAGCGCTCAAAGCTAGCACCTGTTCGGTCCAGCTTATTGATGAAACACACACGTGGCACTTTCGCTTCCTCTGCATATCGCCAGTTAGTCTCTGACTGTGGCTCTACTCCCGCTACCCCATCAAATACCACAACAGCACCATCAAGTACTCGCATAGATCGCTTTACCTCTGCGGTAAAGTCGATGTGACCTGGAGTATCGATAATGTTGAAGTTTGTTCGATCTGCATCGTTCTTTGGATCTCCATCTGTCTTGGTATAACCACAAGAAACAGCAGCTGAGGTAATAGTAATTCCTCGCTCTCGCTCCTGGTCCATCCAGTCAGTTACAGTCTCTCCGTCATGTACCTCTCCAATTTTGTGTGAGATTCCGGTATAGAAAAGAATACGCTCAGATGTCGTTGTCTTTCCCGCATCAATGTGGGCGATAATTCCGAAGTTTCGGACCTTATCTAGTGGGTATTGTCGTGCCATATGTAATTAAATAAAAATAAAAGCGCTCAAACGCTGTTGGGGCTAGCATACTAAAAGTGGGTAGGAATGCAAGAAAAAACACCCTCTCGGGTGCTTTCTCTACCAGGCAAAGTGAGCAAACGCCTTGTTGGCTTCTGCCATCTTGTGCGTATCCTCTTTCTTCTTAACTGCATCTCCTTCATTTGCAGCTGCAAGCTTTAGCTCTTCAGCTAGTGCTTTTGCCATAGGTACACCCTTTCGCTTTCGAGCAGCACCGATAATCCATCGGTATGCAAGAGACATTCTTCGTGCATCACGTACCTCTCGAGGAACCTGATAGTTCGCTCCTCCAACTCGACGAGATCGAACCTCCATAAGAGGACCAGCGTTTTTAACTGCCTCATCAAAGATACTCATAGCATCTGCATCTTTCTCCTGAGCGATAATATTAAAAGCATCGTAGACAACAGCCTTTGCTGTCTCTTTCTTTCCATCAAGCATCACATAGTTGATGAATCGTGTAAGCTTCTCCGAATTAAACTTCGGGTCAGGTCGCCATGTTCGTGTTTTCTTTAGTGGACTTCGCATATTATGACTTCTTAGCTCCGTATCGAGATCGTCCTCGCTTACGTCCTTCTACTCCAGTTGCATCAAGCTTTCCTCGCACAACAGTGTAGTTAACTCCAATATCCTTTACTCGTCCTCCTCGTACTAGCACTACTGAGTGCTCCTGCAGAGTATGTCCCTCACCTGGGATATATGCAGTAATTTCCTGTCCGTTTGTAAGACGTACTCGGGCGATCTTTCGAATCGCTGAGTTCGGCTTTCGAGGAGTCTTTGTTGTTACCTTAGTACAAACTCCTCGCTTGAATGGAGATGGGTATTCAGTTGGTCGGTTCTTTAGTGAATTGAATCCACGTGAAAGAGCCAGAGTTTTACTCTTTCGCGTCTTATCTTTTCGCGCTTTCTTTGTAAGCTGATTTACTGTTGGCATAAAATAAAAGTCCCAACCGAGACTGCGCTACTCTACTATCTAATAGCGCTCTTTGCAAGTGTTTCTAGAGACGTCTTCGTCCAGCACGGATCATGAAATACATTGCGGCTCCTGCAAGCAACACGAGCAGTGTAATTACAAGCGGTACTACAGGAAGTGTCCCTTCGATAGAGATAACTGCAGCAGGGAGAGTAAGCGCTGTATTAATTGGAGCTGTTATCTCTCCCAAGTCCTCAGTTGCAGGCTCAATACTCTCAGAGAGAGTAAATGCAGCAGGGAGAGAAGCACTCGCCAGAGGAAGAGCGCCGAGTGTAAGGATATCAAGCTCATTTACTACATTCACACTATCCTTATTAAGGATGAAGGATGTTCCCTCAGTAGCAACAATACTTGGCCCATCGGTTAACTTTGTTGCAGTAAATATAAGAAAAGGTGTCTTTTGCGTAATTCCACCAGGGAATCCTGCTGTTTTAATAATCTGACCATTCTCTACCAGGTCATATCCTGGCTGAGAGAGTGCCACCCACCCATCTGCAACTTTAATATCTGAAACCTGCAGAGTTTTCTCATCAAAAGCAACGACTGCCTTTGCTGTATAGACAGCTTCCTCCCCAGGAAGAACATTCAAAACTACCTGCACGCTCTCTCCCACTGCAGCCTCCCCTGCAACAAACTCAAAGCTTGCAGCTCCTGCAACAAAAGGAAGAGTAAATAGGATTGTAAGAAGAAATGCTTTCATATTATTTCCAGTTAGCCATTAGAATATTGAAATCAAGAATATCAGTTACTCCGTCTCCATTTAAATCAGTCTCGGGAGACCCCCAATTTGCAATAAAGTAGTTGAAATCATTTACATCAACCACCCCATCTCCACCAAAGTCTCCCTTGATAGGTGTTGTGGTTGTAGTTGTTGGTGTGGGCACTGATACAGGAGCTGGTGTTGTAGTTTGAGTTGTTCCACTTGGGGTATCTCGCCCAATAATTACAAGGCGAGTAGCAACTTCTGTAACAGCTCCATTTACAAAGGTCACATTCCCTTCTGCATCTGCAGCATTAATCTTAAATGTCATACGCTCCCCTGCGTATGCTCCATCCTCATCTGCAACAAAGAAAAGATTTGGACTCTTTCCAAATGTTCCATCACTTTGAATTGCAGCGCTCCCCACATTTACATCATTAATGAAGACATTGAGTGTCCCACTTGTGAAATCTTCAACAGTTCCGTGCAGTTGGTGGGGTAGACCAGGCGCTGCAAAGAGCAGTGCTGGTGTAATAAGTAGTGCTGTAAGTAAAAGTAATCTCATATTATGCAGGTATAGCTAGTACAGTCTCTCCATCAACTACGTTCATCCAAAATCCATCTCCTGGAGATACTGCTGTTGGTGTTGTATTTGCTCCATCTTCATACCCCACAAGATCACTGTATGCAATTCCAGCTAATCCAACTGCTGCAAAAGCTGTATCGATTGAAACATCCTCTGTTGTATCAGAATCTGGCTGCAAGTATCCAACAAGCTGCCACCCAATATCTAGATCGCGCATATCAGTCTCCGCCTCTCCACTTCCTGAAAGTGTTACGTCAGCTGATACCTCAATAAAGTATCCAAATCCTGCTTCCATGGTTGTAAGGTTTGAAAGATCCGGGTTACCTGGGTAGTACACATACCAAACTCCATCAATGTAGGTCCACACAGACTCAACAGATGAGCTGATTCCTGAGAGTACAGAGGCAATTGAAGTATCTGCAGGATTTACAGGAAGTGAAATGAGGTTTAGTCCTCCATTTGCTGAAGTAAGGTCAATAGAAAATGGAATTGAAGAATCTCCCCCGCCTCCTCCGCCAGGAGCATCATCTGGCTGATCAACAGTAAGAGAGGATCCATCTGTAGTACTTGTTGCAGTTGAGCTATTTCCTGCCTCATCAAGCACCGTGATAGTAAATGTCACTGCTCCTTCTGCAGTGTCAGCATCAACAGTGTACGTTGCTGTGCTTGTAGGAGTTCCTGTTGCAACAGCAACGTCACTCTCATCCAAGATTGCAACAGTTGTTGTGGCTGCAGTCTCTGCAAGAGCAAACGTTAGCGTTATTGTGTCCCCCTCTAACACTGCATCAGTTGAAGTAGCATTTGTTGTAAGACCAACAAAATTAATATCTATAGGTGTAGTGTCTGCCTCTCGAGTAGAGCTTATGGTTTGTTCTGCTGCCTTGTTTTCATTTAAATCTTCTACTGATCCAGGGTTAATAGCACCTACAACAAGCTCCACATCAATACTCGTAGCTTCTGTTGTACTTGCAAGCGTAAGCTCTACAACTCCAGGGCTAATCTCATCTGCTGCAGTAATAGTATTTTCTGAAAGAGAGAAATCTGTCCCTGTTGAATTTACCGTTGTTCCATGAAGGTCTTCGCTAAACGTCACATTGATCTTGTCTCCCTCCTGTGTAATTTCAGCTGCTGTTATTAATGGAGAAACTCCATCTGTTGGAGTGACTGTTGTCTCATCTAGTTCATTCCCATCAGTATCTGAAATTCCTGAGATAGTTACATCAGGCGTTGCGCCACTATCAATTGAAGAATTTTCTGTAACAGTGATCATTACCTCATCAAGGTTAAGTTCGAGACCAAACTCCCAGTGCCCTACTGCAGATACCGTATACCCATCTACTGTTACGTCATCTGTTGTAAGAGTTGTTCGGTCCACCACTGTAGAGAACTCAGGCTTGATAGTATCGATAAACCCATCGTCATCTTCATCGTATGTTTTTGCAGAATCAAAGGTAAATGGATTTGCTACTACTGCAGCCTCTGCAGTTAGCGCAAACTCCTTCTCCACTCCATCTGAGTCTGGATCATCATTTAGCGTAAAGACAACGAATGTATAATCTCCCTCATCATCTATAACCACATCAAAAGAAACCGTTTCGTCTGCTGCAAACCCTGGATTCCAAAAACAATACACAATTGGCTCAAAACCAAGATCAGAAATATCTTCCCCATCCCCACAAGAAACATTCGATAGTCCTGAGATCTCAGTATCTGTGTCATCAAGAATATAAAGATCAGCATCTACTGTTACCTCATCAGTATTGGCAAGCTGAATTTCAAAAGTTTTAGTCTCTCCAACGGTAAGTGTAGAAGTGCTTTCTCCATCAATGGTGAAGGAAACGTTTACTGGAGCTGCAAAAGCAATAGAAAAACCACCAAAAAAGGTGGCCAACAACGCGCCTGAAATCATTCCAATCACAGCAATTCTCTCGCTCATATCGTGGTAACAAATTACCACAAATTATTGATTTGTCAATAAAGGACATTTTCTCCCCTAAAGGACACCTTGTGTCCTTTAGAAAACGCCAAGCGGAGCGCCTGTAAAGAGAGTAAAGATTGATTGCACAATTGCAAAAAATGGTCCTGAAAGCACTGTTATAAATATAAAGATAAATAAGAAAAGAGAGATGATTCCTAATGACTGTATCTTCCTTTCAAAATTTTGAAATCCCATAGCAAATCTATATGGAAGAAGAGATCGCAATACCGTATACCCATCAAGTGGAGGCAGAGGAATAAGATTAAAGAGTCCCAAAAAGAGATTGATAAGCACAACAAGGGCTGAAAGCGCTATAAATGTGTCAGGTAATCCCGCACCAAAACGTATAACGAGTGAGAAAATAAGCGCTATAAAGATATTTGTGGCAGGGCCTGCAATAGCAACGATCGCTTCTCCAAAGCGCTGATTCCTTAAGTTTAAAGGGTTATATGGCACTGGCTTTGCCCACCCGAAAAGAAATCCAGCACTTGTTATCACCAAAAACGCTGGAATAAGGACCGATCCTACAAAATCAATGTGCGGAAGAGGGTTAAGAGTTAACCGTCCTGCATTCTTTGCAGTTGGGTCACCGAGCGCATATGCCGCATAACCGTGCGCCACTTCATGCAAAATAATTGAAACAATTAACAATATAACCGTGAAAAGAATGAGTTCAGACATAGTTAGTTAGGTATACCATATTTTTGTGCACTCTTTGAGCATTGACACAGCAATGCAACAGGAGTTTAGTATAGAAAGGAAAGGGGGATTGTCATGATCTTTGCACAAACACCTGCCGAGAAAGAGCATGATGGACGCCTAGTGTCTGCCCAAAAAAATATTGCCTGCTCTTCCGGCACACACACTATTCCTGCCGGGACAAAGGGGCGAATCCAAGATGCAAGAGATCTCTCGGACAAAGGAACAAGGATCCTTGTCCTCTGGATTAAGCCAGAAGATGGATCTGCTTGGTGTTCGCTCTGGTGTTCAACCACTGAGGTGATTGAATGCATTCCCGAAGGCCCGTAAGTATTTACGGGCCTTCTATTTATATATATGTTGCAATTATTTAGATTTCCTAGTAATCTACGCCCACTATGTCACGAAAATGTGCAATTACAGGAAAGACTTCACAAGTGGGCGGCGGATATTCAAACCGTACGCGTGCTACAAAGTTTAACCCAACAGGAAAACGTCGACGGCAGGTGAACCTGCAGCGACGTCGCATTTTCATACCTGAACTTGATAAGAGCGTTGCACTCACTGTCTCAGCTGCCGGACTTAAAGAAATTAAAAAGAACGGAGCATACGCAACACTAAGAAAAGCTCGAATCATCAAGTAACAAAAAGAACCCTACGGGGTTCTTTTTGTATACCTCTGTGTCTGCTTCGTTTCTTTTGAAAAGGAGATTTTTTCTTTTCCTTCCCCATCGCAATTGAACCGAGAGAGAACTTCTCTCGCAACAGCATTTGCTGGATTGTATGTGGGAATAGAAAATACTTCTTCAAAAACATCTGCAACCAGAGGATAGTGTGTGCAGCCAAGCAAGATAAGATCTGCAGAAATCTTTCCTTGAGTCTGTTTGTATTTCTCTAGCAACTTTTGCACCTCTTCTCTATTTTTTCCTGATTCAATATATGAAACTAATTCGGGAAGAGGCAATTCTTCTACTTTTTTCCCAATGCCTTTCAAGCGATCTTGATACACTCCTGAATCAATTGTTATCTGTGTCGCGCACAGCAAAATATTTTTCTCCTCTCTATTTTTTAAATCCTGAATGGTTGGCCCAACCATTTCAATAATGTTCTCTTTCGATAATGAGAGTGAAGTGAGCAACGGAGCGTCTAATGAAATTGAAATGCTATTACACGCACTTACAATCTCGACGACTCCTTCGTCTATAAGTTTTTGAATACTCTCTGCTGCCAATTTCTTCACCTCTTCTTTTGTCTTGTTTCCATATGGAGCATTTTTTGTATCTCCAAAATAAACAAGATCTGTTTTAGGGGCATATGTGCGTATTGCATTGAATACTGTAAGGCCGCCAAGACCTGAATCAAACACGCCAATCATATGTAAATAGTAGCCTATTTCCGCAAAAATGTTTTACCATCACTTACAAAGAGAATTGTTCCTTCCTCTGCAATCTCTAACACCTCTGCATCTGTTTGCCCTAACGCTGAGAGGACACTTGCATGAGGGTGGCCGTACCTATTTTCTGCACCAGCTGAAATAATTGCATACAAAGGAGACACTTCTTTGAGAAAAAGAGGGTCACTTGAAGTCTTTGATCCATGATGTCCAACTTTAAGAATTTCACTCTCAAGATTTTGCTTGAGCAGATACCGCTCAACGCCTTTGCTGGCATCTCCGGTAAGAAGGATGTCTGTTTCTCCATATGAAACTTTCAAAATAACAGACGTATTGTTTGTGTCCCCCTGTATATCTCTGTCAGGAAATAAAACTTCTGCAATAACATCTTTATCTAAATAAATTTTCATTCCCTTTCGAGCAACTACGTAGTTGCTCTCTTTTTCTACACGCTTCATGAGCTCCTTGTATATGAGCGTATCGTTTCCAACTCCTGGATCAAGAAAATTCTTTACAACATACCGATCAAAAACTGGAATGAGTCCTCCTATATGGTCTTTGTCTGGATGTGTCCCAATAACTACATCTATTTCTTTATCTGAGAGATCCATAATAGACGGAAGCTCTCGCAACACATCATTACCTGCTCCTCCATCTATTAATATGTCATTTCCATTTGGTGCTTGTATGTAAATTGCGTCTCCCTGACCCACATCAAGAAATGCCACAAGCAAATACTTCTCTTCAAAAATTTCGAAAAGAACTGCACCTTGCACAAAGAAGAGAAGAGTAATGAAACTAACTTTCATCATTCCCCTATGGTACGATACCCGCATATGAAACTCTACGAAGCAAAACAATTTAATTTACCAACTATCGAAGGACTTTCTGAGAAACAGATTGAAGTTCACCTAAAGCTATACGAAGGGTACGTAAAGCACACCAACCTTATCCGGGAGCAGATCAAGGAGCTAAAAGAGAAGGGTGCTCCACAATACGTTATCGACGAACTACGTAGGCGTTACGCATTTGAATTTGATGGAATGCGAATGCATGAGTATTACTTTGAACAATTTGAAGAGGGCGCAAAAGAAGCAACTGGGGACTTTAAAGATGCGGTCTCAGAAAAATATGGAAGCTTTGAAGACTTCATCTCCCACATAAAAGAGGTTGCAGGATCTCGAGGAATTGGATGGATTGTTGTAAGTCACGATGACAAGGAAGGTCAGATTCACACAACCTTTGCAGCAGATCATGAGCTCGGACATCTTGCAGGTACAAAAGTGCTTTGTGCAATTGATATGTGGGAGCATGCCTTTATGGTTGATTATGTCCCAGCTGAGAAAGGCAACTACCTTGAAACTGTATTACAAAATATAAACTGGGAAGTAGTAGGAAACCGATATTAAAAACAAACGCCGCAGAGAAATCTGCGGCGTTTACGTTTACTCCTTAGTAGCGAATGGATTTCGCTGTGGAGCTATCAGTTCTCGAAAGAACATTCGGTTCGCCACAACTAGGGCAGCGAGAACTGCAAGGATAATCTTCCAAGAAACCAGGTGCAAAAGAGTTAGAAAGAAACAGATCATGAACAATGAGCCAAGACCCATCACGAGCCAATCTCCTACTGACCACTTTCCAGCCTTAACTGGAACGATGGGAAGGTCCTTGTTGAGGTTTGCGCTGGGATAATGTGTCATTTCCCCCTCCTTTCCTCCACAAAAACCATACAATAAATACATACATAAGTAAAGTAACCCAAAATGGGAACACTGGAAGTGTAACTGCAGAACCTGGAATCGCTGCAATAAAATCAACGAGAACAAGAACATATGAAAGGGTTAGGTAGGCAGGGATTCCAAGCAAAACTCCAATACCTGGAATTGCCCCAAAGATTCCTGCAATAAGAGAGAAGAGCATTGCAATTGGAATTATTGGAAGCACAAGAATATTTGCAGGAAGAGAAGAAAGTGAAAGGAGACCTGTTAGATATAGCAATAATGGAAATACTGCAATTTGCGTACCAATAGTTGCTCCAACAATTTCTCTTAATCCAAACTTTTTAGTCACCCATGGAATATAACTTTCAATGAGAGGTGCAACATAAATCAATCCAAGTGTTGCAATGAAAGAAAGCTGAAAAGATGGATCGTATACAAGAATAAGTGGATTTAGAATCAACATAAACATTCCTGCCACAAGAAGAGCTCTGGTAAGTGCGTACGTTCTCCCTGTTGCCCGAGCAATAAGAGCGAGGACCGCCATGATTCCAGCACGAACAATAGTTGCTCCTGCCCCAACCATAAATACAAAAAGGCCGATTGAACCTGCGCCGATTGAAAGAGCAACCCTTTTAGGAAGAAACTTTAAGCTTCTCATTATTGCCTCTGCAATAATCGTTACGTTGTAACCTGAGAGCACTACAATATGAATAAGACCTGTAACAACAAAAGCATCGAGCAGCTCATCTCCCAGGGAGCGCTTTGCGCCAACAGTAATCCCTCCCCCTAAAGCTGACTGAGGCTCAGGAAGTGCCTGCATAATATTTCTTAGAAAGAAATCTTTTACTGCAAATAAGAAGCCTCGTATAGAAACGTCTCCTTTTTCTACAACCTCCACATCTGCAAATGAAACTACGTAGTGAATATTATCTTTTGCAAGAAATTTATCGTATGCAAAAACTCTTCCCGTATCTGTCTTGAAAGCCTCTGGCTTTGAAAGCATTCCTGTTGCCGTCACAACATCTCCAAATGCTATTGGCACAAAACGCTCTGTTGTTACAAGCACTCGAACCTCTTCATTCTCTACAATAAATCTTGTATGTGTTTCGCGAATATCAACTTCCTCTACAATCTTTCCCTGTATTGAAAATTCTTTCTGCAGAAAAGAATCTAAAGCTGTTTGTGGAACAAGTTCTGGAAGAGCCCGAAGCCCTCCAAACATAAAACCTAAAAACAAAAGCCCTATCAGGAGGACTTTTGAAACTTTTTTTATTGCTCCGTACCCAAAGAAAAGTAATGCGGGGACAGAAAGAAATAGGAGAAAGAATATTGAAGCACCCAAAAGAATTGTGTAGAAAATTCCAAGTACGAATCCAATGCTCAGTGCGTACAATTTCATAACTACGTAGTTAATTACGTAATTAACTACGTAGTTCCTCTATCCATTGCTTTATTTGCAAGAGCATCAGCTTCTTTATTTTGTTCTCTACGAACATGTTCAAATGCCACATTCTTAAATTTTGGCAGGAGATTTTGTACACGAAGATATTGCTTATACAATCCCTGGTCTTTTACCTTGTACTCTCCCAAGAGCTGCCTTTGTGCGAGCTGACTATCTAGCCGAACAGTCACTTCCTCTCCTTCTGCAATAGAGGAGAGCTTCTCAAGCCCCAAAATAATTGCTTCATACTCTGCCCAATTGTTTGTCTGCTCTCCTAAATACTCTGAAACTTCAGCAACAAGCTTCATGTCTTTATTAAAAATTGCAGCACCTGCTCCTGCAGGCCCTGGATTTCCCCTTGCTCCTCCATCCGTATATATCGTGTACATATGTAAGGGAGTATAGCAGAAAGCGCCTTTCCATCATTGGAAAGGCGCTATAAATTATTCATCTTCAAGGAAACAGACTCCCACGGAAACATCTTCGTGCTGCCCAGAGACAAGAAGGGCTCTAAAAGCCTCTCCTTCTGAAGCACGTCGACGCTGCCCCAAAACAGGCAGCACGATTTTGGCATTTTTAAAACCAGAATTCGTAATACACCAAGCAGGGTATGTCGTCTTCCCTCGAATATGAGACACTTCTTCATCTTGACGAGGACCCAAATTGGCTTCGAAGGAATCGCGACTATTGAAACGTATACGTATACGCTTACCTTGTGAGTCTTTCGAAAACAACTTTTCCAGCTTCTCATCAACACTAGAAGGACCTGAAAGAACTTCTCTTACTTTTGCAATCATTGGATCTCTCCTTTGATCTCTATAATGTTACTAACAAAATAGTAACACTTATATAACTTATGTCAATATACTCCCTATCCTAAGCCGTGGTGCATGCTTCCACGCATCCTTCTCAACAGAACCAAGAAAAGAAATTTTCTCTCCTGCTTTTAGTTTCTTTGCGTCCTTCCCAAGATCCCTTTTTGCAAAGAATGCGATCGCTTCTAAAGTTCCAAACCCTGTCTGAAAAACAGCTTTTACATGATCTTTCCCCTTTCCAAACCACACGACATCTTGCGGAACGACATCTTTGAAGAGAAATTGTGGCTTTTCGTTATCCATACCAAATGGAGCAAGCTTTGAAAGTCTTGCAAGAAGACCTTTATCTACTGCATCAAGCTGTAATTCAAGATCTGCATCAATATTTTTTTCTACCTTCTCAGATGGGAGCTTTAAGAATGCATCTGAGAGCTTTTCTTCAATAGTATAGATGGCTTCCTCATGTACTGAGAAACCTCCAGCTGCTGAGTGTCCTCCAAATCCTGCAAATACATCTGTTGAATGCGTCATAAGCTCAACGAGGTTTACATCAGCTCCTGTCCTACACGATCCTTTTATTAAATTGTTTCCTTCTCTTCCCCAAAGAAACACTGGGCGCTCATATTCTTCTGCAACAGAGTTTGCAACAAGACCTAGAAGTGATGGTCGCCAATTTGGATTTCCCATAACAATAACTGGAGACTCCACTCCGCGAACACTTATCTTTTTCTTTATCTCTTTTGTAATAGTGGCAACTGCAGTCTTTCTCGTTGCGTTAATGCGCTCAAGATCAGCTGCATGCTGTGCGCCAAGAGCCACATCTTTTGTTGTGAGCATTTCAAATGCCTGCATAGGCTCCCCCATGCGTGAGGCTGCATTGATTCGAGGCCCAATCATAAATCCAATATCGTCTTCAACAATATTCCTCTGGTCTACTCGAATCTTTTTAAGGAGCTGTTGTAGTCCTGGTCGTGGAGAGCGACGAAGTACAACAAGACCAAAGTATGCAAGCGCTCTATTCTCTCCTGTAAGGGACACCATATCTGAGACCGTGGCGATACCAACCATATCAAGCAGCCACTTCTCCCAACCTTTTGGAATATCAAAATCTCCTTTAGCTAAAATTCCTTGCGCCAACTTAAATGCAACACCACAGCCACACAAATCTTTAAATGGATACGTCTGCCCTTCTAGTTTTGGATTCAAAATAGTAATTGCAGGAGGCAATTCTTCCTGTGGAAGGTGATGATCGGTAACAATAACTTCAAGACCTAATTCATTTGCCCTCTTTACCTGCTCTACATCGGTAATTCCAGAGTCTACGGTAATCAAAAGTTTCGCCCCTCCTTCTGCAAGCTTCTCAATTCCAGGAATATTAAGTCCGTACCCCTCATTGTGCCGATGCGGAATGTAATTTTCAAAATTTGCACCTATCTTTTGGAATAAATCATGCATCAGCACTCCTCCTGGAATACCATCGGTGTCATAGTCACTCCATACAACAATCTTTTCACCCTCTTTTATTGCCTTCAATATCCTGTCTACCGCAACATCCATCCCTGCCATAAGGAATGGGTCGTGCAGATCACGCTCATAGTCTGGCTCAAGAAAGACTTTTGCCTCTTCTGCAGTTTTTATACCCCTGTGATAGAGAAGGTGGGCTATAAAGTCGTCATATTCTTCCAATTCTTTTCGTATTTCTTTCGGAACAGGATCTTTCAGAGAGATTTTCATGTGAAGAGATTTTAGCATATAGTGTTCTATATGACTGAAGAGACTATTTTCGATAAAATTCTTAGAGGAGAGATTCCCGCACACAAAGTATATGAGGATGAGCACACCTTTGCCTTCTTGGACATTGCCCCAATTAACAAAGGGCATACATTAGTTATCCCAAAAAACTCAACTCGAAACATTCTTACAGCAGATGAAGAGACATTTGCTCACGTAATGGAAACTGTTCGAACTCTTTCACCAAAAATCAAAGAGGCTGTTGGTGCAGACGGTATTACTATCGGAATAAACAACGAAGCAGCAGGCGGACAAGAGGTTTTCTACCTACACGCACACATCATTCCTCGCTTTGAAAACGATGGGCGCAAGCATTGGGGTGGTGAAAGCTATAAAGACGGAGAGGCTGAAGCAACTTTGGAAAAAATTGTAAACCAATTGAAAAACTAGTACTCTCTAAGCAGAAAGGGGGAGAAAATGGAACAGCCACTAATAAGGAGGCAGCGATTGATCGGACTATGGACGTCTTATCATACAGTTATACGCAAGCTTCCAACAAATTGTGAGCACTGTGATCAAGAAATACTCTTTGGTGAGTATAAGCGAGAAGTTTGGATTGACTCTCATCCGAGATTTGGTGACTTCTTCGTCATTCGCCGATACCACCTTCATTGTTCTTAAAACAACCTGCACCTGCAGGTTGTTTTTACAAAGCCTCAAGACCAGGAAGTGTCCCGTGTGTTAGAAACTCAAGCATTGCTCCTCCTCCAGTAGAGATAAAGGAGAATTCATGCTCTAGATCGAGTGACTCTATTGAGGCTACCGTATCTCCTCCTCCAATAATGGCGTGCGTGCGAGCATCTGCAATGATCTGCGCAAGCGCATGCGTTCCTTCTTTATATCCATTTTCATAATACCCAAGCGGCCCATTCCAAAGCACGGTCTTTGCTTCATCTATATATCCCTTAAGGACTTCAACAGTTGCAGGTCCTGCATCCAAAATCATATCCTCCTCTTCTACTTCATTTGGAAGACGAAGTCCTCCTCCTTTTGTTGAAGAAACAACAGCATCAACTGGACCAATGATTCGCGCGTCCTTTGCGAGCTTATCGAGTGATCCTGTAACTCCCGAAGTAACAGATCGTCCAATTGGGTACCCGCGAGCCTGTAAAAGATCATTTCCGAGTGCCCCTCCAATAAAGATCCGGTCATATGTATGTAAAAGTTTTTCAATAAGAGGTTCCTTTGTTGCAAACTTAGCACCTCCAATAATTGCAATTGATGGCCGCTTTGGCGAAAGGGCTTGCTTTAGCTCATCTACCTCCCCGCAAACCACACGCCCTGCATATGATGGAAGAAATTCTGGGATACCAACAATAGATGCGTGGTTTCTGTGGCACGTATCAAATGCATCTTGCACAAAAATATCAGCAAGTGATGCGAGCTCCTTTGCAAAATCTCTATCATTTTCTACTTCCCCTTTATTTCGTCGTAAATTCTCAAGAATCAAAACCTCTCCCGGCATAAGCATCGACACACGATCACGAACCTGTGGTCCTGTTACGTGCTCTGAGAAAGAAACCTTGGGAATTTGTGTTCGAATAAATTCATAGACAGGCTTTAGTGTTGCAAATGGATCTCGCCCAATATGACTTATTACAATTACGCGCGCACCCTTCTCTTGAAGGTACGTGACTGTCTCAAGAGCTCTACGTAACCTAAATGTACTCGATGGCTTCCCATCTACAAGGGGAATATTGAGTCCCAAACGAACAAGTACAGGAACATTATCTAAAATTTGTATGTCTTCTAGTCGCTTCATGCATCCATTGCTTCCACAAGTGCTTTTAATGTTTCTTTTGAAGAGCTCGCACGCCCTGGAAGGAAGCCATCAAGCCCTGGCACCATAAGACTTTTTACATTTTCTGCATTTACTGACCCTCCATAAAGAATTTTTACCGCTTTCATTACTTTCTCTGTAAAATTCTCTCGCAATACTTTCTTTATGAAGAGCACTGTCTCTTCTAAATCATCAGTTGAGATAGCTTCATTACTTCCTTTCCCTATTGCCCAGATAGGCTCATAGGCAATAACAATATTTTTAAAGTCTGCTTCTTTAATTCCTTTGAGCGCAGACACTATTTGCTCCGTAATAAATGAGAGGTAGGTTGCATGAGCATCTCGACTCTCCTCTCCTACACACAAAACAACTTTTAGTTTTGCAGAGAGTGCCTGACAGACTTTTGTGGCGACAATGCTATTTGTCTCCCCATCTGCCCTTCGCTCTGAGTGCCCGACAATTACGTGACTTGCACCACTATTTGAAATAACATCAGCTGATACTTCTCCTGTGTGTGCTCCTCCCTCAAAAATAGAGAGATCTTGTGCAGCTAAAGCAACTCCTGCCTTCTTTGCTGCAACATATCCAAGGTGCACAAAGGATGGAGCGAGGATTATTTTGTGTTTTGTAGTAAGTTTCCCTGCCGCCTTTACAACCGCTTCTGCATCATCTTTATTACTAAGATAGCTTTTGAAATTTCCAACGATAATCATTGCCTTTATCCTAGCACGCTAGTCTTCGCGCCATTCAACAAATTGATAGTCTGGTGAACTTACCGGTGTAAAAGGAGGTGGATCAGTTGCAAGGTTTCTATCATAGCTATTTACGCGATTCTCATACCCTGAAGTCTGGTTAAAGCACCACGGCCAGTATGTATACCCCCACTTCGTTCCTACTCGAGTATTTGAAACAATTGATCCTCGTACCGTAAGAGTGTCTTGGTGTGAGTTTGGATAAAAACAAGGGTAGAGATTTCGTCCAAAGTACCCTTCTTGTGCAATAAGGATGGCATTGATATCCAAATCTTCTGGAGATTCTGGAGAAATGTGAATATCTCCCTCTGCAAGAATAGTAAGGCCATCTGCACCACTTGTTGTTGTGTATTCAAGGTCATCTTCGATGATTACCTTTGGCTCATACCCTGCATATGTAGTATCTGCAGCAACAAGTGTAACTTTTCCTGAGATGGTTCCTTCAACCCACACTCTGTCTTCTATATAAATGAGTCCGCAATCAGATGGAATGCTGTAGTTTCCCAAATATCGAACTCTTCGAGGTACATAATAGTCATTTTCATATACTCCTGAATCAATATGTGCCCCAACATATATATTTGACCGTCGCACCTGATAGACATCTACTGTTCTATTGTTTTGAAAGACTAGACGATACCCCCTCCCCTCAGAAGTATGCCCTCCATATCCTGAATAAAAGATTCCATCACTTTGTGCAAGCGTACGAAGCGCATTAAAATCTTGCGCTATCCCTGCAAAATCAAACTGTGGAGATGGATACTCCCACAATTCTTGATCACCTCCATCCCCAAACACTCCAGGGGTAGTAGATGCAGGAGAGCAACCAAAGCTACTAGTACATGTCCATGTGCCTACTGCACTTGAAACTTCAGAATTGCTCGTACCATCAAAACGAATTCCTCCATTTGCATGGTAGCGACCTGAGATTTGTCGATCTGACCCAACCCACACATTGTCATCCACAATATAGGCATACTCTGCAACAGATGGCTGCGCATACCTTCCTGTAATAGTTGCTCTAACTGTCGGATCATCTGCAGACCACCCTGTTGAATCAATATCTATCGAGGTAATAGCTCCACACTGCTCATTCCCTGTAATATCCAGAGAAAACGTCCCCACGACATCACTCTCAGGATCTTCGTATGCAATATTGTATGGGCCTGCACCACCTGTACCGTGCTGCGTATCATCTGGATTATGTGCCAGAAACCACTTGTAGTACTCAAGCCCAGCCTCCGCAATAGCACGGGCCTGTGCCTTATACATTCGTGCTCGCTCAGCGTCTTGCTCTACCAAAACTCTTCCAGAGAGAGCTGCCACAGAAAAAACAAAGAGGCTTCCAAATACAATTACGAGAAGTGTGGTGTATCCGCCCTGTCTTTTTTTATAAAACATATTATTCGACACGAAGATTTCGAAGCGTAGCGCTTGAGGTAAGTGTAAACTCTTCCGGCGCTCGATCTGGATTTATATTCACGGTTATCGTTCCAGTAATAAATTTAATATCAAGCGGTGAGGGCGATGAAGAAAGTTCCATCCCATTTACATCAAAGTAAGAAAATACATCTGTTGCAAAAACAGCATTACGTACATTTTCAGAAATTATCTCTACCGTTTCTTGTCCTGTGTACGCCGGAGGAGTTCCTGTTGCCTGAAGGGTGTATCGAGAGAGTACTTCGTTTGCAAGATCGTACCTGATTCGCTCTACCGAATCATCTTGATCAACATCAGCGTAGAAGGTAATTGAATTTGGTCCAGCTGAAACAATTGGAAACGATCCATCCTCTGCAATCGTTGCTTCCCGCAAATCTTTCATCGCCTTTTCAATTCCACGACGCGCACTTGTTATCGCACCTGACTGCTCAAGCACACTTGCATTTGTCCTGTAAAAGAAAACAATTGCCGAACTAATCGCCAAAAGCACAATGCTCATAAGCGTAATAGTTACTATGGTCTCCATAAGAGTAAAACCTCGCTGCATGCCCTAACTTTAGCATGTGCTAACTCGTTGTAAGTATCACCGTAAGCTCTGTATCTCCTGAAACTACGTTGTCTTCTAGTATCTCTGTTATAAATCCACTCTTACTTACCGATACGTCATAGTCATTGAAGTTTCCAAGACCTCCAAAGTACGTCTGTCCGCACGCACTTGTTGTTTTATCTCCCAAATATCCAGTACGAGTAAGTGAAACATCAGCATCTTCTACAAATCCTTGAAGCTCATCTCGTACAGTAACCCGAAGAGAGTGAGTGCTGTCACTCTCAAGATATGCATTTATAGTGTTTGTTGTATTTGGATTAATTGCGAGGTCATCCGGACTACAAAGCTCTGCGATATCGTAGCCTGTTGTTGCAAGAGTGTACCCATCCCATTCAATATTTAAAATCTCATTCCACCCAGCAGGCCCTGTTGCTGCATTGATGGTGTGCTTTTTAATTTCTCCACCACTTGAATTTTCTCCAATAGATTTTGACCCTTCAAGGGTAAATGAAACATTTGGAATTGGCACAGGCCCACTATCATAGGCAAGTCGCCACTCACCAATCTCTGGCGTAACAGCAGTATCATTTGTCTGCATGTTCGCTCGAATATAGAGCGTATCGTATGTACTTGTCGCAATACCTGAGAGATCAATTGTTGAGGCAGTAAACCCTGCCTCATTTCCAGAAAGGACTGCATCCGGAAGCACTGTTGGAGTTCCTACATTGTCGTAGAGAATCTGATACGTAATTGTAGTCCCTGCAGGCTTTGTGCTCGTTGCCTGAAACAGACTCCAAGCACTTAAGTATGTTGGGGAAGTAGACGTACTTTGCGCTAGTCCGTCAGTATCGTAAACGCCAAGAGTATTTGTTAGGACAAGATCTCCTCCTGTAACCTCAGTACTACTTGCAACTGCAATATTACTTGAGCTAAAGAAAACATCCTCAACAAATACTGAAGCTATTTGCTCCCACGTTTGCACGCGGAGCGTTGAGAGAATATCTACAGGGAACGTGCTTGCAGTTGTTGCGGCCTCAACAACAGTTAGGTGACCTGGATTTGGACTTACATTAACTGCATCTTGATCATATGTTTGTGCGCTCGAGTATCCGCTTTTACTTACCGTTATACGATACCCAGTTGAAGTTGCAGCTCCGGGCAAAAATACATACCCACCACTTCCAGTAAATGTTGTCACATCTACTGTCGGTACAGTATCTGGATTTTGTATCCGAACTTGAGCTGAAGATACAGAGGCACCGAGTGCATCAATTACATTGATGCGAAGATTCCCCCCTCCCTCTGATGTTTCAATTCCTTTTGGTGTTCTGTTAGAAACTAGAGAAACACTCTTTTGCGTTCCATTTAAATCATACGTAACATCTACTTTTATTTTTTTGTAGTCGGTAATAATTCCTGTCACGTCCGCACCATCTAGTCCGTCAGCCGGATCATCAATGTACTGCACGAAGGTTCGTGTCGTATATTCTTTCCCATTAAGTATTGTTGTAAATTCTGGATCAATTAATCCAGCAGGAATTCCTCCAACTGTCCCGGTGTTTGCATAGGTAATAGAACGAACATATTCCATCTGCTCTGTTGCAAGAGAAGTTGCACCAGAGCGAGCCTTTGCAGCTGCTGTTAGTGCAATAGACGCACGAAACATTCCAAAGAGTGCCATGAAGATAATAAGAAGAAGCGCAATACCAACTATCACGTCAACGAGTGAGAGACCTCTGGTATAGAGTTTCTTCATATTAAATACTTTCAGTAATTGAATAGATAGGCGCGATCATGGCAAGCGCAAACACTCCCACAACTCCTGCAATCAAAATCATCAAAAGCGGCTCAACAATTGTTGAGAGATCTTTTGTCTTCTGCTCAACTTCCTTTTCATAAAATTCTGCCACCTCAAGAAGCATGTCTGATACTGCTCCGGTCTCCTCTCCAACTGCAATCATGTCTCCCATAAGAACAGGATAGAGTTCTGTATGATCTACAAAACTTTTTGAGAGTGTTTCTCCCTTCTTTACATACTCATGTGATTCTTTAAATACTTTTTTGTAGCTTGGATGCCCAATAACTTCTTCTGAAATCTCAAGTGCATGAAGCATATCTACCCCTGAGCTTAGAAGTGAAGCAAGTGTCCTGGCAGTCCGAGCTGTGTATGTTTCTTTTACAATAGGCGCAACAACTGGAAGTCTTAGGGTGATAGCTCCAAATATCTTTGACCCTCTTTCTGTCCGTACTGCATAGGTAAGAGCTCCGAAGAAAAGCACAAAGAGAGCAACAACAAGCAAGAAATTATTCTCAAGGAAAGCACTCGATGAAACAATTGCCTGTGTTGCAGCTGGGAGCTCTACCCCGAGCTCTTCGAAGGTACTTGTTAGAGTTGGCACCACAAACAAAAGCATCAGCACGGTGATGATTCCAATTGCAAGCAAAATAATTGAAGGATAAATCATTGCACTCTTTACTTTCTTCACGAGCGTGTGTGATCGCTCCATCTGCTTTCCAATCACAAGAAGAGATTCATGTAGCGTTCCACTTTCTTCTCCTGCCTTTACCATTGAGATAAAAAGTTTTGAGAAAATTTTTGGATGCTTTGCCATCGACTCGTAGAGAGAGAGTCCTTTTGAAACATCTGTTCCAATTTTTGCAACAACTTCTTTCAGAAGTGGATTCTTGCTCTGTCGCTCAAGCACAGAAAGCGCTCTTGAAACTGAAAGTCCAGCCTTGAGCATCGCTGCAAGTGTTTTTGTAAAGACAATTTTCTCCTCAACCTTTACCGCACCAAGGAAACTACGTAGTTTATTTAAAAATCCTCCGCCTGTTACTTTTATAGAAACAACTGTTCCACCTTCTGCTCCCACATGCGCATACACATCAGCTTTACTCTCTCCTTCAAGAGTTCCTGTATATTCTTTTCCATCTGATTTTTGCGCTTTGTACGTAAATTTTTTCACCCCTTAAATGTAGCACGCAAACAAAAGACCCTGATACGATTTCACGTACCAGGGCCACTAACCTACTAGTCTAAGCTCCCTTCTTCAAGCAAGGAGCTTGAAGAATAAAAGAGCAAAAATCCGAGCGCAAGCATAATGAATGCAAGCCACTCACTGCCGACGGGCAGTCCAAAAGACTGCGTCATGTCTGAAAAACCAATATACGTAAGAGGCCCTTCAAACGGCATGGGGTAGAGAGCCCCAACAACCTCAAAGGCAGCAAGTATCGCAATCACAGCCCCCATCCACTTCGCGACAAAGAAGACGAGTGCCGAAACCACAATACGAGAAAAACCAAAACGCAGTGCGATAATTCCTGCGACAAACGCCAAAACAACTATTGCGACATTGACAGGACCCGGCATAATGACCGAATCAAAATCCCCTTCTAGCACAGACCATACTTGATGCATGAAAAGTGCAATGAGAGAAAAACCAAGAACCACTGCCACTAAGCGAAAATACGCCATTTCAAATCCTCCGATTTCCTACCGACAAGATGCTCTTTTTATATAGAAACGTCAACTACTCAGAGATAACTCGAAGCACTTCTTCAAGTGAAGTTGTCCCAACAGCGGCTTTGTAAATTCCATCTTCAAGCATTGTAAGCATCTCTTCTTTTCGAGCCTGTGCTTCAAGTCCATCAGTATTGGCGTTTTGCATCATAAGCTCTCGCATCCCTTCACTCATACGAAGCACTTCATGGATTCCAATTCGTCCTGAGTACCCATCCTCACACTCAGCACTCTTCTCTGGATGATAGAACGTTAGATCATCAATATCACTTTTTGGCTTCACTAACTTCTCGTCCTTAAGGGACTTAAATGCTGCTTCAAAATGATCTGTTCGCGCAATCTCATCACGCGCTGCTTTATTTAGCTTGTACTCCTCCTTCTTGTCACAAAGCTTTCGCACCAATCGCTGTCCGATAATTACACGAAGTGTAGATGAGAGCAGGAATCGCTCAGCTCCCATATCAAGAAGTCTTGGAATAGCACCTGCTGCTGAGTTTGTGTGAAGTGTTGCGAGCACCAAGTGCCCTGTGAGTGCTGCATTGATAGCAAGCTGTGCTGTTTCTTTGTCTCGGATCTCCCCCACCATGATGATGTCAGGGTCTTGTCGCACAAGAGACCTAAGTCCTGACTCAAAAGTAAGACCAATATGAGGATTTACTTGTGTTTGGTTCACGCGAGGCATCTGATACTCAATCGGATCTTCAATAGTAGAGATGTTTACATCCGGAGTATTTAAAATATCTAAAATAGTGTAGAGCGTTGTTGTCTTTCCAGATCCTGTGGGTCCCGTTACAAGAATAAGACCAGTCTTTTGTCGTGTTGCTTCATGGATTCGCTCCAGATTCTCTCCATGGAACCCAAGAGTCTCAAGTGAGAAGCCTCCTCCTCCCTCTCGAAGAAGTCGCATCACCACCTTCTCTCCATAAAATGTTGGAAGTGTTGAAACTCGAAAAGAAACTTTCTCTCCTTCACTATCCATTTTGAATCGTCCGTCCTGCGGAAGACGTTTTTCATCCAGCTTAAGACTTGAAAGCACCTTAATACGAGCTGAGATTGAAGGCCCTGCTTCTTTTGGAAGTGTCATCGCATCATGAAGGAGTCCATCTACTCGATAGCGCACCATTACCTCATGCTCAGAAGGTTCAATGTGAATATCTGATGCCTTCTGGATGATGGCGTGCTTTAAAAGAGTGTCTACAATACGCACCACCGGAAGATCCTCTGCAATCTTCTTAAGCTCAGCTTCGCTTTTCTCTTCTCCGTCTTCCTTAATTACCTTCAGCGACTTACTCTCCTTTGAAATAATATCTCCGAACTCTTCTTTAAGGGTTTTTTGATACTGAAGGAGTGCCTGCTTAATTGAAACATCATCTGTAAGACGAACTCGCACCTTAAGACCAATCTTTTTTCGAATAGTATCGATAGCAGCAAGGTCTTTTGTATCAAGCATCGCAACTTCTACCCCCTCTTCTGTTTTGTTATATGCAACAATGTTGTTATTGCGAGCAATAGGTTCTGGAATAAGCGCCAAAAGATCTGGATCAATCTTTTTTTCTTTCAAATTTACAAAAGGAATACCCAGCACGTACGCACTAATACGCCGAAGATCATTTTCTTCAATTTTTCCTGTAGAAACCAAGACATCTCCCAAAGACCTTCCTACTTTTTCAGCTTCTTCTGCAGCTGCATCAACGTCTTTTTTAGAAACAAGTCCTGAGTCTGCAATAAACTCATGGAGCTGACGCTCATCAATTTTCATATATATAAAATAGCACGGAGGTATACATATATATGTGTGTATTCCCCTAATTAAAAAGCCCCGGACTTTTAGTCCGGGGCACAAGGGTGCTTTCCTCAGTTCTTTTCTGAAACAAAAAGAAATGTTCCCCAAGTAAATAATAACGCCGAGACAAAACCAAAGACTGGAGGCACTGAGTACCACCACAATGCAATTGGCTCGTCCATAATAAAGAAGGCGCGTACAGAAACCAAAGTGTAGAGAAGAGTTTGCGCCACAACAACCACCCCTGTTGTCTGATCTCGATTCTTCCGAAAACAAAGCGTATAAAGGACTGTTGGGAGCGCCACAGAAACTAACACCATTCCTCCTACTGCGACAAGGACACCTGTTGGCATTGGATCTGACCCATAGTCAAAAGAGTTCAGAAACAAGATGCTGTCAACGTAGTACATAAGCGCAGCAAACATGCCAGCACCCTGAAGTGCAACGAAAAAGAAAACTATCGCTAAAAACCGAAGCATCACTTCACCTTTGTGCACATTTATGTGCACCCTTTCTGCCATACGGGATACCATATAAAAAGTTAATACTCAAATTAAAAAAGCCGCACATACTAGTGCGAATACTTTCGGACAAATACGTGCGGCTTTAATGGCCTTAACCGCGAGTTACCAGATTGCGAAACGGAAGTTTCAAGAAGTAGAGAATATCATTCCCTGTAGCTTGTAGATACGATTTGAAACGATATGCATACTTGGCACGCGCTAGCGTGAGCCACCTTCCTGGCCATTGCAAGAAGATAAAAATCATCCAAGCAAATATAATGCCGATAACAGTAGCCCCAAACCAATACGGGCCAACAACACTTTCGTATACAATCGCAGCTGCAAATCCGAAGACGAGCGCAGATACAAACAGTAGCGTGAGAAACGCTTTTCTCATTCTTCGCTGCATCCCCTCTTCGAGCTCAGAAAGAAGATATTCTTCCCCTTCCTTCCTTTCCTTTTTCCGCTGTGCGATAACGCGCAGTCGATTAGACATTTTCATAAAGAACACTCCTCTGTTAAGACCGCAGGTATTTAACCATACTTAGAAATGCTTGACAACACATACTATATCGTTGTAACATCCTCCCACTCAAGGAAGTACGTATAGGTGTATCTTCACCAAAATCGGAAAACTGAGTGTCCAGGATGATGTGTGAGCTCCACACGAGGTAGACCCTCCGCCACCAGCTCCTTTCCAACTTGGACGGCCCGGTGTTGAGGCGCTTTATTGCGACTCCACCGGGCCTTTTTTATAGAGAGAACAAACGCGGCACATATATAAGTCAATATACCTACATTGACTTTCTGTAAAAAACCTGTATTATTCCTGTATTGATGACGTCCGCACCCGCGGGCGATTATTTTTACAAAAATTGAATAACAATTGAATATGTTTGACTTAAAAGTAATACAATCTGTTCTTGATCAGTTCGAGGAGGAGAAAAATATTCCTCGAGAAAAGATGATTGAGGCAATCGAGGCAGCCCTTGCGACTGCATATAAGAAAGAGTACGGAAAGCGAAATCAAATCGTTCGTGCGACTTTGGATATGAATACTGGAACTCCTGTATTTGAGCAGGTAAAGCAGGTTGTAGACGAGTCACTCGTATACTTTGATGAAGAAGAGGAGCGCTCAGAAGAAGATGAGCGAAGTTTCTTTGATTCTGAGAAGCACATTCTCCTAGAGGACGCGAAGCGTATTAAAAAAGATGTAGAGCTTGATTCTGAGCTTACCTTCCCACTTGAAGCACAGGCTGATTTTGGACGAATTGCAGCACAAACTGCAAAGCAGGTAATTATTCAGAAGATTCGAGAGGCTGAAAAGGGATCTATCCTTGAAGAGTTTGCAGGACGCGAAGGAGAAATCGTATCTGGAACTGTTCAGCGTGTTGAGCGTGGAATGATCTACGTAGATCTTGGACGAACAACAGGAATTATTCCTTTTGAGGAGCAGATTCGAGGTGAGCGATACCGAACTGGAGAGCGAATTAGAGCTTACCTATACTCAGTTGATGAGGGAGCACGAGGAGTATTCCTTCGTCTGTCACGATCTCACCCTCAGTTTGTTATTGAGCTGTTTAAGCTTGAGGCACCAGAGCTTGCAAATGGAACAGTAGAGATTAAGGCCATCGCTCGAGAGCCAGGAAGCCGAACAAAGCTTGCAGTTATCTCAGAGGATGATCATATCGACCCAGTTGGATCTCTTGTGGGACAGCGAGGAGTTCGAGTGTCTACCGTAACAAGTGAGCTTGGAGGAGAGCGAATCGACATTATCGAGTGGAATGAAGATGAGGAAATGTTTGTAAAAGACGCCCTCTCTCCTGCTGAAGTTGTTTCAGTTGAGATGGATGAGAAAGAGCACAAAGCGGTTGTAACCGTAAATGAAGACCAGCAGTCTCTTGCTATTGGTCGCGGAGGACAGAACGTTCGTCTTGCAGCTAAGCTAACTGGATGGAGCATTGATATTGCCTCAATCGGAGGAGAATCAGTTGCAGAAACTGATGGAAATGAGGTTGAAGTTGCTCCAAAAGAGGAGGAGGCACCTGCTGTAGAAGAAGAAGTTGCCACAGAGGAAGAAACTCCAGTTGAAACTGAAGAAACTCCTGAGGAAACTAAGGAAGAAGAAGTAGAGGCTCCAGCTGAGGAGAAGGAGGAAGAGGAGAAAGCTTAAGTGATATAAACTATATATATGAACTTACTGCATGATATCGAACCAGGAACAGCTGATGAGATGAATGTCATCATCGAAATTCCAAAAGGTTCAAAAAATAAGTACGAGATTGATAAAGAGACAGGAATGATTGCACTTGATCGTGTGATGCACACCGCTCAGGACTATCCATTTGACTATGGATTCGTTCCTCGAACGCTTTGGGATGATGGAGATGCACTCGATGTACTTGTCCTAACCACATACCCACTAGCACCAGGTATTCTTGCTCGGTGTCGGCCAGTTGCGATCCTAAAAATGATCGATGGAGGAGAAAGCGATGACAAAGTTATCGCTGTCCCAACAGAAGATCCGCGCTTTGATAGCGTAAAAGATCTCTCTGATGTGAACCCTCACACCCTAAAAGAAATTGAACACTTCTTTGCTACCTATAAGAAGATTCAGAATAAAGAGGTGCAGACAGACGGATTCAAGGGAGCAGATGATGCAAAAGCAGCATTTGATCGCGCAGTAGAGCTCTATTCTAAGAAGTAATACTCCTTAGGGGATATATAACAGCCCGGCATATGCCGGGCTGTTATACTTTATATAGATACCCGTATGCATGCGGCGTAGCAATTATAAATATTAAAGATGTATCGATACATGAAGACAATACAAAAAGTAGCTGGAGCATCACTTGCACTTCTATTTTTGCTTGGGGGAGCTCCTGCATTTGCACAGGAGACTAACGCCGTATCAGCGGATCGAGATGCTAAGAAGCTAGAGCTTCAGGCAGATCGAGATGCGAAGCGCGCAGAACTTGAAGCAAAGAAAGCTGAGGCTGTTGAAGCACGAGATGCTAAGAAAGCTGAGGTAGAGGAGATGCGAGATGCGAAAAAAGGCGAGCTTGAAGAAAAGAGAGCAGAGCTCGAAGCAAATCGTGACGCAAAGAAGGAGGAGTTAGAGGCAAAGAAAGAGGAGCGTACTGCTGCTCGAGAGGAGAAGAAAGCTGAGCTTCGAGAAAAACTTACCGACCGAGCAAAAGAGCGAATCGGAAAGTACCTTGAGCGAATGACAGCAAAGATGAATGCCATGGCAGATCGTCTGGATCAGATTATCGAGCGATTTGAGGCACGTCTTGATGCCATTGAAGCAGAAGGAGTTGATATTAGCGAAGCAGAGCGAGCTATTGCCGCGGCAAAGACTGCTGTAGCTGATGCTAGAGAGCAAGTACGAGTACTTGCTGCAACTGGAGATGAGCTTATTGCAGCTCTTGATGCAGAAGATGGTGAGCCTCGAGAGGTTCTTGCAAAGGTGAAAGAAATTGCAAGCACGGCACGAGAAGCACTTAAAGATGCACACGAGTCTCTACGAGAAGCGGTCGAAGCCATTAAAAACCTTAAGCTATCTGCAAGCGTTCTAAACGCTGTTGAGTAATATGGACCAAGAACCACAAGCACCTAACCCAGCACCGGAGGCGCCAGAAGCACCAGCACCAAATCCAGCACCAGCTCCTGAAGAAGGAGCCGCCGGAGGAGGAACAGCACTTCTTGCTCTTGGAGTAATTGTTGTTGTTATCTTGGCTGGAGCATTCTTTATCTTCGGAGATAAGTACTCTGGAGCACCAAAAACAGAAGCTGATCTTGAGCAGCAGTTTGATGCTGCAGAAGGAGCAGCTCAGGCTGAAGTAGAAGCAATTACCGCAGTAGAAGAATCTACTGCCCTATCATCAATTGAAGCTGACATTAATGAGAGTGATCTCTCAGAACTTGATGCTGAACTTGATGCAATTGATCAAGAGTTTTCAATCTAAAGAAAACCTCTACTCTTTTTAAGAAAAGCGCCAATTGGCGCTTTTCTTGTACTCCACCATACTCCCTGATAGTATGCGAGTACTATGAAAATGGAAAAAGAAATCAGCAATAATCTCGTACCAATGGTGGTTGAGAAAGGCCAGTATGGCGAGCGAGCATACGATATTTACTCACGACTTCTAAAGGAGAGAATCATCTTCCTTGGAGGAGCAATTGATAATCACGTTGCCAATCTTGTGGTGGCACAGCTTCTTTTTCTTGAAGCAGAAGACCCAAAAAAGGATATTCAAATCTACATTAACTCTCCAGGAGGTTCGGTAACTGCAGCACTTGCGATGCTCGATACCATGAACCACATCAAGCCTGATGTTTCTACCGTATGTGTAGGACTTGCAGCATCAGCTGGAGCAGTTCTTCTTGCAGCAGGTACAAAAGGAAAGCGATTTGCACTCCCTAACGCAGAAGTTATGATCCACCAACCATGGGGAGGTGTTGAGGGACAAGCAAGTGATATTGAAATTACTGCAAAGCACATCCTTTCAACTCGAGACAGGCTTAACAAGATCCTCGCAGATGCTACAGGACAGCCTCTTGAGAAGATTGCAACTGATGTAGACCGAGATTTCTTCATGACAGCAGATGAAGCGAAGAAATATGGGCTTGTCGACAAGGTACACAAGAGCAAGTCATAGTTTTATCTCCATATTGAGAAACAGCGCTTACCTAAGCGCTGTTTTTTATACTTTCATTTCAACTACGTAGTTAATTACGTAATTAACTACGTAGTTGAAAAATGATCATTCTCGATAGCGAGAAGCAATTGCCGTCCAATTAACTTCCTCCTCTCCTACATCGTGGCAGATGAGTGCTCCCCTATCTTGCTCACAAATGCGCGAGCCCTCAGGCAGGCCATCAACGGTGCCATCTGGAAATATGACTTTGAGTGCTTCGCCTTCAAAATCGATCCAAATGTATCCGTAGATCCCATCTGCTCGCTGAACCCTTCCAGGCCAGCAGCCTAGAGAACCATCATCCTTTCTTTCACAAAAGTGTCCGGTTTCTCTCTCGACACGCTCTGCAAAGCTTGGGGTATCTTCTAGGGTGAGAATAAACATCATTACTGTAAGAACAAGCATTGGCTTTTCCTCCTACCTATATAATACCGCACAAAAAGTAGCCGTTACCCACCTGGGTAACGGCTATACAATTCAGAGATCAATCCCGCCACATTGAGCAGGAGCAACGACACCTTGCTGCAGAGCATCACGGCGTCCAGCTGCATAGCCTTCTGCCTGACCAATCCTGCGGCCCATTTGCGCTGCTACCTGCATGCCTGGAACTCCCATGAGAAGACCTTCATATCGGCCAAGATTCATGAGTGACTCAAGGCGTGAAAATTCTTCATCTCCAGGATAGACAATATCCACGACATCGAGAGGGCCAGTAATATGGCCTTGCTGCTCATAATCGATATACCAGTACTCGTTTGCAGAGACCTGGCAACCGGTGAAAATCTTTTCCTCGAGAATCAGGAAGCCTGCGCGGCACTCTTGTTCTGAGGCCTCGGTGTCATCTTCAGCCTGAGTAAAGCCAAAGAGCAACAAGCTTGCTACTATAACAAAAACTTTTTTCATTTTTGCCTCCTTTTCTATAAACACAGTGCCATTTAGGCCAGCCTCAGTCAATAGAACCTGCTCCTTATTTCAGGTAGAGTACATACATACCCTAGTAATAAACCTTTCTTCCTGAAACGGTAGAAAGAAGTAAAAAATATGTCGTTAAAATTAGTATTTGTATTAATCGCCCTGTCGGGTGTATTTGGAATCCTTTTAGGATATGCCTTTCGTTGGCTTGTGGCATTAGGTCACAGCGGATCGCTTGAGCTTGAAATTAAGCAGCGGCTTCTTGAGGCTAAGGAAAAAGCTAACCGGATCACCGATAAGGCTGAAGAGGAGGCTGAAAAAACTGAGCAAGAGAAGCTTAAGGACGTTCGTATACGTGAAGATGAGGTACGAGAGAAAGAACAGCGACTTATTAAACGCGAAGAGCTCTTGGATGAGCGCCAAGTTGATCTTGATAAAGAAGGAGATCGCCTCAAGCGTGAAGAAGCAACGCTCGAGCGAAGAGAAGATGAGGTAAAAGAGCTCAAGGAAGAACGAGAGAAACAATTGGAACAAGCAGGAGATCTCTCAGCTGAAGAAGCACGAGAACTACTTCTTAAAGATATTGAAAAAGACCATGAAGAAGCTCTTATGCTTCGCCTGCAACGTCTTGAAACTGTTTCAAGAGATGAATTAGAGGCAAAGGCACAAAACATTATCACCACTGCCATCCATAGACTTGGAAATGCAGTAAGTGCTGATGTGATGAGCTTCCAATTCCCTCTTCCTAATGATGAAACAAAAGGAAAAATCATCGGAAAGGAAGGTAGAAACATTCGAGCATTCGAGCGAGCAACAGGTGTAGACATTATTATTGATGACACACCCGAGCACATCACCATTTCTTCTTTTGATCCAATCAGAAGGCACACTGCACGCATAGCTCTTGAAAATCTTCTTGCAGATGGACGTATTCAACCTGCAAAAATTGAAGAGGCTGTAGCAAAAGCAAAGCAAGAAATCGAAGATACAATCAAGCAAAAGGGAGAGGAAGCGGCATATCAGGCAGGAGTTCACAATATCTCTGCCGAACTTACCAAGCTCCTTGGACGACTACACTTCCGTACAAGTTATGGACAAAATATCCTGCAACACTCTATTGAAATGGCGCACATTGCAGGAATGATAGCTGAGGAAGTTGGTGCTGATGTATCTGTTGCACGCTCTGGCGCACTCCTACACGACATTGGAAAAGCAGTAGATCATGCCGTACAAGGTACGCATGTAGAGATTGGACGAAGGATTCTTCAAAAATATAACGTTGATGAGGCTGTGGTTAAGGCAATGCAGTCACACCATGAGGAGCACCCGTATGAAACGCCTGAATCTATCATCGTACAGGTTGCAGATGCTATCTCAGCTGGAAGACCAGGGGCTCGAAGAGATACCGTAGAGAACTACCTGAAGCGCCTTGAGGACCTTGAGCGTATTGCAAAGGAATTCCCTGGCGTAGAAAAGTGTTATGCCATTGAAGCAGGGCGTGAAGTGCGTGTCTTTGTAAATCCTGGAAAGGTAAAGGATGTTGAGATGCATAAACTGGCTCGAGATATCGCAACAAAGGTGCAGCACGACATTCGATATCCTGGAGAAATTAAGGTGAACATCATTCGAGAGAATCGAGTGGTTGAATTTGCCCGTTAAATTGGGGGTATTGCGCTCCATATGGCTTTATAGGTATACTTTTAGCTAGATGCCTTCCGGGATCATTTAAAAGTAATGAAAGTAAGACATGAATAAAGCAGATGTTATCGCACGTGTTCACGAAACACTTGGTGGAACAAAGGCTGATTCTGAGCGAGCAGTAGATACTGTTATCGACACAATCGTAAACTCACTTAAAGCAGGTGAGGAAGTATCAATCGCAGGACTTGGAATTTTTGAAGCTAAGATGCGAGCAGCTCGAACAGGACGAAACCCACGAACAGGAGAATCTATTCAGATTCCTGCAATGCGGGTACCAAAGTTCCGAGCAGCGAAAGCTCTAAAGGACGCGGTGAAGGGATAAAAACTCTCTTATATACCTAGGTAACAAAAAAGACCCCAACAGGGTCTTTTTTGTATTCTTGGTGCGGGTAGGGGGAATCGAACTCCCGTCCTCTGCTTGGAAGGCAGATGTTCTACCACTAAACTATACCCGCAGTGGAAGCTAATATAGCATAATTTTTGCATAAGAAAACCCACCAGGTCGGTGGGTTTTCTTATGAGAAAAACTGATTACTCAGCTGCCTCCTCTGCTCCCTCCTCAGCTGCAGGTGCGTCCATTGCTGGTGCCTCCTCTGCTGCTGGTGCCTCCTCTGCTCCCTCAGGTGCCATTGCTGGTGCCTCAGGTGCGTCCATAGGTGTTGCGTCTGCGTCCATATGTATATATACACTAGACTAATAATGAAAGCCTGGCGTTGAGCCAAGCACTGCGCACGAGTATAGCACAGGAAAGACCTCCGTCTACCCTAGACAAGAAAATTTGTGGAGGGTCAAATTTTTGGTACTGTACGCTTATATGCAAGGCTTTATAAAGCTTCCAACACTTCTGGCATCTGTAACTGGTGGATTATTTTTTGCTGCTGGATTCTTTCTTTTTATTCAAACAAATGAGCCCGTAGAGCTTACTCTTGAAGAGACAAACTTTGTTCCTGTAGAGATTGTTGAGAATACATTTGAACCTGCCCCTTCCCTTCCCACAAGCACGCCTCCTGCAGTAGTTGAGGAAGAGGTTGTTGAGGAGCCAAAAATTGAAGTTCCTATTGTAGAGGAACCGGCAGAAGCTACTCCTGTTGCAGCACCGATTCCAAAAGAAGAAGTTGTTGCTCCTACACCAAGCTACATTCCAAAAGATTTGGAGGTGGTAAATGCCCAAGTGCAAAAAGCACTCGTTAATATTTTATGCATCGCAGATCCCATCTCTCCTGTTGGATCAATTTCAGGATCTGGAATTATTATCGATCCGTCAGGAACCATTTTGACCAATGCGCACATTGCACAAACACTTCTTCTGAAAGACTACCCATCAAAGGATGCGATCTCTTGCACTATCCGAACAGGATCTCCTGCAACTCCTGCATACAAAGCAGAACTTGCATACATCTCCCCTCTTTGGGTTGTCGACAATAAGGAAGCAATCATTCAAGAGAATCCAGTTGGAACAGGAAAAGATGACTTTGCCCTTCTTACCATTACAGGACCATCTGAATTTGGAGAAATGCCAGAGTCTTTCCCTTACATTCCCATGACATTTGACGAGGCAGCAGTTGGAGATGTTGTTATTAGCGCAGGGTACCCTGCAAGCTTCTTAAGTGCTGATGCAATTAGACGAAACCTTGTACAAATCTCTGCAGCAGGGACTATTGAGGATGTATTCACCTTCTTACAAACAACGCCAGATGTGCTCTCTCTTGGAGGTGTGCCCCTAGCACAACAAGGGGCCTCAGGAGGTGCTGTAGTGCGCTCAGACGGGAGTTTGCTTGGCCTTGTAGTTACCAGCTCTCTTGAAGAAAATACGCAAGAGAGAGACCTAAGAGCCATTAGCACCGGACATATTGCTCGAAGCTTTGCCATTCAGCATTCAGCTAACTTTGGAGCCTTTGCGACAGGAAATATCACACCTGAGTATGAAAACTTCACAGCAAATGTTGCACCGCAATTAACTGAATTGCTTCTGACTGTCTTGGGAGAGATTTAAAATATGAAATTCTATAGAGTTACTACAAACGGAACTGGAATCTACGAAGCAGTAGATAGAGACTGTCCAAAAGATTCTAATCTTCGCAAGAACAAACCTGATGGTTCTTGGCTGCCTAAAAAAGGATCTCAATTCCCTGGAGCTATTTCTTACTGGACTGAGTATGGTTGGAATAAATACCAAGACTCTGGCCTTTTTAAATGGCAGGAATCTGTAACCTCTGGGGAAACAGAGGTAGAAATATTAGACCAAAAACCTTCGGATATTTTATACGAAGACGAATACCAACTAATTATCCCTACCCCTTCTTCTGATAGATAACTTGCGTAGGATACGCAAACTCAATCTTCTCTTTTTGGAAGTGCTCCATTAATGAGAAGTTAATTTCTTGCTGAATGTCCAGCGTAAGTGTGTAGTCTGGATCCTCTGAGAAGTATGTAACTTCAAATACTAGCGCTGAGTCCCCTAGATTCTTGAAGTGCACTCGATCAAGTCGAACACCTTTGAGGTTTTTGAAGATTCCTTCAACCAACATTGGTACTGCACGTACTTTCTCCATAGGAGTTTCGTACAAAATTCCAAATTGGAATGTTGTTCGACGCTCTTCCATCTTTCCAAAGTTCTGAATACTCTCACTTGTTAGATTTTGATTTGAAAATACAATCTCTTCTCCCTGGAGTGACTTAATTCGTGTTGTTTTGATTCCAACCTTCTCTACTGTTCCTATGTACTTCCCTACCTTGATAGTGTCTCCAATAACAAATGGCTTATCGAAGTAAATTGCAAATGACGAGAAGAGATCTGCAAGAATATTTTGAAGTGCAAATGCAATTGCAATACCTCCAATTCCAATTCCTGCGATAAAGGCAGTGATGTTTACCCCAAAGTTTGAGAGCACAAAGACAAATGCAAGCACCCAAAGTATTACTTTGATGATCCCTGCAAGAAAACTATATGCAGATGTTGTTGCAACATCATCTTCACTCTGCCAACGAGAGATTATGTAGTCGATAAGGATCTGAAGAGCAACAACAACTTGGTACGCTACCCAGATAACCAAAATACCTCCTGCAATAGAGTCTACAATCTCAGGAAATGCGAGCCTCTGATACCCCAAGAAGAGCGCAATGTATGCATAGAAGCCTGGGCGGATACTTTTTACAATCCGAATTGCTGCATCATCAATTGTTGTGGCGCTTTCCTTTGCGAGCGCTGCAAGGCGACCTATAACAAACATTTGAAGAGCTCCAAATACCGCAAATGAAACAGCAAAGAGCCCTGCTGCCTCAAGGTACTGCATAACCGTATTACCAAAATAAACTGCGTCCATTGCTAGATCCATATATTAAGAAATTAGCGTATAAAACTTTGTCGGGGAGCCGAGAATCGAACTCGAACTACATCGTCCCAAACGATGCGTACTACCACTATACTACACCCCGAATGTTGTGCCGGAATAGTATCACACTCTAGATATTCCGCTATATCCACTTTATTAACTGCCCTTTAGTCCTTTATTTGTGAACAACTGTCCAATTAGCTATTTGGTTTAAATAAAGGGTTTTTATTCTGTATTGGACATAAAGACATGTCCTTTATCCCCACTATTCACACAGTTGTCCACACTATTGGGAACATGTCTTTATGTGTCGTATACTCAACATATGAAGCTCCTCCTCAAAGAAACCTACCTTGCCATGGCAAAAAATAGCCCTGGCTCAAAAATCTTTCAAACACTCTTAGCAGAAGTTGATGGAGAGGAAGTAAATATTCTAAAAGGAGGCGATGTCTCTTGTGCATACTTTGTCTCTACCCTATTAAAGATATTTGATCTTGTTAAAACCCCTCACGCTACTGTCTCAGGACTTGAAAAAGACCTTATGCAAAGCGGCTGGAGCAAATCTGAGGAGATGATACCTGGAGCTATTCTTATATGGAAAGCAACTGCCCAAGCAGGTGATGAGATGCACGAGCATGTTGGCATTTACCTAGGAAATGACGTTGCGGTAAGTAATTCATACAAAGAACTAGTGCCTGTTGAGCACCACGCAACCTTCGATAATAAAAGAAAAGTGCGCGCAATATATACGCACACCTTTCTTTTGTAATTTTTGTGCACCCGGAGGGACTCGAACCCCCAACCCTCTGTTCCGAAGACAGATGCTCTATCCTTTGAGCTACAGGTGCAAAGTATGCTGATAATACACGAAATTATCTTTTTTGGTAGTGCATGATGAGTAACTGCTGCCAAAATTTTACCTTGCGAAGATAGTTTACTTTTCCTAACTCAATACGTAAACAACCTTTATACGATGGCCGTTTTTTAATTCCTAGACCTGTTGGCTTATAAACAGTCTTTTTAAAGTGACTAAGATCAACTCCTATTTTTTCTGACCAAAAACCTTCACAATTCTCTTCCCTATACGGCTTATGTATGAATAAGCGCACAAAAATATCCCTCCGCTCCAACCCCAAATACTCCTCTATCCACCTGATCATAACGTTAATCATGTCTGGATCAGAGTTTGCAAAAGCAAACCTGTCATTTCTTTTTGCGCCCTCTGCCCAATATAAACCAACCCCCATTTGAAAGAGTGGGTCATATTTAAATCTTTCAAACTCTTCCTTTGCTTCCTGGAAAAGGATTTTATCTCGTTCCAACCGTGCCAAATGATGTGCTGCACCAGCACGTATTCTCCCTCTTGAAATATTTGCATCCTTTCTCTTCCTGAGAATATCTTTCTCTTGTTTGGTAAGGGGCATGTCTTTCAACCACAAAGACAGGCTGCTTTTTGCAACATTTACCTCTTTTAGGATTTCATTATAGGTATATCCTTTTTTGCGCAACCTCATCGCCTTCTTTTTTTCTCGAACCCTGTTTATCATAATATGTATATAATATACTAGGTTCAATGCATAATGAGTTCCTAAAACACTCATTGTGTATTACTCTACAGATATGAAATTCTCTATTCCAAAAGAGGTGCAATACGTAGTGGCTACAATCCAAGGAAATGGGTTTGATGCCTATCTTGTTGGAGGATGCACGCGCGACCTTCTTATTGGAAGAGTTCCCAAAGACTGGGACATAACCACAGATGCAGGACCAGAGGAGATTACTTCCTTCTTCCCTGACCAAAGCTTCTACAATAATGACTTTGGAACAGTTGGGGTTACACTCGAGACCGAAGAAGAGTCACTTAAAGTGATTGAAGTAACTCCCTATCGATCAGAGGAAGGATATTCGGACAGTAGACGACCAGACAAAGTATCTTTTGGAGTCTCTCTTGAAGATGATTTGTCTCGAAGAGACTTCACTGTTAATGCAATTGCGTATGATCCATCTAAAGGACAGTTTGTTGACCTTTATAAAGGACAAGAAGACATAAAAGCCAAAGTCCTTAAGACTGTAGGTGACGCAGATGAGCGCTTTAATGAAGATGCGCTTCGTATGATGCGTGCTATTCGCCTATCAGCTGAACTTTCTTTTGCACTAGACGGTGAAACAGCAGCAGCAATCTCTAAAAATGCGGCTAAGCTAAGCCACATTTCAAAAGAACGTATTCGAGACGAATTCATTAGAATTCTTAAGTCAAAAGAGCCAATGACAGCCATTATCATGTCTCAAAAACTTGGTCTTATTCCCTATATTGCACCGGATTTGGAGCGCGGAATTGGCATTGAGCAAAATCAGGCACACAAATACGATGTGTTTGAGCACCTTATCCGTACTATGCAGCATGGAGCTGACAAAGACTGGGAATGGGAAATCCGTCTTGCTGGACTCTTCCACGATGTCTCAAAACCAGAGACACGTCGCTTTGACAAAGAGAAAGGAGATTACACTTTCCATGGACATGAGGTTGTTGGTGCACGTGTAACCAAGAAAGCACTTACAGACCTTAAGTTCCCTAAGAAAACAATTGAGAGAGTTACAAAACTAGTGCGCTGGCACATGTTTTTCTCAGATCCAGATGAGATTACCCTATCGGCTGTACGACGCATGATTCGAAATGTTGGCGAAGAGAACATTTGGGACCTATTAAACCTGCGTATTTGTGATCGTGTCGGTACTGGGCGCCCTAAAGAGCAGCCTTTCCGCTTTAGGAAGTACAAATCATACGTAGAAGAAGCACTTCGTGACCCTATTTCAGTAAAGATGCTTAAAGTCGATGGCCAGCGCCTTATGGAACTGTTACAGATGAAACCAGGGCCAAAGATTGGATATCTACTCCATGCCCTATTTGAAGAAGTTCTTGAGGACCCTTCCCTAAATACCGCTGAACTCCTAGAAAAGCGCGCTATTGAGCTAAATAAAATGGAAATGATGGAGCTCAAGAAACTTGCAGAAGCTGGAAAACGAAGAATTCAAGAAGAAGAAGAGCAAGCAATTAAAGATATTCGTTCAAAACATCACGTAAACTAGTTACACGTAGAACAAAAGTATCACGTGAAACATGTTTTATGTGTAACTAAACCCCGTATTTACGGGGTTTTTGTTTAAAAGGTATAAAAAAACCGCGCCTAATGGTTTCGCAGTGAAGAAAGAACAACTTAAAATGATTTGAGATTTTTGAGCGCGTGAGCTAATTGTTTGTTGTTGGGAGAAAAATATGCGAAACAAGCACGGTTTTTCAATTCAATGGATGCCTTCGTGATGTCATTGCTCGGCAGGTGGGTCAGGGAGACCCTTTGAAATTGATGCGGACATACACACCCGGCATTAATATTGAATTGTTTGAATTTTTAAAGAACCAATAAAGATCAGTCCCGTCTGATATTGAGTATAGCTCCTATAAAGGACACGTAAAGGACATCCCTGGGGATAAGTGTCCTTTAGGACAAAATGAGGGAAATAGGGCAGTGATCTGACCCAAAAACATTTGTGTGGATATCTGCAGACTTTAGTTTCTTGTGTAACTCTCGACTTGCAAAGACGTAATCAATACGCCATCCAACATTCCTGTCTCGTGCTCTTGTCTTCATGTCCCAATAACTATATGCGCCTTCTTTGGTAGGGAAGAAGTGACGGAATGTGTCTATGTATCCTGCATTTACCACCTCATCTACCCACGCACGCTCCTCAGGCAAGAAGCCTGTATTCTCTTCATTTGCTTTTGGACGTGCTAGATCTATAGCTTCATGCGCTGTATTTACGTCACCCATGAAAATAACTGGCTTAACAGAGCGCTTTTTTTCTACAAACTCAAGAAATGCATCATAAAAATCTAGCTTATACGCAAGCCTTTCTTCTCCACCACCACCATTGGGGAAGTACACATTAAATACATAAAAATCCTTAAATTCGGCTCCAATAAGCCGTCCTTCCTGGTCTAACTCTGGAATTCCAAGGTCTGTAAACACCTCAAACGGCTCTTCTTTGGAGTAGAGGGCTACACCACTGTATCCTTTTCGTGTTTTTGAAGAGTTGAAATATGCATGATATCCCTTTGGAGATCTGACTTCATCTGGAAGCTGATCTTCCTCTGCTTTTATCTCCTGAAGCCCAAATATGTCCGGTTTAAGCGCTAAAAATGGCTCCCAATAGCCTTGTTTGTAGACTGCGCGGAGCCCATTTACGTTCCAAGAGATAAGTTTCATGAGTAACAGAATAGCATGTATACTTTAAAAATAAGTATGAAAGATGCTGAAAAAATGGCTGAGCAGATGATTGCAATGGGGAAGATATCTCTTGAATTTGCCAGAACAGATCGTGCGACATGCCATGAAGATGGTGTTACACGTGAATCAGATACCGACCACTCCTTCATGCTTGGCTTAACTGCAGGAGCTTTTGCAGATACATTCCTTCCACGACTTAATAGGGGAAGAGTAGTTGAGTTTGCGCTCCTGCATGATCTGGTAGAAGTATACGCAGGAGATGTGCCAACATTCAAGAAGCCAACTCCTGAGATAAAGAAACAAAAAGATGATGCTGAACATGCAGCACTTCTTCGGATTAAAGATCAGTTTGGAGAAAATTTCCCATGGATACACGAGACTATCGAAGAATATGAAAGGAAAGATACTCCTGAGGCACGCTTTGTAAAAGTAATAGACAAGCTTGAAGCAAAGATAACTAATATTCTAAATGGGGGAGCAACCATAAAGGTTCTCAACCACACTAAAGAAGAGATTGAGCAATGGAAAGTAGACCATGATGAGTGGGCTGATGAATATTTAGAAGAATGGCCAGAAATAAGGCCTGTTTGGGATAATATTGTAGAAAGAACCTATAAAACTTTCATTTCTTAACCCCTCTGTTTCCCATGAAACGCCTTATGGATATCCTTTAGATGCGAGTCTGTTACGTGTGTATATACCTGAGTTGTAGCAATATTGGCATGGCCCAAAAGTGCCTGAACAGAGCGGATATCTGCACCATTTTGCAATAGATCGGTAGCAAATGAGTGCCGAATAATGTGGGGTGTAACCTTCTTTGTAATACCTGCTTTAGTAGCATAATGCTTAATTAAGCGCTGTACTGAGCGGGGAGTGAGCCTTCCACCGCCTTTTCCTGCCTTTGAATATGAAACAAATAGCGGCTCCTCCATATCTTTTCGAGCCTTTAAATACTCCATGACAGCCTTCTTTGCAGAAGGGGACACAAACACAATACGCACTTTATCTCCCTTTCCACGTACAGAGAATTCCTCTCGAGAAAGATCTATATCTGCATTGAGCGAGCAGAGCTCTGAAACACGCAGTCCTGTAGAGAAGAGAAGCTCCAAGACTGCTTTATCCCGAAGCGCCTTTTCATCTGTTCCTGCAGTTGCCTTCAATAAGCGATTGAGCTCTTCAACAGTAATAAGGTCAACAGAGCGCTGCGGAAGCTTTGCTAATTCAATCTTTTCAGGGGACAGGGTCTTTATTTCAACCTTTTGTGCGTACTTTAGAAAGGCACGGAGTGCTATAAGGTAGTAATTTTGTGTCCTTCTTTTAAGGAAACCATCGGTTCCTTCCTGTCTGTTAAGCCACAATCTGAAGGTTCGCACCTTTTCTTCAGTTATTTGTGCAGGCTTATTGATATTTGAATACTCAAAGAAGCGGGTGAGGTAATGATCATAGTTTTCAATTGTTTTTACGCTCCTTCCGCGCTCTATTTCAAGATATTCGAGGAATCTTCGCTTGAGTTCTTCAAGTGACATACAGAGAGTATACCAATGTTTTACGACACAAAGAAAAGACATCCGGGGAAACCGGATGTCTAAAGTTGCTATTCTTGAATACGAATATCGAAAACCGAGTGAGATTCGTTCCTAGAAGCCATTTCCCAAGCATTACCAAAACACTCTGGAGCTGCTGGAACATCTTCTAAGCCTTCTTTCTTTTCAAGCTCGAAAGCTACTTCAAGCCGAGAAATCACCTCCTGAATAGAAGATCCTTGGGCGCCAATATCATAATCGATCATTTGAGCATCCCAACAACCATTCTTACTTTTTTTCAAAAGCGTTTTTAAGGCCATTTTTAGCCTCCATTTCAACCTTTTTCGAAGATATCACACCTTTTTGGCAAAAGCTAGAGACCCTTGCCAAAATATGGCTCATATGCTATTGTTGCGCGACATTAAGTATGTTAACCAAGCGAAAAAAGGCAACCGCAACAAAGGATGTTAAGCGGCACGACGAAGATACAGGATCTCCTGAGGTACAGGTGGCTCTTTTAAGTAAGAAAATTGACGAGCTCACTAAGCACCTAAAGAAGAACAAGAAGGATAACCACTCACGACGTGGACTTCTTGCGATGGTAGCTGACCGACGAAAGCACCTAAAGTACCTAGAAAAGAAGAATAAGCGCGGATACAACGCTCTTATTAAGAAGCTTGGACTTAAGAAGTAGGGGATTCTAGTTGTGATACTATAAATGCGAGGCAAAACGCCTCGCATTTGTACATTTTAGTAAGTAAATAATTTTAATATGGCTATTAAGCACCCAGCACAGCGTGTGGGAGTATTTATCGACACGCAAAACCTTTATCACAGTGCAAAACATTTGTATAAATCACGAGTTAACTTTGCAAACGTTCTAAAGGAAGCCGTAGGAGGACGAACACTCGTAAGAGCTGTTGCCTACGTTATCAGTACAGAAAATGGAGAGGAGAGCGCATTCTTTGACGCACTTCAAAAGATTGGAATTGAAACAAAGGTCAAAGACCTGCAGATTTTCTATGGGGGAGCAAAGAAAGCAGACTGGGACGTTGGTCTTGCAATCGATGCTGTTACCATGGCACCAAAACTTGATGCGGTTATCATCGCCTCAGGGGATGGAGACTTCGTACCTCTTGTAGAGTACCTTCGAGTACATGAAGGATGTCAGGTGGAGGGGATGAGCTTTGCTCGCTCTTCTTCTGGAAAGTTTAAGGAGGCAGTTCACGACTTCCACGACATGGGAGAGGAGCCAAAGAAATTCCTTATTGGATATCGAGGAAAATAATAAAAGAGAGAGGGTATACTAAGAAGTATCGACAGCGATACTTCTTTTTTATATGGAGGAACAAAATAGCAAGCAACCACAAATACCAACACCCAGCAAAACTCCAAAGCGGGTAGTACGAACATACCAAGCTGATCTTGCAAAGCTTTCAAAGAATATGGAAGTGCCTCTTGAGACAGAGGGGAAGGGAAAGAAAAATAAAAAGAAGAAACAAAAACAACAACCTCAGCCACAGAAAGTAGAGACTCCTAAAAAACCAGAAGGTCTTGTTACGCCTCCAAAGGAGAAGGTGGTGTTAGAAGAGAAGCCAATGGAAGCAGAGGTGAAGAAGCACTACGTAGAAGAGATCGAGACAACTGATTCTGTTGACCTCAGCAAGGTTGAGTCATTTACAAAAAAAGATCTCGACAAGATCATCAACACACCTCCTCCAGCTGATAAACCAAAAGCTCCAAAAGTAGCACCTGTAAAAACTCCACTTCCGAAACCACTTCCGAAAAAAGAACAGGTGATCATCAAGGAAGAGTCGTCAGCTCCAAAACAAACATTACTTGGAGGAATTATGCAGTGGCTTATGGGAGGAACAGGGGAGGCACCTCTGCCAAAGGAGACTGCACCAAAACCTGTTGCGCCAATTGTTGGAGCACCAAAGAAACTTGAAGGTGTTGCTGTTGTTCCTAATGTAAAACCTCGAGAAGAGAAAAAGGTTGAAGTACCAAAACCTGAACCGAAGCCCGAACCAGCTCCAGCTCCAGCTCCAGCTCCAGCTCCAGCTCCAGCTCCAGC